>Ga0315281_10000017_pt1 | contig 227724 bp, 257 predicted proteins | sample YL17G07_0_MG_FD_204540 | JGI IMG/M metagenome (GOLD analysis project Ga0315281, IMG submission 204540) | Sediment microbial communities from Yellowstone Lake, YNP, Wyoming, USA - YL17G07_0 | ecosystem: Environmental > Aquatic > Freshwater > Lake > Sediment | place: USA: Wyoming | collected...
TTATGCCAAAGGTAATTCATGAGAGAGAGAAATGTATTGGTTGTGGAGCATGCACAGCTGTATGTCCTAATTTCTGGGATATGGGGGACGATGGAAAGTCTGTTCTGAAAGGTGGAAAAAAAGCAGGAAAGAACTTTGAGTTAGCTGTTAAAGATGCAACCTGTAATAAAGACGCAGAGGGCGCATGCCCGGTTCAATGCATACATGTGAAATGATTGAAATGAAAAAAATAACAAAGAAAACGGTTTTAGGAGATTTAATTATAAAGCATCCTGAATTAGCTGAAGTCTTCTTCAAACATGGTTTGCCTTGTGCAATGTGCGGCATGGCTGCTGGAGAAACTGTTGAACAGGCAGCAGAATCACACGGAGTAAAAGTAGATAAATTGTTAAAAGATCTGAATAAGGCAGTAAAGAAAAAATAATTAGCTAAGTAGCTCGCCCTTAAGAAGTTCATCATCAGGTTCTGTAGGGTAACGAAAATTAAAGCCGGTTCCTTCTAATACACTTTCTACTTTTATCATAAAATATTTTTGAAACCAAAAATATTTAAACCTTTGTCTATACAACGTCAATTCTTAGTTTTCTTCCATTCATCTATCTTGCTTTTTTTAAGAAAATTATCTAGCATTTCTAGCTCTTCATAAATACCTTCAATCAATTCATAATCTCTAGCTTCTTCCAAATCTACCCATGCATAATCTGTTAAATCTGAACAAAGTTTAACCTCACCTTCATCATAATCAGCGAATAAACTAACGATTAACGTCGGTATTCCATCATCTCTAATATAAGCTAAACTAGTCAGATATCTAATATTCCTTATTTTCAAACCTGTTTCTTCCATGACCTCTCTTCTTAGCAGATTCTCAAAGATGTTATACCAGTGGGAAGAAGTGTCCTTTAGTCTTTTACTATAATCCTTAAGCTCAAGTTTACCGCCAGGAACTGTCCATTGATTAGGAAAGGCTTTTTCTGTGGGAGATCTTTTAGTTATTAGAAATTTACCGCCCTTGATTATTATTCCAGTAACGACTACGTAATGAGCTTTATTCTCATCGTACATAATAAAAAATAGTTATTTAAATTATTAAAATAAATGATATTCATGAGCGTAAAGATATACTCAACAAACTTTTGCCCATATTGCAAGATGGCAAAGGAGTTTCTAAAAGACAAGAAGATAAAATTCGAGGAAGTCAATGTTCAGGAAAACCCGACCGCAGCTAGAGAAATGATTGAGAAATCTGGTCAGACAGGAGTTCCTGTAATAGAGATAGATGGGAAGTTTGTGATAGGTTTTGATGCTGAAGAGATAAAAAAACTACTTGATATAGAGTAATTTTAAATACACCAAATAGCTTTAAATATCTTTCTATATTACTTATTTATAAGTAGTAAATAAAGTTTGGTGAAAACCAAACTAACAGCTTAACTTTAAATAATTTAAAAATGATGATGATTGTATGGCTGATGAAAAAATAAAATCTAAACTTACAAAAGTTAATCCATGGATGATAATTTCTGTGATACTAGTTATAGTAGTAATAGCAGTTGTAATATTCTTCAGAGGTGGAAGCACAGGAATGGCAGTAGCTTCAAACAATTTAAATTCAGAAGAAGCTGCCAACACAGCACTAAAATTCATTAATGAAAATCTAGTTCAACCAAATACCACAGCAACACTAGTTAATGTAACCAAATTTAAGGGCATATACAATGTTACTGTTTCATATCAGGAAAGAGATGTTTCAGTCTTCCTAACAGAAGATGGAACAAACATGTTTTTATCATCTCCATTGGATATAACCAAAAACTTACCGACACAGGAAGAGCAGCAACAGGCACAACCAACAGAAACTCCAAAAACAGATAAACCAAGCGTTCAATTGTATGTAATGGCTTTCTGTCCTTATGGAATTCAAGCAGAGAGTGCTATGAAACCAGTAATTGATCTACTTGGAAGCAAGGCAGACATAAAGGTTCATTTCATAGCAAATGTTGGAGGAACAACTCCAGATAGTGTTCAATCATTGCATGGAGCTGTAGAAGCACAGGAAGACTTGAGACAGGTATGCATAATGAAGTATTATAATCAGAAGACTTATTGGAATTATGTGACGACAATAAATAGCAATTGTGCAAGCAAGTATAATGACGCTACTTCTTACAACACATGTTGGAAGGATGCGGCAAGCAAGGCAGGCATAGACGCTTCAAAGATAGATACCTGTTCAAAAGCATCAGAGGGAGTAGAATTACTAAAGGCGGATGACACTTTAGCAACAACGAACGGTGTTTCAGGTTCACCAACACTCATAATAAATGGCGTAAAATATAATGGTGCCAGAACTTCAGATGCTTACAAAGAAGGTATCTGCAATGCATTTACAACAGCACCAGCAGAATGCTCACAAAATCTCAGTACAACAGCTGCCGCAGCTAGCGGTAATTGTGGTTAGTTTTTTCTCTTTTTAAATTACTTTGTTTTAATATTATTTAGAGATAAGTATGAACATCGAAAAAATAAGGGAAGATTTCCCGATACTTCAGAAAAAGATTAATGGAAAGCCTTTCATTTATTTTGATAGTGCTTGTACTTCTTTAAAACCTAAAAGAGTTATAGATGCTATTCTTGGCTATTATACTGAGTACACTGGTTGTGCAGGCAGATCTATTCACAAGTTTGCTACAAGAACAACAGAAGAATTTGAAAAAGCAAGAGAAAAAGTTTCTAAATTTATCAATGCAAAGAAACCTGAAGAGATAATCTGGACGAAAAATACAACTGAAGCAATAAATATCATTGCTCATGGTTTTAAATTCAATGTAGGAGACAAGGTGTTGACAACTAATTTGGAACACACATCAGGATTGCTACCTTGGTTGGTAAAACAGAAGGCAGGAAAGATTGATATTGATTTCATTCTTTGCAATAAAGAAGGAGAATTTGATATTGAGAAGTTTAAGGAAAAAATAGACAAGAAAACTAAATTAGTTTCAATCATTTATGCTTCTAATGTTACTGCTACAAGAACTCCGTTAAAAGAAGTAACAGAGATTGCACATGATAAAGGAGCTTTAGTTCTTGCTGATGCTGCTCAGGCAGTTCCTCATTTTCCAATAGATGTTAAAAAACTAGATATTGATTTTATGGGAGCTTCAGGGCATAAGATGTGCGGACCAAGCGGTATTGGCTTTCTTTACGGAAAATTTGATTTGTTAAAAGAGATCTCGCCTCTAGTTGTTGGCGGTGAAACAATAAAAGACATTGATATATGTCCTGGATGTTTTGAATTTGAAAATATACCTCTCAGGTTTGAACCAGGAATACAACATTATGCAGGAGCTATTGGTTTTGGTGCTGCTATCGACTATTTATCATCAATAGGAATGAAGAACATAGAAACTTATGAGAAAGAATTATCAAAGCTTTTGATAGAAGGCTTTATGACTGTTCCTGGTATTGAGTTGATTGGCCCTAAAGATTATGATAAAAGAGGAGCATTAGCATCTTTCAACATCAAAGGAATGGAACCTCATGACATAGCAATAATGTTAGATGAACAAAATATATTTGTTAGATCTGGTATGCATTGTGCATATCCTATACACAAATTCTTGCATGAGAACAAAGGCTCTGCTAGAGCTTCCTTATATTTCTACAGTACAAAAGAAGAAGTTAAGATATTTATAGAAAAGCTAAATAATATTGCAAAGATGTTGGGTAGATAAAATGGTCATATGTATTGTTGCACTAGTTGTTTTAAGCTTCCTTAGCATAGTATCTGCTAGATATCGTCCTCTGGCTAAAGATGCCTTCAAATGCGTTTTTTTGATGATTCAGCTTAAACCATGCCAAGTAGGATTGGAAGAGAAAATAAAGGCTAAGGTAACATCAAAACTGATGGTAGTGCCTTCGTTAGCAAGGTTCTTTTACAAGAACTTTAAAATAATATCCTGGTTATTTACCATAAGCTTTTTCGCTAGTCTGATTTATTCAGCTTATGGAATTTACAATTTAATAGCAATAGGAAGATGCGATCCTAATTCTGCTTCTTGTGAGATAACTTCACTAATCTATTTCTTATCATGTAATGAAACAGTAGTTGTATCAATTATAGCAATTATAGCTATACTCTTGTTTATTTATTTTTATTTCAAGAAAAAGAATATTAAGATAGTGATAAGATGATAGAAATAGATGATAAAGAATTCCAAGAAAAGATTGTAAAAAGGTCATTGAAAATACCGATAGTTGTTGATTTCTGGGCTAGCTGGTGTATGCCCTGTAAAATCTTAGGACCAATCTTAGAAAGACTAGAGAAACAATATAGAAACAAATTTGTCTTAGCGAAGATCAACATAGAAACTAACAAGGAAACAGCTAAGAAATATGAGATAGTGAGCATACCATCTATTAAAATGTTCAGAGACGGGAAGATAGTTGCAGAGTTTAATGGGGTAATACCTGAAGAAGTAGTAAAAGAATGGTTAGACAGAAATCTTTGAGTCTATTATTTGCTTGAAGGCAGAAAACGATTGAGCTCCAACAATTGTCTCGTAACCAATTTCTTCACTACCTATAAAGAATGTTGGAGTTCCTGAAACACCTAAACCACTGCCATCATTCAGATCTTTTTGAATGCTTTCTTCATATTTCTTCGAATCTAGACATTGGTTAAACTGTGTTAGGTCCAGGTTCAAATCTACTGCATATTTTTTGAGATCAATAATTGTAATAGCATTATAGTTTTCAAATAAAATCTTGTGATATTCCCAGAACTTATCTTGTTCCTGTGCGCACTTTGCAGCTAATGATGCAACCTTAGAATTTGCATGCAAAGGATACTGCCTAAAAATCAGCTTAACTTTCCCTGTGTTAACATATTGGTCTATTACGTTTGGTATAGGAGCTGACCATTCAGGATATGTTTTCCTAAGACTCTCTATAACTTCCTGATTATTTCCTTCAGCAGCTTGACAGAAAGGGCATTCATAGTCTGAGAACTCTATAACATTTATGGTTGCATTAGAGCTTCCTAGAATGGGATTGTCATTTGCGATGTATTCTCCCTTACCTTTGTTCAGACCAAAGAACCAAATCAATAGCCCAATAATAATTATAATTGAAACGATAGCTATGACTAATTTTTTATTAATCACTATAAGTTTCTCTTTTTTCTCTTCTAAATGCTTATGATCTTCTTTAGAAGCTTCAATGGGTTTGTTTTCTTCATCCATAAAAATCATTAATTAGTAAATTATTTAAACTTTAATTATAAAAGAAATCTTTTTAATAAAGTTAACTAATTATAATTATGAAATATAATTCTTATTGTCAGCATGATCAGAGAGAATTTAGAATAAAAAATATGAGTTCGGGATTAAAATATAGCTATTTAAACCTTTAATCCAATTCTTATAATTAAAGGAGAATTTAAATGCCATTTGAAAATAGACGTTTCGACAGAAGAGGCAGTAGCTTTGATAGAGGTCCAAGAGAAATGCACAAAGCTGTTTGTTCTGAGTGTGGAAAGGAATGTGAAGTTCCATTCCAACCAACAGAAGGCAAGCCTGTCTTTTGTAGAGAGTGTTTCGCTAAAAAGAGAAGATATTAGTAATTTCTAAGTAATTAGATTACTATTTTTGTTAGTGGAAGCTATATTTTTAATATTATTTTCCATTTTTTATGAGAATATTTTAATTGAGCTTTCTTAATTTCACTAAGTTCCATAATAAAAAATCAGGGTTTAAGGGTCTGGTAGGTAAAGTTCAAATATTAAATAATGATTATAATTATTATTGGGATCAATTATGAAATATAATTCTTATTGTCAATATAATCAATTATAATTTCTTTTAAAAATTCAATAATGAAAGGCTTAAATATTATATAAAATTATTTATATAGATGCAAAAAAATGAAGAGAATCGAGAAATTGCTCACCATATATTTTCAGGTTCAACAACCATGACTGGTGTTTGTTTAACAGTTATTACTCTTCTTTCTATTACTAAGAGTTCATTAACTACTTATGCTGATGAAATTTTAGGCATTAATACAATTCTTTTTATAGTTTCATCTTTTATTTCATATTGTTCTTTAAGAAAGAATAATGAAAAACGTTTAGAATGGGCTGCTGATATTATATTTTTTATTGGAATGACTATTATGGTTTTTGCAAGTTTTTTAATTGTGTTTTTAACACAATTATAAATATTATATTCAAATTCTATGAAAAAAGTTTATTTAGTAAGTATTAAATTATAGTTAATAATAATAATGTTATGAAATATGCTGATAGAACAAACTTCATGAAAGCTTCTGAAATAAGAGAATTGTTAAAATTAACAGAAGATCCATCAATCATTTCTTTTGGAGGAGGAATGCCAAGTCCTCATGCCTTTCCAATCAAAATCATTGAAAGAATAGCAAAAAAGGTTTTAGAAAAGCATGGAACTCAAGCATTACAATACGGACCAACAGAGGGCCTAACACCTTTAAGAGAAGCCTTAATTAAAAGAATGAAAAAGACAAGAAAAATAAATTGTACTCTTGATCAAATAATAGTAACCTCTGGCTCTCAACAGGTTCTAGATTTGGTTCCAAAAATTCTTATAAATCCTGGTGACTATATCGTAGTCGAGTGTCCTACTTATGTTGGAGCTTTATCAGCTTTCAATTGTTATCAACCACAATATATTCCTATACATATGGATGAAGAGGGAATGAAGATTAATGAACTAGAGGAGGAAATTAAAATAAATAAAGATAAAATAAAGTTCATTTATACAATACCTAATTTTCAAAATCCAAGTGGCGTTACTCTATCTTTGGATAGAAAGAAACATCTATTAGAGATAGCAGAAAAATATGACATTCTTATATTAGAGGATGAAGCTTACTCAGAATTAGAATACACTAGAGAAATAATTCCTTCTTTAAAGAGTATGGATAAGAACAACAGGGTTATATACACTCACACTCTTTCAAAGGTTCTCTCTCCAGGTTTTAGACTAGGTTGGGTTGTTGGAGACGAGGAGTTAATAAGAAAAATAGCTATAGCAAAGCAAGGAGTAGATTTGTGTACAAACAGCTTTGTTCAACTAATAGCAGAGGAATATATTAGAACAGGTTTGATAGACAAACAGATTCCAAGAATAAGAAAAATGTACAAAAAGAAAAGAGACATAATGATAAAGGCCTTAGAAAAACATTTTCCAAATGGTTCTTGCTGGGCAAGACCTCATGGTGGAATGTTCATGTGGGTTTCCTTGCCTAACAAAATAAATACAAAGGGAATGTTTTTGGATGCTATAAAAGCCAAGGTTGCTTATGTTCCTGGGTCTGCTTTCTGCGTTGATGGTTGTGGAAGGAATTGCATGAGGTTGAACTTCAGCAACACTGATGATGATAAAATAGAAGAAGGAATCAAAAGATTGGCCAAGATAATAAATGAAAAATTATGAAGTCAAATATCTTGCCATTATTTCTTGATCTATAGTATGTACGCATCTTTCTCCTATTTCTTTGGATCTTATCATAATATCTGTCAACTCTCTGTTGCTAAGTTTTTTATGCTCTCTAGGTTCAAAATCTCTTATTTCAAGAGCTGCTTGTCTATACTCTTCTAACATTGGATACTCATCAAAAAATCTATTTGTAATATTTTTTCCTTTATCAGATTTACCTAAATGTATGCCTTTCATTGATAATCCTTCTCTCATTATTGCTGTCCCTCTTATACCGTTAAGAGTTTTAATGAAGCTTTTTCTAGAATCTTTGCCTAAATGCTTTCTTTGAGGCATAAACATTTCAATCCATAAATAGCCAGCTCTAATGCTTGTTAATTCCTCTGAAAGCTCAAGAAGATAGTGTGTTCTTATTCCAGTTTTGTCCGAAACTTTATACCAGATATCTTTGTTTTTTCTTAATTTTTCTATAGGGTTCCAAGATTCTGGAAAAACAACCTTTCCATTGCTAACTATATGGTCATAAGAAGAAGGTTTAAACAGCCTACATAATACTCCATCAAGTTCTTCATCAGAATGTATTTGAACATCGGTTATTGTAGGATCAACCCCATTGCTTAATAAATTGTTGAATGCTGAAATAGGGGTCACATATTTTTTTCCTTTAGTAAAAATTAAAAAATCTGCATCTTTAGTTTTTTCATCCCCTCTCCCTATCCCTCCATAAACTACAACGCCTCTAACTTCAGGCAAGGTTCTTAAAGCTTCAATTTGAGGAAAGTTTTTTAACGAGAACATATTAATAAATAGAACCAAAAAAATTTAAACACTAAATAATTTTATATAAAGGTTGACGATATTTATAGTATGAACAAGGTTCTTGAACAAACTGGAAAAAAGGTTTTACTTCTAGGAAACGAGGCAATTGTCAGAGGAGCTCTGGAATCTGGTATAGGTCTAGCTTCTACATATCCAGGTACACCTTCCTCGGAGATAGGCGAGACGTATGCAGAAATAGCAAAAGAAGTAGGAATCTATTTTGAATATTCTACCAACGAGAAGGTTGCTTTGGAAGTTGCTTCTGGTGCTGCTCTGTCAGGAGTAAGATCAATGTGCTTCTTTAAGCATTTTGGATTGAATGTTGCTTGCGATAGTCTATTTCCTTTAGCTTACGCAGGAGTAAAAGCAGGAATGGTTATTATTGTAGCTGACGATCCACAAGGTTGGAGTTCTGGACAGTCTGAAGAAGATACAAGACCCTTTGCAAGGATAGCCCATCTACCAATGCTAGAGCCTTCTGATGCTCAGGAATGTAAAGATTTTGTTAAGAAGGCCTATGAATTATCAGAAAAGTTCCAATTGCCTTTTTTGGTAAGAACTACCACTCGAGTTAACCATATGAGGAGTATTGTAAAACTAGGAGATATTGTTAAAGGCAAGACAAAAGGAAAGTTCATTAAAGACATAGCCTTTAGAAACTTCCCACCGTACGTGGTTGAAACTCATGAGGAGCTTCATAGGAAACTAGACAAACTCAAAGAGATTTCTGAAAAATCTAATATGAACTTTGTTAGCAAAGGTAAAGGCAGTCTAGGCATAATAGTTACAGGTGTGTCCTACAACTATGTTATGGACGCGATGGATGACCTAAAAATCAATCTACCAGTTCTAAGGATCGGTTTTACCTATCCCCTACCGGATGAACTGATAAAAAACTTTATTAAGAAATTTAAAAAGGTTTTTGTTGTCGAAGAACTCGAACCCATAGTTGAAAACCATGTTAAAATGTTAGCCAAAGAAACAAATTTCAAACTAAAAGTTTTAGGTAAAGGATACCTCTCACCTGCTGGCGAATATAATGAAGAAAGAATATTAAATGTTCTAAGCCAGATAACTGGAAAGAAATATGAATTTGACTTGATTGCTCATAAGAAAAAATATCTGAAAGTAAAAGAACCGAAAAGAATACCTATATTATGCCCTGGTTGCCCTCACAGGTCTACCTTTTATGCAGCTAAAGCTGCAACAAAAGGGATGGATATTGTGTATGCAGGTGACGTTGGCTGTTACATACTCGGCATCTTCAAACCTTTCGAGACTCAGGATTTCATCTTTTCAATGGGAGCCGGCGAAGGTATAGGTCATGGTATAAGAAAAACCACTGATCAGAAAGTTATATGCTTCTTGGGTGATTCTACCTTCTTCCATTCAGGAATGCCACCAATGGTCAATACGGTTTTCAACAAGTCAAACCCTTTGATAATCATTATGGACAACAGAATAACTGCCATGACAGGTCATCAGCCTAATCCAGGAACTGGTAAAAATGCGTTGGGAGAGGAATGCAAGGAAATAGCAATAGATGGTATTGTAAAAGCATTCGGAGTAGAAGAAGTTAGGGTCATAGATCCATATAATGTTAATTTAATGATAAGCACAATAAGAGAGCTTGTAGAGAAGGATAAAGTTTCTGTTATAATTGCTAAGAGAGAATGCCAGCTGTTAGCAGCAAGGAAAAAGAAAGCAGAAGGAATAAAGACTGCTAAATTTGAAATAGATTCTAACGTTTGTAAAAGGTGTGGTACCTGTTTGCGTGAATTAGCTTGTCCAGCAATACATGAAGAAAACGGAGTTTTCAAGATTGATAAGAACATATGTGCAGGTTGTGCGGTTTGCGCTCAGGTTTGCCCTAACAAAGCAATACATGTGGTGAAAGAAGAATGAAAATTAAAGAATTTTTAAAATTTAATAAATGGAAACTCATTTTTGCATTTATTCCTTCTATAATGTATGTATTGTCAGGAATTATCTATTCATATGCGATGAGTTTAGCCATGAACGGAGTTAGCCAAACTTTACTTTATCCAATAATTTTAACCTCAGGTTTCTTTATCGATATATCTTATTATTTTGCACTAATTCCGATTATATTGCTTGGAATTATACTTAAACCCTTTAAACTTTTTGCCCCTTCTTTTGTAGTTAATTTAATTGTTTTCATATTTCTATTTTTTATATGGTATATTATTGCTTGTTTTTTAACTTTAGCTTACTTTAAGGTGAAGAAAAAATGAAAGAATTCAATATCATAGTGGCAGGAGTTGGAGGTCAAGGAGCATTAACTCTAGCTACCATAATAGCTGAGGCTGCAATGAAAGAGGGGTATGATGTTAGAACAACCGAACTTCATGGTCTAGCCCAGAGAGGTGGAAGCATACCGATCCATATAAGATTCGGAGAAAAGATGTATACACCCCTGGTTTTAGAAGGCGAAGCAGATTTGATAATAGCTTTAGAACCCCTAGAAGCTCTGAGGACAACCTATTTCGGATCAAAGAATCACAAAACTGTGTTCTTGATAGACAATTACAAGATACCACCAATAACAGTGTCAGCTTTCGGAGAAAAATACCCTACTAATGATGAAATTATAAGTCATATAAAACCATTTTCAAACAAGACAATAATTATAGACGCTTCTAAAATAGTTGAAAAAGAAACAGGTTCTATTCTAAGTTCTAATATTTTCATTCTAGGCTATGCGATATCTAAGGGTCTTATACCGATAAAAGAAAAATTCATTCTTGAATCAATAAGAGAGAACGTTCCTGAGAAATATTTCGAGCTAAATAAGAAAGTTTTTGATTTAGGAAAGAAGTAAAGCTAGATTTTTTATAATAGAAAACTATATATACCGCCCTTATAATTAAATTTAATATGAAAATCAAAAATAAACAAATAGCTATAATCTTAGTTTCAATGGCAGTTCTTTTCTCAGTTGTTGGATACGTTGCTATAGGACAAACAACTTATGAAATTCAAGGATACAGAGTTTTATATGATCAATCACCACCAACTTTTAGTGCAGTTTCAGTAGAACCTACTTACAAATCATACTCTACAACTATTATGTTACCAAGTAGCGATTGCACGATAGATACAACTGTTTTCAGCTATGGTTTTCCAGAAGGAGTGAATGGGAAAGGAGATATTACAAAGGATGGTAAAATAGATTGGTTAGATATGTATATCTTGGGAAAATCTTATGGAGCTGTTAGCGGAGATTCCAAATGGGATGTGCCTTTCACGGAAGAAAAATGCTTTTATCTGCTTGGAGAGAGAAGGTTTGAAGATCCTGACAGAAACCTTACCATCACAATGGATGATCTTAACTTGGTTAGGAGTAAATATGGAGTAACGGCCACAAACCCATACTCAATGGATTGCGATAGTAGAGACGAATGTAAGGCTGATGTAAACAAGGATGGAAAAGTAGATCTTATAGATATAGTGATGGTTGCAAAAAGAATAACTGATCCATATCCAGATTTTTGCTTTTCTTTAAGTGATTTTAAACCAAAGGATGCTGACATCAATGGACCGAGTAGTGTTCCAGATGGAAAAGTAGATTTAAGGGACTTGATAATTAGTGCAAGATCTTTTGGTTCCAAAGCTAACCAGAATAAAATCACAGAGGCTACAGTAGATAATCTGGGTAATAAAAAATACAAAGTAAGTGCTACAGGGTATAACATATATCACGTCGACCTTGCTTACACTTGCAATGTTCCTTACAGCGGCGGTGGCGGTGGCGGAGCACACCCAACTTAGATAAAACTGAGATTAGGAGAAAGATGAAAGTGAATAAATATTTGGTACTTGTTTTAACCTTTTTCTTAGTTTTCTCCTTTTTTTTAAGACAGGTTAGAGCAAGCGCAGCAACTATTGACGATCAAAATCCCACATATGATGCCAGTGAATACATCTACGGAGAGACTGAAGGAATGGTTCCAACACCAGAAGAAACTATAGGACAAGTATCAAGTGGAGCTGCACAGTTCTCAATTCAGTTAATATCGATGGCATTTCAACTTTTTGGTATGGTAGTTCTATTCATCTTGCTTATAGTGATGGTTGAAGAACTAGTAAAATCCTTTTGATGAAACTTCTTTTTTTTATTTTATTTCTATTTTAACTGAGTTTTCCCAGACTCCATGTAGATTACAGTATTCTAGAGCAAATAAACTTGATGATTTATCTAATTTCATTTTGAACTTGATTTTGGGTTCTGCAACTGTTGGTCCCAAGTCAAAAGTAGCGATGTGCACAGGATTAAATTGCCTTTCTTCTACTATAGCGAATAATTGAATCCATTTTATGTGGTGTTCTATAGTGTTAGGGTGAAGTACCTTTTCACCTACATTTATTGTGACCTCAAACTCTTCATTAGCTTTAACTTTTTCAGGAATTCTTATGATAGGAACATGTTTTTCTTTTAATACATTCTCTAATTCATCATCTTTGGTATAAAATTTCATACACTCTAGCCTTTTACTTTTTCTTCGACTTCATTTTTGCCCTTTTTCAGTTCCTCAACTTGTTCCTTATCGAATTTCAATAAGAGTGCCTGAAATTCTCCCATATGAGTTTTTTCTTCCTTTGCTATATCCAGAAGAATTTTTGCAATATTCTTATCATCAGTCATTACTGCTAACTGTTCGTATAGGCTTATTGCATCTAGTTCTGCTATCATTCCAGTCCTAAGTATTTCTCTATCAACATTATTCTTTCCGACTTTTTTCATATCAACCGGTATGTTTGACATCATATTTACTCCTCCATATCTTCTTCATAATCTTCTATTTCTTTAGGTTCTTCTTCCTCTTCTTCATCTTCTCCTAATTCTTTAGAGATTTTATCAATCTTCTTCTTCATTCTATACTCTTCGTCAACTTCATAACCTTCTTCTACTTCAGGTTCGTCTTTTTTACCTTCTAATAATTCCATTTCCTCCCCACAACAGACTAAAGTTCCACCACCGGCTTTAGTTATCACTAACTCATTTCCACATATGTTGCATCTGTATTTTTCATTAACTTCTTTGACAGCCAATTTATCACCTCACATAATCTTCTTAAATTTATCTTTAGTAGCACCACAAATAGGACAAACATCAGGAGCTTTTCCTTCAACTGTATTTCCACAAACCTGACAGACAAAAAATTCTTTCGATTCTATATCCTTATTTTTGTTAGCTGATTCTATAGCTTTTTTGTACAAGTCTCCATGCAATTTTTCTACTTTGTTTGCAAAATCAAAAGATATTAAAGCATCTTGCCTCTTTTCATTGCTTGCTGTCTTGATAAAACCTGGGTACATCTCTGTAAACTCATAAATCTCTCCGTTCAATGCGACCTGTAAGTTTTCTTTTGTGATCTTAATCATTTTTAATGCTTTTAGATGATTAAGAGCATGAACAGTTTCAGCCTCAGCAACAGCTCTAAATAACCTTGCTATATTTACCAGACCTTCCTCTTCTGCTTTTTTTGCAAAGGCTAGATACTTTCTATTTGCTTGTGACTCGCCTGCAAATGCAGCTTTCAAATTTTCTTCAGTTTTATCCATAGCATCACCTTAGAACTTATATAAAAAATTATTTGATTGACTTTATTTAAAGTTATTTCCAGAGCTCTCCTTCAGGTGAAGATTTTAACAGCTCTTCTAAAATTTTTATTAATTCTTCAATATCATTCAAGCTAGCTACCGAAGTTGCGGTATGAAGATTTCTTACGCAAATCCCTAAGACAGTGCAAGGTACTCCACCTTTTGTTATTGAAATACTTGCAGCGTCAGTTGTTCCTTCCTCGCTAACAATTTTTTGTATATGTATCTTATTTTTTCTAGCTGCTTCCAATATATATTTGTTTAACGTTCTATTGCCAATGGTTTGGGCATCCTTAATTGTTAAACATGGGCCTCTACCAATAGTTTCACTTGTTTCTGAAGCATCTAAGGTTTCTGTAACATCAACTGCTATTGCCCAATCTGGTTCAACTATGTAAGTGGATGTTAATGCTCCAATTAGTCCTATTTCTTCTTGAATTGTAAAAACATAATATATCTCATTCCTGATAGTTTCTTTTAGTCTTTTTGCAAGCTCAATTAAAGCATAACAACCTACTCTATCATCAAAAGCCTTTCCACAAATAATGTTCTCAGAACCTAGATAATACAAGTCCCTTTCCAAAGCCATAAAAGTTCCAACCTCAATACCTAGTTTTTTCAAATCAATTTTGTTCAAACCCGTATCAACAAACAATTCTTCTATTTTTGGTATGGAACTCAAAATTTTTCCATCATTAACTTCTTTACATGTTATTACACCATGAATTATTCCCTTTTCTGTTTCAATATGAACTCTTTCACCTAATAGCATTGAGGGGTCTATAAAACCTATAGTTGAGAATGTTATTCTTCCTCTTCCTTCTATGTCCTTTGCTATCAAACCTATTTCATCCATATGCGCTGTAAGCATTACCTTAGGTCTTTCTCCTTTTTTATGTGCGATTAGATTGCCTAGTTTATCGACGAAAACCTCGTCAACATAATTCTTAATCTCTTCCATTATCAAACTTCTTACTGCATCTTCATTACCGCTTACTCCAAAAGTACTTATCAGTTTTTCCAGTAAATCCATAAGTTCACCTTAATATTATTTGATTGCTTAAATATTATTTCGTTTTAGCCTAATAAAATAAAGAGATTTATATGCTGACTTTTGCCATATTTTAACATGAAAAAGCTATTGACATTACTTGTAATAACAATAGTTTTCATAATTTCAATAGTAGCGTTTATTTTATTCTATACGTTTTCTGCTAACCTTTTCAGTACAACTACCTCAGCAGCATCAAGTTCAAGCAAATATATTCCTCAGATGATGACTCAAACAGAGAATATAGGTCTTTCAACAGGGGGAGCAAAGGATATTAATAACTTCTACAAGAACATTGAAAACAATTATTTACCTCTACCAACTGACATAACCTATGAAGGTTTGTTCTATAACTATTTCTTTGATACCGGAGAAACAAAAGAATGTACAGAATTGTTCTGCCCATCTTACACTTATGCTATATCCAATGATCCAATATCAAGTCAAAAGGAATATTACATATCAGTAGGTTTGAACTCTGGCATAAAGGAAACGGATTTCCATAGAAAGAAACTAAATTTAGTTATTGTTTTGGACAATTCAGGCTCTATGGGAGAATATTTTGACAAATATTATTATGATGCATCTGGCAATAGAGTCGAAATGGATGATCCTGACATATATCTTACTAAAATGAAAATCGCTGAAAATTCGATTGTGGCACTTCTTGATCACTTACAGGAAGGAGACAGGTTCGGTATGGTTACTTTCAGTGATGATGCTTCATTAGTTGAACCAATGAAATCTGCTAAATTATCTGATATCGAAAGGATAAAAAACAAAGTTCTGCAGATAAACACAGAAGGGAGCACTCAAATGTCTGCAGGTATGAGAATGGGTACTGACCAGTTCAAAGAATTTGTTAATTCTAACCAGACTGAATATGAGAATAGAATCATTTTCTTGACAGATGCCATGCCTAATGTCGGAGAAATAGGACAGAACACTCTGCTAGGTATGCTCAAAACAAACGCCGACAAGAAAATTTATACTACTTTCATTGGTATTGGTGTGGATTTCAACACTGAATTAGTGGATTACATAACGAAAATAAGAGGCGCTAATTATTATTCTGTTCACTCCCCTAGGCAATTTAAAGAAAGAATGGATGAAGAGTTCGAGTATATGGTTACTCCTTTGGTGTTTAATCTTTTATTGAAACTAGATGCCACAGGATATAAAATAGATAAGGTTTATGGTTCTCCAGAAGCAGATGAGTCAACAGGAGAGTTAATGAAGGTTAACACACTCTTTCCTTCTAAAAAAGAGGAAAATCAAACCAAGGGAGGTTTAGTCTTATTGAAGTTATCTAAAATATCATCTACAAGCAGCACATTGAAATTAAAAGTAAGTTATGAAGATCGAGAAGGTAAAGTAAAAACTAACGAAGATGAAATTTCAATAGAAGGAAAAGAACCAGAATTCTTTGAAAACACAGGAATAAGAAAAGGAATATTATTAACAAGATATGCCAACTTAATGAAGGATTGGATTATTGATGAAAGAAGAGGTTATGAACAAAATAAAATTAGACCTTTTGTGGACGAGGAGTCTGGTATAGTTATTATAGATGAGAACAATGTCAAAGACTGGCAAAGGCAGTCCATGAAATTAAAAATTTCTGATTACTATAAAAATATTATAAGGCAATTCAAAGCTCATTTCGAGAAGGAAATGAATGCTATAGACGATAACACTCTAAGCCAAGAAACCGCTATAATGGACAAATTGATTAATCTTTAAATCAAGTCTTTTAATGATTTTCTAGCTAAATAATCACTAAAGAAGATTTTCATCTTTCTATAAAAACCGTATGGAGTTTTTGCATAACCTACAAGCTTAGCAAAAGCTCCATCAATTTCTGGTTGGAACCAATTAAATTCTGAATCTTTTGGGTTATAAGTCATTCTATCATTACTATAACCTACTTCTAATAAAACTAATTTGTAACCCAATTCTTCAGGAATAGTATCTTTAGGAGAATGAATTTTTTCAACAAATCTTAATTCTTGAGATCTTAATGCCTTGCACTTCCATCTTAAAGAAGGAACTATATTTATCATAAAAATATTTAGACAGAAAAATTTTTATTCTTATTCTTGAGGTGTTTTATAATGTCTTCTAACATATTCAAGCCTTTATCAGCATCTTCTCTTGTTATTATCAAGGGTGGTGCAATTCTTACAGTTTTCTTACCACATCCTATTAGCAGCAATCCTTTTTTGAATGCGATTTTAGGTATGACATCCTTATAAATCTCTTTTGAGAACTCTACTCCAATCATCAAACCTAAGCCTCTAACATCAGTTATTATTTCATGCTTTCTTTTCATCTCTTCAAATCTTTTCAACATATAATTTCCAATTTTCTTTGCATTATCTAATAACTTTTCATGTTTTATTATCTCAATTGTTTTCAGGCCTATTGCCAGATCAATTCTATGACCTCCACCCCAAGTAGAAGAAACAGCACCAGGCTCTTTAGGATCATATTTTTCTGAAGAAATTACAGCTCCCACTTGCAGAGCTTTTGCTGATGTAATTATATCAGGTTTTATTCCAAAGTGTTCGAACGACCACCATTTTCCAGTCCTTCCTAGTCCTGATTGTACCTCATCTATTATTAATGGAAAGTCATGTTTTCTAGAAGTCTTTCTCAGATTCTGAATAAACTTCTTACTAGCTACATTATATCCACCTTCTCCTTGCACGCATTCGACTATTATAAAAGCAGGTATCCATTCTCTTTTTATCAATTCTTCTAAGCCGTTTACTTCTGAATCATTATCTCTTATGCAGAATTTTATCAATTCATGATTTATTTCAGGGTAATTTTTCTTTTGAACTGCTTTACTGTCTGTAAAGGTTAGAGCTCCTATTGTTCTGCCATGAAATGCGCCAGTACATGAAACTCCTGGCAAAGGTCCTTTCTTCCTAAAAGCAAATTTTATTGCATTCTCAACAGCTTCAGCTCCTGTGTTAACAAATAATACTTTACTTAGGTTTTTAGGAACTATTTTTAGCAATTCTTCTGCTAGTTCAACCTGCTCTTTAGAATAGAAGTCTTGACCGGCTATTTTGTGAGCTCCTATGTTTGCAAAACTTCTTATAACTTCTGATATTTCTGGATGATTATATCCAATAGGACATGAACAAACATTAGAGTTGAAATCCAAGTATAATTTGTTGTTTATATCTTCTATGTAGCATCCATAACCGGATTTTATTATTAGAGGGTATGCAAATGTCGTTTCAATACAACTTTTTCTGGTTCTTTCTACTATGCCCTTCATAATAATCATTATAAGGCTTCTTAATAATATATTTAAAAAATATAGTTGAATATAATATTATGCCCCTGTCGTCTAGTTCGGTCAAGGACATGAGCTTCTCGAGCTCGGAACAAGGGTTCAAATCCCTTCGGGGGCACTATCATTTTGGTAAAATCCCTTGATATAGAAAAATTAGGATTTAAGGGATTTTCCTAATTTTTTATCACCAAATAATCTTTTCCTTCTTTCCTTGTTTTTCTTTCCTGTCATATCAATCGGCCATCGTTCCTGTTATAAAACCAATTATTTCATCTTTATTAATTTAAAATATATTTCAGAGCTTAAGCTTTAACATTATAATCCTAAACTTATAGTTTCAATATTTTTTTCTATCCTTTTTCTTTTTCCTTGAATATTTTAACTGGGCTTTTCTTGGTCCGCCACGCATTTTTCCCATTTTATTATTTAAGGTTTCTGGCTTTTAAACTTCTCATTTTCTTCAGTTACCTTAGTTAAGATCTTACATAATTTCAGGAAACTTCTAACATCTTTTTTATCTTCAAAACAGATTCTCATAATAATTTTTTCTAAAAATAGGATATAATCTATATTCTCAAAATTGAGAAATGTTCATTTTTATAAGCTAAACAACTTGAGAATATGTTCCTGTCAGTGTACCAATGCTATTGAAACTTTGACTGCAACCTTGATTTTTTAAACAGTATTCTATAGAAATTGCCAAAGAATATGTTTCTCCGTTTACATCAAGTGAGCCTGAATTTAGGTTTATAATATCAGATTTTAATCCTTTTAAAACATCCATGGGTAAATTTGTAGAAGTTGTTTCTATATCATTTATGTAGACCTTATTAATTATTATATCCTCACCAACTCTATTTTCTACTCTAAGAATCATGTCTCCATTAGTTTTCACATCCCATGGAGAAACTACAAATACGCTTCCAAATCCTCTTGCTGTTGGACCTATAAAACCTGATGGAGCAAACATGCCATAATATGCCAGCACACCAAAAGTTATTAACAACACACTAAAAATGATAGAAATAGCAGAGATTGCAACACCAACAATAAGAATGTTTGTTGCCATTTTTTTGTCTCTGTCTTTTACAATAAAGTAGCCAATCAAGCCACCAATAAATCCAAAGAAAATTGGGAGTATATACCAAGCTTTGCTAGGTTTTTCACCTACAGTCTTATTCGCATTTTCTGATTTATTTTCGACTTGAGGTTTATTTTCAACTTTTTCTGTGTTTTCTCCTGCTTGATTAGGATTTTCATAGACCTCTTCTACATTATCTTCTCCCATAAATTTCACTTATTATAATTGTGATTTTCCTTTATAAATTTTAGTAGACTGTATATTTGTCATAGCATTTCTTTTTAAACCATATTGTGGTATAAAATTCTACGCCTGCTTTACCAGTTAAATTCACACTAGTTATTATAGATCCACCCTTTCCGTCAGTTGAATTCTTAGTTGAACTAAATATAGTATCATCATTAACAATTGGGCTGAATGATCTTTCTATTATATTCATTCCAAAATATTCTAACCTTTGGCGAGAAGATTTTATAGTAAAATTAAAAACTTGTGTTTTGTTTATAGAGCCTCTAGAAGAAATTATAATTCCTCCACCTGGTGGAGTAACCCAATATTCGATGTCATCCATAATAAAATGATCTTTTAATTCAATTTCACAATCAGTTAAATTAATAGTGAAATTATAACAAGCAGAGGGTATGTTTGGAATATTGTTTAGTAAGCAAGATGAATAATTGCCTAATTTACCGTTCTCATCGCATAATATAGGAAGTGTAAAATTTCTTTCTCTGCTAGTTATTATTTCAAAAATAGATGCAACTGTTTTATTTAATATATCTTTTTCCATACCTTTGATATCATAAAAATTATTAGTCCAATTAATTTGAAGGTATCTTTTAACGTCAGTAGATTTGTTAAAAATTCTAGTTTCTTTCATTGTTAAGTTAGTTATGTTCTCTATATTTTCTGCATATATCTTTGTAGAGTTAATACAGTTAGATTCATAAATTGAAGACAGGTTTATAGTCTGATTTGTTGTTGCATTTTGAGAAATCTCTGGAACCTTAGTCTGATTAGCTGCTATAATAGGTTTTTGATCAATAATTTGGGGAGGTGTGTTTAGATAGAAAAATAGAAAAGCAGCATTTATAGCGATGATTATTATTATAATGATTATTATAAAATTTAGCATGAATATAATTTAGTTGTTATGCTATAAATGTCATTTCTCATTTATCTTAAAGTTAAGACTATATGATGCGTGATGCTGGTCTCAATTTTTCTCAAACGAAGATATACCTACCGCTTATGCTATCTGCTGAACTTATAGAAATAAGGTCAAATGGAAACGGTGGTGGAGTAAGTTACGTTACTATTAATAAAAGTCGGGAATTCATGAAAGAATATAATGGAATGATAAAACTATTTAATTAATAATCAGTTTAAATTCTTTACTGTTCTAGTTTTTTTATGGAAGAAGATAACTACAAGATGTTCAGTTTAATGTTAGCAATATTATTTATAATAATCATAGGACTTTTCATAACTAGCACTACAGGCTATGCAATTCTGACTTGTGCAGATGCTATTGAGTCTTATACTACTTTTGAACCATATACAGTCTATGAAAATGAGACAATATGGGGACAAATATACCTACAGGTTTTAGACAAGGTCAATATAAACATACCATCTAACAGACCAAACTATATCTCCTATAACTTATGCAGCCCTTGCAAATACAACGTAACTTTTATATCAGATTTACCAACTAACTTTTTCATTTTTGACCAATATGACAAAGATAGATACTTTGATAGGAAATCCGCATTCCCCTTAGCAAGTGAATTTAGCGGTGAATACAAAAATTTTAGCTTTGAAATAAATACAAAAGGGAAGTATTACTTTGTTTTTGATAGAAGTGCTCAAGGAACAAACACTAATGATCCATCTATAGGAAGATTAATAATTTATGAGTTAAAGGGGCATAATCAGACAACGAGAATAAATAAATATAAAGAAGTTACAAGATACAGAAATATTACAAGATGTCAATAAAAATAAATGGGAAGCTAAGCTTCCCAACTAAAGTATAAGCTTTCTAGCTTGTTGTTTTGCTTTTTCTATTTTTGGCAATATTTCTTCCCTGTAAACCTTGTCTAAATCCTCTTTTTGGTGAGGATATTGATATCCTTCAGGACTGTTTACTGTTTCAGGTATTTCCTCTATTTCTTGAATAGGAGAATCCTTAACTCTTAATAATCCAAGTTTGTAACTAATTCCTTTTAATTTTTCCAGTGAAACACTGCCTATTTTATTAATTTTAAACATTTTTTCACCCCCTCAACTTAAATATATTTTTTAAAAATTTCTACGAAGTAAAAAATAAACTGTCGGTACTATGAAAGGTAGGTCAATTATCGGATTAGGTCTGTACGAGTTTGGATACTCCATAATGTTCTCTCTTGGCATGTAACCCAACTTTCCTTTCAAAATGTTTTTTATGTCCTTAAAGTTTGGATGTTTGAACATACCACCTAAAAAATCTTTTTTCATTTTTTTCACCTCAAATAATAATTTGACTAGAATGACGATATCTTGAGTCAAGAAGACTAGAAAATATTCTAATAACTAGAAACAGGAAACAACTATAGAAATTTTATTATTTTTGAGAAATTTTCTCGTTATTAAGTCTCCATTCTCTGCAACTTCTTATGTTTTCTATAACTTCGACTAATTTAAATTTTGTCCAGTTATTTAAAATAGGTATTATGACCTTTCTATCATGTCCAGTTTTGACTTGCAAAGAATAAGCATTGTGAAATTTTGGATAATCAGTTTTCAATGTTCTGTAAAGCTTTAGTTGTATGGTTCCTTCAAAAAACATTGAAGGTATTTTTTCTGGGCTTAAAAACCCAATAATGTCTTCTCTAATGTTATTTGTTTTAAACACTAGGTTAGACATATTTATCAACCTTCTTCTATTTTTATGCAGCGTCTTTATCAAATCTACATTTCAAATTTTCTTGTCTGCACTGTTCATTAACTAATTTTCTGAATTTTTCACTGTTCATATATCTAATATAAAAACTTGGTTTCCATGTTCTAGAAACTTCAGTGTAACTATTTCTTACGTCTGGAGGATTTTCTTCACAACACTTAATAAAATCTTCTGCAGAACCATCGAAACCGAGATTTACTGGATAGTATCTTCTTGATTCTGTTATACTGAGAAAATATGGTGATTTATCTACCTCATCTAATAAAATTTTTCCTGTCATATTTACTATATATTTAACTATAACCATAAAACTTGGTTATTAATAATAACAGGTAGATTTAAATAAATTACAGGTAATATTAATAATCATGGGTAAATTTATTCATATCATACCCATTGGCTTAGAAAAAGATAGAATTATCTATTTGCTTCAAAAATTTCCTCCATACAGAGTATATTTCTTAAATTACAAGTCTGAGAATAAGGAAGAAAACAGTTATGCACGTATTGTCGAACCTGTACAAAAGGAGATAGACTCTTTAATCCCTCTTGCTGAAAAGAAATATCTAACAGTGTCGTACGAAGAATTTGAAGATCTCTTCCTTAAAATATTCGAAATAATGGTAAAAGAGAAAAAGCAGGGAAATGAGATCATAGTTCATATATCTCCAGGTCCTAGAATAGCATCGTTTGCCTCTTGGATTGCTGCTTCAATCATGGGTTCTAAGACATTGTACATAAGACCTGCAGAATATTTACCTGAAGGGGGAAAACTTATCTCAAGAGGCGTCCTTAAAGTTATAGAGATGTTTCATTTTCCAGTAACGCTTCCCAGCGAATCAGAAGCTGTTTTGTTGACCTTTCTTTTAGATCACAAAGAATCTATGACAGGTTCGTTAAGAAATTTTGTAAATAATGTAGGCATGGAAAGCCTTGGAAAAAATGTAAAAAGTTTGAACAGCGGAATAGTCAAAATGAGTCATTCTCTAAGGGAATTAAAAAGGAAAGAATATGTTAAAATTAGGAGTGTCAGCAGAAAAAGACAGGTTGTTGAACTTACTGACCTGGGGAGGCTTATGGCAAGGGCCTATAAGATTCTAAAAAGCAACGATTTTGATATAAATTCAATTTAAGTTTCTTTGTTCAAGTCTATGTATATTTTCTTGTAAAGTGTTGGGATAGAAGAAATATACCTCTTTCTATCTTCTATTAATTTTTTAAGGCTTTTTGTTTCATCGTCTGATAGTTTGATGTCACAAGTTTTTATTATACCGTTTCTACCAATAACGCATGGCCATGTTATAAACGTATTATATTTCTTATCGTAGTGGGAAACGCAAAAAACTTTTTTCTCATCCTTTATTATAATGTTTACCATATCGCAGGTAAGCTTGGCTGGTGCAAACATAGAAGCTCCTATCTTAGATATAACATCTTGGATGTAATTCCTAACACCATAGATAATTTCTTCTCTATTCAAAACCTCCTCTTTGAAAATAGGTATCTGATCTTCTCCATGTTCCCCTATAACAAAACACTCTATCTTATCCGGATCCTTGCCAGTTTCTTTGGCTATAAGGCATTTCATTCTGTTAGTATCCAAATAGCCACCAAATCCTATCACTTGTGAAGGTTTTAGACCTGAGCGTTTCCATGCAATATATGTTATTACATCAACAGGATTCGTGATTACTAATAGAATTGCTGATTCCTTGAGTTTTATCATGTCAAAAACATCATTTATTATTTTTTCATTAATTTTTAGAAGCTCTATCCTTTTTTGCAGAGGAAACTGAGGTATTCCTGATGCTATTATGACTATGTCTGCATCTTTGGCATCCTCAAAATAAGAAACTTTAATCTTATGGGCAAGTTCTGGAAACGCGCTTGATAGTTCTAGATATAAACCTTCGGAAGTTTCCATGGTTCTATTTATCAACATTATCTCTTCTATGTTTTCGTTATCCATCAAGCAGAATGCTATACGACTGCCTACCCTGCCTAAACCAACTATAGCAACTTTCATCTTATCTATTATTATAAAAACGAAGTATTTTATTCTTTTCGAAAGCTTTTTTTATACTTTGAAAATAACTTTTTAATATGCCGAGATGGCAGAATCTGGTTATCGCGTCAGTCTCGAAAACTGATGTCCGCAAGGACTTGCAGGTTCAAATCCTGCTCTCGGCGTCATTTTTAAATAAATATTTCTAAATTCTATTATGCTTTTTAATAGAATACGCAGCGGGGTTTTCATAGTTAAAAACAGAAAATTATTGTTATTCAAAAGACCTGGAGGTTATTGGTATTTCCCTGGAGGCAAGATTGAAAACAATGAAACTGCTGAACAGTGTGCAATCAGGGAAACGAAAGAAGAAACTGGACTTGAAGTGAAAATTGTAAAACTAATTTACGTTAATGAATTGAGAAGAAGAATGCATAGAACTTTAGAATTAATATATCTTGCAAAACCCATTGGAGGCAAATTTGGAATTGGTACTGATCCTGAAGAAGCTAAAAGATTAATAGATCTAAGATTTATTTCTATTAAGTTATTAAGTAAAATAACATTTCTTTTTCCTAATTTGATACCTGAATTTAAAAAAGATATAAAAAACAACTTTAAGAACTGTCCAAAAGATTTAGGAATTAATAGAGCTAATTTAAAAAAACTATTAAAAAAATGATATTATGAATGTTAAAAAAGCATTTTGGATGTTTTCATTACTAGCAATTCTAGCTATGATATCGGACAGAATAACTTTTGTTATACTACCTTATTATCTCCTCGGCAAAGGAATAGAAGGTTTAAACTTTGGTTTAGTATTCTCATTAGCGGCTGCTTTAGTTATTATCTTGCCTAGGATTTTCATAGGAAAGCTGTCTGATATTTTTGGCAGAAAGAAGATTTACTCTTTTGGACTCTTAATAGAATCTATATCAACTTCCATATACCCATCTTTGTCCAATATTTATGAACTAGGAATAAACAAAGGAATAAAAGATTTTTCAGATACTGTTGAAGATTCTGTTGAAGATGCGATAATGGCAGACACATTCAAGAAAAAAATAAGAGCAAACTACATAGCCAAGATAGGAACATTCATACCTTTTGGAAGGGCCATCGCAACAATAATAGGATTTATAATAGTAACCTATTTTTCTTTGTCATTTGGTTTTTATGTTGCATCTTTGGTTGTATTCATTGAACTCATAATATTCATAATAATCTTTAAGGAACCTAAAAAGAAATTTAAAAAAACCTTTAAATTTTCTATAAAAAATTATCCTTTAAGATTCAAAATAATAACAGTGATAGGATTCCTGATAGCAATAAATTTTGGTATGTCTTACTATCCTGCTTTCTTTCAGTTGGCTATTAAACTTGGTATTTCAGATAGTCTACTATTCATTTTGCTGTTCTTTGATTATATTATAAGTTCGATATTCACTTGGAAGAGCAAGGATTGGATTGACAAGATTGGAAGAACGAAAACAGTGGTTATAACAACCCTAGGTCTTTCTATGTTCTCAATACTCTACGCATTCTCTTCAACTATAATTCAATTCTTTTTAGTAATGGTTGGAATATCTGTTTCCTTCTACATATATAGGGTAGCCTTCAAAACAATTCTGATGGATTCGACTATAACTAAAATAAGAGGTGAACAGATAGGATTTGGTAAAACCTTACAAGGTTTAGGCGATGTTATAGGACCTGTCCTAGGCGGTTTTTTAATTGACTATGTTTCTTTATCCTCAGCATTTTTATTTTCAGGCTTATTCGGATTGATAGCGGCTTTTCTAGCTTATAGAACAAATCAGATGTAGCCCCAAGAAAATAACTTATCGCTATCAGTAAACCATCTTTCTCCTATATCCGTTCTATAGAACATATTTGGTATTATTATGTTAGAAATTTTATTATAAACCTGTTTCCTGGATTCTTCCATAGTTGTTCCTGTACCCACCACTATAAGTGCATATCCGTCAAAACCTGTCAGTATGAAGTTTCCATCTACTAATTTTACTTCTCCTATATGTATACCATCTAAATCAGGTTTTTTGAAAATGATAGTTGCATCTTCAGAATATTTTTTAAATGTTTCGTGATCAGTAAATGGAAATGGAGGAAGTGCTATAACAACACCAACTTGAAAACCTTTTTTGGATTTGAGTTCAAACTTATCTTTCTTAGCTAACGCATTTAAGAATTCTCCCCATTCACTTAAAATACCCTCTATTTGAATGTTTATCGTTGGATATCCAAATCTGGTTGTAAACTCTAAGGGATATATGCCTTTGCCGTTCACAATGCAATTAATGTCTATGTAACCTACGTAACCACTTTGCTTCAACTTTTCCTTCATCTTCAATAAAGTTTCATTAAATATGGTATTAGGTTGAGACCAATACATTGATGTACCCATTTCCCAGGAAGAAGGACCAATATTTCCAGGGAACAGCTTCTTGTGTTCAAAATTAACATTTATGGGATAGACAAAATCTTCTCCGTTGAAAAAAGCTCCAACAGCTATTTCAACGCCAGAGACGAATTTCTGCAATTGAAAAACCTTTAATTTGTTAGACCATCTTAGTTTATACAATTCCAAAATTTGTATTACATCCTTTCCATCTTCCTCTTCACCAACAAAAGAAAGTTCTTTTTGATCTTCTTGTCTAATCCCGCTAGGCTTTATAACATACCTTTCAGGATGTTCTTTTACAAATTTAATAGCTTCGTTAAAATCTGTAAATATCCAGCTTGGTATAACATTAATGTTTGAATCTATCATCTCTTTATAACCGAAATCCCTATCGATTTCTAGTTTGTCCGTGTATACGCTACCACCAATAACAAGTTTTCCTTCTTTTCTTAATTTTTCTGCCAAAGAACCGAAACCTACATCATCAAAAATGATTATTTCCGCCCAGTCTTTTAAGTTTTCCCAGTTATCAATCTTTTCAACAAAGCCGTCGCCAATTTCCTTTTGAGTTTTATCTTCTATAAAAAATTTTACTTCATGACCTTCGTTCTTAATTCTCCAAGCCAAATCTGCTATTAGAGCTTCCTTTGATATAAATAGAAACTTTTTCTTTTCAGCCATAGAATTAAATTGTGAAATCTTGCTTAAAAAACTTGTTAAAATAAAGTTTAAATCTTTAACAACAATCAATTAAAATATGTCTAAAAATCACGATCCAATATCAAAAAGTAAATTCATGGGGAAAAGAGAAGCCCAAATTCCTTTAAGAATAACTCCTGAGCTCATAGAATCTTCTACATATATGATTGAAAGGGATAGAGATTGTGGTTATCAAGCCAGAGCAAGATATGAAGCTGCAAAAAAATGGGCTGAAGCAAAAGAAAATGGAAATTATGTTTGCATGGGAATATCTGGAGCATTTACACCAGTAGGACTTGGGGGTTTGATTGCTGACCTGACAGAAATGGGAGCTATTGATTTTATAACAACAACTGGAGCGAACTTATACCATGATCTACATTTTGCATTTGGTCTTCCTGTAAGACACGGTTCTCATAGAGTCGATGATAATAAACTTAGAAAGGATAAAACAACAAGAATATACACCCAGTTTATTCATAATGATTATACTCTAAAAGCTCAGGACATGCTAATTCAAGATTTTTCAAGGAGAGTTTTACCAAAACTTAACCAGCCATTCTCATCAGCCGAATTCTTGTACGGACTAGGAAAAGAAATGTTAAATGATAAATCCGTTGTAGTTGATAAAAAAGGTTCAATGTTGATAAGAGCTGCAGAACATGGAATGCCAATATTCCTAGATTCTAATTCAAACCATTCATTAGGAATGAATTTGGCACGTTTATCCTTAAAAGGTTACAAAGCAGATATTAGTCCTACCAAAGATATTCTACAGGCTGCTGCTTTAAGCATGAAAACACAACCGCAATTAAATATATTTTTCGGTGAAGGTGGACCAAGAAATTTCATACAAACTACTGCACCAACAGCATGCGAGATATTTGGTATTCCTTTTGAAGGTTCTGATTTTTGTATAAGATTTACAACTGCTGATGAAACATCTGGAGCTCTTTCAGGTTCAAGCCAAAACGAAGCTGTTTCATGGGGAAAATACGAAGAAACTGGAAGAGAAATTGAAGTTCGTGGTGATTATACATTAAGTGTACAGTCTGTTACAGGTTATGTTGCAGGAAAAGTAAACAAACAACCATCTAGACTAATGAGTAAATTAGGTGAAATAACTAATGAATTCATTGAAAAGATTGATAAAAATAGATCACGAGTGGAAAAAATGCAAAATAGATTAAGAAAAGATTTACCTGATGTAGTAATGCATGAAATAGAAGCAAGAAAAAAAGCTGGCTATAAATTCAATTAGTTCTCATAGCATAATATTTAAAATACTAAAAACATAAAAGAACTTATTGTAAGCGTCGATAGTCTAGCGGTAGGATATCAGCTTGCCATAGGCTGTAGGTAATTAGTATGAAAAAAGCATTAATAGAAGCAGTTAAGAACAAGAATGTTGCTGCAATAATAATAGGCCAAGTAATAGTAGATGAGGGATACATAGGTACAGATACAGTTGTTATCAGATATAATTCAGAAAAGATAGCTAAGGAAATTTGGAAATTAGCTAATAAGTGGAAATGGGCCAACAGCTTTCAAAAACATGAATACACGGACAACAGAGACACAAAACATATAAAGACAGCATGGAGATTTAGCTTAAAAAAAGATGCAATAAGAGAGATTTATTCAATAATAGGAAAATTGCCAGATGAAAATAAGGACAGCAATATCAGATTGGTTATAAGAAAAAGAAAAGGAATTCAAAGACTCCCAACCATAACCAGAGAAATTATTATTGGACAAATCAGAGCTCATCCATCCACTGTAGAGGACTTGGTCAGAAAATTGAATGTTTGCAGGAGCACAGTAGATCATCATTTGAAATATGCTTTGAAAAACACAGACTTGAAAATGAAAGTAATAAACGGTTATGGCAGACGAATTTATTATTTTTGACCTACAACCATGCAAAAAGCTGACGACCCGGGTTCGAATCCCGGTCGACGCATCTTTAAATTCTGGTCTTATCTATAATTAGATTATGAAAAAGGAAACCAAAAAAGAAAGTAAAGGTTTAAAATATTCAAGAGAATTTTCAATGGTATTAGGACTCTCCTTGTTAGGAGCTGCTTTTGTTCAGTTTATGGTTGTTTTAAGTGCTTCGGTAGGAATTTTGTTTAGCGATTATAGAGTATATAACTATATTGAAGAGACACTAGGATTGAACATGCCTAGTATTTACTGTAATTTTTTCTTTACATTGTTTTCCCTGGGTTCACTAGGTGCAATACTAACTTATTTAGGTTCGGTTTTAATTCCTAAATTCGAAGAACATAAAGCATAAGCCATCAACAATATATATAAACCTGATAAATATTTTTTAGTGGTCTAATGGATGATATAGAAGCTATAAGAAGAGAGGTTTTCAAAAAACCAGCTAACGAACCTATGGCATCCAATCCTTTGCCTCATGAGATAATTGACATTGAAAAGATGATCGAAGACACCCCAAAGATAGCTCCTCTGTTTGTAAAACTAGAAAAGTACAAGGAGATTTTGGAAAGCATACAAAAACTGAAGATTTCTCTGAAAAATATTCAATTTCTTTTATCATTTAAAGAACAGATAAAGAGGATTGACTCAGAGGTTGACGGCCTACTCTTTAAAACAATGCAGAACTTTACCCAGACCACAAACGAGTTTAGCATGAATTTTGCAATACCAAGAGGAGTTAGCTACATTCCCAGGCCTCCTGCTGAGGAGAAGGTTGATGAATCTGTTTCTGATTTGGGAGCAAAGATAACTAAACTAAGAGAAGAACTGGAGAAAATAAGACTTTAAATATTCTAGAAATAAAAGTTAGATTTAGCAGGGGTCGCCAAGTCTGGTCTAAGGCGCAAGATCTAATAATGCGAAGCTTAGGATGCGATGCTCAGAAATCCATGAGAGACCTTGTGGGTTAGTCCCTTCGTCGGTTCAAATCCGGCCCCCTGCATTAACTTATGTTCAGTTCCGAAGAAAATTCACTAAGATATATGATATACTCAATTTCTTTTCTTAAAATGTTCTATCACGCTTTCTGCTTCTGTTAGATATCTCTTCATTTCATCTTCACTCATTTCGCTTGGGTGGATACTTACACCATCTTTATCATAAAATGTAATATGAGTATATCTTATTTGTGTCCATCTTCTGAATAATTTCGATACTCTACCATTCGTGTTAACAAGAGAAGGTCCTAACTCAATTTCTAATTCATTTCCATTAAGATTTTTAGCTAAATATAAAGCAGCCCCACGCTCACCCACTGTTGAACTAAAACCTAAACGAGCTATTGTAGACATGAATTTTTCTTCATCAGAAGCAGCTAAATTTTCTAATTCTTTTTCACATTTCTCCAAAGTTTCATAGAAAATATGCATATTCATAAAATTATTATTAGTAGAAAAATATTTATACTGCTCTGAACTTCAAAACAAGCAGACCCCCTACACATCTGATTTTTTTCATCAATAATTTGAGAAAAGAATAGAAATTTAAAAACCTTAAATTAATTATTTTTATGAAAGAAGAGAGTTGTATAAAGGATTATAAAGGGAAGAAAAAAAGCAAAATATTCCATGAATTATTGCATGAGAAAGCAATAGAGGAAGAGGGAGAAAAGGAAATCAAAGACGAAAGCGAAGAAGAGAGGAAAGAAGAACAGGATGAAATAGAAGAACTGGTGGAAGAAAACCTCGGAGAGGACAACAAACACCTAGAAGATGATGAACAAGGTGTAGAAGAGGAAGAACCAACAATATTTCACAGTGAGGATGGCGATGAATCTAAAGAATCAGAAGATTAAACTCTGTCTATCATAGATTTTATTTCCCTTTTTTCATCCATGAACTTCTTATACTCATCGAAATTTCTTATGGCTCTTAGAAATATTATTCTCATTTTTTTATCAATACAATAGACTATGTGCAAATTATCTTTTTTTGCTCTGAATATAATATTTCCTTCAATATTCTCCTCGAATTTATGCAATTCATTGAATTCAGAATGAGAACAGTCAAGAATATTTTTTATTAGTGAATTAGCTTTAGTTTCATCCTTCAAATCCCTTAAAAAATGATTAGAAACAATAACATCGGTTATTTTGGGTCTAAGGTTCATGAAATGACTATTACAACTAGGACAGAAATCTTTATAGTTGCAAGAATTTTTTAGTAATACTTTAAAATCCATAATTGATTATGCATTTTAAAATTTTTATAGTTTCTTCAAGTTTCTATATAATCTCTCTACGGTCCTTTCCACGTCTTTAACTGTCCTGGCTCCTGTACAGATTATCTTTCCACTACCAAAAATCAAGAACGTAACCTTAGGATTAATCATTCTATAAACCAAACCTGGAAAAGAATTAGGTTCATATTCTGTATTCTCTAAAGTAAAGGCAATGTTATTCAGATTTATCTTCAATTCTAGCTTTGCTGATGCGACTATGTTTTCTGGAACAACCTTATAATTAGGAGGTATCTTGAATCCAAGTCTTCTAAGCTTACTCACAACACATGCTATTGCTATCTTTGCTTCCCTTGGAGATTTGGCTCCTGTACATACAAGCTTTCCTGATGAAAAGATCAGAGCCGCGGCCTTTGGATTTTTTAGACGCATTACTAAACCTGGAAACTGTTCTGGTTCATACTCTACTCCATCCAGATTAGAAACTATTTTTTCAAGTTTAATAGGTACTCCCAAAGAAGCAGAAGCAACGACATTTTCTATCTTTATTTTAAAGTTCATCTGATCACTTAAATATAGAGTTCTTTAGCTATTTAAGTTTCATTTTTTATTCATATAAACATAACCTTTGCTACCCACATGAACAATATTCCTATCAAAAAGACTAGGAAGTTTAATATCGAACTTCTAACAGATTTTACATTATTAATTTCCGGAATAAGATCTGAGGAAGCTATGTAAACAAAACCGCCAGCAGCTATAGGTAAAAGAAACGTCATAATATTCGTTACATAAAATGAAATGAAGTAACCTATAATGCCTCCAAGAATAGCAGACAAAGCGGTGAAGAAGTTCAAGACCAAAGCTCTATATTTATTAAAACCACCATAAACCAAAACTCCAAAATCTCCAATCTCTTGAGGAATTTCGTGAAATATTATTGCAAGAGTTGTCGTCATACCTAGATTAATGTCTGTGATAAAACTCACTGCTATTACAAGTCCGTCAATGAAATTGTGAATAAGGTCTCCAATCAAGTTTAGGTAAGTGAATGGATGTATTTTGCATTTTTCTTCGTGGCAATGACGCCAGAATAACACCTTCTCTAAGAAGAAGAATAGAACGAATCCTAAGATAAGGTATAGGAATACATTCATATCCATTGTTCTTTCAATAGCCTCTGGCAACAGATGTAAAAAGGCTCCTCCTATTAGTGCGCCTGCAGAAAGGCTTATAAGAATCAGTAACATCTTCTGGATTAATTTTTCCTTTAGAGACAAGGTGAATATACCAATCAAGGAAATAAGGCTAACTATGAACGTGCTTCCCAATATCAACAGTAAAACATTCATCAAAACACTTATCATATTTATTATGCATGCTTAAAAAATCAATCCCAGATAAACAGTTAGAAAGACTCCTATGAACTTGCAAACAAAGGTAAATATGAGAAAATCCCTTAGTCTATATTTTTCTATTCCAAAGAGTATTGATGCAAATTCGTCTGGTATTGGTGTAGCAATTATTATTCCTGCTATCAAAGGGCTCAATCGCTTTAACGTTTTAGATTTTATCTCTAATTTTATTTTTTTATTTCCAATTTTGATCATTTTTTGGGATTCGCTTTTCGAAACATCATAAATTATATATTCACTCAGAACCCCACCAATAGTGCCTAGAATGGTCAGAACCCATATGTTTAGATCTTTAGCCAAAATAAACAATGCAGCAAATGAGAATGGCGTTGTGACACCGAACGTGTAGAAGAAACCTGCTACAAAGCCCCCTAAATATCCATAACTACCAAGATTGTCAATAAAAATCTGCAGATAGCCCATCAGATAAAGTTCTAAGGTTAATATGAATACAAGTACAATCAAAAACGTTTTGTAATGGTTCCACTCATACTTTAAGAGTTTTATTTCCTTTTTGAGCATTGTTATCTAATATTATATTAACCTACTTTAAAAAGTTCTTTTCTAGATTCTAACATCTAAGAAAATTAGACTTTTTGGGATCAATGTAAAGTTTTATCATTCGAAAATTTCAGTTTCAATAAGGCATATTGGATAGTCTACCACCAACCCGCATTTTTTGCAAACCACGTTGAATCTCTCCCGAACCAGTCTACCGCTGCATTCTGGACACTTGTATATCATATTTATTAATTAATTCTGGCAAAAGATAAATTTTCTTTATTAAATTTACGACAAATTGTAGTAATTTACATTTAAATAAAACGAAAAGTTAATAAATATGTGATATAAATTAACATTTGTATGATAGATAAAAAGGATAAAAAGATATTGCTCGAGCTGTTGAAGGATGGTAGGAAGTCTTTTACAGATCTTGCCAGATCATGTAAGATGACCAGACAGAGCGTTTTCAGTAGAGTAAAATCTATGAAAAGGAAAGGAATAATAAAAGACTTTACAGTCGATCTAAATCAACAGAAACTAGACCTTAATCTTAAAGCATACATACTGATATCAGCTAATCCTTCAGAGAAAGCAAGGGAAAAGGCATCTGAAGTTCTAATAACCTTTCCACAAATTTCCCAAATCCACAAACTATTCGGAAGATTTGATTTTCTAATAGAGGTTATAGTAAAAGACATAAACGAACTTTCTAATATAGTGGAAAAGATTCACGAACTAGAAGTCATAAACAGAACAGAAACTATGATTGTTAGAAAAAACATAAAATATGACATACAACATCCTTTAGAAAACGCTTTGAGTTAAAAAGTAAATTTTAAATTTTTAAAACTCCTATTTTAAATATGAAACGATCACTGTTGATGGTAGGAATAATACTTCTTGTAATTGCAATCATTCTCGGAACTTATGCAAATATGTCAGTTTATCAACCGCAAGCAGAGGAAACCAACTCCAATGAGATAAATGACATAACAGAAGAAACAGAAAATCAATCTTTGATACAACAAAAGGAAATTTCATGCATAAGTTCTGGTGGAACTATTGCAAACCAATCATGCTGCAAAGTTATTGAAGACTTTTCAAATAACTGTGTAATTGGTGGGTGTGGTTGTTCCCCTGACAATAGTCACAAAGTTGAAGTTTGCAATTGTCCAGAAGGACAGTGCTTTGATGGAAATGTATGTGTGCAAAGAAATTCTATGATTACAGTCTATTGCGTTAGCAACGGTTGTTCTCCTCAACAGATTTTCGCAGGCGCCGGAACTCTTGCCCACAATTGCTATAGGAATTTGAATGACTGCACATCAGCTATTTAACAAGTACACTGTCATACCTACGCGAAGAACGATTGATAAAAGCCGAACTATGATTAGTAATATCTTATATATGTTGTCACGATTATTTTCATATAACTACCTGTAAAATTTAAGAAAAATAATAGAAAAAAATTAAAATTAAGCTCCGTACAACTTCTGCAAACCTGCTATATCTGGTTGTGTTAAGACTATTTTTACTTCTCCATAATAACCATAACCATACATAACTGTATCGCTACAAGCACCATTGTATATATCTGCTAAACCAACGCCATGTCCTGTTTCATGAAGTGCTATAGTTTGTAAGTCCATTGCAGTTGAACAATCTGTTCCAAGAACTGAACAATCTTCCCAAGTATAGTATGTGTTAAATAAAACATCATAGTCTACTATTTGTTTACTCTGTCTAGTATACCAATATCTAGTTACTGCTATTACATTATTATTGCCTGAATATGACCCAAAGACGTATGCATTACTGCCATCATTAATACCCCATTTCGCATTAGGATCTATTGAATAACTGTTACTGAAAAGTTCTTTTGAAGTATGAGAATCCCATTTTTCTACTGAATTAAATATGGCATTGGTGACAAAAGCTTCGTTATATCCATATGGATTAATTACATAACTTACTGGTAAACTTCCCCACTTGACACCTAGCAGTTTTGAACAACTGCCTCCGCCTACTAATTTGACTCTACCATCTATATAATGTATAAGAGTTACTGAATCTACTGGCTCTTTGTACGATTTTGCAAAAGCTATTGAAGATACTAATCCTATTGTCGCTATTATCGAAATTAAAGTTAAAAGTTTTTTCATATTTGCACCTTATATCTTTTTGCTTAGTAAATATAAGAATGTTGTTTATTGAATTGTTTTCGAACACTAATCAAAGTTTATTTATTTCTTTTTGATTTCACTTCTGTTGCTTGCTGGTTCTTAATTCTTTCTGCCTCGCCTTTTTCCTTCTTCTCGAACTCTGTTGAAATCCTGGCCACAGGCTTTAAGATGTATTTGTCTCCAGCTTTTACGATTGAGTTGTCTGCATTAAAGTCTATGATTAGAGAAGTTGTCTTGTTTTCTTCTATCTCAAATGGATGTATGAACTTCAAATTTCTACTAGGAATAATTAATTCATGAGATACACCATCTATAACTGCTGTTGCAATGGATACTGAAAGTCTTATTTGAGTATACTTGCCTGGAACAAGAGAAGTTTCTCCTAATAAATCGTTAACGTCTTTCACCTCTATCAAGTCAACTGTTTTAGATTCAGCAATTGTTATCCATCCACTGCCACCAGTCTCGTTTGTTTCTTGTCCGTCTGATTGTTCTGTTTCATTTCCAGCTATGTGAACCTTTACCTCACTTATTGATAAGAGTAGACTAGAGATAGTTCCTTGGTCTGTTACCTTTAATTGTAGCGTTCCTCCTCCAAAAGAAGGAATAACGCAACCTGCAATCAATATTATTGTTATTAAACCAACTAACAAGATATTTTTCATACTTACAATTTAGAATTTCTAACTTAAAAACAATATTTTATAGATGTTGTTGGGGTTATTTTCATATATTAAATGGAAAAATCAAGAATTATTCTTCATCATCGTCTTCTTCTATTTCTTTTTCCTCGCCTTGATCCTTGTCTGAATCATCTTCACCAAGTTCACCCTCTACTACTTCTTCTTCCTCTTTTTCATCCCTTGTTTCTTTTCTTTTATGCTCATTTTTTTCTTCTACCTCTCCCTCTTCCTTTGCTGACCTGTCTTGTAATATCTCATGGCTTGTTTTTTTTGGTGCAGTTTTCTTAGATTTATAGCACTCTAAACACAAATCATATCCCTGTTTTACCTGCCAGTCTTTCAAAGGAGCTCCACACTCTTTACAGTCTTTCTTTTTTTCCATAATAATCACTTTATTTATGTTCAGCACGAGGTCCATATTTCCCAAGTCTTTTACTTCTCCTATGCTCTCTTCTCATTCTATTATTTCTCATAGCCATAATAAGAATATAGAGAAATCAGAATTTAAGGGTTATTTTTCTAAATCAAAGAGAACTTATGAAATTTTTACTATAGATTCTTTACATTCAAAGATATACGTCGTCTTATTCTCATTATAATTATTAGTCCATATTTTTACATTGATAGTGCCTGTCGCCTTATAATATTTTCCAATTTCATATTGCCTGTTTTCTTCCTTGCAGTTTCCTATAGGGCCTAAGCCGTGATAGTCGAAATAGCTACCATAAATCAGTATGTTGTACCCTTGATCATCCTGCAAAGAAAGGCTGTCTAATAGCGTCGAGGCAAGACGTCCCTGAATAGTTATTGTTTTGTTCTGATAGTTTTCCGGATTTTTTACTATTTCCGAAAAATCGGTAATAACACTATTGCCGATAGGGGCATTTGAAAGCTGTTGAGTACATCCAGCTATCAAAACTATTGCTAAAATCAGTATTGGTATTAACCATTTCATATTAATCATATAGAAAAGTCAGGATTTAAGGATTAAACTTTCTTTCTGTAATACCTGATAGGACCTGTATATGTCCAAGCATGCTGTCCTACTTCTGCCATTGAAGGCACTACAATTCTATAAACAATATTACCTACCCTAATATGTCTTTTATATCCTTTCAATTTACGTCTAAAAGAAGCAGTTCTTTGTGCCTTGCTGTCCAATAATTTAAGAATCTTATGTGGTATTTCACTTCTTTCTATGAATCTCCAACCTACTATATATTGATAAATAGCGTCAAGAATTTCATAGAGACCTAATAATATTGCAACACAACCAATTACCACACCAGAAATGAATATGAAATTGATTGCCAGTATGAGATAACAAACTAACAAGATTACTATTCCTAAAAAAATCTTTACTAATCCTTCTTGAATGCATTCCCACATATTATTAATTTGGCAAATAATGATTTAAAGAATAAAAGAAAGAAAGCTATCACAATTGTGACAGCTCAATCAGACTCTTGTCAAGGTCTTTACCACTGAAATGTACATATATAGAAGCCATTTTACTGCTCTGAGTCCATCCAAAGAACACTTTCATCTGTGCCTCTGATAGATAAGGTGCCAAGTATGTAGCTCTTGAATGTCTGAAAGTATGCGTATAAACTCTTTTATTGATATTCACCTTTTTTGCTAAATTTCTCGATTCAATAAAAATTGAAATACTTATTAAATCTTGTCAATTGAACATTATTCTTAGGCTTTATTTCATTAAAAAACCTTATAATCTCATCTTTTCTGCACAAAGCAACTTTTCTTCCATTACCAAAAATCTTTGTTGGATGAAAGTTTAATTTCAAAAGCGCTCTTCTTATATTTATTGGTAAAAGAGAACCTGAACCCATTTTCCATAAAATATTGTATTCTGTGCCATTACTTGAGGTAAAAAATGAGCCATCAGTATCAAATAGTCCGCGAAGGCATGATTTTATGTATTTCTCATCTTCGAATATCCACTTTGGGATTGTTGCCCTATTTTTGATTTTATCTCCAAGTTTAAGTCCTAATGAAGTAAGATGTTTGCTTATTTTTACAGAGTTAATAGTCAATCTAATACTATTTGCGGTATCGTTATTGATTATAGATTCCACATCAAATATCGACCTAAAAAGTAATTCCAAATGTGTGTAATAATCTTTTTCGTTTGCATTACCGACTATTCTTATGTCTTTTCTGTTTAGATTTCCATCACCAAGAATTACCCCAACCAACTCAGATATTTCTTCATTAACGCTGTTTGGTATTTTCACTATTTTGTATTTTCCTCTAGAATTGATTAAGGTTCTTCCACAGGACCAGTTTTTCATTGACGGATATGATATATTTAGCTTTTCGCTCAGTTCTTTTAATGTCTCACAATTATGTCTTTCCATTAGAGCTTTAACTTGTGGTTTCATGTCATCACAAAAATAGGAGGCCGTGAGAGGGATTTGAACCCTCGACAAGAGCTCCACAGGCTCCTATGTTAACCAAGCTACACCATCACAGCCATTGATAAAACCTTTCTGTTTTAAATATTTAAAAATCATTCGTCTATCTGTGCTCTTTGTAATTTGCCTGAATATTCGATGTAAACAGTTTTTACTTCTGAGAATTCGTCTATACCGTTGATTCCACCCTCTCGTGTGTTTCCTGATTTTTTAATTCCACCAAAAGGTAGATGAGCTTCTGAACCAGTTGTGCTTGCATTAACATATGTCAATCCTGCTTCCAGTTTCTCTATAGCAATGAACGCGTTCCTTAAATTCTTTGTGTAAATAGCAGAGCTTAGACCATACTCGACAGAATTAGCAATCTCTATTGCATCATTCAAGTTTTTAGCAGACATTAAAGAAACTATAGGTCCGAATATTTCCTCCTGTGCAATCTTCATAGTAATTGAACAATTAGTGAATAGAGTTGGCTCAAAGAACCATCCTTTCATTTTAGGTATTTTCCCGCCTATCATGAGTTTAGCTCCCTCTTTTATACCAATCTCAGTATATTTTCTACATTTTTCTTGCGCAACCTGATTGATCAAGGGTCCTATGTCTACATCCTTACTCAAACCATTCCCAAGCCTTAGTTTCTTGATTCTACTAACAAGCATTTTCTCAAATTTGTCTTTTATTTTCTCATTAATTATGACTCTAGAAGCAGCAGTGCATCTCTGTCCTGTAGTACCATAACCACCCCAGATAACGCCATCTAAAGCTAAGTCTAGATCAGCATCATCCATAATTATTATCGGGTTCTTTCCACCAAGTTCCAAGCCAACTCTCTTAATTCCTGCCTCTTTTAGTATTGTAGAACCTGTGTCTCTATGACCTGTAAAAGAAATTGCTCTAACTTTTTTATTTCTTACAATAGACATTCCAATTGATTCTCCAGAACCTGTAACTAGATTAACAACTCCTTTCGGTATCCCTGCTTCCTCCAGAATTTCTATTAGTTTTATGGCAGATAATGGCGAGTCTGAAGATGGCTTAAAAACAATTGTGTTACCACATATCAATGCAGGCATCATTTTCCATGCAGGAATTGCCAATGGAAAGTTCCAAGGAGTTATCAAACCTACAATGCCTATAGGTTTTCTAATAGTCATTGCAAACTTATCTTTCAATTCCGATTTAGTTGTGCTTCCAAATAATCTTCTTCCTTCGCCTGCCATGTAAAATGTCATGTCAATTGCTTCTTGAACATCGCCTCTGGCTTCTAAGAGAACCTTACCCATCTCCTTAGTGATTATCTTTGCTAATTTTTCTTTATTTACGTCAAGTAATTGACCAACTCTAAACAGTATTTCCCCTCTTTTTGGTGCAGGTAAGGAGCTCCACTTGTCAAAAGCAGTCTCAGCTGCATCAACAGCCTTACCAACGTCTTTTTCATTTCCTTTTTGAAAATTACCTATCTCTTCTAGATTAGCAGGATTGATTTTAGCAAAAGTTCCGCTAGAGCTAGCTCCTACCCATTCCCCGTCTATAAACATCTTATAATCCATAGAAGAATTTTGGGATTGCCACAATAAAAAGATTTTTAAAGTTTTATAACTAATTATATTATGGGTTGGTATGACCGGCGAACGACAATGCTTGGCAAATAATTAGGAATGCTCTTTCTAAACCTAAAACTAAAGAAGAACTAATCAAGATAACAGGATTAACTGATAAAGAAGTTGCTTATAACCTTTCTATACTAAAGCAAAATAAATTGATAATAGAGTATAAAATTCTAAAAGACATGAGAAAAAAGGTGTATTTATGGATATCTTGAATAAAGATTTAAAAAAGGCCGTTGATATTTTGTTAGTATGCGGGGATGGCAGATCAGTCATGCGATCGCCTGCAGAGCGACTCAGCTGGGTGCAACTCCCAGTCCCCGCTTTCATGGTGATTAAATGATAAAATTTTATAACACTTTAACAAAAAAGAAAGAAGAATTCAAACCATTAAATGATAGAATAGTCACGATGTATAACTGTGGTCTGACTGTTTATGATTATGCACATATAGGAAATCTGCGTACTTACACCTTTACTGACATTCTTCGAAGGTATTTGGAATACAAAGGATTTGTTATAAAGCAGGTCATGAATTTTACAGACGTTGGGCATATGTTCCAGGATGTTGACATAGGAAGAGATAAGATGGAAGAGGCTGCTAAAAAAGAGAATAAGGATCCTTGGTTAATAGCAGATTTTTTCATAAAAGCATTTTTAGAAGATTCTAAACTGATGAATTTTGAAGAACCTATGGTGAGACCTAGAGCAACTGAACACATAAAAGAAATGATCGATATGGTTCAGAAACTAATCGAAAATGGCTATGCTTATGTTGTTAATGGCTCTGTTTATTTTGATGTTTCCAAATTCAAGGATTATGGAAAATTGTCTGGTAATACAATTGATAAATTAAAAACTGGAGCAGGTGGAAGAGTAGAATTCAATCCTGACAAGAGGGATCAATTTGATTTTGCTCTCTGGATAAATGATCCAGAACATATAATGAATTGGAAGTCACCCTGGTGCGAAAAAGGATATCCTGGCTGGCACATCGAGTGTTCTGCGATGTCAATAAAATACTTAGGAGAGACTATAGACATACACACTGGCGGTGAAGACAATATATTTCCTCATCATGAATCTGAAATTGCTCAATCTGAAGGTGCAACTGGCAAACCTTTTGTAAGATACTGGATGCATGTTAGACATTTGTTAGTCAACAATGAAAAGATGTCAAAATCATTAGGAAACTTCTACACGCTAAAAGATTTGTTAAGAAAAGGCTACTCTGCAAAAGCTTTCAGATATCTTATGCTATCAGCAAACTATAGAACAAGTCTTAACTTTACAGAAGAGAGTCTTAAAAATGCGGAAAAGACTATCAATGGTCTGATTGATTTTGTAGACAAGATGAGAGAATTAAAAATAAATGGAGCCAACAATGAAAAGATAAGTGAAAGCATAAACGAAGCCAAGAAGAAGTTTGAAGAGAGTATGGATGACGACCTCAACACGCCCCTTGCACTCGCAGCTATATTTGAACTTGTCAGCGAGGTGAACAAGGCGATAGATGAAAAAAATATTTCTGAAAAAAATCTTCATGATGTTTACAATGTTATGATGGATTTCGACAAGGTTTTGGGCGTTCTAGAACATGAGAAAGAAAAACTACCCAAAGAAACAATAGACCTTATAATTAAAAGAGAAGGTTATAGGAAAAGAGGAGATTTTGCAGCAGCGGACAGGATAAGGAGAGAACTAGCTGAAAAGGGAGTTTTGGTGGAAGACTCACCAGAAGGTCCTAGATGGAAAAAGATTTGATAGATTATTTATCCAGTTTTTTCTTAAGTTCGTTTGCTTCTTTTTGTTTTACTAAAAGTCTTCTGATAGACTCAAAAACTTCTATAAAGCCTATGAATACAAGGCAATAACCTGCAATTTGAGCAGATTGAAACTCTCTAAAAAAACCTGCAATAACAATTCCAGCTGTTACAAATGCCAAACCAGTTCTCATGAAAGATAGAATAGTTCTTTCTTTTGAAAGCAATAATTGTTGCTCTTCGTATATCTCTAGCTTTGACATCTTTTTTGGCATAATTATATTCTATCTGACCTGAATAAAAATGTTTACTAATATGTTTCATATAGATAATTTCATTTACTAGTGAGAAAATAACTAAACTTACAAATTTAGTTTTGTCATCTCAGGTTTCTTAACTTTATTCCATATTTCCACAAGTCTATTTAACTTCACTTCTCTTTCCTTTCCATGTATTCCACATTTTATTATTGGAGATTCTGTTCCTACAGCCAAATCTGCAATGAAGCTATCTGTTGTATCTCTAGATCTATGAGAAACTACTGTCTTGTAGTTTGCTTTCTTAGCTATTCTTATCGTCTCTAAAGTTTTTGAAACCAGCCCTACCTGATCAGGTTTTATTATTATAGAATTCCCTACATCCTTCTTTATTCCAAGCTTTAATCTTTCTGGTTGGGTTGCAAAAATATCATCCCCCGTTACCAAACATTTAGCTTTTTTTGTCAATTCGGAGAAATGCTTAAAGTCGTTTTCATGAAATGGGTCCTCAACATAAATCAAATTATAAGTTTTTATCAAGTCAAGAACAAATTCAAGTTGCTCTTCTGGTAATAGCACTCTTTCAGGATTTATGTAAACATACTTACCTCTCTTGTAGATCTCAGAAGAAGCAAAGTCTATACCTATCCTTGCCTCATAGTTATCAGTTATTTTACTTAACATTTCCAATGTTTCGGTGTCGTTTAATTTACACATCCACGCTCCTTCATAGTTATTACCCATCAAAACTCCTTTTGATTTAGCAAATTCCCTAACGTCCTTCCATATCGATATGTTAGTTTCTACTGCTTCTTTCATAGTCTTTGATCTAACAGGCAAAACTAAGAATTCCTGTTCCGACGTGTAACCCTTGTGAGCACCACCACCTATCGTATTTCCTAAGGGAAATGGAAATATGTGAGCGTTCTTGTTTAGATATTTGTAAACATCATTTTTTGATAAAGCTTTGATAGCAGCAATGGATAAAACTATGGACAGATTAGCTCCTATCTTTTCTATACCTATATTTTCAATTATTTTGTCTACATTTCTCTCATTCTTTCCAACAAATTTCTTTTTAGTTTCAGGAAAATTCTTAATTATAGTATTAATGTCTAATTCCTTTGCTTCATAGCGTCCTTCAGAACTTCCATGAGCAGCGGATGCAAAAAAAATACCTTTCTCAGTCTTCATCGTAACTTTTATAGTTTTTTCTTTAACAGCATTATATACTAAAGATATCTTCAAGTCTTTTATCATACAAGAAATTTAGTTTTTCTCTCTTTTAATATCAAGTGGTATAACACCCTTCTCGAATTCAAGCTTAGCTATTACAATAGGATCTTTAGAATCTGTTTTGATCATAACTGGAGCTCCCTTAGCTATTTGCAAAGCTCTTGCTCCAATCATTCTTGCTCTTTCAAATCTTGTATAATCCTTTTTTTCCATATTATCAACCTATGTATTTTAACTCTTCTGGTTTCTTTTCTTTTTTCATCTGTTCTATAGCTTGTTTTTGTATGTCTTCTAACCTTTTGATGAACTCATGCATTGCCTTAACCTTTTCATCCAGCTTTGCTAGATCAATTCTTACCTTTAATATTTTTTCCAATATCTTCAGAACTGCTTCAGCAGCTGTTGGATCAGTTATTATCGGGAAGCCTGTTGTTTCGCCAAGCAATACTAAACCTCCCATGTCATATATTTTCGCCAAGCCAACCAACAATCCAGAAGCTCCTACTATAGTTCCTATTTGATCGCTTATGTCAAAATTAATTCCATACTTCTTGTACTCTTTGATCATAGCAACGTTTGTTGCAGCTCCATAGATCTTGGGTTCTTCTGAAACCTTTCCAGTTCCAAAACCGCCGACTGTTATTACTTCTTTGCAATTAAAGGATTTTAAGAATTCCAGTATCTTACCGACCACCTCATAGTGACCCTTAGGATCATATGTCTGGCAATCGCCTATCAAAAGAATCAAATCTCTTTGTCCTGTCTTACAAAAATAAAACTCATTTCTCAAAGTGTGTATCATGTTATTATGTATCATTACAAACGGAAAGAAGTAAGGAGAATAAAGTTCTGCAAACTTTTTAGCCTTTAACTGATGAACCATGTATCCTACTGCTATCCTGCCTATGTTTCCTATACCAGGCAAACCAACAATGCAATAAGGGTTTTTTAGCTTGGGTTTTTTGCTAACAACTATCTTGGTTTCAATCATGTTAAACACTTTCGGTTTCTGGGTTTTTAAATCTTTGCCTTAATTAACCTTCTATATTTACCATATTTCTCCTCTTTCTCTAATGAGAACTTAATGGGGTGAGCACTTGTAGTTTTTTCCTTGCAGACGGAACAATGCTCATCTAGAGTATATATTTTACATCTAGAACATTTCATAAGGAACATTTATCCAACCTTTCCCTCGCCACCGAGACTCTGTATCTTACTAATAATACTTTCAGCAGCCTCACTGATCTTTCTTTCTCCGAGTTTTGCGTTCTTTGTTTTGAGGTTTAGAAGGTATCTGGGAGCTGAAATATATTTGATGTCTATCTCATACTCTTTCCTTGCATCTAATAAGATTTTTTTAATTATGTCTATTCCATCAGGTTTGCTGCATCTCAACTCTACAGTTCTTTTTAATATAGCTTCTTTTATTTCCAGTTGCTCCTGTGCAACAGCCTTTATGGCATCAGCCCACTTTGATTCTATGCCCTTTCTAATTATCACATCATAACCTTGAGGTGTCAAGGACATTTGAAACACATCAAACACGTTTCCAAAAATTCTCTCTATATTATTTATTAACTTTTCTCTAATATCAATCGGACTCATATTTAATTTTTTCGCTAGAATATTTATCATCTTCTCAGATTTGATTTTTTTCTTGTATTCTCTCATCTTCTCTTCGGCATCATATTTCTTTACTCTCTTCAAGCTCAAACTTATCTGTCTCTTGTCTCTATCTACGTACATTACAAGAGCGATTACTTTGTCTCCAACCTTGACAAATTTTCTTATGTCCCTTATCCACTTTCCAGCAATTTCAGAAATATGAATCATACCCTCTTTCCTATCGTATTCTTCTAGAGATATGAAAGCCGAGAATGGATTAACCTTGACAACGTTTCCTATTACTAATTCTCCCCTTTCTGGCCATTTTTCTTCCTTTGTCATAATGAGTTTATAGAATTAGAATTTTTAAAACTAATGGTTAAAGAACTTGAATAACCTTTGACTTTATCTTAGCCTTTCCGCCTGTTTTTTCTGTTAGATCAAAACCACAAACCAAGCATTTAACATCAGAAGTAGCCTTGTTAAATATTACCTGCTCATTCTTACATTTAGGGCACTCTACTTTCAAAAACTTACTCTTCTGTTTGCTGAACAATTCTTTCATTTACATCTTACCCTTTATTTCAAACTTTTTGATCCTAAAACCTTTACCTACCATGTGCTCTTTTCCGCATACCTTACATTTGTATCTTAAGTCTAACTTTTTTGTAGCTTTTGCTCTTCCTTTAGGATTTGTTCTTGGATAGCTACCAAAACCCCTCATCTTCCTTTTGAATATTCTTTGACCATGTGATAATAATCCTCTTACCTTTGAAGCGCTGACTCTTTTAACTTCATGGTCAGTGTGCTTTTTACAAAAAGGGCAATATCTTCTTTGAATTTTTGGTACGTTCATGCAACCACTCATAAATTATGCTATACCATTAATAAAGGTTTTGATAGATATACTTTTAAAGCTTTAAAAATTTAATTATTTTTATGGATATGAAAAACATAATCTTGATATTTTTCATAATTGTTATATTACTAGCTCTGATAAATCTTATACCTTCAGGAAATCAAACAGGTCATATGATAATGCCGTCTATAGTCAGCATAGACGTAACAATAATAATTATAATTTTTTCAATTTTCACGATAACTGTTATACTGTCAAAGAAAAGTTATTATCCATTCTAACTAATCATTCAAGAATGTTTTCCGCTACTCTTCTAGTTATTAGTAATTTTCCTATTTCAGATGGTAGTGATATAACATCCCCAGCTTTCAAAGGGCCATAGGATTGCATGTCACTTCCTACGAATCTAGGAAGATCGCTTACTACCTTGACCAGTAGCTTACCGTTTGGTTTGACAAACATATTTTCTATCTTTTCTTCTACAGGCCTCATCTCCTCTACGCTCTTTTTGGCCTCATTTACCTTTTCCTCAACAATGTTATCAAAACCTTTGAACTTCTCATTCATATTGTTTTTAAAAGATTTTAGAGAATTAACAATTTCATCAAAGAATTTTCTCTCTTCCTCAGTTAAGCCTGAAGGTGGTAGCTGACCCCTGACAGTGCTCAGGGCTGCCAAGACTATTTTCTTCTGTCTTCTGTTTAACACGTCCTCTAGAAGCTTTTTCGCGTTCTCGACTTCTAACAAAGAAGTAGTATCTCTCATATTCTCCTTTAGTTTGAACCAGTTTCTAACAGACTCAAAAAAACCTTCTGGTAGTTTCTGCAGTTCCTCTTCCTTCTCTGCTCTGTGAGCATTCCTGATAGTCTCGTAAGTTATTAGGTCCATTTTGACCAATACTAATTTTACTTTAAAATTTAAAAAGCATTGACTAATGGGTTTAAATGTTTTTCTAATCATAATAAAAATATGACATTATTAGGAGAGGCTACCAAACAATTCTGGGAAAAGGCAAAGAACCTTGCAGAATATCAACATCAAACACGTGCTAGTTTTAAAGAAAATAGTATTGTAATAGAACCTGATGAAAGATCTTCAAAATTAGGATTGTTTCAAGTAATGGGAAGTGACTATAGTTTAAGAGCTGATTTAAGACCCTTTGCTATTGAACTAGGCAACCAACCCATAAATGCAACTATAATAGGAAAACTAACACATTATGATATTCAAAGAATATTAAAAGCTGCTGAAACAGAGCAGACGATAGGTAAATTCAGTTATGAAATACCATTGGATTCTGTTCGTTTAACAGGACTTCCGAAAAGTGTAGCTAGAAATTTTGATGATCTTATTATAAATGGTAGAAAAGGTAGAATACAAATTCAAAACATGATGATATCCAATCCCACATATTTAGATTTTACTGAAAGCATTGAAAAAGAAGACGTTAAGAAATTACCATATGTTAAAGAACTTGAAGAAAAACCTGGTGTGGTAAGAGCAATCCTTGAAAGAAAACCAAGTTTTAGTGAGGTTGAACAAGCAGCTGCAGACCTGTTGTCTGGAGATTCTACGGTCAGCATGACTTTAGCTAACCTAAAAGAAACACAGATAAGAGAGATACCTCCAAACCCATTTGACAATTCTTTAAAAGAAGTAACAGCAGATATAGGACCTTATAGTATTAAACCAGCGAAACGTGGCAATACATCAGTATCTATAAAACCACCATTTGAAAAAACCGTAGAACCTTTAGAGTTTGCATTTGAAGAACGTTTAAGTTACGATAAAACATTATTTTAATTTTTATAATTTGCTTTTTTCTTCATTAATTTAAATGGATAGTTCACAGGGTTCTTGGAACAGTATTGGTCTGGCTTGCATACACCCATGGAAACATAGAACAGATGGGATTGACAATTGGCAGGCATCAATTCTCTACTCTGTCTCAAGTGCCATTTCAACTGAGTCTTAATAGTTCTTTCACTTAAGGGTTGAGAGTTTTTCAAGTTCCACTCTCTTATCCTTTTTTCTATGTCTTCTGGTTTCCAGTTCATCGACCTCAAGAATGTTGATAGTGTAAATAGAGATCTTTTTCTTCCATCTGACAGACCATTCAAGATAAGTTTCATGCAGGGTGGGAAATACTCCTCGGGTATTGGTGTCTCCGACTTTTTCCTTATTCTTAATGGCTTTATTACTTCCTTGGGTTGCTTGGCCTTCCAGTCTAAAGCCTTTATTAACAAGTCCGAAGCCTCTCCCTCTTTATTGACAAGGAAATCAACTTCTTTCTTAACATTTTCTGGTTTTGCCATCTCCTTATCGAAATTTTTCAAATCTTCAAACTTTATCGGCAATGATACTAGCCAATATTTTGGGTGTAATGAATAAGGCATTCTGAATAAATGACGATTACCCCAGTTTTTTTCAATGTCTATGAATTGATAAGGAGACAATTCTGAAACATTCTTAACCGTGTTAACTAAAGAAGCAACACCACCTTCTATAGATATCAACTCTTCTAAGATCTGGTCCTTGATTTTCTCGTTTATGTATTCTGCTAGCGTTTGCGGTATTTCAGGATATCTTATTCTAGTCTCTTTGAAATCAATCTTTCCAGGAAAGGCATCACCAGATATTCCTATGTGAAATCCCCTTGATCCAGAAAACTTTATAGTCGGTCTGACTCCTGAATCTTTTAAGAATGTATAAACTACTTTGGCTGCTGCAACAGCATGCTCCAATTTTGCTTTAGCATCTATATCAATCAGGAAATCAAAACCCTTTCTCAAATCACTCAGTTCTTCTTGTTTTAGATTCACAGACAACTGCATAGGGTTGAACCATTTTTCTACAGAGCAATGAAAAGCAACAACCTTATTGTTCTTTATTTTTTCTTCAACATCCTTAGGATATAACAAAACATCAGGTCTTTTCAGAAAGGAACCGTCTTCGACAGAACCAACAACTTCTCTGTCCTTGGCAACAGACAGTATCTCCTTCTGTACAATAGGATTCATATAGTGTTTTAGAATTCTGAAATAATGCATAATAAGAATATAACGTAAGATTATTTAAGATTTAATCTAACGTTAATTACTAATATTTAAGAGTTCATTAAAAAACTATGGCTGAGCTGTCTGCAGAATCTGCTTTAGAAGAGCTAACACGTATCTTTAGAGGTACAAATCCTAATCCTGAAAAGCCCTATTCTTATTTTGCAAGAGCTATAAGAGGAGGCAGAAATAGATTAGAAAATTCTAGAATAATATTTTCCGAAATGGAAAAACACTCCACAGTTATTTCTAAGCATGTTATTCTAGATGATGTAAAGGGGTTCGAGGAGGGATGGAAAAAGAGGTTCCCTGAGATAAATGTTTATCAAAGAGATGCTAGAATGATTAGAATGTCTCAATATTTTGTTGCTGATCTCAGCGAAGAGAGTAGTGGTGTAGGAGGAGAAGTTGGCATGGCTTACTATACTGGAAAACCAATCTCTCTATTCTCTCATGAAGACGCGAGATTAAGACCAACGATGATATCATATAGAGCTGGAGATTCTTCGCCAACAACTCCAACAATAGAAGAAGTTTTTCGATGCTGTGGTTTAACGGTTCCGATAATCTATTTTAACGATCAGAACGTGCTTGGTATTGTTAGAGACAGATTCAGAACCTTTTTCGCAAAACAAATGATTCTGCCTCAATATGTTCCTAGAAGGTAAATTAATAAATGTTTATTTACATTATCTTCTCATGAATAAATTATTAGATAAAAAAGTAAAGGATATGAATCTGGAAAATATCAACTTTTCAGGTCTGATTAAAGAAATGGAAGATTCAGGAGGCTTCTCTGCTAAAAACCTAGCTATGTCAGTTTCTATTCTAGAATCAATGATTAATGATAAGAATTGTAAAAAATTCTTCTCGTTTCCTGCATGCATAGTCGCCACAGGACTGAGAGGCGCGATAGCGCAGATGATAGAAAAGGGTCTGGTAGACATTATTGTAACGACATGCGGCACTTTGGACCATGACCTAGCAAAAGCATGGGGTGGAAGCTACTATCACGGTTCTTTCGAGTTGGACGACAAAAAGCTGCACAAGGAAGGCATAAACAGGCTAGGAAATCTTCTGATTCCCAACGATAGCTACGGGACAATAATAGAGGAAAAGATGAAACCTGTACTAGAGGAACTGTACAAGCAGAAAAAGGAGTGGTCAGGCAGGGAGCTTATTCACGAGTTCGGCAAGAGGCTGGACGACAAGAACTCCATTCTCTATCAGGCTGCAAAAAGGAACATCCCTGTCTATGTTCCTGGCATAACAGACGGCGCGTTCGGGACGAATGTTGTACTGTTTTCTCAAGACCATCAATTTAAGCTAGACATCCTTCAAGACGAAAAGGAGCTTATAGATATGTCATTCATCAAAACAAAGAAGACGGGAGCTTTAATGATTGGTGGTGGAATATCCAAACACCACGTAATATGGCACAATTTGTGGCGTGGCGGACTGGACTATGCAGTCTATATAACAACAGCCACGCAGTACGACGGTTCTCTGTCGGGAGCAAGACTGGAAGAAGCGGTCAGCTGGGGAAAAATACAGGAAAATGCCAAATATGTAACAGTAGACGGTGACGCTACTATAATTTTGCCTATAATTCTTGCTGCTATTTATGAGAAGTTAAAATAGGTTTAAATCCCTTCTTGCTAAAAAGAAATTTATGAGAAAGAGTCTTGAAGAATTAAGAAGATCGGTCTTATCATATAGCAGAGATTCGGATTTTTTTCATGAAATAACAGATGTAATTTTAGTAGACTATCTTGATTTCATTGAAAAATCTCATTGGTTTGATATTTATTTGTCAAAAGAACCACCATATGCGAGTGCTAAAGTTGAAAACTTGGATGAAGTCAAAAAAAGTAGCATGCGTTTTGTATCTTTAGGAAGTAGCCCTGTAAATTATTCAAGAAGGCATAATTATCAAAAAGATAATGATGTTGTTTGCGTTTTTTCACGCTATCCTTCTTTAGGAAGTTTAATGAATCATCAGCTTGCTTCAACAAACATAATTTCAACAACTGACTTTAACCTTGGAAAAAAAATTATAGACCAAGAAAACGTGTTAGGTAAATTTGGTACGTTGTCCAAAACTTTGGTGAAAGATCCTTTTTCTCTAGCTCTTGAAGAAGATTATATCATAAGAATAGGAAATGGATGGTATGAACTACATCAGAAGCACCTCTACGAAGCTGCTAAAAATAAGTTCTCAAATTAGTACTATTCGCTTTCTGCAACCCTAGGAGCTAGTATTAGACTTAGCATAGCATTTTCATTCTCAAAGACCATTCTTAATGGAAAGTCTTTGCCAAGCATTATCTTTACTTTGTCAGATATTCTAGATCCTTTTATCATTTTCTTCAGATAATCTAAAGAGTATCTAGCGCTGATCACATCTTTTGTGTTTAAATTGGTTAACGTGTCAGTTCCCTTGAATAACTTCAACTCGCTCTTACTACTGTTTCCTTCTGCAAACATCCTCAGCTTGTCAGGAGATAATTCTATTATCACGGAATCAGCAACTATGTCTGCATCATTTATTCCTTGTTCTAAAATACCAGAGCTAACCTCTGCATCTGCACTAAACTTCTTTAACAATTGCTCTATGTCTGGAGTTTCTGATTTAGGAAGTTGCAATAAAGGAATAGCAAATCTTCTAATAGAACTTCCTTCTAAAATAACCTCTAATTTGTTATCTTTCTCGTCCAACTCAAGAGTCAATTTATCGTCAGGATTGGTTCTCTTAAGAACTGTCAAGAAGTTCAATAGATTTATGCCTATGCTCGTGTCCTTATCGCATTCATATTTTTCAAAAGCCGATGCTTTTAATTTAAAGTCTACAAATGACACCATAGTTCTGTCAGCTGCTATCAATTCTATGCCAGTTTTTTTCAAGTTAAATAAACCATCATCTATTAATTGGGAAATTATGTCTATGCTATCCCTTAGCGTTTTAGGATCTTTTGCAAAAGCCTTAAACAATCATACCACCTCAAAAGTTTTTAATAATACTCTTTGCTTTTTTATATAGCTCTAGGTTAAAGCCCTCTAAAGTCTGTATAGCCTCTCCTCTACTTTCAAAACCGTCTATCATAGGTATAATTCTTGTTATTATCCTTACTAATTGGCCTTGTCTAACTTTAGGCTCGTCTTCAAAATACACCTCAACCTTTCCTGTCCCATCGTCAATAACAACAGAATTAGCACCTGTGTCAATCACGGTTCCTATCAGTCTAACCCTTATATCAGTTTCAGGATGAATATCTATAATGCTTTTTTCAATAGAAGGCATCCTTCTTCTGATAATCTTTTCCTGAGCCATAGAAAACTTATATAATTATACAAATAAATAAGTTCCTTCTGATTTGCAAGAGTAAAAACGCTTGTCTAGTTCTTGAAGAAAATGAGAAGTTTAAAAGTCAGAAATTCTAAATTACAAGTATGAAAAAGAAATACTATTGGATAGTTGGATTAATTTTAATTATAATAGGATTTGCAGCATTTCCTTATGTGTATTTTTTCAGTTTTAATTGTTTTGGCGGTAAATGTTCTAATGTATCTCAAATGATAATTGTAACAATATTAGGAATAATTTTAATTATTGCTGGAATTATTGTAGCTATCATATTTAGAAAATGAGAAGTTTTTTAATCAGAGAAAATCATAATCTTAACATAGAGATAAAAAAATGAAGAATACTGAATGCACAATATATATCACAACAAAACACGGCAAAACACAGAGTTACCGCAAAGGGAAGAACGGTTGGATGCAAACCAGTTCAAACGATATAATTCGCCTCCTCACCGCAGAACAACTGTTATCACACATCTTGCCACCACTAGCAATCGGACATCTTAGCGTTAGGGTGAAACCCAACAATAAAAGAATAAAAAAAAATTCCGAGAAAAGCTATGGTGAAACAAAGAAGAAATAACCCTTAAATCCTGATTTTGTTATTTCGATTATCATTTAGTATACGTATGCTATATACTAGAATATCCTTCAGTTTCTCAGCATATTTATTAACAATAATTACCAACATTTAGAAGGTAGATAGCGTGTTTATACACCCAAACTGCAAAAGTTAAATAATTTATTGACTGTTAACAGATAGATAAGTGGTTTTATGATAGACAAAGGAGACTTAAAAAAAGTTTATGAGATGAGAATGGAATATAACCTAAAGATAGGACAAATAATCTCGACTGTGATTCTTTCGGTAGCTATAATCTTCATTTCTAGCCAAACAGCAGTGTATTACGTACCTAATTATGCAAGCATGCTAGCCATCGTTTCTCTTATATACATACTTAGCGCGTTTTGGTTCTGTTACATGTTCTTCAGAAGAGCAAAAAAGGAATTGAAAAACCTAGAAGTCCTTATGGGATTCAAAGAAAAATAATTTGTTAAATTCTTAAAGATTTTTATATATAACTTCTAATTATATAGTATGGTTTTAGAATCAATCTTCCCGGTTAAGAAAGTTGTGAGAAACCCGGTTGACATGCTTGTTCTATCAGTTATAATTTCTCTTGCTTCTATATACATAGCGGATATGATATTTCCTGGAGTTTCAACAGGGAAGATAATAACACTGTTTATCACTGCCGCTATAGCACCAGTAGTTTTTGGTGTCTTCAGAGAGGAAGAGGAAATCGAGAGAGAAGAAGCTGAAAACAGGATAAAGAAAAGCTTTATAGAAAGGCATGGAGAAACAATGAAGATATTCACGTTCTTATTTATCGGAATATTTATAACGATTTTTATGGTATCTATATTTTCTCCTTCAGGCTATGCCGAGGATTTATTTGATGATCAGATAAAGGAAATAGAAAGGATAACATCCATTCCTTCAGGAAATGCTTTAGGGAACGCGCTATCCCCTGATATATTAGATATGATATTATGGAATAACTTGAGAGTAATGAGCCTATCGTTTATCTTATCATTCTTAATAGGTGTTGGGGCAGTTGTCATTCTTGCTTGGAACGCTTCTATTCTAGCGATCTATTTGGCAAGCTTTGTGAAAAAAGGTCTGATAGAAGAGTTTATGGTAAGAACTATAAGCATAATGCCACATGCACCAGTTGAAATATTTGGATATTTCTTTGCAGGAATAGCCGGTGGTATTTTATCCGTAGGGCTGATAAGAGAAAGGTTTTTGAGCAAAGAATTCTTACTTGTTTTTAGAGACTCTCTGTTATTGATGGTACTAGGTATCGTTTCCATATTCTTGGGAGCATTTATTGAAGTGTATCTCTAAATGGTTTTTAATAAATAAACCCAAATTATATTTCTAGGGCTCGTAGTATAACTTGGTTCAGTATTCCAGCTTCGGGAGTTGGAGATCCCGGTTCAAATCCGGGCGGGCCCACAGTGTAATGGGGATATATACATCTGTTAAAAATTGAACGCTTAAATTCAACTTTTGTAGTTCATTTGTAATGCGTTTATGAATAATAACTCATGTTGAAAAAAACAAATAAATATTTGTTCTGTTAATTTTAATTATGAAGAAATCAACAAGAGACGGCCGTGTTACTGGCGTAGGCTTAATATTTGTTTCGGTGCTTTTGCTTGCTATAGGCTATAATACGCTTAGTCCAGTGTTGGGAATCATTATCGGATTTTTTGGTATTTCTGGTGCTTTATGCGTTTGGAAACCTGATTCCATAGGCCCAATAATTTCAGAATTGCTAGATAGATGGGCTAAAAATGCCACAGAACAACCTACAGGCAGCAGCAAACAAGTGCAAGAAAAAACTCATCATTCTGTACAGAGCAAGGGCGATAACAATAAGATTTATATCATAGAAAAAGACAAAGACTCTGACGATTAATTCATTACTTTACCCAATATCTTTGCTTCATCATCTGTAATAGGATTAAGAGCATTAGGGTTTCTATATACTATGCTTGAGATACCTGAAGGATAGTTCTTCTTGTAAAATACTACTCCGCTTATCCTTGTGCTAAGATTAAACAAGCCATTAGATACCCTATATTCAGTCTCATAAACAGACTTGCCAGTTTTCTTATCAACAACAAGATTTATTGTAAAGTCGCCGAAAATAGAATTTAGAATGGTAAAGGTATCTGCAAATGGGGATTCCAAGTTAGCAATAATAATAGAAGGTATGGTTTTTGGAAGCTGGGATATCTTATCTCCCAATATTTCCTTTATTCTTTCATCGTCCTTTCTAAACGATGCTGGCCCGCTTACCCCCACATATGTATAAGGTCTGTGTTCGCCAGTAAATATTAAAGTAAAGTGTAAAAGTGCTTTATCGCCTTCAATATACAGAGGATATTTTTCAAAGTTAGGATAAAGGTCTTTAGGAACGTTTATACCATCAAAGCCATTCCATTCTCTAACATCGTCTTTACTAAAGTAATAAAACGTAGAGGGTATTTTTATAGAGCCTCTTTCGAATTCGCTTATTTTTCTAGCAATTAGTTTTCTAGCCGAATAGATATCCTCTAATGGAATCTCAGGTTTGAATGATATCATTGCATGATAGCTTGATGGTATCTTTCTAACAAATTTTATTAGTTCGTAATTTTTGAAGCTGTTTTTTTTGTCATCATCCGAATCCTCAATAGATAGAATTTCGAACGCTATAGGTCTTCCAATGTTAGCTTCTATATCATGACCCTTTGATAGTAGAGTAGGTTCATAAATTATCTCTATTGATTTATCGTGAAAATGACCTATCCAGTCCAACTCAGGTAAGCATCTATTAAAATTTTCATTGCTTCTTAGTCTACCCAAAATTCTAAATATCTTCTCTTCTCCTTTAGTATCATTTTTCAATAGAGACAAAGTTACGGCCGTCGTCTTATCTAAGTCGTATAGAAATGCCTTTGCGTATTCTAAATCCATTTTAAGCAAAATGGATAAAGGATGAGACCTTTCCAAGTCATTGAATATGTTATCCTCTAACCATTTCTCATCAAATATATCAATTAATTTTGTTGATTTAATCAAATCTATTAGTTCGCTTTTCTCCATGAATTAGCCTAATTTCTCTTCAATTTTATTATAAACCTTAAACGGTTTATCAGATTTTGCCTTCTTTCTAAGGTAATGTAACTCGCTCTTTCCTATTCCTAGTTTACTCGCTTTAGTTTGAGACATACCTAGAATCTTTTGCCTTAATTCATAATTATCGTTTCTTTCAAGTTTAACTTTAAACAAGTTATGATTGACAAATTCCACCTATAAAATTGTAGTTATTTGAATAAGTTTTATTGTATTTACAGCAGATTAGAGAAAACCCGCAATCAAATTGTACATTTCCAGTTACGCCATAAGAACATGTTTGATTAATTTCTATTGTTATGTTAGAAGGTGGTTGGTTGGAATTATTTATTTTCAATGAAAAATCATACTTTCCAGATTGACCCTTTATAATATACCAGCCTTTGGAACTTGATACTTGATAATCTTGCATACTATCTGTATATTTTGATAGAACATTATCAGAAGTTAGGGTTACGGTAACGTCAGCATCATTTGCTCCGCTATTCATATAATTTACACTAAAGGAAGCAATATCATAATTGAAAGCTATCCCTTGAGGACAAAATTCAGTTGTATAAGGTTGAACAGACGGAACAATTTTTGGTTGATTAAGATATTGTGTAATGTAATAGCCTACTACAATTAAAACAATGCCAACTATTATCGGAGCTACAATATATTTAGTCTTCCATCCCATACAATCAGTAATTAAATTGTAGATAAAAATATTTAAACTTTAAAGCGTTCAATTTTCAGGGGATGTATATATCCCCCACAGGCTGTAGTGCGTTTTGTAGAAATAATTTAAATTTCCAATCTAATCTAATTATATGAATTTTTCAGTATTAACGGCTATTATAATTTTTGTTATCTTGTTTTCTATTGGAGTCTATGCCAATGGTCATTCCTATTTCTGCAGCCTGATATCCTGTAATAATGATTTTGAGTGTATCGATCAGTGTGATGGAAGTTATTGGTATTATGGCAATGGAATATGCAGTCATGATTGCTGCCCTCCGCCTTCACCCATGCACTGTAGATACGATAGTAGGACATGTGCAGATTCAGATGCATCAGATGGTTTTCCTAATATAAATTGTCAAATAAGAACTTGTAGCGCAGAATGTGACCAGGATTCAGACTGTTTATGCTCTAAAGACGAATGCATTGAAAATGATTATTATGATTATCCTGATAACGGCACTTGTGATGAAAGTTGCAAATGCAGATGTGAACCAATAATAGCAATTAATGATAGTAGATGTATAGAATCGTTAATAGAAGTTAATAAAACAACAGAACCAAACGAATTATTTTGCAACGGAACAACAATAAGTCTTATGATTAAAGGTGTTGGAAAAAATTTGCAAATAGTAGATTTTCTACCAAGTTATGTTAATTTAAACAGCGAATTACCTGTTGAATGTGAGTATGACAATGAAACAAGAAAAATAACATGCAGTCTAGATAATATAACAGCAGATGAAAGACTGTTCAGTTTCAGTGTAAACGTGACCCAGTTAGGACATGTTCTAACCAATGTCTATCCAGATTCAGGAGTGAGCTACATAAACAACTTAGGTAACAATACATTTGTTAGCTTTCCAGAAACTTATGTAAACGTTCTTGGTTCAGCAGGCTCAAAAGAGATTTGCGATGATGGATTTGATAATAACTGCAATGGTCTGATAGACTCGAATGATAGCGAATGCTTTAAATGTGAAGATAATGATAATGATAGTTTCTATAATTATTCTATTACTTGTCCTATAGGAAATGACTGTAATGATTCTAATCCTAGCATAAACCCTAATGCTACTGAGACTTGTAATGATGGCATAGACAATAACTGTGACGGTAAGATAGATTGTAATGATCTTACTTGTACCAGCAATCCTGCTTGTGTTATAAACCCAAACGGAGGATTTATAGGTGGAGGTCCTATAATGGGAGGAAACGCTCCTATAACAACTTATTGTGGTGACAAAGCCTGCAATGGCAAAGAAAATTGCACAAGTTGTCCTAAAGACTGTATGAAAACAGAAGAAATATGCTGTAGTGGAATAGCCTACAATGGAAATTGTTGCGTGGATGCAGACTGCGGAAGAGGTTTCGAGTGCAGCATAGCTAAAAAATGTAATCCTCTCAACATTGTAGAAGAAGTTGTACAAGCAGAACCAAAAATTTGCTTAGAAGATTGGATATGTACATCATGGTCTGAATGTAAAAATGGCATGCAGATAAGGAAATGTGTTGATAAGAATGCTTGCGATTCAAACAAGAGTAAGCCAGAGGAAAATCAAACATGTAAAACAGAATCTATTGGATTTATGACTGGTCTATTAACACTTTTGGGTTCGCCAAGCGGTTTTATACCTTTAGCGATTTTAATAACCTTCATATTTTTACTTTTTTGGAAGAGAAGAAAAAAATAAAGATTTCAAAGCTCGTTTTTCAATTTATATTATATTATATGGAAAACCTTAATAAAATTGAACGACAAAATTGATTAATGCAGGGCAAGTTTATAGCCTTAGAGGGTTTAGACGGATCAGGTTTATCTACCCAATCTATGATGCTTAAAGAGTACCTATTAAAAACCGGCAAAAGAGCTATTCTTACTAAAGAGCAAACGGACAATTTTATAGGCGGTCTGATAAAATCTTCTCTCAAAGAACATATAAAAACTTCTTCCCTTACCTTGCAATTAATGTTTGTTGCTGACAGGTCTCACCATTTGGAGAGTGAGATCGAACCCGCAATAAAAGAAGGAAAAATAGTAATATCAGATAGATATTTGTTCTCCACCCTGGCTTTCGGATCTTTGGATGTTGATATAGATTTTTTGAAACTTATTAATTCAAAATTCAGAAAACCGGATCTAACATTCATAATAGATTGCTCTCCAGAAGTTTGTCTAGAGAGAATTTCTAAAGAAAGGTTCCATTCAGAGGTGTATGAAGAAAAAAAGAAATTAGAAATTGTAAGAAAAAACTATATGTCCTTAAAAGATTATTTCCCGAATGTCTACATAATAGATGGAAACAGGAGCAAAGAAGAGGTTTTTGAGGACGTTAGAAAAATTGTAGAAAAAATCATGTAGATTTCAATGGGTTGATATATCCACTATACTTGTGAAGAATGTTTAAAATAAAATTTAATTTAGTGTTCGCATGGTAGATTTGTTCTCCAGTCTGTTAAAGTTCCATTGCAAAACATATATCTATTGTTATCGCAATTATAACCGTATATCAGGCCTGAAACTGTCTCTTCTGTAAGATTGGCAATCGGTATCTTACAGAACTCATCTTTTCCTATAAGATTAGGATTTCTCGAGTCTATTATCTTATTGTACATCACACAATCTGAATTGTAAAAGCCTTCAAATTCGTACATTATAAGAGCTTGGATCCAAGAAGTACGCTGATATCTAGATTTATTGCATGACGCTATGTTTTCAAAGAAGCATGTGGAATTATTTTCACAATCTTTATAAGTTATGTTAATGTTTCCCGTGGCACCTGTTGCTACAGGCAATGTTGTTTTTTCTAGTGATGGCTGAGGTTCAGGAGACCCTGGTGGTTGAGGAAGTTCTCCGGTAGTTCTTTGGTTCAAAGGAACTGTCAAGGCGTCTGGTCTTGAAGATGCTGCCATATAATTAGTAGAATTATTGTAGTAATACACGAACCCCATGAATAAAACTAAGAAGCATAGACTTAGAACAATAACAAAATTTGTAGGAACTTTAGGCTTTACAAGAGCAGAGCCTTTTTCAGTAAGGTTATAATAAATCCACTTGTGGCCTGTCTCTTCTCTTCTGATAAGGTCTGCCTCTTCTAATTTATCTAGATGTTCTACAACAGTTGAGGTGGCTAGATTTAGTTCTTTGGATAGTTCTGAAGGTGTTTTTCTTCTATTGCTCAAGCTTTTCAAAATATCTAATCTCGTGTCTGCTGCTAAAGCTTTCAATGTTTTTCTGTCTATCTCCATATTAAAGAATTGAATTATCAAGTTTTATAAGTTTTCAATATTGCTCGGTTTCTACCGAATCATTCTCTGGATTTTCTTTTTCCTCTTTTTCAACATCTTCAAAGAATTTCTTCGCGTCTTCAGGATTCTCTAAACCGAAATAGTTGGCAAATTCTTTGGTAGCAATAAGAGCCTTTGTTCTGGAATGTTTAACAGTTTTTATCAACCCTCTTTCTTCTAACTTTTTAACATACTCATAAGTTCTATTGCCTAGAACCTTAACTATTTCTGATTGTGTAATGGGTTGTTTGTAAGCAACCAAAGCTAAAACCCTTAGCAAACCTCTGCCCAAATCCTTGTAAGGAGTTAAGTTACTAACAGAAGAAACCAGTTCAGGTTTTACTCTTATTTGATAGCCCATGGAAGTTTCTATAACATGAATACCGTGTTCTTCTTTTTCAAGTTCTATCTTAAACTCTTCTATTGCTCTCTTTATTTTCTCAGGATCTCTTTTAAACATTTTTAATAATTTCTCTATTGATATTGGCTGATTGGACATGAACAGAGCAGCTTCAATAGATGCTTTTAATTTTTCGTCTGTCATTTAAATCACTTTCTTAGTTTAACTGATATCTCTTTAAACAATATTATTTAGCAAGAAGAGTTTTTATAAATTTAGATTCCTTAGAAAATGAATTAAGCTTAAATTTTTAATCTTTTGTATCATTTATATGGAAGAAGAGAAAGCTACAAAAATATTTAGAGCAAGTGCAGCATATTACGAATTGATAATACTCTATACAACTTTAACTTTTTTTGTCTTAGCCCAATCTCTATTAAATTCATATCCGGAAACTAGAGAATATCTATTACTTTCTTCTATATTTTCGACATTTTCTCTTTTGTTTGCTATGCTAAGCAATTTTATCATGATGTTAACAAAAATAACAAATAACAAAAATCCTGAAGAAATTATTCACAGGATTTCATTAGGATGTTTCTTTTTTTCTGTTTTTTTACTTCTTCTAAGTTTATTTAATCTTTACAATTCTAAATGTCTTAAAAGCATATCTACAATTATTATAGAACCGAAAATTTCATCAATCTTGTGGATATTTCTTTTCATAATAGCTTTTGTAATTTTTTATACAATTTTAATTAAATTAATAAGAAAGAATGAAAGAATATGTCAAGATGATTGTCAAGGTGAGCATCAATTTGAAATTTTAGATAAGAAAGGTAATACAGCAGTTATATTTTGTAAAAGATGTGGAAAGACAATGAAAATTAATCTATAAATTAAAGATTAACAAATCAATTTTTCATAATATTAGTTATATAATCACTTTGAGGAATTTAATTCTAACAATTCCTTCTTGGAAACTAATATCTCTTTAAATATTTCTTCTTGATGTAAATTAATTTTTCCGTCCTGCGAAAGATGCAATAAAGGTATCAAAGCCTCAACTATCTCTTTTTTACTCCACCTCTTAACAATTCTAGAGAACTCTATATTATCTATATCCGTTAAAGCTTCATTTATTTGAGAAAGAAGTTTGTTTATCCTCTCCGTTATGTCTTCCGCAGGAGCAGGAACTGCAAATTCAACAGCTCTTGCAATCTTTCTTTTTCTCTCGACTCTTCTGTCCTGTACTTCATATGCCTTTTTCAAAGCGCCTATCAATTCGTTTAATGTAACGTTCTTCAAGGGTATTCTCTTTATAGGTGGTTGTAAAGGAGGTATTGAAGCTAAAATTCTCAAGTTTTCATCTGATTCTTTCTCTGATTCTGGAATGAAAATCTTTTGTTTTTTCTCTGTTAGAACGTCAGACTTCATTCTCAAAAGAATCGCTGCTACCAGAATGAACCTTGCAGGTATTCTTAAATCTAATTCCTCTATCTTCTTGACGTAAATCAGAAAGGCATTAGCCAATTGTATAATATCTATGGACCAAGGATCCATTTTCTCTTCTGCGACTATCTTTACAATGACGTCTTCCCAACTTGGTTCTACTATCATTAAATCTATTAGTTGTTGATCGTTCAACATGTTAGGTAATCTCCAATAAAAATATTAAGGTAAATAGAATTATTAAAAAGATGCAGACGATTGCTACAAGAAAGTTTTGCGAGTTCTTCTTTTCAATGGATCTCTCTAACGGCTTTACCTCAGCTGTGGTAGGTCTTCTCCACATCAAATATTTTGGAGCAGGAGGCATATCAGGAAGCTTCTTTAATTCTTTAGCACTAATCTCTGGAAACAAAGGACTCTCAAAGTTGCAATCCTGACAAAAAAAGTAAGCAGAGATATATCTCCTACCAAAGGTTCTTGTAACTCTTGTACTGTCACATCTTGGACAAATTCTGAAAAATTTTTCTTTCTTTTTAGAAGACTTAGACATTCAACTCTACTAAAAGCTTTAATATTATATCTTATAAATTTATCTTAGAGCGTTATGGTAAACAGGAGAAAAGTTATTATAATGGGAGCTCAGGGAAGAGATTACCATAATTTCAACGTCTTCTTTAGAGATAATAAAAACTATGAGGTTGTAGCATTTACAGTTGCACAAATCCAAATGAAAAATAGGATCTATCCAAAAATATTGGCAGGAAAATTATACCCCAAAGGTATTCCGATATATCATGAAGAATCATTATCTAAACTGATTAAAGATTACGAAGTCAATGAGGTTGTTCTCGCATATTCAGATCTATCTCATGAAGATGTGATGCAGAAAGCCTCAATGATTTTATCTTGTGGAGCTGACTTTAGATTAATGGGACCTAGAGAGACGATGTTGAAGTCTAAAAAACCAGTAATAGCTGTAACAGGGGTTAGGACAGGAGCTGGGAAGAGTCCTACTTCTAGAAAAGTCTGCAGAATATTGAAATCAAAAGGAATCAAGTTTGTTGTTGTTAGACACCCGATGCCATATGGCAATCTGGAGAAGATGATAGTACAAAGATTTTCTAACAAGTCAGATTTAGATAAATATGACTCTACGATTGAGGAAAGGGAAGAGTATGAACCCCATTTGGAAGAAGGTAACATAGTTTACGCAGGAGTTGATTATGCAAAAATATTAAAGGAGGCTGAGAAAGAAGCCGATGTCATAGTTTGGGATGGGGGAAATAACGATATGTCTTTCATAAAACCAGATCTCCACATAGTGGTTGCTGATGCTAGAAGACCTGGTCATGAAATAATGTACTATCCTGGAGAATCTAATCTACTCATGGCTGATATTGTAATCGTAAATAAAGTTGATACTGCCAATCAGTTGCATGTCCAACAGGTTGTTGACAATGTTACAATAGCAAATAAGAACGCGGTTATTATAAAGGCTGCTATGGACATATTCATTGACAAACCGGAATTGATAAGAGGCAAGAGGGTTTTGGTTGTAGAGGATGGGCCCACACTAACACATGGCGGTCTGGACAGTGGAGCAGCGTTCATAGAGGCTCAGAACCTTGGAGCATTCATGATCACTCCTAGAGACAAGGCTGTTGGATCAATAAAGGATATTTTTATTAAATATCCCCACTTGGGAACGGTATTGCCTGCAATGGGTTATTCCAGAAAGCAGATAGAAGAACTGCAAGAAACTATAAACAATGTTAACTGTGATAGCATCTTGATTGGTACGCCTGTTGATTTGAGAAATCTATTATCAATCAACAAACCTGCTGCTAGAGTCAGATACGAAATAAGAGAAATAGGGAAACCTGACTTGGAAGATGTTATAAACAAGTTCTTGAGAAAGATTTAAGTAATTATCCTAAGATTTAAATTCTTTTTGTTCGATAATTATTCTATGACTTTAAGATTTCAGGATGTAGTTAAGAATGGAAGCCCTATTGAAATAGTAGATGCTTTTGAGTCGCTTTGCAAATGCTTTGGGTATGGTCCGATAAAATCATGTTACTGTGAAGGACATGAAAAAATAGAACAAAAAAATAAAAAAGAAAATTATGCAACAAATATAAGATGCATTCATTATGGCAAAAGTGCATGGACTCCAACTGCTTATGATCCAGATCACAATAGTGTGACTGAAGGAATTGTAATGAGTATGGAAACATTTAGACATGAAAAAAATAAATTAAAAATTATAAAAGAAGCATTTCGTCATGCTCAAAAACATAATGAAAAAGGTACTAGTTTTACAGAATCTCTTGCTGATTTCAGAAAATCAGGTATAGTTCCTACGCTTGAATCTACTGTACCAACGTTCCATGCTTATGGAGGTAGATGGGAAAATCATAATGAAACAAACGAATCGACAAATTTTATTTGTAAAAAAAGCAGACTTCCGTTTTTGGATGTCGATTGGGGTAAGAGATTAGGTTTGCCAACAGTAGTAAAACGTATAAAAACAAGAAAATTTCTTAAAAGAAATGTCAACTTAAATTAGAATTTTTATATTCTTTATTTTATCCTAAGATCTAGCTAGGCATTTTAATTCCAACTAATTTAGACTCTCCTTCTTCCATAGAAACTCCATAGACACAACCAGCCTCTTGAATAGTTGCCTCGTTGTGCGTTATCACAATGAATTGGGAGCTGTTACAATATTTCTTTATCAGTTCAACAGTCTTCTTTGTGTTAGGCTTGTCCAAAGCAGCATCAATCTCGTCTAAGATATAGAATGGAGCAGGCCTGAACTTTTGTATAGCAAACAGGAAAGCCAGAGCAGTTAGAGTCTTTTCACCACCAGACATCGAATCAATGTTCATCATAGTTTTTCCTTTGGAGCTGGCTTCTATCAACAAACCGCTGTCCAAACCACCTAAAAGTCTTAGGTCAGCTTCGCCTTTCATCAAATCATTAAAAACAATCTTAAATTGTCCTCTAACTCCATCAAGAGTTTTCATAAAAATATCTTTCCTCTTCCCTTCAATGTCTATTATTATTTCCAACACCTTGTTTCTCTCTTCAGTTAGTTTATCAACCTTTTCTTTCAAATCATCATAAACTGCTTTCTGTTGTTCATACTCTTCCAGAGCCTTCATGTTTATTGCTCCAAGAACATTTATCTTGTCCATAGTCTCTTTGATATTGTTTTCAAGAACTGACGGCGATAATTGATATATCTCAACCTTGGTATAATTCTGGAATTCTACCTTCAGATTATCAAGTTCTGCTTCGAATCTCGCCTTCTTTATTCGTAGTCTATTGATCTCTTCTTGAGAATTCATTTTTTCTTCAAACATTCTTTTTCTTTTTGCTTTCATTGACTCAAAGTCTTTTTCTGTTGTCTCCCTTTCTTTCTGCATGTTAACAAGTTCTTTGCTTCCCATCTGCTCCTCGGTTGTTAACTGCTCTAATTGCTTTACTAATCTAACGATTTCTTGTCCTAAACTTTCTATTTCTTTTTCAATCTGTTCTTTCCTGACATGGTAGGTTTTGATATCCTCAGTCTCAGTAAAGATCTTTCTTCCGCTATAGAAACCACCTATTATAGCTCCTGACCTCTCTATAAGATCTCCATCCAAAGTAACATATCTAGCCTCACCTATACCCAATTTTTTAGCAGTCTCAATTTTATCTATAACCAAAGTTTCACCAAAAATAAAGGAGAAAGCATTAAGGTATTTCATATCGAATTTTATGAGGTCTAAAGCTATGCCAACAACACCCTCCTTGCCTAGGAATTTTTTCAAGCGATCGCTATCCCTAGGCCTTATCTTATCTAGTGGAAGGAATGTTGCTCTACCAATCTTGTTCTTCTTTAGATAATTAACACACTCTATTGCAACATTATGATCTGAGGTGACTATATCGTGTAAGTGAGGACCTGCTGCAACTTCAATAGCAACCTGATGTTGGTTCGGAACAGAAGATAAGGAAGCTATTGTCCCATAAATGCCTGTCCAACCCAGCTTCAAAACATTCTGAACAGCCTTGCTCACAGAACCTTCTATTTCCTTCTGTCTTATCAGCTCGATTCTTTTGATGAGGTCATCTACTCTTCCTATGTCTACCTTATCCATTTCTATTTTGTCTTTCTTCCTGTTTATCTCAGTTCTTATCCTTTCAACTTCCTTTATCAAAGCTATGTCCTTGCTTCTATCAAAAAGTCTTTTAGAGATAGTCTCTCTTTTATTCTCTAGCTTCTCTGTCTCCTTGTCTATAGCTTCTAATTCTCTGTCAAGCTCTCCAGAGCTTATCTCATCTATTCTCTTATCAAGTTTTTTTATGGATTCTTCTGCGTCATCCAATCTTTTTTTTGCCAATGATGCCCTTAACTTGTCCAATTCACTTGTCAGTTTCTGATACAGTTGAGCAGCCTTTCTCTCAGTTTCCAATCTGTCAATGTTAGCTCTTTTTTCATTGAGAATTATGTGGGATTCTTTAAGCCTTTCCTCGACTGTTAATAATTCTTTTTGTGCCTTGTCTCTTTTGTCATCAAATTCTTTAATGCCAGAGATGTCATCTATTACCTCCCTCCTTTCCAGAGGACTCATCTCTATTACTTCTGTGACATCACCCTGCAAGATTATGTTATGACCATCAGGCTTGATCATAGCCGGTCTCAGAATTTCTTGGATGGTCTCTCTAGTTTCTACCTTTCCATTAATCTTATAAACGGAAATTCCTCTCTTGTTTATCTTTCTAGAAATAACTAATTTATCATCCTCGAATGGAAATTCTTTTCCAGAATTATCAAACCATAAGGCAACCTTTGCTGAATCAGCTTCTGGTTTGGCTTTTGTTCCATGAAATATGGTTTCAAACATTCTGTCCGCTCTAAGACTCTTAGCAGAAGTCCTTCCTAAGACAAAGCATATAGCGTCAAGTATGTTTGATTTGCCTGAACCGTTTGGACCGCAAACAACAGAGAAATTGCTAGGGAAGGTTAGCATCGTCTTTCTAGCAAATGATTTGAAACCCTGTATCTCAAGTTTTTCTATTCTTGTCATCTTATCACAGAATAATTATACTATATTAAAATTGTTATAAGATAATAAAAAGATTTATATAACTTTATTAATCAATGGTTTATTAAATATTAAAATGAAATTATCTCTAAAAACAGGGCTTTGTTTTGGTCTGACCTCAGGAACGATTACAACTCTTGGATTGATGATAGGCTTGCATTCTGGGACACAATCGAGACTCGCAATTATTGGAGGCATAATAATAATAGCAATAGCAGATGCTTTCTCTGATGCATTAGGAATCCACATATCCGAAGAAGCAAAAAATCATTCTGACGGTAAGATAGTATGGGAATCAACAGTTTCTACCTTCCTAACAAAGTTTTTCTATGCCCTGACGTTTACAATACCAGTGATACTAATACCGAATCTCTTGACGGCGATGATAGTTGGTATAATATGGGGTTTAACTGTTCTAAGTGTTTTAAGTTTTAAGATAGCAAGAGATGGAAAAGAAAAAACTTGGAAGGTTGTTGCAGAGCATTTTATCATTGCCTTAGCTGTTATAATTATAAGTCATTTCGTCGGTGATTGGGTAAGAGAAGTCTTTTATACTACTTTATAAAATTCTTGAATCTTATTTATTTTATGAGGTTAGCAGTCTTATTTTCAGGTGGGAAGGATTCTTGTTTTGCCTTATACAAAACTATGAAGACTAATGAAATTGTCTGCTTGGTTAGTATTATTTCGAAGAATAAAGAAAGCTATATGTTCCATACACCTAACATTGAACTTACAAAAATGCAGGCAGAAGCAATAGAATTACCATTAATTCAACAAGGTACGGAAGGTAATAAGGAAGAAGAACTGAAAGATTTGAAAGATGCTTTGCAAATAGCCAAAGAGAGATTTAGGATAGAAGGCATTGTAACAGGTGCCATAAAATCTACATATCAAGCAAGCAGAATCAAAAAAATCTGTGATGAATTAAAATTAGAATGCCTGAATCCTTTATGGCAAAAAGATCAGATAGAATTATTAAATGATGTTGTAAAAAACAATTTCAAGGTTATTATCTCTGGTATTTTTGCTTATCCTTTAGAAAAGGATTTCTTAGGTAAGATTATTGATAAGGAAATGATAAAAAAATTGAAAGAGATGCAAGAAAAATATAGTATATCACCCTCAGGAGAAGGTGGCGAACTGGAAACAACTGTTTTGGATGCTCCTTTCTTCAAAAAGAAAATAGAAATATTAGACAGTGATATTCAGTATGAGAGCAACTCAGGCGTTTTTGAGATAAAGAATGCTAAGCTTATAAACAAATAAATTTTTAAGCAGTAATTTGTTATATTTTCTTATGGATGTTCCTAGAAAGTCTGGCAAGGAAAAAATTGTTTATCAAAGTAGAGAATTTGAAGTAATAAAACAGCCTATGAAAATAGGTAATAAAAAATTTGAGGTAGAAATTGCAAGAAGATCACCAGGCGTAAGATTATTAATTCTAAAAGATAAAAAAATTCTTCTCACAAGAGAATTCAGAACCGAGTTGAATGGTTATGACTATAGATTACCTGGTGGAAAGGTTTTTGAAAGCATAAAAGAATATCATTCAGCCTTGGAAAAGAAAGAAGATATATTAAATCATGCCATTGATGCTACAAAAAAAGAATGTGCTGAAGAAACTGGCTTAGACCCTTTAAAACTTAAACATATTTACACTTCTACAGCAGGTTTAACAGTTATTTGGGATCTTTTTTATTTTTTAGTATCTGAATTCAAAGTGCAAAAACAGAACCTTGGTACTGGAGAGGTTATCATACCTGAATGGTATTCATTTAAAGATGTAAAAAATATGTGCCTTAATGGCAATATCAAAGAAGATAGAACTGTTGCAGCATTATTAAGATTCTTAAAAAATTATTAAACTACAGGTTCTAATCTGCTATAAAAGTTGTGAGGCATGAATCCTAAACTGTTTGCAACCTTTAATGAAGGTATGTTATCAGTTCTAATATCAGCTCTAAGAATCTTTCCTTTACCAGTTATATCGCTAGCTATTTGAGAAACTATATGTTTCATCATTCCTTTATTCCTATATTTTTTTCCAGGTCTGGTATACCACATGCCTGTAAATGCTGCATGTTCATCTTCTAAATAAAGTCCGCCCCAAGAAACAGGAGATCCTTTGTCCATGATAGCATAGGCAGGCCATTTTTCTACAAAATCTAATGCAGTAACATTACCTTTGGCATAAGGCCAAATCTTAGCGATCTCTGAAGTATGTTCAATAGAAAGTGGAACAACTTCATATTCTTTAACTTTCACAGGTTTGAAAGTTCCTCTTGTAACATAGTTTACACAAAGAACTTCTTCTTTTCTATCAAATTTTTCCCTAACTAAACCAGAAAAAGGTAGAGAAACAAGAAATGCATATTTAGAGTCTTTTGGAACTGCCTTTAACAAATCTTGAGCAGAAGATCTTGTCTTGGCCTTCATCAAAACATCTGAATCATTCCAAATAACCAAGACTCCTTCTTTATTCATAAAAGCCTTAACTCTTTTCTTCTTTTCTTTAGAAAGATCAAAACTCATTAAAATATCATCTATAGGATCATCTAAAAGTTTAAATGCTTTATAATATTGTTCAGGTGATAATTCAACAGGCATATTAAATGATAAAAAGCTAAAAGATTTATAGCAGATGTTTTGCTAGAGTTATTAGCCTTGGTTTTCTAATTAAGATTTTTGCAAGAACAGATAACTTAGAACCTCTAGAAAACTCTATAAGATCCTCTGGTTTCAATGCATCAGCCAAATCATTCAAATCATTATCAGAAAGCTTTTCAATAACTTCTCTCAATTTCTCAACTTTTCTCATTTTATTTCCTCTTTTTTCCCACCAAAGTTCATTGAATTTTGATAAAGCTTTTTCAGAAACATCATTCTTCTTTAAACATTCAGTAATAACATCTGCTGCCAGTCTACCAGAAACAACAGCTTCCTTTATTCCGCCACCGTGTATGGGGTTAACATGATGGGCAGCCTCGCCGCAAACCAAGAAACCGTTTGTCACCATGTTTTCTATCAAACCGCCGACAGGAACACAACCGGCATTAACCTCTATTATAGACCCTTTCTTGATTTCTGGGCGGTCATTAATGAATTTTTCCAAATAGAACTTTGCCGATTTTTCCCCAGGTATGACTCCAACGCCAACATTTGCCCTCTCTTTTCCTTTTGGGAAGACCCAAGAATATCCTCTCCTAGCTATTTCATCGCCAACAAAAATATGAATGAAATCCGAATCGATGTCTATGCCGGACATTTCATATTGCAAGCAGGAATCAATGATGTTTGGTTTGGAGAATATCCCCAAGGCCTGTTTTCTCAAGGGAGACTCCGCTCCAGTCGCGCAAACAATCATTTTTGCCTTATCTTCAAAATCCTCTCCTAAGAATTCTCCTTTTACTCCAATAAAATAACCGTTATCCTTTACCAGGCTAGAAATAAATGTGTTTGCCTGAATCACTGCCCCAGCCTTTACAGCCTCCTCTGCCAGCCATTTGTCAAAGACCTTTCTTTCAAGGACAAAGCCACCGTATTCCAAAATGGCCTCCAAGTATTTTCCATTGGGAGCATAAACCCTAGCGCCTTTGATTTTTTGGGCAATGCATCTTTCAGGAATCTTGCCTACGATTCCTTGTATGGTTTCACTCAAACCTTCCCCGCAGCGCTTTGGGCTCCCAATCTCAGCTCTTCTATCATAAATTTTAACAGAGAACCCATTTTCTGTCAGTTTCTTTCCACAGGCTGTTCCGGCTGGACCTGCCCCCACTATTACCACATCCCATTTCTCAGACATTTCTAGAGCCACCCCTCATTATTATAGTCACTAAATCGTGGGTTGAAACTAACAAACTTGAATAGAAATAAGCTACTATAGAATAATAGAAAATTATAAAAGTCATAGGATTCAATTCTCCTAAATATTTTGAAAATACGAATAAATATGCGCTGTAAGGAACCACTTCTTTCTTGAATATAAAAAAAGTAATTATAAAAATTATAAAAGTTATTAGTGCAATTAGTATCTTCCTTCCATCGTAAAAAAATTCAGTCAGACTCTTCATTTTTCCACCGTTATCGCCTTTACAGGACAAACCTTCTCGCAGATACCGCAAAGAGTGCACAGCTCTTCATCATGAATTATATTCTCCTTTAATTCTAAAGCTGCAAAAGGACATACAGATACGCATCCGCCACAACGCAAACATTTTTTATTGTTTAAGTTCCAAGACATTGAATCAACTTTTAAAAAATTACATTTCAAAACTTATAAAATTATGGCACTAATCTTTCTTTTGTTCTTGGGAAAAGACTAGATTCTCTTATATTGGATAATTTTAACAGAGCCATTGTTAGTCTCTCCAATCCTATAGACCATCCACCATGTGGAGGCATCCCATATTTGAAAAAGTCAAGATAGAACTTAAAGTCTTTAGGATTGAGTTTCTTTCCTTTTATATTTTTAACAAGCTCATTGTATCTGTGTTCTCTCTGAGCTCCACTGCTTATCTCGATTCCGTTAAAAAGCAAGTCAAATCCTTTAGTTATTTTAGTGTTGTCTGTTTCCCTCATGCAATAAAATGGTTTTACTTCAGCTGGCCATTTAGTTATTATGACTGGGTTGAAAATTTTACATATAGTCTTTTCAGCTTCAGGAGTTAAATCTTCCCCCCATTTTATTTTAATACCTTCTTTAGCCAACTCCTTTATTGTATCGTCATAAGTAATTCTTTTTATAGGAAATTCTATGTTTTGTATTTTGAAGTTTAGGGCTTCCAAGGAATCTGAACAATTCTTGCTTATGTTATCATGCACGAAACTCAAATAACCATCGAAATGCTTTAGAATATCTTCTTCATCTCTTATGAATGCTTCTTCCATATCCATCTGTATAATCTCATTCAGATGTCTATAAGTGTCATGAGGTTCTGCTCTGAAAACATGAGAAATTATCATGACTTTGTCAAAACCAGAAGATAGAACCATCTGTTTGTATAATTGGGGGCTTTGATTGAGGAAAGCATCTCTCCCAAAATAATCTACATAAAACATTGTTGCCCCGCCTTCAGCTGCTGCTCCAACAATTAGAGGTGTATTCAAATCTATGAACCCATTTTTACGAAAATAATCAAAGAAACTCTTTTTTAAGAAGTCTGAGATTTTAAAAATCGCCATTATCTCAGGTTTTCTCAAATCTAAAGGCCTTTGATCTAACCTTGTATCAAGTGACGCAGGTGTCTTTTTTGTTTCGATTTCTAAAGGCAAGGGTTTTTCAGCAGTGTTAAGAATTTTAATCTCGATAGGTATGATTTCTAGACCCCTAGGGGCTGTCTTGTTTGCTTTAACAGTTCCTTTAACTGCTATTACATCCTCTCGTCCCAGTTTTTCAATCTTCTCTATGACTTTCGGTTTGACATTTCCCTCTTTTGATATTATCTGAATAAAACCTTCCCTGTCAGCAAGCTTTATGAATTTTAATTTTCCTATATCCCTTAACTCTCTTACCCAACCCATTACAATAATTTCTTGACTATCCATTTCTGGGTTTATTTCCTTAGAATAATGAGTTCTTTGCCACTCACCTAGACTATCCATCAAAACACCTAAAGATGACCAAAGGGTGGGTTAAAGAATACCAACCATGAAATGAACCAAACCAATAGGTATATCCAACCTCCATTTGACCAGAACCATTTGAAATCCTTTCCTATTTTGAAGGCTTTTTTATTGATCTCTGCAACTAATACTAGAAATATCAAAGCTAAGCTAATTGCAACATAATTTCCTGAGATACCATAAAGATCTCTTCCTATTTGGCTCAGATAACCCACTATTATACCAACTATTATATAAACAATAGTTGACTTTGTTTCTACTTTCATATCAATCTCTTTAATTTATTCTAATATAAAGATTCTTAAAGGTTTAGTAGTCATCTAACTTCTTCTGTTCCTTCTTAGATTTAATGCTGTCAACAGTTGCCCAAGATTGCCTTACAAACTCTAGGCACTTGTTATTTTTCAAGCACCATTTTACAAAGTTTATGCTTCTTTCATCATGACTATATCCGACTCCGAAATCAAAACCCACCTCTTTCTTTATCTTTTCAACTTCCATGTCCCTTTCAACCTTAGCTATTACAGAAGCTGCTGAACAAACAGGATATCTTTCATCACAATAGTTCTCTGCTATTATTTCCGTGTGGTTTTTAGCTAGATTTATGAGAATTGCTTTGAACTTCTCTGTTGAAGCTTGAGGAGTATCTACGTAAGCTTTGTCAGCGCCCATTGCTTTTATTATCTGAGCCATTTTCTCAGCTTCTATGATATTCAAGTTCTTTATTTTCCTCAGTTCATCTATTTCTTTAGCAGAAACTTTCAAAGCAACATAATCTTTAGCAATCTTCTTGATCAGCGGATAGAGTTTTTCTCTTTGTTGTGGAGTAAGCATCTTGCTATCCTTTACTCCTATCTTTCTTAATTTCTCTTCATCTTTTTCTTCTATCATCACTCCTGCTACAACCAATGGACCGATGACAGAACCTCTACCAGCTTCATCAATACCTAATATTGTTGTCAAGATATATGCACCTCTATAATTTAGACTAGAGAATAATAAAAATATTTTCTATATATAGGTATAATGAATTTTGTCTTTATTTAGTTCTAATTGCCAAAATGCCGCCTATTATTCCTAAAACAGATCCTATAACAAATCCATTTGGTCCTACTAAAAAGCTTATTATACTGAATATTAGAACTATCATTCCGCCGTTCTTCTTTCCCTTGCTGAACATATAGCCGCCATAGACCAAAACTATTCCTAGGACTATTCCCCATGCCCCAAATATCATCATCATCGTTTGAAGGAATCCTAAAAAGTCTAATCCTGGAATCATTGTTAGGAAAGATGGCAGTGCTAGCATAACTATTCCTTGAAGTATTATTAATATCCCTGCAATTAAAGACAAAATATATGGTGTATTTTTTGCCATGAACCTATTATAAAATCCTTGGTATATAAACTTAGCCTTAGAAAAGCGTAACATTATAAAGCTTTTAGAAGCTTATAATTAAAACATAGCGGGGTAGGGCAGCCAGGAGTGCCCGTCGAGAATTTTCGCGGAAGGCTCATAACCCGAAGGCCGTTGGTTCAAATTGGAAATAAATATTTTATCTCCATGAAAATCCAACCCCCGCTACTTCTTTTTTATATTAATTTTGCTTTATTATTTCTATGAAATTGAAGGTTGGTTTGTTTTCTTTTACAAGTGACGAAGGTTGCTCGATGATTTTTATAGAGCTTATGAATAACCACCTTTCGGATTGGGAGAAGTTTTTAGATTTTAAGTATTTCAAACTTCTGAAGGCAAAAAATGAATTAAAGGATTTGGACGTGGCATTTGTGGAAGGAGCAATCTCTACGTTCAAGGAAGAGGAAAAACTAAAAGAAATAAGAAAAAACTCAAAGAAGCTTGTAGCGATAGGTAGTTGCGCTGTTAATGGCAGCCCGTCTAATCAAAGAAACTTTTTCAGCCAAGACACTAAAAATGAGATAAAGATGGTTTTAGATAACTTTGGTCACAGAAACAAGGTTTCTGCTTTAAATGAAATAGTAACTGTCGACGACAACGTCCCAGGTTGTCCCATGGACGAAAATAAGTTTTTAGAGGTTCTGAACAAATACTTGAAAGAGTTTAAAGTGGTTTAATGCATGAAGATTTCGAGATTTCAATAGAAGGCTTGAGTAAGATAGAAGGCCATGCCTCCTTAGACGTTAAGGTAAGTAACGGTAAGGTTGAAAATGTTAAGTTAAAAATCAGTGAGAACAAGAGATTCTATACTCAGGCAATAAGAGGTAAACAGTTCCAGACAGTCCCACAACTAGTTTCAAGAATATGTGGAACTTGCAGCGTGGCCCATCTGACCTGTTGCACAGAAGCTGTTGAAAAAGCCTTGAATGTTAAACCTTCTGAACAGACAATACTGCTCAGAAAATTAATGATGTATGGAACAATGATAAGAGATCACGCTATGCACCTCTATCTTTTCTGTTTGCCTGACATTTTTGGGAAAGATTCAGTTCTAGATTTCGATGAAAGAGAACATGAGTTAGTTCATCACGCGTTTGAGGTTAAAAAAGCTGGTAATGACTTGTCAAAACTTATCGGTGGCAGGGCCATCCATCCACCCTACGCACAAATAGGGCAATTTTCAATTTTACCTGATAAAAATGAGACAAAAAAGATTATTGAAGAATTGAAAAAGGTCAGAGCTAATATATTTGAACTAGCAAGAATTTTCTATGAGTGTGACTTTACTTTTAGAAAGAAAACAACTTTCGTTGCTCTAGCGACTGATGATTTCAGTTTTTTGGAAGGTGTGATAAAATCTTCTAAAAGATTAATAATACCCGAGCAATTTTATTGGGACCATTTACATAGAGTCATAATACCATATTCACAGGCCACTGGATTTCAATTTGAAGGCAGAGAGTTCATGGTAGGCGCTCTGGCTAGAATGAACCTGAACAGAGAAAAACTTCATAAAGAAACTAGAAATGATTTTGCAAAATACCTCAGAGTTTTCCCTTCGATAGACGTTTATCATAATAACCTGGCTCAGGCGATAGAGATATTGCATTGTATAGACCACTCGATAGAAATCTTAGAAAGCACTGATTTTAAGAAAGAACCAAAAGTTGAAATAAAAATAAAAGATGGTAGAGGCGTAGGCGTTATAGAAGCTCCAAGAGGAACTCTTTATTATGCCATTGACTTGGATAAACAAGGTAAGATTCTCTATGGTAATTTAGTCATACCAACTGCTCAAAACCAGATAAAGATGGAAAATGATATCAGAAATTTGGTTGCAAAGAACTTGGATAAAGGAAAGGATTTCATAAAACATGAGATTGAAAAGTTAATAAGAGCTTATGACCCTTGCATGACATGCGCTACCCATTTCTTGAAGGTAAATTGGATTTGAAGAAAAGGATTTAAATATTTAATATTCTAGAGAAAATTATGAAAGACGAAAGAAAAGCCCTTCATAAAATAATTTCAATGGCATCACCTTTTATCCCATCGTTTGAGGTTTTAGATTTAAATCGTATAGGAAAATATTCGAAGAGTTTGTCAAAAAAAATATCAGCAGAGTATGATCCAGATGCAGTTGTGGGAATAGCTACTTGCGGAGTGTATCCTGCTTTCAAGGTTTCTTCAGATCTTGGTTGCGAGATGGATACTTTGTACTTATCGCATAATCTGCATAACAAGCCTTTGGTCTTGTGCGACGTTCATGATCCAACTTTTTTTGTTATACCAACATTAGGTTATCTAAGAAGAAGAGTTGTAAAGAGATCAAATCCGGTGTTAATAAGAGATACAAAGACGAAAAGTTTTGAAGGTAAAGATGTACTGATAGTCGATGACGATACCAGTTCTGGAATTACCATGGAAGCGACAAAAGAAATTATTAGAAGAAAAAATCCGCATGACATCAGGACAGCAACCCTGTTTAAGGTCGGTTGTTATGAGCCTGATTTTTTTGTTCGGGAAAAATACATAAAAAAATTCGTGTACCCGTGGAATAAAACATCACCATACTATAAAGAATACTTGCAAAAAATATCAGAGCTTGGACTTTCTTAATTCTTTAATGACTTTACACAACTGGTCAAAAGCTTCTTTTTCACTTATTTTCACGGGAATACCAAATATTCTAACTTTGTCAATCATCTTCATTTTCTTCAAAAGTTTCAGGTTATATCCTAAATCAAAATCGTGCATAGAATAAATCTTGTCTGTTATTATTTTATTTATGTCTTCAATCAATTCAACCCTTTTTATACCTTTAACAGTGTCAATTATGTTCAGTTCTTTTTCCAATTCCAAGTCTTCAACAGTATCAAAATCAATGAACTCTATAGAGGGAAATTCTTTCTTTAATTTATCGATTAGTTTCAAAGGCAAACTATCTTCTTTTACCAAAGGATTTCCAAAGACGTAGATTGTTTTCATCCTTTTAATCTCCATAATAGTTGGGATTTTTCTTTAGGAATTACCTCTACCACAAAATCATAATGGACAGTAACGTTATAATCTTTAATTAGATCTGGGACAAAATCAGTTCTGTAAAAATTTGTCCTAACTGGAGTACTGACTAACGCTCTTCTATTTACGCTTTTAACTTCTCCAGGATAAATTATGCATTCCTCTAGTTTAAAATCTCTCATTAGTTCATGTCTTTTTTTAGCTATTGCATCGTGATCAAACCAAAAATATTGTCTCACAGTTTCCTCATCTATTCTATTTTTACCTAAGTTTTTGGCTGCTTTGCTACACATCTCTAATGCAAGTTTAAATGTACTTTCAGCACCTTCAGGTATCTTTTTTTTATTAGCGACAACGTCTATAAGATTATTAAAATATTTTTTATCCATTAAACTTCTCTTTACATAGATTTTTCCACAAGGAACTGCATATTTTAAAAATAGTCTTCTTGCCATCTCACTTTCAAAATCCATAGTAAAATTTATATAATTCAGACTCTTAAATAAGAGAGGTTATCTTGACTAAAGTTCTTATTGTTGGTGCAGGGCCAGCAGGCCTTTTTGCTGCATATGAATTGGCAGATTCTTGCGATATAACTGTTATAGAACAGGAAAACCATATCGGTGGCGCAGGCCTATACTCTGACGGAAAGATGAACTTCCATCCACAGATAGGAGGAGACTTGCTGGAATTTCTTTCAGAAGAAGAGTCTATGAAAAATTTAGAAAAAATTAAAAACGTTTTCAAAAGTTATGGGATGGCTGAAGTTGGAAACGACTGGGAAAAGTTGTTAGAATTAGAGAGAAGAGCAACAACAGCAGGAATAAAATTCATACCAATAAGGCAAAACCATGTTGGCTCAGATTATTTGCCTGAGGTTATGAACAATTTTAAAATTGATTTGGAGAAAAAAGGAGTTAAATTCAAACTTGAAACAAAGGTTATGGATTTAGAAAAAAAGAATGATAAGGTGATAGTCAAAACAAACAGAGGTATAGCAGAATCTGATTATGCATTGCTGACTCCTGGAAGAGCAGGTTCCTTATGGTTGATAGAAATGGCCAAGAAATTAGGATTAGGAATGCATTTCAACCCTGTTGATGTAGGAGTTAGAGTTGAAGTTCTAAACGATGTTTTGAAAGAAATAGTGGTTGACTATCAGTGTTGGGATCCAAAGTTTCATATAAGAACTCAGCATTATGATGATGATGTGAGAACTTTTTGTGTATGTCCATATGGATTCGCTGTAAAAGAGTTCTATGAAAAGGATATCTTCGGTGTCAACGGGCACTCTATGAAAGATAAAAAATCTAACAATTGTAATTTTGCACTCTTGGTTAGAACAAATCTAACAGAACCATTAGAAAATACAACTGAATATGGAAGGTCTATTGCAAAGCAGACAAACACTCTTGGTGGAGGAAAACCGATTCTGCAAAGGGTTAGAGATTTGAGGATGAGTAAAAGATCTACTTGGGAAAGAATAAGAAAGAGCTATGTCAATCCTACATTAAAAGACGTGACACCTGGTGATATTTCAATGGCTTATCCCTATAGAATAATCGTTGATATTCTCGAAGCCTTGGATAAACTAGAAAAAGTCATTCCTGGTGTTGGTTCAGACTCTACTCTATTATATGCACCAGAAATAAAATTCTATTCCATGAGAATCGAGACGAATAAAAATCTTCAAACAGCTGTTCCTAATATTTTTGTTGCTGGTGATGGAGCAGGAGTTTCTAGAGGAATAACAATTGCAGCTGCTACAGGCATGATAGCTGCTAATGGAATAAAGAGTTTGATAAAATGATATCAATTCACCTGCAATAGAATCTTTTTATCGGAATAGCTGTTTATTAAATGTTCCAAGTCCTTTAATTTCCTTTCTCTATCTTCTTGCACATTTTTTCTTTTTTCTTCAGTTCTTTTCTTCTCGTCTTTAAGCTCTTCCATATATTTTTTTAATACAGAAATATCATTTTCTAGATTGTTCTTTATCTTAGAGGTTTCTTCAGATGCTATTTTTTGCTCTTGTTTCTTCAGATCTTCAGATAGTCTTAGATATTCCTCAATTGTTTTTATAACGGTTTTATCTTTAATCATTTTGTTTATAACGTCTAGAAATTTATCGCTGTTCTTCAAGTCCATTTCTCCTTCAATTATTTTTATTTTCATGTCTCTAATAGCAGACGTGAAAACTTCTCCATTGGGATCTTCGAATAGAATAGGTTCGAATGACTTTTGTATGTAGTAATCTAAGACTTTGTTTTTAGCATACCAGTTATATTTTTTCAATGGTATCTCTATTAAGGATAGGTTCTGTATAAATTCATATTTTTTATTCTGCATGCTTATTTTTATTTCTTCTTTGGTTTTTTGCATTACTAGAAAATTGTTCCATTCTTCACTTTCAATAAGTTTTTTTATCTCATTTTCAATTCTATCAATTTTGTCTTGCGTTTCTTTTAACTTCCCGTCTAACTCACCTATTTCATTCTTTTCTAATTCTTCTTTCATTTTGGATATTTCATAGACGAGCTTTTTTGCCTTTAGAAACTTGGAGTTAGAATCTCTGAACTCTTTTATAATGTCTCCTAACTTTTTGTTTATTTCAAATATTTGGCGAAAACTATGCACAACTTCCCTACCTTCTTTTTCAAACAATATCTTAACAGACGCATACTCCTTTATTGTTTCTTCGTTTAGGTTGTTGACTAGCTTATCAGTCTCATCATAGAAATTAAGAATAGAATTCGTGTCTTCTCCAACAGACCTATGTAGCTGTTTGATTAGAATGTTCATTTTACTTACAAAGCCTTTTCTGCTTCCAACAGACTTGCTTATTATGATTGGATATGTCCTTTCAGGATATGTTGCCTGCTCAAGAATATTAAGCTGGTCATGCATTATGGTGGCAATAGCTTTTAGTTTTTCATATTCTTCCTTAATCGGTTTTAAAGGTTCAGAATCCTTTTCTATTTTGCTTTTTAGAAAATCTTCTACTTCTGCTAGTGAAATCTTCGTTTCCTCAGGTTTTTCTTCTTCCTTACTAAAAATCTTGTTTAACCAACTCAATCTAATCAGAAATATATAATGTTGCGAAAAATAAAAGTTTATTCTTTCTCGTTTAATTTTAAATATTATGTCTTCTAATTAAATCTATGAAAGAATTTGTATTAAAATTTGCAAGAGAGGCAATAGAAAATCATGTTAATGGTAAAAGAACTCCTATACCTAAGAATTATCCTGAGGAAATGAATGAAAAAAGAGGAGTTTTCGTAACAATTTATAAAAAACCGAGAGAACTTAGGGGTTGTATAGGAATACCATATCCAGAAATGTCTTTGATAAAAGCTCTATTAGAAGCTGCTGTATCTGCTTGCTCAGATCCTAGATTTGATGAGTTAAGGCCTGAAGAGCTTAAAGGCATATTTATTGAAGTTTCCATTCTTACAAACCCAGAGTCTATAAATGCCAAACCGAAATTTCTTGCAAAGGAGATAGTGATTGGTAAACACGGTTTAATCATAAAAAAAGATTTACAAGGTGGTCTATTTTTACCATGTGTTCCTGTAGAGCAAAGATGGAATTTAGAAGAATATTTGGAAAATTTGTGTTACAAAGCAGGCCTACCAGGTGATGCATGGAAAGATTCTGACTGTAAATTATATAGATTTGAAGCAGAGGTTTTTAGTGAAGAAAAATAAGCTTTAAAAACCATCAGAGTTCTACACATGACGTGGATAAGTTTAATACTGATTTTACCCAAAATTCTATTAAAGGTGAAAAAATGGCAATAGATTTGATATGGTTAGGTTTGGCACTTTTGATTGCACCTGTATTTGGAATGTATGCAAAGATTATTAGTGATAAAAGGGGTTTTGTTTGGTTAACAGGTGCAGGTGTTTTGTATCTTTTGGCAGCGACTTTCAGTGTTGAGATATCATGGATACCTTCTGGTTTGGATTATGGAAGACAAATATTCAGTATTATAGCACTTATAGCAACCTTTATAGGTTCTCTAATGGTTGCGTCCAATATTTTCAAATAGTTTTTTCTTTTTTATTTCTTTTTATTTTTTTAGTAGCGAAACTTTTAAGTGTGGATGATTCTAAAGAATTATAGGTGAAATAATGGCTAAAAAAGAAGCAGGATGGGTTAAAGCCAGTGGATGGCTGTTTGTAATAGGTATAATAATATCTATTGGAGCTGGCTTATTTCCAATAGCAATTGATTCAGCTATGGTAACAGGTATACTAGCAGTAATAGGTTTCATAATAGGACTACTAGGTATTGCAGGTGTCGGTTCAATAGACAAGTCAGATGTTAACATGTTTTTACTGGCAGTAATTGCGTTAATGGCAGCAGGTGGAGCTGGAAATGCGTTTAAAAATATTTTGTATATTGGAGATTATTTGAGCGCGATAGTTAATTACATAGGAATACTAGTCGTTCCAGCAGCAGTTCTAATAGCATTGAAAGCAATTTGGCAATCAGGTTCAACAAAGTTCTAGTTACCTTTTTAGTTTTAACAGTTCCCCCTTTCTTTTTTTATTATCGAAAAATAATAGTTCTTTATGGCTTTTTTTGACAAATTGAAAAATAAGCTCGAGAATAAACTTTCTGTAAAAGAACTAGATTATCTTCCAAAAGGTTATCAGATTGTAGGAAAAATACTTATAATAAAACTTGATAAAAAACTGTTGAAACATAAGAAATTGATAGGAAAGACCATAATGGAAATCTTACCTTACATACACACTGTTTGTGTAATCAAAGATATTAGCAAAATTGTAAGAAAACCTAAAATAGAGATAATATATGGTTGTAAAAATACCCAGACATTAAACAAGGAACATGGGTGCAAATTCTTATTGAATGTATCGGACATCATGTGGTCTCAAGGAAACAAGAATGAAAAGATGAGATTGGTTAAGATGATTAAGCCAAAAGAAACCATAGTTGATATGTTTGCAGGAATAGGTTATTTTTCTATAATAATAGCAAAATATTGTGACCCTAAAAAAATCTATGCAATAGACATTAATCCGAAGGCGATAGAATATCTCAGAAAAAATGTTTGGTTGAATGAAGTTGAGAATAAAATTGAAGTTCTTCAAGGTGATTGTAGAAGATTTGCTAAACCCTTGGAAAACATAGCCAACAGGATAATAATGGGTTATTTGTTTAAAACTGAAAAATTCTTACCCTATGCTTTAAAAATCGCTAAAAATAATTCAGTAATTCATTTTCACAGAACTGTTAAAGAAGAGGAGATTAAAAAAATAGGAAAAAAGCTTGTAAAAACTGGAAATAAAAACAAAGTTAAGATAAAAATCCTTAAAATTAAAAAAGTAAAATCATATGCTCCGAAAATATGGCATGTTGTTTACGATCTGAATATCAAAAAATAAATGGGTTTAAATCTTTTTCTATTAATATTAAATTTAAGTGATTTTGATGAGTGGAGAGCTTGATAAAGCAGAAAAAAAGAAAAGATTCGACGAACTATTAGGAATAGGTAAACCACCAACTGATGTTTGTAGACCTGAATATTGCAGCCTTTCTGAGATAAACAGGCAGGGTGGAAAAAAGTGCAAAGGAAATCATCCAACTGGAAATTTTAAATGTTGTGATTATCAAAGCAATGAACAATATCGTTGTAAAAAATAGATTATATTTTAATATCCAACCTAACCTTTAATATGTGCGGTGCGTAAGGTAAAACTTTTTGTCTTTTAACAATTTTATATTTTATATTGTAGATATCAGCTATTTCTTTAACTTTATTTTCAATATCTTTGAAATCTTCCTTTTCATTGGACAGACCGTATAGGTGAATTATGGTCCCTTTTTTAGAATGCAAAAATGCTTCGTCTAGAAAGTTTATTGCTGTTTCTACCAGAGGCATTATTATTCTATCAAACTTACCAATGTTCCTAACTATCCTAACATCTGCACATATGTTTTTTATGTTTTTCAGGTTGTTCAATCTAACATTCTTTTCTGCGTATTCCACACCTTTGAGGTTTATTTCAATACAGGTTATATTACAATCGGGATGTTTCTTGCCTATTGCCAAAGCGTAAGGTGCAGCTCCAGAAAACATAACCAAAACATTCTCTCCATGTTTAACCATATCAGCAATTCTCTGTCTTTCGGTTGATTCTCTAGGAGAGAAGTAGACCTTCTGTGGGTCTATTTTTAACAAGTAACCATGTTCCTTATGTATAACTTCTGTATTCTTGTCTCCTAGCAATAATTTGCAAGGATATAGTCTAAAAGTGTCTTTTCTTTCTGAAAGTTTTTGTAGAACTGATTTTACATTTTTGTTTCTTTTCATTATTTCCTTAGCAGCTTTCTTCGGGTTTTTAGCATTTACTCCTATCAGTGCAACTGCTCTGTCTTTATTACCTATCAAATCGTAGGCTATTCGCATAATTTATATTTAATTCAGCCTAATTTATTTTATGCTTTATCTCATAGGTTTGGGTTTAAATGATGAAAATGACTTGACATTAAAGGCTATTGAAGTAGCTAAGAAATGTGATTGCTTCATTGAGTTGTACACTTCTGTTTGGAAGGGTTCTTTAGAGAATCTAAAGCAAATGATTAGAAAGGATATCAAAATGTTGAATAGAAAGGACCTGGAAGAAAACCTTGAGTTATTCATTGAAAAGGCCAAAAACAATAATATAGCATTGTTTGTTCCTGGCGATCCACTAGCTGCTACCACTCACATGGATATCGTATATGATGCTAAAATAAAGAAGATCCCTGTAAAAATAATACATAATGCATCCATATTCTCTGCAATAGGCGAGGTCGGTTTGCAGTTGTACAAATATGGAAAAACAGCAACCATACCTCTGAACGGCAAGCTAAAGAACGTTAAAGACACGATTAGAACGAATAAGAAATTAGGTTTACATACCTTGCTATTATTAGATGTTGACAGAGAGAACAATATTTACATGAAGGTTTCTGATGCATTGAACATGCTCTTGAAAAATAAGGTAATAAAAGAGACTGATCAGATGATAGCCTTTTCAAATGCTGGCGGAGATTCCAAGATTTATTATGATAGCGTTAAAGGCTTGAAAGCAAGACTCATAGACAATCCAGCTGTTTTAATAATACCAGGTAAATTACATTTTAGGGAGAAAGATTTTTTAGAGGTGGTTTAATGGAAGAATTGCAAGAAGAAACTTTGAAGATGTTAAAGAAGATTGAACCTATGGTTGATAAAGTAGAGGTCAATAGCAAGAAAGGAGAGGAAATGCTAACTAATATGAAGGCTTATATCTCTGATTCGAAGCATTTTTTGAAGCAGAAAAACCTTGTTAAGGCCTTTGAGAGTATTGTTTGGTCATGGGCCATAATGGAAATATGCGAAGAATTAGGGTTCTTTAAGGTAGAAAAGTAGGGTTATTTATCCTTAAAAGTTCTTGTTATTTTTAACTGATATATAGAACTTTCTTATATTCACTATAGAGTGGTAAAAATAGATAAATATTTAAACCTGTATAATCAATTAAGTTATAGTGAGAATATGCCTGAAGATCAAACAGTATTTATAAATCCTGAGATACAAACGGAAACAGGAAAAAATGCAGAAATTCTTGCACATTTTATAGACGACAAACTTAGATATTTTTTGTCTGATCCTGGCGCTGTAAAGTATGAAGGTTATGCCGGACCCTTAGCTAAACTTTTCTATAAATTAAAAATCTTGCCTGGTGTTAAATATGAAGATGTACCGGGTAAAGGAGATGAAATTGCTGAAGCAATAGAAAGCGATAATGTTATAACTTTTGATGGTCAACTGCCTTCAACATGGCATGGTTACATGAGAAAAAGGAAAGATTATGGTCTTGGTTTAATTGCTGATTATGTTGCTGGACCTGCTTTAAGAATAGCAAACGGAATTTATGCAGGTTTTAAGGACAATTTAAAAGATGCTCAAAGTGATATAACGGCTATTGAAAATAGATATCCTATTGATCCAAATGTTGAAAGAAATACCTTAGCAGCACAAATATTGAATGAACTTGGCCCAAGACAACAAGGACAAGCTCAAACACCTGAAGAACCAGCATCAACTTCTCCTTCGCCTACAAGTCCTGGAAGTGGAGCATCAACTTATTATAGAATAATACGTGAGATTCCTGTTAATGGAGCAGCTCCTGAACTTTATGAGGAAACAGAAGAAGGCGTAAAGATTAAGTTTCAGAATAATAATAAAGGAGGTTAAAAACATGTCAACATCAAAAGAAACAAATTATGAATCTTCAAGAAAAATGCCAGTTAATAGTGCAGATCCTGATAAATATGAAGAAACACCAACCAATGTGACAATAACTTATCAGAAAAAAGAAACAAAGCCAACTCAATAATTATTTATATACACAATTATCCATATTTCTCTTATGGTGTTTGAGTTTTTATCAGGCGGTTCTTTAGATTTGTTTAATCTGATATTTAATCAGATATTAAAAGTATCTCCTACTCTTTTGTACAAATATTCAACTATACAGGATCAGGTTTTACACCTTATTCTTTTACCTCATGTTATATTATTTATATTTTTATTTGGCTTTGGACAAGCCGTAATACATGAACATAAAGGGCTAAAGTATCTTGTTATGTTGGTTAGCTATATTTTCATAGTAATGCAAGGCTGGTATGGAACATTTCTTATTCCTCTATTAGAAGGTTGGTTTATGATAACATTAGCTGTAGGATTGTTTTTATTTTTCATGACAATAATAATTCACCCTGCAACAGCACAAAAATTGGGTAATGTAGGTGCTGGTATTGCAAGAAATATCGGCAAAGAGATGGGCAAAGAAAAACAAACGCAGAAACTAGCAGAGGAATTGGAACATATAGAAAGAGAAATAATAAGAAATGAGGAGCTTGTAAGAGAAGGTCATCAAGGAGCAGCACAAGTAGTAGCTTCACTAAAACAGAGGAAATGGGCTATAGAAAGAAAAATAAAGGACTTGGAATAAATGAGTATAGCTTTTGATCTCACAATGTTTCAATCTGAACAGGTTCTAATACCTTTCTTGTTTATTTTAGCAGTTGTTTTCGGTGCAGTAACTGCTTCGAATGTTTTCAGGAATAAAGGTATTAATTTTATGATTTCTTTAGCATTGGCCTTTTTTGCTGCATCCAATACAGAATTTATTCAATTCTTATGGTCTCAGTTTGGAAGCATATCAATATTCTTCATAGCAATGTTTTTCATAATATTTACTTTAGAAGCCTTTGGATTAAGGGGTAAAGGAAAGCAGCAAGATGGTTCTGATGCAATAATAATAAATGGTGCAATCTTATTTGTCTTATTTTCCTTAGGCTATATTTATATGAACTCGCTACCAACACTTCCATTCATAGGCGGAGGACAGAACGTTTTGCTCCTTATTTCTGTAATTTTGATAATAGTAATTTTCTGGTCTGCCTATAAAACAGAATCTCATGGTGGAAAATAGTCATCATATAGTAGTAAACCATTAGATTTATATACAAGTTCTTACTATATTACTGTTAGGTAGTAAATATGAATAAACTAACAATAAACCTTGAAAAAACATGGGCGTTATTGGTAGGATTTTTAATAGTTGCAAGCCCAGTTTTAGCAGCATCTACAAACCCAATAGAGTCAATGATAGTCTCATTGAGAGACGCTGGTTTCCTATTGGTGTTGATTTGGTTATTAACATTGGCAATCGTTTACGGAGTTTTATCTCACATAGAATTGCCAAAGTCATTGACAGCAAGGGGAGTTATATCAATAGTTGCATCATTCCTTGTATTAGTTGCTGTAGCAGGATCTCAAGCTGCAACATTCCTTAGCAATCTTACTACATATGCAATAGCAATTGCATTCAGTCTATTTATATTAATGATGTTCCTTGAGATAACTCAAACAAAGGTTAGCGGAGAACACATATTTTCCAAGCATCCGAGGTTTTTCGCAGCAGCCTTGATAATAATCGCAATTTTGATATTTGCAAGTGCAGGCGGATTGGGTTTGATTGGATTTCCAATAATTGAGATTACAACCCCTGCAGTAGCAATTGGAGTTTTCCTTATCGTTATGGTGGCAAGTGTATGGATATTATTTAAAGAAGGAGAAAAATAAATTAAAATAAAATTGGTGAAAATATGTTCGGATTAGATATGATATGCGCACCCGGAATAGGTTGCCCATTCACAGATGGATTTGGCATAGCATCAATACTGTTATGGGTTTTGTCATTTGCAATATCCTTTGCAGTATTGAAAAATACAGTATTGGGCAAAAGAACAGGAGCATTAGTTGCAATAGTAATTGCCTTCCTGGTATTGATGACAGTACCAACGGCAGTCTTGCAATTCGTAGCAAGTATGTCAACTGGTTTAATCGTTCTTGCTATAGGAGCTCTTGTACTATTGTCAGTATTTAACCTATCAGGAACTGGTGGAATTTGGGGAAAATACAATACAATAATCACTCTAGTGGTTATTGCAATTATAGTAGCTATGTTCGTGAACTTTGGTGGGTTGGGACTTATTGGAATTACAGCATTACCTGCAATAGCACCTGGAATGTGGTTGATAGGATTAGTGGGTGTGGCAGTAATATGGATGTTATCAGAGCCAAAAGAAGAATCAAAAGAAGCACCTCAAAAGAAAGAGAAATAAATAGAATAGTTAAACAATGATTTCAGTTACTTTATTTTTCTTTTTTAATTTTCTCTACTAAATCAGACATTGTTCTAATGTTTGTTGATAACTCTGGTAGAAAATCTTTGAAGACCCTTTCTATAGAACCAATTCTTCCTTCTATACCTATCACAGATTCTCCAAACTCATCAATTTTAGAAGCAATGGTCTTTTCTTTTTCATCCAAGACACCTGAATAGCTATCTACTTTTTTACGTATTTCATCAATCTCATTGTGCAACTGCATATTCTTTTGATCAAATATCTTTAATTTATCCTCAAAGTCCCTCCATCTCTCAGCGACTATTGCCTCGATTATTTCTTCAACAGTTATTTCTGTTGTTGGATGGGATTCTGATCTTTGAACTTCTGGCTGCTCAATTATTTGTTGTGGCATTGCCTGCTCTATAGATTGTTGAACAATTCTTTCTGGTGGATAACCCATAGGCATAGGCCTTCTAGTAACCTCTCCCATGGGAACAGGACCTACAAACGTCTCTCCCGTATCAAACGGTTCTGGAGAAGGCGCTTCTGGTGCCTCTTCTGTCATTTCCATTGGTGATGGTGGTGCGCCTGAAACAACTCTTTCTCTTAATGCTATTCTCAAGGCCTTGTCAATATGTTCTGAAGAGAATCCTTGAGCCTCTAACCTAGAAATTATATCAGGCTCGGATAATCCTTGAGCAGAATATCTCAAAACAAGGTCAACAGGAATATAAACTTTTTTTGCTTCCTTTTTTTTGCCCGCACTAAACGGAAACATTTTTTAACCTCTCCTCTATTATTCTATCTACTTCTTCCCTTGTTATAAAGTTTGTCTTCAGTGGATTATAAATAGAGAGTAAATTCTCTAACTCCCTCAAATCTGTTTTCTTTGCAACCTTCTCCAAGATCTTGTTTATCCTTAATAATTCATTATCAATCCTAATTATATTTTTTTCTATCTCATCAATTTTCGCTGTTAATTTTTCATTAACAATCCTCTTATCTTCTGTGAGATTTAAAACACTGTCCTCCAAGCTGTTGATTCGATTTTCCATCAAAAAATCTCTTTCTTCCAAGTCCCGTAGTCTCCTTACAGTCTCATTAGTCCTCCTCACTATCTCGTTCAAGACTGCCTGTATGTCTTTTTCTGCCATAGAACCAACAAATATTATTATTAGAAGGTTAATATAAATATTGAATATCAAATCAAAGGTTTTTTAATGGTTTTCGAGACAGAAATCAAAGAAGGAATTCTAAGAATGAATTGCCTAGGCTCTATCTTCGGCTTCACTCTTGAGGATTCTGATGTCGTAATGGCAAGGGTTATTGAAAAACTTATAGAAGAAAAAAAGATTGTTGGTATCGTTCTTGCAGAAACAAGAGAATATGAGTATGATTATGATCAGACGAGGATGATAGTAGAAATAGCAAATGCAATAATGGAGGTTCTGAAAGAAAAAAGATTGGTCTCTATAAGGAATGTCGCAACAGGAAACTGTGTAAAATACCTAGGAGTCTGGTATAGCTGGTTGAAAGACCTAGTAACTCTACAATTGAGAGGAGATCCCATAGGTTCTTACCTGAACCTTATCAGGGAAATAAGACACTTGGAAGCAAAGTCTAAAGAGTCAAAAGAATATGGAGAATGTGTAGAGCATTATCTTAACAATGCACTGCTTCCTTTAAAAGAAATATTAGAAAAATGCGAGTTAATAAAAAAAGCCAAACCATTTCTAATCGGTTATCATATAGGCGATAGAAAACTCTATAGAAAGTTTTTAAAACCAACAATAAGACCGAATTTCATGTACACGAAATTCATGGCACAACCTCCACCAGGAGAGCCTGTTGCAAAGTACAGGGTTTGGGATACTGATATTGAGATATTCAAGACACCAGAAAAGATAAGATACATTTATCATGTCGTTCCTCCAGAGTTCAAACTCAGCGAAGAAGAATACACGCTTCTGGATGCTGCTAGAAGAATACTAGAACAGAGAAGACCAAAAGAATTGGAGATCGCAGAACAGGATAAAATGAGGGATTTGTTCTATACACTTAGCTTAGACTTGTTAAGAGACTTGGCAGAAGAGATGGGAAAAACATTTGAAGTAAATCAACTAGAAAAACTTGCTAGTATTCTAACACGTTATACAGCAGGTCTTGGTATATTAGAAATATTGTTAAGAGATGATAAAGTACAGGACGTATTCATCAACTCTCCAATGGGTAATCTACCAATATTCATAAATCATCAAGACTTTGAAGAATGCGAGACGAATTTAGTTCCTACAAAAGAGGATGGTGACAGATGGGCAACAAGATTTAAACTCATATCAGGCAGGCCTTTAGACGAGGCAAATCCTGTTTTGGATACTGATATTCAAGTTCCTGGAGGAGTTGCAAGAGTTGCTGCAATAAACCCTAGATTATCTCCGGATGGTCTAGGCTTTGCATTGAGAAGACACAGATTCAGGCCATGGACATTTCCTCTGTTCTTAAGAGAAAGATATATGAACTCGATGTTTGGCGGTCTAATGTGGTTTTTAGCATCTTACGGAAGAACATATCTTGTAGCTGGTTCAAGAGGAGCTGGTAAAACCTCTTTCCTTGGTTCAACTATGTTGCAGATATTGCCTTACTACAGAATACTAGTATCTGAAGATACGCTCGAACTTCCTGTTGAACAATTAAGAAACCTAGGATATAACATCGAAAGATTGAAATCAAGATCTGTTATAACTAGAGTTGAACTTGAATTGCCAGCAGAAGAGGTTGTAAGAACTGCTTTGAGGTTAGGTGATTCCTGCTTGTTCATTGGCGAAATAAGATCCAAGGAAGCAAAAGCTTTGTTCGAAGCCATGAGAATCGGAGCCATGGCAAATGTTGTAGCTGGCACTATTCACGGCGAGTCTGCTTATGGTGTTTTCGATAGAATAGTAAATGACTTGGGAGTTCCTCCAACAAGTTTTAAGGCAACTGATTTAGTCATAGTGTGCAATAAATTAAAAACACCTGACGGATTAAAAACGTTCAGAAGAATAACAGAGGTAACAGAAGTAAGAAAGCATTGGAAGAAAGATCCTGTTGATGAAGGTGGTTTCGTAAACTTAATGGAGTATAAATCCGATGAGGACACTTTGAAACCTACTGATACGTTAGTCAATGGCGAATCATATATATTGAATCAGATTGCTGATAGGGTTCCTGGCTGGTCAGGAAGATGGGAACGTGTCTGGGACAATATCTTGTTAAGGGCAAAAATTTTAGACACGGTTTTTGAGATTTCTAAAAAAGTTAATAACCCAGATCTGTTAGAAGCTGAGACAACTGTCAAAGTCAATGAGATGTTTCACGGGTTCGCTGAAAAGTGTAGAAAGGATATAGGAACGATTGACAGTAAAAGGGTTTATGAAGAATGGTTGAACTGGTTTAAAAAATATGCAAAGGCTGCTTAATGGCTAAAAAGAAAAGTGTGGAGGCCTTGCTAAAGGCTGAGGAGACAAGAAGGGTAGAACTGCAAAAAGCCTTGAAAATTAGCGAGATAAAGATGCCTGAAAAAAAAGAGTTCTATCCCTATCCATCAGAATATATGAAATTTCTAGAAGAGGTTAAGATAAGACCTAAGACTTTATATGAAAGAGGTTGCAATCTTGTAGAAGGATTATTCCCAATAGATCTTGGAGGTAAGACTAGAGAAAAAATCATACTCAATCTTAGAGCTGCTTACATAAACGCCACTCCAAAAGGTGTCTTCTCTTTCGCAATACTAACAGCATTGTTATGGATCATTTTTGCAATGTTTTATGTTCTATTTACCGGTGGCATCGATATTTTCGGTGCATTCTTTTTTGGCCTAGCTCTCTTAGATTTTTGGTATTTCTATAATTATCCTTCAGTGAAAGCCAAGTCACTTAGCGTTCAAATGTCTGCTGATACTGTACTCGCAGTTTTATACATGGTCATTTACATGAGAAGTTCTCCGAATCTAGAAGGTGCAATAAAATTTGCATCTCAAAATCTGGAAGGGCCCTTGGCATGGGACCTGAGAAAATTACTTTGGGATATAGAAACTGGAAAATATTCCTCAGCCGATGAAGCCTTGATTGATTACATAGTAAAGTGGAAGGATAAGAACAAAGAGTTTTCAGAATCCCTAAATTTGTTAAGGGGTTCTGCTGTTGAATCAGAAAGAAGAGAAATGGTCTATGATGAGACCATAGACGTTATATTGAATGGAACGAGGGAAAGAGCAAGACACTATGCAGCAGGTTTGAGAATGCCAATGACATTGATTTATGCCATGGGAGTCTTGCTTCCTGTAATGGGTCTAGTTTTATTCCCAATAGTTCTTATATTCATATCAGAACAGGTTAAACCTTCTTTTGTCTTCTTTGGTTATGATATTCTTTTACCCATGTTTCTTTATTTTATTGTTGCTAATATATTATCCTCTAAACCACCTACATTTTCTCCGCCAGACATATCAAAAGCAAAGGGAGTTCCTCCAATGGGAAAATTTTATTTGGGCGGAGTTTTAATTCCAATATGGCCAGTATCTTTATTAGTATCACTGCCTCTGATTTTTATAGGATTCATGGGAATATCAAATGAAGAAGCTTATTATTCTGTTTCATTCTCTCTATTGGCTACTCTCGGCATGGCAACAATAATAGCAATCTATACTTTTTTGGATAGTTATCAAAAAGTTAAGATAAGAAACGATATTGAAAAAATAGAAAACGAGTTTGCAACAGCTTTATTTCAGCTAGGAAATATAATTGCAGGTGGTGTTCCCTTAGAAGCTGCCATTGATAAGGTAAAGGTAAACCTTAAAGAATTAAAAATTGCTGACCTATTCAGTCTAACCAGCCTAAACATGAAAAAGTTCGGGTACACATTCGAAGAAGCTTTATTTGATAAAGAAGTTGGAGCGATATGGTATTATCCTTCAAAGCTTATTCAATCAATAATGCAAACTGTAATTCAATCTTCTAAAAAGAGCATTAAGACTGCTGCAAATTCAATGATTGTTATTTCAAGTTATCTGAAAGGTGTTCATGATGTTAAGGAAGAGATAGAAGATATTCTAGGTGAGACAACGTCAAGCATGAGATTCTTAGCAATGTTTTTATCTCCTTTGGTCGCAGGAATAACAGTAACATTAGCTGTGATAATATTACAGATATTGACAAAGCTTGGAAGCGCGATGTCATCTCTAACAACAATGGGTGGTTCTAGTATTAGTTCTGCCCAATCTATTTTCCTTGTTCCGTGGGCTATGAACGGAAAATTACCTATAACGCCTTCAGTGTTTCAGATCATTGTTGGTATTTACATGATTGAGACTGCAGTTCTGCTTGCATCATTTTTAAATGGAGTAAAGTACGGAGAAGATCCTGTAGGAGCTAGAAGTATGATATGGAGCACATTAATAGTAGCGATTTTACTATATATTATAAGTTGGTTTGTCACCTACTCTATGTTTGGTGGAACAATAGAGAGCTTGTTGAAATTTTGAGTGAGAAAGATGAAAGGCCAAGAGCATCACGAATTAATTTTTTGGATAATCGTGGCTATTTTGGTGGGAGTATTTTTGATAGTATTCGCAAATCAAATCATATTTGGTTATTTGAAGGTTACGAGCACAGTGGAACCGTGATCTTATGGTCTCGAAAAGATTAGTGGAATTCGTATGGAAGACCCTGCTTGTTTTATCAGTCTTGGCGGTTTTGTTATTATTTTTTATGAGCTTTAGATTTGGTCCTGCAGAAGGTCCTGTAGCATCAATAATAAAATTCCTAGGTTATTTGCTCGGTCCTATTGTTTAGTGTGATTGAATGTCAGAAGAAGTAACACCTGTATTCGATGTGGTAACTGCTTTAATCGTCGGTATAGTTCTTCTAGTTGTTTTGTTCACAGTTATGTATTGTAATGAGTATAAAGGTAGTATTTGTCCAGGAAGATGGGTTTACCTTTTATTGGGACAAAAAATTTATGATAGCATAGATAGTCTAATATTAAAGGCAATAATGAGTCAGATATTAAGGCTTGCTGATTTTATACCTAGATGATTTCATGGAAATGGAAGAACACTTAACAAATACTATATTAGTTATGATAATCGTGTTAATTTGTTTAATCGTCTTTATTTTCATTATAAAGCCTATTTTGTTCGGAGGAGATGACTACCTGAGTGTAAGAAAGATGGTTTGTGGAGGTTTGTTCTACATACCTTTTGGTTCTATATTCACGACTTTGACCCATGGTTGCGCTATAATACCAGCCTAGTTTTATATACTAAGCAATTTTAAAAATAATTATGAGAGGTGCAAGTGTTACTACTATTCTTTACATACTTGTCATAACTTTAATTGCTATAATGGCCGGCTTGTTTTTTTTCGGACCACCTTCAGTATTTGGTTTCAATGTCAACAAAAACATTGAACCAGAGAAAGGTAAGGAAAGTGTTTCTAGCTCCCCTACTCCCATAATAATAGAACCTTTTAGAGCAGAGGTTTTGAAGCATCTTCTCTCTACTAAGAAACCTTGGGATCCTTTCCAACCCTCTGAGGTAGCTTGCTATCTTGCTAATACCATTTACGGAGATTTTAGAAAGTATGGAAAAGATTTGACAGAAAGAGGAGTTTGTTGGTATCTCTCTAAAGATAAATTTGCTAGTGCTGGTATGAACAGGTTTGCTCCATTTGACAAATGCTTGATAAGCACTCCAAAAATTTTTACTCTCGAACCTTTCACTGTACCTCAAATGCACACTTATGGAAAGACTTGGGATGATGATCTTTTAAACTCAAAAATAGGACCATGCCATTTATGTGAACAGTTACCAGGTCTTACAACTGGTCATGGAAACACTGATAAAAATAATCAGATAGCAATACCTTATCTTGATGAAATCTGTTTAAATCTTCAGTTCACAGACAGACTCTGCGAAGCAGGTGGTCTTGATAAATTTTGTAATGCAACATGTCAACCCAGACTACCACCTTATAATACTGAACAAGGCTTCATAAACTTTGGTAATGATGTATGTACTTCCCCAGCTTCTAATGACAGAGAAATAAATGGTGTCGGAACTGCAGGTTGGAAAACAGATCACTGTACAGGTGATGGAAATCAGGAATATCCTTATGAAGGCGATTTCTGTGATAATGGTGGTGGTAATCTGATTTATGATTGGAATAACTATTGGATCATGGATTGTGCAAGTTCATCATGTGGTGGTCGTAGCGATACAGAATATGAAGTTAGTGAAGACGACAAATTTAAAGAAAATATGGTTTTGACCCATGATGAAAAAACACAATATATTTTTGGTGTTACAATAGGAAAGGAAAGTAAAGAGAATGCAGGAAACGAGATATATTCTGTTCTATTTGCAAGAGTACCCAAACAAAAAAAAGAAAATAGTTTTGATTTTATAAGTGACTATTTTAAAAATAAACAATTTTACAGATGGAATAGACTTGGTTATTGGCAACCAGAAGCTAGGAAAATTGTTGACAGAATTGTTACAGGAGTTGGAGATAAAAAAATAAGTGATATAGAAAAGATGATTGCAGATGCTACAGAGGTTGCTACTCCTTCATATGGATTAAAAACATCGCTTCAAACTTCTGATTGTCAGAGTTTGTCTGATGACAGTCAAACGGATGGATGTGTATCTTATAAACATTGTTCTGGCAAGGAAGACTGCATTGGAACAATACCTATAAGATTAAAATTTCCTGAAAGTGCAGTAGATCCCAAAGAGATGTCAGAAGCACCTGGAAAATTTATTAACAAAAGCATTATAGTTGAATCGAATATACCTAAAGAAAAATTAAATGAAAATTTGGATCCTAATAAAAAATACAGAGTTGTTATAAATAATTGGTTAGGTAAGTTTAGGGCAGAAGGAAGCGTCACAATTCCGGAAGGCGCTTATTATAATGATTACCTTAGAACCGTTTCTGTAATGCAACTGGAAGATAAACAGTGCTGTGAGGGAAGCATAGACCTTCATTTTGAAGAAAGAAGCAATGCAATATCAGGTCAAACCGTTCATCCTATAGCATCTGGCTTGGAATACTGTGATCATGAATTATCTAGCACCAAACCAACTGTTTATTTCTATGAAGATTCAGCTAATGGTTGTTTAGATCATTCAGTTGGAGATGCTAATGGTTTGATAGGAAGCTGCAACATCAACAATGAGGAGACGACTTATTGTTTGACTGATGAACCGTGGGAAGCCAATCCAAACAAAGGAAGCTGTAAACTTACTAATGGATTCACGGTAAGTGGTTCTGGCAATAAGAAGTATTGGGCATGTATTGATAAGAACAATCAGAATGATTTCAAAGATGCTGGAGAAAGTGCATCTACAACAATAACAGTCACTGGAACGCTTGAACTTTTATGGAATAGAAGTGATTGGCAAGAAGTTAAAAGCAGTGTTTACACTACATTCAGTAGTCCACCATGCGATAGTGCTAATGGTTGGCATCCTATCTCATGCGGTGTGGAAAATTATTTTCCTGAAGGAGATGACTCCCATGGTTCTAACTATGACTCAGAATATAACTATAGTCGTACTTCCCTAGGCGGAATTTACATAAGCGGCGATCGTTGTTATTCTATTGCAATCAATAGGTTCTATCCAACAGACATATTAAAGCAGAGAGTAAGCGTGTTATGCGCTAAAAATCTTGATTATACTGTTGTAGAAAATTCGAATTGGGATATTGGTTTTGGCAGACCTAACACATTCGAGAGTCCAACTTGTTCTGCAGACAAACCTTGGATAATATCATGCACTGCACGTGCAAATACTGGAATTCAAGATTATAGGTATAACGTATTAATTGATAAATATATAGAAGATAGCAAATGCAAGGCTACATTCAATGACAAAAGCGGTTTAGGTGGCTTGCCAAAATATAATGTTAAAGTGGGTGCTGTTTGTTCAAAAATAAAGTTTAGTGATATTGTTTGGAGCGACTGGGTTTTAAAAGGTAATGGAGGTTTCTTCGACTCCTGTCCTTATGATTCTCATTACATCGGTATCAGCTGGAGTGCTTTTGGATGTCCTAGCAACACGTTTGCATCTGGTTTTACAAAGACTGACAGCTCGCAAAATAATTGGTATACAGATTATCTTATAAGTGATAATTTCTTGCCAAAAACAACACCACCAGTGTGGAGATCTTATTCTCATGAAGACAGTGGTGCCTTTGATTGGGCTAATCATGAATATTGTGAACAGAAGAGAAAAATTGGAACCATGTGTATTCCAACCGGAGCAAAGATTTACCTTGGAGAAGGATACGGTGGAACTGGAATACCAAAAACTTGTTCAGACGGCACACCAGATGGTTCTTGCTCAGCGGTTACTCAACCTTTATTCTGTAGCGGTGACACATTAATCAATGCTTGCGGTCCACCTTATATCTGTGGATGTCCTCCAAGTGCATCACAATGTCTAGCTGATGGATCATGCACGACACCAGTTACACCAGGAGAAACTTGGCCAGATTCACACGATTTATTAACAGAGAATGCTAACTTTATAAATGTTAAGTATGGTAGCATGATATTTAATGTTCTTGCAACAGAAAACATCGATTCTACTGGTATTGATGTCCTTTGGTACGATCTATCAGACGTGCTAAATAGTCCTTGGCAACACTATGATAAAATTACTAAAATACAAGGAGCACAGAGTATAAATTCTACTTTAGATTATGTACCCTTTACATTTGTTAACGTTCAACAAGATGGTACTGTAACTTTAAGTCCAATAAATATAAATCAATTTATAAATGTTAATTTCTCTTTGAGATTAACATCTACATATTTTAACACAAATTTTAATGGTTATTTACAATTTAAAGATGCAAATGGAAAACAGGCAAGTATTTCATTAGGATCAATAAATAAAGACACATGGAATAGTTATACTATATCTTTAACGGATTCAAATTGGCAAGTAGACTCAGGATTTGATAGAACAAAAGTTACGTATGTAAGGGTCGGAGACATAACGCAACGCTTTGCTGGAGACTATGCATGGCTTGATGATTTTTACTTTACAAAATAGATTACTCATATACTCAGGCAGAACAACTCAAAATATGAAATTTATATATAGCCAAAATAAAATTAAATGTAAAATATATACTGTATGTATAAAGCATTTTAATTAAGTTTATATTCGAGGTCTATTCAAATAATTAATTATGAAGGTTATACATATCTTAGGCACTGTTATTGCAGCAGCCTTAGTTATGTTCATTGGAGTTATGTGGGCTGCACAAGGCAATAAATTTGCTTATGCGAATGTTGAGAATATTCCAGAACTAATATCACAGAGTGGATGTGTAACTTATGTTAATCCAAATCCTGAAAAACCATTTAAAGATGTGCAACTGAAGCACATTCTTACTAGCAAGAAACCCTGGGATCCTTTTCAACCCTCTGAGATAGCTTGTCATCTTGCTAATGCTACTTATGTTGACTTTAGAAAAAACGGTTTAGAAGATTCACCAAAAGAAAAAAATTGTTGGCCTCTAGGTGATTATGATTGGGGCGATACTTTCGGCCAGTATGGTCCTGAAACTGAATGTCTTCTTAATTATTTCAGATTTAGACTTGAACCTGGTGCAACAAGCCCACCAGGTTATGATTGGAACAATGATCTTAAAAATTCTGTTGATCTAGGTCCATGTAACTTGTGCCAAGAAGGGTCGGATCCCATACCTTATCTTGATGAGATCTGTCTGAATATGCAATTTAGAGACAAGCTCTGTGAAGCAAGTGGTATTGTTAAATTCTGTAATGGAGCGTGCCAACCTACAGACTTTCCTGAAACTCAGGGTTTTAAAAGCTTTGGTAATGATGAATGCGGTTCGCCTTCTATTAACAATAAAGGAACATGGCAAACAAGTCATTGCACAAATGATGGAAATAATAACTATCCTACTGATTTCTGTGACAATAATGGTGATAATCTAATATATAATTGGAACGAATATTGGGTCACAGACTGTAGAAGTTCTACAGACTGCGGTGGGCGCGATGATTCTGTGTATGAGGTTAGTGAAAAAGATAAATTTAATGGAAACAAGATTTTGAGTCATGATGGTGAAACCCTTTATTCAGCTGGAGTTGTATGGGTAGTAGATGATAAATATACAATAATGTTTGCTAGAATACCAAATCAACAAAAAGATACTAACTTTGATAAAACAAAGTTAGACGATGATACTCTTCATAAATATTTAAGTGATAGCAGTTTTTACAGATGGAACAGACTCGGATATTGGTTCCCGGAAAATAGAAGGATTATAGACATGGTTGTCAATGGAATAGATGTAGATCTTAATTACATACAGACCAAGGTGGCTCAAGAAACTGGTCTTAAGACTACGCTTGAACCCTCTTGTCAAGAGCCTTCTGTTTCTGAGCTTGCTAAAAAAGGATTGGAATGGAGTGAAGGATGTGTTTTTCTTAGTTCTTGTACTGATAAATCAGACTGTATAGAAACCAAACCAATAAAATTAGGTGGCGAACTTGATGGAGAATATCTTTTTAATGGAGATACCAATAACTTGTTAAAGAAGAGTATAGTTATCAAATCAAATGTTCAAGACTTTAATAAAAACCTGAATGTAGACCCTTCTAAGAAATATAGAATAGTGATAAACAACTGGGCTGGTGTGTTTAAAGGTTACCTCGGAAGTAGTCTTGCTTATTTTAACTATGTTAGAACAATTGGAATTATGCAACTGGAAGATAAACAGTGCTGTGATGGAAACATACAGCTTAGATTTTTAGAAAATAATGTTGGAAACGGGCAAACCCTTCATCCTGTCGTATCAGGTTTGAAATACTGTGATTACGATCTTTCTAGCAAGAAACCATCTGTTTATTTCTATGATTCAGATTGTTCATCCAAAACACCTGGAGGAGGACTAAATAGCTGCAATATAAATAATGATGAAACGACTTACTGCCTAACTGATGAGAATTGGTTTGTACCTAATGAAGGCAAAGAGTTCTGCACAGGTAGCACATTTACAGCTAGTGGTTCTGGTGACAAAACCTATTATGCATGCATTGATAAGAATGGTGATGGTAAATTCACTGCTGGTGAAGGAGAAATCGCATCAAAAACAATATCTATTGTTAGTTGCGCTGACAAGTGCGAAGGAGGTTTTGAATATAGAAGTGGTACATATGATGGTAGCTCATGCGTCTATGCTACTACACAAAAATGTAATTATGGTTGTTATGATTCTGTAAGATGTAACAAAGGAAAGTTATGTGAAAAAGATACAACAACTTGTGGATGTAGTGGGGCTATACCTTGTAGTGACACCTGTCCTACTTGCTCACAATGTTCGAGTGAGAAAAACACACCAGATTGTAGATGGGAACAGGCATATTGCACTAGTCCTATTTGTCTTCCTACTTGTTCAAAATGTATCGCTCCTGGTTTTCCCCCGGGTTGTAATTGTAATGGTAGATGTGGAGGGCTTCTTAATGAATGTTGCATTCATTATCAGTATTGTACGATGAGTTGTTCGTTAAACGAAGTCAGCTGTCCTACATACGCATCTTGAGGCAGCTGAATAAGATAACTAAGTTTATTTATATATGAAATAAATTAAAATTTGAAGGTTTTTAATTATGGTAGAAGTTCATACACTCTTGTTAGGTATCATATTTTTAATTTTCTTTGTTGCCTTCCTTGTAGTGGGTATAGCAGGAGCAACAAAATCGCATGCACCTCCAGAATGTGGTGATTCTTCAGATAATGATAATGATGGTCTAACAGACAGAATTGATCCTGGATGCCATAATGATTTTATTGCAGATAATGATGATTCTTATGAATCTAAAAGATCTGAAAACTCTGACGAGTTGAATAAAATCTGTAAGGAAGATAAAGATTGTAAAAACAATAAAGACGGTCACAGATGTATGATGACATATCCAGGAAATTTTGTACCTTTCTGTGGTTGTACAAAAAATAGTGACTGTAATCTAGGTGATTTATGTGGAGATTTTGACAGATGCTCGTAAAGGAATAACAATGCATTTTTTATATGCATTCCTATTCATAAGCATAGTTTGTATAGTAGCACTCTTTCTTATTTTAGGTGGAGCCAAGCTGATTGCTGATTACACAGTAGTAGCAGTAAGCTGGATTAATAGGATTTTTAAGCTCTAAATACCGTAAAGCTTATTATCTAGCTTTGACTATTAAAATTTATGAAAGCCACTGAAATGAGATTAATAGGTTTGGCCGTAGCAATTTTCTTCATGGGTGTTTTATTTTTGCTAGCAGCAAAACCTATAACCGAGATGATGGGAATAAAATTCCCTGAAGTTTTTGGATTCACACCTATTGATACTAGTACAACTAGCGGAGGTTTTGGTGGTCCAGTACAGAATCCTTTTCCAATCGAAGAAGCTTTTGTTCCAGGAATAACTGGAGCAGGGAATCCTCATCAGCCTTCTGAAGTGGCTTGCGTGATTTCAAAAAAAATTTTTGATGATTATTTAATTTATGGTAATGGAGATAGGGATGCAGGCGAAGGGAAAAACTGTTTTGATAATCAATGCATAATTAATGCTGGAAGTTTCAGACTTGCAAACGTCGATGGAACAGATTGGGAAAATGTGTTGAGTGGAGCTTCTAATCCCTATGGACCATGCCATTTATGTAGAGAACCACCCTCCGCAGGAGGAACCATAATACCTGATTTGGATGAAGTCTGTATTAATCTCAACCTTAAAGATAAAGAAACTGGCAATACGAAGATTTGTGACTCTCCTTTTACTTCTTACTCAGGAGAACAGGTCAAGTTTGGTAACAATAACTGTTTTTGTCCAGATTCTAACAAAAATGCGAAAGCTGATTGGTGTAATATTCGTTGTGACGGAGGAAATAATGATCTAGACGGAAGTGATTTTTGTGACGGAAGCACTACAAGTGATCCAAAGAATCTAATTTTATGGATAGGTAAAGGCAGAGGCACAGATACTGATGAATGGAGGGTATCAGATGATATTTACTATAATTTAGATGGTAATAGTGTCACCTTATCAAAACAACCTGACCAATATTTATACGGTATAATTTGGGATAAATCATATTCACATAATAGGTATAAAGTAATTTTCGTGAGAACTCCTTTACAAAGTTCAAGTGATTCATTTAATTTTCTATGGAATAATGATGGTTTTAAAAATTATAAAAGGACTAACCCTCTTGGCGTTTGGTATGGTGAAGCTAGAGAAATTGCAAGAGTAATGGTTAATCCTGCAGTTGCTACTGGCATTGGAGATTTAGCAGGAGATGCAGGTCTAAAATCGGTTATAGACGGTTCGGAGAAAAAAGTTTGGTGTGAATCATGCTCAAATAAAGATGAATGCTTAGCTACTGAACCCACCACTGTTGATGAAACATACTCTTTTAATTTCGGTTCAAAACCTATAAAAATTCAAGTAGACTCAAGAGTAGACTGTAATGGTGGTATTTTGAAATCAGGCTCACAATATATTGTGTCAGTAAAAAATTGGTACCAAGATTACTTAACCTTAGGTCGTATGATGTATCAAAATAAATTTAAAAAATATGATAGAACTGTTAGCATATGGTGTGAAAGTCCAGGGCCAAATGGTTGTTGAAAAATATGGAACTGAACATGATTTTGGGTTTGATATTTTTGGTTGCCATTCTATTAATCATTATCATAATAGCAGTTAATCCTATTGCTCTAGCAAGCATTTTGCAAGGAAAACAAATAGATTTTAGGCAGTTTTGCCTTCACTGGAGCATGAAGGACTATGATGAACACACTACTGTCATTATAAACGGTAAAGACTATAAACCGGAAGAAATGTGTCAGAGCGTAAATATTCCACCTGAAGACATAGAAAGATGTAAAGATCTTTGCAGGTCTAAAACATGATAGCTGTAAACAAGTTAGTGTTGATAATAATATTTTTGATTATTTTAATAGTAGGACTAATGCTTTTGACAACCTTTGTGTTGCCCTATGGATTGAATTTTGATTTACAAAATCAAGTCAAAGAATGTTGCCAGAATTATAGAGCGTATGGTTGTCCAAGAAATGAAAATGACATTCTAGAAATAACCTGTCCTAACGGCAAAAAACTTCATGATTTGAAACAACAACTAGGTATGTCAGCTAACGCTACGGCAGCATTTTGTAATTGTTGATAAAAATGAAAGGAAGCATGAGAATACCTGTTGCTATTGTTTTTATGCTAATTGTTTTTATAATCGTTCTAGCATTCCTCTACAAGGTATTAGGTTCTCCTGAATGCGATGATATTTCAAACACAACTGCCTTCCATCTTAAGGACGCTGTTAATCAAGTTTCAAAAGAGGATTTCCCTTATTGGACAAACCCTAGCAAACCTCCAGAAGAAGGTGATGTCGCCTACTACAGAAGGTCTGATATCAAACTCTGCCAGCAAAATTTTGGAACCTACGAAGCTGCTCTAAGACTTTTTGGTGGAGAACCAGAATATAAAATATACTATGAGAAATTTCCTGATGAAGGCAGAATGTGGAAAGAGTCATATCCTTGGAACTGTGGTGCTGGTTCGACGCTAGTTTTTTGGGGTATCATGCATACAGCCACAACTCTAGTCAAAGTAGGATCAAAGGTATTCACATATTACAAATACGGCAAACAACTCGCTAAAACAGCATCAATAATAAATAAAGAAAATTATAACTTGTTTGATAAAATTTTCAGGCCTGGAAAAATTATGGGAGAGCTGAAAGATGCCGGATTTACAGTTGTGAAGTTTGTAGATGAAGAAGGTCGTTCAGTTATTAAAATAGCAGACGACTTGAATGTAAGACAACTCAATCAATATTTAAAAGGCCTAGGAGAAGCAGGTATAGCAACAGAGATGTCAGGGAATTATATAAAAATAGGAGATAAGATTAGGGTCAGTGACGAACTAACTGCATTATCAGCAATGTCACAGATTCCTGATCCAGTGACAGGAGAGTATTCAGATTATGCTTTTGCATATAAAAAAATTGGAAATAATCCATCAGATTTTTATGATCCTCTAGATCTAGATTTTGATTCAAGTCCTAAAATATTTGAAAGAGCTGGTGATGGTAGTTGGATTGACACAGAAACTGGAGCTGTTTATGATCCTTTAAATCCTGGGAATTATCCAATTCAGCAATATAGGCCTAGTGAATTAATGGAAAGTATGATACAAGAATATGAAAATAGCCCTGATCCAACAGAACGTTCTATAGCAAGGCAATTGAGAGAGCAATTTGACACCAGTGGCGCTGCTGGAACAGAAATAATGGACGACACTACAAGTATGCTTGATGAAGGTGTTAAAGCAACTAAATGGGGAGTAAAATCAATTGATGCTGGATCAAATAATTTTGCTAATTTATTAAGCGATTTAAAAACCGAAGGATTTAATATTGAAAAAACTCCTTTGCTATACAATGAACTTTATATGGTGGATGAGAGCGGAGTTAAAAAAGGGTTTTTTATGGGTCTGCAAGATGCAGCTGATTCTGATAGTACTGGTGTCTTGAGTAAACAGATAATGAATGCTTTACAAGATCAAGATGATAAAATAGGTATGATTACTAGTAAAAATCCTGCAGATGTAAATCTTCAAGATGCAATAGATTCTTTACTTAAAAATACTAACGGAATGTATAATCCAGATACTTCAGTAGCAGAATTTGGTGCTATGATATTTCCTGGGCAGGCAAGAATAAATGCATATGTAGGCATTGATAATTCTATAATATCTCAGTTAAAAAATGTTGGAGGTACATTTGATCCGGTCACGCTCGTGAGTTATGTAGAAAATCTTCCAAATTATGATGAGCTAGCTAAAGCCGGATTAGATTCAGGAAAAATAAATTCTATTTATAATGATATTTGGGCAAAATACCAAAATCTAGGAGGCAACATTAATCCAGGGTCTATAGATAATGATCTTTTGATGAGAGCAACAGGTGATTCTTATTTTAGCGATTTTGCAAATGCTGCTGAAGATATTTCTACAGCAGGAAATAAATGGGCTGAAAATGATAAAGGCGTTGTAATTGGTATATGGCTACAAAATTCCAAGCCCTGGTATATAAGATGGAGCGAGACTTATAAAAAGTATGAAAAAATTCCAAAAGCCATTTGGTTCAAAGCAAGACAGATGATTACACCGACAAGTGGAATAGGTAGAGGGTTTATTCTAGGAAAAGAAGAAGGCTGTCAGGGGAATTCACTCTGTGTTTACTCTCATGGTTCTCTTTCAGAATATCCATTTTACTTTGATGAGAGTGCAGATAAATATTTTGTAAGGGTTTGGAGACCTGTAACAGCATTTGCACAGTATGCAGGATGGACAGCAATCTTGTATGGCGTTCCAGAGCACCCGAGATTTTATGTTGTAGGACCTTGTTTTGCAGAGGCCAGGGTTTGGAAAACAAGATATAATGGAGAAGATACCATTTTTGTTCAACTAATAAGACATGACCTAGGAGACAAGGCATCAAATTATTGTTATGCAGATGAAAATCTCATTAATGCTTATGCAGCAGTTTGGTTAGTTTCAGATGCAGCAACTGCAGCAGATGTAATATATTCAGGTTATTCTAGTTTTGGTAAATCAGCATCGGATGCAGTTTTAGAAAGCGCCAAGTCAACTGCAAAGGGTACTATAGGTAATTTCCTTAATTGGTTAGATATAGGAACTCTTGTACAAGTAGCTGGTGAGTATCAATTAAGTTGGCCAGGTCAACCTTTCAAACCTTTAACATGGGAACAATTTGTAACTGGTTTCAGAGAAGAACAAATATCTGAAGCTGAAGAAGCAAAGAAGGCAGCAGGCGGATAATCAAGTGTACTTATGACTGAAATAAACAAAGACTTTATGAAATTTGTCGTCGAAGTGATTATGATACTTATTGTTCTAGCAGCGCTATTCGGAGAGGAGGGTATAGCAAGCAACACATTCTATTATTTATTGTATGCAGAACCTATTCTATTACAAAACTGGTTAGTCTCTAGCATATCTGTAGGGAGCTATTCTCCAGGAGATTTTATTATAAGCACGCAAACAACTGGCCAGGCTTACACTATAAAAATTTACAAGGAAGGTCCAACAACTTTCCTTCACGTCATACCGCCAGCAGATTATCATCTTCAAGCAAAATTTGCGACAATCAAACCCTCACCTCTACTATCAAACTGTAGAATTTTTGAGCAGGAAATAAAATTGAAGAAGGGTATAAAACAGACAATATCTGTCAGAAAGATAATCAATGCGGATGGAAAGTGTAATGTTTATGTTGGAGCACCTTCTGTTGTAATTGAAAAAGATCGCTATCCACATGTTGATTTTAGTATAGACAAACAAAATCCACAATTAGGAGACACATTCATCGTGACATTGAAATATTCTCATGACAAGGCGTCTGATGGTGGTGTCCATCTTCACTGGCCAGATAACCAAGCAAATCTTGTATCTGTTGAAGGATGTAACAATGATAATTACATATATTACAATAACGCATGGAATCCTGCAATAATGAAAGGCAATGAATTAGTGGAATGCGGAAAAGGAGATGACCCTATGATAGATGGATCAGAAATTAAGATAGAACTAACAGCTTTGACTAATGATATTGATTTGTATTATAGAGCTTGGGACTGGAGTAAAGATGCAGATTGTTTGGATGAGAGATCTGACCATGATAGAATACCCTTGAGTGGGACATGCTCTAAGAATTGTGAAAACTTTCCAGATGATTTAATAGACTGCGAGACGCTTAAAAGAACGGTGTAAAAATGAAAGGTCAATCCGAACTAACAGAAACTTTCATAAAACTCATTCAGGTAGGACTGGTTATAGTGGGAGCTTTGGCAATCTTCTTTACTTATGTTAGTTACGAGCTTACAGCCCATACAAACGATGCCAGGAGAGAGGCATATATTTTAGGTAATGCCATAATGTCCTCTGGCTGCTTCACTGACGGCGTAAAGGGCTTGCTCGTACAATCAAAAATAAATGGTGCTGTTGTTTCATGCTTTGATTATACTAAAGGTAAGATACATGTAAAATCCGCAACTGTTGACCAGACAATAATGTTTGGAAGTCAAGCATCCCAAAGCGGTATAGAAGAAGATTTTAATATTTTAATTAAGTTAAACGACGGGAGTATAGAAAGTGGAAAACTAAAAGTGATGTTATGAAAGGTTTTAGCCTATATGCAGATTTGCTTTCCATATTCATTTTAATAGGAATTATAATGCTTGCTTCTCTTCTATTATGGACTCTGATAATAATTTATAATGTTGAGATAAATCTTGGTACAGCACGTCCTAGAACTATAGAATTAACTCTTTTCTTTAATCCTGTTAAATACGATACGACTTTAATGTCATTTTTAGAAACTGAGTATGATGATGGCATACCTATGAAAAAAATATTGAATGCTGTTGCAATCCAAGAGAATAGCGTCGTATGGTTAGAAGGTAAAGAAATAAATGATTTGTCAACCTTCTGCGATAATTTCCTATCTCCAAAAATAGGAAGTAACCCGTATATATTAAAAGTAGTTTTACCTTCAAAAGAAATAATTTTGGTGGAAAAACCAATGCCATCTTTTCCTGACACTCCTCTACATCTACAAGAAACTACATCAAAGCTATTCTTATTAGACGGCAGCACTGCTGATATGAAACTACTGGTGTTTATTAAATGAAAGGTCAAGCTTGGGCATATTTTGGTTTAGCAATACTTCTTATACTTGTTAGTGTGCACCTTTTAGGATTAGCTAATGGAGCCACAATAGAAAGAACTGTTGTTACAGCAGAAGGTCAGATAGTTTCTTTTGAAAATTATGTTGAGATACTCATTAGAACTTTTAATCAGGGCGTAGAGTTTATATCACAGAGAGCTGCGTACGATATGCTAAAGGATGGAGTAGGTTATGCTTATTGGACTATTACAGAACCTCAAATGGATGACTTGAAAAAAGCTTTAGAAAACAGAATAAAAGATAATCTTCCTTCAGGTGACCATTTATATAATGATAGAAAAGTAAGCTGGGGAAACAGTGTAATAAATGTTGATAAAGATTCTGCTCCTTGTTCGCCACCTGAAAATTCAGAGTGTTTTTTTGTAAATGGAGAAAAGCATCTAAGTGTTTTTGACGATAAAATAAACTCTAGAATTTCTTTAGACAATAAGATTAACTCAAAAATCAGCTCCAACTATTTCAAGCTGTTAAACGCTGGAATAGCTATAATGCAAGACCCACAATTCAACACTCATTTTGACAATGCAGTAGATCTAATAAATGCAATAAATAGCGCAAAGTCAGGTGGAGACCCAAGATTTAATGACCTTAACATAGAAATCAAAACACCAGACTTGGGAGGCATAACAGATAGTTTGGTAGGATATTGGAAGTTTGATGATTGCACAGCAAAAGACTTGTCAGGATTGGGAAACAATGGAAACATTGTCAATGATCCAACCTGCATTAGTAGAGGACTTGGGAAGGCCTTTGAATTTCATGGATCTGGAAGTGATGAATACATAGAAATTCCAGATAGTCAAAATATTAGAGCTGAAAACAATAAGATAACTATTGAGATGTGGTTTCAAAGAGATGAAGTACCAACAGGCGTCGGAAGCCTTATCAACAAAAAAATAGTTGTAGGAGGTGGTGGAAGTTCAAACACTTATTCTATTTTCTTACCTTCGGTAGTGCAAGCTCCACCCCTTAAAGAATTAAATTCAGAATTTATAAGTGGGGCCGGATCTTTAAGTTTCGGTTTAATAGAAGATAAAGAGTGGCATCATATAGCAGTGACCTACGATGGAAACAATTTAAATTTATATCTTGATGGAAAACTCTTTTCAACAAAGAAAACATTTGGTGCGGTAATGCCAGTAAATAACAATCCGTTAAGAATTGGTGGTGACCCTTTGCATCACAATTTCTTTAATGGTGTGATAGATGAAGTAAAGATTTACAGCAGGGCACTGAATAATGAAGAGATCCAACAAGAATATAGCTATCAATCCCAAGCTGGAGATGTTATGGAAGTATCAATATGGGAAGACTGTCTAGCAAAAAATGAGTTTTATTGTATCTCACCAATCAAATCTGGAGAAACAGGAATAATCTTTGGCGGAAAAACTATACCCTATGATTACAACAGACTAAACTTTAAAATAAGAAGAATCCTACCATTGGGAGTATCTGTCATGAGTCCTAACAGTAATGATATATTTGACTTTAAGGAGTCTGTATTTTTTGACAGCATGGTTAGTGGAGGTACACTGCCTTATGCCTATTCTTGGAAATCAAACATAAATGGAGTTATTGGAAGCACAAAATCATTCGGCAAGGATGATTTAAGTGTTGGAAAACATACGATTACTATAACAGTCACGGATAATGATGGAAGAACATTCACGAAAACTATTTTTATAGATGTTTTGCCTGAGACCTTTGATTGGAGATCCTATCAAGGTATAAATTGGATGACTCCTGTAAAGACTCAGAAATGTGGTGATTGTTGGGCATTTGCATCTGCAGGTGTAGTCGAAGCCAAGAATAATATTCAGTATAATAATCCTAATTTAGATATAGACTTATCCGAGCAATATCTTGTATCAGATTGTTATCCTTTGGGAAGCTGTGTAGGAGGACAAAGCGCCTTACCGTTTATCAAGATTAATGGCATACCTGATGAAGCTTGCTATGGTTATCTTGGCGTTAACAGCGTCTGTCCATTCAGGTGTAATAAAACAGCACCCTTCACACCAATTCCAAATTGTTGTAATATGATGTTGTGGAAAATAAGCAACTACTTAACAATACCATCTACTAACTACAAAACTATAAGGAGTGCTTTAATTGTTTTAGGACCGCTTTTTGTTGCCATGAGAATTACTGGTTGGTCTCCATTAACTCTTGAATGTTCATCTGGCATACCGAATCATGCAGCAATAATAACAGGATATGATAATAAAGAAGGTGTTTGGATTTTAAAGAACTCATGGGGAACTGATTTTCCAACACCTGCAGATGGAGGATATTTCAAAGTAAAATATGGCTCATGTATTGTAGAAAATAGTTATCAAGGTATTGGTTTCGTGTTTAGATCATGAATTAAGAGGGATTTTATGAAAAACTTAAGTTTGATTTTGACTTTGGTTGTTTTAGTGACTGCTACCTTAGTAAGAGCTGAAGATATTTACATAGAAAATCCAGTAAAGAACCCTGCAACAGAATACTGTAAAAGTCTAGGTTATGAATGGTTCGTAGAAAAAACTGAAGAAGGGGAAAGAGGAATGTGTAAATTCCCGGACAACTCTACAGCTAGTGAATGGAGTTTCTTGAGAGGGAATGTTAGCCAAGAATGGAGCTACTGTAAAAAGAAAGGCTATGAGATAAAGACTTTGTTCAATGATACCAGATGCTCATCAATATATTCTGCAGACTGTGCTGTTTGTGTTTTAGCTAATGGAACAGAAATAGAGGTCACAAAATTGATGAAATCAACGGAACCTAAGACTGGAATGTGCGGTAACAGTATTTGTGAAAATGGAGAGAATTATAACACCTGTCCTGAAGATTGTCCAAAAACTGAAACAGAAAACGCAGGAAATCTTTCTACCATAATTTATATAATAGCGTTTTTGACAATTATTATTATCCTCGCATTGTACATATTGAGGAGTAGAACTAAAATCGAAGGAGAATATTATTTTAAAAGATGATTGATATGAAAGGATCAGAATTGCCAATAAGCACCCTCATAATAATTGTTATAGCACTAATAGTTTTGTTAGCTGTTGTAGCAATTTTCTTTGGTCCGTATAACATAACTAAATACGGAGCAGAGTTAGAAACAGCTAGAACCAATGCATGCAACATGTTACAAGGTATGAACTGCATACCAAACCCTTGGGAAGTTCAGATAAGTAACTTTGATGCTAACAAGGATGGTGTGAATAATGGTGGTACTGAAAATGTCGCCCCTGGCTCATGCGGAGTAGCTCCCGTAGGAAATGATAATTTAGCTAGATTATGTTTATGCTACTATAATATCCCTCCTGGAAATCTGGCTAATGATTGTAATGAAAAAGTTTGTAGATGTCCTGAGTAACATGAAAAAAGGAATTTCTTTACCAATAAATGCAATAATAATTATTGTTATAGCTGTTATTGTTCTTATAGCAATATTAGGAATGTTTACTACTATTTTTAGACCAAGTTCTTCTACAGTAAGTTTAGAAACTGCTACAAGGTCAACTTGCCTAAGAGTAAACCCTACATTATGTAGATTTAATAGTAACCCAAATTTTCCTCATGAAAACATGGCAGCAGCCAGATCACCTGTGTATGATTTCGATTCTAACAAGGATGGCATAATAAACACTTTTACTCCTGACGGAAGTTGGTTAACATCATACCTAGATGATAATTTAGAAACTTTATGCATGAATTTTTATTCTTGTTCAAATGCTGGATTAACTGAAGCAAGTTGGACTGTCTGGTCAAGCTGTTGTTTGAAAAGAATTTGTGGATGTTAATTTACAAACTAAATCTTTATATATAAGAACGCCAATAAAAAAATAGAGGTGAAACTAGTGAAAGGTATTGAATTGCCAATAAACATTCTGGTTATAGTAGCAGTAGCTATTATAGTCTTGTTAGGAGTCATAGCATTGTTTTACTCAACATGGTTCAAAAGTACAACTCCACTAGACTTGAACTCAGCAACAAGCAGAGCGTGTACTGCTGTTAGAGGAAATTGTGCTGTTACGGGAGCATCTATAAAAATATCTCCACCGTACATAAATACAGCAAACCCACCAGTAACATCAACTACTTTAGCAGAACTTTGCTTAAATGAATTCGGTTTTACAGCAGCAACTTATACTGACGTAAAGTGCATAAACAGAGTATGTGGCATGAACTGTTAATTTTAAAACAGTGAAAAAATTGAAGTTGATTTTTAAACTTTTTTATATTTTATTTTCTAGTTTTTAAACATAAAATTTATAAATATTCATATATCTATTATTACTAAGATAAATCAAAAAATACAGAAAAACGGAGGTGTCTAAATGACAGAAGTGATAACAGAGAAGAAAGAGAGAGCAGATAGCAACATTGTCTTTATAGGCAAAAAACCTGCAATGAGTTATGTGCTCGCATGCGTAACACAGTTTAACGATGGAAAAGCAGAAGTGATATTGAGAGCTAGAGGAAGAGCAATATCACATGCAGTAGACGTTGCAGAAATAGTAAAAAACAAGTTTGTAACCAATGCAGAAATTAAAAACGTAGTTATTGGAACAGAACAAGTCGAAACAGAACAGGGAGAGAAACTAAACGTTTCTTCAATAGAGATAATATTAGGCAAGAAATAACTCAGTTTTTCAGGGCTTTAGTTTTTTTGCCCATGTTTGTTTTTCTTAAATCTTTATATATGAATTATCAAATAAAATTATTATGAAAGGTATTGAACTTCCGATAAATATTCTGATTATAATAGCAATAGCTATTATAGTTTTGATTGCGTTGATTGCTATGTTCTATCCAGCGTTTGCAGGTGGAAGTGCAATAATGAATTCAGAAACAGCAAAAACTAGGCTATGCCAAATTATGGTAGAGGCAAAAAAATGCAATGTTAATTCAAATACAATAACTATAAGTGATTTTGATGCAGATAGAGACGGTTCAAACGATGGTGGCTCAACTTGGGTGTTTGGTGTAGGTGGATCACCCTGTGCAGATGCTACAGGCACAGGGCAAGATAATTTAGCGTCATTATGTAAATGTTATTATTCTGTTGATGCAGAAGTTACTTGTAAAAAAATGTGTGGTTGTGGTTAAACATGAAAGGAATAGAGCTTCCAGTAAATATTCTCATCATTATTGCAATAGCAGTTATAGTTTTGATTGCGTTGATTGCTATGTTCTATCCAGCGTTTACAAGCGGTGGCAAGACAGTAAGTTTAGATGTTGCTAGATCTCAAGCTTGTAGATCATTAGTGGAAGGTTACAGTTGCATCACAACAGCAACCCTTGCTAATATAATGGTAAATAAATTTGATGTTGATAAAGATGGAAGTGTTAATGATATAGGAACGAGTGATGCAGACGATAACTTGGATAATCTTTGTTTAACTTGGTATCAGACAGCAGATGATGGTATGTGTAGAAAAATGTGTGGCTGCGAAGGTTAATTAAAACCTTGTTCTTTAAAAATATTTAAATTGTATTATTCATAACAATTCATAAAGGGCTGGTAGATCAATGGAAGATCGCTTGCTTTGCAAGTTTATTCCAAAATAGCAAGAGGTTACGGGTTCAAATCCCGCCCAGTCCACTCTTATAATTTATCATTTAAGAAAATGATTTGCAAAAATTGATTTTTTCAATAAACCGTTCTGCGTGGGTCCCCACAATCTCTCAATAACTCAATCGCTATTTTTGTATTTGGATCTGTTTGGGTTCCTAAACCATTTTCTTTTTGTTTAGCTATAAGACTTTCATAGTTTCTTGTTCTTTGCTGAGCTTGTGATATTGGAACCTGAGAAGCTGCTGTAGCTATACTCTTAACATATTTAGGCTGTCCGCAATTTACAGCTATTTGAGCTTTTGTTAATTTATCAGACAATTCTTCTACTTTCATATAATCACGTTATTAACTATTAGCAAGTAACAAATATAAAGCTTTCGCTAGGCTCGAAAAATAGAAGCTGATGTAGTAAAGATTCTCTCTAAAAATATTAAGGAGGTGATCCAGCCGCACCTTCCAGTACGGCTACCTTGTTATGACTTAGCCCCACTTGCAAACTTTTGGCTCGAGTTAGTTAAGAACTAAACCTCACCAAAAATCTACTCGCATGGCTTGACAGGCGGTGTGTGCAAAGAGCAGGGACGTATTCAGCGAACGATTATGACGTTCGCTTACTAGGGATTCCAACTTCATGTGGGCGAGTTACAGCCCACAATCTGAACTTGGGTTGGGTTTAGGTGATTGGCTTCGCCTTTCGGCGTTGCAACACATTGTCCCAACCATTGCAGGCCGCGTGTAGCCAAGGGTATCCGGGCCATACGGACCTACCGTCGCCCACTCCTTCCTCTGATTTATCACCAGCGGTCCTACCATAGTGCTCATGTTTTTGATTTTTTAGATCTAGAACATGATAGCAAATGGTAGCGTGGGTCTCGCTCGTTAACAGACTTAACTGCACGCCTCAAGGTACGAGCTGACGATGGCCATGCAACACCTCTCAGCTTGTCTGGTAAGCCCTTCAGGATGACCTTCATACTGCTGTCGACCCTTGTGAGATGTTCGGCGTTGAATCCGATTAAACCGCAGCCTTCACCCCTTGTGTGCTCTCCCGCCAATTCCCTTAAGTTTCAACCTTGCGGCCGTACTCCCCAGGTGGTCCGCTTATCACCTACGCTTCGACACCGCAAACTCCCGTAGAGTTTGCAACATCAAGCGGACATCGTTTACAGCTAGGACTACCGGGGTATCTAATCCCGTTTGCTCCCCTAGCTTTCGTCCCTCACCGTCGGACTTGTTCTAGATAGGCGCCTTCGCCACCGGTGATCTTCCATGGATTAAAGGATTTAACCCCTACACATGGAATATCCCTATCCTCTACCAATCCCAAGTCCAAAAGTATTCTCAGCAGGCCCAACAGTCAACTGTTGGATTTCACCAAGAACTTTTTGAACCGGCTACGGACGCTTTAGACCCAATAATCGTGGTCACCATTCGTGGCGCGGGTATTACCGCGGCGGCTGCCACCCGTCTTACCCACCACTTATTCGTCTTGCTTTTTAAGCAAAACAAAAGACTATGCATTGCATAGTCACTCAGGCTTCCCCTCTCAGCCGTTAAGCTATTGGAAAGTTTTCGCGCCTGCTGCGTCCCGTAGGACCTGCCTTCATGTCTCAGAAGGCATCTCGAGGCTTCCACTCTCATGGCCCCTACCCGTTATAGGTTTGTGAGTATCTTATACTCACAACAGCCATGATAGGCCGCAGCCCCATCCTCAAGCACCGTGATTTTCATTGTTAAAGCATTCCAGCATTCAACAACTATGGAGTATTAGCCTCACTTTCGCAAGATTATCCTCCACTCGAGGTTAGGTTAGCTACGTGTTACTGAGCAGTTCGGCGAGTCCAGATGACTCACGCCTCGCATGGCTTAGTCGAAACCTGATAACGGTGACCTCCGGCAGGATCAACCGGAATTGAGCGATTACACACTCATCTCTTTAATATTTTAAAGCTATCCTCTTTACTACATCAGTCAAAAAATAATTCTTGACCTCATTTTAAGCCACGTTTGAAATGGTTTTTCATCTAACGCTAACGCTGATCCAAACCAACGCCAAAAAAACGTGGTTTAAAAAGCTTATATAAATAAACTGCTACTCTTTTTAAACTTTTCGTTCGAAAAAAAAATATAAATTATTTCACATAATCGATAGAACGAATGGTCTTTCTCATGAATACTTCAGGAAACACAAGCAAACCTAAGCTAGATAAAACAAATATCCTTATCCAATCAAAAAGATTTAAAGGAACTGTACCGAAAATATTCTGTAAAAATGGTACATAGACAACAAAAAATTGTAAAATGATAGAGATAGCAACTGAAATAATTAGGTCTTTGTTAGATAAGATGTTGGTATGGAAGACAGATTTTTTCTCAGATTTACAATTTAGAACAAAAAACATTTCAAAAAATATCATTGTGGTGAATGACATAGTTCTTGCTTTAGTTTCTACATATTCGACTGGCAACCCCGCGTTTAAACCGTTGAAAAGCTCCCATACAAAAATGCATATAGTTACTAAAAAAGCTAGAAAGCTTGTGAATAAAATAAAAGGTAGTGAAGAATGCAACAACGACTCTTTGGCATCCCTAGGCTTTCTTTTCATTACATTTTCTTCTGCAGGTTCAACTCCCAAGCTTAGAGCTGGGAAACCATCGCTTATAAGATTTATCCATAATATCTGTATTGGTATCAATGGCAATGGTATGGAGCGATTCAATATGAAACTCAACAACATCGGAGCAATGATTAAAAACATTTCACCAATGTTCGTCGATAAAAGAAATCTTATAAATTTCTTTATATTATCATAAATTATTCTACCTTCTCTTATGGCGAAAACGATAGTAGAGAAATTATCATCCAAAAGAATTATATCAGAAGCCTCCTTTGCAACATCGGTTCCCTTCAATCCCATAGAAACTCCTATCTCAGCTCTTTTCAGAGCAGGAGCGTCATTTACTCCATCGCCTGTAACAGCAACAACATTTCCTTTTTTCCTCAGCGCATCAACTATTTTTAATTTATGTTGTGGAGAAACCCTAGCAAATATAGAAACATCATCAACTATCTTCTCAAGTTCTTCATCACTCATATTATCTAATTCTTCGCCTGTAATCGATTTTCCATACAAACCAATTTCAGATGCCACTGCCTTTGCAGTTATTTTATGATCTCCTGTTAGCATTATAACTCTTATTCCTGCCTGCTTGCATAGATTTATAGCCTCTTTGGTTTCTTTTCTTGGAGGATCTATCATTGCAGTTAAGCCTACGAAAGTCATGTCTTTTTCAACAAAATCCAGTTTACAATCTTTTAATTCTTTATAAGAAAAAGCTAAAACTCTTAGACCTTTCGAAGCCATCTCATGAACAATATTTATTATATTTTCTTTTTCTTTTTTATCCAGATTTCTTTTGTTTATTCTGTTGCATATTTTTAAAATTTCTTCAGGAGCACCCTTTGAGTATGCGATGTATTTTTTATCTATTTTGTAGATCGTTGTCATTATCTTTCTTTCTGACGAAAACGGTATCTCTTTTTCCCTAGAGCATTCTACTTTAATTCCTGCTTTCTTTGATAAAACCTTTAGAGCTCCTTCAGTAGGATCTCCAATTATTTTCCAATTTTTTTCTTTTTTTAAGATAGCATCATTGCACAAATATGTCATTTCTAAAAGTAGTTTTAAATCTCCTGTCAATGGATTTATTTTTTTATTGTTAAATAAGAAATCTCCTCTTGGTTCAAAACCGACTCCGGTGACTTGTATAATCTTATCAGGAATCCAAATCTCTCTAACTGTCATCTCGTTCGTTGTCATAGTTCCTGTCTTGTCTGCACATATGACTGTTACAGAGCCTAAAGATTCAACAGCAGAAAGTTTTCTTATAGCAGCATTTCTCTTAAGCATTTTTTGAGTACCAAGAGCAAGTGTTAGTGTTACAACTGCAGGTAAACCTTCAGGAACAGCTGCTATTGCTAAGCTCATGGCAGTTAAAAACATGTCAAAAGGACTCTGTCTCCTTAGGATTCCCAAAATAAACATTAAAAAAGCAATGAGTATCACTACTATACCCAAATTTTTGCCAAATCCCTGAAGCTTTTTCTCTAAAGGTGTTTCTTCTTCCTTTTCTTGAACCAGGCCAGCTATTTTACCAATCTCGGTTGTCATTCCAGTTGAAACAACTATTCCTTTTCCTCTTCCGTAACTAACCAGGGTACCCATAAAAGCTATGTTTTTTCTTTCGGCAGTTTGTAAATCTCCTAGAGTTTTCACATCTTTTAATACTGGAACAGATTCGCCTGTTAGCATTGATTCATCGACTTTAAGGTTTGAAACCTCCATTAATCTCAGATCAGCAGGTATTCTATTACCTTCCTCTAAAAGAACTATATCCCCCGGAACAATATGTTCTGTTGAGACTTCATGATGTTCTCCTTCTCTTATCACTGTTACCTTAGAAACAATCATTTTTTCTAAAGCTTCTATTGCTTTTTCTGCTTTATGCTCTTGATAAAAGCCTAAGAATGAGTTCATGACTATTATAAACCCTATTGCAATGGCATCTACGTATCTGCCTAAGAATACGGATAGTATAGTTGCAAAAACCAACAGGAGAACAAGAAAACTCTTGAACTGCTCTAAGAATATTATTATGCCTGTTCTTTCTTTTTTGGTAGAAATCTTATTCAAACCATATTCCTTTAATCTTAAATCAGCTTCATCATGGTTTAATCCTTCTTCGCTAGTTTCAAGATTTTTTAGGGCATTTTTTATGTCCATCGTATGCCATTGCATACTATTTATTGGATAAGGCTTTTAAATATATTCGAATGATATTAAATTTATGAGGAACAGAATCGTGGGTTTTTTGATATTAGGAATCGCTGCTCTGACAGGTTTTATAATTTTTTCTTTCAATACAGCAATGACAAATATTGTAAATACATCTTGTTCTCACGGCCTTAGTTGTCCTATGTGGGGAACTATCAGTTTTCAAACAAACATCAGCATTGTGATAATGGCCTTTATAATCATAATAGGTTTATATATGATATTCTTTGGAAGAGAGGAAAAGATAGTAACGAAGATTAAAACAATAAAGCCGCAAATAGAAACTAAAATAACAAAAGGAAACTATCAAAAGATTATGAGTAATCTTAACAAGGATGAAAAAATTGTTCTTAAAAATATCATCAAGGCAGAAGGAAGCATATTTCAATCTGATTTGGTTGATAAAACAGGCCTAAATAAAGTTAAGATCACTAGAGTCCTAGATAAATTAGAAGGCAAAGGACTGATAGAAAGAAAAAGACGTGGCATGAGAAATGCTGTGATTCTCAAACACTGAAACTAGTTTCACAATATTGTTGATAAGGTATTTCATTACTATAATTTTTATAATAGACATAATGTTTCAAATTTAACAATGAAAAAAGAGGTGAATAAAATGGATGATTCAAATAAAAGTTGTTGTGAAGCAAGGAATGAAAACAGCAAGAAAAGAGAAATTGCTCAAGGGGTAGCCTATGGTTTAATACCGCATATTGGTTGCATAGCCTTCATTGTAGGTTCCATATTAGGTGTTACAGTACTTGTACAGTTTTTCAAACCTTTATTGATGAACCCATATTTTTTCTATATACTAATCCTAATATCATTAGGATTCGCAACACTATCCTCAGGCATGTATCTTAGAAAGAATGGGTTTCTATCGTTTGACGGGGCAAAAAGAAAGTGGAAATATTTATCAACAATGTATGGTTCAACACTAGCAGTTAATTTATTGTTGTTTATGATAATATTTCCGCTAATGGCAAATATTTCCTTAGCGTCTCCAGTAACAGGAAGTATAATAGCAAACAATGATTTGTCTTCATTAAAGTTAAGTGTAGATATACCGTGTTCAGGGCATGCGTCACTTATATCACAAGAATTAAAAACAATAAGCGGGGTAACATCAGTACAGTTTAGTCTTCCTAACACCTTCGATGTGAAGTATGACTCTACAAAAACAACAAAACAACAGATACTTTCATTAGATGTTTTCAAAACTTACAAGGCTAATGTTTTGGATGAATCTTCACAAAGCAATCAACTTAGTCAATCAAGTGTTGCAGATGGAAAAAATGATCAATTAGGAAGTTGCTGTGGAGGTGGCTGTAATGGCAGTTGTGGATGCAGAAAATAATATAAACCGCGTATTTTGTCATAAGAAAAATCCTAAGGAGACAGGAACCGAGTGTATGATGTGTGGAATGATTTTAGAAGATCCTGGAAAAGAATTTTGTTCCAAAACTTGCAGAGACATGTTTATAAAATTAGGGAGAAAAATTAATTAATATGAAGAGAATAACAATTCCAATTTCTGGAATGCATTGCGATTCTTGTGCCAGAAACATAGAGCTAAACATTAAGAAACTAAATGGTGTTCATAACGTAAGCGTTAACTTTGCAACCGGAAAGGCAATTGTAGAGTTCAATGAAAAAATAACGAGCAAAAACAGAGTAATCACCATCATAGAGAGTTTAGGTTATAGCGCTATTAGAAAGCATCATGAAGAAACTGTTGACAAAGAAGGTATGGAAAGGGAACATGAGGTTAGGCATATGAAAAGATTATTTCTAATATCTCTGATATTAACTATACCAATTTTCGTTTTGTCATTTCCAGAATTGTTTGGCATAATCATTCCCAATCAAAACATTGTTATTCTCATACTTACGACACCGGTTCAGTTCTTTGTTGGCTATATGTTTTATAGAGGTGCCTACTTTGCACTAAAGGCAAGAACAGCAAACATGGATACATTGGTTGCTGTTGGAACATCTGCCGCCTATTTCTATAGTCTCGCGATAACTCTGATGCTAAGTTTTGGAAGCTATGCTTATTTTGACACTTCTGCTGTTTTAATAACCTTCATTACTCTAGGCGAGTGGCTTGAAGCTGTCACAAAAGGGAAAGCATCAGAAGCAATTAAAAAATTAATAGGTTTACAACCGAAAACAGCAACGATAATAAGAAATGATAAGGAAATGCAAGTCCCTATAAAAAACGTTCTGGTTGGAAATATAATTTTAGTGAAACCTGGACAAAGAATACCTGTTGATGGAATTATAATTGAAGGTTCTTCTTCTGTTGACGAGTCTATGATCACAGGAGAGAGCATGCCAGTGGAAAAAAGAAAGGGTGATAAAGTAATAGGAGCAACCATAAACAAACACGGCTCGTTCAAGTTTAAAGCAACAAAGATAGGTAAAGACATGGTTCTCAATCAGATAATAAAATTGGTAGAAGATGCCCAAGGAAGTAAAGCACCTATACAAAGGTTAGCAGATAAGATAAGCAGTTATTTTGTTCCAGTTGTAATCTTTATAGCAATTTTCTCCTTCTTATTTTGGTATTTCATTTCCGGTCAGAGCTTTATCTTTTCCCTCAGCATTTTTATAGCGGTTCTGATAATAGCCTGTCCATGTGCTCTAGGTTTGGCAACACCAACCGCTATAATGGTTGGAACCGGTAAAGGTGCAGAAAACGGTATACTAATCAAGAATGCAGAGGCACTGGAAAATTCTCGTAAGCTAACAACAATTGTTTTTGACAAGACGGGAACGCTTACAAAAGGAGAGCCTGAAGTTACCGATGTTTTGCAACTGAGTAAGATTAGTAAGAAAGAAATTTTAAAGTATGCTGCCATCGCTGAAAAAAGTTCTGAACATCCACTTGCTGAAGCGATTATTAACAAGGCTAAAGAAAGAAAAATGAAAATTCCAGATGCTAGTTTCTTTAAAGCTCTACCTGGTTATGGCATATTAGCGAAGTATGATAGAAAGTATATTGCCTTTGGTAATAGGAGCTTGATGAAAAATTATAAAATAGACACGGATGATTTTGAAGATAAAATGAGAAAGTTAGAGGACGAAGGAAAAACTGTTATGATTCTTTCTATAAACAAGAAAATTGTTGGTCTGGTAGCAGTTGCAGATACACTGAAAGATTTTTCTAAAGCTGCCGTTAAGAAACTACATGAGATAGGAAAAGAGGTTATGATGATTACTGGTGATAATTATAGGACGGCAAGTGCGATTGCAAAGCAGATAGGTATAGATAATGTTTTGGCGAATGTGCTGCCAGAAGACAAAGAAAAGAAGATTGGAGAACTGCAGAAAAATGGAAAAAGTGTGGCCATGGTTGGCGACGGTATTAATGACGCTCCTGCACTGGCAAAAGCTGACATCGGCATAGCAATCGGTGCTGGTACGGACGTAGCTTTGGAGGCAGGACAGATTATTCTAATAAAAAATGATCTTAGAGATGTTGTAACGGCTATAGACCTAAGCAATTATACTTTCAACAAGATCAAGCAGAATCTGTTTTGGGCGTTTTTCTACAACTCTATTGGAATTCCTATTGCAGCTGGCATATTGTATCCTTTCACGGGATTCCTGCTAAATCCAATGATCGCAGGTGCTGCAATGGCTTTTTCTAGTGTAAGTGTAGTATCAAATTCGTTACTAATGAAAAGATATAAGAAAAGATTATAGGTTTGTTTCTAAACTCATCTTCCAAAAAACTTTTTAAAGTTTACAATGAAATATAAAATATGGCAAAAGAAAACAAACCGATATATATGAAACCCTGGTTCTGGATACTGATTGTAGTAATCGTATTGATAATCTGGGTAGTAGGTTCTTACAATAACTTCATAGTGTTGTCTCAGAACATTGATGGTCAATGGGCAAACGTAGAAGTTCAATACCAAAGAAGAATTGATTTGATACCAAACCTTGTTAATTCAGTAAAGGGTTATATGCAATTTGAAAAATCTTTGCTAGAAGAGATAACATCACTAAGAAGTCAGTGGATGAACGCAGGTTCAGTTGACGACAAGATAAAATTTGAAGGCGCTTTAGATTCTGCTTTAGGTAGGCTAATAGTCGTATACGAAAACTATCCAACATTAAAATCTGACACAGTTGTAACTAACCTAATGTATGAGTTGGCAGGAACAGAAAATAGGATATCAGTTGAAAGGGGAAGATACAATGGTATGGTTGTAAGCTATAACAAAGCCGTTCTAATGTTCCCATCAAACATTATTGCAAACATGTTTGGTTTCGAAGAAAAATCTTACTTCAAATCGCAACCAGGATCAGAAACAGTTCCTCAGGTCAATATAACAACATAGGGTCTTTGAATGAAAAAAATTTTGTGCATTGTTCTTCTAGTTTTTCTTTTATCCATTAACATAGGTTTTGCTCAAGAGATTCCTACAATGAAAAAATATGTTAATGATTTTGCTAACGTTCTTTCTACAGCAGAGGAAGATAGGATTAATAATTTATGTGCAGAGATAGAAAATAATTGGACTGTAGAAATCGCAGTTTTAACAGTTCAAACAACCCAACCAATGACAATTGAAGAATATTCAGTAAAGGTATTTGAAAAGAATGGAATCGGTAAGAAGGATAAGGATAATGGCTTGTTAATAGTGGCTGCAATAGACGATAGGAAATGGAGATTTGAAGTTGGTTATGGGTTGGAACCTGTTATTCCTGATGCCAAAGCAGGAAGGGTCGGTGAAGCATATTTAACACCTTACTTTAAGCAAGGAAATTATGGGGATGGTTTTTATTATGCTGTTGACGCTATAAATAAGATATTACAAAACAGCGGAGACGATTCATTTATTTCTCAACAGACTTCCTCTTCAGAAGATGTTTTCTTCAGTCTATTAACAATTTTTATAATTCTAATTCCTTTTATGGCTGTAATTATCCCGATTATTGTTTACAAATTAGCCTTCACCCAAAAATGTCCAAGATGCGGAGCCAAAATGAACTGCCATTATGATGATGATTACGTTAACCTGCGCTATAGCAATAGATACATCGTCTGCGATTGCCCTAAATGTGGAAAAAGAATAAAGAAAAAAAGTAAAAGAAAAAGTAGTTTCTGGTTTTTTGTCGGTGGGGTTGGTCATGGTGGTTTTGGAGGCGGAGGCGGTGGAGGTGGGTTTGGCGGAGGTGGAAGCGGTGGTGGAGGCGCATCGGGCGGATGGTAATGCACAATCTATATAGATTTAAAAAGATTATTTCTTGAAATAAGATTATGGGAGAAAGAAAAGAGTTAAGAAGGCCATATTTCCTTCTTGAAGAAGAAAGAGTTAAAGAAATGCGTAAAAGAGCACAAGAATTATCTGAAGAAAGTGTATTTTCAAAAAGTGCTATTTATGAAATTTTAGGTAATGAGTATGGATGTTCTTCTTTGACAGTCAGAAATCATGTTAAAGATTTATTTGAAAACAAATTACCTTTTAGAGGGAATGCTAAAGAGATAGCAAATAGAATTCATCGTGAAATTGCATGCGGAAGAGGATATAGAAAAAGCTGGGTAACATATTATCAAACTAATGGAAAACCAAATCTAGAATCATTAAAAGATGATGATGTTTTTCGTTTCACTATAGTTGCTGATTTATGTCCAGGATGTTCAAAAGAAGAGTGGAATTACTTGATTTTTGTTAATAGAGGCAAAGAAGACAAATCCTCATGGGATATTTGGATTGAGGATAGTAGTGAATGTAAAATCTCTACTTGTCAAAAACATAGTAAAAGAGAAAAAGCTGCAGAAAAGTTAAGACAAAAAATAGATAGTTATAACGATTCCTCAACATCTGAAGAAAATGGTAATGCCTCTCAAAATTAATATTAAAAATAGCGGGCCCATGGAGATTTGAACTCCAGTCAACAGGTTTCTTCTAAAATAGCCGAAGCCTGCCGCTCTATCCAAGCTGAGCTATGGACCCATTATGTAATTTATTTATAGCTTTTAAATATCTTGAAATTGAAAATTAATTCTATGATAAATTCTGATTGGGAGGGTCCTTGGGTTACTGCTGATCATGCAAGATCAATGGTTGAATATGCGATTCCGAATATAGGTGGAAGAGTTTTCGATGGAATAAGTGAGTATGATGATTGGAGATTCTATGTTGTTAAGGGCATGGGATATGGTAGAAGATATGAACCTGGAGATACGCTGGGTTTGATAGCTCCTATCTTGATCGCGTTCGAGATAAAGGAAAAGGATTTAATAGATGTAGCAAAGAAAAATGCAAACTTCATTGACGGTGCAGAAAAATCTATTGCTTTATTGAAGAAGCTTCATGAATTTAATGTGATTAGCACAAGCTATAGACAGTATATTGATTACACTGCAAGAATGGTAGGCATTTCAAAACAGAACACTTATGGTACAAACTTTCCTATAGATGAATATAGAAATTCTGTAGACGAGAAAGACAAGGAATTGGTGAAACGATGGATAAGGATAATTGCAAACCTACCAAAATTGAACATCGGACCTAACAGCAAAGAAAGTGATCTTAGTAAGGAGCAGGTAGAAGCTATTAAAAGATTAGATCATTTCTTTTTTGAGCTATTGCCTCAGACTAGTTTTAGTAATGTCTTGAAAGAGATTAAACCAGTTGGTGGTTCAAGAAAATACGAGGCTGTTTTGAGATTTCTCAAGGGTAAAAAACTATCAGAGTCAGTTACAATAGGTGACAGCATAACAGATGTCATCATGCTAGAAGAAACCAAAAAGGCCGGAGGTTTGGCTTTGTGTTTTAACGGCAATGATTATGCAATGCATCATTCAAATTTTGCAATAGTCTCTGATAACTGCATAACAACAGCAGTCCTAGCAAATATGTTCGAGAACAGTGATATGAATACCTTGAAATCGATAACAAAGAACTGGAATATTAAATCCCTTGAGGAAGCTGTGAAAGACAAGGTACTGTCAGAAAAAATATTTTTAGAGTTTAAGAAAACCTATCCTTCAAAATTAATGAAATTCCCATTTGTTTTTGATCTAGAGAATGAAAAAGAGTTGGATAAGAAAATAGAATTGAGCAAACATTTTAGAAAGATGGTTAGAGGTAAGGAAATAGGATCATTAGGATAAATTTTATAAGAATGTAAATGAGTTTGTTAATATGATTAAAGCTGTTATTTTCGATATGGATGGACTCATGGTTGACAGTGAGCTTTTTCAATCTATGGCTTTTAAAAAAATTCTTAAAAGATATGGAATTGAAGCAAAAGAAGAAATAGTTCAAGTGATAGGAATTAGAGAAGTTGAAAATTGGGAGATTATTAAGAAAAAATACGGTTTAAAAGAAGATACTGCTAAACTTATGAAAGAGAGGGGTAAGATTTATATAAAAATACTGAAAGAAAAGGCTGTAGCGATGCCAGGTCTGTATAAATTAATTGATTCTTTAAAGAAATCTGGCTATAAAATTGCTCTTGCTTCATCTTCAGTTTATGAACATGTTCAAATAGTTTTGAAGAAATTAAAACTACAGAAAGATTTCAATATTATAATTTCTGGAGGAGACGTAAATAGGGGTAAACCTGACCCAGAAGTTTATTTAATTACGGCTAAAAAACTTTCAGTTAAACCGATAGATTGTTTAGTTCTTGAAGATGCATATACAGGAGTTATTGCTGCAAAAAATGCTAAAATGAAATGTATTGCTGTACCCAATAAATACACTAAAAATCAAGATTTCTCAAAAGCAGATTTAGTTGTTAAGAGCTTAGAAGAAATAACAATAGATACTATTAAGAATCTATAAAAAAGTTAAGGTTTCCCTGGTCTTATTGCTTTTTGACCTATATCATTTCTATGATACTCGTTCTCCCATTTTATATTGTTAACGCCATTATAAGCTCTCTTAATTGCTGCTGATATGTTGTTTCCTATTCCCGTTACTCCGATAACCCTACCACCAGCAGTTACAATCTTACCATCTTTAAGAGCAGTACCAGCATGAAAAACAATAATATCTTTAGGAACTTTTTCTAAACCAAATATCACTTTTCCTTTTTCATATTCTCCAGGATATCCTCCGGATGCCATTACCACGCAACAAGATGCCCCATTCTTGTTTAAGACTTCTATTGAATCCATATTGCCATCAATGGAGGCTTTTAAAATTTCATATAAATCTGTTTCTAACAAAGATAAAACAGGTTGTATTTCAGGATCTCCGAATCTACAGTTATATTCAAGAACCTTAGGCCCTTCATCAGTAATCATCAAACCCAGATACAAGCAACCCTTGAAAGGAGTTTTATTTTTTATCATACCATTTATTGTAGGTTCGATAATTTCTTTTTTTATTTTTTCATTCAGCTCATCATTTATAACAGGAGTAGGAGCATAAGCACCCATTCCGCCTGTGTTTGGACCTTTGTCATTGTCAAATATTCGCTTATGATCTTGGGATGGCAAGAGCATTACAAAGTTTTTTCCATCTGATATTGCTAATATAGAAGTTTCCTCACCTTTTAGAAAATCCTCAATGACAATTTTATTCCCTGCGTCTCCAAATTTTTTTTCAACCATTATTTTATCAATAGCACCAAAAGCTTCTTTATTGTTTTTACAAACTATAACACCCTTACCTGCTGCCAAACCATCTGCCTTTACAACCAACGGTGCATTTTTATTACTTACATAACCTTTAGCCTCTTCGACGTCATTAAATATCTTAAAATCAGCTGTAGGTATTTTGTTTTCTTTCATAAATTGCTTACTAAAAACCTTACTGCCCTCAAGCTGAGCAGCTAGCCTGCTTGGACCAAATATTTTCAGATTTCTTTTCTCAAATTCATCAACTATTCCCATAACCAGAGGGGCCTCAGGTCCGACGATAGTCATATCTATCTTATTTTTCTGGGCAAATTCCACAAGACTGCTTATGTCTTCTGGTTTTATGTCAACCGTCTTAGCAACCTGTGCTATGCCAGCATTACCAGAAGCACAAAAAACATTACCCACGTGATGACTCTGCTTCAGCTTCCAAACTAGAGCATGTTCCCTTCCACCAGAACCCACAATCAAAACATTCTTCACAGAAATAATTATTATAATTAGTTTAAATATTTGTTTTTGATAATTTTATCATGGATTGCGGTATTGTCGGTATTTTCTCTCAAGCTGACATTATAGAAGAACTTATTAAAGGACTAAAACTTCTACAGCACAGAGGCCAATCTTCCTCAGGTATAATAATATTTGACAAAGGAAACATATTTTGTGTTAAAAATGCTGGCTTGGTTAGAAATTTAATTAAGGAAGAGGAGATAAAAAATTATCCTGGCAACATTGGAATCGGACATACAAGGTATTCTACTGCTGGAGGAGACACACCTGAGGATTTGAAACACAATGCCCAACCCGAGTACATAATAACTCCCTTTGTTGCAGCAACTCATAATGGAAATGTCTATAACATGTGCGAAATTATGAGCGGCTTGTCCAGAAAACCGAGAACAGACTGCGATGTACAAAGTTTACTTTTATCAGTTGCCGAGAATCTTGATGATAAAAAAATAAATGAAGAGAGTATTTTTTATGCCGGAGAAAAATTAATGAGAAAAATCAAAGGCAGTTATTCTGCTATTTTCTTGACAATGAACAAAGCCAAACCATACTTGTTTGCAGTTACTGACCCGTATAAAGTCAGACCCTTAGTTCTTGGAAAGAAGGTTAAAGACGGTATCAAAACTTGGTATTTGGCTTCAGAATCAAGGGTTATCAAAAAACTTGGAGGAGAACATGTCATGGATGTTCCAGGCGGTTCGGTTTTAATAATTGATATGGAAAAAGAGCCTATCATGAAAAAATTCTTCGATATCCCAGCTCATCACTGTATGTTCGAGTGGATATATTTTTCTAGACCAGACTCTGATATTGAAAAAAGATCTGTTCACGAGGTTAGAGTTGAAATCGGTAAACATCTGGCAAGAAATTTTCCAGTTGATGCTGATATAGTAGTTCCTATTCCAGAGTCAGGAAGAAGATATGCAAGTGGCTACTCTAAAGAGAGTGGAATTCCAATAGAAGAAGGTTTGATGAAAGATGATACAATGAGAACATTTATACTTCAAACGCAAGAAAAAAGGGATGAGATGGCAAACGAGTTAGTTTCAGCAATAGATGCAGCCATCAGAGGAAAAAGAATTATAGTCACTGATGATAGCCTCATAAGAGGAACAAACATGAAAAATATAATCAGGAAGCTTAGAGCCGCCGGAGCCAAAGAAATTCATGTCAGGATCGGCTGCCCACCAATAATTGCTCCTTGCTATCTCGGGATAGACATGAAAAGCAAAAAAGAGTTTATAGCACTTGATAAGGATGGCAAATTAAAAGACTGGAAAGAAATAGCAAAAGAGGTTGGAGCAGACTCTCTTGCTTATGGAAGCATGGAGATTCTCCATGATGTTATAACCCAAAACAAATTCAAATTGTGCACAGGTTGCTTGGATTTTCCAAACGGCTATCCTCCTGGAATGAGAAAAGATGTTTTAGAATTAATAAAGAGAGATTTACCTGGAAAAAGAGCCTATGAATCTTAAGGATAAATTCTATTCATTGTTCTTGGAAAAGGAATAGTATCCATTATGTGTTCTGTTCCTGTTATGAACATAACCAGTCTTTCTATTCCCAAACCATAGCCAGAATGAGGAACTGCCCCGTATTTTCTCAGGTCAATGTACCACTCGTAATCTTTTTTGTCTAACTTGTATAATTTTATTGATTCCAAAAGCTCTTTTATATCATAAATTCTTTCGCTACCACCGATTATCTCTCCAACTCCTGGAACAAGCAAATCAGACGCCAGTACAACTTTAGAATCCTTAGGATCCGGTCTCATGTAAAATGCTTTCATATCTCTTGGGAACGATGTAAGAAAAACTGGTTTCTCTCCCAACTTCTCTAATAACTCTTTCTCTTCTTTATCTGTTATCTCGTCTCCCCATTTCTTTCCAATTTTTTCTACTGCCTCTTTGTAGGTTATTCTTATGAATGGTTTTTTAAGTTCTCTTAGCTTTGAAATATCTCTACCCAAGTCCTTCAATTCTTTTTCACAATGTTTAAGAACATGATCAACAACGTAAAGAATCAAATCTTCTTCGATTTCCATTAATTCATCATGGCTCATCCAAGCAGCTTCCATCTCATGATGCCAATATTCTGTCAGATGTCTTTTGGTTCTTGATTTTTCAGCTCTAAAACTTGGAGCAATCGTATATATTCTTTCTAAAGACTGTATCATTGCCTCTGCATAGAGTTGCCAACTCTGTGCCAAGAAAGCTTTTTTGCCAAAATATTTTGTCTCAAATAAAGTAGAACCGCCTTCACAAGCACAACTTGTAAATATAGGAGATTGAATTTCGTAGAATTCTTTTTTCCTGTAAAAATCATGTATTGCCCTAGTGACCTCACTTCTTACCTTGAAAATTTTAGTCAGCCTCTGGGATCTTATCCACAGATGTCTTATGTCTCTAACAAATTCATCACTCAAATCCTTAGCAATAGGAAATTTTTCAGCCAAACCGATTATTTTTAAATCTTTTACCTCTATCTCGAAACCACCAGGAGCTCTTTTGTCTTCTTTAGCTAAACCTCTTATTTCTATAGACGACTCGATGGTCGATTTGGAAGCCTCTTCTAATCCTTTGCATGTTAGCTGAATTATTCCGCTAGCATCTCTCAGTACCAGAAAGATTATATCCTTCTGTTCTCTTTTTCTATAAATCCATCCTCTGAGAGAAACTTCCTTTCCTGTGTGTTTACCATCTAAAACATCTTGAATATGAATAAAATCCATAGATATCACTTATCTGTTTTTATTTTTAAAGATTTAACTATAACTGAAACTGCAGAGCAATATTTTATTTTTAATTTCTTTCTTACAGAAGCAGATATAGTTATTCTACCTCTATCATCAATGATAGCAGTGAAACTAGAAGAATCTACACAGTCGCAAAATTCTTTTTCCCATATTTTGACGTCCACCCATTTGTTTCACCTATTGGTATTTTCTTGTAAATGTATTTAAAATTATGTGGGTAACTAGTCTTCTTTATGTGTTTGAGAGACTGCTACTATACTCGATGAAAACGAATCGAGCGTCATTAAACCAACTAAAGGGATTATTGTATATTCTGGATTTTTTCTTAAATAATAAGAAAATGTTTTAGGTATTTCTGTACATCTTTGTTCATCTTCTTTTATGATTTCACAATTAACATTTTGAGTAAAAACATAAGTTGGTATTCTAAGACTTTTTAACCATTTTGCTGTATCTAAAGAATCTGTTTTCAAAGATTGAGAGACAACGATACCTCTTACGTTCTTTCTACGATAATCTTCTGGAAAAATCTCTACTTCTGCTTTAACCCTTGGCTTATTCTTAGAATCTAGGTGAATTATCCATCTTTTAGGTTTATTAAAAGGCCCGTGACCACCCATTCTCATTCTAAACGATTTACCCTCTATTCCACTTCTATCACCAACAGCAGAAACTATAACCAATTCCACATCTTTGCTGAGAAGATCATCGTACATAAATTCTATTTTTTCTGTCTGATCCATGATAATTGGATAAGCTTTTCTAATTCCTTCTGCGTATTCAAACGACCATTTTCTTAATTGTTGTTTAAGATTTTCTTTCTTTTTTGATTTTTTCCATTCATTATAACTTATAACACAGACATCGTCAATAAATCTCATACTCCATTCGGGCCAGTTGCCCCCTGCCCCTAAACCTGTATTCTCATCAAAATCTCCTATTATATCTTTTCTACCAGGAACATGTATCACAAGATCTTCAATACTGGGAGTAAGCCATGAATATGCTTTTAGGAATGCACTTTTTTCTTCAAATGTTTTGCTGAAACTATCAAAAGTAATTTTACCTTTTTTAGTTTTTATTTCAAATTCTTGAACACCTTCTTGTTGATTTGAAACCATTTGAGCAAGAGGAGACTTCGTATTTTCAGTCATGCAACCAATCAAAATGTTATCTTCAATTGCCCTGTAAACTCTATTTAAGATAGGGATTTTTGTACCAGAACTGCTTCCAGGATCATAAAAATCTCCAAGCTTCCATCTAGGCGTTATCTCGTCATTTTGAGAGAGTGCCCAAATACCAGCAACCTGAGAATCAGATTCTGTTATCGATTTTTGGAGACCGGTCCTACCCAAACCGTCTGGTAGATAAGTAGGCTGATTACCACTTTTTCTTTTCCTGTATCTATCAAGAATTTTTATATGGTTTTCCAGTTTATCTTCCTGCTTTTCTATTTCATTTCTTAAAATTTGTGCTTGTGCCAAATAAAAACTCATATTAGCTCTGTAAGTCGCTAATTTATTCATTATAATTAATTAAAAGATTTTAAAAGATTTATGCTTTATGGCGCCTATGATAGGATACTAGAAAAAATAAGATTTTTATTATAAAAAGAAAATCATTCAAGAACGCATTTGTTTTCAACACATTTTGCTGTCTTAAAACAAGTTGGGTCGTCTGACATTACTGCTGCACATCCGATGTCTTTACATTTGTTTGATAATTTATCCTTCCATTCACTTTCAAAATTTTTGTTAATTGTTGTAGCATTTCCTCCTCCCCCGCAATCACAGCATCCTCCAGCTACTTTAATACAATCCGTATCTTGACTGCAAGAGTATAAATTTAGCGTTGCTGGCTGTTCTTGTATGCATCCAGCTATAAGAAATATTGATAAAATTACAACTGGTATTAACCATTTCATGTTCAAATTAAGGAAATTATAACTTAAATAATTATCTCGAATCATTGAAAATTTTAGGGTAATTAGTGCGCCCAGGGAGGGATTGACCAGATACTATATTTTTTTCATTCATAATATCACCCTTATGTTAGATATTATTAATCTTTTACTTCATATTCAACTGAAATTTTGGTACCATCATCGGTTTTTCTAATAAAAATTAGATTCGAAATTCATTTGTTTCCAATTCTATTGAAGACATTAACCTCATACCCAAGTTCTTTAAATGTTTTATCAACTACCTCTGCTTCGGGCTTTTCTGTAGCAAGAACCATTCCTTTTTGGCATGCAGCCTTTATCCTGTCGTTAATTCCTCTGATTGGACCGGGGAGTATTTTCAGCAACTCTTCGTCTGAATAGTTTCCTTCAAACATTGGAGCAGTCATGCTTGCAAATCCCTGTCCTTCAATTACAAAAGGTATGCTAAAATAGGATATTTGTTTGCCTCCAGACAGTTCTCTCCTCTTTTTTATTATGCCATAAGAATCAGCGATACCGTCTTCAAACAGTTTTTCGTTGTCCTTTTTAGACAAAAAGTCGAACATGAATGCGTAACTAAACCTATTGACATAGGGTCCGTTATGAGCGTCTTCAATATTATTAGCAACAATCAAATCTAATACTATATTTTTTTCTGGCACTTTATTCACCACATAGTCTAATGAGAAAATAATCTTTAAAAATCTAACCTTTTAGTGGTGAAAGAAAACCTGCGCCCAAGATAGGATTGATTAGTATGGCGCCCAGGGCGGGATTCGAACCTGCAACCTTCTGCTTAACAGGCAGCTGCTCTTCCGTTGAGCTACTTGGGCATAACTCAGAATATATTTTGAGTGTTTATAAAATTAATTGGGTAAACTGGTTTCTAACATATACGTCGTTTACCGTAAAGTTTAAATAGCTTTATTACCCACCTTAAAGAGTTAAAAAGTGATTAAAATGGATGACCCAAGTTTTGAAGGATGCGCTTCATTCTTCGAGAATACTGAAAGAGAAGTAAGAGAAACCACAGATGTAAATATATACGCCTGCAGTTTGAGAGGTGCAAACATGATGGATATTTATCCATGTGCAGGTTGTAAAAGCTTATCAAAAGATCCTATTGAAATAGTGAACGTTCCAAAAAGTGTTATAAAACAGGGTAAAGAAATTGAATATGTTGAAAAGCATAGTAGGTTTGGCATAACTCCAAGAAAATTAAACTGTGGTTCTAAAGCATTAATTTAGTTTTTTATTTCAATTTAAGAACGTTTCTATTAAACACATAATGTTTTAAAATATATTTCTTTATACAGATATGCTTATAAATCCACTCAAGAAAAAATAAATTACTCGTTGTTAATAATTGGGCAATTATTAACCTGAATTAATTACGTTTGGGCAAACGTAACATCTTGTAGTTCACAATTACGGTCAGTACTATTTCTCTAAAGTATGATTAATACGAAGTGCTTAAAAAACATTTCGCCTTCAGAAGATATATATCCTAAAAAACATGTGCAAGGCACATACTGATCATAAAAATCATAAATAAGAGGTGTAGACGATGGAAACAATAATTCAATCTGCTTTTAATAGAGCTTTTAGCACTAAGAAAGCTACTTCTCCTGGAGTTCAGGGAAGAATAGAAGAAATGGAGAATATTGACTGGGAACAAAGAGTCTCAGAAGAGTTCGACATTCAGATGCACAAGGCAAAAATAATGGTTGTTGGATGCGGTGGAGCAGGCTGCAACACAGTAACACGACTAGCGGAAATAGGAGCATCAGGATCAGACATAATCGCATTGAACACTGATGCAAAACACTTGTCAATAACCAAGGCTCATAAGAAATTGTTGATAGGAAAGGACACGACAAAGGGTTTAGGAGCTGGAGGTTATCCTCAAGTCGGTGAAAAGGCAGCAATAGAGCAAAGAACACAAATTAAACAACTAATAGAAGGTGCAGATCTAGTTTTCGTAACAGCTGGAATGGGAGGAGGAACCGGAACTGGATCAGCTCCAGTCATTGCAGAAATAGCTAAAAGCTTGGGAGCAATAGTTGTGGGAGCAGTTTCAATGCCTTTCAAAATGGAAGGAACTAGAATTCAAAAAGCTGAAGATGGTCTGTCAAGACTAAGACAAGTAACAGACACGGTTGTTGTTATAGAAAACCAGAAATTATTAGAATATGCTGGTTCTATGCCCTTAGCTCAAGCATTTGCTTTAGCAGACGAGCTAATATCAATGATGATAAAAGGAATAACCGAAACAATAACTGTTCCATCTTTAGTAAACCTAGATTTTGCAGATGTAAAGACAATAATGAAGTGCGGTGGAGTATCAGCAATATGTGTTGGTGAGAGCGATTCCTCATCAAGAATAAAAGATGCTGTTCTAAAAGCTTTGAATCATCCGTTATTGGAAGTTGATTACACAGGAGCTTTAGGAGCATTGATACATGTAGTTTGTGGACCTGATTGTACATTGGCTGAAATCAACGAAGCCGGAGAATTGATATCAAAAAGACTATCTGCAGATTCGCAAGTTATATGGGGAGCAAGAGTTCTTCCAGAATACGCAGGAAAGGTTCAGGTTATAGCAATTATTACAGGTGTTAAATCACCTTACATTCTAGGACCTGTTCAGAGAGAAGAACTTGGAAGGACAGCAGAAAGCGAGCTAGGAATACCAGTTATTTTGAGGTAATAGAAAATGAAAAAGATAAGGGATATAAAAGAAGGAATGGAAGATATTCCCTTCTTTTTGATTTTTTACTCAAAGAACAACTAGCTTCCCTTTCCTTTTTTCTTTTTTTTATATATTATAATTCTAACAATATTATAGTTATGAAAGGTGTAGAACTTCCGATAAATGCTTTGATTATAATTGTTCTAGCCATAATTGTTTTAGTTGCAATTATTGCACTTTTTTATACAGGAATTAAACCACCTCAAAATACACTTTCTGCGCAGGCAGCCTTAGACAGAGCTTGCATGAAATTACATAGTTATAATTGCCAAGTGAGTTGGCTAGGTGATATAAGCGTAGATGATTTTGATGCTGATGCAGATGGAAAGTTAGATCTTAAAAATCTTGTAGGAGGGTCTGATTCATGTGGAACAACGTTTCCTTTTGATGTTGGCGATAATCTACCAATGTTGTGTTGTTGCTATTTTCAAATATGTTACGGGACCCCAAATTGGGAAGAAGATTGTAAAAAACTTTGTCAGTGCTAGTCATCTAAACTTAACATAGGTCGGTCTCTTCTCTTTCCTGACGTACTGCATTTGTAAAGTGTTTCCAAATTTACCTATGTGTACAAATTCTTCCATATGTTGTCTGGGCGGAGAATTAGGTTTTTCATCAGAGTAACCCAAGGTTATTATTGCACTAGGTCTGATATATTCAGGGCATTCCAAAATTCTGGAAACTATCATTTCTGAAAAAGTTCCAATCCAACAAGTTGACAATCCTAAGGATTCAGCAGTCAATAGCATGTTTTGGACTGCCGCAGCAACTGCCTGTATGCCATAAAGTTTCAAGCCTCTTTCTCCATAGATTGCTGCTGCAAGCCTAGAATTTGTGCATGCAACTATGAGAACAGGAACATTCAACATCCACTTCTGATTATAGCAAGCCTCTACCAGCTGCTTTTTGATTTCAGGGTGTCTTACAACAATAAATTCCCAAGGCTGATAGTTTCCTGAAGATGGAGCGTAAACAGCAGATTCAAGAACTTTCATTATCAAACCCGTGTCAACTTCTCTTTTGTTATATGTTCTAACAGAGCGTCTGTTTTTTATTACGCTTCTGACTGATTCGAACAGATTTATTTTTTCCTCTCTTTGAGTTATTATCTCTCCTTCGTATTCTTCAGGTATTTTTACCTTGCTTTTTCCTTTACCTAGTTTTGCAATAGTTCTAAAGGGCATAGAAATTAATTAGTTTACAAAGTTAAAAAGTTTATATTTCGAGAACCAAATCTTTTATATGAAGTATTCTATTTTAGCAGATGTTTATGGAAAATTAGAAAGTATATCTGGTAAGATCGAAAAGACCCACAATATTTCAAATATTTTAAAAGAATCTGCCACAGACATACTTCCTAAAGTAGTTCTCTTATTGAACGGAATGGTATTTTCTGCTTGGAGCGAGGAAGAACTTGGGGTTGCAAATCAATTAATGATAAAATCTATTTCAAAGGCCTACGGCATAAATGAAAGAGATATAGTAAAAGAGTTCAAAAAGACAGGAGACCTGGGCTTGGTGGTTGAAGCATTCTCAAAATCTAAAAAACAAACAACCTTAGGTCTAAAGGAATTGAGTGTAGAAAAAGTTTTTGAAAACCTGCAGTTGATAGCAAAACAGACTGGAAGTGGCTCTCAAGATAGAAAAATGAATCTTATTGCAGAATTGTTAATACAGGCCAAGCCAAAGGAAGCAAAATATATTGTGAGAACAACCCTCGCCCAATTAAGAATAGGAGTAGCAGAAGGGTTAATCAGAAATGCTATAGCAGAATCTTTTGGCGTCTCTGCAAGAGCTGTTGAGAATGCTTGGTTTTTGAATCCTGATTACGGAGAAATAGCTAAGATAGCCAGAGAAAAGGGAGAGAAAGGATTGGAGAGTGTTAAAATAGAGATAGGCAGACCAATAATGGTTTCACTAGCAGAAAAAGCTCCATCCTTAAAAGAAGCTATAAACTCCTTTGACGAAGTCGCTTGTGAATACAAGTATGATGGAGCTAGGATGCTTATACACAAAAAAGATGATAAGTTTTGGATATTCACAAGAAGGCTAGAAAACATAACCAAAGCCTTCCCGGATGTTGTTGATATTTGTAAAAAGAGCTTGAGAGCTAAAGAGTGCATCGTTGATGGAGAAGGTCTGGCAATTGATAAAAAAACTGGCAAACCCCTACCCTTCCAGATGCTGTCTCAAAGAATTAAAAGAAAGTATAACATAGGAGAAACTGCCAAGGGGATCCCTATTGAACTGAATCTCTTTGATATCATTTATCTTAATGGAAAAACATTGTTCGATCTTCCTTTAAAGGAGAGGAGAAAAATATTGTCTGAAAACTTTAAAGAGATGCCTGGAAAAATTCAGTTAGCAAAACAACTTGTTACTAAAAATCTGAAAGAAGCAAACAAGTTCTACAAGGAAGCATTAAAGGCAGGACAAGAAGGATTGATTGTTAAAAACCTGCAAGCAAAATATCAACCCGGAAGAAGGGTTGCAGGCGGATGGTTGAAGGTGAAACCAGTTCTAGAATCACTAGATTTGGCAATAAAAGGAGCAATCTGGGGAACTGGAAAAAGGGCAGGTTGGCTGGGATCGTTCATTCTAGCTTGCAGGGACCCAAATACAGGAGATTTTCTAGAATGCGGCATGTTAGGAACCGGAGTTAAGGAAAAGAAATCTGTAGATACAGATACAACCTTCAAAGAGTTGACAAAGATACTAAAACCATTTATAGAATTCGAGAAAGGAAATGAGATCAAAATAAAGCCCAAAATAGTTGTAGAAGTTGCATACGAAGAGATACAGAAGAGTCCTACCTATTCTTCCAGTTATGCCCTCAGATTTCCTAGAATGATTAAGGTTAGATGGGACAAGGGACCTGAAGAAGCAGATGACTTGGAAAGACTAGAAAAAATATTCAAAATGCAAAAAGGGAGAAAATAATTACTATTTTCTTGATTTTAACACTTCAGAATAGTTGGATGTTGATGCAAGTATTCCCATCATAGGACCTATTAGGAATCCCTGTAGAAATGTTAGTGATACCAAGCTGCAAATCAAACAAATAAAGCCTCCGATAGGAAACTTTGACGTCCTTTCTAATCCCATGACTTTGGAATTAATTCCATGAGGTCTGTATTTCATCATTAAAGAACCAAATACCATAAAAAGACCAAAAAGTATTCCTATGTAACTTAGATTCCAAATCATCACTGAAATACCATATAAGAGCTCTACAATACCTGTTATTAAAACCAATATTCCGCCTATAAATGCTAATTGGAAGTTTCTTTCTGCTGACATAATATATTCTTACTAATAAACTGGTATATAAGGTTTATTATCCTACTTTACTCGGTACTTCACTATTTAAATCGAAAAATTGCCAGTCTTTATAATTTAGTTTAACAGCAAGGATGGGTTTCGCCTTGCAAGAATTAGAAATTTTTATCAGTTCTTTTAGCTGTTCTGAGTTAAACTTGGAATAGTAGACACTTTTTCTAGACTTGCATTCTATGAATTGTATTTCTCCATCTTTAACAGCGACCAGATCGCAGATAGCCTCTTCTCCCAGGCCAGAACCAGCAACCCTATGAACCACGAAACCTTTTTTTGTTAAAAATCCTAAGAGTTCTCTCTCCCTTCTAGAACCCTTTGAACTTTTTGGCATAATATTTTTATATGTTAGAAGAATTTAAAAGACCCAACCCATCACCCTTGAGCCGTTGGGTCTAGAACTATTTAAAAGATAAACAAATATTAGAAATTTCTCATTCTTAAATTTTTTTATCCTGTAAAATATGTGTTAAGTTGTCAAATGTTGAAATGCTATACTTAAGAAGAGAATAAGTTTATAAAAAAAGATAACTAACTATAGGAAGTGTTTTTATGAAATCCATAATTGTAATAATACTAATCTTTCTGATAATACAATCTCTAGGTCTTTACATTGGAAACAAGTATATAGGACTTATACATGCTGGTCAGGTTTCCAAGCCAGAAGTAATTCCTGGAGTGAGTTCAGAAAGTCCAGAATTATCTTTCTTTCTTTTCGGTTACATCATAATCGTTACACTAGTAATATTGTTTATAATAAGAATCAAGAAATCCTTCCTAAGAGGTTTGGAAGCATTTGTTGTTTTCTTTTCCTCATGGATAACCTTTTCATTCCTTATACCATTCTCGATACAAAACATATGGCTTTACTACGTAGATTATCTAGTTTCTCCTCTTGGTCTTATAGCGCCTGTTCTTTTAACTGTCTTGTCTTTAGATTTTCTGTTTGCCATAGCGCTAACAGTTTGGAAAGCTTTAAGGCCTACTATTTGGAGTCAAAATATCGCTGCGATATTTTCTGGATCTGGTGTAGGAGCTTTATTAGGTTTGTCCTTAGGGATTGTACCCTGCATAATATTTATGATCGTATTGTCAATCTATGACTATGTTTCTGTTTTCATAACCAAACATATGGTTAATATGGCTAAAGCTGTGACAGAAAGACCCATGGCATTTACAATCGCAGCTCCGCACAAGTTTAAAGAAGCCAAATACATACCATCGAAAGGTGCTAAGAAAAAAATTCATATATTCCAGCTAGGTTTAGGAGATATCATAATACCTCTTATGTTCTCTGTCTCGATTTTAAACAGTTTTACGATTTTTAACTCGATAATAACTACCGCAGGCTCTCTGATAGCCTTGATAGTGTTAACATTAATAATAACCAAGAAACCTATGGCCTTGCCAGCTCTGCCTTTTGTTTGTACTGGAGCTTTAGCTGGTTATATTATCTCTCTTTTGTTACTATAACTTTAGAAGCGTTTAAATAAAGTTATTAAAATAAAGTCTAATATGGAAAACGAATTTATTTTCATTAAAGGAAAGAATCCGGAGTTGTCAAAGTTTGAAATAATATCTTACCTAGATGCTAGAAACTGTGAATATAGCATTTTAGATGACTCGGAAGACTTTATTGTTATTCATCTTAATGACGTTGATTTAGAAAAAATGATGAAATCTCTAGGAGGAACATTGAAGATTGCTGAAAAGGTAGCAGATGTCAATAAAAACGAATTAAAATCTGCTTTAGATTCTATAGAATTAGAAAAATTTTTTAAAATCAAAATAAAGAAATTTATTTTCGGAGTTAGTGTTTATTCTGAGAAAGAATCTTACAAAACCTACAAGTCAATGGGTAATTATTTCAAAAAAAGGTTAAGACAATATAAAATAAGTTCCAAGTTTCTTGGCTTTCCTAGAAAAAGAGCACCTCATTTAACAAATGTAGAAGTTATTAAGAAAAATCTTATTGAGGAAAGTGCAGAAATAATCATTTGTTCAAAAAATGATAGAATTTACATTGGTATAACAAAGGTCGTTCATAATCCATTTGAATTCCAGAAAAGAGATATAGGACGTCCTGCACAAAGAATCATTTTTTCAATATCTCCTCGCTTATCTAATATTCTGATTAATCTTTCTGGTGCCAAAGAAGGCGATTTGCTTTTAGATCCGTTTTGCGGCGTGGGAACTATATTGCAAGAAGCTGTTTTGAATGGAATCGATATAATTGGCTTGGATATAGATGAAGAATGTGTGAAATCTTCTAAAGAGAATTTGGAATGGTTGTCAAAAGAATATGGTTTGAATTTAGGTAATGCTGATAGTATAGTAAAGGTTGGCGATGCTAGAAAATTGAGTGAATATTTCAAAGAAAATTCTATTGATGCTGTTGCAACCGAACCTTATCTAGGACCTCCTTTGAAAAAAAGACCCTCAGAAGAGGAAATCAAAAAAATATTTGAATCTGTTCGAACTCTTTATGAAGATTCTCTTGGCGAAATGTACAAAATTTTAAAATATGGAAAGAGGATTGCTGTCGTTTCTCCTTGCATAAGAACAACCAAAAGCAAGTATGTCAAATTTGATTTCTCGTCCATTGCTAGAAAAGCAGGCTTTAAAATAATCAATTCTTTTATTGATGCTGAAGAAAGGCATAGAACGTTCAGAGAGATTTTTGTAATTGAAAAAACTTAATCTAAGTTCAAAACCCCTTTTTTAATTAACATCGCCTGATTTTCATTTGCATACGTTAAAGTGACTGTTGGTTCAGAAATGACAAAATCTGAATGTGATCTTACATGACCAACAGCAGAATGGACAGTTCCTAATCGTTTTTCTGCTTCTAGCAACTCCTTCACTATTCTTGCCTTATCGTTCACACCAAAAGCCACTTCTTCAAGCACTGGTTTTAACCCGTACTTAACTTTTCTTTCTGCCCATTCTTTAGGCAATACATCAAAAGTAGGATCTTCTGAATGGAAGTTTTCGACAAACCCGTTTCTAAATGAAATTTCTATTGGTTTTCCTGGTTCAATTAGTTTGTCTATTCCATCTGCACATACATCACAAACCAATTTACCATCTGCTTTGAGTTTTACTGGATATTCAACCTCTTCACCAGCAACATTTTTTCTTATTCTTCTTAAAGCCTCAACTTCTCCAATCGGTATATTGCATATCTTTCCAGGGCTGCCATAAATGTCAGGAGGTACAGCTATACAGTCGCTTTCAAACCTCACTTTAGAAGGTATTTGAATATTAATATCAGTTCCAGCAGGTGCTGTGATATGCACTGTTTTAACACCATCTAATTTTTGTAGTATTTTTTCAGATCTTTTAACCATGTTCTTATAATTGCATTGAACTGCACCGCGCAAAGCCATGTCTAGAGTCATTCCTGGTGCATGAAGATAACCTATAGGCGTGTATTTTATAGTTCCATGAATAAGTTCTACTCTTGCTGGCGTTTCTTTCTGTTGTATATCTGTTCCCTCTGGATAACAGAAGAATCCCATTGCTCTTGGATATTTTCGAGATGCTATTTCTTTTTTAAGTCTTGAAGGAAAGCTCTCATAAGGTCCTTGATGATCGAGATTGAACGTCGAAACTTCTAACCCCAAATCCTGAGCAGCAATTGCTGCTAATTCTGCAAGATCATCAGCATTTCTATTAATTATTAAGAAATTGCTTTTTACAGGTGGTTGAAGCACATATTGTATGGCTTCTCTAAATTTTTTCTCAATTCTTGCATCGCTAGCTGTCATACTATCTTAATAGTGCAGAAAAAGATTTAAGCTTAAGTTTTTAAACACCAGAAAATCTATTTAATTAAGAACTTGATATTAATCTTGTTCTAGTGATTTAATGAAATTTAGTGAAATGAAATTAAGTAGTGAAGTAGCAAAAGCTTTGGAAGAAATGAAGTTTGATGACGCATTCCCTATACAGGTTACTGCAATACCGCCAATAATGGAAGGCAAGGATGTTATAGGAAAAGCAGAGTCAGGCTCTGGCAAGACTCTAGCGTTCGCTATACCTATAGCGGAAAAAATAAAATACCCTAATGATATACAGGTCTTGATCCTAACGCCGACCAGGGAACTGGCAGAACAGGTTTGCAAGGAAGTACAGAAAGTAGGAAAGTATGCAAAAGTAAGAACTTCAGCTGTTTATGGCGGAAAATCCATAGAAATGCAAGCTAGGAGTTTCAGACAAGTAAATGTGGTTGTTGCCACTCCAGGAAGATTGATGGATCACATAAGAAGAAATAACATTGACCTAAGGCATGTCCATACATTAATCTTGGATGAGGCTGACAGAATGCTTGACATGGGTTTTATAGACGATATAAAATTCATTCTAAGATTCATACCTAGACAAAGGCAGACCCTTTTGTTCTCTGCAACCTTTTCAGATGAGATAAGAAGAATCATAATTAACTACATGAAAGATCCTATTTTAATAGAACTTAACAAGGAAAAACCTTCTGTAGAAAAAATAGAACAGATAGCATATGTTGTTAAAGAGGATGAGAAACAAAGATGTCTTGAAAGCATATTGAATAACGAAAAGCCTGCTTTGGCTTTGATATTCTGCTCAATGAAAGTAAGATCAGATAGACTTTACAGGTCTTTAAGAAGAACCTACAACATAGACGTCATCCACGGTGACTTAAGTCAGCATCAAAGAGAAAAAGTAATGTCGGATTTTAAAAACAAGAGAGTAAATTATTTGATTGCGACTGATGTTGCTGCAAGAGGAATAGATGTAAAGGACATTTCTGTTGTAATAAATTATGACATGCCGAATGACGTTGAAACCTATGTACACAGGATAGGTAGAACGGCTAGGGCAGGAGCTTCAGGAAAATCAATAACCTTTGTAGCACCTGAAGAAATACCAGACTTCTTAAGGTTCGAACATTTTGTGAAGGTTAAAATAGAAAAACAGAAATTCGAGAATGGAGAATTTGTTGCAGTGAGTCCAGAAGAATTCTCTGTTAGCAGAGCAATAATTCCTAAATGGAATAGAAAAGAGAAATTCGGTGGCAGATTCAATAGAGGTTTTGGTAGAGGGCCTAACAGAAGACCTTCACAAAGAGGTTTTGGTAGTAGATCTCCTCCTGGAAGGTTTGGTAATAGAAGATTTGGAAATAGAAGACGTAGACAATAGGTTGACTTCAAAACATCCATTCTTAGATAAAGAAGAAGTAGGCAGCCAAAAAAATAAAAGGCTACCTATGGTGTTTATTGAATTCTCTCACGGAACTAAGGTAAGGTTAACCTTAGCAGGAGGGCGTGAGTATGAGCATGAAACCGATGGAAAATTATCTGTCATTTCCTCCGCCTTGAGGCATCATCGGAATGAAGTTAAAACCATCATCTTTTTTTTCATGGAATTTACCCCCAATGACAAAAAATTTAAGCACTAATTATTGCAGTTCTTTGCAGCTTTTACAATTTCCGTAGCTATTTTTAGACGATCTTTCATAATGCTGTTTTCGAAATATTTTTTCTCCATTTCTGTCACCACAAGTTATTTGAGTTTTAATCATTGGCTGAACAATTTTAACTCAACCAGAGAGATTGAGTCGTTCAGCCATTTCATATTACTATAATGATCAAAAGTGGTATATCCCGATTGCGAACAAAAAGTAAGAACTCCAAGTACTGTCTTGGAGTTCGCAATGTTTAAAAAGGTTCTAAAAAGAAAATTATAGTGATACGATGCCTACTCTAATAATACCAATTTGGTTCTATGGCTTTGATGCCCTAATGTATTTGATCAGTTCAATGATAGGTCTATTGATAAGTTTTTATTTTCATAAAATATATTCACTTAGTTCTGAGAAAAGGCACCTGTATCTTTTTTGGGGTTTCTTGATTCTCTCTTTTGGTCTGCTTAGCTTATCTGTAACAGACATTTTTAGCTATATAACCTTCTGGCAATGCAGACCTTTTTGCAATCTTGGGATATTAGATCAAACTTTTGACATAGCAGGTTTCTCTTACTTCCTTTATTTCGGTTTATCAATAATAGCTTATGCTCTACTTATGCTAGCTTACATTCCTCAGAAGTTTAGATTACAAAACTTACCGACATGGTTGCTTTCTATTTACTTTCTTGTCATTTTAGTGTCCTTGCCTCTAAGTAGAGGTGAAATAGTCTGGTATTCATATAGCGAATTCTTTGATATAATAGCTTTTCTTATGATGCTTTTTGTTTCTTTTATAAACTTTATCAACTTCAGTGAAAACAAAACTTCTGACTCATTACTAGTAACCATGGCGTTTACGTTTCTCGCACTATTTCACTTGATTCATATATTCTCGTTCGTCAGCGGATGGATGTATGTATTTGCACACATCTCGATGTTGATAAGTTTCACATTGCTTTTGTCTGTAGTCGTTAAGGTGAAACGTAAATGAATTCAAGAAGAACTAAAATGCAGATATACATAGACATACTAAGAAATCTGCAGAAATCTAATGGAAAAATGATAAAAACCCATATAGTGTACAAAGCTAATCTTACTCATTCTAGATTGAAAGAGTATCTTGATTTTTTAATATCTAAAGAATTTATTGAGGAGAGGGACAATGGAAAAGAAACCTTCTTTGTTATAACAGAAAAAGGCGTTAAGTTCTTAAACGATATCAATAAGCTGAGAAAAATATCTGATGCGTTTGGTATTCCTCTATAGTTAGAACCTGAATAATTTTTTCTCGAAATCAAGGATTTTGTTTCCTTTTATCTTTATTCCATCTTTTCTTAAACGTTTAATCCTTGTTTTATAGCAATTGTCATTATGACAGACGCCTACAGTTCCATCGCTTCTAACAACCCTATAGCATGGAGCAGGCGTATTATTGTTGTGGCAGGCTGTACCGACAGCACGATAAGCCTTTGTTTTCATTTGTTTTGCAATTAGGTGATATGTTGTAACCTTGCCTTTAGGAATTTTTTCTAACAATTTCCAAACTTTTTGTTGAAAGTTCATAGAATTATTATACTATTAAAATTAATAAGTTTTTGTTTTCATTGGTTGATGCTCATTGATTAGTATTAGTGCATATTGATGGTTTTTACTAACTTATATGAAAATTCGCTAATCATGGATTAAATAACCAGTTAATTTTGAAATTTTAACTGGACCTCGCAGTAAGATTACTGGTGAAATTGCTATCCAAGAATTGACATTTTATATGTTTTCATTACTAATTTAATTTTATGCATTTAGCAAGTTGAAAATATAGAATCAAAAATCTTGGTTATCTTTTTCTATTTCTCTTTTGCATTTTACTTACTGATTTTTTTCCTATTTTTCCCATAGGAATATGTCTGTTTACAAAGACTTAAAGCACAGCACTTGTATTGATGTTCATTGATGGGCATTGAACGTCATTGAAAAGTTGGCAAATATTATGAACATTCTTTAAATTTTTCTATTAAGATTGCTTGCGTTTGTTCAGGATATTTATCGGGTTCGCAAGCTACAGTCACGTAGGCATTGAGAGAGTAATCACTTCCATATTTTAATGTTGCAACCAAATCATCACTTTGGTATAAATCATACTCACCCTCACCACGTTGTGGGTAGTGAACCAATGCCATGTTACCATAAGTAGGATTATCAAAAGATACGTAAACTAAGAGTGTAGCAGTTTCATTGTTGATTTGAAAATTCTCTGATGGTTTACCATTCTTAATCTTTCCAATAACTATCGTACCTTTCACACCAAGAAATTCTACCTTATCACCACTGTTAAAGTTTCCACCTAATGTCGCATTTGAATATTCTAATGTTGTAAGGTTAGTTGTTTGCGATTTATTTACTTCAGTTTCATTCTCTATAGTTATATTTGTTTCTGGTTTTTCCTTTTTAGTTTTATTTTTCTCAGTTTCGTTTGTTTCTGTCTCATTAATCTCAGTTTCATTCTTCTTCTCAAGGCCTGGAGGAACTTCTTTTTTGCCAACAGGTGTGCAAATAACCGAACAGCATCTGTCCTCTTTAGCTTTTATCCATTTATCAGGACATTCCTCGTCCTGTCTACAAACAGAAGCTCCCTGCGAGTTACAATTAGGAATTACATGTTCCTTTTTTGGGTCTGCTGTTTCTGGCATTCCTGGTAAATATATCGGTGGTGGAGGAATAGGAGTCGGAACATCAATCTTTTTTGGTATTTCAACTTCAACTTGTCTAGGTTCAGGACTTGGAACTTCTGGTTCGGGTGGTGGAGTCCATGTTTTATTTTCAACTTTTTTCTTTACGCTTGTCATTTTGTAATAATTCTCTTTTAGATGAGCATAGATGTTTAGAGTCCCATCTTCGTCATAATAGATTAGAATGAAACCAGGATTTACTCTTTCAGATCCATATGGTTGGATGTCAGGATCAAACCTATGAGGCTGACTAAAAGCCAGATATTTCAGCCCCATGAACTTGTATGGATGTTCAGCTTCACCTGGCATGTAAGCATAATGTCCTCCAACAGAAAAATTGATGGTTTTGTAGGTATCATTGGCTCGCCAATATCCAGCTGTCATCATCTGAGGTCCATATACATTATCATTAATAATCACTACTATATCTGAAGACCAGAATTTGCCACCCTCTGTCCCATTCTTCATAAAAGTCGCGAACTGACCGAAAATCATATCTTTTGCTTCTCCTTGACAATCCAGTTCATCCATTTTCTGTCTCAAGCATGCTGCTGAAAGATCGAACCTCTCATCCCAAGGTAGCGCCGTAGTTGTATTTTCTTCTATAGGCTCGTCACCTTGTAGCTCATCGCATCCAGGATTTTCTATGTTACATACTTCACCTTTCATAGCCATGACTATTTCAACATGATCCAATGAATCCCTTGTAATCATGAATGCAGATGATGATATTGCTACAAACATCAAAGAAATTACAAACACTATTAGAATATATTTTTTCATGATAATGCCTTCTCCAAAACGTTTGCCATCTCAACAATGAAGCTTGCTGCCGGATTTGAAAATTTAGTAGGATCAAATTTTGTTGTATAAGTGGTAATAGGTATCTGAGGAAAATTCTTTGAATAAAAATAATCATACAAAAATGCATAACCATAAAGAAAAACTATTATAATAACTATAGATAGTGTAGTAACAAGTGTTGTTTTTTGCCAAATCTTAAGATTCTGCCACTTCATATATTAAATTTAGAAATCTTGGCTTATAAATTTAGAAAAAATCAAACGATTACACTGTCAACGGTCACTCGTACTCACGCCATACATGTCCGCATTTCGTGCATTTGAAGAATCTTGTCGGTGCCTCATCAGCAGCTCTCATCTGTTGCATCCACCAGTGAGCTTCCTTGTTCTCGCATTTGGGACAAGGAGTATAAGTCTTCGGTAAAACATCGACATTTGCCTTTTTGTCAACAATTATTATTTTACCTTTTTTCTCGCCACTAAAAGCGCATATCTTGAATTTCTTTTCCTTAGAAGCTTTCTTTTTTCCACAACTTCTGCAAACAAGGACTATGCTGCTACCGGATTTTTTTGGTATCATTAGTCCGCCACATTTACAGAATTCCATTTTCTTATTAGTATGCTAAGAAATATTTAAAGCTATCGTTTTAAATCAACCCACGGCTTGTGTTCTTATCCACATCAAAGCAGGTATTATATTTTCCTCGAATATTATTTTTACCCAACCGAGAATAGGTATTTTAAAAAATGCTTTTCCATGAATGCTTTCAAAAGGTATAGCACCCCATCTACCTTCGTCAGATGCATCATTATGGTCTCCTTTTGTTATTACCCCATTATTTTTTATGGCTATTACTCTGTGTATTATAGGATAATATTTTTTTTCGGGCGAATCAAAAACAATAACGTCACCTACTTTTATGTTCTTATCGCCGTAAACAATCATCATATCGCCTTTGAAGAAAGTTCTTTCCATGCTACTAGAGAAAACAGCAACAACAGGAGTATCAGTTGACAACATGAAACCTAAAGCAAAATTAACCCCGTAAGCTATAACAAAACCCAAGAATAGATATATTACTATTCCGAACCAACCTTCTGTGTTTTTATCCCATTTCTTTCTTATTTCACGCATGTCCAACTGATTCACCCAGCACAAAACCCGTAGCTATCAAATGAGCGACCCTCAACGGTTCTGGTATTAAACTCATAGTTGAGGTTTCTTTTATAACTTTGCCTGCATCCTCTTTTGTTATTCCATAGCATTGGAAATATAACCTTTTATTTTTAACATCAGTCCAATGTATAGGTCCTGCATTCTCTACGCATTTCAATCTCTTTTCAGCGTCAGGCATTTGTTTTAAAACTGATATGAATTTTTGCAGGCCTGGTTTTTTTCTGTTAACTACAATAACAGGCAATCCTGTTCTCTCGTAAATTTCTCTAATATCAACCGTGTTAAAACCTGCAAATGTTATTCCATCAAGCATTATTATCCTAAGGTCTTTATGCCTAGTTTTAAGAATCTTGTCAGTTATCCTTTCTGTTGCATCCATACCGTCTATCTCTACTTCCGTCTTTAGCAATCCATCTAGGAATTGACCACCCCTAAAAATTACACCTACTAGAATGTCTTTTCCCTTAGACTTAAATTCAAAAGGTCCGTCGTCCCACGCTATTATTCTTATCTCTTTTTTTATTATTCTGAACTTTTGCATCTAATCACTAGAACTTTTTCAATAGAAGTTTTGTTTGATTGCTTGTATTATTTTTCTAAAGCTCTCTTGAACTCTTCTTTTAGCTCGTCACATTGTTCTTCCAGAGCAGTCGAAGCCCTTTCTAAGAGCTTCTTAGGATTATTTCCCATTACAACTAGTTTGGGATTTTCAATAAACGGGTGCTCTCTAACAGCAGCCGCCTCTCCGCCTTCTTGCCAGACCTGAGTTGCTAGGACATTTGTTATAGTTTCAGTTTCGTCTCCAAATTCTACCACAAATTTTTCTTTGTCTTCCTCAAGAACTTTGATATTCATACTATCACTTTTTTCTCATATTTATATAAAGCTTTCTATTTCATCAGGATTCAATATTGGTTTCTTGAAATCAGTTCTATTGTCAATGGCTATCCTTGGGCATGCAGTGTTTATGTAACAATCCAAGTCTAAACCTTCTAACTTCTCTGGTTTTATTTCATTGAAAACTAGTATGTATGCCTTCTTTCCTTTTCCCTCAATTTTCTTCTTTATTTTCTTAGCTAGTTCTAGGTTAAGCTGGCCCGGCTTTACAGAAACCAGAACACCGAACCTGTTTGCATCTTTTGCCAAAGCTATTGCAGCATATTTTTGCCTCATGAATTTATCTTTTATCTTATCTAGCGTGCTTATCTCATTTCTTTCGGTATCCAAAAAATAGACAGTCTTTTCTGTTTGCAAGGCCAAGCCCAAAGGGTGGAAATTGCCAGAACCAACATATAGAAAAGCCTCAACATCCTTTTCAATATTCTTTGCTGCAGAAATATCGCAACCGAGAATCTGACCAAGGTTGAGCTTCCCTTTGCCTATTTTCAAAGTTTTTCCTTTATTTTCTAAGAACTTCTTAACTATTTCCAAAGAACTCAAGAATTGTAAGGTTGAGATTAGACCTATTTTTTCCTCTTTTATTTTTTTAAATTCATTTCTCAGAATCTTAGTTGGATCATAATCTTCCCTTGATTCAATGTATTCAACAGGTACGTCCATCTCAATAAGCTTAGAGTGTCCGTAATGAACTATTTTGTCGCAACCGAGGATTTTAGCCTCTTGAATAGCCAGATCGCAAGCTCCAAAACAGCTCTCGCAGTCTATTAATACGTCCCCCAATTCGTCTGCTATTTTCAGAGCCTTTCTCTTCAAACCGTCAGGAACCTGTAGAATTTTCATAATAATTCTTGCAAGCAAAATTTAATAAAGGTTTATAAGTCAGGTTTTTAAATATTTTAAACATGGAAAAGAAAGAAAATGGTATAGGTGGAAATTCTTTCATAGTTGCAGGAATAATTATGATGCTAATACCTATGATATTCTTCATAATACTGGGAGATATTAATTTACTTTTAAAAAATTGTACACTCACGTTTTCTAGCGTAGACCTTGGAAATGGAACAATGATTACTTGTCTGGAATTAAGATTTATTTATGCATTGTCGTATTTTTGTATTTTGCTTGGTTCAATACTCATTATTTTAGGACTCATTAAAAAGATAACCGAGAAATCATTTAAAAAATCCAGATAAAATGTTTATATAGTTGAAATTTTCTAGTATGTTGATTAATATTATTACGAATGGTGTAGTAAGTAGTAGAGCTAAGATAAAAATTATTATTATAAAACCTTTTTTGCTTTTTTCTGTAAAACCCATAAACAAACCTGAAATTATACCGCCTATATGAGAAACATAAGAAACATTACTAGAGGTCTGACCAGTTAAAACTAGTAAGAACGTAGATATGTTATACAGTGTATAAATAAAGGCCACTAAGACTAGCGGTATTGGTATAAGATACGGATAGAATATTAATTCTAAGGGTTTTGTTACCATTGCAATTCCCATCAGGCCAAAGATTGCTGCCGAAGCTCCGATAGTTGGGACAGTTGCAGAAGAAAAGCCTATGAAATCTGAAGCAATAACAAACATATCTGCAATAAAACCTGATGCAAAAAATGTTATCAGAAATTTTTTTCTTCCAAGGTTCTGTTCAACAACCTTACCAAAAAAGTAGAGTGCAATCATATTAAATATAAGATGAGATGGATCGGCATGAAGAAATATTGAGGTTAGAGGTACCCAAACCTTACCGTTTAATAAATTTTGAAGAGAGAATCCATAGTTGCTAAAAATATAATTTAAGAAATCTTCTCCATAATAATATCTGAAGTAATACTCTAGAAGAAAAACAATAATGCATATAATGATAAAAAAATATGTTAGCTTTGGTTTCTCAGTTTTGTTTGCCATAATGATTATGCAATGTTTTACACTATAAATTTTGCCATTTTGATGAAGAAATTTGTACTTTAAGTAAAGTATTTGGGCTTTTTTGAAAAATTAAGCAATGAAAATTTAAAATCGCTATAAAGTATCGTAAAGTTCTAAGTTAAATTTGGGCTTTTTGAGGGTCATTTTTAGGGTAAAAGGCTGGTCTAAGACTAGAATGCCAAAAATCGATAAAAACCTAAAAACCCAGGAAAACACCATCATGGGTGCTAACTATCAAATCTAGCACTATCCGTAAAGTATCATAAAGTAAATTATAAAGTATCTATAATCATTCAGGTTTTTACAGATTGTAATGTATTTATTGTAAAGTATATGAATTACTTTCAGTGGTTTGGATGGAATGGTATGAAAAATACGGTTGGTCATCGAATCCTTTTGAGTCAAGCTCTACGCCGAGCCTTATTTCTGGGTTTAATGACATAAAAAAAGGGGTTTTAGAGTTTATAAAATCTGGCGATTGCTGTCTTATTATCGGAGATGTTGGAACAGGTAAAACAATTCTTCTAAAATGGATAGAAGAGCTCAATTCTCCTGGAGTTGGTTCTGTTTATCTTAATACTTTAGGAATGAATGATGAAGAAACAAAGAAAATAAACGTAGATAAAATAATTAAAAATAAGAAAGGCTCCTGGCTTAATAAAAAGAAAGTAATTATAATGCTCATTGACGATGCACAATCTTTGCCAAACATGATAGCAGAAGCTGTCAAAAGGAATTTTGATAATAAAACTATCAATGCCATTGTCCTTGCATCTAGTACTGATAACCTATTGAATCTCAAGGGAGTTCTTTTAGAAGAAGTAGGAGATAAAAAGATCAAGTTAAGACCTATGACTAGTGAAGAGGCAATGGGAATGATAATCAATAGAATCAAACACAAGAATCCTTTCGAACTAAGTGGTCTGGAAATAATATTCCAGAGAGCTGGTTTCAACCCTAGAAAGATATTAGAACTTTGCGAATCAATAGCCAAAACAAATGAGAACGAAACCATAACAAAAGAGTTTGTTGAAAAATTCTTTATGTCTAAAGGAAAAATTAAGACTGAAGAAATGGAGATAATGGAAAAGCTTTCACCGTTGCAAAAAGAAATCGTAAACATACTTAAGACAGGTGATTTTACTCCCAAGCAGATAGCCACTCAATTGAACAAGCCGACAAAGACTATAACCTCCCAGTTAGCTTGCCTGGGTCTGAAATCTGGAGTAGATGTAATGAAGAGGAAAGGAATTAATCACCCTATCATAGAAGAGATTTCTAAGAAACCAGCAATTTATAGATTGAAAAAATAGTTTACATAAATTAAGTTTTTTCCAATTCAGAAACCTGTTTCTTGACTTTATCTATTGCATCAAGATTGACAGATATAGACCTTATGCCAGCTCTAACCAAGAACTCTACAGCATCACTTCTATTGCTGGGTAACTCACCACATATTGAAGACTCGACATTATATTTGTTACAAATTTCAATAACGTGCTTAAACAAGAACTGCATTGCAGGATGCATCTCATCAAAAAGCTTGATTATTTTTTCATTGTCCCTGTCCAGACCTAAGGTTGTTTGTGTCAAATCATTGGAACCAAAAGACGCGAAGGCGATCCCTTCCTTGCAGAAATCTTCTATTGTTAGTGCGCAAGCAGGAACCTCGACCATTATGCCGAAATTATCAGGTGCACCCATCTCTCTTGCAATTTCCTTGGATTTTGTCAGTTCATCAATCCTTATAATAAATGGCAATTCCCAAACAACGTTATTCAAACCCTTTTCATGCAATTGTTTTAGTGCTCTTAGTTCACATCTCAAGATTTCAGGTTCGTCCAAGCTTCTTCTTATTCCATGCCAACCTAGCATGGGATTGTATTCTTGGGGTTCATTTTCTCCGCCTTTCATATTCCTAAACTCATCTGTTCTAGCATCTAAGGATCTTACCCAAACAGGTTTTGGATAGAATGCTTCAGCCACCTTTCCTACGCCATCAAAAATCATTTTAGTCAGTTCATCGCCTTTACCCTGTCTTACGTATTCTATTGGGTGCATTCCTGCTTTTGTAAGCATATGTTCTAATCTCAGCAAACCGACTCCATCAGCATGTTTTGCTCTCTCAGCAGTTTCTGGGAAAGCAATGTTAACCTTAACCTGAACTTTTGTTTTAAACTCTTTCTCTTCAGTTTTTTTCTCTTCAATTTTTATTTCTCCTAGATAGACCTTTCCATGAGTAGCATCAACCGTGATCTTCATACCTTCTTTCAAGACCTCAGTAGCCTTCATTGTTCCTACAATGCAGGGTATTCCCAATTCTCTAGACACTATTGCAGCATGGCAGGTCGTACCACCTTGGTCAGTAACTATAGCAGAAGATTTTTCCATTGCAACTACAAAATCAGGATTTGTCATTTTTGTAACGAGCACATCTCCTTTTTGTATCTTGTCAATCTCGTTAGCTTCATGGATTATTTTCACGATACCTGAGGCCACTCCAGGCGAAGCTCCATAACCTTCTAGGATAGAAGTACCTTTCACTTCCTCTGATTTCTTCTCTTCAAGTGTTGTTACAGACCTTGCTTGTATAATATATATTTTTCCTCTCTCAATTGCCCACTCAATATCTTCTGGAAAATTATAATGTTGCTCTATTTTCTTGCAATAAGCAGCCAAGGCCACAATCTCATAATCAGTTAAAACTTGGATATTTTGTCTTTCTAGGGAGACTGGTCTCTCAACAGTTACGCCATAAATGTTTTTAACAGTTTCAGTGAGTTTTTTACCAATATGTTTTTCTAAAATGTCGCCAGTTTCTTTGTCAACATAATATCTATCAGGTTCAACCTTACCCTGAACAAGCGTTTCTCCCAAGCCCCAACAAGCCTCAATAACAATATGATTAGAGCCTTTAACAGGATTTGTAGGGTCGATAGTAAAAACGACTCCGGATTTTTCAGAATTAATCATTCTCATAATTACAACTGAGATAGAGCAATCTTGTGGCTGGTTATGTTTGTATCTATAATAGATAACCCTGGGTGTATACAAAGAAGCCCAGCATTTTTTAATAGCCTCTATCAGTTTCTGCTCTCCTTTAACATTCAAGAAGGTCTCATACTGACCAGCAGAGGATGCTGTTTTTATGTCTTCCATTGTCCCGGAACTTCTTACAGCAACAAACGGTAGCTCCATAGGCTTTACAAAATCTAAGTTTAATAAAGGACCACCATAAAGTTTTTTGTAAGCAAATATTATCTCGTCTTCCATCTTTTCAGGTATTTTAGTCTCCATTATCTTTTGTTTGATCTTAGCTGATGTGTCGTTCAAAGAATTCACATCTGAATAATTGATGCTCTTAATTATTTCCATTATCTCATTTTTCAAATTATTAGATTTTATAAATTCATCATAAGCTTCTGATGATATAAAGAAGGGTTCTGGCACTGGAAATCCGGCATTTATCAGTTCTGCTAGGTTTGCTCCTTTACCACCTATTAGCTTTACGTTTTGTTTTCCTAAGTTTTCGGCTTGCAAAATAAATGCCATAAATATATATGCTCAGCTGTTTCTTAAATGTTTTTATTCCTATTAGAACAAATATAGAGAATATGGAACTTCTTGATGTTGAGCTGCCTAAGAAGGTTGTAATAGGACCCAAAGCACTGGAAAGAATAGGAGATGTCTGTAAAGAACTTGATTTGAAAGGTCCTGCTTATGTCTTTACAGGTCCAAACGCTATAAGAGTCATGGCCCAGAAGGTTTTGAATATAATAGAAAGTTATGACTATAAGGCTGATATTAAGATACTTCCTGAAAAAATTAACATGAACCAATTAGTAGGATTGAGTGATCCAAACTTTGTTATTGGTGTTGGAGGAGGAAAAGTAATTGATGTTGCAAAGCTGTTCGCAAAGAACAATAAAATACCTTTTATCTCTGTGCCAACAGCAATATCTCATGACGGTATAGCAAGTGATAGAGCAGTTATAGATACTTATAGCATACCGGCAGTAATTCCTACTGGAATAGTTATTGACACAGATATCATTATTAATTCACCTTATCGTTTGACAGCTTCTGGTTGCGGAGATGTAATAGCCAAAATAACAGCTGTGGCAGATTGGGAACTTTCTCATGAAAAAACTGGTGAATATTTTTCAGAGTTTGCAGCTAACATCAATAAAACATCAGCAGATCTTATAATCAGTTCTGCGACTTCTATAAAGAATCTTGAGATGAGAGGCATAAAGAATCTCATAGAGGCTCTTGTATTCTCAGGCATTTCAATGTCAATAGCAGGTTCAAGTAGACCTGCCTCAGGTTCTGAGCACTTATTTTCTCATGCCCTTCAAGCCCTGTACCCTGAAAAAACAAGCCTTCATGGAGAAGAGTGCGCTCTGGGAACGATTCTTTGTTCTTATTTACATGATATGGATTGGCAAAGAATCAAAAAAGCCCTAGAAGTTTTAGGTTTGCCTACAAATAGCCAAGAACTCGATATACCTGACAGAATAGTTATAAAAGCTCTCATTGAAGCCAAAAATATAAGGAAAGATAGGTTTACCATACTTAATTATAAGAATATAGGCGAGAAAGAGGCTGAAATGGCAGCAAGGGAAACTGGCATTATTGAGTAGAAAGCAATTTAAATGTATCCTCAAATATATAGGTTTGAGGATGATATGGAAGAATGGAGAAAGTGGAAGCATATAACAAAACTTGATCCTGACAAAAAAATAAATCCAAAGATCATAGAAAACATAATAGAAACAGGAACAGATGCAATAATGATTTCAGGGACGCAGAATATTACTAAAGACAATGTTACAAGCCTTCTACATTTGTTAAAGGATTACGATATACCAAAGGTTCTTGAACCAGCTAGCCCTAATGGTCTAATATATAAGAACATTGATTGGTTGTTTGTTCCTTCAGTCTTTAATACTTATTATGCCCACTACATAAACGGCCTGCATAAAGTATGGGTAAAGATGCATAAGGATCAGATAGATTGGGATATTGTAGTACCGGAAGCCTATATTATTCTAAACTCAAAATGTGCTGCAGCAAAGGTTTCTAGAGCCGAAGAAATGACTTTAGAAGGAACTGTAGCAACAGCTGTCTGTGCTGAAAGATACTTTAACTTCCCGATCGTTTACATCGAATACTCAGGCAGTTATGGGGACCCTATTATTGTTAAGGCAGTAAAAGAAGCTCTGACAAAAGCGCATCTGATTTATGGTGGTGGAATAAACACAAAAGAAAGAGCAGAAGAGATGTCCCAGTGGGCGACGATAGTTGTAGGTAACACGATTTATGAAAATGGAACTCACTCGTTTATCGACACAATGCGCGGTAACCTTCTACGAGAGCTTACAGACATACAACAGAAACTCGGCAAGCTCAAAAGGCTCAGAAAGAAAGTAAAGAATGAGAAACCTGAAGAAGTTGAAGAGGAAGAAGAAGACCCAGACTATGTAAACATAACAAAAATAGGTGAAGTTGAGAAAAAAGTTATTAAACCTCAGATAAGAGTCCCGAAAATCAGTTATAAGAAAGATAGCGAAGAAAAAAGTAAAAAGAAATCTTAACTTCTATCTCTATAGTCTTCTAACCATTTTAAGAAATTTTTCTTCTCGATCTTTTTGATCTCATTTTCAATATCTCCTGGAGAAACGGCAGCATAATAATCTCTGATTTCTGGTTTTATTGTGTCGACAACAATTATTTTAGACTCATTCAAGAATTCTTTAATTTCCTTGTCAACCTCTCCTATGACTATCTTCGGTTTTATAGATGCTAGAATTTTTGCAGTGACTTTGGAGAACTTGAAGTTCTTTATCCATACAATCCTGTTGCTTATTTGAAATTGTCTGTTTGCATTAACAATATCTTCCTTATCAAAATTCTCTATAATTACCACAGGAATCTTTTTTTCTTTCTCTATAGATGCCAGTTCGTCTTCTATCCTCTGTTTTTCTTCAAAAGCCTGTTTGATGTTCCTCTCTTTGTTCAGTTCGAATTTTAACTGTTTTATCAGGATGTCTCTTGACCTCATCTCTTTATCTTTCAAAATCTGCTTCCTGGCCTCTTCGGTTTTTTTCATCTGTTCTTCTATATACTCCTGTTTTTGGACTTCAAGGTTTCTTACCCTGTTTTCTAGTTTATCTGTGTACGCCTTCACTATCTCATTTCTGTTCCTTTCTTCTCTCAGTTTTTTGTTTAGTTCTTCTATAATCTCCTTGTCATCTCTTTTAGGTTCCTCCTTGAAAGTTTTCTCTTCTAGCTTTTCTTTAGGTCTCATCTTGTCTATTGCCTCGGCTATGTTCTTTGCCTCCTTTCTCACTATCATCTCCTTTGCTCCATCGCTATGCCTGCTCAGGCCTAGAGCATACAAGCTATTATCTATGTTGTAGAATTGAGCAGAGTAAGCCTTGAAAGCAAAAAGAGAGGCGGCAAGAGCGTCCCTTTCGTGATCATCCTTCATTGATATGTTCACTATATTTTCCTTTTCCTGAACCGTCAGGTCATGGTCAGGAGAAAATACCTTGGAATTAAAGGCGGACGCTATCTTTCTTATTTTATCAGGCAAATTCTTCTTGTCTGTAGCCACTATAAGAGGCGTTCCGAAAATCATTATTTGTTTGATTATGTTGGAAGTTGAAAAATGTTTCTTGCTCTTTAGATATAGAAGATTCTTCTTAAGGTCATGGATCGATATTCCGGTAGTTGTTCCAATGTCCAAACCAACAATAAGAGGCTTTGCCATGAGAAATAATTAAAAGCTCAAAATGAAATATTTATCTCATGGAAGGTTTTGAGTGGTATGTCATAACGGGAGCCCCAAGCTCTGGCAAAACAACAATAATCTGTCAGCTCTCAAAAATAGGTTACCTGACTGTTTCTGAAGCAGCAAGAACCTTAATAGACAAAGAGATTTCAGAAGGTAAAAAACTGGAAGAAATTAGAAAAGGTGAACTAGAATTTCAAAGAAAAGTTTTGAAGATGAAAATAGAAATAGAGAACAAACTGCCTAAAGATAGGATAATATTTTTTGATAGAGGAATTCCTGACACCATTGCTTATTACAAATTATATGAATTCGAATTAGACATTGAAGAAGCTTTAAAACTATGTAGAGAAAAGAAATACAAAAAAATATTTTTCTTAGAACCTCTTTCTTTTGAAAAGGATTATGCAAGAACAGAAGACGAAACAACAGCAAAAAAATTAAGTGATTTAATTAAGAAAGCTTACATAGACCTAGGTTATGAGGTCGTGACAGTTCCTAAAACAACTGTTGAAAAAAGAATAAATTTTATTTTATCTAATCTGTAAATCTATTTGTATTCGCTATCCAAAACTCTCTTGATTTTTTCTGCTATCCCTTTTCCTATCCCGTTGACCTTTCTCAGTTCTTCTTCTGTAGCATTGAAAACATTTTTAGGAGACTCGAAATATTTTAACAAAGCTTTTGATCTTACCCTGGAAATATCAGGCAAACTAGCAACCAGATATTCTTGTTTCTCTTCTGTTGTTTCTGGCGTTTTCTTATTTCTCAGATTGATTTCTCTCTTCTCTTGTAGTTGCTCTCTTCTAGCGATCCAATAAATCACACCAGCAGTGTCTGCCATGTCTTTTGTCCATAAAATAGGTATAGCCATATCAACTGCTATTGCTGCCAATGAACCCCTTATTATGTTAGGCTGAAGAGTCCCATACAAGGACTCTTCGCCTTCTATAATCAGTATAGGTCTTTCAAAATTGTCCTTCATAGCCTTCAGCTGCTGGAAAAGCCTCTTATCTATTATGCTTTTGACATAGTCCTGGACAGTCTTTTTCTCAACTATCACTCTATCACTGAGAACAAAGTCTCCGAGAAGAAGCATCTTCTTTTGGATATCACAGTCATACTGTCCAAAATATTCTAGTATGCCACTATTAGACTCTCTTGTATCAACAAAAATAATAACCCTGCTCATTAGTTATATTTAAATAATCCAAAATTTTTAAAACTATTGTGCCCAGGAGGTAGTTCAGTCATCAGATATCAGGTCCTCGGACTGTGGTTTCAGCGTGCCGTCTTGAACGGTCCTCAAAGAAGTCTGAACCTTGAACTGGGCAAGACCTTTCTAGTTTTTTAATCATCAATAAACTACAAGTTTAATTAGAGTTTTAATGAATAATGAAGTATATACGAATCAGAGATGATTAAGTATTATTTCTTAGATATCTTACTGTATAAGAACTTACTGATTTCCTCTAAATCTTTCTACTTTTTAGAATAATGGCTGTTATAGACATGTATTATGTGTTATATATGTGTGTATGTGTGCGTGTATAATATATTATACAAAGATATAAATATGTGTGTATAATATATTATACATATGGATGAAGCAGAAGTACTACGCATAATAAATGAATATAATCCGTGGTGGGCAGGTAAAGAAATCCCCAAGTCTAGCTTAGGTACGTTTGAAAGAAAGGATATTTACTATTTGAAAAGAGAACTGGAAGTGAAACAGATAACGTCTATAATAGGTCCTAGACGTGTCGGAAAGACTATTTTATTGCATCAACTGATAAAACACCTTTTGGATCAGAAAATCGAACCCCAGAGAATATTTTACCTATCGGTTGATGAGAATGAACTAAAACGTGCCAAAGCTGAATTAAGTGATATTCTGGCTGTTTATTCAAAATTTGTTGCCAAAAAACCACTTAACGAATTGAAGGAGAAACACTACATCTTTCTGGATGAGATACAAAGCGTTGACAGATGGAGCATAATTCTAAAGAACTGGTATGATCTCAGATACAATATTAAGTTTGTTATATCGGGTTCATCAAGCATGGCATTAGCCAAAGGCTCGAAGGAATCATTATTAGGAAGGATTAACACATGCATTCTTTTGCCTTTGAAATTCTCAGAGATACTTCGTTATGAGAAGGTTTTTGACACTACTGATTTTTTAGATACTAGACGATTTTTTATTCATTCAATAATTAATAACAATCCTGAATTATTGTTTTCACAGTTTCAAAACCTATTGGGTAAAACAGCATCAATTCAGAATGAAATTGAAATCCTTCTTAATAGATATTTAATAGTTGGAGGATACCCGGAATTTTTGGAATTAAAAGATGATTACACAAGAATAAGTAAAACAATGCAGGAAAAAATTAAATCCACCTTCTATAAGGATATCATATTGTTTTTCAAAATAAGGAATCCTAAAATCTTAAATGAATTATTTTTAAATCTGGCCGTATCAAGCTCTCAAAAAATTAACATAGCAAACGCAGCTAAGGACTTGGATATCAAAAGACCTACCCTAAAGACTTATTTAGAGCACTTTCTTGATATCTTCTTGATTTCTAAATCCGAGTTCTACTCAAAAAGTAGAAGAGTTAGAACTAGAAAATTGAAAAGAATATATGTTAATGATCCAGGCATTAGAAATTCGTCTATAGGCCATCTGGATGAAATGCTTATACAAGATTCTAAAGAGGTAGGCTTAGTGATGGAAGGAATAGTTTATGACCATTTGAAAAGACTGAAATTTATATTAGAAAGAGGCTCTGAGACAGAAGTTTTTTATTGGGAAGGAAAAAAGGAAGTCAACTTTGTCATCGAACTGAAAAGAAAAGCTATTCCAATAGAATTAAAATATCAATCAGAAATAACCAATAGCGATACTGTAAGCTTGAAGGAATTTATAAGCAAGTTCAAATCACCATTCGGAATTTTGATTACAAAAAAAATGTTGAAACTTGAAGAAAAAATCCTATTCGTTCCGTTGTGGTTATTTTTATTAATGATATAATTTATAAAGTTTTGAAATGACAAAATAATTAAGGTGATTAAATGAGTATAAAGGAAAATAAAGAATGGAAGGAAAAGATACCAAAAATAAAAGAATATATTGAATTGACCGAGGAAATAATCAAGCCGTATGAACTAACAATCGATTCGAGACTAGCAAACACAATTTTGAAATTCCTATTAGAAAACTTTTTTCCAAAAGGATGATTAAATGCCCAAAAGAACACAATTTCTAACATGCCCGCTCTGTGGTCATAACGAGGGATATGATGAAACAAACAAAAGAAGTAAAAATGATGGAACAATACAGATTAGAACATATCGATGTTTTCACTGTAATTTTGAGTTTTTAGCAATAGAAAAGGTATTATTGCCTATAAAGCCAAAAGAAAGATATGCAAGAGTTAAGAAACGCATAGACGAGATTAATAAAGTTAAAAATTTTCGGGACGGACTTTGGGATATCAATTCAAGATTGGGAAATACAAGGGAGACTGACATATGGATAAAGCACACGATAAAGGAAATGACCAAGATGGGATTGAAAAAGGATAAGGAAGTAATAGAAAAACTCAAAGATGACGGTTGGGAAAGTCCAGAAGAAGAGATTGTTGTTGAAAAAGCATTCAAAACCAAGAAAAAGGGCTGATTCTTCGTATTTACAATAAAAAACCCATCTATTGACGATTCTGGTATAGAATATAGGAGAAATATAGTATAAAAATGGTAATTATTATGTCAAAACAAAAAATGCCATCAGAATATAAGAAGGTATCCTTTAGTCTAAGCTTTCCTCCAGAGATAGCAGTTCAATTGAAATCTATGGAATCTGGAACTAGGTCCTCTTTTGTCTCTGATGTTTTGAAAGAAAAGTTAGAAGAGTTGAATAGAAAATGATTGTTTTGCTACCTTTAGCAATTATTCAAAAATAGTTAGTAAATAAATAATGGGAAGAAAAATAAATCCTAAAAATTCAAAGGTTTATTCGTATCCAGTAAAAAGTTTGATAATTGTACCCGGTAAATGCTGTTATCGGGTTTTCATAATTATTAATGGGTGATAATTTGTCAGAAGCATTTGAGCCATACAGTTTTAAAAAGGCTTGGCTAAGGGCGAAAGGAATTAGAGAAGGTGGAGAAACATCAGACCAACCATTCAGGCCTTTTTCATTCTCAAACATAATCAACAAAAGAGAACCGACACCAAGTCCAGAGCAAACAACAGAAATTAAAGAAGACGAAGAGTTTATCCAGAGCATAACTGATTCAGCGATGGAGAGACTTCGAGAGGAGAAGCTAGTCAAAGAGATAGATAATAAACCTTCTTTTGAAATGACAGAAGCAGAGAAGAAAATCTGGGCCCAAAAGCATGGGTTCAGTAATTAAGGATTGATAAAAATGATACTGCAATTACAAGTTCAGGATTTCAAAACAATACTAAAAAGAATAAAATCGAGTGGTTCAGACTCCTTTAAGGATTTTTTATACTTTGTAAAGCCGGAAGGTTCTGGAAGTGTTCTATTATTTCGAGACGTGCTAAATGAATTAACCTATGCGACTTTCATAACAGAAAAAGACCTTGAGGATAATGAAATAAAGCAAATAGTAGATCAGTCTTTTGTCTGCGATGTACTCGATGTCTACAAGGATAACACTCAGGTAATCGTAAATGCAATCGAAAGTCTCAAACCCTCGAACATTCCAACCATGAAAAATAACCAACAGCTACAGGAAGAAAATCAAAATGTCCAAGAATGAAGAAGTCAAAGACCTAGAATACTATGAAAAAATAGGAATTCAGGAAGAACTTAATCATATTTATGACGTTTAGGAGAAAGAAATTCAGGTATGCGAAGGTAGGCCTAGTGCAATCATAGAAATCACTAAACACTTCTTTAAACGCTATTTGAATTTCCTCCAAAAAGTGATTAGATGCTTAGAATGTGCGACCGTTGTGGCAAAGTAACATTCCAAGAAGTCTTAGGAAACGGAAAATACAGATGTCAAAATTGCGATAGGATAATGAGTTTATTTTAGGTGGTTGAATGGAAGAAAAAAGAGAGTTGCTCGATTTTATAATGAAATACAAAGACAAAGCTATCGAATGGATTGAACCGATATCAGACGAGGATTTTAAGAAAGACTTGGAAGAGACGGATATCAAGGAACTTAAAAAGGCGGTAAAACTGATAGCGGGTAAACTGATAACAGATGAGATAGCCGAGAAAACCCGTTACATTGGATAGGGTAATTTTATGGGCGAAGTGTGTCAAAAATGCGGTTCGTTAAATACGAGACCTAGCAATAACATGATAAAATGTTCCTACTGTGGTAATGTGCAACAGTCCCTTAAAACTATGTGTTGGCAGGTTAAAGAGCAGAGATAATTTTTATAATCAAGTGAGGAGGTTAATAAAATGAATGAAGAAGAAATAACAAATTGGTTTTCAAGCCATTATGGAACTAGGGCAGAACCTATATCTTGCATGTTAGCTTTGCGACAAGGCATAAATCCAGATTTGCTTTCAAAGGAGTTCGATGAGCGAATGGCTTCGGCTAAGATATCGGGAGATAGAGAGTTCGAGGCACAGAAGCAACAAAGAGAAAAAGAATATCAAACCTTCATCGAATCAATTAAAGGAAAGTTCACAAAAGATTTCAAATTCATGTTCGAGACTTTGAGCGAAAATGTGCAGACAGGCAGAGCGAAAATAGAAGATACAATATTCCTGTGCAGATGCGGAGCCAAGCACGATATCTGGACAAGGTTTACAACAAACTTCAGCAATAACTCAAAGGTGAAAGAGCAAATACTCTCTAGAATAACTTTGAATAATATGTCTCCTTGGAGTCTGTCGCTATCATGCACTTGCGGAAACAGATATAAGATTCATGCAGAGTTAAAAGATTAATTTAGATCTCATTAGATTTTTAGAGGTCATAAGAATAGAAGAAAATGTTTTGCAGTTGAACAGTTACAAAACAACGAGGTGATAAGAATGGAGTTGAGACGATTACATGCGACTATAGAAAGAGAATTATATGACCATCTTCTAAAATCAGGTAAGTTCGGTCCCAAGTGGGACGAATGGGTTTCTCAGGCTCTCATTTCTCAACTGGAGAAAGAAACTGGGATAATAAAAAGCATGGGTTCGAGTGATTCACATGACTGACCAAGACAGCATTTTAAACAGGACCTACGAGGAACTGAAAGCAAAAACAGAGCTGACACCGGAGGAGACAAATATCTTGAAGCTTCTCGAAGATAAGATCTCACTTTCAATAAGCGATGAGCAAAAAAGAGAAATGGAAATTAATGAACTTGTGGACATTTTGGGTAAGACAATAAAGCAAGACAACACCAACAAATTAATAAGCTTCCTAGGTATGCTCTCGACTTATACGGAATCAAACCAGTTTAATGTAAGCTTCAGGGCCCCAAGTTCAACAGGCAAAAGCTACATACCTTTGGAATTGAGTTATCTGTTTCCTAGCGAGGACGTTATGAAAATAGCTTATTCAAGTCCGACAGCTTTCTTTCATGACAAGGGAACATGGAACGCTGAGGACGGGACAATAACAATAAACCTTCACCAGAAAATCTTAATCTTCATGGACCAACCGCATGACCAGTTACTTCAGAGGCTAAGGCCTTTGTTGAGCCATGATCAGAAAGAATTGACGTGCAAGATAACAGACCGCTCAGAGAAATATGGACAGAAGACTAAGAACATAAAATTAGTAGGATATCCGAGCGTCTTCTTCTGCACAGGATCTCTTAACATAGACGAGCAAGAGACAACTAGAAATGTTTTGCTAAGTCCGGAAACAACAGAGGAGAAAATAAGAGAGGCCATACAGTTAAAATTAATGAAGGAAGCGAACAAAACAAAATATGATGAGTGGGTTAACTCTGACGAAAGAAGGAAATTCTTAATCCAGAGAATCAGGGCGATAAAAGAGGAAGGAATAAAGCAGATAATCATACCAAACGAGATAGACATTTTCAACAGATACAGGGAGACACAGACAAAATTAAAGCCAAGGGCATCAAGGGACATAGAAAGACTATGCTCAATTATAAAATCCCTGGCTTTATTGAACTGCTGGACTAGAGAAAGAAATGAGGAAATGAACCTTTTAGCCAGTCAAAAAGACGTGGACAATGCCTTTAGCATCTGGTCTGAAATAGCATTAAGTCAGGAACTAGGAATACCGCCTTTTGTATATAAGGTCTTCGAGGAAGTTGTAAAGCCAATCTGCACGAATGGAACAAATAAAAAAGAAATAGCGGTGAAGTATCTAGAAAAATATGGAAGGTATGTCTCAGACAGGTATCTAACAAGGGAATTAATACCGGCTATGGAGAACTCAGGCCTAATCTATGAGGAATTGAACCCTGATAATCGAAGGGAAAAGCTAATCTATGCGGTTTAATATATGTTAATTGACGTGGGAATACATACACTTCAATATGGTGGTATTACCATCATGTTCAAAGGGATATATTAATTGATAATATAAGGTCTAAAACGTTAGCCATATCTCTCTCGTACACACGAAAAAACATCAAAATAGGCCAAAATCAAGCCTGTTTTTCATGTCAGTATATAAGCCTTTAAAGTGAATCAAAAGCTTCCATAGACGATAATTAAGGCTTATTTGTCGTAATCCTACCTTAACCCAGAATCCTTTTTATTGCCTTCGTAACCTTGACGCTTCCATAGTGAACTCCACACTTCCATAAGCCTAGTTTATTCCATTAAGCCTAACCTAGAGGGTCTTGGCATTTTGCGGTCCCTGTCTTATTCAGGACTTCCATTAATCCGGTCTTTACTTACTCTGGATTGCATACTTACCTTTGATGGCGAAATATCGTTTCGCCTTTGTGAAAAGAATCAGCTAGATTCTTTGAACCTAGCTTCCAAATCGCTTACAATCAAGTCGATAGACTTCTTGATCGTTTCCCACTCCTGAACCAAACTAGACTCAGCATGTATCGAAAAACTCCAGTTTGTTCCCCTACTATTATGTTCGACACTTATCGAATCCCTGATTGACTGTATCAATTCCATTAATTAGCCTCCTTTTTTAGATAATGATTATAGACCGCTCCTATTTTCCCTTTAACCTGTTCTTGCTCTTCTTGGTTCTTTTTTCGTTGTTCGTCTGTCCAGTTCGTAGCGTCCTTTATCTCATAGGATATATGCTTTCTTGTCTCTAGAATCGCTTTGAATCTCTTAATCTGATTTTGTTCAAAATCATTCAATTCAATATTTTTTATGAAATCAAGAAAAGCGTTTAAGTCGTTCTCATCGCTGTAAGCTATGCCAAAACCGAGCCAAGAAATATATCCTGTCTCTTTGACCTTGACCATGAAACCGATATCTGAATATGTGGACTTCTTCGGAGCGTTCCATAAATTAGTTTTTGGATTTAGCGTTTGACTAACAAAACGAACACCGTTCTTTGTTGTCTCTAGCCAGTATCTTATTTGAGTTCTTAGGCGGAAGCCATAAGGATAATCCCCCACAATTAAAGCCGTTTCCGGTGTGGTGTGCCTTTCCTTGATTGGCTCATATTCTTGATAGTTCATGGAGACACCTCGTAAAAGCTAAAGACCTTGTCGTGTATCTCTTGCCTTGCCCTATCATCCACTATTAACCTTGCGTTCTGCTTTGGTATTTCAATCATATACATCACCTATACACTCCTATATTCTATTAGATATATATAGATTTCATGTATATACGACAAGTGTCTTAATAGAAACTTGATAGATACCTATGGGTACGGGGGGGTACTGCACTCTGGGACTCCCAAGTATACAAAAAACATCCATTTTTATAGAAAATTCCTATATTTTTTGGGGGGAAAAATTAAGCCTTATGCTCTTCCAAGTATCTTAGAACAATGGTCCTGACCTTCTCGGAAGTGCTTATTCCTAGTAGTTCATGCTTCTTTAGTTCCTCTACCGCTATCTTGGGCAGGGTTAGACCTATCTTTTCTGAATAGGGAGATTGCTTGAATTTGCTCTTTTCTATACTCTTTTCAGACATTAAATCACCTCTTAATATATTCTTTCTAGATTATTTAAAACTACCTCTGGGTATTCCTTAGAAATAGTCCTCTTCGTTATCTTCTTCCTCTGCTGAAATTACCAATAGTCCGTACAGGATTAAGTCCTCTAGCATAGGATCACTTGAAATTATTTTATCTTAATTTTTTCTACTCTATTTAAAAGATGTTTAATAGTGTTGTTTGTACAGCGTGGTTCTTTCTTACATTCTTTAATAAAAGTTTCATAATCTATCCAATTTCCTTCATGGTCATATTCTAGTTCTGCTTTATTTTCGAGTATTAACTGATTGAAAACTATCTTAATTGTTTCCCGCATTTCATCAAGTTTCATTTTTTTGTCATGAGGAATTTTATCAAACGCTTTCTCAATAGTTATTATGTCTCCCTTTTTGAATTCCCTCAATATGCAGTTCAGCTCATTCTCCAATTTAAAATCGTTTGAATTCATTATCTCGCTTACCCCATATATCTCTCTACCTCTTCCGGTCCCTTTACATCAAGAGGATATTTGCCTGCTGCCTTTAGTTTCTTTGCGGTTTCCAGTAATTTCTTCAAATCCATATTAGGAAGCACATTATAGAAATGGCGGATAGCATTTAATTGTCCCTCGTAATTTTCAGTCATTTTTTTCATTTTTTCCATAGTCTCTATAAGTTCCGTTTTCTCTGCATCTAATGTATCCCTTCTTATTTCCTCTGTCAATCCTTCACCGCATTTTGAACAGAATGTTTTGCTTATATCGTTTTTCTCCTGACATCTCGGGCATACATAGATTTTTGCCTTGAAATTTTCATTAGATTCTTTCTTCAAGCCGTACATCTGAAGGATTGAATCGTCAATATTTTTCCCTGCCAGATGGATATAAATTGCGTTCATCTTGCTACCCTGCGTCCACCCAAAGAACTCTTTCATCTGTGCGTCCGTCAGATGATTTGCCAATTCCGTCGCCCTAGAATGTCTGAACAAATGCGGAAATATCCTTTTCTTGATTCCCGCCCTTCCCATGCAATTTTTTATAATTTTGAGATAACCGCTATATGTAATCTCACCGCCCTTATTTCTAGTTCCCTGACTAACCCATAAAGGGGATTCAGGGTCATTCTTGTTCGGATGCAAGTCAATCCAACTTTTCAAAAGAGCCTCTGACTCGATAAGCCTTAATCTTCTCTGTCCTGTCTTTCCAGAAACCATGATTAATATGCCATATTGGTCGAAAGTAACATGCTTCAATTTCAATGTCGCTATCTCGCCTATGCGACAACCGGATTCGTATAAAGTCCTAATAAAAGCCCTATCCCTGACATTATCACAAGTATTTATCATTTTTTCAATCTCTTCTCTTGTTATCAATTCCTCCGGCAATTTATGACTATTGTTAGCTTTGTACCTTATCCAACTGACCTCTGGCGGATAAATCTTTTCCTCTCTTGGAATACCTCTAAGCCACTTGTAGAATTTGCGGATAATGGACTTGTAGGTTAAAACAGTGTTGGGAGAATAATCATTATTATCTATTATCTGAACGACCCTCATAACGTCTTCTTTCTTTGCCTTGTTGAAATCCATCTTAAGCCACTTGGCAACTTTAATCAAGTTAACGAGCAGCCTCTCAACTCTAGCGGACGATAGGCTCTCTTCCACTTCCACATATTTTTTAAAGTCCATAAGCAGTTTGATGTTCTTCTGAGAAAGCTTGTCTTTGTTATTTTCAATTCTTCTCATCAGGGTTTCAATCCTTTTCTGTTTCTTGTAAGGGTCTAAAAGCGAATCCATATTAAAATAATGTTATCAGTAACTTATAAAGATATGCCCACATTAAACTCATAGTGTAATGCCTGAACTGGGCATTTTTCTTTTAGAAGTTAACTTATGTTTTGCATAAGTAGATTCAATTCAGATACTTTAAAGTCTGTAAAGTATTTCTGCTAAAGACGGACAGTAGAGCCTCGATCAACCAATTTTTAAAATCGTTTAACTATTTTTAGCCAGAAACTTAGCTCAGTCTCAATTTTACACAATTTTTGAAACAATAAAATGAAAATTTTTTTCAAAGGGTGTTTTTTAAAAATATAGGAATATCTTAGGAATTGGAAGGAATATCCTTTGTTTTTAGATGTGTCAAAAAAATTCATATTTCAAGTTTATTACAAATTCTCAATTTTTCAAAATTTTACTTAGTAATCTCACGATTTAAGACTGCTGCCAAGCTTGAGAACCCTGTGAATTCTCATGAGATTCCTCTTTATTCTCAGTATCTTGAGAAACAAAGTAGAAAATCTTGCCATCTCTTTCTTCCTTTCTAACCAACCCTCGTTCTCGCAGGTCCTTGATTTTCCTAAAGAGCGTAGCCTTGGAACAGACCTTGTTTTTAATGACCTCTTCTTCCAAGGCCGCTGTTTCAATTGGACCTTTCTCTTTTATGAGACTGAGAATCAAGGAAGTATTAATCTTCTCAAGAGTCTTACCTAGTCTCTCTTTAGTTGCCTCATCCACGGTAGCATTTATCTCAGCCTCTATCTCGAACCTGAGGTTTCTTATGAGTCTCATGACCTTGTTCTCATAAGACTCTAAGAAGTTCTTGAAATCTTCGTGCTGTTCCACTTGTTTAGTTATACCATCTTGTATAACCACTATATTGTCCTTGTAAGCATCAATCTTCTTGTCTATGGCTATGAAGCACTGACCTATTGCCATTGACAGTTTGTCGAACTTTTGGTTCAGTTCTCCCATAGAAGAGCCTATATCAAGGCTCTTCTGGTCTAGAACAACCTTTTTTTCTAATTTCTCAGGCTCTTTGATTTCCTCTTTTTTCCAAAACTTAAGCTTAAGCATCCTATCGCTTTTTCTTGTTTTCTCTTGAATATTTTAATTGGGCTTTTTTACAGCCAGTAGCTATCTTTCCCATAATATAAATGGATTATTTATAAATATTAATTAACCTTAGAATTGAGCTGCCAGAGCATGTCAAAATAGGTTCTAAAGCTCTTTGCAATGTATTCATTCTCCATCACGAAAGCGATTGCTATCGGCGAGTACATTATTATCGCGACAATATTTTTGAAGACTTTAAATAGCGTGGGTGTCTTAAATCCTTGAGGCATATACCTTACTTCTGTTAGAGGAAGATCATCAACAAATTTTTCTACCTCTACATCATAGTTTTTTATTATCTTGTAAAGGATTCCTTTTTTTATACGTCTTCTATGTAAGCCTCTGAAGTAAGCAGCCAAAGAAGGGTTTTCTATCTTAGGCGTTCCTATAAAATAAACAACATCTCCTTTCTCAGCCAAGCTCATTATTCTTTCTTCTAAGGTTTTGACTCCCTTGAAACCCTCAAATATCTTGGCTCTAGATATTTTCTTTGATAATTCCTGTCTCTTCAGAAGTTCATCGATGGTTATCTTTAGTTCTTTTTCAAACTGTTTTAGCCTTTCCTCTTTCTCTCTTAACAAACTATCGAACTTTGAAGGATCAGCTGCCTCGAAATATTTTTTATTGGCAGTTATGATATAGCTTACCAAACCTTTTGAAATCAAACTATCTAATATTTGATATATTTTCGAAGAGGGTATCTTAGTCTTCTTTATTATAGAACCTGTTGTTGTTGATCCTAGTTCAAGCAGAGCAACATATGTCTGAGCTTCCTTTTTGTTTAAACCTAATTTCAGCAACGCATCCAAGTTCATATATTTACATGATTTTTCTTAGATTTAAATTTTTTATACTACTACAAAAAGTAGTAGATCAACCATAAACACTAAAAATAACAATTACTGAAGGGAATATGCGTTATGATATTGGAACTTTTTTAGAAGAGCAACATAAAAAAAGAGAAGATTCAATACCAAAAATATATAGATTCCTATCAAAGCTAGGGCAAGAGTTATGGGATATAAATAAAATAAAACCACATCACATAGAAACTGCCCACGACATACATGCCCTATATATTGTAAAGGAACCGGAGATATCAAACAAATTCGTTTTCCCAAAATACTCTATGTTAAGAAGTGGTGTGGAAATGAACGGAAGGTACATTCACGTCCAAGTCTATCCGGGTTTCAGTTTTGAGCCCTATTCAAAAGAAGAGGAAGTGTGTTTGGCAGCTTGCTATCACACCCAGCCAAGAGATCATATATTTGGAGAAGAGCCATCAATTTGTTTAGGCTGGTTAGCAGATCAGAAAAACTATGGATTTGAAGAAACTGAAGATGTTGCAAAGCTGATACTGAAAAATATTCAAGGAATTGATAAAGGAAAATAACTACGTAAACCCATCAATGCTCTGTTGTTCTTTTTCATTCTTATTCTGCATTTCTCTAAGAATCATTTTCATTCTCTTCTCCTTTCTATAGGCTGTCCAGAAATAACTTTCGTCAATTGTATCTTTTGTTAATAAGAAGATTATCTTTCCTACCTTTGTTCTGCCAACCCTTCCTCTTCTCTGTATTGTTCTTATCTCTGAGGGCACTGAGTCATAAAAAACAGCGATGTCTGCTGATGGTATATGCAAACCTTCCTCACCTATAGGAGATGTTATTAAACAGTTGAAATAGTCTGCATTGAAATCTTTTATAACATCTATCTGTTCCTTCTGTGAGAGGCCTCTCTCTCCTGCTTGCCCAATGAGAATAACGGGCCTACAAATTTCCTGCAAAGAATCATAAATATTATAGATATTGTCTCTAAAGTGAGAGAAGATTATTAGTTTTACATTTTTGTTTCTTTCCAGCTCTCTTGTCAATATTTCTTTCAGTTTCATTATCTTTGGATGCTCTTCAGAACTTTCAATGATTCCCATTGCTTTTATGAAGTTAGGATCGTTCAAGATGCTTTTATCTGACTTGGTTTTCTTCTGACCAATTTTTTCTATATAGATTTGTGTGGCCTTAACGCTTTGAGTCTCTAATAACTCTAAGACGTGCCAGACCTTAACGGCTTCTACTATTAGGGAAATCAGGTAAAACATGAAAGGTTTTCTTTGAGTTGCAATTTGTTTACTAACTTTTTGTTGAGCTTCTAATAAATCCCTTTTTCTTTTAACGAAAATATTGTATTTTTTTAACTTGTCTAATCTTTCTCTCAAAGCTGTTTTTAATAATGTTTGAGCACTCTTAAGATTCTCTGGAAGACTTACCTTTTCATATTCCGTGGTTATGCTTTTGATGAAAGGTTTCACATCCTCGTCTAATTCTGTCCTTATCTCAACGGCATCTATGAAAAGGCTGTTGCATATCTGTTTTATCTTTCCTTCATCGCTACCAGGAGAAGCTGTCAGACCAAGTATTCTAGGGTTTTTTGCTTTTTCTGTGTAAATCTTTGCAACAAATGGGTAGGCATACTTCTTGACGGAACGATGGCATTCGTCAACTATTAATAATGAGAAGTCAGACAAATCAAATGTTCCATTTCTTAAATCATTGTCAATGGTCTGTGGTGTCGCACTTATTATTCTAGCATCTTTATACATGTTTCCTCTTTTATCTGATGATATTTGGCCTGTCAATAAAATAATTTCCTCTTCAGGAACGTTCATGCATTCTCTAAATATCTTTTGATGTTGAGCGCATAGAGGACGAGTAGGCGCTGTTATTAGAACTTTTGAGTTAGGATGTTTTTCCATTCTGTGCGCAGCCAGAAGAATAGCTAGGGTCGTCTTTCCTAAACCTGTCGGAAGCACGCAAAGAGTGTTCCTTTTAGAGGTAGTGTTCAGAATGGTTTCTTGATAAGTTCTAGACTCTATTGTGTTAGGTTTTATCAGAGGGTGTTCAACAAAAGGCATAAGAATATTCTGAGTTGGAAATTTAAAAATCATTTATATTTTTCAAAAAATTAGGCTTTCAAACATTCTCTTTTTCTTTTATAGCTACTGGCGATTCTCCTGCGTGCCATGATTGTCTTGGCCTAACCTGTATGTTGAATATCCTCTCAGAGTTGTCGTCCAGTATCAGAGCAGCACCTTTTGTTTTTGGAAGTTCTTGCAAAAGTTTTCTTATGTCTGAGAGCATGTAGGTCTGCATTATTGCTGATAGAGCCTCAATGTCTTGTTTGGCTGTTAGCCTATGTGCAATTATTAGATCTGACTGAGAGACGGCATCTTCATGAATCTTGTTTGGCCTCTGAGTTATTAAGACTAGGCTTATACCGGGTTGTCTTCCTTGTCTCAATAAAGTTAATAGTTCACGAGTGGCAGCTGTTTCTCCTTTATCTGGTAGATACTCATGACACTCATCAATTGTAATCCATGTCATGGGAACCTTTTTTACTGATTCTCCTCCCATCAAAGCCATCTCTTCTTCTCTTCTTGCAGCCATTCTTACCTGATAAATTTCTCTGCATAGGATTCCAATCATCAAACTTCTTACATTCGATTCTTGCAAAGAGACGTCTAAAACAGTCACAACGCCAGGCTCGAGAAAGTTTTCTATAGAAAACGCATGTTCCGAAAATATTCCCCAACCTTTTGCTGACAAGAACCTGTTCTCCAAAGACATTCTTTCTTTTTCATCAGACCTCTTGTCATTCTCGATTTCATAGATTATATCGTCAATAGAATAATCTCTTCCCTGTAATTTTTTTATTATTCTTTCTAACAATATTCCTAAAGGTTCAAACAAATTTATGTTAAACGTTAAGGACCAATCCGCGGTTGATAGGTCAGAAGGCTTGACAGCAAATATGCCGTCATAAGAGATTCCGTACTTATCGTAATAGGATTTTATCCCAATTGGTATGACGACCTTAATGTTAAAGCCCTGTGGTTTCATATTCCATTCGTTTAGTTCCATTAATTGCCTATCGTTAGGATTTTTCATTGACCAGAATATTCCCATAGTGTCTACCATTAAGCATGATAAGTTTTGCCTAACTTCGTCTGGCAGTTTTGTTATTTCTTCAGCTATGACTGCAGAACTATAAGACTTGCCCGAGCCTCTCTTGCCCGTGATTAAAATCACGTGAGGCCTTAGAACATCCATCAGAATAGGGTTCGTTAAATGAAAATCAAAGCCTTTCCCGACAACATGTTTTCCTAAAAATATACAACCCTTCTTTCCGTACATTAAGAAGTCTTCAGGTTCTCTTCCTACAATTATGTCTTCCACAACCATAGAAAGAATTTAGTAAAAGTGATTTAAATAAACAAACCGACAAAAGCTACTGCTGTTATTAATAACCATAACTTAAGGTTCCAAGTCATAATCTTAGATCCGTCCATTGGCGGGATTGGTAAGAGGTTGAAGAATGCTAAGAAAAATGATATTTTAGACGCTGTTATTAATAATCCTAAGGGAAGGAAGAAGTTTAACGTTAATAGGGAAATGGCAAGAGCTATGTTTACCAATGGACCTGCAAGGCTTATCAGAGCGTATTGTTTCCTTGTTAAACTAGAGACTTTGAAGGCAAAACCCTTCTTGTAAGGTGATATGTATACTGCTCCGGGAGCGGCTATGGTAAAACCTCCAGGTATTAAGGCTGTCACCAAGCCTAGAAACAAGCCTAAAGGCCACATCTTATACTCTGCCTCGCATCCATAGTGCTGTGCTAAGAGCTTATGACCTAATATCTCATGTGAAGCAAAAGCGATTATCACAACGAACAGAGTTGATAAGAAGATTCCTATGTTAAATGAGCTAAAGATAAATGTCAAGGCTATGATTGAGATGATCAAGTCTCTTATCTCATTTTTTGTAAACATAAGAATATTGCTTATTAGAGAAATTTATTATTAACTATTGAGAATTCTCTTAGCTCTTCTATAGGCTTGGGCTCTTGAGACATGCTCCCTTTCCATTATCTCCTTTACCATGTCTCTTAGTTTGCCATAAGTCTTCTTTCTATCAGATAGAGGCTTACCAGAAAACATCTCTTGAATTAGCTGCGATGTTTCATCTTTACCTACAAACATTTGCTTTGGAAGTTCTGGTATTTTATATTTCTCATCGTCCAAGAAAACCTGAGCAGTAGGTTCTGGCAGAGGCTGTGGCATTGTTGGTGACATTGGCTGTGGAATCGGTTCTGGTTCTTGAGAAATCTCATCATTCATTATAACTTGTTTTCTCAACTGAGATTTCTCATTTGAAGATATATCATCCAAGAATTCATTTATTATTCGCATGGATTCTTCTGTCTGTTCCTTGAATTTCTTCCATGATTCTTCCATGACAACATTTAGATTAACCTCCATTTAAATTTTTCTGTTGTAATTTTCTACCCCTACATTTCCTATAGAAATCTTAGAGCAAAGTCATGGAGAATCTGAAAATTATTTTTTGATTACGAAAATCTTAATTTTTTCCAAAAAACCATGAAAATTTTGTCAAAAATATCTATTTCTCTACACAAATCTTTTTAAATAGGGGTATCCATCTATGTTAAACAAAGCTGTTCATTACCTCGAAAACCCGGGTTGTTAATATGAAGAAAAATGGCATTAGAGAGAAAGTTATTAAAATTCTTGAGAAACATCCAGAAGGTTTTACAACTGTTGATGTTGCTGAGGAAATCGGGATGACGAGGCACTCTGTTACCAAGTACATTTATCAACTTCTCGGTGAAGGCCTAATCTTCCAAAGAGAGGTAGGAACAGCCAAGTTATGTTATTTGAAAGGTAGGAAGCATGCAAGAAAATAATTTCAGAGAGAGAATAATAAAGGATTTGAAAAAACATCCAGAAGGTTTGACTATACTCAACCTAGCCGCTAACATAGGAATCAACAGAGTTACCGTTTCAAAGTATGTTTTTGGCCTAGTCTCTGAGGGATTGGTCTCTCAGAGAAGAATTGGAACAGCGAAGCTTTGTTATTTGAAGAGATGAAAAAATGAAATCGTTAATTAAATCATCAGTAGGGAAGATTTCAACTACCACCATTCTTCTAGTCAGCATTATCATATTGATATTGATTCTAAAGCAGGCTGGAATAGTTAGAGCACAAACAGAAAATATAACTGGTTATGAGATAGTTAATAATCTAACTGATAACTTTACTTTGAATGAGAATGTAGTCACAGATGAAAACAATAATTCAATAGAAATAACACAAGATTTCAATGAGACTTTGAATGAGACATCTGGAAATATTAGTAATGAGACAAGTGAAATTCTGAATGAAACCATAAGAGAAATCATTGAGAGTTTAGGGAATCAGAGCATAATAATTCCTAATGTTTCTGAAATGATTAATGAAACTATAGAGCAAAAAACAATAAACTTTGAAATAAATTTAGATTATGCGAGAAAGGTAACAAGAGGAGAAATAATAAAAGTAAAAGCAATTGCGACAAATGCAGGCTCTTCTACAGCAAAAAATGTTGTTCTTGATTGGAAAATACCTGAAGGCTTTGAGATTGTCTCAGGTAATCAAAGAGAATTCTGTGGAGTTGTAGAAATGAATAGCAATTGTGTTAGTGAAGTTGATATAAAAACTAGCATATCAACAGTTCTCGGAACGAGTGAAATCAAGGTTGTGGTAAACTATGAGTAAGGGTCACTCGGGTCAAAGCCAATTGTTGATACCCATAATCATAATTCTGACATCTGTTCTAGCACTGGCTGCAAACACAACAATTGATTATCTTAATTCTACTGTAAACAATTCGACGATAACCGGTAATTTCCTAGCAATACCACAAACAATTGAAAAGAGCTTTCCGATAGAGATTTTTGCCAACACTTCTATAAGTTTGGACGTCAAAGGAAACTCGGTAAGGGCGACATTGACTTTGGATAATGGGACCTTGCTCGAGAATAAACAGATAGATTTCTATTCTGATGGTTCTATTCTAGGATCTGGTTTAACGAACTCTGAAGGTTTTGTTGACTTTCCAGCTAAAGAAGTTGAGACCCTAAAAGCTGTTTTCAATGGTGAATCGTATTTTAATCCTTCAGAAAGTTTAATAGAGATTGTTAAAAAAGAATCTTTGGAAGAACTTGAACAGGGTGAAGCTGAGATAGGTAAACCAGTAAAGTGGATTAAAAGAGTATTGATTGGAAAGAATGTAAAAGAAAAGTTTGATGCCTTGAAGTTTATTAATAAAAAGGTTCTGAACTTCTCGGTAATAAGTGAAAGAGAACTAGACAATGATAATGAATACATCATAGAATACTTCACCGACGCTCCACAAGCTTACGAAGATATTATAAATGATTTCAAGAAAAACGTTACTGTGAGCTCCGACATTAATTATACTAACATTAAAACATACACAAACATAACAGAATCTAAAAAAGAGTCAATAAGGTTATATTGGTTTGTTAACGACAGTAAAATAGATGTTACTAATGATCCGTCCATAGACTTGAAGTTTATTGACACTAACAACAATGGTTTGATTGATAGGCTTGAATGGTTGACTCCGCATACGTCTAACCAGACTTTTGAAATAAGCATTATTATACTTAACGTTTACACCATTGTTAAGAACGGAGAGAACTGGACAGTAGCTTTCAACACTACCGGTCAAGCAGATATGATTATTAATTCTACGAACGCAAACTGGACAGAATTCCTAACTGATAATACATCTTCTATTGATGAAATGGAGTTTCTGGATTTATCGTGCGGAAACAATTCTATGAAAAACTCTTTGAAGCTTGTAGATGAGAATGGGGATTTGTATAATTATTCCCAGCTTTCTGATAATGATTCGATAAGAATCAATAAGCTTTTGATAAACAACTATGAATGCGATGAAACAGGCTATATAAAGAATAACATGCTGATAGCAGGCTATGCTATCCTGCAGTTTAATTTTGGCGACCAAGTTGCTTATGCTTATGACAACCCTGGGAATCTATGGTGTGGAACTGGAAGTGCTGGAACATGCCCAGCCAAAGATGATTTATGCATAGCTGCTGCAGGAGGCACATGCACTAATGTAACTTGCGATTGCGTTGTTAACGAAACCCAGACCATTGATGATAATGTTCAGTATAATTTCAAGTCTTTGACCATTAATTCAGGAGTGACAGTTACTGTTGATTATAATGCTACTAATGGAACAGGTGGAGCTTCAGGTAGCGGTGTTGGTACAGCAGGCACTGCTGGAAAATTGACATATGGTGGTACAAGTGGTAAAGGAACTACTGCTGGCGGTTGTGAATTTAATATAACCACAGGTGGAGGAGGTGGAAATAACGCAGCTAGTTCTGGCGGAGGAGGTGGAGGAGGAGGTGGTGCAAGTTGTGATGTAACAGGTGGTACTGGTGCTAGTGGAGGAAAAGGTGGAGGCTATGTTATTTTCAATGCAACTAATTTTATAAATATCTCAGGAACTATAAGCGCAGTTGGACAAAAACCTAGTAATGCTATCGGTGGAACTGCTTGTAATGCAGAATCTCAAGGTTGCGGTGGAGGTGGAGGAGGAGGTGGAGGAGGAGGTGGAGGAGGAATATCTCTAATATCTTTTACAGTTAATATTTCTGGTACTTTAAATGCTAATAGTGGAGATGGATCAAATGGTGGAAACGGTGGAAATTGTAAATCTTCAACGTTTAATGATATAGGAGGTGATGGAGGTAATGGTGGAAATGGTGGGAGTGGTGGGCACGTCAATATTTCTGCAACATATTATTATAATACTGGATCAACAATAACTGCAAATAAAGGTAATAGTGGAAACGGTGGATCTGGTGGCACATCGAACTGCCAAGTTGATAATTATGGTGCTGGCGGTAGCAGTGGAAGTAACGGTAATCCTGGTTTTGTCGCGGTTTTAGTAGCGACTCCAAAAACTCCTGCAAACGGAAGTGCTGAGGCTACTACAGTAGATCTGAATTTCACAGTTAATTCTACTTATAATACTAGTTTTCCTGTAGATGTTTTTTTGAATAATACCCGAAGATGTTTATGGAACTCAGCAAATTGGACTAATATTAATGGAACTTTAAAAACTTGTACTGTTTCTGGTTTAACCAATGGTGCTACCTATAACTGGTCTGTCAATGCTTCAACAACAAATAATAGTTATATAGTTGAAACAAAATCTAGTATTTTTTGGTTCACTGCTGGTTCCAATACACCAACATATTCTTTAAATTCTACGAATTCAACAACAGCTGGAACAGCAGTTAATTTTAGCTTGAATTGGACTCCTGTAAGCGGTAACATGGATAAATATAATTTTAGTTTTGACAACTGTACGGGAAGTTTTGCCAACGAAAGCGGTTCGTTTACGGCAAGTCCTCAGATAATGAATGTAACAAAGGTTATAAACAATACAGTTAACTGTACGATAAGATGGTGCTATAGTGCCAATAATACTGGAGGTATTACGAATTCAAGCAACTGCGAATCTGGAAATATTTTTTCATTCGTAACAACCAATCCAAACCAGATTTCTGATTGTTCAATCATAAACACTCCAGGACCGGTAAACCTGACAGGAAACATTAATTCTGCTACTACGCCGTGCATAGACATAAAATCTGAGAATGTTACTCTCGATTGTAAAGGATTCAATATAAACTATACTGGCTCTGCAAGCTCAGTTGGAATCCAGCACCTTGTAGATTGGGGCGGGACTAATGTTAATACTAATGTTACGATAAAAAATTGTAACATCACTAATTATCAAAGTTATGGAATGTATTATTTTGGGAGCAGTAGAAACGTGTTAAATGATAGTTTCGATAACATAAGCATTTCTTCGAATTCATCAGGCTGGGGAATTTATGCTATGCTTGTCGGAGGTTTTAATTTTAAAAATATAAACGTAAAGAATACAAAAGAAGGCATTCTTGTTTATGGTGGAACCACAGGAGCTGCTAATCTAACTAATATAACTTTGGAAAACATAAACACTGCATTGACAGTTTACGGAGGTTTATACCTTCAGAATTTGAATTTTTCTAACATAACAAATTTAACTGCTGTCAATGTTACTTATGGTATACAAACAAGCTCTATTTCAAACGTCTCTATAAATAATGTAAGTATAATTAATTATACCAACGCTGGGATTTACTTTTCTAGTTCTAGTAATAACTCAATTGTTAATAGCAGTATTAATGAATACATCAATGGAGGAACTAACGGTGGAATATATATGGGTGGGTTATGCAAAAATAACATAATAACTAATTCAACAATAATAAATAAAGATTCTAGCGGTATTAATCTTGAAACCTCTGCTGGAGAGAACTATCCGAACAACACGTTTTATAATAATATGTTTAACTCAAGCGGCACTAATATTTCCACATTTGTAGTTTTTATAACTCATATAAAAAATAATTATTGGAACACCACAAAACAGATAGGAAACAGGACCTATTCTTTCGGGCAATTTATAGGAGGCAACTACTGGACAAACTCTACTGGGAATGGTTATTCTGATACATGCACGGATAATGATGAAGACGGGATTTGTGATAGTCCTGTGGACCTTCTTGACGGTGGTTCATGTACGGTTGGTGTTGATTGCTCTAACAACACAGATTATCTTCCATTAAGCAATAAGGGTTATGTTAATGTCTCTGATTGCATGATTATAAATCAATCCAATAGATATAGATTGAATCAGAGTATAAACTCTGCCACTACGCCGTGCATAGACATACGAACCACTAACGTAAATCTTACATGTAGAGGATTTAATATAAACTATACTGACACTTCAAGTGCAATAGGAATCCAATATCAACCCACTGCTCCTTCTGGAATAAACAGCTATCATTCTATAAGTGATTGTAATATTACAAATTATGCTGGAACTGGAATAAATTTTAAAACTTCTGGAGGTACTGACGTGAATTATAACAATTTTACTAACATAAATATTTCAGGCAATAGTTCAGGCACTGGAGTTGGTATTAATATCTATGGTAGATTTAACAGACTTGACAATATAAGAATATCTAATTTTTTAAGAGGTGTATATACGATAGGATATGCTAACAACACTCTAAATAATATGTTTGTTGAAAACACTCAAAGTGGGATTGCTTTTTCTTATGATTATAATGAAACAGTTGAGAATTCTTCTTTTAACAATAATACAAAAGCTATAGACCTGACTAACTCTATGAATGTTTTATTAAAAAATTTAACTATAGCTAATTATTCATCCTCAGGTGCAAGTTATGGTGTGTGGGATGATAGTTGTGATGATTTAATAATAGATAATGTAACAGCAGTTAATTATTCAGGTTCAAACGCCATAGGAATATATTTAATTAGTGCTACAAATAGAACAATAATAAAAAATTCAATAATTAAAGATAACAATATAGGAATAAAGATTTATATCTATTCAGGTGTAAGTAATCTTTCATACAATATTTATAACAATATTCTAAATCAAACCAATAATGTTATTATAGAACAAAGATTTCATGATAACAATTGGAACACCACAAATCAAACAGGCACAAGAATTTACGGCAGTTCATTAAATTATATAGGAGGTAACTACTGGACAAACTCTACTGGGAACGGTTATTCTGATACATGCAATGACACAGACAGGAATGGATATTGTGATAATCCCTGGGACGTATTGAATAATGTATCATGTACAGTAGGCAGCTGCTCAAACAACACGGATTACCTGCCTTTAAAATTAATGGACGAAGTGTTGCCAACCTATTCAAAGAACACGACGAACACAACTGTTTCTGGCTCAATGTGCAACTTCAGCCTAGAATGGAACGACAGCATAGCATTGAACAATACTGGTCAGTGGATATTCTCGTCGAACAATAGCGGTGTATGGAGAAATTATACTATACCCGTGCAGACGCCAGACACGATATTTAACAAAGGTTATTACATAGCTACAGATACTTCAACTGGATACGGTGACCCGTCAACTGCAACAACTAGTGCGTCTGATAGTGATTATAACAAAACAAATGTTTCTGATAATAATTACCTTACTCTTACCAAAACTGGTTCAGGCGTATCTACTCCTAGACATACGCACTATAGATGGACGTTTGATCTTTCTGGCATCAATGTTAGCAATATAAACAGAATTTGCTACAGGGTCGAAGGAAACTATACTCCTATAAGTGATGGTGGTGATGCTCTTATAAGAACAAGAAATGTAAGTAGCAGCACTTGGAATTATACACAAACTATTAACGAAGGGGCGATAGCAAATTACAGTTCCTGCTATAATTCTAGCTATTACAATCTTAGCCAACTAATAAACTCAACAGATAAAACATTCCAGATAGCTACAACTGCTGGAGGAAGCAGCTCTACCAGCGGTGCAACAGTTAACATAAATTATATAGAAATAAATGTAACAGCCAATTTCTCTAAGACTCCACAGAATTCAACTATGATATTGAAGCTAAATTCTACCATAGGAACTGTTGTCGGTTGGTGTTTCTATGCTAATGATAATACAGGCAACTGGAACAACACAAACTGTCAGGTTGGTAATGAGTTCTATTTGAACACGAGTGACGGAACACCACCCCAATGGGTTGCAGGTAGCAATTCTACAAACACAACTTTTGCTGGACAACCTTCCAATTTCACATTGAACTGGACAGATAACTACCAGTTGGCAGGATATATCTTCTCCACGAACAACAGCGGTGTGTGGGCGAATGCATCCTATGCTTCTTTCTCAGGTACAACCAACATCTCTTGGAACGTTACTGCATTGAACACGACTATTGGAACAATTGTTGGTTGGTGTTTCTATGCAAATGATACCTATGGTAATATGAATGCTACGAACTGCCTGACTGGGAATGAGTTCTATTTGAACACGAGTGATGCAACACCACCTAGTTATTCAAACAATATAACGAATACAACTGTTGCTGGTCAGATTGCTAACTTCAGCCTAGAATGGAATGATAATTTTGCTTTGAACAACTCAGGCCAGTGGATATTCTCTACGAACAACAGCGGTGTATGGAGGAACTATACTATACCTGTACAGATACCGAATATTAATTATAATAAGGTTTACAATTCTTCGACAACTGACTCAGGAGATCCTGATAATGCAACTTTACCTGCCCCGGATTCACAGTATAACAAAACAAATGTTTCTGATAATAACAACTGGACCAGCAATATGGGAGGCAGTGGAAATTATAGACATTATAGATGGACATTCGATCTTTCTGGTTTCGATGTAAATAGGATAACAAACATATGCTATAGAGTCGAAGGAAAAACAGACGTTACTGGAGGTGGTTCCGGTGAAATTAGAACAAAAAATATTACCGATAATAATTGGTTTGGCGGTGTTCCTATTCCCACTTCGAAAAGCAATACTTCACGATGTTATAGTTCAGATATTAATAAACTTATAAACAATACTGATAAAACGTTCGAGATAGCAATAACTTTGGAAGGAGATTCAGGCAGTAATACAGCGATTGCTTACATAGATTACATACAAGTAAACATAACTACGAACCAGACAAACTTCACTGCAACACCACAGAATTCGACCATAGCATTGACTTTGAACTCGACTATTGGAACTGTTGTCGGTTGGTGCTATTATGCAAAGAACAATGCAAGCACCTGGAACAATACAAACTGCCTAGCTGGTAATGAGTTCTATTTGAACACGAGTGATGTAACGCCACCCACTTATTCAAACAATCAATCACAGTTAGTGAGCGTGTACACGCCTACAGGCTACTCTAACTTCAGCATAACGTGGAATGATAACTCTGGTTCGTTGTCCGGTGCTTACTTGGAGAATAACTTCTCAGGCTCATTGACTAATTGGTCAATGCAAGGCACTTATCCTAATTATATGAATAACACGACATCATTGCCTGCTCGTGCATACCAGTTCAGGTTTATTGCCAATGACTCCTCGAACAATGATAATGCAACTGGATGGGTTAACTTCACTATTGCGAAAGCAGGCACGTTGGCTACTTTGTATTTGAATGGAAGCAGTAGTGACCAACCTACATCTGTGTATCCTAATTCAACCATCAATGCGACTGCCACGTCCAATGTGTCTGGACAGTATGTCGAGTTGTTTAGAAATGGGACAACAATAAAGAATGATACTACAAAGTCAGAGAACATAACACAGTGGCCTGCTGCCAATGGCAATTTCACTGCCAGGGTTCTAGGCAATGAGAACTATACATCTAGTTCTATTGTCACATATTGGTGGAACGTGAGCAAGGGTGCGACAAACACATCATTGTATTTGAATGGAACGGAGAATAATTATAGCTATACTAATGTCAGCGTTGCTAACTTCACTGCAAAGGTGAATGTGACTGGCCTGACTGTTAATCTTTGGTCTAATTACACTGGTTGGGTTGAACAATCAGGCACGACTACTGTATACAACTACACAACGTTGAATATGTTGGGTAACTTCTGGAACTTGACAGGCTACTTTGCTGGCAATGAGAATTATACATCGTCGAGTAGAACCTATTTCTTCAATGTTAGTGATGGAACGCCACCAACCTACTCAAATAATTCAACAAACAACACTCGTGGAGGAGCTGCAACAGAATTCAGATTGAAGTGGAACGACAACAGTGGTTTGTATGGTTACATTTTTGCTTTGGATAACTGTACTGGAACCTTGGAAAACAAAACATCGAAAATTTTTGGTAGGCCTTACAATTATAGTAATAACAGTGGATATGGAGACATATACGGACAAACTAATGCATATGATAAATTGTTTAATGATACAACAACAAGAGCATATATTAATGGAACTGTTGGCATAACAAGAGCTGTTCTTAATTATACATTTAAGGTTAGTCCGACATCAAATCCTAAATTATTTTATACATGGGCAAACCATACATCTTTCAACGGACCAGAACCTAGTTACAAACCTTGGATGAGCGTTTTCAATTATACAAAAAATGGTTTTGATGTGATAGACAATACAACGGGCGATTGGAGCGGCAATCTTGTAACAGAAAATTGGACGGTAAACACAACTGTTTATATAAGTAATGGAGAAATGATAGTTCAATTTAGCGATTTAAATAATAATAACATATCAATTAGTGATGTTCATTTGGTTCTTAACGAAAGCTGGTCAAACGAAACATTTGTAATAAACAGCACAGATAATTGCCAGATAAGATGGTGCTATTACGCCAATAACACTTTAGGCAATTCGAACACAACCTCTTGTTCTAATCCATTTACCTTTAACACATCTGATACTACACCACCTACATATTCAAAGAACACGACTAATACAACAGATATCGGAACAGTTTGTAACTTCAGTCTTGAGTGGAACGATAGTTTGGCTTTGAATAGCAAGGGTTGGTGGAAATTCTCTACTAATAATTCAGGAACATGGAGGAACTATTCCAGCACTGCAACAGCATATACAATAAGATGGGTTCCTAGCATTAGCACTAACAGGGGTTATAACTCTACAGAGTCTACAACAAACTCAAACCCGAACAGTGCAACCTATGATTTAACAGATATTATTTATAACATGACAAATGTTTCCGATGGAAACACCCTTTATTTCTCATCTACAACTCCTGTCAGTGGAAGTTGGAATTATACTCACTTCGTATGGAGGTTCGACCTGTCTGATTACATCTATTCCATCAACGATACTTTAAGCATTTGTTATAGGGTTGAAGGCAGGTATATAACAAGTAGTGACGGGTCAGGCTATATCCAAATAAAAAATGTTACTTCTGGTAATTGGTACAATAACACTGATTTAAGTAGCGGCAGTACGGCTAATACAACAAATTGCTTTACAAATATCAATGATTTGATAAATCAAACTGATGGAATTCTCCAAATGTCTGCAACCGCAAGCTCTCACTACATTAATCCAGGGGCAGACAGCACTGATGTTTATATAGATTCTTTAGAAATAAACCTGACTTCTAACCGTACCAATTTCACCTCTACTCCACAAAATGCGACATATACATTAACTCTGAACTCTACGCTAAACACTGTTGTTGGTTGGTGTTATTATGCTATGGATAACCAGAGCAACTGGAACAACACAAACTGCCAAGCTGGGAATCAGTTCTATGTTATCACAACTGATACAACAAAACCTACTTATTCAAACAACCAATCACAATTAGTTAGCGCCTATACGCCTACTGGCTACTCTAACTTCTCTATAACGTGGAATGACAATAGCAATGGTCTGTCCGGAGCTTATCTTGAGAACAACTTCTCAGGCTCATCAGCTAATTGGTCAATGCAAGGATCTTATCCTAATTATATGAACAACACGACTTCATTGCCTGCACGTGCATACCAGTTCAGGTTCATTGCCAATGACTCTTCTGGCAATACGAATTACACTGATTGGTTTTACTTCACTGTTGCTAAAGCAGGTTTGTTAGCGACATTGTATTTGAATGGAAGCAATGCTGATCAAACATCTACGTATCCTAACTCTACGATAAATGCAACTGCCACATCAAATGTGTCAGGTCTATACGTAGAGTTGTTTAGGAATGGAACGATAAGAAAGAATGACACTACCAGGTCAGAGAATATAACTCAATGGGGAGCTGCCAATGGAAATTATACTGCCAGGGTTCTAGGCAATGAGAACTATTCGAACTCAGCTGCTATTACATATTGGTGGAACGTGAGCAAAGGTGCGACAAACACATCATTGTATTTGAACGGAACGGAGAATAATTATAGCTATACTAATGTCAGCGTTGCTAACTTCACTGCAAAGGTGAATGTGACTGGCCTGACTGTTAATCTTTGGTCTAATTACACTGGTTGGGTTGAACAATCAGGCACGACTACTGTGTACAACTACACAACGTTGAATATGTTGGGCAACTTCTGGAACTTGACAGGCTACTTTGCTGGCAATGAGAATTATACATCGTCGAGTAGAACCTATTTCTTCAATGTTAGTGATGGAACGCCGCCTACATATTCCAATGCTGGAATTAATACAACAATTGCAGGAACACCAGCTAACTTCAGTATGGTTTGGAGCAACTATCAGTTAGCAGGATACATATTCTCTACGAATAACACAGGAACGTGGCAGAATTCATCTTACGTCAGCTTTAGCGGCACTCAGAATACTTCATGGAACATCACGACATTGAATTCAACTATTGGAACAGTGGTTGCATGGTGCTTCTATGCTAATGACACTTCTGGTAATATGAATGCTACGAATTGCCAAGCTGCTAACTACAAGTACGTAAAGATAGGTATTGGTGATGCGACCGATGTTCCTTTCTATCCGAACCAGAGAGCAATATGCAGAGACATAACTGGTAGAATACATATGACATGGCTGTACAATTCCACGACAGTTAGGTATGCTAATTCATCAGACGGTGTGACGTGGACAAGCAAGGACATAAATAATTCTGCAGATTCCAAAGCCACACCATCTATCTCATGCGATGGAAACAATGTGTATATTACTTATTTATTGAATTCTATTGCTAACTATTTTTATTTCTACAAATCAACAAACAACGGTGGAAGTTTTACTACAAAGTTAATTATTGATATTTTTTGGGGTTCTTCTTCAGGTGAAGAACTTCCTATTGAGGCAAGAGGAGATAGAATATACATAGCTTATGCTTGTAATTATGGTGTGTGTATTGAAAAGTCAACAGATGGTGGTAACACATTCTCACCAAGTAAACTAGTCGATGCTACACTTGTAAATTTTCATAATGCAGGTATTGCAGTTGATGGAACTGGTACAAGTAGTGATAAAGTTTATGTTGTTTATAAAAGAGATGGTCTTGCCGCAGAAAATTACACTGGTTTCATTAATTCTACAGATGGTGGTATAACTTGGGAAACAGAAAAAACAATAGGTAACGCAGATGGAACGGAAAAATATCCATCTATTACGTTTTCTGGTTCAAATCTTTATGTTAGTTTTTATGATAACACAAAAAATAGAACTTGGTTCACGAATTCAACTGATAGAGGTGCAACATGGACAACCAACTATACGTTAAACACGACCTCTGCAACGCACCAATACCCAACTGTTACGATAGACAATTCAAGCAATCCAATGGTTTTCTGGGAGCAGAACTCGGTTAATTCGAACTATGATATTGTTTATAGAAAGTATAATGGTACTCATTGGACGCCTACTGATGGTTTCAATAACATCACGAACGATAATCTAGGAAACAATTATGTTAATACAAAATATAGTAAGAGTTATGGCAAGATGGATTTCTTATGGAGAAGCGGAACTTCATGCTCTGCTACTTATCCTTGCAGCATACAGTATAGCTCTATAACTGTTGATAACGCTGATCCGTATATTGTTAATCAACAAACGTTCATTAATTGGACAACAAATTCGGGGTACAATATATCTGCAAATGCTAGTGATCCTGATGGTTTGAATAATATCACTAACTGTACTCTTTATCATAGAAGGTCATACGATAGTTTATGGTTGGCCAACTATAGCAAACTTGGTGTCTATGATTCTTCTAATGGAAACTGTACTGCTAATATATCAACTAGTGAGCAGAATCAGATTGTTTGGAGCAATGATACTTCTACTACAACTATTCAAATGCATGATTTATTGGTGAACAGTACTGAAGATCTTGTTTATGTTGTTGATAGTAACGGGGTTGTATATAAAATAAATGCCACTAACGGAACAACAATAAACAGTAGTGATGTATCCACTTCTTCGTTTGTAAAAGGTTTGAGTCAAGATGACAATTTCTTGTACCTGACTGATAATGCTGATAACATAACAAAAGTAAGGAAATCTGATTTAACAATAAATCTTACTGGCAATGGCACACTTAGTGCTAATGGTGATTCTACTACAGTTGATAATGATTATGTTTATTTAGCAGATTATTATGGTGCTGCAGGAAACCCCAGCAACATATCAAAGTATAATAAAACTAATTTTACTGATATAAAATGGGAAATAAATGTCGCTAATGGTGCAGGCTCAAGAATAAGGCATATGGATAACAATAAAAGCAGTGAATGGTTTTATGCATGTTCAGCAAACAAAACTGTTTTCAGAATAAATAAAACATCAGGTGCGTTTAATTGGACTTTCTCTTTCTCCACTTCATGCTCCGCTGTTATTCTGGACACGTATAGTGGAAATTTATGGGCAGGGGATGGCGGTTATAACTTGTCTTTGATAAACGAATCCACAGGAGCACTGATAAGCAGCTATGATTATGGAACTGGTTCTGTTTCTATCTATGGCATTGCTTTAGACCAGAACTATGTTTATACGTTTGCGAATGATGGAAGCGTATTAAAAATTAACAAAAGTGATCTGACTGACATCAAGTGGAATTTCTCTATACCATCTGAAGATTGGTATGGTGGTGACAGCGATACTAATTATTTGTATACGTATGATAACATCGACGGAGAAGTATTGAAGTTGTACAAGTCGGGTTTGGTGAATTACACTTCTAATGAGAACGTTTGCACAAAAATAATGTTTATGGATTATGGTGGAGCAACTGCCAATACAACAAGTGGTTGCAATGTTATACCGCCTGACTCAATAAAACCAACTTATTCTAGCAATACATCACAGTTAGTGAGCGTGTACACGCCTACTGGCTACTCTAACTTCTCTATAACGTGGAATGACAATAGCAATGGTCTGTCCGGAGCTTATCTTGAGAACAACTTCTCAGGCTCATCAGCTAATTGGTCAATGCAAGGATCTTATCCTAATTATATGAACAACACGACTTCATTGCCTGCACGTGCATACCAGTTCAGGTTCATTGCCAATGACTCTTCTGGCAATACGAATTACACTGATTGGTTTTACTTCACTGTTGCTAAAGCAGGAACAAACATATCATTGTATCTGAACGGTACGGAGAGCAATTATAGCTATAACACGTCGAGCAATGGCGCCAACTTCACTGCAAAGGTCAATGTGACCGGCCTGACTGTTTACTTGGCTAGTAATTATACTGGCTGGGTTGAACAATCTGGAACAACCAATGTATACAACTACACTGCGTTGAATACGTTGGGCAACTTCTGGAACTTGACAGGCTACTTTGCTGGCAATGAGAACTATACATCGTCGAGTAGAACCTATTTCTTCAATGTTAGTGATGGAACGCCGCCTACATATTCCAATGCTGGAATTAATACAACAATTGCAGGAACACCAGCTAACTTCAGTATGGTTTGGAGCAACTATCAGCTAGCAGGTTATATGTTCTCAACGAACAACACAGGAACGTGGACGAATTCATCTTATATCACATTTAGTGGTACAACTAATACTTCCTGGAATGTCACTAGGTTGAACTCAACAACAGGAACAATTGTTGGTTGGTGTTTCTATGCCAACGACACCAATGGTAATATGAATGCTACGAACTGCCTAGCTGGTAATCAATTCTATTTGAACACGACTGAAGTTAATGTTTCATTTACTGTAAGACTTCCAGACAATATAAATTATTCATCTTCCACTTCAGGAGGCTCAACCGCGGACGAAGAATTTAACGCGACCGCCTCAACCATAGCAAATGTTAGTCCTTGTGTAATAGGGTCTGCTTGTCAAACATCTCTAGTTTCCAATTTCATAGTAAATAACACTGGAAACGGAAATGAGAACATAACTTTATGCTTAAATCAGAGCCTATCCTCCAAATTTGCCGTCTGGGGAACATTAACCAACAATCCATATAATGGTGTGAATATAATTCCTAACTGCTCATATAGTGTTTGGAAAGCGAATGAATCCTTGATTATAAATGCAGTAGACGAGTTTTGGATATGGACAAACTTTACAGGCGTATCTGTTGATGATTCCACGGTTAGAAAGCTCTACATAAACGCTACAGAGTCAGGAACGTAAAATATATATGGAAGAAACACTTATAAAATAAAGTGAAAATCAATGAAAGAAGAGGAAAAAAACAAAAAATTTAACAAAAAATGGTTAATAGCTGTCGTTCTGATTGCAGTTGTCGTAATAGCACTAGTTATATATTCAGGTATTTTCTCTATACCAACAGGCATGGCAACAGTAAATACCCAACAAGCAGAGATAAAGAACAATCAACCTCCAACATACACTGTGACAGGAAATGAGTATTTATCAAAGGAAGTAAATGTCGATCTCCCTTATGAAGAACCTATAGATATGGAAGTTGGAAGATACGACCTTCAGGTTCAGACTGACAAACCAGTTTGGATAATGTTCCTTCCTGAATATTCCTATAATGATTGGAAAAGCGGAGTTCGAGGAGGTTTGTATGTTAAAAGCGGCACAGGATGCTGCAGTGAAAAATTAAAAACAATTGATTACACCAATAGATTTGATATAAACAAAGGTAATCTAGATATTGTTAAATATTATTTAGTTATAGATGGCAGCGAAAAAACTTCAATAAAATTTAAACTAACGCAAATTTTAAAATTCGTATAGGTGAATTAAATGAATAAAAAAACAATAATTTTGCTGGTAATTTTTGCTTCAATGGCAATACCAGTAATAGCAGCAGGAACGGAATATACCACAACAACATTGTACTTTAATGTTGCTCAGTCAGAAGAAATTACAGTTTATTTGATTGGTCATACCACTACAGGAAACACTACGTCTCCAACAGGTACCGCAACTCTTTACAACATAGAGTTTAACTCTTCTCAATCCAGCGCTCAGTGGATAAATGCTAGTGTAGCAGGTGATGGCGGTGCAAACATACAGACTTTTACCAACGGTATTCTTTTAATTGACAACACAGGAACAGCAAACAGTGTTCAATTAAACATATCATCAAATGTATCTGATTGGACTTCAGGTGGAGGTCAAGGTAATCCAGCAGGTTGTTTGAACTTGAAAATATTTAAGAATCAGTCTGTAAGTGCAGATGGTGATGCTGAATGCGGATCTTGTAATCCAGCAACCTATCAGCAATTGAACACAACGAACGTGACCTTAGATTCCACTTTCAACACAAATGAACTTCAGTGGGAAGTCTGGTTGTGGGGTAATTTTTCAGGCTGCAATTACGGTACGTACACTGAACAAATGTATGTGTGGGCAAAGTTCCCATAATTTTATTGAATCAGGAGTGAAATAAATGAAAAAAATGATTAGTATAGTTTTTACTATTGATGAAAATTTAGATGAGATGGAAATAATAAAGAATGTTAAGAAGTTTCTTAAAGAAGAATTTTTGATAGACGATCTTGGTCATCACGTCAAACCATTGATAAATAGACAATTTTAAAAAAAACAGGTGAAAAAATTGAAAAAAAACAATAAAAATAAAAGGATAGCTTTATACATTTTTGCGGCAGTGATTCTAGTAGCGCTACTATATTTTATCAACAATCCTATAACAGGCAATACAATAGTTAATGTTACAACCATAGATTATTCCAGATCAGGCAATCCAGATTTCTACAGCTTATTACCGCCAAAACCAAGCGATTTTAACCAGATTAAACTTATGTGGGAGAATGGAATAATAAGAGACGACCCTAACAGGATAAACGAATCTTATTGGAAACAACCTGAATGGTTCCCAAAATATGAAGAGACTTTTTTACCATCTTTAGAAAGTATGATAAGAATGGGCGATAGGGAACCTATATGGAGCTTGGGAATCTTTGACAGTCAGACATACAGAAAGGTTAACCAGGAATGGCTTAAGAATCCATATGAACCCAAAACAAGTGGCTTTGGAGAAATCAAAATAAACAACGATAGCGTAACATTTGTTCACAGATTCTGGGTCAGAGCCGTTCCAGGTGCAGTAAAACACTTCGGAATAGGGCTATATGTAAGTTACCCCCAAGAATCAACAATTTACACAAATGCCAAATGGGGCATAAGTGGCGGAAATATAACACAAGATCCGAGCATAACAGAAAAATACATTAAGGCCAAAACCTATGAGAGCAGTTCAGGCAAAACAGAATTTACTCTTGGTACATACTGGCCACAGCTTGACCCTGATTATGTAAAAGAAGTTTATGTTGAAGCCGAGATAAGAAAAGATGCTCCTAAGGGAAATTACATAATAGAAGCAGATGAAGCAGCTCCATCAAAAGAATATCAACAAGAACAGAGTTTAAAATATGGTCTAAGCTACACAGACCCGAACATAGGTATGTTCAGAGGTCCGAATCACTTTAGGCTTTTCATAGAAATAGTGTAAAAATAATTTTTTATTTTTTTATTTTATTTATATTCCATCTAATCGAACTTATATAGTAGAAAGGAGAATTAAAATGAAAACAGTATTATTTTTTAGTTTTTTTATTTTATTTATTATATGCTCTTCAATATCATATGCTCAGGTCACTCAATGGGTTGAAGGCCCTGCGATATTTATAGTAGGAATCAAGCCCTGTTCTCTTTACTACACTCAGCAAGAATGTCAAGCAGGAAATTGTTGCTGGTGCACTTCTGGCAGTGCTTTCAACTGTCAAATATGTCCTTGCCCAACAGTAACTCCACCACCATCAGGCCCAGGAGGAGCATTCATACCACCTGAAGAGAAAAAGGAAAATAAAACAAACTTTACTTCTACTCCTTTATCACTATCGACAAATACAATAGAACTAAGACTCTATCCAGGTGAATATCAAATAGTTTCTTTAGGAGTAACTAACAATGAGTTTGAAAACAAAACTGTAAAATTATCTGTCGAGGGAGATATATGGCCTTACACGTTATTTGAGAAGGATATATTCACAGTAAGACCTGGAGAAGTATACTTCTCAAATATAAAGTTCTATACCTTGCCAACCACCTTGCCTGGAATTTATAATGGAAATATCGTTGTCACATCAGGTAACCTGACAAGAAAAGTAGCTGTTGTTCTAAGAGTCGAATATAAATCTGAAAAACTATTAGACATAAAAGTTGACTCCATAACAAAAGACGTTTATCCAGGTGACCGCTACAAATATATGGTTACTCTATACAATCTGGGTCTAACAAAAAGAGTTGATGTTTTTATTAATTATACTGTTAGATCTGTTGAAAATGATACTATAATAGCAAAGACAGGAGAAACTGTAGCACTGGAAACTTCCTTATCCTTTGGCAGAAACATTGAGATACAGAATGACACGGCTCCAGGAATATATGTGATCGAAGCGATTGCCGAATATGAAGATAAAAGAGCTACTGCCATAGCATCTTTCAATGTTGTAAAACCCTTCTGGCTCATACCTCTGTTGTGGTCTATATTCAGTAACTGGATAACCTACGTATTGATTTTCGTCCTCATACCTATTTTGTATTTTGTCAAGAAGCTCCTTGAAAGAATAGGAAAGCAAAAGAAATACAAGGCAAGATATGTAAGACCCGTTGACCTGAACAAGCTTCCAAAGAAGGGTTTGTACGTTGGTAAGATATCTGAGACAAATAATAATGCTTATATTGATCCTGAAGATTTAACCACTCACCTTATAGTTGCAGGAGGAACAGGATCTGGAAAATCAGTTTCAGCCATGGTAGTTGCAGAAGAATTGTTGAAACAAGATGTACCAATAATTGTATTTGATCCAACAGCACAATGGACAGGATTCATAAGACCTTGTTCAGACTCTAAGATGCTAAACCTTTATAACAAGTTTGGTATAAAGAAAGAGGAAACGAGAGCATTCAAGGGAACACTTATACAAATAACAGATCCTTTCATGAAAATAGAAATAGAGAAGTTCATAAAGAAAGGTGAGATAACCGTACTCGTACTGAATAAACTAACACCCGAGCAGCTAGACTACTTCGTAAGAAAAACCATAGACTATATGTTCACGATTTCATGGCCGGAATCGAGAAAGTTGAAACTGTTGATGGTCTACGACGAAGTCCATAGATTGCTACCAAAATATGTTAGAAGAAAAGTCTCCACGCTAGAAGGCGGAGGTTATCTTGCTCTGGAAAGAGCTGTGAGAGAATTCAGAAAATGGGGTATAGGCATTGTCATGATATCTCAGGTATTGTTAGATTTCAAGGGAGCAATAAGAGCTGTTATAGCAACAGAAGCACAGATGAGGACAAAATATGAAGGAGATATAAACAGGATTAAGACAAAGTATGGTTGGCAATATTCTGAGAGTATTCCTAAACTAGAGGTAGGAACCGGTCTAGTGCAGAACCCGACTTACAACAATGGTAAACCATGGTTCATATCTTTCAGGCCACTGTTACACGATACGTTCAGAATAAATGATGAGGAACTGGCAACCTATGAAAAGTACGGGAAAGAGATAGAAGAACTAAGAAGTAAGATAGGAGAATTAAAGAACAAGAAAATAGATACATATGATATAGAATTAGAATTGAACTTAGCCGAAGAAAAGACCAAGACAGGACAATTGAGAATGGCAGAAACTTATTTAGAATCAATAAAGTCAAGAATAGAAACCATTGAGAAGAGGAGAAAGTAATGGCAGAAAAGACTGTTGGAGAAATTTTAGAAGAGCAGGGAGTTATAAAACCGAAAGAAGAAAAGAAAGAAGAATCTAAAGAAGATTTAGAAGAAAAGAAGATCAGTTTTCTTGGAGAGATTAAAATCAAACAGCTTGTCATGGACATTGAAAAACTTAAAGCTGAGGTTGATGGTCTAAGAGAAGTAAAATTCAGTTCTGATGAAAGAATAAAGGAGCTGGCAGAGAGTATAGGAGAAATAAGGTCGATGCTATTCCAAAAAGACAGCCTAGTAAAAGAGTTAGAAGCAAAAGTAAAACTGATTGACGACAGCATCGCCATCATCGATCCAAAAAAAGTTGCTAAGGACTTTCAAAAGGAAGAAGAGAGAATAAATCAGACTGAAGCTAGAACAGAAAAAGTAGAATCTATGTATAAGGATGTGTTCAAAAAATTTGAAGGCGCACAAAATATATTAGAAGGAATTAAAAGCGTGGAGAATCTCAAAGAGAAGATAAGCCAGATGGAAAACCTTGTGTCAAAGTCAATAGAAACAAAGACTGAGGTGGACAGACTAGCAGGTAAGACTGAAAAGTTCTATACAGAAATAGAAGACAGACTAAAGGAGTTCTCAAACACAAAAACAGGTTTAGAAAAAGTTGATGATCTAACAAAAGAATTAACAAAATCTATAGATGAGATTAATATAAAACAAATGGGTTTTTCAAGAAAAGAAGACGTTGAAGAATTTAAAAAAAATATTGAGGATCTGGTGATATCAAACAAAGAAAAGATAGAGAACCATCTTAAAGATCTTGAAGAATCTTTGAATATTCCTAAAGAAGAAATAACTTCCAGAATAAGCGAATTGACAAGAAAGAGGGAAGCTGTATTAAATTTGATAAATAATCTTGAAGAGCAATATAGAAGAAATGCTATAAAGAAAGGAACCTTTGATGAAGTAAGGGAAAAGAATGAGATTCTGCTTAAGAAGATAGATGATGACCTCAAAAGATTAGAGGCTCAAAAAGGACTTTCTATAAAAACACTCCCAAGAATAATAAACGAATTGGAAGAAGGCATAAAAATTCTAGAAGAAAAAACAGTGAATCTGGAAGAAAGGATGGAAATGGCTAAAAATGTAGAGAGCAGGGTTTTTGTTTTAGAAAATTCTCTTGAGGACACTAGAGAAAAGGTAAAACAGGTCGGACCTGAAAAAATGGTGAGGATGGTAAACGCTGTAGAAATACAAACAGAGATAGTAAATGACATATTGACAAAGCTGAAAGAAGTAAACAGAAGATTAATGGATGCTAAGGTAAACCTAAGCGACTATGAGAACAGGATGAGATTTTTTGAGATACTAAACGTCTTGGTCAGGCTGAGATCAGTAAACGATATTTCTAGCTATTTGAACGACGTCGAAAAGCTTATTTTAAAAATGAAATTAGACAAACTATGGAACAGAGAGAAACAGGCTCTAACGGAAAATCTTTTGATAGAGTTGTCAGAGAATTGGCATGAGAATGGGCGTGATGACGTCTCAAAAATGTTCAATGATTTCTTAGAAAAGATAAAAACACCTGAAAAAGTCATAAGGTAGAGAGTGTTTGCATTGAATTTTACTTCGTTTAAAAAAATTTCGATAATATTTTTTTTATTAATTTTTTCTGTAAGTGTTGAAGGACAAATAATTCTAAAGAAGATAGACTATGCGAACATAGTCGTTGATTTTCCAGAAGAGATGTTAGTTGAAAAAGGTTACATTATGAACAGCATATTCTCTATAAATAACAATGGAGAAAGCAATCTATACAATGTAAAAATATCTATAGAAGGTAATAACTCTGATTGGTTTGAGCTTCAAACAAATAAAACTGATAGAATAGAAATAAATAAAACAAAAGAAATCATGACAAAAATATCTATCCCTAAAAATATACTCATAGGAAATTATAACTTTTCTCTAAACATAGTATCCGATGAATTGGTCTATAGAAAAAATTTCGTTATTAGGGTTTTTGAATCAAGGGATGACATTTTGGTTTATCAGGTTCAAGGTTTTAGAAGTGATTTGAATGAAATGGAAGAAGAAGCAAAAAAGATCGAAGCAAAAAATGTTAATCTAAGTTATGCCGAAGATATCTTTTACCAGATAAGGTCCGAGATTAACCTAGCAGATGATCAAATTCGCAACAAAATGTACAGTCAACTAACAGAAACTATAAGGAATATTGAAAAACTTTTTATAAAAGTCAGGTTTGAGATATCTCATCCACCAAACGTAACAGAAAGTAAAGATACCAGAAGTATAGACATATTCAGCAAAGACAACATGATTTTGTTTTTGGGAGTTGGCATTGTTATGCTGCTAGCATCTTTAATTTATTTAGTCAGAAAAACCAAAATAGAGAATAAGGTAAGAATACCGAACCTAAGGATAAAAGAACTCATCAGGGAAAGCAAGAAACTAAAAGAAATAGAAGACGAAATCAATAAGATGAAAGAATCTCAAGGAATAATAGAAGAGGAGTACAAGGAGAGCATGATATCAAAGGAGAGCTATGAAGAATTGAGACTGAAGTATCAAGAAAGATTGATGGAATTGGAGAGTGAGAGGAGAAAGGAAAGAGGGTATTGATGACAAGAATTATTGGGATCATATCCGGAAAAGGCGGTGTTGGAAAAACGACCATTGCCGCTAATTTAGGAGCTGCTCTAGCTCAAAGATTTAAAAAGGACGTCACTCTAGTTGATTGCAACCTAACTGCTTCTCATCTAAGCATATTGCTAGGCATGAATTATCATCCTATAACTTTAAATCATGTTCTCAGGAGAGAGAAAGATATTAAAGAAGCTGTCTATACGCACCCTAGCGGCATGAAAATAATACCTGCCTCATTAAAACTCAATGACTTGATAGGAGCGGACATATCAAAGCTAGAAAATCATTTAAAAAAACTTAAAGGAAAGACAGATATAATATTTCTAGATTCATCACCTGGTTTGGGAAGAGAAGCTATAGCAGCTATCAAAGCAAGCCAAGAAATATTGTTTGTTACAAAACCTGACATAATGTCTGTTTCTGATGTAATCCGAGGCAAGGAATTCATAAGCAGTATTAAGAAAGAGCCTATAGGTATTGTTTTGAACATGAAAACTGGAAGTGGTCACGAACTAACAAAGAAAGAAATTGAGATGATGACCGAAACTCCAGTAATAGCTGTCATACCTCATGATAAAAATATTTCAGAAAGTTTAGCTATGAAAACACCTGTTGTTATTAATAAACCAGGTTCGCCATCCGCCAAAGAATTGAGGAAACTTGCTGGCTTCATCGTAGGTGAAAAGGAATTGGGTTTTTTGTCCAAGATGATAAGATTTCTTAAAACCTGATTAAAGTTTTTAAAACTATAGATGTAACTTATTTATATGGTAATCGAAGTAACCTTTACAACATTGTTAATATTCATTGGGTTCATAATAACAGTCTTTGTTCTATACAAACTATTCAAATTCTTTATCAGAGCATCTATAGTAGTGGTTGCCTCCTTTGCCTTTCCTTGGGTTGCAAAATATATGGGTTTGACAATAACAGCAAACTTACAGATAGGATTGATGTTCGCTATAAGTGGCTTTATACTTTTTTGTATCTATGAACTATTTCACTTTATAGTTCAGTTTTTCAAAATAATAACATGGCCATTCAGAAAAAAGAAGGGGTAAAATGTTAGAGATAAGAAGAAAACTTGTTCATGCTACTGGTGTTTTCACTATATTTTTGATATTATGGCTAGGTAAATGGATTGCATCTTTTTTAATTCTTTTAACAGCATCAGTATTTCTAATTATGGGCGAGTATAGAAAAAATAGAAACAAATATAAGATAATAAAATCAGAAAAGATAGACGAATTTGAAGAATTCCTTGAAAATGGTTTTAAAGAGTATGAGAGACCAAACACATTACCATTCAAAGGAGCCACAGAATTTTTTGTAGGCTGTTTTTTCGCTGCAATAATATTCGAACCTTCAGTGGCGATAGCAGCCATCTCTGTTCTTTCTTTGGCAGATGCCATATCAGCTCTGATAGGAAGCTATTATGGCAAGCACAAACTTCCTTTGAACAAGAAAAAGAGTTTTGAAGGGAGCATATCTTTTTTCTTAACAGCTCTTTTTGTTCTGCTTTTCTTTGCAAACCCCGTGAAGGCTCTGATAATAGCAATTTTTGCAACCTTTGGAGAAATGATACCTAAAATAGATGACAATCTAATCATACCTATAACAGTTGGAATTTTAATGACTGCAATCATTTAAGTCATAGTTCAAACAAAAATTCTATATGGAGGACAGCAAACTGTTTATATTGATTGTAATAATTTTAACTGCTTATCTCCTTTTCTATAAAAACATGACTACAAATACAACTGTCCCTTTGCAGTATAAAGGCATAGAAGGTCTAGATTACTTGAAAAAACAGTATTCATCACAACTACCCCAAGCAAAAAGTCTTTGCTTAAGTCAGTTCAAAGGAGAATGGGTAGACACATCAAACAGCATAGGCTGTTTTAACATGCAAGGTTTTTCATCAAGTTATTGCGGTGTGAATTTGATAAGCAACCTAATAAAATTGTGCAATTCAATAGGAGGAAGCCCTATTTGTTCTTCAACACAAGCAAGCTGCACAGTCTGAGTTAATTATTTAAATTGCGATAAAACAAATATAACTATGACTTATATGTTAGCTCAATTTGGAACTGATTGGATATCCATAATTCTTTGGATTGTAATGGCAATAATACTTTTCCTTTTTGGACCAAGACTGATGGTAACCCAGACTCTGATTAAGCTGGAAAAAGAGGCAGAAGAGCTTGAAGAGATGGCAGAAAAGTCTAGAACTTATATTGTTCATTCGATTTCTAAAAAACCTACACCTGAACTAAAAAAATCTGTCAAAAATTTCATGGAATTTTTTGTAGTGGCTCCAGTTTCGCTCGATCCTTATGGAATCGTCAAAAAGTTAGACCATGTTATAAGAAACTCTGATGAAAAGTTAAAATATTTTGTGAATCAAATAGCACCAAATCTTCCAAGAGAAAGACAAAAAGACATAAGAAACGCTTTAGAGGGCGCTATAACAACAACCCAGATAGCGAAAATAATAAGGCATTATGTAGAGCTTATAAAAAAATACAAGATGTTCCAGATGGCGATGATAATTCAAATGCAGATACCATTGATATCAAGAATCGCAAAGGCTGCCATGAAAGCGACACAAGCATTTACAGAAGGCATACCAATAGGAGATGGTATAGGACCTTTAGTTGTAGCAAACCTTACTAAGAAAGATGGTTTGAAGGTATATGATGAATATGAATTTGCTATTGCTAGGACAAAAATCGAAGGTAAGGATGTTTGGTTGTCAAAAGCAGCTGGCCCAGGAGCGTCAACAGGATATCCAGGAAAATTTTTGACATCATTCCTGAAAAGACAGAAAATTGACAGGATAATAACAATCGATGCTGCTCTCAGATTAGAAGGTGAGAAAACAGGAACTTTAGCAGAAGGTGTTGGAATAGCAATGGGAGGAAGCGGAGTCGACAGATACGAAATAGAAGAGATAGTTGTTAAGAAAAACATTCCTCTAGATGCTGTTGCAATAAAGGTTTCTGAAGAAGAAGCATTAGAACCCATGAGAAAAGAGGTGTTTGATGCTGTTCCTGAAGCAATAGAGAATGTAAGGCAGATAGTTAAAAGAGGAAAAAGCAACGAAAAGATACTTATAATCGGAGTTGGGAACACTTGTGGTATAGGAAATAGTTCTGACGAATTGAAAGGCTTGGAAAAGAAAATAAGAGCTCATACAGAAAAAACAAAAGAAAAAAAGAAGAGCATACTAAAGATATGAAAAGATTTATAAGCTTCTGAAACTTACTTTTTCAAGTGATTTTATGGGTTTGAGACCAGGAAGATGTTATCACGAAATTAACAAAAAACCTTTCACAAGATTGTCTAAAAGAAGACCTAGAAAAAGTTATGTAAAAGGTGTCCCGGTATCAAAAATCCATCAATTTGAGATAGGAACAAGAAAAGATTATCCCCTTGTGTTTTATTTAGAATCTATAGAAGATGTGCAAATAAGATCTAATGCACTAGAAGCTGCAAGAGTTACAATAACAAAACATCTTACTAGAAGCTTAGGCGAGGATAATTTTTTCTTAAAACTAATGGTCTTTCCGCATCACATCCTGAGAGAGAACATGATGGCAACCGGAGCAGGAGCAGACAGATTTTCTGAAGGCATGAGAAGAAGTTTTGGAAAACCCATAGGTCAAGCAGCTAGAGTCAAAACCAATCAAAGGGTTTTTATGGTTAAGGTACCAAGTAATTCTGAGAAGATTGTAAAGGTTGCTTTGAAAAGAGCAATGAAAAAACTACCTGGTGATTACAAAATCATAACAGGGTGATTAAAGTTTCTGATAAAAGACGAAAGTAAAATTATAAATGATTTGTGGTAATAAAATGGGAAACGTACTTGTTACCGGTGCTACAGGCCGTGTGGGGAAACATCTTGTTGATGCTTTGTTAAAGAGTGGAGAGGAAGTAAGAGTTCTTATAAGAAAAGAGATGACAGAATTTGAAAACGTTGGAACTGTTTATGGGGATATGTTAGATAAAGAATCTTTGAAAAAAGCTGTTGAAGGCATTGATACTGTATTTCATTTGGCTGCGGTCGTTGATTATTCAGCCTCAGAGGATCTTATGTTTAGGACTAACGTCATAGGAACGAAAAATCTTTTAGAGGTTTTCAAGGGAAATAATTTTATTTACCTAAGCTCTACTGCCGTTCTGGGCAAAAGTTTAAAAAAATTACCAGCTGATGAAAATACTCCTTACAGCCCTTCTAATTTTTATGGCAGAACTAAGATGGAAGCAGAAAAAATGGTTAAAGAGAACGGTGGAATAATAATAAGATCTCCTGATGTTCTTATGCCAAGATTCACAGAAGGTTATGATCTAATATTTTCAAAACTTTTGGACGGTAAAATGCCTATAATCGGTGATGGAAAGAACTTTATTGATTATATACATATAAATGATTTGATAAATGCTCTTTTACTAGTCAAAGAAAAGGGAAAGAAGAACGAAATTTACATAGTTTCAGGAAAAGGAGTTAAGACACAAAGAGAATGCTTGGAAATTGCTGCCAAATATCTAGAAGTAGAACCACCAAAAAATCATATCTCAGTATTCTCTGCAAAAATATCTACATTCGGTTCTGTTTTGAAATCTAAATTTGGAGGTAGAAGAGAATTTATACCAGAGTATATAGAAAAAATAACAAGAAACAGATCTTACGATATAACCAAAGCAAAGAATGAGTTAGGTTTCGAACCAGAAGTAGATATGGAAACCTCAATAAAGGAAATGGTGGGAGATTATTTAGAGAGATTAAAGGAAGAAAAAGAAGAAGTCACCGAAAAGCAAAGTGAACAGCAAACTTAATGGAAAAACTATACCATACCTTATTCCTTCTCTTATAACAACATATTTCTTGAACCTTTGAATTTTCGCAACCTGGTTTTTTGTCAGACCTTTTATATATTTCTTATAAAGATTCAATTTTGGTATGTCTTCTCCAAGCATGTCATCAACCTTTAATTTTCTAACCGGTATCCTTATGTAAAAACTCTGTTCTATGAGTTTGGAAAATTTATAAAAAACGAATAAAACGGATAATAATAAAAACAATAAAGAAATCAGCATGTTGAAATTTAATAAGACTATAGAAATTATTAATGGAATTAAAGTAATGGATAATGTTAATGGTTTTTTAAAGTCATCAACAAACTGCTTGGTTAGATTAGTTTTCTTATTCCTATACAAAAAATAGAAAGAAAATATAATAGACCAAAAAGCACCTATGAAAAAACTGTTTATGAAAAAGCTTATAGCGAAGGGAAAATAGGTCTTTAAAATTGAAACTCTAGGAAGCAGTACCCCTAGAGCTACTAATAATTCGCCATCCCCTCCTCCCCACTGTCCAGTAAGGTACATCAATAAACCGAATCCCAAAAATAAACCTCCGTAAATGAGAGAATCTATGAGATACGAAAAGTCACCTGTTAAGGTTCCTGTGAAAATATGAATTATCAATCCTAAAATTATCATTAAGATACAGAGTTTGTCTGGTATGTTTGTTGTTTTTAAATCGTATAGGCCTGCAGCAAAACTTCCTACCAGTGAGATTGCGACTAACAATAGTTCAAGCATAATTTATATTTTGAAGATTAATATATAAAAGTGAAAAAAATGGAGAAAATAAATAAAAACAGTCTAATCCTCTTGCTTGGCAAAAAGAATTATTTGCTAAGGCTGATTAAATTCAGCTGTGAATTCGGGTTCTTTGATTTGAGGAAGCTAACAGGTAAAAGATTTGGAACAAAAATAAAAATAGGTAAAGAAAGCTTTACTATTGTTAGACCAAATATAATTGACTTTCTAAAGAAAGCAAAGAGAGGACCACAGATAATAATGCCAAAGGATTCTGGCTTGATAATATCAATAACTGGATGTTCTCCTGGATGGAAGGTTGTTGATGCAGGAACAGGGTCAGGTTTCTTGACCTTGTTTTTAGGCAATTTGGGTTGTAAGGTTTATAGTTATGAGAAGAATAAAAAATTCTTTGAAATAGCCAAAAGCAATTTGGAAAAATCCGAATTGAAAAATGTGATAATAAAGAACTCTGACATAACCAAAGGAATTAAAGAAAAAGATGTAGATATGGTAACTTTGGACATGAAAAATCCTGAAAAGGTTGTTAAACATGCATTTAGAGCTCTCAAACATGGTGGATGGATTGCTGTTTACTCTATGCATATAGAAGAGGTTAAAAAAGTTTTTAACGAAATTAAAAAATATAATTTTACAGACCTTAGAATCATAGAAAGCATACAGAGAGAGTGGCAATCTGTAAAGCAATTCACAAGACCTAAGAACTATATGCTTGCCCATACCGGTTTCTTAACTTTTGCAAGAAGATTATAGAATACCTTTTTTACTCATCTCTTCTATAGCCCACTTGGCGCTGTCTACTAGATTCAATTTTTTCATTTCTTCTTTTGTAAAATATCTAGCGTCTATTATTTTATCGATTTTTGAGACGTCATTGTTCAGCGACTCTACTATGAAAAAAAATATCACAGTATGATAATCAAATTCTGGTCTAATGATTTCTTTGAAACCCAGCAAATCCTTTATCTCTATGTCCAAACCGATTTCTTCTCTGACTTCTCTTTTTGCTGCGTCTGAAATGGTTTCTCCGAAATCAACTCCACCACCGGGGAATACCCAATATTCCTTAAAATCTTCTAGAATTTCTTTTATTAAGAACAGTTTGTTTTCCTTTCTAAGAATAACAGCCGATATAATTCTAGGGGCTTTCATAAAAAGTGTTAATCTTTTAAAAATATAAAATTTATTATCTAGATTTCTCCATAATAAATTTCTTGACATCTTTGTCTATATTGAATATTCTCTTAGATTTTTTAAGTATAAAATGTTTCCATTTTTCTGCATTTTTCATGTCTATTTTTCTACTACTTAACTTAACTTCGCTTACCTCTTTATTTTTATCAAATTTGACAATGCATAGATATTCATTATCCCATATTCCAAAATCTGGCTCTTCTATATATTTCTTTACGTCACCAAAAAAACAGAGATAAGTTTTCACTTCAGCAGCGATATCAAGTTTGATCTGTTTCAATAGTAAGGGTTTTTTAAGATCTGTCATCTTGTCAATAACAAAAACTCGAGTTAGATTTTTGGTTCTCTTGGCTGCCTTGCGTGCTTCTTCCATGTACTTTGATTGAATATCCCAAAATTTCAAAGCTGAATAAAATGTACAAAAGCCTTCATTTTTTAGGTTTCTAAAATGAAATACCCCCTCATCAAAAACATCTTTAGGATCCAGATAGACTACTTCTTCTTCGCCTTTGCCCCTAACGTAAGGAATCGAGTAAAGCTCTCTTCTATGAGCTAAATAGTGCTGGTAGAGAGACATGTCTATTCTAGACTTGCATAATTCATAGGCAAGAGGGAACTCGTTAAGGTTAACTTCACTGTTCATGTGCCCTGCTCTGTTAACCAATATGAGCGAGCTATTCATTTTCTTTGCAAATTCTAAAGAATGTTTCTTGTCAACGTATGGGTCATTGTCAGAATACAAAACATAGGAGATAGGAATAAGTTTTCTTAGTTTTTTGAAATTGAAATTTGTTTTATAGAATGTCTTGTTAACATTATCAAATCTATAATCATCTAGTTTTCTCATAAAAGGTGAGACAAAAATTGCACTATCAAGTTTCAAGTTGTATTTATCTACAACATGAAGTATGAACAACGGTCCTAAGGAATGACCAACAAAACATATCTTTCCATCAAGTCTTTTTACAATTTTTTCAAAAACCTTAAACCAATTTTCAAGATTTTGATATTTGGGTTTGACTTTTCTAGATATTTCATCAAAATTGTCAACTGGAAATTTTGGTATTAAAACTTCCTGACCCAAGTTCTCCAGTTTTTCTTTTAGTTCAGGGAACCAATTGCCTTCAGGGTTTCCATAAGCTCCATGAAAAATAATGAATCTCATATAATCAATTTCTGTAGAATAATATAAAAATGTGGGTCCCGAGAGATTTGAACTCTCGTCACTAGCTCCCAAAGCTAGTATACTAGACCAAGCTATACTAGGGACCCTTAAGAAAGATTATAAAAATAGATTATTTAAATTTGAACTATGGCATTGAAGGTGGTGATACTCCTGTAGCACTTCCAAAAACTCCTTCTCCTACACCTGTTGGTTGAGTTAAAATCGGTAGAACAAAAAAACCAATTAATATGCCTATCAAAAGAATAACTACAATCAAAATAATCAACATATTTTTATTCATTTAATCACTCCTCTGGAAACGATGGTGGTTGAATTATGTTTGTTTTTAAAATACAAGTTGAATTACTTTTAATCAGCATGCCATAACCCATTTTTTCTATCAAGTCACTTTCTGATCTTTCAATCCATTTTTGAGAGCTTGCATCCCAAAAGTATATTTTTTCAAAATTACAAGTTCCTTTTATAGTGCTTAAAGTTTCCCCAACCATATCTTTTGTAATTCCTATTAAATTCCAACCTTTGTTTATTTCTAAACCACTGTATGTTGAATAAGTTTCAAATTTAAATCCTATCTTACACTCCTCAGGAGAATATATCCAAAATGAACGAATGCTTATATGTTCTAAAAGTTTTTCTCTACCCATAATTCCAAGTGCTTCATCAAGGCTTACATATTTACGTTGATCTATTAAATAGACAAAGGCCACAGGTTTTGATTCTGCTGAACAAGAACCTTGAATAAATCCTGCACCTTTACCAGGTACGCTAACTAGATTCCAACCTTTTTTCAGTTCTATATCAATCTTCTCTTCAGGGAAAGGTGGTGGTTCTGGGTCTTGTATGAACTTAACATGTAAAAATCCTGTATCACTATTGCTAACAGAAGGTTCTTCTCTTAGACCTGCTTTTACAGTAAATTTGAATACTGCTTCATTTATTGGACTGGTTTCTACAACCACAGTTTTTGTTTCAGTAGCAATAGGTTTACCACTTATACTTACTGTTCTTTCTTCAGTTGTTGTAGGTTCAGCTTTTTTGACAGCTGTTGTAATACCTTGAGCTGTTTTAGTTGGCGAAGGAAATACTTTTAATTCAAAAGTCTTAGACTCTCCAGCTTGAACACTAACAACATTTGGATAAACAGAATGATAAGGTAAACCATCAACACTTATCAAATAATTATAAATTTGAGTTCCACATTTGGTTATAGGCTCGGTAGTTGTCTGATTAGTTACTTGTGTTAAAACTGCAACTGTTGTTGAAGCTGATGTTGCAACTGGAACTGTGCATCTCATTAGAGGATGTTTATCTGTTATTGTGACTTTATAATTTGCAGTTTCACCAATCACAGTACTTATTTTCTTAGGATTAATTTCTACTCCAACTAATTCTGAGTAAACATTATCAACATTGAAACTGTTATAAGCATACTTTTCAATGTTCTCCAAAGTTGCTTTAGAGCTAATAGAATAGTAGCCTAGAATAGAATCCGAAGGTATTGTATAATAAGCATAGTAAGAGTATTGATTCAAGATTGGACATGTATAAGCATTTGTTGTCGTGGATATAGAACATTCAGAAGCAATAACTCCCGTGCTTTTAACAGGCAAATCTATTACGTTGCCTTTAGGATCTTTTAATTTAATTTCAACCTTCGCATTTCTAAAATCAAAACTAGAGCTTCCAGAAAGAGTAGCAACTATCTTAACAGTTTCTCCTCTAGTGTAAGCACCTTTGTCAACATTAGTCTTAAAATTAAAATCTGCTGTTTGGAGCGTAACTAAAAATGTTGCAGTGCGTGTTGTTAAATCTATTTTTTGCAATTTTATATAGGCACCAAAAATGCTTTTTGTTTCTCCTTCATGAATTTCTAAAATCGTGCTAACGCCAACACCTCCGGTAGGGCTGTAGTCGTTCGTAGAGACCTCTATTACAACGAGGTTGCCACTTATGTAAGAGGTTGAACCACCTCCACTGCTAGAACTGGTTATTACGCTTCCTGTGATTGAACTGCTAGAACCTCCACCTGTGGTTGATGTAGCTATTACAATCTTATTGAGTTTTATTCTCATATTTTTATAATCAACTACTTCTGCTTTTCCACCCTCGTTCATATTAAAGGGTTTATTAAGATATACAATCTGAATAGTCTCTACTTCGCCTTTTATTGTTACATAGAAGCGTTTTGTTTGAACTATGTTGCTATCGTTTATGTTTATTTTGTTCAGTTCTACAACGGTTTGACCTACTTTCAATGCAGTAAATTGGAATGTGTAAGTGCATTCTCCGTTCGATCCGCAACCGACGCCACTTATCTTGTTTTCCAAATAACTTTTATCATAACTTTTGATTTCCCATTTATAAGGACTAAACGAACTTGCGGAAAGATAAAATGTTTCTCTTATATTAACTGTTTTGTATTCGTCCTCTGACACAGGATGACAATAACAATCAGAACCACACGTCTGACCTGTAGGACAGACGTCTCCATAGATATCTACTTTATTTGTTCTTACACAGGTGCAGTCACTTGTTGTGGTATATGCACACTGTCCTATGCAGCATTTTCCAGTCATGCAACCATAGACCCTAGAAGGGCATATGCCATTCCATGACCTGTAGCTAGATCCTGTTCCCATCCAATGAAAATCTATGCCCAAGTTGTCACATGCCTGAGAGCATTCATCATGATTAACACATTTTTGAGAAACTGGTCCAGAAGAAATACCGATATTAACGACATCGGTTGAAATAGGCAAACCGTTTATTTTAATTATCAAACCGTTGCTTAAGGTTCTAGATTCTCCTTCTCCAAGCAGGAACAACTCGGAATTCTGGCCGTTGTTCCAAGAAAAGTTTAATACTGCTTTTCTAACTTCTCCTACATATCCATCAGATACGATAACAATATAGGTTGTGCCTTTGAAGTTGACTCTAGTTGCATTAGCTCTGTGAGCCCAAAACCATCCGCAGTCATCCGGACAATAGTTCTCTCCGGATTCGCAAAGTTTATTACCGCAAGTAGGGCTTGATATGCAAGCACCGTCTGAACAACCGTAAGGACAAGAAACACCTATGCCTCCTGGAGAATAAGTAACTACGTAATTATTATCACAGATTGCTTCTTCCAAAGCGCACAAGTTACCATTACAGCTATTAACATAACTTCCGCCACCACCTTCATTTCTTATAAGACATCTATCGTCTACTATTGTATAGTTTCCATTAGTAGCATATCCAACAGCGTAACCTTTAACGTAATAATTTTTTCCACCATCAGAATCGGTACAATTAGTGGTTTGGTTTGATTCTGTTATCGTAAAACCTATGCTTGCTTTAACATTTGTGGTATCCTTACCAATAGTGATTGAGTTTAATCCAATTTGAGGATTCATCCAATCTTGAACAGTTAAATAGAAGTCTATATTTCCGTTTGTGTCTCCTCCAACTCCCATTACACTGGTATAATTCTTACCAATTTCAAAGTTACCACCTCTGGTTAGATAAACTTGATACCAACCTATACTCTTATTTGAAGAATAAGTTTCGTAACCACCACCTGTTATGTGAAATGTAGCGCCTATAGGTCCGCTGATAGGATCCATAGCAATTCCTTGGCTTATACCCAATGTTATTTTAATTGAGAATAATGAAATCAATGAAACAGCTATTATCAATATTATGAATTTTCTATTCATAAAACATTTATTAAAAATCTATACTTATATAGATTTGCATATTTTAAGGTTAAAAACGAATGAAGCCTCAGGCGAGAGTTATTATTTAGTTGAAAAGAAATATATAAATATGAAATATAGTGAAAAAATCGATCTACAGAAAATACCTAAAGACATAAGAAATATAGGATTATCTCTCTATTGGTGTGAAGGAACAAAAAATCATAGAACAACAGAAGGTGGTAAAAAAGTTGAATTTGTAAATTCTGATGAAGATATAATTTTATTATTCCTTAAATTTTTAAGATTATTAAAAATAGATGAAAAACGTTTAAGAGGAAAAGTGAAAGCTCATAAAAATCAAGATATTAAAAGAATACAGAAATACTGGTCTAAGATAACAGGTATACCAATTCAACAGTTTCATAAACCTATTATAAGGCATTATAATTCAGATGAAAAGAATTCATACGGAACGTTTACAGTTATTTATTCTTCTACAAAATTATGGAATACTATAATGAACGGCATAAACAGGTATCTGAAAGCCTCAGATGGGAATTGAACCCATGACCTTTTGCTATTTGTTTTGCTTACCAAGCAAACGCTCTACCAAGCTGAGCCACTGAGGCATAATAGAGGATTAGAATAATAAGTTTATTTATTCTTAGCACCCTTTAATTTCTCAATCTTTACAACATTTCCACATTTTGGACATTTTATGCTAAATCTAATTTTTGCTGCCTTAGAAATCTGTTTCCATTCCTCGGTGTGGTATTCATAATTCCCGCATTTTGGACATATAAATTCTATGTGAATTACATTCTCTCCCTTAACAACCAGAGCTCTTATCTTTCCGTTGTCTTCTAAAGATCTTAATGTATGATAACCACAATCAGCAGCGGTCAGTTTTCTATCAGCTATTATTTTTTGAATTTTATCGAACATATTCGTCAAATAATAAATAGGTTTAAAAAATTTAAATGTATGCCTTTCTTGAGAACATTTAATAATTTCCTATTAAGAAAGCGAATATAGCAACAAACATTGCAATCTTCATAATTTTTTGTGATTTTGCTGGATTTATCAGTAGAATGAAACATGAAAAAGCAAATATCAAATCCGAGAGCATAACCAAAAATAAATAATATATGTTGAGCAATCCGAATAGGTAAGGTATGAAACTTATTATTATGGCAAATATTATGAAAGTTATTGCCATCCATTGAGAAAATATTTTTCCTGTTACAACTGAAAATGTCTTCGCACCGTCCTTTTTATCGCCTTCCATATCTTCAATGCCTTTTGTTATCTCTCTACCCAAATTGCCTAGATAAGCAATTGAAAATAAAAGTATTATAGTTGCATCTATACCAATGAATAATGCACCGAAAAGGAACGTAGAAGATGCTAGCCAACTGTCAACAAAATGCCCGAATGGAGTTCTCTTGATTTTCCAAGCATAAAAAAAAGTAACAATAGTATTAAACATAGTTAAGAGTATCATCATCTGATTTAAGAAAATTATTGATAAAATGTTTGCTAAGGCAAAGAGTATTACGGCATATAAGGCTACATTTTTCCTCTTTATTTTTCCTGATGGCAAAATTCTTTTAGGTTTGTTTATTTTATCTATCTTATAATCATAATAATCATTTGTAACATTTCCTGCACCGACAATTAAAGAAACGATTAAAACAGCTATAAAAATTTGTAATGGTTGTTGAAAATTAACCATCAGAACTCCAATCAAAACAGCAAAAGCCGATAGAAAAATAACTGAAGGCCTTAATATCTTTAGATAAGAAAGCATCATATCTTCCTTTCTTTAGACTTTAGTCTCAAATCCTTGCTATAGCACTTTCTGCATTTTACTTTTCCAAGTTTGACTTTTCTAGCATCAGCTCTAATTTTAGCATTGCATTTCATGCAGATATAAACTCTCTCATATATCCTTTTTGTTACAGCTTCAATCTTTGTCTTGGGCATGAAATCAAAATTGTATTTGTTTTTTAGTATTAAAAAGACATTGCATCTCTGAGAGTTTCAAAAAGAAATTGCCGATCTTTAAACATTTCTTCCTGAACATTTTGAGTGATAATAATCATATCAACAACGGCCTCAGCTTTTTCTCTTGATGTTATAGGTCTTTTGGTAATTTCTTCTACTTGTTTGTAAAAAGCTTCTACTTCCTCTGGCGTTGTATCCTGATAATGTTTTTCTCTTATATATATAGAAAGTGCTTTAGGACCATAATCAACTAACTCTGGTAAAGTTTTTCCTTTTAAGGCATTTTCAGAAATTTCTTCCAAAAATCTCTCTGTTTCTGTATCAACAGGTTCGCCTTCATATGCTATCCTTTTTAAAAGTTGAATAGACAGCATCTGATCTTTCATGCAAATAATTTAATGAAAACAAATTTAAACTTTACTTGAACAAAGAAAATAGCCAACTAAAGAAATCTATAAGAGGTTGGAAGAAATTTTCTATAGCATTTTTTTGTTCTATAATTGTTATTATTTTTGAAATGGATGTAGAAAAGTCAGGGGTGCTAACGAAAACTTGTATAAGATTATCATCAACAGTTTGAGGTGTGAAATTAAAAGTAAAGTCTTTAGACCCTTTTAACTCATCTGAATAAGAATTGTTTTTCAGAACAACTTTTATGTTCTGAGTCTTGTTTAAGAGATTTACAACTCTAACATTAACTAAGATCGGTTTTCCTATAAAAGCTGTTTCATTAGATTCTAATGAAACGTTTATTGGTTCTTCTAGAACAACAGAAACATTTTTACTGGCCAGATAACCAGAGTTATAACCATAAACCTTAAAATCATAGTTCGGAGCTTTAAACTGAACTTTTTCATAACCATAATCTCCGTAACTTGTGAATATTTGAGAATTTCTGGCACTCACTGAAAACTTTTCTCCAGGTTTAACAGTATCCTTTTCAACAACTAGTTTAGAGTAGCCAAAACCTTTTGGATTCAAAATCAATTGAACAGTAGAATCTTTACCTGCATATGGAAAAGCCCTTATATCACATTTATAGCTCCTTCTTTCATCCAGCGGAGGTATTCTAAAGATAGTAAAAACAGATTTTTCATTGCAAAAATAAACTATGTTCTGAGGCTCTATAAGGCTCAAGAAGTCCTTACCGTTCTCATCAACGCAGCTCTTATACTCTATTTTAGTTAGAAAGCACCCTTTGCCTTTTAAATCTGTTCTCAAAACAGTATAATTAGCCCAGATATTATTTGACAAAAGGCTAGTAGAAACGTTTAAAAGTGGTTCTTCTTTAAAATCTAAAATATTTATCTTAACATCGATGTTGCTAAGTTTTACCTTAACTTCTCCGAACCCATTAGCATTCACAGAAGTGAATGTCCAACTACTATCAGGAAATGTCGCAAATTTTATATGAGTAGCATCCAGATAACCAACCTCAGACCACACAGGGTCAACCACTACACCGTCTGCAGTATAAACCTCAACCCATCCATGAGGTTGAAAATCAGAGGTCTCATAAACTCTTCCAGGATAAACATATCCAACAGAAACAGCAGAATAGTAACCTATATCCCTGAGAAAAGATACTAACAGATTTGAAAATTCTTTACAGACACCTTTTTTGACTTTTAGAATCTCTTTAGCAGAAAGATTTACATCAGAATAGACCTTATCATAATCTATATTCTCTCCTATCCATTTAGCAAGATAAGCTATTTTCTCAAAGTAGTTACCTCTTGCCTTAGAAGCCAACCCAACAATCTCAGGATCCGCAGATTGAACCAGGCTTGTAGGTTCTATGAATTCTTTTAAAATTCTTTTTTCTATATTTTTCCTTCTATAAATAGAAACAATAGAATTAATAGTATAATTGACTATCCCGCCAGTGGGGTTCTTCCATTTTATGTTCAATAACTTATTCCCGTATGTATCATTTATAAAAATGTAAGAACAAGAATCAGTTTTACAAGGTCCTGACGAATCTCTGACCTCAAAGCTATTTATGGTCTGGTAACTATCTTCCTGAGGCATTGACAAATTTAATTCAAGATTATACACCGTTCCATTGAATTCTACAAAACCTTTTTCTATTATACTAACATTCATTTCGCTAACTATCTGAGGATTAGTTATATTTTTTGCCGAAACTACAGATGGTAAAAGCAAGAAAAATATTAAAATCAATAGTTTTTTCATAAGTTAAATTTATTAACCTTCTATAAATAATATTACTAGTGTTATTATGGCAGACTTCTCAATATGGACCGAAAAATACAGACCAAAACTCTTAAAGGAAGTAGTTGATCAAAAGCATGTTGTTGAAAGATTAAAATCATTTGTAAAGGAAGGTAGAATACCACATATGATTTTTTCAGGTCCTCCAGGAACAGGAAAAACTTGTTGTGCGATTGCTATTGCTAGAGAATTCTTCGGGGAAAGCTGGAAACAAAACTTCCAAGAAACAAATGCTAGTGATATGCGCGGCATAGATGTTATAAGGACAAGAATCAAAAATTTTTCAAGAATGAAACCTATTAACTCTTCTTTCAAAATAATATTTCTTGACGAGGCTGACGCGCTCACATCTGATGCCCAGAATGCCTTGAGAAGATTGATGGAGATGTATTCTGATGTTACTAGATTTGTTCTGAGCTGCAACTATTCTTCTAACATAATATCGCCTATTCAAAGCAGAGCAGTGATTTTCAGATTCAAATCACTATCTAAGGAAAATGTTTTAGAATATATGGATAGAATAGTTAGAGGAGAGAGATTGAAGATAGATAAGGAGGCCCTTGAAACCCTGTATTCGATTTCTGAAGGCGATATGAGAAAAGCAACAAATATACTTCAAACGTCAGCAGTCCTTGGAAAGAAGATAACTAGCGATACTATATATGAAGTTGCTGCGCAAGCAGAGCCTAAGGATATTATTGACATGATGAGCTATGCCCTGAACGGAAAGTTTTTGGATGCAAGGAATGTTCTCAAAGACTTGTTGCTCAAAAAAGGTATTTCTGGACAAGACATAATAAAAGAAATTTCTAACCAGGTATACAAGCTAGATGTTTCTGACAAGGAAAAAATAGATCTCGTAGAAAAGATCGGAGAGTATGAGTTCAGAATAGATCAGGGTGGTAATGAACAAATACAACTGGAAGCTTTGTTGGCTCAGTTTTCTCTTTATGGAAATAAATAGGAAGATTAAATGCTTGTTGAAAAATACAAACCAAAAAGATTAGTAGAGATTGTAGGGCAAAAAATTGCTGTTCAGAAAATCACAGACTATCTTAAAAATTGGAAACGAGGAAAAGCATTGCTTCTTTACGGACCAACAGGAATAGGAAAAACAATGATTGTAGAAGTTGTATCAAAAGAGAACAAATTCAGTTTAACAGAGGTAAACACGACTGATAAAGATGCCACGTCTTTTGTAAAAGAGGTAATATTACCTTCAGCTAGAGAAGGTTCTCTGTTTAATAAAAGATTGATACTTATTGATGAGGTAGATTCCTTTAGCGACAGAGGAATAATAGCCGAAATAATTAAAGTGATAAAAGAAAGTGCTAACCCCATAATACTGACTGCGAACAATGCTTATGTTGATAAGCTAAGAACTTTGAGAAGTTACTGCACTTTAATAAGAGTCAACAGAGTACCGGTTAATCTCATAGAAAAGGAATTAAACAGAATAGCATTGAAAGAAAAAATAGAAATTGAAAGGGATATGATAAGAAGGATTGCACTTGATTCTGATGGAGATATTAGATCAGCAATAAATGATTTAGAAGTCTTTTCTAAAGATTCTGAATTTGGTATAAGAGACAGAGAGATGGACGTGTTTAGAGTTTTGAAAATCATATTTCAGTCGAATAACCTAGAGGAATCCATGCTAGCTATGAATGAAAGTGATAAAGACTTGGATGAACTCTTCTGGTGGATAGAACAGAATATAACTAATGAATACAAGGACGCCAAGGAAATTGCTGAGGCGTTTAACTTGCTAAGCATAGCTGATATGTTTAGAAGTAAGATAAGCATCAATCAAAACTATAGGTTTAAAAAATATATGAAGGATTTAATGGCTGGAATCACTCTTATCGGAAAAAATAAAAAATTTATAATGTACAAGCCTCCAGATAGGTTTATTATACTAGGAAGGACTAAATTCTTAAGAAATAAAAACGAACAAAACTATGAGAATTTGGGAAGCATTCTACACTGCTCTAAAAGAAAGATTAAAGAACAAATGCCTTTCTTGAACATGATATTAAAAAGCAACTAAGGAGTGTTCATTTCATTATTGATTTCCAAATCACTCAATACTTTATTGAAAATCTTTATTTCGTCTATGGTTCCGGTAAAATTGTCATATGTAAACACACCATTTTTACCTACTCTAAGAGTATCTGTAGTGTCTCTCATTTGGCCTTCAAATGAACTACCATAAGGTTGTAAGAGAGTTCCATTTCTATAGAACTTTACAAGTCCGTTATCACGGTTATAACTCACAGCAACATGATACCAATCGTTATTAACAATATTTGCATTCGTAGAATCAATCTCTTCCCAATAAGGTGTCGTGTTATATATATAAAACTGTAATTGTGATGTTGTGCTATTGCTTAAACGAAGTATCCATTCACAGTCGGGTCCCCACTTTGAGACAATTGCCCTTTGATCACCATATATTTGAGTTGGATAAATCCATGCCATGATAGTTAAAGAACCACTTGGTATATCACCAACACTTACAAAAGAACCATTTCCATTAAAACTCAAGGCAGATCCATAGACCCCTTTAACCCAGATGTGTGTATCATTAGCATATTTTGAATTATTATCTTCTTCAAAGTTATAAGAAACAACAGGCCTTATGACAGATAAGGAATTTTGCATTTCAGTATTGATTTCCGCAAGACTCAATACTTTATTCCATATCTTTACTTCGTCTATAGTACCATTAAAACATTTTGTTAAGCCTTCATAACCTATTCTAATTGTATCTGTAATTTTTGATTGATTTATAATTCCTACATAATTCTTTTCATCTTTAAGAAAGCCATTAACATATATTCTTATTTTATCATTTGCTTTAACTGTTCCTGTAATATAATACCAGTTATCTTCAGTGAGTTTACCAGCAGATACATAATTATTCCAACTCGTACCATTGCCAACATAAAAGGTAGTAATATGACTCTGATTATATCCTTCTCTTAAGAAGAATCCTGTATATCCAGAATAATTGAGCCTAGAAATAATCTGGTTAGAACCACCTGTTGATTGGTTTAAATTAGGTTTGATCCAAGCAGAAATTGTCATTTCGTCTGTAACATTTAAATCGCTTGTAAAAGGAACACTAACATAGTCACCTGTACCATCAAAGTCTAATGCATTGCCAAACCAACCATTACTGGTTCTTGTAGGGCATGTGGCATCACCAGGGCATAATCCATTTCCTAATGTTGCATCATTTAATGTTTCACCAGAAAAGGTTCCATCGTAACCATTATTCGTTGAATCATATATTGCTGTACCATTCGCCTCATTAAATTTAAGCCAAATAATTTGTTCTAATGATTCTGATGGTGGTATAGGTGGTAATATATCTTGGTAAGTCCCCTCAGGAGAAAATTCTGTTTCAGTTGAAAGTTGAGAGCTTTTTAAACTAAAAACAAAATACTTTTCCTTAGGAGGATAACATTTTTCTTCAATCATTTTGCTGCCAAAAGACATGCAATCCCCGTGGACTTCAAGCGGAAGTTGGATATTAGAGGCATTATTAATGCCCATCCTTAAATTATACACATCACCACAATCAGAAGTGTTTTGATTTTTTATCTCGCCTACTAATTGATTATCAACCAACATTCTAGCAGTACCATTCATATTATCCTTCTTCCAATAAAGTTCAATAAAATACCATCTATTAGGTAATACACTAGTACTAGTATTGATGAAATTATTCCAAGAAGAACCAGAACAGGAACCATTGAGAACTCCAAAAGCCCAATGATCAAAGCCATCAGAAGTATGTATAACCCCTGCTAAGGCAATAGCTGACTCAGGGTTTGAACTGCCAAAATAAATAAATAAAAAACGATCACCATCATCTGATAAAGGTAGACCATTGACCACTTGAAAATATCCTGCAGCATAAACTTCTGACAAGCTTCTGTTAATTCCTAAAGCATCAGCCTGATAGCCGCTTCCTAAACCAAATGTTGTAAAGTTAGCATAATTATCTCCAAAAGGTGAATTTGGAAGAATAGAAATTGCGGCACCATTTATTATAGACGTGTGGTCCCATCTGTTTATATTTCCACTTTCAAAGTTTTCTGAAAAAATCATAAAATTGCTATTAAACTTTATTCCTTTTTTAGATAGTTCTTGTTTAAAGAAACTGTCTGTAAAAGAAAAGTCTCTGGCTATTTTATTCAGATCTTGGTTGTTAATATGGTTAGAAATAATGAAAACTTGGTTGAAACTATCCTTTATCTTATAAATATAAGAAACACTTTGTTCTTCTTCAACTATAGTCGTTCTTATATCACTGAAACCTGTTAGATATTGAAAAATAAGTACAATAATATAAATTATTATGACACTCGAAATAATGAAAAATTGTGCCTTCATTATTTCACTTTATTACTTTAACTGATGTTTTAGCTCCACAGGCCTCACATCTTAAAAAGGTTATCCTGTCTTCTTTTATTAATTTAGTGTCAGGCCTTCCGCATTCTTTACATATTACATAATCTTTTACGTATATCTCTAACTTTTTCTGTATCAGGCTCTGATGAATTTTTGACTGCAATATTATTCTACTGCCGTCAAAATTAGCTGGGGTCGCCAACTCTTTGGTCAAAAATTTTAACAGATGTTGAGGATCTCTTCTCAGTATCTCGCATATTGCAGAAAAATTTTTAATTAAAGTCTGATTTCCTTGAAAAATAATTTCAACGGTAGGAATCTCGAATCTGTCTGAAACTTTTGATAGTTTGGGTATTTTTTCATAAGCTTTGTTTAGCAGTTCTTCATAGTCCATTTTATTCACTAAATATAATTCTCTTAGATATTTATAAGTCTTGATGAGAACTTTATAATTTCTTTATCTTTCCAGGAGTAGGTTCAAAACACACGCCGCTCTCTAATAGATCTTGAATAGTGAAGTCAACATCATTCTCAGAAAAACCAGACTTTGTCAATATCTCCTGATAATCTGCACCATTTTCTTTGTCTAGCTTTTCAATTAGGTTCAGAATTTTGCTTTTTATCTCTGCAGAAGTAGCGACTTTTTCTTCAGTTGTATTTTCCGCAACCAGTTGGGCTTCCAAAATTCCTTCAGCATCCTCTAGGTTCATAAATTGTTTAACAACTGTTTTTAGTTCGTTCAAATCAGAAGTTTGTTTTTGTAACTCCTTTATCTTCTTTATCTTTTCTCTCTGCTCTTTTATTAATTTCTCCAGTTCAAGCGCTCTCAATGTTTCAAAATTGGGATCAGTCTTCTTTACTATCTCAGGTACAACATAAATCTCACCGTTGTATTCTCTCAATTTTCCGAAGATATCGACCAAATCCCCTTCTCCCAAACCATCGAATATCTTTATGTTTACGAAAGCCTTGCAGCGGACCGTGTCTGTTGAATCATCTAGAGTTATCGTCGAGTATCTCTCATCTGGACTTATGAACTTGTCAACTATCAAGCCTAGGGTATTTATTCTAGACAATCTTCTTCCTAAGTTTGTTAGTACGTAGCTGCTCTCGAAACCGCTTTTTCTAACAAAATTTCCATTAACTATTTCTCCAATCGATGATTTCTTTGCTGTTAATCTTTTTACTTCCATTTCATCACTTTATGCTTTCTACATAATTTAATTTGGGCTCGAATATAGAGCCTTCGGATTTTAATCTTCTTAATAAATCTTCTGTAGTCTCAGCTTTTAATCCTTGATCCTCAGCTGCTGCTATTATTTCTTCTTTAGGAACAGGTTTTCCAATCTTTTTCTCAAGCATATCAATTATATCCAATAATATATGTATCTTGCTTCTTTGTGACGCAGAGACACCTTCCGTCCTATCGATGTCTATCTTACCAGTTTCATAATCATAACCCAACTGTTGTATAGAGAATCTCATGATGTTTATGGCTTTTTCAGCGTCTCTATCTTCAACCTTTTCAGAAAGTCTTATTTTAGCAGAAGCTTCAGCCAATCTCATTAAAGCCTCATTTTGTCTTAAAGTTATTGCAATTGAATCTCCTGAATAAAGACTTCTCATATCCAAATAGAAATTCTTTAGTCTTTCAGCAGCCTCTCTTGTCATTTGAGGTTTAGAATTTTTTCTTGCATAGGCTATGAACTTTCTAAGGAATTCTGGTTTTATTAAAGGTTCTACTATGCTTGGTTTCAATCTTGTTTCTAAGATGTGTGTAGCTAACTTTGCATCTTGTTCTTTATCAGGAACATCTTTCAAGGCAAATTTCAAATCAAATCTGCTTAATAACGTATCTGGTATATCCACTTGATCTACTATTGATTTCATTGGATCGAATCTGAAAAATTTTGGATTAGAACCTGCTAGAACAGAAACCTGAGCAGGTAGAGTTGCAACAATAGAAGCCTTTGCGATGCTGATTTGTTGTTGTTCAAGAGCCTCGTGCATTGCTATTTGATCTTCCTTAGACATCTTGTCAAACTCGTCAACGGCCAGAACTCCTTTGTTTGCTAAAACCATTGCTCCTGCTTCAAGCATCCAACCTCCACCAAAGTCTTCATCCTTAACAACTGTAGCAGTCAATCCTGCAGCAGTTGCTCCTCTGCCTCCAACATACTTACCTCTTGGAATTATACTAGATATCAATTTTAATAGTTGTGATTTTCCCGTACTAGGATCACCGATCATCAGTATGTGAATGTCTCCTCTTATTTTTGTTTTGTCTGGTAAATTATGTTGGATGCCACCAAAAAGTTGGAACATTATAGCTTCCTTTATCCTATCCATTCCATAAATAGAAGGTGCAATAGATGCAACTATTTTATTATATACTTCCGGATCATTTGCAAGTTCTTTTATTTTCTCCTCGTCTTCAGGTGTTATAACAACTTCTTCCCATTCAATCTCAGTAGGTTCAACATAATTTGCCTCGACAAAAATATCCATCTGGGTTCTCATTTTTCCTCTGAATATTTTCTTGACATCTTTTATTATGCCATTTACTCTAAGTCTATTTCCAGGGTCTGTCTTCCTCTGCATTTCAGGACTTGTAAGATCCTCCTTAAGATAAACAGAAACTTCTCCTGGTCTCTCTCCTGAAACAATTTCAAATGGTTCTTCGATGAATATCCATCTTGCGTCAAAGAGTTTTGTTTCTATAGGAGATCCGAATCCGCTTTTCCTTCCGCACTCTGGATTTTCACAAATCAAAGGCGGTGTTAAATATCTTTCTGTCTGTTCAATCTCCATTTTCCAACCGCATTCAGGACATTGATAGACAGCGATATTAACTTCAGGCTTGACTTCTGAAGCTCTTCTAACAACACCATCCAAAGAGACAAACTTTCCAATGTGTTCTGACCTCAAATTTCTTATTCTCAAATCAAATCTTTGTGGCAGATTCTTGAATCTTGGTTCTATTTGCAATTTTCCTTCAGATAAATCAATGTTTAAGATGGCTTCTCTGGCCACTTTCAGAATCTCTTCAGGGCTATTTAGAAATTTATCAGCAAGTTCCGGGTCAAATTTATCCAGCAAAGAAAAATCAACTATGAATGATTTTTTCCCGCTCAGAGCTGCAGCTAACAAATCTTTTTCATAATATTGCATAAAAAATTCTTCAAACTTTTCCGGGTCCATATAAAACAATTATTCGGCAATTAAGTTTTTCAATTTCTTATCTGCCTTTGCTACCGCTCTCTTCACATCTTGTATACTTCTTCCACCTGTACAAATAATTTTACCACTACCAAAAAGAAGGAAAGTCACTCTTGAATCATCTATTCTATAAACCAGACCTGGGAATTGTTCTGGTTCATATTCTACTCCATCCATATTAGAAACTAATTTTTCAAGTTTAATAGGCACACCCAAAGAAGCTGATGCAACAACGTTTTCTATCTTTATTCTAAAAGCCATTAACACCCCTCTACGTATTATTTTATACGTATAAAAAATATTTAAACTCTATTTTAAAGTTTGACCCTAATTTCCTATGGAAGATTTAAGCTCTGAAATTTAAATAAAGATATGAAAGTAGCTGTTTTGTTCTCTGGAGACGTTGAGAGCATGATGGCCCTGTCAAAAATTAGACAAGAACATGAAATAAGATATCTTGCAGTTGTTCATTCCAAAAATACTGATGATTATGTTTTTCATACTCCAAATCTAGGATTAACACTCTTGCAAGCTGAGATCATGAATTTTCAACTAGTCTCAAAAGAGGCTAGGAGCGAAGAAGATTTGAAAATTTTATTAGACGACCTGGATATCGAAGGAGTTTCATGCGATATTATTGATAACAAATACAAGAAAAAACTAGTAGAAAAAGTTTGTAATCAATTGAATCTGAAATTCTTAACGCCTTTGACAGGCATTAATCAAGAGAAATTGCTAAAAGATGCTATAAAGAACAAGTTTGAGTCAATAATAAGTGCTGCCAACCATGAAGGTTTTGATGAAAGCTGGTTAGGAAGAAAAGTTGACGAAAAATGCATTAATGACTTGATAAAACTAAAGAAAAAATTCGGCATTAGCATTCTAGGTGAGAATGGCGAATATGAAAGTTTAGTTCTAGATTGCCCTATGTTTACAAGAAAAATATTACTAACCAAATTTGAAAATAACTGGAAAAATGGTAAGGGTGTGTTAGAAATCATGGATGCGAAACTTGTAGAAAAGTTATAAGATATAACAATTTATAATAAATCTGTTCATATTAATAATATGTCTTATTCGGAAACGATAAAGGTAAAGATAAAATCTCAAGATTTTTATGATATAACCGGAAAGGTAGAGGATATTCTTAGGAAGATTGGAGTGTTTGGTGGTATTTGCAATATATTTGCTGTTGGGGCAACAGGTGCCATAATTATAAACGAAAATGAACCTATGCTTTTGGAAGATTTTAAAAAAACTCTGGATAAAATATCAAGTTCAAAAGAGATATACCAGCATGTAGAGAATGCCCATTCTCATATAAGATCTATTCTAGTTGGTAACAACCAATCTATTCCGATAAAAGATGGGAAATTAATGCTCGGAGCTTGGCAAAATATATTAGTAGCTAATTTTGACATTGAAATCAAAGAAAGAGAAGTTGTTGTAACGATTATCGGAGATAACATATAAATCTTTTTAAAAGAACTATTTCTTATGAAAAAAAATGGAGGTCTTAATCCAGACACTGCTTGTTGGAGGATAACTTCCAACTGTAACAGAAAATGTCTATTTTGCTATCGCCCAGATACAGCTGACCTCAAAACTCAAGAAATCAAAAAAATAATTGATTCGCTATATTCGATGAATATAAAATACTTGGGAATAACAGGAGGAGAACCTCTAACCAGAAAAGACATTGCTCAGATACTCGAATATGCTAAAAACAAAGGGTTTAAAATCTGTCTTGCAACAAATGCTGATTTCTTTAAAAAATACAGAAAACAGATTTTTAGGTGCGTAAACACAATCGGCTTGCCTTTGGAAAGTTCTGAAGCTAAAATTCATGATTCTCTGCGCGGAAAAAATAATCTTAAAAATATAAAGCTAGCGCTAAAAGACATTCTAGAAAATAGCAATCTGCCAGTTTACATCACCACTGTTTTGACAAACAAAAACTACAGTGAGATGAAAAAAATTGAAAGGTTTTTGTCTCACTTCAAAGAGAGAGTGACATACTGGAAAATATATGAGATAGTAGATTACAAAGGAAGGAAACATCAAAAAATAAGAAACCTAAAAATCAGCACGAAAAAAGAAGACTTGAAAAATATAGGTAGACTCTTAGGGAGGGATAAAGTGTTTTATCTTCCAGCACTGAAAAGATGTAGATCCTATTTTCTAATAAACCCTGATGGAGACGTAATAATCCCGAGAGAAAAGGGAAGAAAAACAGAAGATTTGGTTATAGGCAATATGTTAAAAGACGATTACAAAGAAATCTTATCTAATTGGAGAAAGGAAACAAATCTTAAAGAGTATAGATGTCATCTATGTGCTCTAAAATTTAGATCATCTTGATTGCGAATAATGAATTTCATATGAGATGGTTTCTTATAATTATAACAGAAATATAATTCTGTGAAAAAATGTCAAACATCTACATAGAAGGTTATGGTTGTTCTGCTTCTCAATGCGAGGCAGAGATAATGGCTGGACTGATAGAGCAAGCCGGTTTCAAAGTCATCAAGAATGAAGAATATGCAGACCTTATAATAATTGTGACTTGTTTCGTAAAATCACCAACCGAAAATAAGATTTTATTTAGAATAAAACAATTAAAAGAATCATACTCTAATAAAAAATTAATTATAGCTGGCTGCATGCCAGAAGGAATTTACAGAAAAATAGTTGATCTTGTTCCTGAAGCTTCTTTAGTCAGCACTCATCATATAAAAGAGATTCCACAAGCAGTTAAAAAAACTTTGGAAGGAAAGAGAGTAGAATATCTTAAAAAATCAGAAGAAATAAAGTTATGCCTACCGAAAATAAGAAAGAACCCTGTGGTAGATATTGTTCCGATATCAAGCGGTTGTGATTCTGCATGTTCATATTGCTGTGTAAGATTTGTAAAAGGAAAATTGTTCTCATATCCAGAAGAAATGATAATTAAAGAGGTAGAAAATTCATTAAAACAGGGGTGTAAAGAAATTTGGCTAACCGCCCAAGACACTGCCTCTTATGGTTTAGACGAGAACAAAGCAAGATTACCAGAGTTGTTGAATAAGATAGGAGAAATTCCTGGTAAATTTTTTGTTAGAGTTGGTATGATGAATCCAAAAAATGCTTTGCCTATTCTTAACAACCTTATCAAATCCTATCAAAACGAAAAGATATACAAGTTCTTACACCTTCCTGTCCAATCTGGAGACAATGAGGTTCTAGAAAGAATGAATAGAGGTTACAAAACAGAAGATTTTTTGAAAATTGTTAAAGAATTTAAGAAAAATATTAATTTTCAGTTATGGACCGATGTTATAGTCGGTTTCCCTGAGGAAACTGAAGAGCAATTCGAGAATACAGTAAAATTAATTAAAGATATAAAACCTGATTGGACAAATGTTTCGAAATTCGGTTTGAGACCAAGAACCCCTGCCAAGAGTCTAAAGCAACTACCGTCTAGAGAAATAAGCGAGAGGAGTGAAAGATTATCTAGGATAGTCAGAGAAATATCTCTAGAAAAGAACAAGGAATGGATTGGTTGGGAAGGAGTTGTTCTAGTATCCAAAAGGGGAAGGAAGCTGAACCAATGGTTAGGAAGGAATCTTGCATACAAACCGATTTTAGTCGAAAGCAAAGAAAATCTTATCGGAAAGTTCGTTAGGATTAAAATAAAAGAGTTCGACTACTCCTTTTTGAAAGGAATTCTTATACAAGATTAGACCGAAAGGTTTTTCTACAGGCAAATCTAATAAGTTTTATGGAAGATCAAATTAAAGATAAAAACAGTGAAATAAAGAAAATAATAATTCTTATAGCTGTGATTGTTGTTCTTTCTATATTATTTTTTATGTTCGAACAGATCAAACCTGCATATACTCCAAACACAGTAAGCAGTGAAATACTTCTAGGACAATCTGAATGCCAGGAAAAAATAAACAAATGGTGCAACGACTGTTTTTTTGCTAATAATCAAAAGACTGATGTTTGGAATATTGGCGGAACAAAAATTGGTGAAATTTTGGCAAAATGTTCAGTTAACTATTTTCAAACTGATTGGACAGCAGAACAGGATTGTACAGGAAATGCGATAGATTGTTGCTTACCACAGATAGATTTACCAATCGAATAATCATACCGAGGCAGGACTCCAGAAAACTCTGATTGAATTTTTTGCGCCTGTAACTGTTGTGATTAGTGTTGTAGAACTATAGCTCCATCCGCTACCCTCGGCCTTTTTAACATCATCAAGATATACCTCTATCGGTTTACCTCTATTTTTCATATCCCTTATTCTTGTTGTCGAAGATGTTGAGAGCTCGCTGGTATCCAAAGTAATATCTAGAGTAGCGCCCATCATGTTAGTGCTTGAGATAAAGCCGTTGGAATAGAACAAAAAGTTTCCATCATTATCATAGTGCTCCAAATGGTTTATATCAGTGTTAGGATAGGCTTCCAATGCCCAGAGCGAGGTTCCGGCACCACTAGCAAAGGTCTCCAGTATCTGAGAAGAGGCATTAATATATTTGCTGGCGTATGCTATTGCCATGCTGTTTATGCCGCCCCTTGGGATGGCGTAAAAGGTGCTTACTTTAACATCACCTATTCCTCCACTAGAACAATTAACATATCCCCAGTGTCCTAATGATGTGAAAGTTTTGTTTGCTTCTCTAATAGCATAAAGTGTGAAATTTGTGTAAGGTTCCACCAAGTAATTCCCGTAAATTGCAGTAAATGGATAATGACAACCGCCCTCATGATGATTTATGTATATTATTGGTTTGTCTTTGTCAAACAGGTTTCTTAAGGCCAACGTTTCGGGTTCAGTTATCGTGCCACCTGGTGGGAATTGGCGATTTAAATCTTTACCATTTGCATTTGTTCTGTTATTTGCAACAAATCCATCTGGGTTTAAAACAGGTATTATTGTTATATTATATTGATTTAGTTTTTTCTGCCAAGATGGATCAGAACGGTAGTATTCTATAAGCAACTCGGCAGTTCTTATAGCTGAGAATGCACCAGACTTTTCATTACCATGAATACAACCATCGATGATTGCGTGACGGCTACCTTTGCCTATGAATATGGCGTTTATATCTCTTCCAAGAACGGTCTTCCCTATTGAAGCTATGTTTGCAATGTCGCTGTTGCTGCTAGCAAGATTTTTGATGTGATTGTTCACCCAAGTCAAATCGGGCCAGCTTGTTCCATTCGCAATCCAGCTCGAGTACTTGCCAATCGGAATGCTCTTCACCATATCTACAGCAGAGAATATGTTCCAGATATGATTGGTGCTAGATTTATTTCTAGTAGCCTTTAAATCCATCACGTAAAAACCGCTTATATCATTCAGACCTTTGCTATGGAAAATTGTGGTATGAGTGCTATTGTACTGTGCGATTTTTACTGTGTTTGGTATGGTGTTTAATCCAGTATTTGAAAAAATTTCTAAAGTGCCATCTTGTCTCTTAAATTCTGTCTTATCATTAGTTTGGAATTCTCTTGTGTTTGATAAATATATAATTGTCGGAACTGCTATCTTTGAGCGATAGTTCTTTATCGAAGGATAGTAGAAGTTAGCAAAATCATAACCATGAGAAATAACCAGATGATTTTGTGAAAATAAATTAACTACAGATGCGCCTGTCAAAATTTCTGTGCTGTCAACAAAAGACACTGCACCGTTGACGTCATTGAGGGATCCGCTCACCACTCCCGACGGCAAGAGTTTTTTGTAGGTTATTCCCAAGCTATCGAACATCTTATAGATGTTTTCAAGTTCAGGAATCTTGGTTTCGTCACCTATAACAGCAAAATCATATCCTGTAATCGTACCACAGTTGCTATCAGCAACGCATCTTGACAGACCTAAACCATCAGAAGGTGTACATCCTGTTGGTGTGCATGTTCTAGTTTGTTGTCTCTGGTTGATGCAACCACCTGCGTTGCATGCTCCATTTGTCCAAGTGCCACATGTACAAGTTACTGGTGGTGTATAACATGAATTAGTGGTTGTATTGCAGGATTGACCTGTTGGACAACTGCACTGAGTACATTTATCAATTAATGCTCCGCTTGAACAATACTTTGGCTTAGTTAATGAGCAATCACCATAATATGTTCCATCTGAACA
>Ga0315281_10000018_pt1 | contig 226507 bp, 232 predicted proteins | sample YL17G07_0_MG_FD_204540 | JGI IMG/M metagenome (GOLD analysis project Ga0315281, IMG submission 204540) | Sediment microbial communities from Yellowstone Lake, YNP, Wyoming, USA - YL17G07_0 | ecosystem: Environmental > Aquatic > Freshwater > Lake > Sediment | place: USA: Wyoming | collected...
ACCTGTCGAAGAGAATTGTATTCACCCAAGACCTCAAGACTACTAAGCCATTCCGCAAATAGAGGCAAGTCCCCCTTCTCAACAACCCTCAAATTCACATTCTTTCCCTCAAGCAATCTCTGCACCACCTAACAAGTCCAAGTTCTCAGTTCTTATGGTTTGTGATTGACCACTCTAAGCGTGGAATAACTAGAACTAGGATGAAAAACTTCTAGCGAGTCCCTAGAGTGTTTGTGAGATGGCAGGTTATTGGTTGTGGTCTTTGATCTCTTTTTGTAGGTAACTGGCTAGGCTTGACAGAGTTAAGGGGAGAAAGTGGCTTCTGTGCTTGAGATCTATCATGAAGCTTCTGACTTCTTGGATCTCTACAAAAGGATGCTCTCTGACCATTTGAATGTATTTGGAGTATGTTGAGTAGTCTTTGCTTAGCAGTACAAGCACTCTATCTGAGTCACAGCCAAGGCCACTCATTACCATCAGGACTGGAGAAGGATTTTTCTTTTCATTTTCACGGTTTCTTCTTCTGACTTCTTCGACAAAGTCATCACTCATCTCTTTTTTCATTTTAGTGAAGACCAAGGTCAGAATCTGGAATCCAAGCTTTGAGAAGTCTGGGATTATCGTGTATTCTTTGATGTAGCCTTCCTTCTCGAGCTTCCCCCGCGTTCTGGTCACTGTAGGTTGAGAAACACCGACGGCCTTAGCGAGTTCCCTGTCACTTCTTCTACTATTCTTCATAAGCTCAGAGATCAGTCTAAGCTCAATGTCCTTCAACTCATTTCCTCCGATTCAACGATCACACCTCTTCTTAGAGCCAATCCATTTAAGAAATCTTCTATGAGCAGCGAAACAAGAGAGTGATGACAGCTTTAGCACAGCTAGAACACACGCTCAGCTAGAGCAATCGAAACAACCCGAACAACCAAAACTAACCACTCTCCTTTTTCTGTGCTCATCAAACCAGAACTTCGATGAAAAACTTCTGGGGAGTCCCTAAAATCATTGTGAAGGAATCATTAGACTTCAGGCTTCCTTTTTCTTAAGACAATAGCTACGACGCTTATCCAGCAAAGTGTCAAAAAGAAGCCTGTCCCAAACAGTGCATTCCTAAAGGGATGAAGATATGGTAAGTAGTCTATGATGAGCCCTGGGTACGCTTGCTCCTCAAGTATTTTGATGTGATATAGTTGTGAGTTGATGCCTTCCTCTACACCATGTGTGTAGGCTATTGCCATTGCCAGTATGAGTGTTGCTATAGTAAGAACTCCTATTATCCAAAATGCCCTTTTCACGACTCTTCATCTTCAAGAGAAAGCGTGTCTGGGTTTCCTTATAATTCTAGGGATTAGAACAGACTCCCATGGACTCCCTGCAATCTCTGGCTTGTGAGTTTCAAGTGAACTTGGCATAAGAAAAGAAGAGTTCTACGTGGTTTTAGCCAGTTGTTGTTCTCTCTTTCCCCATTTCAGTCTTTGCCCTCTCCTCTCCAATTCATCGTAGAGGTATTCGAACCACTCACAGAACTGTGGTTGGTTATGGTGTTTTCTGTAGCCTTCTATCACAGGTTTCATCTTCTCCCACGTGCTCTTCACTGGTCCACTGATAAGGTCATCAACCACACCAATGTCTACGAATTTTCTGTGAACAAGAAGCCCCATTCCTTCAAAGAACATAGCAACCTCCCACGTGTCTACTAGTCCATATTTCTTCACATAATCATCATAATCTTTGGACTCACTGTTCAGGATCTTCTGCCACGGTACTTAAAACTCCTTACTGCCAAAGATTGAAAAGAGCCTCATGACAAGCTCTGTATGTCTCGCTCTCGTCTGGTTTCGAAGGTGGAAAACATAGTATATTCCTGCTGCCACCACACTTGCAGATGCAATAGCTATTGATACTGTCTGAATATCAACCATGCTTGACACCCAGAAGACAAGATTAGGTGAATCAGTATTAAAGACTACATCATGAAGAAATATCAATTAGAAATGAAGCTCAATTGTAGCTCTATATATTAATAACAGACAAAATCTTTCTACTTCTCGGTTTTTGTCAGTATTTTTGGTTCTTTCCATTCTTCCCTAAGAATGCTGTAGAGTAGAAGGTCCCTCCATTGTCCACGTAAGAATATTGACTTGCGGACAACTCCTTCTCTCGTGAAGCCTGCCTTTTCCAGAACTTTCTGAGAAGCTACGTTCCTCAGGTCAGTGGTGGCTTGGACACGCACCAAGTCTCTTGCCAGAAACAGATAGTCAACCAAGATCATGACGGCTTCAGAACCGTAGCCCTTCCCTCTTTCATTTGGGATTAGCGTGAAACCTATTTCCAAGTGGTCTCCAACCGGAAAGGTGTTCACAACGCCGATCTTCGTGCCGTCCTTCTTTTCGATGAAGAATCTTCTCCTTTCTGCAATGGCACTATCATAGTTCTTCTCCATCTCTGCCTTCGTTGTTTGTTCAAGAGGATTGTATTCTCCAAAGAAGTCGGGATCATTTACCCATTCCACATACAGCGGCAGATCTTCTCTCTCCATAACCCTAAGGTTCACGTTCTTGCCCTCAAGCAATCACTATCACCTTCAGAAGGTTCTGCCGTTTCAGTTCTTATGACTTGTGGAAGAAACTTCGATTGACCGAATAGTGACAATATTCGGCTCTAAACTTCTAGGGAGTCCCTAAATCTTTGTTTTTTTCTCATTTCATTGTCGTAGTTCTTCTTTTCTGTAGAAGAGCATTACGACGCTTCCTATCATTACGAGAAGCCAGCCTAAATCAAACAGTAATCCATGAAGTGTTTTGTAACAATAAATGGGCTGTTTTGTCATGCAGTAGCCGCAGAATGTATTTTGCACAGGTTCTAGTGGTTCCATAAGAAACATGATTGTTCCAGTAACTACAAAAGCAAAACCGATTACTGCTATTATCAATCCTAGCATCTTATGGCTGATCATTCTTTCAGCAACCGAGTGCTTTTCTTCAGGGTCTCTATTATCCTGAAGTTGCTATTAGTTCTACGTTCTAGAACAGATGGTTGTTGAACAGTCTTCTAGCTTACACCGCATATACGTGCTCAGACACAATAACATAACACAATACCAAAAGATTTCATGTGTAAGAAACCAGAACTACGATGAAAAACCTCTATGGTCTCCCTGAAACCGTTGTGAAATGCGTTTATAGTTAAGTTTCTATTCTGTTTTGGCTTGTTACAGATGTGAATGTCTTGAAGATTGAGGCAGTTCTGTTAGACCTAGGCAATACTCTGGTCAAAGCTTGGATACCTGAGGTGACATACCGTAGCGTTCTTGCTTCTCTGAGAATCAACAGGTCAGTAGAAGAAATAAGGGAAGCACTTAAATCAACTGAAAGAAAGTTTGAAGAGCAAAACTGTAGGTCCATGTACGGCAAAGTTCCATACGCAGAATACTGGGAAAAATGGGATTCACAGGTTCTCAGAAACCTAGGAATAGCAGAAGATGAGCGTTTAGCAAAAGAGGTCATCGAAAGATGGTTTGACCACGCAGACTGTGTGGCTTACCCAGACACCAAGGAAACTCTGGCAAAACTGAAACAGAGAAATCTGAAACTGGGTTTGATTTCAACTGGATACGAAGAAGACATCACAGCAATTTTCGAAAAAGTAGATCTAGAGAAAGGTTTGTTCGACGTTGTTGTAGGAGTGAATACGATAAAGAAAGAAAAACCCGACCCAGAAGTCTTCAAGTATGCTCTGGCAATGCTACAGGTCAAGCCAGAAGAATCCCTGTTTGTTGGAGACAAAATAGATGCAGACTATGAAGGAGCAGAAAGAGTCGGCATCCATGCAATACTAATCCAAAGAGAACAGAATAGCATAGGAACCCGCTCTGATTTCAGGACCATCACGAACCTTGAAGAAATCCTAAAATTCATAGACTAGTCAACCTAACGCTCGAATTTCATACAACCACACATACACAACGTAACACAATACCATCTGATTCATTGCATATGAATCGATGAAAAACTTCTAGGGACTCCCTGAAATCTTTGCATGCTTCTTTCTGTAGACTATGACCGCTGGTAGTGTTACCACCATGAGCATTGGTAGAATGAGGAATGATGGGAACTCTGGGATGATTATGACTCCTTCTGTTGAGTGTGTATAGGTGAAGTATAGATAGCTATAGTCTGCATTGGAGCAAGGCAGCAAATTGTATGAAGTTTCTGTGCCGTTGACAAACACGTGATATGTGCTGTTCATCATGGCTGTTGGGAAAGAAACCCTGCAAAAGCCTGTTGTTCCTTCTTCTCCCGTGACATTGAACTCTATCATTATGACTTCTGGGTGTTCAATCCAAATAAGGGAAGCAAAATTCGAAACCGTGGAGTTAGAAATGACCGTGACGCTGCAACTGTGAGCAACCAAGGGCAGTGTGAAGTAAGTGACATCGTAGCTTTGAAACATTCCCACCAAAGGATAATTATCTGTGTTGTTTGCGTCAATTGTATAGGGTGCATCACCCATTCCATCACTAGTAGTCTCATTCTGATAATAGCCGCTATACAAATCTGTGCCTGTGTAATTGCTCCAGTAGTTTCCACCAGAAGGATAGTCGTCATCCCAAACATTTCTTGAATATGAGCCAGACGGTGGCGAAAAGGGCGAGTAGAAATTAGAAATTACTTCTATGGTATTATTAACAAATGAGTTGTGATAAAAAGCATTTCCATTCGACTGGTAAAAGCATGCGCCCACACTATTATTGCTAATTCTGTTGTTAACTATCAAATTGTCATTTGATTTGAAAAGGGTTAACCCTCCATAAAGTAGTGGGCCAATATTTCCACTTAGAGTTATGTTCACTAAACTACAATTCGTCGATTGAGCCATCAAAAGCCCGTCTCTGTTGAGAGAAAGGTCAATATCGCTTATTGTTATGTTGGTGCAATTAGCAATTGCCAAATACCCTATATTTGGGTAATTTGACGGATTTACGAGAAGATTCTGGGAGTCGATGAAGTAATAGACTGGCTTACCATTTACAATGTTTGTCGTATCAAAATCCTGCATAAAGGCGTCGAGAGCCAGCCCCCAGACTATCACGTTGTACCAACTACTGGTCATATTATTCTCTCGAAAAACATTGAGGCCACTACATCGGTTAAGCACCATACTTACATTGTTACCTACCAGTCGGTTTCCTTCAACAAAATTTTCTGCAGAAAGTGCTAATTCTATTCCCTCAAGGCAATTCGTTACCGTGTTGTTTGCAATCTTGCAGTTAATACTATTTCCATCTAGGTGTAGTCCCACTAATCCGCAATTGTATACGAGGTTTTGACGCATTGTAACGTTGGATGAAGCATATCCGATTATTCCAGCAGATGTTGCATTAGAAACGACGTTGTTACTAACATTTACAAACGATGAAGAATAAAACCATGCACAAACAGCCGCATCAGCTAAAATGCTATTCTCGATATGAAAATGCGTAACACCGCTCCCACGAACGCAACTATCAGGGTATCCAGCTCCAAACCATATCTTTCCAGCATTTCTTATTGTAAAATTTACGATGCTGACATTGCTGGCACCTATTTCAATCACGGTTCCAGTTCCGCCACCGTCAACAATCGTAACGTCTTTGTCTTCTCCAAAGAGTGAGATTGACTTAGTTATAGTCACATGTTCAGGATATATTCCTGCATCAACCAGCACTACGTGCCCATTCAGAGTTTCAGGAGCACTTATCGCCTCTTGAATTGTTGTGTAGTTCAATCCAGTATCTAGGTCGTGAACTGGGTAGCCATTAGGAGCTTTAACTTCAATTTGATTGAACCTTATGGTTGGCAAACAAAACAATAACATGAGAAGACTTGTAATAAGAATGAATCTCCGTCTCATGTTGCATCATCAACTATTTTCCGTAGCACCTTTAATAATTTATGGAAGAGTCTTCGCTTGTTTGGCAAGTGAACTTGTTGCAGTTAGTGAGTGCAGTGTAGGTCGAAAGAGATAATCTTGCTAAGAGAGAATAGTCCAAATCATGAAAAGGTGGTGCGGTCACCGGGATTTGAACCCGGGTTGTCGGCTTGGGAAGCCGATGTCCTAACCAAGCTAGACTACGACCGCCCAGGAAGTAACATTTGACAGAGAAATCGACATAAACCTTGCGTTCAGGTTGGAACAACACAAAAAGAGAGAGGATTGAGATTCTATTTGGATTTTGTCATATGCACGTTTTTGATCAGAACGTACGCACTCAGTGACGGCGGATCAGCTTCAGCCCACCAGTGCACGTGCTGTCTCTCCTTTGAAATCGCTGCAATATTGCCAAGCATAGTCAAGGTATTGTCACTCACACGAAGATCCTTCAAAGACTTTTTGATTTCGCCTTTCTCAACCAAAAAGATGCCGTCTCTAGGAATAGTTGAAAAGTCACCCTTCGCATAGTTCTGGAACCGCGTGTACCAAGTGTTAGTCAAGTAGAGACCCTTCTTCACTTCACCGAAAAGCTCGTCCTTGCTCATGTCGCCAGCCTCCATCTCAATGTTCCAAGGATTCGGCGCCACCAGTCCAGCGTTGCCCGTTGTCTTGGTCTTGAAAATCTTCGCCGTAGACGCATTATGCAAGTATGTCTTGAGCACGCCCTTGTCTATGAAAACGTTCTCCTTCGTAGGCACTCCTTCATCATCGAAAACCCTGTTAGACATCGAATACGCAGCGGGATTGTCCTTCAAAGTAACGATCTCAGGCGCCACCTTCTTCCCAATCTTATCCACAAAGACACTCATCTGAATCATAACGTTGAACGCCGAAACCATTCCGCCCCAGACACCAAGCGAAGAACCCAGAATCAAAGGATCAAAGATAACGTCATACGCGCCTTCGTCGCCAGTCTTCGGATTCTTAGCCAGCTTCGCAATTTCACCGGCCTTCGTGCCAGCCCTAGCAGGCTTGAAGCCTTTCAGCGTGGAACTGCATTCGACGCCGTGGCCTGACGCTTCCTGCTCCGCAAAAGCCCTTATCGAAAGCTCTATCGCGGACCTGCAGTCGACGCCAACTGGTCCTTCAGAAGACACTAGGTAAACGTCTTCAAACTTGGTGAAAAGAATGCCGCCACTGTCAATCTTCGGACCGATCTCCTTCTTGGCAGCACTGATGGCTTCGGAAACCAACTCCGTCGGACTGTCCAAATCCTCAAGTTTACTGTCCGCATTGCTCTTCGGGTAACGGAACTTTCCCTTTGCAAACCCTCCGAACATCGGGTTCTCAGCCGAAACCTTCGCTAACCCGAGCAACTGCTTGATGCTAGCATCGATGTCTTTGAAGTCGTGAATCTGCGTTCCAACCACGCGCTTCTTCCAAGCAAGAGCCACGTCAGTGACATAGTCATTCCAAGCAACTGTGATGTCAACTTGATTGTTGCTGAAACGCACTTGTCTGTACTTGCCAAACGTTGTCTTGGCAACAACCTCGTCCGCACCAAGCTTTTTCGCCTTCGTGACTATTTCTTCAGTCTTGTTTAGTATGTCGGTCATTTCACGAACACGCTCCTCAGTCTAATGCATGGACCACCAGTGTACACTGGAATCCCCTGGCCCGGATCGCCCTTTCCGCAAGTGGCAGCGTCAAACTCGACCTTCTTGGAAACCGCGTCAACAGCTGTCCAAAACTTCAAAGTCGTCGTCTCAATCACTGGTCTCGCCACTGGGTGCTTCAGCTCGCCGTTTTCAATCACGTAAGCCTCTCTGCCAACGTACCTCTGGTTGAACCGCTTGTCATCAATGTTCCATTCAGTGAAAGACTTCATGTAAATGCCATGCTTCACGTCTCCAATCAGTTCCTCCTCGCTCAGCTCTCCCGGAAGGACAAAGGTGTTCGCCATCCGCACGATCGCTTCCCTATCATAGTTAACGGACCGCGAAGAACCGTTGCTTGTTGTGCCAAGCTTAGCCGCTGACTCCCTATTGTGCAGGAACTCGTTTATGACACCGTTCTTGTAGAGGAATCTTCGTCTTGCCTTCACGCCCTCGTCATCATACGGATAGTAACCGTAGCTATGCTCAATCGTAGGATCATCCACAACCGTAACGACGTTGCTGCCGATTCTTGTTCCAATCCAGTATTTGCCGCCCTTGTAGATGAAAGATCGCCCAGCTTGACTCATCTCGCGTCCCAGAATCCTGTCAGCCTCCATCGGATGACCACAGGACTCGTGAGCCGCGATTCCAGTAACCTCTGAACCGCAAATCAGATCCATGTCTCCAGCTTTCACAGCCTTTGCCTTGGTTATGACGTCCTTGAGAACCTTCGCGTTGTGAACCATCTTTCCAGGGATGTCCCATTCATGAAAAGCCTCCCATCCGCCACTGTACCCAAATTGCTCATAAGCCTGCTCAGTCTTTCCCTGCTCAGCCACCGTGATGAAGATGAACGCACCTATCTTGGGCACGAATGATGAAATCCGAGAACCCTCCGAGTTGACGAAGTATTTTGTGGTCAAGTCTATACTGCACTGAGACATCGTCGCTGGCACCTTTACCCCGCATGACGCCAAAGCCTTGCCAACTTCTGAAAGAGCGGAAATCCTTTCCTCAGGAGAAACGTTCTCTATTTTCTTCTTTTGATCAACAACCCACTTTGTCTTGACACCTTTCTCCTTTGCAAAAACCAGTTTATCCTTCCGCTTAGCGCCTTTCGCATACTTGAACGCCAAGTCCACAATCTCCTTCGCCTCTTCCTTTGACCACTTGTTCGTCGATGCAAAACCGATTCCGCCGCTCGCGATTATTCGCACACAAAAGCCGCTGTCCACACTAGTAACATACGCTTCCAACATGCCATTCCTCAGCATCAGCCTATCTTGCACTTGACTCTGCGCCCTGACCTCAGCATAATCAACCTTCTTGCCCTGTGCATAATCCAAAGCGTAGTCAACAATTGCCTCGTCCATTTTTCTCTCAACCTTTTGAAACACTATTTGAGAAAAGAAAGGATAAAACCTTTTAGGCTAAACCATGAAGCCTTAACCCAGAAACACCAAGAAGGAACACTCATTGAAAGAAAACTCAACCGCAAACGTGCTTTTCTGGCAAGGAAACGAAGCATGCGCCGAAGCCGCCATAGCGGCAGGATGCAGATTCTTCGCCGGCTACCCAATAACACCCTCCAGCGAAATAGCAGAACACTTGGCAAAAAGACTCCCACAAGTCGGCGGAATCAGTATCCAAATGGAAGACGAACTAGCCTCAATAGGAGCCATCGTCGGCGCAAGCTGGGCCGGCGCAAAGTCAATGACCGCCACATCAGGACCGGGCTTCAGCCTAATGCAGGAGGGTATAGGATACGCTTTCATGACAGAAACACCATGCGTGATAGTGGACGTTCAAAGAGCAGGACCGAGCACAGGACAAGCCACCAAGTGCGGACAAGGCGACGTGATGCAGTCCCGTTGGGGCACTCACGGAGACTATTCAGCCATCGTTCTTTCGCCAAACTCGGTTCAAGAACTGTTCACATTAACCATCAGAGCCTTCAATCTGGCAGAAAAATACCGCACGCCAGTCATACTCCTTGCTGACGAGATAACGGCACACATGAGAGAACAAGTAATCCTGCCCCCACCTGAAACCTTGAAGATAATAAACCGTAGGAAACCAAAAGCCGGAGACAAAGCCTTCTTCGGACTGGAAGAAGTACCGCCTATGCCATCCATCGGGGAAAACCTGAACGTGGTCGTAACAGGATCTACGCATGACGAATACGGCATCAGAGCCACAGCAGACCCCGTTATCCACAGACGACTTGTAGAAAGACTTAACAACAAAATACAAAACCACACGGATGAAATTGCAGATTACGAAAGCTACAATGTTGAAGACTGCCAAGTCGGCATCGTCTCCTACGGATGCACGTCAAGATCGACCTATGAAGCCGCCGAAAGCGCGCAGAAGAAAGGAGTCAAGACAGGCTTCATAAGACTCAGAACACTCTGGCCCTTTCCAAACAAAATCATAAAGAGAATGGTTGAAACAGCCGAAACCATCATCGTCCCAGAAATGAACCTCAAACAACTGTTCTACGAGGTGGAAAGAGCGGCCGAGGGCAAGTCACGCGTAACACCGCTCAACAAGATCGGAGGAGGCGAACTCCTAACGCCAGAAGAACTGCTGGCCAAAATCCTCGAGGTGAAAAAGAGACATGACTGAATCCTTCTCAGCACAGAAATACCTCCGCAACATTAAGCCACCCTTCTGCGCAGGCTGCGGCGCATACACGGTCTCGAACACGTTCTTAAGAGCAGTTCATGAACTAGGTCACGAAAACCTGAGCAAGTTCGTCTTCTGCAGCGGCATCGGCTGCTCCGCATGGATTCCCTCCCCGCACTTCATAGCAGACTCGGTCCACACCCTTCACGGAAGAAGCATACCAGTGGCAACGGGAATAAAACTGGTTCGCCCAGACATTAACGTAGTCGTCTTCGGAGGCGACGGCGACATAGTCGGCATAGGACTAGGCCACTTCATACATGCAGCACGCAGAAACCTAGACATCCTCACCATCATGGTCAACAACATGATCTACGGAATGACAGGGGGACAAGTCGCACCTACAACGCCGTTCAAAACAAAAACCACAACAACGCCATACGGAAGCTTCGAATACCCGCTAGACGCCGCAAAACTCGCCGTCACAGCAGGAGCCTGCTACGTGGCACGATGGACAACAATCCACGTAAACGAGTTCAAAGAATCCATCAAGAAAGCACTAGAAATGAAAGGATTCAGATTCATCGAAGTCATAAGCCAATGCCCAACAGCCTTCGGAAGAAGAGCCGGATTCAAGGACGCCGGAGAAATGCTGAAGTGGTTCAAAGAAAACGCCGTATCAATCGAACAAGCAGAAAAAATGAGCGACCAAGAAGCATCACTGAAGCTCGTGATAGGCGAATACCCAGCGGAGACGAGGCCAACACTCGTCGAGACCGTTTACAATACAATGAAGGAGGCACAAGAAGCTGAAGATTGAAATCAGAATAGTTGGCTTCGGAGGACAAGGCGTAATCCTAGCAGGACAAATACTTGGCAAGGCCGCCGTAATCGATGGAAAAAACGCTGTTCAAACGCAGACTTACGGAGCTGAAGCAAGAGGAAGCGCCACGAAGAGCGAAGTAATAATATCAGATGACAAAATCGGCTTCCCGCTAGTCAGAAAGTGTGACATACTAATCGCAATGAACCAAGAAGCAGTCGACAAGAACACCACGGACCTCAAAGAAAACGGTACAATACTAGTGGACAGCAGCAACGTAACAGACATACCCGAGACCAAAGCCACAGTAGTCAAGATTCCGGCCACACAAATAGCCGAAACATCCTGCGGCGAAAAACTCTATGCAAACATCGTCATGCTTGGCGGTTTGACGAAGGCCACAAGAATCGTCAGCGGAAAATCTATGGAGAAGGCAATAGAGAACTCTGTTCCCAAGAAGGCTACTGCTACTAACCTTTTGGCATTCAAAAAAGGATTAGGGGACTGAGCCTCACTCATCTAATGCGCCTAAGCTCTTGTATCTGGATCATCTGCAGATACTTTGAACCCTCAGCGGTTACCACATAGGTCTCTTTTTGCGTAACCGAAATGTAACCACAGCTGGTCATGAAGCCAAGGTATTTCCTAGTCTGAATATAGTTCAGGTTTGCGCTCTGCATTATCTGAGTTTTCTTCCGACCCTCTTGCGAACTCTTACACGTTGTCAGTATGTCGCAGACTATTTCGCCTCGGCCCCTGTACTTGAAGGAACGAGTTATCTGAGGAAGCCCAAACAACCCAAAACATAACAATGACATACTAGCCACTCCCCTAGAATACTATGTGCGAAGATGAATATTTGCTTTTCGATCAAACACCTGCGACCCAACTACAGCACACATCAAGTTTTCCAGACCTTGACAGCAAGGAGTGCAAAACCGTTATTTCCATCCCCAAAAGAACAAATCCACCATAAACCCCACTTAGGAGAGACAGAGTTGCCAAGAAAATTCACATACGCGAAGGCCGGAGTCGACAGGGAAATGCGAACAGAGTCCAAAAAGGCACTGCAACGCCTCAAGGAAACCTACAAGTACAGTCCTTATGGCGAAGTGATCAGACTTCCATACGGAAACGTCTTCCCAATGGGAAAAGGACGCTACCTAGACCTGCAAATCGAAGGTGTAGGCACAAAGGTGCTTGTAGCGCAACTCGCCAATAAATACGACACTATTGGCATCGACGGCGTCGCCATGGTCGTTAACGACGTCATACGTTCTGGAGCGAGACCGTTGGCGATTGCTGATAATATTCATGCACAAGTCTCTGATCCTGATCTGGTCAAAGAATGGATGGCAGGCCTGGTGAAAGGGGCGGCCGAAGCGGGATGTGTTATTCCTAACGGCGAGATAGGAGACGTCTCTGAACTCATAAAAGGCTTAGTGGAAGGCAAAGGCTTCGACATGGTTGTGGCATCCATAGGAGAAGTGACCAGCGAAAGACTGATCACGGGGAAAAACGTGAAGAAAGGCGACCCCATCATAGGCTTGCAGAGTTCAGGGCTACACAGCAATGGCATATCACTTGCAAGGAAAATCCTGCTAAGACAGTGGGGCGGAAAATATGAGCCACATGATACGCCGGAGAAGCTGAAAAGGGAGATAGCCTATGAAGTCTTGGAACCGACCAGAATATACGTGAAACCCCTACTCAGGTTACTTGAAGAAGTTGAAGTGAATGCTGCAGTGCACATAACAGGCGAAGGGTACGCCAAGTTTGATCGGCTGAAAAAGTTCTCAAAGGGAATAGGCTTCGAGTTCCACAATTTCAAACCACAACCCATTTTCGAACTCGTACAGGAGACAGCCTCAGACCTCGGCGGCACAATAACCGACGAAGAAATGTTCAGAACATTCAACATGGGATGGGGATTCGCAGTGATAGTCGACAAAGCAGAAAAGGACAAGACAATAAGCCAGTTGGAGAGAGCCGGAGTCCACGCTGAACAGATAGGACAAGTGACAAGTTCGGCTGGAATCAAAATCCTGTACAAGAAAACGAAAATCGTGCTGAAATAGACCCTTTGCTTTCTTGCTGACAAAAGTGCTTAAATTCCTTGAAATTAAACTGAACCCATGAAATACCGCTTAAGAATAGAAGTAGAACTCAAGCTTGGGCACAGCGACCCTGAAGGTGAGACTACTGGACAACTACTGAGAGAGCTTGCCTACAAAGTGGAAACCGTAAACGTAAGCAAGGTCTACAACATCATTCTTGAAGCAACTTCACGGAAGCAAGCTGAAGCCAAGGCTGACGAAATGTGCAAGAGGCTCCTTGCTAATCCTACAAAAGACAATTATTCAGTTGCGATTGAGGAAGAAAAATGAATGAAGTCCTCTACATTCGCAGAAAAACTCCTTTTCCGCTATTTGAAATAAAGATGCTTGACGCTTCAGACAGGCAACTTGAGGAGATAAACCAAGAACTCGCATTAGGTTTAAACCTGCAAGAAATGAAAACAATCAAAACTTTTTTCAAAACAAGAAGACGAAACCCCACGGACGTAGAACTCCAAACGATAGGGCAAACATGGTCAGAACACTGCTACCACAAAACCTTCAAAGGAAAAATAAGATTCAACGGAAAAGAAATCAGCAGCCTCTTCAAAACATACATTGCCAAGGCCACAGGCGAAATCAAACAGCCATGGTGTTTCTCAGTCTTCGAAGACAACGCGGGAATAGTTGAATTTGACAAGGGCTACGGAATAGCGGTCAAGGTTGAAACCCACAACCATCCGTCTGCAGTTGAGCCCTTCGGCGGCGCAGCCACTGGCGTAGGCGGAGTAATACGAGACATCCTCGGCGTCTGGGCTGACCCAATCGCCTGCACCGACGTCTTAGGCTTCGGCCCATTGGGCTATGATTACAAAGAACTCCCATCAGGAATTAAGCATCCAAAGTACGTCTACATGGGCGTTGTAGCCGGCATCGGAACCTATGGAAACAACATGGGAATCCCAACCGTAAATGGCGCAATATACTTCGACGAAAGCTACGTCGGAAACGTCGTCGTCTACTGCGGATGCATAGGCCTGCTTCCACTGAAAAAGTTCAGGAAAACCGCCAAACCAAACGACATAATCATCTTAGCAGGCGGAAAAACAGGTCGAGACGGCATCCACGGCGTGACATTCGCCTCGGCTGAACTGACAGAGAAATCTGAGGAAATCTCCAGACCCGCCGTCCAAATCGCAAACCCCATCGAAGAAGAAAAACTGAAGAGAGCCATAATCGAAATCCGAGACCGAGAGCTTGCTTCTTCAATAACAGACTTAGGCGGCGGCGGATTATCATCAGCCGTCGGAGAAACAGCGAGAAGATTCGATTGCGGCGCAACCATACAGCTTGAAAAGGTCCCGCTGAAATATCATGGCTTGGCACCGTGGGAAATCTATGTTTCCGAATCACAGGAAAGAATGCTTTTGACGGCACCAGCTGAAAAACTTGGGCAGGTCACGAAGATTTTTGAAAAAGAGGATGTTGGAGCCACCACAATCGGCAAAATGACAGCAGACAAAGTTCTCCGAATCCATTACCAAGGCGAGGCAGTCACTGAAGTGGATATCGCATTCCTTTTTGCCCCGCCAAAAAGCACGAAGATAGCAGAGTACAAACCACCAAATCTCACCGAGCCATCATTTCCAGAACCAAGGAACCTGACCGAGACACTCTTTCAACTCCTGTCTTCACCAAACATCGCAAGCAAGGAAAGCGTAGTACGCACCTATGACCATGAAGTAAAGGGTAACACTGTACTGAAGCCTCTACAAGGCGAATCTGGCGGCCCCAATGATGCCGCCACATTGAAGCCGATAGATGATTCCTGGAAGGGCATAGTGATCTCCTGCGGAATGAACCCAAACTACGGAAAAGTTGACACGTACTGGATGGCTGCATCCGCGATTGACGAAGCCGTAAGGAATAACGTGTCAGCAGGAGGCAGAAGAATAGCTCTACTGGACAACTTCACATGGGGCAACCCGGAAAAACCAGAAAGACTGGGCAGTCTAGTCCAAGCTTGCAAAGCATGCTACGACACGGCTGTAGCGTTTGAAACACCGTTCATCTCTGGAAAAGACAGCCTCTACAACGAGTCCCCACTTGGCCCCGTAACACCCACTCTGCTAATAACAGCCTTAGGCATCATTCCTGACATCCGCTCAGCCATTTCCATGGAAACCAAAGCACCAAACGACGCGATCTACATCCTAGGGGAGACCTATCAAGAGTTAGGAGGCTCAGAATACTACAAGCTGAAGGGCCATCTTGGAAGAACCGCACCAGAAGTCAGGTTCAGTCAAGCCAAGAGAACCTTGGATGCAGTCACCAAAGCGATCGATGAAGGACTTGTGAAAGCGTGCCACGACTTATCCGAAGGAGGCTTAGGTGTGGCTGCTGCTGAAATGGCATTTTCTGGGGGATACGGCATGGAACTAGACTTGCGCAAGGTCCCAAACGAGAACTTGAACCGCAACGATTTCATCATGTTTTCTGAGTCAAATAGCCGCTTTCTGATAGAGGTCTCAGAAAAGAACAAACATGATTTCGAAACCCTGATGAGAGGAAAAACATGCACAGAAATAGGAAAGGTTTCAAAAACTTCCAGCCTATGCATCCACGGACTCAACGACGACATTGCTGTCGATGCTTCACTCAGTCATCTACTCACAAGGTGGAAGAACATGCCAAACTGGTGAGGCTTGAACCATGAACCGTAAAGAAATCCGAACCTGCGTCCTCCGCGTTGGCGGAACAAACTGCGACGCAGAAACAAAACGCGCCCTAGAAGAAACTGGCGTTCAATCCGAGATCGTGCACGTAAACGAAATCGTCAAAAGGCACAGCCTTCTTGATTATGATGCACTAGTCTTCCCCGGAGGATTTTCCTACGGCGACTACGTTAGAGCCGGAGCAATATGGGCAAAATGGATACTAGCGAAGCTCGGCAAAGACTTGAAGGCTTTCGTTGATGAAAACCGCCCAATCCTAGGCATATGCAATGGCTTCCAAGTGCTCGTCGAAGCTGGCCTGCTTCCAGGCTTTGAAGCGATGAGCCCATACCCAGAAGCCACTCTAGCAACGAACATTCCACCGGGATACAATTGCCGCTGGATCTCGATCAAGCATGAAAACAAAGGCAAATGCGTGTTCACATGCAAAATTACGAAAAACAAGATTCTCCATGTACCCGTTGCACACTCGGAAGGGCGGTTCCTATTCGCAAAAGAAAAAGAAAAGAAACTATTACGAGAGCTTTGCGACAATGATCAGCTTGTTTTCAGATACTGCAACAAGAAAGGCGATTACGCTGAAGGCGTATTTCCAACGAACCCAAATGGCTCATTCCACGACATAGCAGGAATATGCAACTCAGAAGGAACAATACTTGGGTTAATGCCTCATCCTGAGAGAGCCGTGTACTGGTGGCAACAACCCGATTGGACCACGCAAGCGCAGACAACAGAATATGGCGATGGAAAACTAGTTTTCGAAAGCCTAGCTGAATACCTATCCAAGAAACTTTAGGTCGCTGGAAGGCGGAAGCCCTGCCCTAGCCCCCATTTCCATTATGCATCTTGACGCCACAAAATTGCCAATCCGCCCGCAATCATCGAGGCTTCTATCATTTGTCAACCCATAGAGAAAGCCAGCGCAAAAGGCGTCGCCTGCCCCAGTGGTGTCCACAACCTTGACCTTGAAGGACTCTATTAGATGGCTTTCCTTACCATCAGTCACATAGCAACCTTTACTGCCAAGCTTAACAGCCACGATCTTGACGCCTTTCTCAAGCAGAAACTCGGCTCCCACACGATAATCAGTCTTGCCAGTCAAAAACTTGAGCTCCCCAAAATTCGGCATAATCACAAAAACCCTTCTAATTATTGGTTCAAGTCTTGCGAAACCCAGTCTGGCATAAAGCGCGCCCGGATCAAAACTTACCCTAACCTGTTCAGGAAGCTTTGTCAACAACCTTGCCTGAGTTCTAAAGGATCTTTGTCCTACGAATGAGGTAAGATGAAGAAAGCCTGTGTTGGACGCGTATTTTGTGTTCATTTCCTCAAAGCGGATTGTGTCGTTCACACCAGAATCAATGTACAATGCGCGCTGTCCTTTCGCATCGACAAATCCCATGGCAATTCCGCTTCGTCCAGTTCGGGCATGGATCACGCCTTCTGTGTCGACACTGTTGTGATGAAAATCCTGAACCAGCATCTTTCCTTCTCGGTCATCTGCGACCTTTCCGATGAAACCACATTTGCAGCCGAGTCTAGCCAACCCCACTATCGTGTTTGCTGCTGACCCGCCGCAAGCCTCTGCGTAGTCGGTAACGTAGCTTTCTTCTTCAGCAGAGGCAATGCTGTTCACTCTGAATAGTTTGTCAAAATTCAAAGCGCCGAAGCCGACAACATCGAAAACTGTCATGGGAACAACTCGCGCAGGTATATCTTGTAATCGCCCAGTTTTCCGCCATAGTTGCCTGCCGAGACACCAACCACACCATCAACGCTTTGCACCGCCCTAATGCCAGCCTTCATCGCTTCTTTCACTGCCTGTATCGAGACACCGCTGATGACTATTTCTGGAATGTAGCCGACCTTCTTCGGCACTTTTGAATCTTTGCCGAGTTTTTCCTTGAGCGATGGACAATAAGGATGGTTCGTCGTTGGACCAATTAGAGGAAAACGCGTCTCAGTCTTCGAGCCCGCTGAGCAAACGTCAAACGGCGTGATCACGCCTTCAACCCTATGTACTGCCTCTAAGGCCTTTTCACCAGCTTCTTTGACAGCCGCTCTGGTTTCGCACATTATCCAGAAGTTGCCGCCCGATATTCCACGTGCGTACCCGACAAATCGCTCGATGAGAAAATCAGGAACCATAATCGGAACAATAATCATGCTGCGGCCGTAACGTCTTTCTTCCCATTCGAATCCGTCGCCACAGTGCCCAACCCGTTCCATCATGTCTATTTTTCCTTCAGGCTTAGCTGTCAAAGCGTCAAAGACCGCAGTGAAAGGTTTAACGAGAACATCTTGGCGGATTCTGTAGGAAAGCTCCTTCTCGAAGCGTTTAACGACATCTTCTACGGGCTTTCCTTTTTCGAAGCCTTTCCAGAATTGGAGAATAGCCCCTTTTCGCTTGTCAGGTGTTTCCTTCTCAAGAAGCCATTTTTCTATTCCGTTCTCAAGTCTTCCAATGACTCCTGATGGGGTTGCAGTGGCATCTTCAGCGGCTCTCTGCAGAGTCTCCTGGTCATCAGCGGTGACGATTAGTCTGCAATATAGTCCGTCAAAGGCTTCCGCATAAGTGTCTTCGATTTCAACCTTCCTCACCATCTAGCCCAACCCACCGATGGCCTCGCCTCTGACCTTCTTTCTGAAACCGCTACTAGCTTTGACTAGAGCCTGCATATTCTCGCTTGTCACTATTTTAACTTTGGGCAAACGTCGTGAAAAGATTTTCAGGGCATTACCCAGCAATGCTCTATTTATCCCACTCTCCGTCAACGCCTTACGGCTCCAGTTTTCGACCAGTTCCAGCGCTTGTTGCTTTCCAAACCTACAGAAAACTTCAGCAATCACCGCGGTCACTAGGCCGTTAGGAGACATAATGGCCACTTCAGAGTTCTCCACCGCATATCTGTTCCCATTAAAGGACACAGCTAGCCCACCGTTTTCTTTGACTAACCTCAAGGCTTCTTCATCAGTTATACTATCCCCAACATACATGACATCCGCCAACGCTGAGCGTACGCGGCGAACCACATCACGAATCGCCCTCGCCTTTTCACTCCCACCCACAGGATTGACCTCAAGGTAGATCCTCCCAATGTCCATGCCTGCAATTTCGTCCCAGAAGAGCATGTCGAGTCTTGCTATTGCGGTTTGATCTCGTTTTAAGAGATCTTTTACGGATTCTGCCTTTGAAGGAATCTCAATTATCGGCATTTTCGAGACTTCTTCAGCAAGTTCTCGAAGCCTTGCCATTTCGTTTTCTGTTATGGCATACTTATCAAGGTTGACTTTGGTACAGTAAGTGTTCCCATATGGAAAAGCGGTGACCTTGCATAGTGCTTTCACATAGTGTTCATAACTCGTGCTGACGATGAAGGCGTCGGCTATGCTTTTTACGTGTTGCAGCATGTCTTTTGCGCCTGAAATTAGAACAAGGTTTCGAGACGAGAAATCGAGCATCTGTTGGTCGGTAACAGCGTATGCCTTGAGGAAAGGCAAGATGAGCTTTAGAGTGTCGCCGGCCTCGTATCCTGATCTCTTTACAACGTCTGCAAGAACATCGTCATATCTGCTCATGACTGTGAAGAGTTTATTCCCATTCGGAATGAAGTGCGATACGAGTTCGTATGCATTGTCATTTTTTGAAATCGGTCCCTCGCAGTCGGAGACGAAGATTTTTCTCAAGGCTCGCTCCTCAAGGCTGCCATGTGCTTTTTGCTCATTACAACGTGTTCCTCAGAAGCAATGTCTGTTCTGTGCCAAAGCGCTCCGCCTTCAATGGCTTCCAGGCCTTCCAAAGACACGCTTCTGGCTGCTTCGATGTCTCCACCAACGCCCACAACACAAACGGTTCTGGACTTCAAGGCGTAAGTCTCACGATCACGCATCTCCATTGAACCAGGGTAAACACGGATTTTGTCACCATATTTCTTCGTCAGTTCGTTAGCTCTGAATAGATTAACAGGCTTATCAATCTCTTCTTGCACCACGAGGTCTGAAAAGGCATCTAGGTATCCACCATAGCTTGGCGGGACTTTGTATGTGACCACTGTTGCAGCTTTCTCCAATTCGACACGCAACAGGTTGCCTTCCAACATTTTATAGCAGACATCAATGAAATCGTCCTTCAAAATAGGCAGGATATTTATTATCTCTGGGTCACCTGGTCGGCTATTGTTTTCAAGGATCTTCAACCCTTTGCCAGTGTGCATAAACGCCACGTACAATGGCACACCACGCAAGCTCCCGTCATCTTTCTTTCTCCATCTCTCGAAGATTCTGGTTACGACTTCAAGTTCCTTAGCCCTATCGTCTCTGGTTAGGAAAGGCAACACATCTCCTGTGTTCTTGTAAGAACCCATGCCTCCCGTATTCGGCCCCTTGTCACCATCAAAAGCTCGCTTGTAGTCCCTTGTATCAGGCAGAGGGACTAGGTGTTTCCCGTCGCAGAAAGCCTGAAAGCTTGATTCTTCGCCTTCAATCTTTTCTTCTATGATAACTGAACCGAACTGGTAGTTTGACATAAAATGGTCGAAGAGTTGCTCGCGACTGTTGAAGTGATCACCCCAAACGCCCACGCCCTTTCCAGCTGCTGGCTTGTCTGGTTTCACAACTGCCTTATTTCCGAGTTCCTCAAGCCAACCATAAACGGCCTTCTTGACTAGGGCCACGCTCTTGTATTCTCTTGGGTTGAATACCTTGAAGCGCGGGTTTACTTCCGGCGCTATTTTCTGGAAAAGCAGTCGCTGCTGGACCTTGCTCTCTTCGATCGCGTACTCCTTCGTCGGACATATCATCGGTATGCCTGTTCGCTTCTCCACAAGGTCACGGACGCCCTCGATTATAGGTTTCTCTGGGCCTACTATACCAAAGTTAATTCGATCCTTGTTTGCTTCAGCAAATCGACAAATAGACTCTACGTTCAAATCCGGAATGACAACGTGTTTAGCAGCGATTTTCAAGTTGAAAGGGTTCCTCTGCTTATCTGCAACATAGATTTCCACGCGGTAACTTCCGCTTCTGACTAAAGCATCAACCATGGCCACTTCTCTTGAGCCATAGGAAACTACGAGAACTCCTATTCTCTCCATGGTCAACTCAACCTTAATGACTGATTAGCCGAAAAGCCTAATTTAACTTGCCACTACACGTTTTGAATTGCTTCTTCTATCTCGTAGAGTCTTCCAGTCTCTTCATATCCTTCCAAGAACCTTTTCTTCGTCGTGTCAGCGATCTTCTGAGCCATCGGAGTCGGATACCGGCCTGTTACGCAAGCCATGCACAGCTCGTCCTTTTTGAAACCCGTTGCTCGCACCAAGCCTTCTATCGACTGATAGCACACGGCATCCGCACCGATGATCTTCGCTATTTCCTCAGGATCATGCTTCGAACCTATGAGCTGACCATACGTTGCCATGTCTATCCCGTACAAGCAAGGGCCTATTATGCGTGGAAACGTAACGAACATGTAAACCTTCTTTGCGCCCATTCTTCGGAGCTTCTCAATTATGACTTTGGTAGTGTCGCCTCTGACTATGCTATCTTCGGTCACGATAACGCGTTTCCCATCAATTTTCGACCCCAAAATGTTGATCTTCCTATCGATAGTTGACTGCCGCTCCCTAGCCAACAACAGAAACGCTCTTTCAGTGACGTATCGATGCCTACGTGAAGCTCTTTCCCACCTTAACCCCGAGCCCTCATGAACACCCATCGCTGGATCGTCGCCAGTTTCAGGTATCGAAAGCACAATGTCGGCATTCTTGACGATTTCAAGATATTCCCTGACAAGGTTTCTTCCGAACTCCTCCCTTATCTCATAAACGTACTTATCATCAAACCGCGAGTCAGGTCTGGCGAAATACGCGAATTCAAAAGCACAAAAAGCCTTCTTCTTGCCCTCCACAAGTTTCTGCCTTTCAAACCCGTTCCTGGAAACCCTGACAAGCTCGCCTGGCTCCAGTTCAAAATCCCTTTCAAAGCCATTTATGTCAAGGCTCACTGTTTCTGATGAAAAAGCGTACGTATGACCGTCTTCACTGTGACCAGCACACAGTGGTCTTATTCCATGCGGATCCTTGAAGGCGAAGAACTCTCCGTCCTGCGTCAACCCAGCCACGGAGAAAGCTCCATCCACCTCCAACATGCATTTCTCAACTGCTCTGGTCAAATCATTGCCACGCAAAAACTCGATCATGAGTTTGTAGCAGATCAAATCCGCGTCGCATTCGTACGAGAAACGCGGAAACTCCGTGCCTATCTCTTTCTTGATCTGGAACGTGTTGACAACGTTCCCGTTAAAGGAAACGGCAAGCTTCAACCCCCGTTTTGAAGCTGTGACGGGCTGAGTGCCTTCGATCAGTGATTTCTCATCTGTTTTCCCAGATGTCGTATATCTGACGTTTCCAATGCCAACATGTCCGGGTAGCCGCCCAAACCATTCTTGTATTGCGCTTGTTTTTATCTTTGGCACCAGATCAAGGCTTCTATGAACATGAAATTCTCCATTATTGTAGGTTAGAAAACCGTGGGATTGATGTCCCCGGTGGTTCTGTGCCCGTAGCCCCCAGTAGATGAATGGAAACACTGGCTGGTTTTCATAGTTAATTGCGGCGAAGACTCCACAAGCGATCTTTAAATGGTCTTCCATGACTTGGCAGTGAGGATAGGTGTTTATCAGCTTTTGGCACATTTTTGAATAAAAGCAATGTTGAAAATACGGTTCTTAGAGATAAAAACAAAGAAGAGGAACTGGGGATCAAACGTACTTCTGATCCTTGTAGCAATACCATTTTTGATATTGTTGAATGTAGGTGAGTGGACCTCCGCACGTCGGACATACGGGGGCACCTTGTTGCTGAGGCACAACTGCTACGGGTGTTCCAGCTTGCGGTTTCAACAGTACGAAATCGCCTGCCCCTTGAACCTCGCTCTCCCAAGAGACCTCTCTTGTCTCTCCATCTTTGTCCTCTATGATAAGAGAGGTTCCGGCTTTTCCGACTGTGAAGCCGATGTCTGTGACGGTCCCGACGATGGATCCTTTGCTATCGATGACTTTCATTCCAATGAGCTTGTCTTTAGTTATGCTTTTTTCCTTTGACTGTTTGGCCATAGTCTCATAATTCCACATTAAGATAACTTGCGACCGTTAATAAGCTTTAATGATTCCAAATAGGACCACGAGTTGCAGAACGAATGCGTTTGACCTCTGGGTGAACGCCTCTTCTGCATGAACAGAAAGTAATAATAACAAGTCAAACCGAATTATGGGAAGAGATGAAAAAATGTCAACAGGAAGTAGCACACAAGTAGACTTCAATCATTGGCTAATGAGATTTCTTGCGCTCCTCATCGACAGCATCATAACTTACATTCCGGCATACATCCTATACGTTGTAATCGCAGGAATCCTCTGGCCTGTCCCGTCCTATCTGGGGTGGTATTGGGGCGGATGGGCACCATGGTGGGCGATGTGGCTCCTGTGGCCCTTTATCGCGGGTGTGATCCAATTGCTTTACTTCGCGTTCCTAGAAATTTCTTGGGGTGCAACAGTAGGGAAGAGAATCTTGGGCTTTCAAGTGCAGATGGTGAACGGCAGCAAAGTAACGTTTGACAAAGCATTCATCAGGAACATAAGCAAGATATATGGGCTTTTCCTCTTGTTAGACTGGCTAATCGCAGTGGCCTCACCCGGACCTGACCCACGCCAAAAATACACTGATCGCATGGCAGGAACAACGGTTGTTTCAGTGAAACTAGGGTTCGCATCTGGTGCAGCATCACCTCCACCGCCTCCGCCACCAAGCTAACGGCCTCGTGGTTTCCTCTCCAGAGGAACCAAAATATCCTTTTTTGATTCTAGAAAAATATCAACAGCGCAAATCAGCTTTCAACAGGAGCCGGCTTGGATCTCACGGAGTCAGTCTGAACTTGTCTCTTGGATAGAACGTAACGTCTTTTATGTTCTTCCTCCCAGTAAGCATCATTGTCAACCTTTCCAAACCTATTGCCCAGCCCGCATGCGGCGGCATCCCATAATCAAAAGCATCCAAGTGGTATTTGAAAGATTCAGGATTAAGTCCCTTTTCTTTGAGTCTCTTCACAAGAAGATCCTTGAACGCAATCCTTGTTCCACCCGAAACCAGCTCCAGCCAACGCCACATCAAGTCAAAGCCTTCACACAGGTCAGGATTATCATCCCGTGGTTTAATGTAGAAAGCCTTAGAATGAGTGGGCCAATCGGTTATGAAGTAGAGACCTGGGTGAACCTTACCCAGAGTCCTGCAAGCCTGTGTCGATATGTCCTCGCCCCATGGTATGTCTATGCCCTCATGCTTCAAGTCTCGGAGAGCATTATCATAGGTCAAGCGTTTGAATGGTACTTCTGGGATCTTCAGTTTGTACTTCAACATCTCTAGCTCTCTTGAGCACTTCCCGTTGACACCTTGGCAAACATGTTGCACGAGTTGCTCAAGCAGCTGCATCACGTCTTCTGCTGACGCAAATGCCTGTTCAATGTCTATTGACACGAACTCACTCAGGTGGCGACGCGTATGCGATTCCTCGGCCCTGAAGAATGGCCCTATCTCAAAGACTTTCTCAAGACTCATAACAAGCTGTTCCTTATACAATTGCGGGCTTTGCGCAAGGAACGCCTTTCTGTTGAAGTAGTTGATCGAGAACAATTCGGCTCCACCCTCAGTGGCAGAACCGATGATTCGCGGAGTGTGCACTTCTAGAAAGCCTCTTTCAAAAAGGAAATCGCGTATTGCTTCAACAGCCACATGCTGAATCTTGAAAGCTGCGATGTTTTCCTGTTGACACAGGTCTAGTGCTCTTGCATCCAATCTGACTTCTAGGTTTGCCGGTGTTCTTCCCGTAATATCGATGGGAAGCTGTGGTGTAGCAGTGTTGAAGACTCGGATCTCCTTCGGGATTACTTCGATCCCTCTGGGCGTCATGTTAGTCTTCTTGACCGCCCCTTTCACGCCTATGCTGTATCTCTTCTGCAATGTCTCTGCCTTCGAGAGCACTTCGCTGGCCGCCTTTTTCTTCAAGATTGTAACCTGAATGGTACCTTCTCGGTCCTGCAATATCACGAACCGCAAAGCCCCAAGATCGCGAACTTCCTGAACCCAGCCAAAAAGAGTGATCTCCTCGCCATCCATTTCGGGTTTTACATCAGCAGAATAATGGGTTCTGCGCCAATCGCCCAACGAGTCTAGCTCCATGCTGGCCACCGCCCAATCTAGTCTGCAAACTCCACGCGCAGAGTAATGTTGCGAACCTTAAGGGCAATCTCCTTTAAAGCCTTCACATCAAAAGGCAACTGCAATGAGCGTCTTCTTCTCAAGATGGCCCTGGTCTCCGTACTTCCATCAGGCAGCCAAATAGTGTTGATCGTCATTATGCTCAAGGGAGCGAACAAATCCTCCAGGAACTTTCGCTCATCACCACCGTGCTCTAACACACGAATGTTTCTACCAGTTTCCTCCCCCAAGGCTCTAATGATCTTGCCACCAAATCCCAGAAGTCTGGAAACATCTCCAGGCCCAACAATCAAGGCCAAAGTTTTTCCCGCATCCACAGCCTTGTGAAAACAAACATTCTGAAGAGAGGGATACTTTTCCTCCAATGACAGCAATAAACGAGCTATTTTCAGGTCTAGCTCACTTATTTCTCCAGACTTAAGCCTAGCTGAACACTTCTGGCACAGTATGCCACTCTTTAGACAGAAACTGCAAAGTGCCGTTTTCACTTGTGGAAACGCCCTCTACGACAAATAAAGGAGGGGCAGCGGAGCTCTGAAATTCCATAGGTAGATTCTACTCTAACATTGTAGCGTTATTTCGACTGTACTGACGTTTGAAGGCGAGCCACCCTCTGTTCTGGCCGGCATTTGCTGTGTTCCAATGCCAATGCACTTGACTTTTACGTCTGGTAGGAACCTGCGTCTAACGACTTCAACGACATCAACTGCTCGACTTATGGATCTTCCTCGTGCCTTAACGTTTACTTCCTTTGCCCCGCCGTGAAAGAGGGTTATGCATGCCAGTACATAGTTCATTACCGGCTTGTTTCCGATTAACACTGCATTGCTTTCTGACATATTGTTCCGCCTCACTCCTATTTTCCATTTTTTTCTGTAGGCTTCATAAGCAATTTTCTCGGTAAATAAATATGTTACGGTTAGGGTTTTTGTCCAACATCATCCTGCAAGAAAATGCCGAGAGAATCAAGAAATGTGTTGCCAAATATTTAAATAATGCATACTATCGCAAAGCTAATCCTTGACAAATAGCAAACAGTGGGATTAATGATGGAAACCCTGACAAGACGCTCCATGCAACTCCTAAAAATGCTTTACGACAGGGGCAAACCTATGACCAATTACAGCTTGCGAATAAGACAGGATGAGTTGGCAAGACAACTGGGAGTGAGCAGACAGGCATTGAACTCCCACTTGAGAAAGCTCAGAGACCTGAACTACATAAGAACTGGCAGAGGATTCATCGATGTCACTGAGAAAGGACTAAGCGGGCTCGGCGTTTCTTCATCTCCAGCCTTCGTGTTCCTCAAAATATCACCTCTAAAAAGAATCAACGTTTATGACAGAATCATGAAACTCGATGTTCAAAGAGCTTTCAGAATAGCAGGCGACGTTGACGCACTCTTAATAGTTGAACGAGAAAAACTCGATAGAGTTTTGAAAGAGTTATATTCCATTGAAGGAATACAAGACACAAAATCATACGTAACCATAGAAGCAATAAAGTGAACCGCAATGAAGCTTTTTGAGTACGAAGCAAAAACCATGCTCGCCAAATACGGTATCCCAACGCCTCAAGGAGGATTAGCAACGAGCACAACCCAAGCAAGTGAAGTCGCCGCCAAACTTAAGCCGCCATTTGCGGTCAAAGCCCAAGTCCTAGTCGCAGGAAGAGGAAAGGCAGGCGGCATACTCTTTGCCAACACCGTTGAAGAAGCTGCAAAGGCCGCTTCGAAGCTCCTAAACATGCAAATAAAGGGAATACCTGTCAGAAGCATATGGGTTGAAGAGAAAATACAGATCAAGAGAGAGCTTTACTTTGGAATAACGATCGACAGATCTAAACAGAGTTACGTCGCGGTCGCCTCTGCAGTTGGCGGAATGGAGATAGAAGAGATAGCCAAGAAAACTCCAGATAAAGTCATAAAGGTTCCAGTGAACCCTGAACTTGGTCTTCGCTCATTCCAAACCCGAGAGATCGCAAGAAAAATAGGCTATGCCGGCAACCAGATTTCTGAACTGGCAAGAATCTTGGAGAAGCTATACAAAGTCGGTATGGACAATGACGCGGAACTCATCGAAATGAACCCGTTGGTTGAAACCAACGACGGAGAATTCATGGCTGTAGATGCACGGATAATAATAGATGATAACGCTTTGTTCAGACACCAAGAGCTCAAGAAAAGACTCTTGGAAGGAGAGAGTGAACTCTCTCCGCAGGAATTAGAGGCAATGAAAAACGACTTGGCCTACGTCAAACTGGACGGGGACGTAGGTGTCATAGGCAACGGAGCAGGCCTGGTCATGGCGACGTTAGACACGATTCAATACTACGGTGGAAAACCAGCCAACTTCTTGGACGTCGGCGGTGGAGCACCCTCAGAAAAGATAGCTTTGTCACTCAAAATAGTACTTTCAGACCCTAAGGTCAAAGCCCTCTTCATCAACATTCTAGGCGGAATAACACGCTGCGACGAAGTTGCCAAGGGAATCCTCGAAGCAAAAGAAAAAGTCGGAGTAACCAAACCGATGGTAATCAGGCTGGTAGGCACAAACGAGGAAGAGGGAAAGAAGATACTCACGGAAGCTGGGATACATGTGCTTGAAAGCATGGACGAGGCAGCCCAACGAGTCGTTGAGATTACAAACGGCAAAGGAGGCACCTAGGTTTGGGAATAATAATAAACAAGAATACCCGCGCAATTGTACAAGGAATAACAGGGACCCAAGGAAGCTTCCACGCCAGATTGATGCTGGAATACGGCACAAAAATCGTTGCAGGCACATCCCCAGGAAAAGGCGGAACTCAGACAAATGGCATCCCAATATATGAATCAGTTGAGGAAGCAAAAGAAAAACATTCACCAAACGCGTCAATAATCTTCGTGCCTGCGCCATTTGCAGTTGACGCAGCTTTGGAAGCGATTGAAAATGGCATAAGAACAATCGTGATAATAACCGAGCATATTCCAATCAAAGACGCAATCGGCTTGATGGCATATGCAAAACAAACCCAGACAACGATAATCGGACCAAACACTCCTGGAATAATAACGCCGGGAGAATGCAAGCTTGGCATAATGCCAGCTCACATATTCAAGCAAGGCGGCGTCGGCATGGTTTCAAGAAGCGGGACTCTTACGTACGAAATCGCCGCAAGCCTGACCAGAAAGAAGCTCGGACAATCAACGTGCCTTGGTCTTGGCGGAGACCCCATCACGGGTCTAAACTTCATAGACGCACTGAAAATGTTTGAAGTTGACCCACTTACGAAGGCCGTGGTGTTGATAGGAGAAATCGGCGGCAACCTTGAGGAACTGGCTGCAAGATACGTTGCCGACAAGAAATATCCAAAACCAGTTGCCGCTTTCATAGCAGGTAGATCAGCTCCACCTGGCAAGCGCATGGGTCACGCTGGGGCCATCGTGATGGGCAACGCTGGGACTGCGGAAAACAAGATGACCGCTCTCAGCGAAGCTGGCGTAAAGGTGGCTGAGAAACCTGGCGACGTGGCGGAGTTATTGGCAAAGCTTGTTTCAACGTGAAAGAAATCAGGACATAGATTCCATCGTTGGCAAAAGGTATATTTGACACGGGAAGCATCTTGGGTTTTTGACCGTGGAAGATGGAGGCTGAGCAAATGCCAATAATGGATCCGTTCAAGAAGGCTCTTGCACAGGAACATAGGCTGCACATGAAGATCTGCCGACATTGCGGTGCAAGGAACGCCTCATCAGCAGTGAAGTGCAGGAAATGTCGAAGCAAGAACCTGCGCTGGAAGAAGAGAGAAATCGTGAAGTGATTTCTCATTTTTGTTGTCAGAGCGTCTTAGAAAGAGTTTCAATTTCGAAAACAGTGTTTGCGCAACCATTTTTTATTAGAGGAACAGCTTGGCAGGCGACCCCCATATTTTCCAGCAATTCGCCACTCAGCTTTGCCTCCTCTCCGCACGCAACTCCAAGGGCGCCCTCGTATCCCTTGCTTCTCAATATTTTAGGAATACAGGAACCACCTGGCACAACGTATACATCATAGCCTTTTTTCTTGGCAATAGACGTTGCTCTATTGATCAAACAGTCTTCAGAACAAGCGGCGCAGATATAGGATGGAACAGTTGGGTCGAAGGTCGACCTGCAGTGGCTATCCATGTATTTCCTTGAACAGTGTGGCAGGAAAAGCGCTTTTTTCTTGACTCGATTGAATCTCTCTTTTTGCGTGATATTCTTCGCGTTCAAATCTATGAAATCCTGAAGAAGGGTCACCGCATCTGACACGCTAAGACCTGTAGCCTCTTGAATCTTGAACTTCCTTATCATGGCTTGCGCGGTTTTGCCAATTTTCTTGTGAATGCCCTTTTTATAGCTAACCCTAGCCACCTCTTCGAAGAAGAAGCGCGAAAGCTTTGATAGGTCAAACGTGAACCTGTAGGGCATAGCTGCATGTAAGCAGGACAAACCTTTAAAATTACCTGTCATTAATAGTCAATTCAAACACAGAATTTGCGAAGGAGGAACAGCAATGCGCTTTGGAAAGCATGACAAGAAGGACGAAAAACCCGTTGATGTTGTAACTAGAGTAAGCGAACTTGAACAGATCTGCGAAGGAGACAAGGAAACCTATGAAGCCCTGCTCCAAACAATGTTTTTGGATCCAAGAAAGATTGATGCGCCCATCAAAGACGCTGCCGACAATGCCAAGAAGTTCGAGAAAGAAAAAAATCCGGGAAGAGCAAGAATTTGGTACGATATCGCAGGCGGACTAGCCATCTATCAGGGAAACGCGAAAAAAGTGACAGAATACTTTGGTGAAAGCCAGAGGATTTCAAAAACGCAATATCCAATCTTGAAGAACACTGAAAAAGCTGTAACCAAAGCACAAGAGTACTACAAGAAGTACTTGAAAGACTAGAACTCTGACAGATTCTTTGAGCATTGTCAAAAGTCGAAAATGGCGCTTTCTATTATTCTTCCGGTTCTTTCCCGTAACCCAAAAGCTCCCTCAGTGATTTGGCTTCTTCTCGAAGCATGACTACCTCACTCTCTAGGGCAGTGGCTCTTGATTCGGCGACTTTTCTCAACTTGTCGATCTCCGTCATCAAACTGGCCCGTTCGGTTTCCAGAGTAATTATCTTTTCATGAAGATTCTTCAGCGTCTGCATCAGCTCTCCCTTTATGCCCCTAATTCTTTCAACCATGTTTTTAATATTTGCTGTCTCTTCAGTTCTGACACCAGTTTCTGCAGCCGCTCTGAACCTAGCTCTGCAGCTTGAACACTCGAATATTCCAGTAAGTTTTGGTTCTTCGCCTTCTTGCATTGGCTTTCGAGAAGGAATAGGCCACGTCTTGACCGCGGTAGTTACTTCGGCCCCACATCTTGGGCATCTAACCAAATTCTCCCCTCAATCAATAATCATTGCGGCTTCTAAAATGTGTTTTGCCTAAACGCAGATTGGAGAACTGATACAATCATTAGTGTCTATGATAAAAAAAAGAATAGGAGATGTCAAATTGACATCTGGAACTTTAGGCGTTCTACAAGCTCTTTGTAGCGATTCCGAATGGTGACTTCAGTAACTTGCGCTATCTCAGCGATTTCCCGTTGAGTCTTTCTTTCACCAGTCAGCACTGAAGCAATGTAGCTTGCGGCAGCTGCAATTCCGGTTGGACCACGACCTGAAGTCAGTTTAAGCTCCTTGGCTGTTGCTAGGATTTTGTGGGCGATCTCCTCGACCTTTCCCTGCATGGTAAGCTGATTCGAGAATTTCGTTATGTATTGGCTTGGCTTAACCGGTGGGATAGAATAGTTAAGTTCTTTTATCAGAAAACGATAGCTGCGGCCGACTTCTTTCTTGTTTACGCTCGATGATTGGGCTATTTCTTCAAGCGTCCTAGCCAATCCGCATTGCCTACAGGCCAAATATATCGCTGCTGCGGTTACGCCTTGGATTGATCTCCCACGTATCAGTCGTTCTTTGACTGCTTTTCGGTAGATGACTGAAGCAGTTTCAAGGATGTTCTTTGGAAGATTCAGGTTGTTGGCGAATTTTGTGATTTCGGACAAAGCGAACGCAAGGTTTCTTTCCGTTGCATCTGAAACTCTTATGCGCCGTTGCCATTTTCTAAGTCTGTAAACCTGTGCTTTCTGCCCAGGCGATAGGCTTTTGCCGTATATGTCGCGGTCATGCCAGTCAATCATCGTTGATAATCCTTTGTCGTGGATAGTATACGTTAAGGGAGCACCGACTCTTGTTCTCTTTGACCTTTGCTCATCGTCGAAAGCTCTCCACTCTGGTCCCCTATCCGTTATTTTGGACGCGACAACCATACCGCAATCCATGCAAACTATCTCGGCCATCTCTGAGTCTCGTATGAGCCTTGTTCCACCACATTCAGGACAATGCTGGCTCCTGCCAGTCTGGGAACCCTGCGTATCCAACGCAGCGTCCAGATCTTCGTGACCTTCCCCATTACTCATTTTTCCTTTTCTCCTTTCTCCTCTTTGAGGGGATCACGTATAGTTTGTGATTCACTAATTTCTCAGGTTTCTGAGTTGTGGATCTCACTACTGCGTAGGGCGAGCTAACTGGGCCAAAAATGTCGAAAACTCTACCGACCACCTTTAGGCTCTCATCAACAACGGTATCCCCAATTCTTGGTGGTTCTTCGATTTTCAGTATGATGTTTTGACTTGGACTTACGTGAAGGACTAAGCCTAATCTTTGCACGCTTTTAATTTCCCCTCGAAAAGTAGGACGTTTGAACAAAACACTTTATTTAAACCTTTCCCAACAGTGTATACAGCTTACACTCAAATGTGTTAATTCCCTTCATCAATTCTTGAGGGAATTTCTGCAAATGAAAAAGACTGGAGAGAAACCCATGACTCAGCTGACTATTGAATAAATGGATGTCGCAAGCTGCAAAACACAAATGAAAAATGTCTTGTTTCTGCCTGCTAAAGAAGCGTAGCAATCACTAGCCTATCATTCATCTGCAGTGTTTTGAGGAAGCGTCTCACAACCGCATAATCAAAAACCTCTTCACATCCCACAACCCAATCGCTGAGGGCGTCAGCTTTACTTAGTTCACTCAAATCATAAGGGTCGAAACATTCATAAACAAGAACGGTGGATTAGACTGTGCATTTGAAAGGGTGAGGCTTATGTCCAAACCGTTTTATGTGAAATACGAAGTGCCAAAAGAGATCGCAGATGCGGCCTATGAAGCCCTGCAAATAGCTGCGAAAACAGGCGCAGTTAGAAAAGGAACAAACGAAACAACGAAAGCTATAGAAAGAGCACAAGCGAAGCTAGTAATCATAGCTGAAGACGTGGATCCCCCAGAAGTTGTAGCCCATCTGCCATTGCTATGCGAAGAAAGGAAAATCCCATACGTTTTCGTTCCCACTAGAGAACAGATAGGCAAGGCCTTGGGCATTGACGTTCCAGCAGCCGCAGCTTCCATCACAAAAGAAGGAGACGCAACAGGGTTGCTGAAAGAAATAATCACAAGAATCGAGCAGGTTAAACGAGGACCTCAGTGATGAGCAAAGAGGAAAAAACAGCCAAACCAACCACAGCTGAACAGGAACTTGCACCAGCCGAAGTAATACAAGTCATCGCACGCACTGGCGTGACTGGCGAAATCTCACAAGTAAGGATCCGAATTCTGGAAGGAAAAGACAAAGGCAGAATCATTACACGCAACGTTAAGGGACCAGTACGCACACAAGACATCTTGATGCTTAGGGAGACTGAAAGAGAAGCAAAGAAAATTAAAAGATAAAAACAAGAACAGAATCTTGGGGATGATTTTTGCCTAAACCTAAAAAATGCTCATTTTGCGGTAGCGAATTTCCAGCTGGAACAGGCATGATGTACGTCAAGAACGATGGCTCGATTCTGTGGTTCTGCTCAAGCAAGTGCCGAAAAAGCTCGAAATTCGGCAGAGACGCACGCAAACTCAAATGGACAAAGTATTTCGGAAAAGAAGAAAAAGGCCGAGCATAGGCACATTCACAATGTTTCTCTATAGTAAGGCTTTCTGATACTAGCTCTACTAGATCCGTCATTCTTCTGCTGGCAAGTAAGAAGCGCAAAGTACGCCAAAATATGTGGGCACTTGATAGGACAGAAAACGCCCAACCATTCGAGTACGCATCAAGATTCCATGTAGAATGGCCAGTTGCCACAGGCTATCGGGCTTTGCGTCTTCCACAAACTTCTTTGAGAGACTCATAAGAGGGCCCAAATCGTTCTTCTGCACAGCCTCTTTCACAAGCTGGTCAAATTCCGCTGACGCAGGGTTGTAGCCGTATGGCCCATCCGCTCTGTGAGCGTGACCCTGATCAGCACTGGCTACGAAAGCTACTCTTTTCCCCGAAGTCGTGGCCACATCACTGATTACATTTCCAAATTCTACGAGTTTTCTTAGAGGAATCTCCCTCGAGGGCGTTACGAGTACAACCTTGGGATCTTCCTTGCCTTGTCCGATGAAAAACCACAATGGTATCAGAGTCCCCCAGTCCATAGGCATGCAAGAGGCAGGGCCGTCATTCGTCCCATAGTTGGCGCCCACAACTGGAAGTTTTGATTCTCTGGCTTTTTCAAGGATGCCCTTCGCAAATTGCTTGTCACAAGAGCATCGAAGCTCTACTAACTTGGCTTTTTCTTTGATGGATCCTTCAGTGAACTCCGCTGTAACTACCCCTATCTTTGCTTCTAAGCGCAGATTGTGTGGCGTGGCTAAAACAATTGAATCCAAGTTCAGCCTCTTCATCTGAGATGCCATTTCCAACATGCTCTTTCGGGTTTCAGCAAAGGCATCGTGCACGTTGTCTGAAAGTTCAGGAATGACTTCTACTCCATGTGGAGAAATGCAACCAAGCATGATAGCCATTTATGCCTCCCACCATTAGCTTGTCTACGAGCTTCAGAGTAATAAGCTCATATTTCGAAGCTTAAACGGTCAATAGCACATTGTTTTTGACCCTTCGGCCATCATCCCAAACAGAATAGCCCAGACAATTGCTGACTTGGGGGGGGGGAATTGCCAGGAAATCTATGGTGACAGATTTTGTTGCTAGAGGAACAATAGACACTGATGTCACGGCCGTTGCTTGCCATCGTGTTTCAAATACTGTTATGGCCACTTTTGCCCGAAGTTGCTACCCAGTAGGACTGCGTCTTTGGCGTTGCACCAGTCGTCGCCGTTGATGTCTGCGTTCGGCGTGTATCTAGTGTCCCCTCGTTCCGAGCCGAAAGCAACTCCTAATATGACGGCGTCTTTTGCGTTCACGAATTGATCGCCGTTTATGTCTCCTTTGATGGTTACGAGTATTTTGCCGTCGACAAACGTGTTATCCGCCGGATCAGTGTCGCTAGGAAGTGTTGCGACAGCACTCATGGTGTAGTTTCCATAGACAAAGCCCGTGGTGTTCCACGTGAACGTGACGGTTGCTGAGTTGCCAGCTGGTAAGGTGACGTTTTGTGATGCTATGATAGTTGTGTTGGCATATGCTGTGACGTTGAAGTTTTCTGTGTAGTCGCCTCGGTTTGCTACTGTGGCGTTTATGTTTAAGCTGTAGCCTTGACCAACAACAGTTCTAGAAGTAGTGGAATGTATGACTGCTAGGTCATGCGGCGTGTGAGGGGTCATAAGAGGATAATTATCTAGATTGCTTCCGTCGATGACGTAGGGCGTGTCGCCAATGCCATCACTCCAAGTTATGTTTTGACAGGGACCGCTATAGGAGTCAGCACCATCATAGTCGCTCCAGTAGTTGCCGCCGGAAGGATATCCGTCATCCCAAATGTCAAAGGATGATTCGATGTAGGCTTGGCTCGGGTTATTGATGAAGTTGTTATGGAAGATCTTGTTGTTTGTGGAATAGTAGGATGTGATCCCCCACCAGTTGTTGGATATTTTGTTTTTGGAGATGGTGTTGTTCGAAGAGCCCCAGAGATAAACTCCGTCACCCGTGCTTGCTGTTATGTTGTTTTCAGAGATAGTATTGTTTGAAGAGGCAAGAATGTAGATCCCTTCATAAGAGTTTCCCGTTATGTTGTTCTCATGAATGCTGTTGTTGGAGGAATCGCTGACACGTATCCCATCAGTGCTGTCTGTGATATTTGTTCCCGAAATGGTGATTTGGTTTGAAGAATAGAGGTAGAGTGCGTCGTCGAAGGTTTTGATCACCATGTTTTGGATTGTTACGTTTGTTCTACTTGACAGGTCTATTCCTGTTTCAACTCCTGTTCCTTGAAGAGTGTGGCCTGCACCATCGATTACAGCGTTGTCCCTTTGCACTATGATTTGGCCATCTATATTATCGGTGAAAGTGTAAACGTTAACATTCCGCTGAATTGGGGATTTCGAAGGGTCGATGCTACCGTCGGCCTTGATGTAAATATCTCCAGATGCAGCGGCTGACTGAACATCTAAAGCCCATGTCAGCAGATTCGCAACCAGGAGTAGAAGAAGCAGTTGAGAAGCATTCTTCTTGAGCATCTTCATTTCTCCCATATGATGATACTTTGCGGGGCAAATATCGTTTACGGGACAATGTTCTATGGAATATCTTTCAAAAGGAAAAATGGGAGTTGTTGGTTTAGGATTTTGTTCTCTTACTTGTGGTATCCAGCGGCTGCCAAATATGCGTTGTCGACGGTGAGCCATCCGTTGCCATAGTCATGATCGACCCACTTGAATGCCCAGAGACTAGTATCGTACACTATAGCACCATCTGAGGCCATCGGAATACGTGTTGCTGCTTTCTTCAGAACGTACTCCATATCCGCTTGGTTGAACTGTGGGTAATCATGTGCGATGATGGCTGCAACTCCCGCGACGTGTGGGGTAGCCATGCTAGTGCCCCACAAACCATAGTAAGCTGTTGGAGCACCAATGTTAACCCAAGCTGCACCATTCCAAGCTGCATTCGGCTTGTACGGTCCGACGACGTACGCGCCAGGTGCGCAAACGTCCAAGTCTTTCCAAGTTTGTCCTAGGGCTTTATCTGGTCTGCCGCTGAAATCTTCTAGGAATATTTGCCAGTTGTTTCCCAAAACGTCTTTGGTGTTAAGCTTCTCCGGAACGTCAGTCAGGTACCATCTGCCGCCTATGTCTGGTGTGCCAGTTCCGATCATTTGTAGTGTCCAGCCGCCTGCCGCACATGAAATCACTTCTGGGTACGCTCCTGGCCAATCCATCTGCGTGTAACCATTGCCTGCAGCGAACGTGAAGATCACACCCTTGGTTATGGCATTGTCTACAGATGCACGTATAGCAGGTGATGGTTCATATGACCCCCAGCTGTTCGTGCATATTATCTTCCAACCGTTTGTTTCAGCGAGGGAAGCCACGTAGTCTATAGCTGAGCACAGCATCCAGTCGTCTCCTCCTCCGAACATCACCTTGCCTGCGTGGCAACCGGGGTATGTCGGATTTGGACAGTTGACTAGCCAATAGTCAAGTCCCAGTATGGGAATTATGTGTACGTTTGGGGCAACTCCTTGCACTGTGTGTGGGGCGACGCCGATAGTCGAGCGTTGATATCCTACTATTTCGCATGTGACATGTGTGCCGTGGCCTGAACCGACATTATTTGTTATGAAGCCTCGGGCTGGGTCTGGTGTCCAGTCAAAGTCATTTATCACTGGATTCCATACGACGTTGTAGCTCCAGCCTTTGCCTAGTGCTGTTTCGATGATTGCTGTTGGAGCGACGAAATTGGCCCAGTTAGAAACTAGTCCTGTGTCTATGACTGCTACGTATATTCCTTCGCCACCGTTTGTGGATTCGGCGTTGATGATGTCCACGTCCCAAGGTAGATACGTACCAACTGCGCTACCAAGGGAGAAATCTGCAGCCTCTACAAATTGCTCTTTGGCAGGTGATACTGTGTATTTGAGGTTTGGTTGCGTGGTCGTTGATCTTGTCACGGATGGAAAAGCAATCAAAGCAAGCATTGACAGCATTATGATAGAAACTAAGATTTTCTTATTCATTTCTTTCCTTTCTCCTATTTTGGCAATAGTAGTTTGAGGTGTAGAGCATATGAATTTTGTGGAACCTTCTTCTATGTGAGTGACACATGCACTTTTCAATCGTGCTCAGTGACTTTTTCGATGATCTGAGTCAGATCATAACATGCGGATTTGCGCGCGCAAAAACTGCATCCTCCAATAACATACTCTTGAGCCTTCATTCACAAGCTCATAGGCTAGAAGATTCTTCCAAAGACCTTTTCTACATGGTCGGCGCGCGCGTCTCAGATACCTTGGTGATGTCCATTCTGCGGATATATTTCGGACGAATGCATAGCGTGCAGATAATTCTGTTTACATTATTTCTTAATTAATTACAGTGAGCCAGCTGTGCACTCACATTTAGGTCGGGGTTGGCTTGCAGGTTTTGCTCCATAAAAAGTCCATATAAATTTCGGCTACAACGTCGCTAAGTGACAATGTGAAACAAGAACATATCTTGCCGGAAAATCGGGGATCTCACCCCATTTTTACTAGCAAAATGTCGTCGCGGGACGCGTTTTTACATCGAACTATAATAGGCAATTAGAAACGACAACCAGGAGGTCTCTTGTACAAAGCAGGGTACGTCGGCTTCGTATCTGGCGCTGTATACCTGAATGTTCGGTGGAAAGTTTATCGTAAGCCCGAACTCCTTAGCGTCAAGGTTTCCCAGTTGAGCAGTGTGCGCTTCTGCGAAGACCGCCACGTCCAACTCGTTCCTAAGATCTTCAGACAGCGCTTCAACCGTTGCGTTGCCTCCTCTTTCTCCAACCAGTTGTGCAAACCGGGAGAGGTCAATGTAGAAGTAGGAGCCACCTGTTCCGAGTATGAACTCTTGCTGCGCATCACCTCTCGCCCCAGCAATTACCCCTTGATAGGCGTAAACATTGCCTTTTAGGGTATTTGCAAAGCTGTCTAGGCTTTCAGTGAGGTCTGGAATGGAGGCTTCATTTATGGCTGACAGCTGAACCGTGGACCGCGGATAGAAAGCTACATACTCTTTGACCAGCTCGCTGCTAAGGTTGTAAGCATCCGCTGTGGGATAGTTACAAAGATAAGCCATTAGCTGCGTGTATGGCCAGCCATAACCTGGAATCACTATTTCCGAGCCCACAACAACGTCGGTTACGTCTTTCAACTCGTAGCACACCTCCACCATACCCATCATGCAAGCGTCAAAACCAACAACTTGAACATGTTTTTTCACACTGGATTCGGCTAACGCAACAGCCTTTTCTACGTCGTGAGGTGAAAGATGATGACCGCTAGATTCGTCCCAACAGACTCCCGTGCATCCTCCCCCGTGATCCCACAAGTCCAAGAAGAAGCGGGTAGCCGGATACGTTTTCATGGCAAACATGGCAAACGAGGTTAACGTTTCAGGGCTACCCATGTCCACTTCCCCCAGAGACTGAACCGTTTTGATCTGTTGATGCGTAACTTCATAAACATATGCCGGAAGATTCAGTCTGTCCATCAACACGACCACGTTGACGCTTGCGCCAAGAGCTAGACCATCGCTCATCTGCTGCAGATTAATCGGACCGAACGAGTCTAAGCTGTTATCTGCATCCAAATACACCATAAAAGTCCAAGAGGGCCGAGAATTTTTTGAAGCAGAGGCCATTGGAGCAGACAAAAAGAATGCTAGTGTCACAGCAACGATGGATGCCAATGCCTTCGCATGCTGAGCCTTCACTTTCAATTCCCCTCTCCAACGTGCAATGTAATCACAAAGACTAATATTGTTTTCTCTGCAAAACTGAATCAGATTTTTTGAAATGGCGCGCATGTCTGTGCCTAAATTCGTTCGCGGGACTGGCTTGTGCCATCGGCTTTGCTTCATCTGCGGATGACAATGTGACCCCAGATAGCAGAAGCATCATCTTCGAGGCACGGACCAATTCGGTCACACTTGAAAAAGAGAATTTAGGAACACTCTAGCGCGCTATATCTGGGACAAATACCAAAAAGAGACCTGTCGCCTAATAACGCCCCGGATTAACTCCGCTTTTTCTGAAGTGAGCACAATGACCTCGTATCTAATCTTGAACTAGCCAACTTGCATTTGGCCCGCTCCACACGAAAAGATGCGGTAATTGGTAGCGGGGGGTTGATTTGAACAACCGATCTCTGGGTTATGAGCCCAGCGGGTTAATCCTGGCTACCCCACCCCGCTTCTTACTCACAATGTTCAGCTTTTCTTCTTGGGGCTTTCTAAAATTACTCTTTATTGTATATTAGCATTCTCATCGTAAAAACGTTTTAGTATTTCACAACGTTACTTGAGGGCGTGGAGTAACAAGTGGACAAATCATATTTCCGCCAGATACTAAATCCCACTCTTGAGAACCCGATTTTCGTGCAGGGGCTTCCAGGCTTTGGGAACGTTGGAAAAATAGCGGCTCACCTTTTGACGAAGTTCTGCAGCGCGAAGCCCTTCATGGAATTGTATTCACCATCGTTTCCAGACTATGTTTCAGTAAACTCGAAGGGAATATGCCACTTGCCAAGATACGAGTTCTTTGCTGCGCCCATGGAGAAGAATGATTTCATAATCATGACGGGTGACACTCAGCCATCTTTTGACGATGTCCTTGCCCATTACTCGATTTGCACCGACGTATTAGAAGTTGTCAAGAAAAACGGTTGTAGCCTAATAGTTACGATAGGAGGAATGCCTATGACAGAGGAAAAGGCGCAAGTATACGTGGCAGCCACTTCGGCTAGACTGGCTCAGGAGTTCATGGACAAAGGAGCAATAATCTACAGTAAGGGTAGAATTATGGGCGCAACAGGCTTAATGCTTGGGCTCGCAAAAGAGGAAGGACTTGACGGCGTGTGTCTGCTGGGTGCGACGAGTGGCTTCCGAGCCGATCGTGGTGCAGGCTTTTCCGTGTTCAAGTTCCTAATGAAAGCCCTGGGCAACGAAGTGAAGGAAGGGTTATAAGAGAAAACATCAATCTCTACGCAGAAGCGTGGAACGTGGGAAACATGGCTCAAGACAAGAAAGAGAGTAAGACTACTGGAAAAGCTATTCTGGCTTCAGGATTCTGGAGGACTCTTCTCATAATGTTCGCGGCTTTGTTGACATTTGCTGGTCCGACCTACGTGGTTTACGCGTTCAACAGCGTCCTCAAAATAAACTATGCTATTTCGATAGTGTCGGGATTTGTCCTGTTCATAGTTGGCTTAGCAATAATATGGTATCTGATAAAGCAAAAAGTCGTGACCTAGCGAACCGAACAGTTTTTTGTTGCCTCAGATACCCTAGAGTACATCATGTTTTCAGATAATCAAGTTCTTCATCGGCAACTAAAATAGCCTAGAACCATGTAAAAAGTTGTTCGGTTCTGGATGACAGTGTAGCAAAGCATATAAAATATGCTGCAAGATATAATTGATATGCAAGAGGACAGAGAGAAAAAACTCGAGCAGATGATGAGCAAAAACGGCGACCAAACAAAGCGGACTACGATAATCCTGGACAAGGAAGAACGAGAATTCATCGACTCCCTAATCAAGGAAGGCAAAGAACCAGGCATCAAACCTTTGATTTCCAAAATGCTCGACGTCTACAGAAGCATGATGATTTATGACTGGCGTTTTCCAGGTGAATACTATTGTGGAATAAGCCGCATAGCGTTCATAAATGCGGAATTGATCAATACCCTCATCCAATTTGTCCCGCAGGAAAAATATCGCGAAATCGGCAGAAGAATGGGTGATGCTTCTAAAGTCTCCTTGGAAACGACCCTTGGCATCGAGACCACAAGCCGAGAAAAATGGCAGGATGTCTTCAAACGTCTGCGGGTGCAAGGGTTCGGAGACTTTTACTTGAAAGATAGATACATACTCATAAAGACGCCTTTCATCGGAGAATCTGAAATCTGGGCTGGCTTCCTAGAAAGCTTGTTTGGAATAGAATTAGACGTGAAAACTCCTTCACCGCCCCTTGTCTTCGAAATCAAGAAAGCCGCGGGGACCTCAGCAAACGAATAAGTCATATAGCCCAGAAACAAACAACTAACCGCAGGAGGGTGCCATAAACGTCACTTCACGAAGCCATGCTATATGAGAAGACAGAAGACAAAAAAGCGAAGTGCAATCTATGTGCCAGAAAATGCCTTATCAACGATGGCGGAACTGGTTTCTGCCTCGTTAGAAAGAACGACGGAGGAACTCTTTTTTCACTTGTCTATGCCAAAGCGATCTCAGCCTCCATTGACCCTATAACAAAGAAACCGCTTTCACATTTCAACCCGGGAGCCCAAGTCCTGTCCATCGCTACAATGGGCTGCAACTTCCGATGCCAATTCTGTGACAACTGGATGATAAGCCAAGAAAAAGGAATAACCGACCACCATTTTCCCCCAGAACAAGTCGTTAAGAACGCGCGAGACGGCGGCTGCCAAGGAATAAGCTACACCTACACGGAACCAACGATATTCTTTGAATACGCCTATGATACGGCGAAACTGGCGAGGCAAGTTGGTTTCTTCAACACTTTTGTCACGAATGGTTACATGACCCCTGACGCGGTGAGAACCATAGCACCGTACTTGGATGCAGCAACAGTCGACTTCAAGGGAGGCGGAGATCCAGAGTTCTACAAGACTTACTCATCAGTGCCAGCGGTAGAACCTATCTACATGGCTTTGAGAGAGATGAAACGGAACGACATTCACATTGAGGTCACAAATCTGGTGGTGCCGAAATCTGGTGACTCGATTGACAAAGTGAAACAGCTCGCAGCATGGATAAAGGACAATCTTGGCAAAGACACACCTTTTCACCTGCTACGCTTCCATCCAGATTACCAGATGACAATAACGCCGTCCACACCCATTGAGACTCTAGAAAAAACGTACGTGGCCGCAAAAGAGGCAGGACTGAACTACGTTTACATCGGAAACGTTCCAGGACACCCGAGTGAAAACACTTACTGCCCCAGCTGCAACGAACCAGTAATCAAACGCTATGGCTTCGAGATAACAAAGTGGAATCTAACAAGAGACATGCGCTGCCCAGTCTGTGGTCATGATATCCCAATCAAAGGCAAACTACACACAAGCGGACGCGCGTATCCATATACACTGTTCTAGGAGGATAACAAAGCTTTGAACTGGAACTGCCGCAGATCTTATTTGTCCATGGACCCAAGCTTCTCTTGAAACTCGCAGCTCTCGTTTTCCCTTCAATCCTCTCGCATTAAACAGTGGATCTTCTAGTATAAATTGGAGCTCCTATCCATTATTCGTTGAAGCTACCATGTGGATGTTTCTGCGACCAGACGCCGTTGCAGTGGATAAAGGCAAAGAAGTTCAGAAGAGTCTGCGAAGATATTTCGACATAGCAAACGGCCAAAAACCCGCAAAATTCATGATAGCCAAGAAACTTCCAGCAGAGTTCAGCGAAAACGACTCTTTGGAAGAGCTTTGGAGAATGCACGCAACGCTAACAGAGACATTCTACGGCTTTGAAAGAGAAATTGATTCAGGCAGTAAGGACACTAAAAAGATACAAACACCAAAAGCATCCTACTTGGATTTGAAAATAGCTATTGCTGACAAGATCATACGGAGCTGCCACCTTTGCACTCACAGATGCAGAATTGACAGAACAAGAAAGAACACTGGCTATTGCCTATGTGGACAAGAGATAGCTGTGTCAAGCATTTTTGAGCACTTAGGTGAAGAACTGGAGCTCGTGCCTTCTGGAACAATTTTCACCATGGGCTGCACGATGCGATGCAAGCACTGCCAAAACTGGACGATTTCACAATGGATGGAAAACGGCAAGGTCTACCACTGCGAGGAATTGGCCAGTGAGATTGATGAATTGAAGGCGAAAGGTTGCCGAAACGCCAATCTTGTCGGTGGAGAGCCTACTCCGTGGCTTGCACAATGGCTAGAGACCTTCAAGTATGTGAACGCGAACATTCCAATTGTTTGGAATTCAAACAGTTACTACAGCGCAGAAACCGCGCAACTTCTCGCTGGCTTTGTCGATGTCTACCTGCTGGACTTCAAGTATGGCCCTAGTGAATGCGCTGAAAAGATTTCTGACGCACCAGACTATTGGACAGTTTGCACCAGAAACCACATGGAAGCCAAGAAAAACGGTGAACTCATAATACGGATGCTGGTTTTGCCGGGCCATATTGAATGCTGTACGAAGGCTATCATAGAATGGATAGCCAAGAACCTTGGCACTGAAACAAGAGTCAATGTCATGTTCCAGTATCGACCCGAATGGAGAGCATACGAGATGCCGGAGCTTCAAAGAAGATTATCCAACGATGAAATGGAGAGGGCTCTTCAACTTGCAAAAAAAGCAAGACTTGGGACCTTCATGACATGACAACCAGTTGACTTCAGAGCGTGCAGGATCCTGAGTCTGCGCAGTATTTTTATATCTCTCAACCATCTGTTGTGGGAGCAAATCAAAAGGAAATCCAGTTCATGTACGCGGTTGAAACCCAGAATCTAATGAAGAAATACGGCAAGACATACGCACTTAAGGGTCTTGACTTCACCGTTAACTCAGAAGAGATCATGGTCCTGCTGGGACCGAACGGTTCTGGAAAAACAACTCTCTTGATGACTTTGGCGACCGTTCTAAAACCTACATCGGGCGTAGCGAAAGTGATGGGCCTTGACGTTGTCAAGTGCCCGACTAAGGTTCGCCAGGTTCTGGGGATTTCATTTCAAGATGCAAGGGGCTTTTGGAGACACAAGCCAGCCGAGATCCTGCAATTTCATGCTGCAATGTGCGGGGTTAAGAAGAGCGAACGCGGCGCTATAATTGAGCAAGTTCTGAAGGAACTGGAGCTTTGGGATGCGCGCAACAAGCTGTTCATGCAGCTTTCAGGCGGCCAAGCCAAGAGATTAGAAGTGGCCAAGATTCTAGTACAAAAACCCAAGTTTGCCATATTCGATGAGCCAAGCAGCCAAGTTGACCTGCGAGGAAAACGAACGATCTGGGAAAAGATACTCGAATTGAGAGAAAGAGGCGCAACGCTCCTAGTGGCTACAAACGAAGTCCGCGAAGCAGAATACCTCGCAGACAGAGTAACCATCCTCGACCAGGGAAAAAGCGTCATTTGCGATACGGTCCAGAATCTGAAAGACAAGATCGCAGGAGGCGACATCGTTGAACTCGAGCTTGAACCCGATGAAAACAAAGTGGAAATCGAACAGGAACTGGCCAAGATCCCAGGCACAGCAAAACTGACACCCATGGATGGCAACAAATACAAAGCTTACGTTTCGATCGCAGAAGCTTGGGTTCCAAAGATGACTAGCCTATGCTATGAAAGAAAGATCCGCGTCTCGTCTGTGAGAGTGACTGAGCCTTCCTTAGACGACGTTTTTCTGAGCTTCACAGGCAAAAAGCTGGAGACAAACGAAAATGTTTGATGTCATCCGCTTAGTATGGTTCGACTTGAAAAACGAGCTCAAGCCACCTGTATGGGTAGGACTGCAATGGTTCACCTCGATAGTACAGCTCCTCATATACGCTGCCCTGATCAAGCAGATGATGAATGCAAACGTTATCTCCCAGCCATACAACTATCAACAATTCTACGCAGTGGGCTTCCTCATCATCATGACTTTCGACATAGGCTCACATGCTGGAAGACAATTCGTAGAAGCTGCACACGAAGGAAGACTTCCATACCTTCTCAGCCTCCCGATCTCACGCTCAAAACTCTTCCTCTCCATAGCCTTGAGGGGCGGATTTGAGCTGGCGCTAATGCTCACTGTTCCTTTTGCTATCACACTGTTATTGATTGGGAATTTGACAGCAGTGTCGATAGGGGCTGCGATTGCGACACTCTTCTGTCTAGGCTTCGGGGTAGCGGGACTGATGCTAGGATTGTCGTTCATAGCGTTCAAATCAAGCGACATGTACTCGGCCATCGTGACCGGACTGAGCGCAATAATAGTACGCTTCAGCACAATCATGTATCCTCTTGCATTCCTAACGCAAACCTCACCAAGCTACGCCTCAGCAGCAACACTCAACCCCCTAGCCTATGGAGCAGACCTAGTTCGCCTGCTCCTCGGATTCAACCCGAGCACACTGCTTAACCCCGCCGTGGCCGTCACCGTGCTGACCTCAGTCGCAGTAGGAACGCTGGGCTTAAGCGCATTTCTTCTTCAACGTTTAGTGGAAGGCGTTAAAAGCGCATGACAGAGCTCAACAACATCCTGCGACTAGCTCGCAATGACTTCTCCTACTTCTTCAGAACAAAATGGCTCATGGCAGTTCTTCTAAGCCTCAATATCTCAGATATGCTCGTCGTAGCCCTCGTATACAAGAACATGATTACCTTTGACTACTTCAAGTTCTTCGTTCCAAGCGTGGTTATCATGGGTCTCTTCGCAGCCGCTTTGGATACTGGGAGGCGCATATGGCTAGCTATCCGCGAGGGCGTAGTTCAGTACTATCTATCCTTACCCATCAGCCTCGAAGGCATCGTTGCAGCCTATATGCTAGCCGGGGGACTTGCCGCAGTCGTCTACTCAAGCGCCATATTGTTCGTCATGATCCCAGTTCAAGCTCTGGGACTGATCGCTCTTCCTGTTCAGGCTATAGGTAACACACTTGTTTTGTTACCGTTCCTGTTCGTTCTAGCCATGGGACTGGCTGGAATCGCAGCTACTCTTGCAGCACTTGCATCAACCCACGGGGAATACTTTTTCGCCTACCAACAGGTTGTGCAACTCATGCTTCTGACGTTCAGCACGCTATTTTACAAAATAGATTACATCAAGGGCTTCTTTCCATCATTTGTGACCAGTATCATATCAGCGAATCCGCTTAGTCTGGCAGTTGGGGCGATGCGAGATTACGCTTTTGCAGGAAACCCCATAGAGCCTCTTCATCTCCTCAATATCCTATTAGCAAGTCTGCCTTTTGCAGTAGTAGGAGCAGCAGCCTACCTAACTGCTCTTCGCGCGTTTCGAGTTAAAGGAAAACTTTAGACTTTGTAGAACGAAACCTATTTCTCTTGGATAATGCCCTTTGGTTCGGAAGAAATTCGGAGCATCAACATGCCATATTGCCCAGAATGCGGTGGCGAAATGCAGTACATGATAGCAACTAAGCACTGTGTCTGCAAAAGCTGCGGGTTGTCTGTGACTCAACAGGAACTTGAAGAGCTTAGGGAAAAGAATAGACCTAACTTGGAGTCTGAAGAAAGCGAGCAGGAAAGGCGAAGAAAGGAATACTTGAAATGGTGGCTTAGCAAGAAGAAGTAGAGAGACCCCCAGCTTTTGAGACGAAAAGCCAGCAAACAGCATAAAAGAACGAAACAACCTATTTTCTAAGTGTCTGAATGGTGTGGGCGACATTGGGCACGGATATGGAAATAATCTGCATTGGAAATGAACTGCTAATCGGCAAAACGCTGAACACGAACGCTAATTGGATGGCCAAAAGGGCCACTTCATCGGGCATATCTGTGAAGCGAATAACGGTTGTAGGCGACGACATCAACGAAATAGCAGCAGCCGTAACCGAGGCTCTCAGCCGAAAACCCAGGTTTATTGTAACGACTGGCGGATTAGGTCCCACCTTTGACGATAAGACGTTAGAGGGAATAGCTGAAGCCTTGAAATGTAGAATAGAGATAAATGAGAATGCTCTCAAGACGGTTAGAGAGAAATATGAGAGTCTCGCAGAACATGGGAAGATGGAAAAGGCTGAATTGACTCCGCCCAGAATCAAGATGGCTAAACTGCCAGAAGACGCAGAGCCACTGCCTAATCCAATTGGCACGGCTCCGGGAATTGTGACTAAAGTCAATGGAACGTCCTTACTGGCTTTGCCGGGCGTGCCTTCAGAAATGGAAGCCATTTTTGAGCAATCAATTGTGCCCCTGCTCAAGAAGGAAGCAGGTAACGTCACGTTTTTTGAAGCGAGCGTTTTTGTCGATGACGTAATGGAGTCGACATTGGCTCCCTTGATTGACCAAACAATGCGGGAAAATGCTCTCATCTACATAAAATCGCATCCAAAAGGCGAGGAGGATACTCCACACATAGAACTGCATTTCTCCATGACAGCAAGAGATTCCAAAGCTGCCAGAAATCTTCTCGGCAAAGCTATTACTCAACTATCGGAGTTGATAGAGAAGAGAGGCGGCAAGATCAAAACTCCAAAACGGCGCAGTGGCTTACCCTGAAAGCAAGGCTCTCGTAGATCCCCGCTGATCTAGGGTACAACCAAAAAGTCCAGTGATCTGGAGAAGTGAAAATTCGCTACAGATTGGTGGGCATAAGAGCCTTAAATCGGACATACAACAAAACTCTTATGGGAAGCCATTGGAAAGCCCTGACAGGCATAATAATCATAGCTCTGCTAACCCTGGCCTACTTACCTTCGAGCTGTCTATCGGAGAATTATGGCTTTTCCTACCAACTCATTGACCATCATGACAACTCTAGGCATTACAGATTGAGTGTTGCTGTTCCGGAGTCACTTTACGAATACTATGCCGGAAAAAATCATCAATTCATCACAGAAAATGACTTCGCAAAATTCGTTACTCCCTATGCTTTGAAACCCATCGCGGACAGTCTTCTCGAGATCTATTCAGGCAACGAAGATTTTGCAAACGGCGCCTTGATGATCATTCACCAGATATTCTATCAAGCAACTAACCCTTCGAGATATCCTGTCGAAACGATCGCCAAGAATGAGGGAGACTGCGATCTACTTTCCTATGTGCTGGCTTCAATTTTGAAAGCTGCGGGACTTGACTCTGTGCTTCTTTACTATGAGCATGAATCTCACATGAACGTTGGAGTTTACCTTGAATCACCTCCGCAGGACTCAAGGGGAGAAGTCTACTGTGTAATCCGTGATGACAAGAAGTACTATACAGCAGAATGCACAGGGAACAACTGGCAAAGTGGTTGGAGAGTTGGAGAGTGCCCAGAGGAATTAAAACACGCAGGTATACAGATTATCACGCTCGAAAACTCCGAGCAAGCTCATACTGGACAGGTCTCTGCGAGTTACAGAACTCTGGCCCAAACGACGTTGACACTGCGAACCTCAACGTTGTGGGTAGTCCAAGGAAGCGTTATGTCTGTAGAAGGCGAGCTTTCTCCCCCTCTGCAAGGCAAGAACGTCACGATCTACGTTAAAACCAACAATTCGCCTTGGACCGTTTTGGGCACAGCCATCATCGATTCAGACGGAAAATTCGGTTTCTCTTGGAACGTTAATGCAGGAGGCACATGCAACTTCCGTGCTAGCTGGTCTGGAGACGAAAACCTCGCCACCGCAGACAGTCCTATACTAACCATAACGAGCCTATCCACGTTTTTCGTCCTGTTCTTGGCCATAATCACGATCATGATCTTCATTGGCGCAGCCACTTACTTGTCATCGCGGCTATCTCACCAAGCGTTGACTGAAGCCTAGAGCCCGAAATTCCATACTTACTGAAAAAGCTTTTACTAAAGACTATGTTTGATTAATCAACACGTCGACTAATGGCTGAGATGGTTTGAGATGGTTATCATTTTCATGGTTGGCACCGCTGGAGCTGGAAAGTCTTTGCTTACAGGAGCTTTCTCTGAATGGCTGAAAATGGCTAAACAGGATGTTTCGGTCGTGAATCTTGACCCTGGAGTGCTGAGTTTGCCCTATTCACCTGATGTAGACGTTCGCAACTATGTAAACGTTGAAAACCTAATGGAAGATTATCGTTTGGGTCCGAACGGAGCATTGGTCATGGCTGCTGATTTGATTGCGGACGAGATTGAGAAGATTTCGAACGAAGTTGAGGAACTGCAGTCTGATGTTGTTTTGGTTGACACTTCTGGCCAAATAGAGTTGTTCGCTTTCAGGGCCAGTGGACCGTACATCGTGAACGAGCTTACGAAAAGCCCCAAAGCGCTAGTCTACTTGTTTGACTCGGTTTTCTGTGTCAATCCGCTCAACTATGTTTCAAACCTTTTCCTTTCGACAGCTGTCTACAACAGGTTTCTACTGCCACAAGTGCACCTGTTGTCAAAAAGTGATTTGCTTCCAAAAGAGGAAGTCAACAACATTGTCCACTGGTCAATGAACCCGAACTCTCTGGAAGACGCAATCGAGCAAAAGCTGGAAGGAACGAAGCGCCTGTTCACATCAAACATGATGCACGCAATCTACAAGCTTGGACAAAGGGTTTCGCTGCTTCCAATTTCGGCAAAAACAAGCGAAGGAATGACAAACTTCAACGTGACTCTGGAACGCATATTGTCAGGAGGAGACAAATACACATACTAGCCGATTGGATGAATAGCACATCAATCATTGCTTAGAAGAGTCCAAGCCGCGGCTAGGGCACCATACTCAGCTGTCTCAGAATTGTTGGCGCCGACGATTACCACCACATCGTTTTCTTCAAGCTTGAAAGACCGAACTATTTGCTGGGCAGCCTTCGGAAAATCCCTGACCACGTCATTGCTAATCGATGGAATTGTCAGATGTTGCCTCTTGTAAATCATGGTTGTGGCGTTTGTTGCGCCTTGGATCACAGCTGCATCGCGCTGTTCCATTCCTGATTTGAGTTTGCGTCCATGTTTTTTGATCAGGATTGCCCAGCTGCATTCAGCATTGGTCAGCTCGCTTTTTCCAAACGCGGTTTTTTTGATGACGTGCCAGTATTCGTTCAAAACACCCAAACCTCTTTTTGTGAGGGCACACCCGGCCTTTGAGGTTGTGATCAGATTGGCTTCTTTCAACCGACTCGTCATAGTTCGCACTGCTCCTTCTCCAATCTTCAAGTTCTGAGCTAACATGTTGCGTCCTATCGGCTTCTGAGCTATGAGTTCTAATGCGTGCAATGCATGAAAGACTGAGAATGTTGCAGAAGGACCCGGTGATTTTTCACGCGCCATTCCTTCTAAGAGCTGTGTGAACTCGTAGGCCATTGATTCTCATGTCTACAAGTTAAGCCAGAGTTATTAAACTGTTGATGGGGGTGACAAGCTTGATTCTACGACTGTAAGATTCCATTCACTCGCCAAAAACGTGAAGAAAGGTCATTTTGCTGCGAGCTTGGGTGTTAGCTGGTCTATCGCATTCTTCAGCTTGTTCCATTCATCCAAGTTTCTTACCTCAAATTTATGTTTTCTTTTCCATGCGCCGTCTCTGTTGACCCAAAGATAAACTCCAATCGACCGTTTTCCAAAGGACTCAAAGACAACTATTGCTTCCCACCATTTCTGACTCTTGAAAATTGTGACGTGGTCGACCACCTTGTAGAAGTCAGAAATAGGCAATTTCTCTTCGGTTTTTTCAGTCAACTTGATCATTCTCTTCTTACGAGTTCTGTTTCTCAATCATTTAAGCATTTTAGAGTCTGAAAAATCAGAGCTTGCAGAAAACTCCATTTGAGAGCACAGTTAAGCTTGAATTGTTTTTGAACAAGATTTTCACGGTTGGTTTCGAGATCAGAAAGTCCATGTGATTCTTGGAAGGGTTTTTACCTTCTGGAAAATCTGCGTTGTTGCCAAAGGCTATGTGAATTGTGCCGACCAGTTTTTCAGCTTCAAGAAACTCTTCGACGAATCGTGCCTTTGGGTTTATTCCAAAAGCAAATTCGCCTATGGTGCTCGAGTTCTCATCAGTTCTTAATGAAGCCTGGATCCTTTTCAGCAGCGCTGAGTCATCAGATGAAGAACTTCTCACTTGTCCAGCTTTAACGGTCAGTCTCACAGGAGTGTGAATCGGGCCTATTCCACCTATGGCCATGTCACATATTAGTACTCCTTCAGCGGAGTCCTCCATTGGCGCTATCAGTACTTCTCCTGTGGGCAGGTTCATCCACTTCAAGGTTTTCCTGTCGACCATAGTGTCTGTAAAGAAAGGCCTGTTCTCAACACTTAGGGAGAGGCATGTGCCTGCTGGGTTTGTAATTTCGATGCGTGAGGCTTGACTAAGCTTCTTTATCAGCGTTTTTGCGAAATCCTGCATTTGCCTGTGATCTGCGGTTTTAAGGGCTAGGGCTCCGTGTGTGAGCATGTCTAACGTGACGCCTGGACAGTGGCCTAGACGAGATCTACGTTTTTCAGTTTCCAGTCTGACGAGTTCTATTCGGAAAATTGTTTCCTCGCGGATTCCTCACAGAAGATTGACGTATATTGCTGGGGGTTGTTCGAGGAGTTTCTGAACGTTTTTCGGGATTTCCTTTCTGAATGTTTTGGTTTTGGTTTCAAGTGGCACTAGGTGCGTCTTAAGACCAAGCTTAAGCGATCCTGCGGCGAATGCGTTGCCAACGCTCATCTTCTCATCGTCGCAGAAAATGACGAGGCCTTCGCCCTTCTCAGCTTCTAACACGCATTCCAACGCGTTTTTTGCAGCTTCCCATGCTTCCATGAACATCAACTCTCTTTTGATTATGGCGTGAACTTGGTGATAAGTTTTAGGTCTGGCCTTTTCTTCTGAATACGAGGTAGAATGGAATCATGAAAAACAAGGAAACCCCCAGCAATCTGAAATAGCCTGCAAAGTCATTTCCTGACAGGAAAATGTGGGTTGGTGCAAGATTCATGATTCTGCCAACCATCAAACCCACTTCCATTAGGACTAGAATGCTTGCGTAGTGTTCACGCTCAAAAGAATCGCCATAATGGGCGAACCACGAAATGCTGAAGGCACTTGCCAGTCCAGAAAGTAATGACAGAGCCACGATTTCATTCGATGTAGAAACAAAAGATAGTAGAAAGTACCAGAGAACGTTTAGCATTGTGCCCACTATGGCAAAGTTCACACGTGCCTTCTTAACGTCTGAAAGCCAGTTAACCAAGAAAGTAGCGACTGAGATCAGAATAGCGCTTGACGCTAGAACTATCCCCATGTAGAGTACCGTTCCAGAAATACCATGGACGAACGAGGGGTAGGCAAGCCAGTGGGATTCGCAGAAGCCCAATATGATGAAAGTCATGAGGAACATAGTCAGTGTTTTGGTCTTTGGGATAGAGAACTTGCGAACTCGGGGTTGAACTCTATGCAAGTTGACAGAACAAAGGTGATTAGATACAGAATGACCGCGACCACGAAGAGTTTTGTGAATCCGAAGTTTTCGATTATGAAGCCGCCAACTGCGGGTCCAACGATTCCTGCTAGAGAAGGAATTATTGAACCGAACAAGCTTACAGTTCTGGCGCGGTTTCTTGATTCGCTTAGTCTGAGTTGAAGAAGGTTGAAGCTCGGCCAGAAAGTAGCTATGCCAAGGCCATAGGCTAGTCCAAGGATTACAGGGTTTGTGAAGTAGATCAACACCACATAGAAGAGCATGGTCGAGAATATTCCGAAGCATACCGTTTTTTCAAAGTTTTTGATTTTTTGCAGCAATATTATTGGCAGTAGACCTATGAGGATGAACGTGAACAACAAGACCTCTGCTATTTCTGAAATGCTTAAGCCAGCTTCCTTGAAATAGATCGGAAGAAAACTGCCACAGAGGTTGCTTGTGAAGAAGAATAGGCCAACAACCAACGCCAGAGTTTTGACCGAGTTAGTCTGCACTGCAAGACCTCAAAAACATAGAACAGGAAAGAATTATACTCGATATAGCCGATTTGATACGCAAGGCCTAAAAGGGTTTGATTTTTCCTTCTGCAAGTTCCATGCAGAATTTGTCTATGTTTTCCAGTTCATGGTCGAGCACATCGTTAATTTCGCGTTTGACTTTGTTTATGTGGTTCTCTCCTTTCATTACTACTTGTGCCGCGGCAACAGCTGGATGATCAATGGGGCTACCGATCTTGCTCAACAGCCAAATGTAGACTTCTTCAAGTTCTGATACGTCTTTGTAAACACGTTCCGCAAGCCTGAATGTGAGGAAGTTGTAGATTTTTCCAACATGGCTTACCGGATTCTTGCCTGCGGCGGCCTCTGAGCAGAATGGTCTGTTCAGGGAGATTAGCCCGTTCACGCGGTTTCCTCTTCCAACTTGTCCAGAGTCACCGCTATCAGCGCTTGAACCCAAAACAGTCATGTATATGCCACCTAAGCTTCTCTTGGGCACGTCCAGAGTGTTCAGCTGCACGTCCGCGCTTTCAAAGGTCGTATTGACTGCGGCAAACCTGTGGATTTCGTCGAGTATTTTTGCTTTCTTCTCAAAGTAGTCTTCCTCGCTACTTATGTAACGGTCGACGAAAGCCATCGCTACCGTCAGTTGCAAGACATTGTTGTTTCTGAAAGCCATGACTTTTATGTCTTCGCCAGATTCTGGAAAGCGTTGTTTGAACCCTTTTGAGTTGAGGTATGTCTCAGTTTGCAGTACTATTTTCTCTGTGCGGGTCATTGGTGCATATCCAACTGCTGCTGATGTGTCGTTTGCGCCCAACACGTGTCCTTTCCGTTTGAAAATGTCCGTAAGCCCCACTGAGCCTGGTTTCAGTTCACTCTGGTACTTCACGTGCTCATCGGGGTCGATGAAGCGCATGTTTTTCTTGAACCATTTCTTGGCGACTTCAATTGCTATTTGGTCGACGTCTATTTTTTCACCATTGAAGTCTGATGTCGCTCTGTCTCCAAAAATGAAGAGCATAGGCTGTTTGACTTTCCCGCCTCCAAACGCTACTTCGGTTTTGCCTGCTACAAGTAGCGATTTGTCGACGTTATGATGCAGTATTGAACCTGCTCTTTTCATATACTCCTTGCATAGGCCGATTGAGACTTGATCCATGACGGCGTCACACATGGAATCCGGATGCCCCAAGCCTTTCCTCTCAACTATTTCCAGACGTTGTTTTTCAAGCGGTGTCTGCTTCAAGTCTTCCACGATTATGTTCCGCATGGTTTGAGCCCTTCTATTATGAAGTTCTAGGGGTATGCGCGACACTAAATATATATTTTGCTGTATCAACTTATAAGCTGAAATGACTGGTGGTTATATTTGGCAATAACAGGCAGCCTAATCAAAAAGCTGAGAATAGAAGCGGGGTTAACGCAGAAGAAGCTGGCAGAACTTGCTGGCGTTTCACAAGCGCACGTAGCCAAAATAGAGCAGGGAAAAGTAGACCCACGGCTTTCAACGATCAACAAGATTCTGCATGTCTTAGTCGAAGGGAAACAGAAGAAATGCAAGGACATAATGACCAAAGGAGTACTTTTCGCAAGACCGAACGATAGCATAATGAAAATAAGCGACGTCATGATGCGCAATGCAATTTCCCAAGTCCCTATTATTGACAGAAACGAAGTACTCGGAACTATAACGGAGGAGACTATTATTAGAAACCTACGTTCAAACCTAGCCGAAGAAGAAGCCAAGAAAGTCATGGACAAGCCTTTGCCGACAGTCTACGAAGAAACCAGTATAGACGCAATCCGTTCCATTCTGGAAGAGCGCCAAGGCGTATTAGTCACAAGAGGAAAAGAACTCGTTGGGATAATAACGAGATCAGACCTGTTGAAAACCATAGGATAGAATCTATTTACCTGCTCTTCTAACGCGTCCTTGCACAACCAACGTAATTGTTATTATGGATGATGAGCCACATGTTCGCCAGTGACACTTATTGCTAGAAAAATGCAGAGACACAATCTCTCCTACAACGGCCAGACGCCTAACCATCATGCGCCAACGCTTAGCTGGTTGTCGTGCACCAGCCAGCTCTGAGGGTATCATGGATGTGATGCGAGACATCCGATACTTGCAGCTTGATCCTATGACAATAGTAGCTCCTAGCCACACTTTGGTCCTGTGGAGCCGGTTGGGACCATATGACGTATCACATCTTGAGAAACTTCTATGGAAAGAGCGTCGACTTTTCGAAGATTGGGCACAGGCAACATCAATCGTTCTTACCGAGGATTATCCGGTCTTCGAAACTCTGAAAAGAGGTTTCGCTTCAGGAAACTCGTCTTGGGCTCAAAAGATACGAAAATGGATGAAACAGAATAGGAGTTTTAGCACCTACGTTCTGAAAGAACTGTCCCACAGAGGACCGTTGCGTTCAAACGAGATTGAAGACAGGGCTTCGGTTGGCTGGAGTTCCAGCGGCTGGACTTCAGGGCGAAACGTTGACATGATGCTTTCTTTCCTGAAGGCTCAGGGCAAGATCATGGTAGCTGGGCGTGTGGGTAACCAGAAGTTGTGGGACACGACCGAACATTTTCTGCCTGACTCGGTTCGAAGAGAGCAGTTGTCCGAGCATGAGATGGTTCACCGGTCAGCACAAATATCGTTGCGGGCCCTTGGAGTGGCACGTGCAGAGCACATACGGCGACACTACATTCGTGGTTGCTACCATGAGCTTGACAAGGTATTAGCCGAGCTCGAAGCTGAAGAACGTGTTTTGCGAGTTGAAATTTGTGGCGGAAAGGAATCATGGCGCGGATCTTGGTACCTTCACGTTGATGATTTACCTCTCCTGCATTTGCTGGAAGCTGGTGAATGGGAGCCTCGCACAACGTTGCTCTCTCCATTCGACAATATAATCTCAGATCGTGTGCGCACAGAGCAAATGTTCAACTTCAGCTTCCGCTTCGAGGTCTACGTGCCGAAATCCAAACGCAAGTTTGGTTGCTACGTGATGCCGATCCTACATGGTGATCGCTTCATTGGCCGCGTGGACCCTGTTATGGATCGGAAAAGCGGCCGCTTGATCATTAAGGCTATTCATGCCGAACCCAACGCTCCCGAGTCAGAGAAGTCTGTCCAAGCGGTCGTCAACGTGATCGAGGATCTGGGCGTGTTCCTCGGCGCAAAGGAAGTTGTCTATAATTCGCGCATGCCCGAGGCTTGAAGGAGAATGCTTCATTGACTGGCGAAGTGAACAGGTGAACGTGATCCTGCTGTTCAAGATTTCAGGACAAGGACACACCCAGAAGGAGGAAACTGGACTGCCAGACTTGATATCGTGTATTCGCGGGTTTTGAACAAAGCTACAAAGATGAACTTTGAAGGAGGCGTCATCTTACCTAGTCCGATAATCGACCTTGTCCAAGATCCGCTTAATGTAACAATAAATCCCAACGCTCAAACGGTTACGATTCACCCTGTGCCATTGGAAGCTGATTAACCGGCTTACAGCAATGAAAGCAATCCTCATAGCGTCAATTTTTGCCGGGATTCTCACACGCTTGCAACCAGCAAGCCTTGCGGTTTAGTCGATCTTCTTAAAGCTTGATTTGGGTGCGTTGCATACAGGGCAGTTTTCAGGGGGTTCTCGTTCCGCAACATAGCCGCAGACTGTGCATACATAGTATTCGGTAGAGCGCTGTGCGATTAGATTGTTGAGTGCTCTTTTGTATAGGTTAGCGTGGAACGCTTCAACGTCCCGAATTTGTGAGAAAACCACGGACACTGCAGCTTCGCCTTCTTCTTCGGCTTCTCTTACCATGGCAGGATAGTGGATGCCGTTGACAGTGTTTTCAGATTGGAATGATCTTTCGAGATTGGTTTGTGTGTCAGCGACAGATTCTAGCATGGCGAAATGGCGCCTTGAGTGAATATCTTCAGCGGCAGCGACAGCCCTAAAAAGATGAGCTATTGAGGGTAGTTCTTCCTCTTCGGCCTTCTTGGCAAACATCAGGAGTCTTTCATGTGCTTTGGCTTCTTCAACAAAAGCTGTATGCACATTGTGAGCTGTTCTATCTTTCAATTTCACTTCCTCAGCTCTTACGTATTGGTATCCTGGTTTCTCCTTTTAATCCTTCAGCAGCCCAACAACTCAAAAGGTCTTTCTCACACAAGAACTATCATGTGGTGTGCATAATTTATGTTTTGAAGAGCCGAAATGTTAAATGGGTATCAAGCTTGCCCCTACCATTGGTTGAAAGCCTCAGGAAGAGATTTGCGTCTGCCGCAGGAACCCAAAAGAACGTGCGCGCCCAGGGCGGTGCACCTCAAACTTGGGGTGGCCAGGCAAACCAAGTAATGAAGAGTCTCGTGATGGAAGGATTTTTCAAGCTTCCGAACAAGAGAACAAAAGATGAAGTGCATGTAACAGCACTTGCCTACTAGTTGTACATTTCTAATTAGCTATCATGCTCTCTGCGCTGTGGAGAATCCCTTTCTTTCCGATTCTTAATTGTCTTTCTCCTCTGAACGTGGATATGCTTGCGTTCTCAATTTGAATCGTTTCACCAATGGATATTGAGTCTATCTGCTCGTTCCAGAGGCACAGTTTGATCTGTCCAGTTTTGTCTGCTATCAAAGCGTTAGTCACGGTGGCGTAGTTCCCAAACCTTGTGAAGACAAGCATTGGCTTTGCGATTTCGATAACCTCGGCCTTCAAACTAACCTTTTTCATCCCAATCCGTAAATCCTTGATCTGAAAGGAATGTGGCTCCTTATCTTTCTTTATTAGGTGTCTGCAGAGCACATCGGCCTTTTGGGCGTCTTTAATTGGGTTGTTTTGTTCCAAAAGAAATTCTCTAGATACTGGAAATTGCGCAACAACTTTTGAATCTTTCGTTATTAGAAGAATTATCTTGTTCCTTTGCTTACCGCGGCATTCGATTGAAAGGTTTCCACATTTGGATTTTCGGTTTTCTTCTGCAGAAATCAATGCATGGAATAGACTGTCGGCGTCAACTTCGTATTTCGTTGAGAGAAAGGCTAGGTATTCACCGGGTGATGTCTTATTTCGCATTGTTTTCCTTTCCTTTCAACGCCATTCCATTTTTCGAGATGATTCTAAACTGCTTTCACCTTTACAAGCAGCATTCTTGCCATTCCTGTTGATTTCTGCCCTATTTGTGGGTCTATTCACTTCACGAACTTTGTGGGGTGTCTCTTAAATCTCTTCTTGCAGACCAAACTGCAAAAATGATATGTATCGCCGTCATAAGTGATTTTGAATTTGGATGTTTTATCGTCCAGAATCACGCCGCAAACTGGGTCTTTAGGCATTATCTTGGTCTTAACCTCAGGGAAGAGTGTACCTTCCGCCTATTATTATTAGTGGTAAAGAAAGGGAAAAGGTTGATGAAACGAAGTAAAGATGTTAGCTTGTGAGCTTAGTATCTTCTTGGGGGTCTTCGTTTAGAATAACATTCTCGGCAGTACACTGGTTTGCTTCCATCGGGTTTGAAGGGAACTTCACATTCCTTTCCGCAGTCAGCACATACTGCCTTATGCATTTCTTTCTTTTCATACATTTACTATTTCAACTCCTTTGCTGTTGAGTGCAAGTGATTATGTCTCTTTGCACGCTTTGTCTTACTAGTAACGCCGATTTAAACCTATTCACTTGCAAACAGGGGTTTTGAGGTTACTTTTTTCGATGGCAACGTGAGGTGCCACTTCTTGAGGACCATGTTTGGAAGTGTTTTGGCGAGTTACCCTATTTCTTCTATCGTCGTCTTGGTCAAAGCTTTTATGTTGTTGAAGTCCGTCAGTTCCCCATAGCCCACCAGGGTTATGGCCGTCCCTTCGCCCCCCATTCTGGCAGTTCGTCCGATTCTGTGGAAATAGACCAGCGCGTCCAATGGAACGTCATAGTTTATTATGTGAGTTATTCCTTGAATATCCAAACCTCTTGCAGCAACATCTGTTGCGACGAGAAGCTTCAGTTTTCCTTGTTTGAAAGAGTTGATGATGAAATTCCTTTGTGGTTGAGTGAAGCCAGCATGTAATGGCTTTGCATCGTATCCTCTTTCTCTCAACCTGTCCGCTATTGTGCTTGTGTCTGTACGTGTTCTGCAAAAGATTATGGCTCGGCTTATGGGATTCTCGTTTAGAATGTTGCATAGATTTTCGAATTTGTTGTGGGGGTTCACGATCATGTAGTATTGGTTCATCTGTGTGAGGGCTATTTCATCTTTGCTTACGAGTATCTTTTCTGGGTTCTTCATGTATCTGTTGCACACGTTCATTACTGATTGGTCTATTGTCGCTGAGAATAGACTTGTCTGCCTGTTTGTCGGCACTTTTGAAAGTATGTATTCAATGTCTTCTATGAAGCCCATGTCTAGCATTCTATCAGCCTCGTCTAAGACAACAACCTTTACCGAACGCAGATTTAGGATCCCTCTCTCAAGCAGGTCGATTATGCGACCTGGTGTACCCACGATAATCTGGGCGCCGCCTTCTAGCGCGCGGGCTTGTTTTTCGACAGGTTCTCCACCATAGATTGGCAAGATTCTCAGCCTTGCGTGCTTCCCAAGTCGGCCAATGTGCTCAGCAACTTGCACAGCAAGTTCGCGAGTTGGCTCCAAAACTAGACCTTGAACGTTCCTAGTCCACGGATCTATTCGTTCAACCATCGGGATTCCGAAAGCCGCAGTCTTGCCCGTTCCGGTTTGCGCCTGTCCGATAACATCCTTGCCTTCAAGCAATGGAACTATGGCGTGAGCCTGAATTGGAAAAAGATTACTGAATCCTAGCTCTTCAATGCCTCTCATAACCTCTGTACTTAAGGGCAAGTCCTTAAAGTATTGCACTTGCATATTATTCATTTCTCCTGCCACAAAAATCTTGCATGCATTTACGGAAAGCTTTCAGAAGCTTCTTCTATTACATGAATTAATGTGACAGGCTCTTTTAGAGCCAGTCCCTTATAAAAAGGTTTAGCAACGAGCAAGAAGAAAGTGTCGAGTCAAACCCAATTCCTTCCTCGATTTTGGCGATATCCTTAAATGTCACAGGTGATATCACTGTTGACATCAATGGTGATATTCATGCAATCCCGCAAGCATTGGATGAGACACACGGCCATGGTTCCAAAGGGCTTCATACGTTATCAGGTCCTTGAGTCTCTTGGTGAAAAGCCCATGTCAGGTTCCGAAATAATAAGTCAGATAGAAAGCAGAACAAACGGCCGATGGAAGCCGAGTCCAGGCTCAATTTACCCACTCTTGGCTTGGCTGCAGGATAGTGGTCACGTCAAGGAGTTGCTTGCTGAACAAAGCGGAATGAAACGGTATGAACTGACTGAAAGCGGCAAAGCGCTACTTGAGGAGCAAAAGAAGATAATCACCGAACAGAGGAAAAAAATGGATGAGAACGTCAAGAACCATTTCAAATTCAGAAAAGAAAGGTTCTTCGGCCCACCTTTTATAGGCGCGTTGTTGGCTGGTTTGCCAGAAGAAAAATTAGTTGAGGCAAGAAAGACAATGCGGAAACTCGCAGTTGCCTTCTTGGAGCTGGGGCGCAGCATCGAGGAGCACGCGTCCAATGAAGCTTTCGACGAAGCGCTGAAACTCTTAAATAGCACAGCTGAAAAGCTTGAGGAGATAAACCAGAAGCTCAAGGGTGAAAAAGATGAGTGAAGAAACGCGCTTTTATGGAAGCGAGACGAGTGAAGAGGTCATTAGGACTGAAAGTCTAACCAAGATCTTTAACAGCCATTTAGTCGCAGTAGATCACGTGAACTTCGACGTCAAGAGAGGAGAAATATTCGGCTTCCTAGGACCAAACGGAGCCGGAAAGACCACGACGATCAACATGCTGATAACTATTTTGAAGCCTACCGAGGGCAAGGCCTCAGTCTTGGGCTTCGACATTGCAAAGCAGGATAGCGACGTGAGAAACGTGATAGGTGTTGTGCCGCAGGAATACACTGCAGATGAAGATCTGACTGGTTTGGAAAACATCTTCTTGTGCGCTGATCTGTACGGGATTCCGCGCCGTGTCGCAAGAGAGCGCGCGTTGGACCTGCTAAAGCTTGTTGAGTTAACCGATTTCAAGGACAAGAGGGTTCAAACCTTTTCTGGTGGAATGCGCCGAAGACTTGAGCTTGCATGTGGACTAATCAATAGGCCAAAACTACTTTTCTTGGATGAGCCTACTCTGGGCTTAGACGTTCAAACGAGAACTGCAACTTGGAACTACATTAGAAAGCTGAAGAAAGAGTATGGCATGACGCTTTTCATGACTACTCACTATCTTGAAGAGGCTGACGTACTTTGCGACCGCGTCGCAATAATTGACCATGGAAAGATAATCACAGTAGGTTCTCCTGAAGAGCTAAAACACAATCTAGGTGGCGATTCAATAACGTTAGCAATCAAGGAAAACCAGGATGTTACAGCATTGATCCAGAAGGTTGAACACGTCAAGGACGTGCGAAAGGAAGACGAAACCTATCGAATCAAGGCTGAAGTTGGTGAAGTCACTACTCCCCTGATAATTGAGGCTTTGAGGAAAAATGGTTATACAGTGACAAAGCTTTCGCTGACAGAGCCTACATTAAACGAGGTTTACCTAGAATTCACCGGCAAATCAATGCGTGATGCAGAGGAGTCTAGAGAAGCTGCTATGACACAGAGAATGACTATGAGGAGGGCCAGGGCATGAGCCAATCTAACGAGCATCGGGCTCATAGACTTCACGGTATCTGGGCCTTAACCAACCGCGAGCTCAAGAAGTGGTACAAGGCACCCGTAATATTCACGCTCTCTATTATTCAACCAATCCTGTGGATGGGCCTCTTAGGAAAAGCGATGAACATCAGTGCACTCTTTGGCAGTTCGTCGCTAATGCCACAAAGCTTCACGACGAGTATCGCGACAGGTCTTCAACAATACGGCATGCCTCAACAACAAATTCCGCTTTTCATGGCGAACCTTGGTAATCTGTTCTCAGGGCTGGGAGATTCTGTTCTTCTGAACACGTTTGGCACGACTTCCTATTTCTCGTTCATGGCTGTCGGCATGATTTCTTTCACAGCCCTCTTCACCACGGCGTTCAGTGGAATGTCAGTCGTGTGGGACAGACGCCTAGGCTTCTTGAACAAAGCTCTAAGCACACCCGTGTCCAGAGGAGTCATAATATTCGCTAAGGTCCTATCGGCAACGCTGCGATCAATGTTTCAAGCGGGGATAATAATACTCATCGCCGTTGCATTCGGCCTCACATTTGGGGCAGCCTTCAACCCAATCTACGTGCTCGGAGTATTCGGGATAATCTTCCTAGTATGCATAGGCCTGTCTTCGCTCTTCATTGCGATCACCATAAGATCGACAAGAATGGAAACCCCGATGGCCGTCATGAACCTGATCACTCTGCCACTGATGTTTGCTAGCAACGCCTTCTTCCCAACCAGTGTAATGCCTCCTTGGCTCCAAACTGTAGCCCAGTTCAACCCGATGACATACACCACAGACGCGGTTAGACAGCTCCTAATATACAACACAGTTGACTTCACAAAGGTTGCATTGGACTTTGCATATGTTGGAATATTCGCGGTAGTCGTCGCAACGATAGGAATAGTCCTCTCATGGAGATATCTGAGCAAGTAAGCGAGAATAAACAAAAAAGAGCTGACGACATCTTTGGCAACAATTGTTGAAGCTGCTAACCTAAAGAAGACATACATGCTGGGAAAAATCCCAGTCGATGCATTACGTGGCGTCAACTTGAAAGTTGAAAGCGGCGATTTTCTCGCCATTTTGGGCCCTTCGGGAAGTGGCAAATCAACTCTGCTGAACCTGATAGGAGCTTTGGATAAGCCATCAGAAGGGAAGATGCTGATTGAAGGCATTGACGTTTCCACACTCAATGATGGACAACTGGCAGATCTTAGACGCGGAATCGGTTTCGTATTTCAATTCTTTAACCTTATTCCAAGGTTTACGGCAAGAGAAAATGTTGAACTGCCGATGGCTATAGCAGGCTTGAGCAAAGCAGACAGAAGAAAGCGTGCTGAGGACCTTTTAGAAACGGTGGGACTGAAGGAAAGAATGAATCATAAACCTACCGAATTGAGCGGTGGTGAGCAACAACGTGTAGCCATTGCGAGGGCTTTGGCGAACAACCCGAAATTTCTAGTGATGGATGAACCTACGGGAAACATAGACTCCAAGACTGCGAACGAGATAATTTGTCTGATTAAAAGACTTAACGAAGAGAAGGCCGTGACTATAATAATGGTTACTCACGACCAGCATCTGGCGGGCCAATCGAAGAAACTTGTGCAGATGTTCGATGGCTTGATAACGAAGGAGGTTGTAAATTAACTTGAAAGCCCAAGATATCTTGTCTTATTCCTTCGGCGCGATAAGATTGAGGAAACTTCGCGCGGGTCTAACAACGTTGGGAGTAGTTATCGGCATTGCAGCTATCGTTGCTTTGCTTTCAATTACTCAGGGTCTGCAAGCCACTATAACTAGGCAGCTTCACACAGGATTTGCAACTGATACTCTTATTGTTTCCACTGGAGGAGGACTCGGAGCAGGATTCGGTACTGGCGGAGAACGCGCAGCTAGTTCTGGTTTCAAATTGCTGATTAATGATACCCAGATAATCGATAATATAACAGATGTCGAGACGTCGATGGCGATAATTCAAAGAGTAGGATGGACCGGAAATGGCACAACAAATCTGACCACTACCATAGTCGGCGTGAATTTCACCGAATACTCAAGCATTTACAGCAGCACCTTCGTTGCTGAAAGCGGAGCGATACCACTAAATCCAGAAAACGAAACGATCGTAGTTGGAAAACGAGTGAGTGACCCTTGGAAAAATGAGACCCTATTCTGTAATGCGAATGACAACGTTGAGATCATCTGGACCAATGCAACCACACTCCCGCCGAAAAACGAAACTTATACTGGTCATGTTGCAGTTGTTCTCAAAGAGATCGGAGGCTTCAGCGCCGGTGGACCTTCGGATTCCAGCGTTTACATTCCAATTTCCCAAGCTCAAAGCTTCTTTGATACGGACGAATGTAACAGTATAATTGTAAAGCTGAAAAATGATGACAAAGCAACGATTGACAATGTTTCTAAAGCCATAAAGGACGCTTTCAGTGACCAAGTCTCAGTGACGTCTGCAACTGCTGTGTTAAACATCCTTTCGAGCGTTTTCTCCATCATACAACTCTTTCTAGCTGGAATCGCTGCCATCTCGCTCCTCGTTGCAGGGATAGGCATAATGAACATCATGATTGTTTCTTTAATGGAGCGCACAAGAGAGATAGGCATACTAAAAGCGTTAGGTATGAAAAATCAAACAGTACTTCTCATTTTCCTATGTGAATCAGTGATAATCGGCGCGGTTGGCGCAATCATTGGCATAGCTTCGGGCTGGGTTTTAGCGAACGTGGTTGCAATAGTCTTCCGTGGAGGAGGCGGCGCATTCACTGGAAATCAGGCTGCAACCACAGGCGGAATGACTATAACCCCTCTTTTGACCCCAACAGTGACAATACTCGCCTTAGTCTTCGGCGTAGGGGTTAGCGCAATCTTTGCACTTTACCCAGCTTGGCGAGCTTCAAAGCTTAAACCAGTAGAAGCCTTAAGATACGAATAGGACAAGAACCACATCAGAGAGCATTATGATTACTCTGCGAATCCAAGGTTTAGCCTAGAAACCACCATTGTTGTCACTAGTGCTTGCTGTCAAAATGGGAAATTAAGGTTTATCCTAGTACCTCACGGGCAACAACCAACAAAAGATGACTCTAGCTCTTGGAAGCCTTCTTAGCTTTCTTTGCGTACTCGTTGATCTGGTGTACTTCTTTGACGAATGTGTCGTAGTTATATTGTAGCGCGTGGAGCATTGCACTCCACCTGGCCGTGAAACTAGCGAGAAAAGCTACTTCACTGATTTCCTTTTCCGTTGCGCCGTAGCCCGTGGCCATTGCTGTGTGCATAAGCGAACAGTAGGGGCACTTTATGTTAGCCGCCACTGCGAGCCCAATGAACTCCCTATATTTGGCGGGTATTGCCGACTCTCCAAGCTGATATTTCTTCATAAGAGGCCATTCCTTCACCAGCACATCAGCCGGAATGGCTTTCATGAAGCCCGGAACGATTCCAAAGGCCTTCTGTATGTCTCTAAGAGTAGCCTCATATTCCCCCATCAAAATTCACCTCCTCTATCATCATTGACGCTTATCCTTCTGAGAACTTCGCCTCAAATGGTGCTCCTTTCGCGGGTACAATGTCTCAGTCCGCAGCCTATTCCTAAGCAGTCATGAATGGCATTCGCCAGCTACAAGCCCGATCAGCACAGTACTCAGGAATCTACAGGAACAATATGTTAGGAGCACGCATCTCAACTTATTAGAGCTTTCACGCAAACAGAAACCCTAGTGCAAGGCCGACCAGGAATGAAACGGAAGAATAAGGTAGGACGTTGAGCCATCCGCTTCCGATATCGTAGAGTTTAGGCAAAAACTTCATGGCCTCATCGAAAAGGCCGGTGAAGGTTAAGCTCAGGATCCCTGTCGCAACGAGGACTATGATGAGTGCGACAACGACTATTAGAAGCTTTGCAGCTTTCTTGATCACGGCACCTGCCAGCAAGCCTATGATGAATGGCATTACTATCGGAATTAGCCAGGCAATCTCAGGTGGGATTGACATTGTTCTCCCAAGATTTTGGATTTCTTTGTCTACAAGCGATTTCAGAGATTATCATATAAATACTTTTCTCAATCCGCATAGACTATTTAGTGCGCGGTTTCAGGCGAATCTTTTATATTGGCTGTGATCATCAAATAAGGAACAAGGGTGATAGTGTGGGAAGCTTGTGGCTGGGAGCTTTCGTTGGCTTCGTTTTAACACTTATTCTTGGCTGGATGTTTCCGGGACTTGGACACCTGATAGGCGGACTAGTCGGTGGATTCGTGGCGGGACTCATAACTGGAGGAGGGATGGGAAAAGGAGCGTTAGCCGGTTTCCTAGCGGGAATATTCGGCGGGATCATTATTGCAGTACTCGCATTCATAGGACTCGTGTTGGTTGGCGGGTTTGCAGCTGGAATCCTAGGCGGAATTTTCGGCGGCTTAGCCGGTCTGGCTGTTGGATTCATAGCGATCATACTTGCTGCCTTCGGAGCGATTGCGTCAACGATCGGCGGACTCATAGGCGGAATACTAGCAAAATAGCGCGCAAACGTATTAAAGAGCTAAGAGCCAAGTAGTATGGTGAGACCGTGAAGTGGGTAACAAGACTATACGTGCACGTGGACAGAACCGCATGCCCATGGTTGATAAAACGATTCGTAGATCCGAAAGCTGAATTTCTCTTCGTTCCCGTGGAGAAAATTGAAGAAACCGTCAAAAAGGAGAAAGCAATACCATACGACGCACCTGGTGTCGAGCTTGGACACCATGGCGACAAGTGCAGTTTCGACGCAATAGTAGAGAAATACAAGATCAAGGACTCCGCTGTCTTGGAGTTAGCGAAGATCATTCGTGCAGCTGACACTGACAGTATGGAAGCTGCACCAGAAGCAGCTGGATTGGAAGCAGTCATGACAGGTCTTGGCATCATATCAAAAGATGACTATGAGACCATTGCTAAAGCGAGCCCAGTATACGACGCATTCTATACTAACTGCAAACTGAGGCTGATCCGCGAGAAATACAAAGCAGAAATCGAAAAGATGGACAGGAAACAACGAAGAGAATTCTTGAAAAAGAAACTAGTAGAGTAAACCAACCCTCTTTTTTCTTTGTGTACTTGTCAAGGAGATACAAATATGACGTTGTTGATTTCTCAATATGTTGATCTTCCGCCTCACCAGTTAGGAGGCTTTGATCATGCCGACGTTCATCTCGAAAGCGGTCAAGTATATGTTGCTCATACAGCCACTGGAACAGTAGAGGTCATAGACGGCGAAAACGCCAAGCACATAGCAACACTCCCAGGCTGCCTAGAAGCAAGTGGTATTGTGTGCGCCCAAAATGAGAAATTGGTCTTTGCTGCTTCTCGGGGCGCTGGCAAGATTCTCGTAATTGACGTCTTGAACAATCGGATTTTGCGTGAGATGCAAGCAGGAGCTATGCCTAACGGTCTCGCATGGGACAGACTTCGAAAGCATCTCCTTGTTACTGATGTCGAGGATAATCGAGCAAGGCTCGTCGATCCCTATTCGGGAAAACTGATCTCCGCTCTAAAACTAACTGGGAGACCTAGATGGTGTGTATACTCCAGTGAAAAGGACCAGTTCTTGGTTAATGTTCGCGAACCTGCAGGCGTGGTCATACTTGCGCCGGAAAACTTGTCACAGAAGGCTTTCCTGCCCATCTCTGTAGCTGGACCACATGGCCTTGACATCGACGATAGGAATGGTTTGGCCTACGTTGCATGTGACGGTGGGGCAATAGTTATTTTGGATGCTTCAACAGGTCATGAAGAAGCTGTTGTGCCGATTGGAGGAGAACCAGACGTAATTTGGCTTAATGCTGACCGGCACCGTCTTTACTGCGCTATCGGAAAACCCGGCGTGATCGAAGCAATAGACACACAGAAAATGATTGTGAATGAGAAGATAAACACAGAAGAAGGAGCACACACATTCACATTCGATAGAAAAAGGCAAAGACTCTACGCATTTCTTCCCAAGAGTTGCCGCGCAGCCGTCTACAGAGAAATTCAGTCTCCAGGGTAACGCGTTAAAACTAATGCCTGCTGCGGAACTGTTGTTGCTTATTTGTAATGGGCGGGCTGGGTTCGTCTGTGGCGGGCGGGGTGGGATTTGCACTCCCCACTCGCCACGGATTCCGAAAGATTTCCTCTGCTCCATCTTTTTTTGTCGGCAATTTGCCACAACAACGCTGCACGAATAATCAAGTGTCCGCACACGGTTGCCTTGAGTATTTTGTTTCTGACAGCAACAAATCCAAATCTATAAGACATTCGCCACAGAACGAAACGTCAGCCCCTCGCCACCTAATGAAAAACTCCAAGGTCAAGCAACCTATCAATTCTTGATACTTTCTCAGCTTGCCCTCTCTGGCTGAAGTCAGCCCTCAACTTCCAAAGCGTTTTCCTGAGTGTTAAGACCTGCTTCTTTGTTAGATTGTCGAATTTCATGGACCTGTAAAGGGTCTCGAATTCAGTTGCTTCCCAATTCAGCGAATCAGTGAGCAATTCTTTCATAAACTCAAAATCATGTTCTCTTAGTTCTTGTTCGAGGGACAAGGCTTTGGCTTTTTCCTCCATAGTGAGATTCTTAAAGATCTTCCACATTTTCCCAGTGAAAATGGTCCTGATTCTATCATTGACAACCGAATCTCTACGACGGTAGATTGCTGAGACACATCTCATAGATAGTAGTCTCATCTTTCCATTGTTTATTTCACTTTCAAGAAATGAGAGGAGCTCGAGAACTATACTTCTTACATTGGAAGGCATTCCATCACGAGGCAAATCAGTAGCTTGATTTCGGATTCCTTCCAGCAGCTTGTATCTTGTGTCCTCGTCTCGCAGATTCTTGAAATTTCCAACATCAGTGGCAAACTTGTCGGGGTCAAACCTTGATTCGATCGGAAAGGCAACGGCTATCTGTGATTGTTGCTCTCTTGTGTTTTCCTTCCTCATCAGGCGAAGACCGTTCAGCGCCAGAGCAATGACCCAGACAAATGCAACCATGATCAATATCTCTCCAAGAGTGATAGAGGACGGAGGCTTCTGGCTTTGCAACCAGAATAGCAACGACATCAGAAGGGTCGTCGGACCGACGATGACCGCAACCGATGCTACGATGAACTTGAACTCCCGTTCTTTTTTAACAAACCAGAACACGCCAGTAGGAAGTGCGCATGCCAGAATGGGCGCGACCCAATATGAAAAAAGAGGAACGATTCTTTGATTGAATTTTCTGCTTAATGCTATCTCAAGCTGAAAGACCGTCTTGTTCGCGTCATTGAGAAACTTGGCGTATTCTTGTGGAATGTTGCTAACAACCTCCGTATCGTTGCTGATATCCCAATAAGTCTCAACGCTTCTCTCAGTGTCTTTCTCAATTTCGAATTCTGCTTTTGACAGCTCTCCCATCAGTCGCTTGGTTTCAACAGTGACGTTGAGACCAATCAGGATCTTAACGATATATGTGTCGAAGGGGTACAGAAATTGATCTGGAGAAGAAACGTCATAGTGAATGCGACCAAGATCAATGACGCAATGATGCCAATCTCCGCTTGTATTTTGTCCGTAGTACACGTAGGTCGGTTGTGTTTTCGGTATAAAGATGACTCTGGTTTCAAAAGACGAGTTCGCATCAAAAGAGAAGTAACACTGAAGATCCACTTCCTTTCTTTCAACATCCAGGTCATAGACAATCACATTCAGGCTCGAAATTTGCAGATTAGTGCTCCCGGACTCTAGACAGGAAGCTGTGTGGAAACATAGACTAACTACGAGAACTAGCAGACTAATGAGCAGAAAACACTTACTAGAACAACAGTTCTGCATCTTGCTCAAAGACATTTCGTCCTCCTGGCTTTTTAACACATTCTAACGCAGTTGCTTAGGCTTGGCGTACTGGAATGATTGTCAGAAATCTCCATACGATTGAAAATGATGTTAGTAGAAAAATCCATGCTTGGACTTTTGCTTGACCCAAGATACTACTCGCGTTTTTCAGTACACGAGACTATGTCTTCAGAATACAGTCTTAATTTCGCCAGTTGACGTTGACTCAAGTCTCTCACATGTGCCACAGCATTTCTTATGGGCTCCAGTTCTTTCAACTTTGCCAGAATAATGTCCTTTTCTCGGAAGATCTGTTTGAACACCTGTTCCCAATTATCTCTTCTTATTATAATCTTGGCATAATCTGCAAAGTCGACATAGAATATGAGTGGCAAATCCTTCTCCGCATGCCAAGGCCATTGCTTTTCGTTTCCTTCTTTTCTAAGCCTTGCTCTGTCTTGAACATCTTCAGGTATTCTTTCCTTCCACCAGTTTCTAGACACTTTTTCAAGACTGGTCTGAATACATTCTCTAAGTTTTGTTTCGAGTCTTTTCAACATCTCATAAGCGTCTTCACGTTTCGGCTTTCCCCTCTCCACGATTTGAGGAATGTTCTTGTTGTAGATAAGAGGTAGGTTTACAATAGTTTGAAGGATCGATATTGTGTTCTTTATTCTCGTCTCAGGTTTCGCACTCCTATAGATCCTGTCGAATTTTGCGATCAATGCATGGCTGTTCCCTGGAGGTTTTAGGTTAGCTTTTCTTAGAGATATGGATGAGAGAAACCTTCTGATGCTCTCGAGCCACAAGTTAGATTTGTCCAAGAAATCCCTCTCTATGGTCTGAAACTGCGCTTTCTGTTGCGCATTCAAAATTCTTCGTGAATATTTCTTTGCATATCTTCCAGCAATCGGTATTTCAGTAAGTCCACTGACCAAGGCTCCGGCCATTTCGCTTAACACATCTTTAGTAACGTCCCTTCCAACGTTTGCGACCGACATTTTGGAGCTTTCCAGCTCAGCAAGTAATCTTTCTCCTTCTCTGATGTAGCTTTCAAGCGCTGATGCGATCTCACCGGACAATGTCGTAACCTCGCCACTTCCTGCTATGTCATCTGCTTCTTTCGAGCCACTCAGCAATTGCATTTATAAGGATACCCAAATTCAAACCAAGTGCTGTGGCCTTAACCAATTCTTTCAAATCTTTATCATATATCGGCACCGCCAATGAAAAACCAGATTCGTGCCTAGCAGCGATGTAAATCACTTCATTAAAATTGTAAACCTTTCCTGTCCAACCCTTTACATTATAGCCCTTGATCTTTTTCAAATGCTCCAAATCGAATATCATGTGTTTTTCAGCCCGACCCTTCGCAATCGCTACGTCATGAAGTATCTCATATATGACCGCGGTACCAAATGGTTTCTCCACAACTGCCCCTTCTCCTTCGAGTACTGAGATGTATCTCACTAGTGTAGCTTGGCTTATTCCCAGTTTTTGTATCATCATGGTCTGCGTTCTAAGGAGGGGGTTGTGATTGATTAGAAGATAATCGACTATTCTTTGCCTAGTCTGAAGCTGTTGTTGGTTTATGACTTCTGCTAAACCTTCTGAGGGTGTTTTTTGCCATTCGTACATCGTGTTCTCACCTAATGAATTGACTGAGTCAATCGACTCATCAATTTCACACTGATATTTCATATATAGCATTTAAATATTTTACGGTCAGCGATAATTCAACTTACCATCCAATAGGAATTTACTCGATGAAAAAGAATAAATATGTTCATGTATGGTCGTTACAGGTTTTCTTCTGATTGACGTTGTAGCGTGTAAATAGCACGCTTGGCCATTGTTACAAAACTTTTTAAATTAACATTCTCAATTTAAACTTGAGGGACTATGTCCAACAAAGAAAATATCGTGGGAACTGTGATATCCGATGAGACCTCGCCAAGTTTTGGAATCTTTAGGTTCAAAGCAAAACACGGCAAATATGTTACCCCGGGATCACTACTAGCTACACCTGTTTCCAAAGGCATTTTCGTGGTGGGGAGAGTCACTTCATCGTATGAGTTCAATCCACATGAGACTTCGAGCAAAGTCACAGTTAGAGATACTATGGAGCTTTCCCCGGACTACCCCGGAGAGGATTTGTCCTTATCAATACATCGAAGATATGAAGTGGAAGTGATTTCTGAAGTCAGAAGGACTGGAGAGGATAATTACGAAATATGTCCTCCAGAAAAAATGCCCAAGTCCGGATCTGATGTATTTGTGCCTCCCAAACAAGTGATCATGAACGTAATGGGCTTGGAAATCGACCCTAAAAAAAGTCTGACCATCGGTACTGTTGCTGTTTCGCTAGCAGAAGAGGAGAACATACCAGTAAGAATAAGAAGAGACATTGTTCAAAGACACCTATTCATCGGCGGTACTACTGGCGGAGGAAAATCATATGCTGCAAAAGTAGTTGCTGAAGAAATTCACAAACAGGGAATTCCAATCATATTCTTCGATACGCAGTACGAATTTGTTCCCTTGACTGAAGCACTTGGCGGGAGAGTATTAAGACCTGGAGATAATTATAGGGTTAAACTATCTTCTTTGTCTGAAGTTGAGCTGCTTGATTTGATCCCAACTTTGAAACATGAACTCCATATTGCAATACTAACGCGGGCATTCCTTAGATTGAAAGAGGGGCATCCCAGAGTTACCACCCTTGACAGACTTGAACCGACTGGAAGGGGGATCAATCTTCAGGACTTATTGACTGAGATTCAAAATATTGCCAATGAAATGAGTGCTGGTCAAAATACAATCGATATAGTGATGGATAGAACAAGGCATTATTTGAGTAGTTACAACTTCATTGGAGAAGAATTTGATTGGCCGAGTGTATTAGTTTCAGGATCCGTTACAGATATAAATTGTAAAGGATTTGGTAGGCAGAGTCTTCAACTTGTGTTAGCTTCAACTTTAAGAGAATTGAATGAACTACGTATAGGAGGAAAAATAAACCCGTTCGTAATTTTCATTGACGAGGCTCACTTGTTTGTCCCTCAGGATGAAGACAGCCCGTGTAAGCAGATTATTCGAGAATCTGTTAGGATGGGGAGACACTACGGGATTTGTAATGTTCTTATTACTCAAAGCCCCATAGACATCGATAAGAAAGTAATCAGGCAATGTAATACAAGGTTATTATTTGCTATCGAGCCAGATCAACTACAAGCAATTCAGGGAGTTAAATCGGATGCAACAAGTGAAATGATCGACAAACTACCAAAAGCACCTGTGGGAACCTGCATTCTTACAGGAACATATGAGACTATCAAGCATGCAATCCCCGTAAGAATCAGATTAATGGAGCATCCAGAAGCGGATGCAGGAAAAGCGCCAGACATATTCTCAGAAATAGGTAAGAAAAATGACTAACCAAACAGAACGTTCAATTGTTTTTGAAGAAATTCTATCAAGAATTCAAGCGGAAAGTAGGCGTGATCCTTCAATTGTATCATCTGCTCAAGTTTTGTTGAGCGCAAGCTATTTTGAGGATAGAAAAGACGTTGTTCTAGAAGCTCGAGATAAACTAATGAAAGAAGATCCAAGAAAACTGTATTTTCAATGCATCAAGGATCTTGTAACTCAAATAAAAGAGGAACAAAGATCGAGAAAATATATTTGGGCAAATCAACTTAATGACTTGGCACTTCAAGGTTTGGGCGTCAAGATTGATGACCTCGCTTTCAGGGGAACGGCTTCTGAAGATATTTTCAGTGGGGAACCAGACTGGCGAAAAATAGAAGACCACATAAAAGTGAATGTCTTAGGGGAATTCTTCATTGAAAAAATCTCTGTGCCACCTGATGATGTGTTATGGGAAGAAGAATTCCCCCTGAGAGTGAGTGCATGTGATGCGAGCCAGCATAGATTCAAGTTGAGAACACCTTTTAACGTCAATTTTTCATCGCCAGTTGTAGTAAACAATGCTGCCGGCGTAATAAAAGAGCAAACGTCTGAAAAACCAAAATGGAGATATATACCAGTTCCCAAGAATACGCAAGATTTTGAAGATTGGGTAGTAGTCGGCTTCAAAGATTATACGGAATTAAGTGAGGATGATTATGAGTGGGCAACAAAGTCAGCTATGGATGTTGGAGAATTCTATGTAGAAGAAACATACATTTTTCCTCATGGTGGACTTAAATTCAAGCCAGACATACATTTAAGAGATGGAAGGATTTTTCCCCAGGATCATGCAATGAATTGTAAGCTTCAAAATAGACACGGTGAACTAACACGAGAAGCTACATACCGTATGACGACAACTCTTAGAAAGGCCAAAGAACTCGGGATCGTCTATTGCGGTGTAGCGAAATATACAAACTTGAAGTTATACAGCACAATAATCGATTGGTATATACGAGAAAAGATGAATGAGGAAAATTGGAATATTACAAGGCATGTCCTTGGCGACAGCGAGGTTATGCGTCGAATACTTTTTGATAAAGACTTCAATGCCTCAACTTTTAGTGAAATCTTCGTTACTTGCCCAATTATCCGATCCTATTTTACAACTTCCAATCTCAATAGGAGAACCGACAAACAAGTTGAGAATGACTTGTCCTCGCTTGAAAAGATACACCACAGTCGGCATCTAACAGCAAGAAAAATAGTCGATGAAGCCTTAAGATATAGAGTAGTAATGTTTTTTGCTGGGCATTCAAAAACACCCGAAGTATACTTCCCAAGATATGAGTTTGTTCACTATGAAGGCGATGTCAAGTCTTATATCATAAAAATCCTATCAGCATTAAGGTTGGCTTCTTTTGATGTTGATGAAGATCATCTGTGGGGAAGAGAGGAGCCTCTGCGTACTCTTGTACCAACACCCTCTCTAATAGCTCATGATCTCAGTAAGAAGATGGGTGAGGAATTGGCTTTGGATTGGACTGCCAAAACCAATGCCGAATTTGTGAAAATGAGGAGAGAACACCTCGTATCAAGATAACGTCGAGGTGAGAACGTCAGCCACTTAAATGGCAATGTATGTTAGATTGTGATATACGTGAACCGACTCAACAATCTGTATAAATCAGTACCTTCGACGAGATATCAGGGGAGCAAGCGGCGCATCTTGCCTTGGCTATTCAAAAACCTCAGAAATTTGGAATTCAAGACTGTTTTGGACGGATTTGGAGGAACTGCAAGTGTCAGTTATCTGTTCAAGTTGATGCAAAAAAGGGTAACTTTTAACGATATCCTCCTTTCAAATTTCCAGACAGGAATGGCCCTTATTGAAAATGACTCTATAAGATTGAATGAAAGTGATTTGAAATTTCTCCTACATGAAAACGGACTCAAGTATCCGTCTTTTATCCAAGAAACGTTTAAAGATATTTACTACCTAGATGCCGAAAACAAATGGCTTGATACAGCTATATTCAACATCAATATGCTATCTCAGAATTATGAGGGAGAGATACTAAGAAAGAAAAGAGCTTTAGCCTTTCACATCCTATTTCAAGCTTGTCTGAGTAAACGACCGTTCAATTTGTTTCACAGGAAAAATCTTCACTTGAGATCAGCGGATGTGAAAAGAAGCTTCGGAAACAAAACAGCGTGGGATACTGATTTCTATACTCTATTTCTTAGGTTTCACAACGAAATCACGGAGAAGGTCTTCTCTAACGGCTTAAAACATAAGGCTATTTCTACCGACATAATGAAGATAAGGAAAAAGAACTTCGATCTTGTTTATTTGGATCCTCCATACACAAGACCAGGAGAAAAATCTCCAAAGGATTACCATTCTCTTTATCATTTTCTTGAAGGAATGGTTGATTATGATAATTGGGAACAAAGAATAGATTGGAAGACAAAAAACAGACGATTGATGAAGGATAAAACTGAATGGAGCGAAAATTCCATGGAAGAAAACTTCGACCACCTTTTTAGTAAATTTGAAGGTTCAATAATAGTCGTATCATATGGAGAGCCAGGAAACCCATCTATTCGGCAGATCAAAGAGCTTCTGCTACAGTATAAATCAAACGTTCGAGTTATGAAAACTGAGTATAGGTACAAACTAAACCGGAAAAATGGCAACAAAATGCATGAAGTATTAATGATTGGAAAATAGACTCACCATCAATTGTACACATGTGAACAACGTTCATCACAACTCTACTTCCGAAAAGTATCTAAACACTCGCTCACAAATAATGAAAAGGAATTTGAACAATACGCAGGACTTGAATGTATATCCGAGTTCTTTCGTCCTCTCTCGGCGTTGAACCTCGGTTATATGTCCTCAGGCGTATTGTTCAAGTTTTTTCAGCCTAAGGTTATAGCGTGGACGAAATCGACATTCACAAGAGAAGAAAGAATCTGGAAACAACCATAGCTAGAGTTCAGAGTTCTCACATACCGGAAATCAACAAGAGCCTAATATTTAGATTCAAAGACGAGTGCCTATCAAATGGATTGAGCATTGACAGAGCATTGTTCTACGTAGACAAGCTCTACATGGTCTCTCAATTCTTGAAGAAAGATTTCCCCCAAATCACAAAAGAAGATCTCAAAGAACTCGTTCGCAACATTGAACTCAAAGACTATTCTGAATGGACGAAGGCTGGGTACAAAATCACGCTCAAGAAATTCTATCAATGGCTTGAAGATGTGAGAGAAGGATATCCTGAGAGAGTTAGTTGGATAAAAACTGGGGTCAAGAAGAACAGGAAGAAGTTGACTAACCTTCCTACTCAAGAAGAAATCGAAAAAATGATCAACGCTGCTTGTACAGTGAGAGACAAGGCATTGATTTCGATTCTTTACGAGTCGGGTTGCAGAATAGGCGAGCTTCTGAATGTTAGACTGAAGGATGTTGAGTTCGACGATTATGGAGCCATAATCCTGGTAAAAGGAAAAACTGGTCCCAGAAGAATCAGACTGATCTCTTCCGTCCCACGCCTATCAGTTTGGATTGACCACCATCCAAGAAAAGATGACCCGGAGTCTCCGCTATGGGTCAACGTCGGAACATTGAATCACAAAGAAGCGATGATGTACCAGAACGCAAGGATAATTCTGAGAGAGTCGGCAAGGAAGATCAACCTCAACAAGCGAGTAAACCCACATAGCTTGAGGAAAGCTAGAGCCACTCACCTTGCTTCCAAGTTAACAGAGGCTCAGATGTGTGAGTATTTTGGATGGATTCAAGGATCTGACATGCCCTTTACTTATGTTCATCTCTCAGGTCGAGATATCGACGACGCAATCTTGAAGCTGCACGGCAAAATTCCTAAAGACAACAATGCGATAGAGTTCAAACTGAAAAAATGTCCGAGATGCTTTCACGAAAACCCTCCAGACTCAAACTTCTGTATGACATGTCATCTTCCTCTCGATGAGAAAACTGCAATCGAAATCGAGCAAAAGAAAAAAGAATTCATCTCAACCACGATTACCAACGAAATCATCGAGAAAATGGTGGAAGAAAAAGTTAGACAGATCTTGACAGAGAGAAATCAAGATAACGTGTAATAAGATGCCTTTGAAACCGTCACTTTCTTGACAATTCTCCATTTCTTCTCTAGCTTGGTGAGCACCTTGCAGCAACGCGACTTGCCAATTCCAGTCAGAAATGAAATCAATTCGACGCTCAAGGGTTGATTGAAATCTTTCAGGATTTTGACGATAACACCATCATAAGCTTCTTGTTCTTTCAATCCTTCGTACTTGCCCAAGATCTTTTTGACTCTACTTTCCGCTTCCTTCTCAACATGATCCATCAGTTCTTCCACTGATTCGAATCCAAGCTTCTTGTCAACCATGATTCATTCACCGTTTCAATCCTATGACACTGGTCTCCGTCAGTTTGCTTGCTCAATGATCTCGTATATCCTTCCTCTCTTGTCACCGACGCTTTTGACCAGACCTTTCAGACATAGATCTTGCATATAATTCCTGAACGATCTCTCACCTTTCGGATATCTTGTCCTATGAGAGTAGAAGCCATAGAGCGCGTTGCTTGCCAGAGTTTTTTGTTCCCGTAGTATATTCACGAGTACTCTCTCATCAGCGCTCAACTTTTCATCTTCGCAATCAACTTCATATGCGTACTCAGTTTCGTCGATTGAGTTCTTGTCTTCGCCCTCAGCTTTCAAAGCCATAGCTTTTAGGAGATTCAAGCCAAGGGTCATGTTTCCAGAGCTTGTTTGAACAATCTTTCTGATAGTGTCATCGGAATAGGCAGTCCCTTCCAGTGCTTCTCTTGCTCTCTCAAGAAGTATGTCAAAAGCCTGATCCTCATTGTAGCCATGGATTTCAACGATGTTGGTGATGTTTGCCTTTCCCATAGAATTTAGTCTTCTGTAAGATTCATAGTTTTCCGAAACTATGATCAGTTTGACCTCCAAGCTTAGAAGCCTGCTGATTGTTTCGATTTCTTTCAAACGGTCGAAATGATCCAAACATACGGTCATGCCACAATCGAGTTGTCTCATCCTTGCCTTCAGCCTTTTAGTCAGCTCATAGTTGCTTTTGCTTGAGACAATGGAATTTGCAGAGAGTAAGATCTCATGGAAGATCGCATTGGTCGTCTGGTATAGACAGCAGTCAATGTAAAAGACGCATCCTTTCCTACTTGCGTTAACATTCGTGATAGCCTTCTTGACCAAAAGAGTCTTGCCTGAACCGTTTGGCCCATAAACGAAAGTGTTGACAACGTTGATAGCATTTGAGAGATGGGTTAATTCATTTTCACGGTGCAGAATGTTCTTGGGAGTGTATGATTCTGACAACACCTCATAGTTAGTGATTATCGATAAGGCCACAATTTCAACTTGAAAAGCTAATTATAAATAGATGATGAGCATGTAGATTGCCTTTCATTCCATTAGGAGAGCTGACAGTTTATAAACTCTCAGTTCAAAGTATTCGATTAGGAAAAGCATGTCAAGCCTACATTATGAAAGCGTGAAGCGCGAGAAGCAAAGGTTGCGAGGACAACAACGCAGCCTTGTGAACGCCTACATAAAGGCTGTTCAGAATCAGAAATCTTCGCTCATAGAGACGTTAAAGGACAGTTTTCTTGAGAAGTTAGAAGTTGAAAAACGCCTCTGGGATTACATAGGAGTTGAACCAAGTCATTATCCGATGTTCTTCGATAACGTGTTTGGAGCATTAGGTTTTAGAATATATAGAGGGAAGATGCCAACAGTATCAAGCATTCAACCGGATGAACCATTTCATGCTGCGTTTGATGGATCGAGAATAATCCTGATCGGCAACTTTCCTTCATCATTATTTGCTGAGATAGCCGATGTTCAACCTCTCGCTACCAAGCCTATTCTTGGCGTAAGCCATACAACATGGATTCGAGTTCAGAAAAGGGATTTTGACGATTGGGAGCAAAAGTATAGTCGCGTTTCTAGTGCACTGGGTATAGGAAGGCTGCAGATTAGTTCTCTTGACATATTAAAGAGAGGAATCAGTCTCAACCCTGAGCAAGATGCGGAAAAGCTACGAAAAATAGCTAAGCAAATTGGCCTAACAGATTTTCTGAGCCTTCCAGTTGACAGCCTTCCAATCTATGGCAGTTTCCGAATCGGCGAAAGAGAGAAAGCCTTTGGCGAGAGAAATGTAAAGAAGATGCTTTTTGGTTCTATAGAACGTGGTCATCGACTTGCCCCTGGTGTAGTAACTTCCATAGATCCTTTGAAAGCTCTCGAAAATCCAAACCTTCTGATTCGACAACTTGGCGAATACGATCTTATAGAAGGAACTAATAGAATACGCATAACTCCATCCGGGAAAAAGTATGTTGATGAGAAATTAGTGGGAACCGCTCAAGAAGCAGCCCTAGTGAAGGCGGCCGATATGTCGATCTTCGAGAACCTTCGATCGGAGTTCCGCATTTTGGAACGAAAATTCGATGACAGTATTTCTAACTCAAAGCGAGAGATACTTGGCGCTATAACAGAAGTAAAGCTACAAATAAAAGAGACCGAAAAAAAACACAACATTTCAGCCAAATACATTATTGAAACGCCACCTGTCAGTCCAATCAAACTCCGAGTGGAAATACCAATTGGCGAAATAGCAGAGGAAGATATCTATCTAAAGATCGCCGAAATAAAGGCGAAAGTCCAAAATTTGCCTCCTTATCTCGTTGCCCAACTCAAGAGCTCCCTCAAGAGCCTTCCGAAAATTCCACGGCAGGTTAGAGAATTGTTCTTGCGGGCCGTTCAGGGTGGAGAAGACCATAATTCAGGTGAACACTGAACTATTCTAAAGATTTGGAAATAACGGAATCGCTGAATGTCGATAAACTTGTTCATGTCATTTATCTTTAGTTTTCTACGATCCTATGAGAGGCTACTGCAGATAACCTTTCACACGTTCCGCCATTGGAAAGCTACGATGGAATACCACAAGACAAGGGACATCCTTCACGTCATGCAGATGCTTGGTCACAGGAACATCAAGAACACGCTCCTATACACTCAGCTCGTTGACTTCAAAGATGATGAGTACGTTGCAAGAGTGGCAAGTTCGGAAAAGGCTGTATGCGAGCTCGTCGAAGCTGGCTTTGAATACGTCTGCGATCACAACGGAAGCAAGATCTTCCGGAAGAGAAAGTAACCCATACAAAAAATGTTAAAAGGTATGGGGTGCGTCTGTGGCGGGCGGGGTGGGATTTGAACCCACGACCACCAACTTAGGAGGCTGGTGCTCTGTCCGGAGAAACCGACTTAGCACCAAGCACCACCGGTTTACCTATCCGTGCTGAGCTACCCGCCCGTGTTTTTCGTCGATCCTAATCTTTTGGACTCAATGTGTTATAACCGTAGCGCAAGAGCCACGATCGACCGCGCGCTATTGGTGCGCAAATTCGCGAATTTTCTCATATGCAAAAGACTTAAGCTGACAGACGTCATCAGAAAAGTGCCGTGGCGAGGGTACCCGAGCCAGGTCTAAATAGGCGGCCAGAAAAAGCCTAAGACAAGGGGGAGGACTTAAGATCCTCTGGCGAAGGCCTACGTGGGTTCGAATCCCACCCCTCGCATCTTTATCGCTCTTCACATATGCACGTTTGAGTCGCTCTGCAGAACAAGACGCAAGCGCGCACAAAATAACAAATAGCGGTTTCTGATGGTCTTTTGTAACAAAAAACTGTAACAAATGTGTAACAAGTCGGATTTTCCTAGTTTTTCCAAAAGACAATATGCCCAACATCATTTTTGAGGAATTTCTCCCAATTTGTGACTGTGACCAGTTCTCTGTTATTTGAGCTTCTTTTCAGGAACAGACTATGATTAATTCTGTGAATCGGGTATACCTAGGTTTGCGAGAGTATGAGAAAAGTGTTTTGTGCAAGTCCGTCGCAAAACAGCGGAGTGACTGGAGGAACAAAGTGGTCTTGGCTCGCTTGCTGCTAGTAAAAGCGAGCGCAACCAGAAGCGCCAATAATAACAACCAACACATATGACAAAATAACCAAAATGCTCAAAAAGAGGAAAAACCACCGATGAAACAACAATCAAGTCGATTCTCAGAAAAGGCAGCAGACTACTTCAAGCAAGACTACAACTGTGCCCAAAGCGTCCTGCTAGCCATGCAGGAATACTATGGCGTTCGCAGGAACAGGTTAATTCCAAAAATAGCCACAGCTTTTGGAGGGGGAATCGGGAGACGCGGCTCACTATGTGGAGCATTAACGGGAGCCATAATGGCTATAGGGTTGAAGCATGGAACCGACAAGACAGTCTTGATAGAAAAAGAAAAGGCATATGAGATTGCTCTGAAATTCTACGACCAATTCGCAAAAGAATGTGGTAGCCCCTTCTGTAGAGAACTCATCGGATATGATTTAACTAATCCCGAAGAACTCGAAAGACTGCGAAAGTCAAACGTACGCGAAGAAAAATGTTCCAATTTCGTGAAAAAGGCTGTTGGGATACTGATTGGTTTAGAAGTGTAATAGAGCCCAGCGCGCGCTATTAACGGACAAGGCAGCGCCTTATTAATAGTAGTTTCAGTTCTATGATATTTGCTGGTGGTTGCCTGTGATTACTTGTCCAAAATGTGGAAACAGGATTCCAGCAAGAAAGCTACTATTTCTAACGAGGTTTAATACAACCATCACCTGTACAACGTGCGCCTCCAAGCTTCAATGGAAAAACAAGAGAACAGGCAGTCTTATTGGCGGCGTAGGAGGCGGGGTGGGAGGCGGATTCGGCACACTGCTTCTCATCAACTGGTCTCAGACAGGTAATGTCGTCAACTTGATCCTTTTCGCTGGACTCCTTGCCACCGTTTTTTTCGCGGCTTGGGTGGCAATGGTCAAATTCACAAGATTTGAACAAGTCACTGCGTGATCAGAGCGCGTGTTATGGAAAAGCCAGACCTAGAAAACTTTAATTCTTGCTGACATTCGTCATATGGATGCTACAGGGATAACATGGCAAGGCTTGGACAACTAAAACTCGCGATGGGAACCTCAATATTCCTAGTAGCCTTCATCTTTGCCGCATTCCTGGCACTAATCATGTACATAGTCGATCTCAGCCTCATCTACGCAGTAATCGGCACGATCCTCTTCGTACTGCTCCAGTACCTCATCGGACCATCCATAGTCGCAGTCTCCTCACGCCTGCAATACTTGAAGCCAGGAGACAACCCGTGGCTTGAAACAACCGTGAAAGAGCTATCAGAAAAAAGCGGAATAAAAATGCCGAGACTGGCCATATCGCCAGATAACTCGCCCAATGCCTTCGTCTTTGGCAGAACCGCTAACAGCGCCACGCTAACAGTTCATGAAGGACTTCTAAAGAGCCTGAAGGAAGACGAAGTGAGAGGCGTCATAGGCCACGAACTAGGCCACATAAAACACAAAGACTACATCGTAATGACCCTGCTTTCAGCACTGCCACTACTAGCATACATCATAGCCAGAGGAACATGGCAAATCGCATGGTTCGCCAGAGGATCATCAAGAGACAAAAACGAAGGCAGCATGAGAGCAGCCTTATTCGCTGTAGGAGCCATCTCTTACGCAGCTTACATCATCTCACTCCTGTTCGTCATGAGACTCAGCAGGCTAAGAGAGCATTATGCAGACGCGTATTCAGCTTATGTGACAGGCTCACCGAGAAACTTGGAAAGCGCTCTGACCAAGATCACTTATGGCCTTTCACTTTCCTCAAAACCTCCTTCTGGAGCCAGAGCCCTTTACATTGCCGATCCAGCAATGGCAAAGCAAGAGATCGCAGAAATAATGGAAAAGAAAGATGAGTACGACCTAGACCATAACGGAGTTCTGGACGAGCGTGAATTAGAGCTTGCGATGGAGAACGAGGCCAAATCCACATGGCACAAAATCAACACGTGGTTTTCAACGCATCCTCCAACCTTCAGGCGCATAATGCTACTGCGCGAAATAGAGGAAGAGATGCAAAGCGGAAAATACGCAAGCGACCGCATCTACGCCAAAGTTTAGAAACATTGCAGACCGCCATTCAACGCGGGTTGCAGCGATCCGATCATCTGTAAAGGGCAGTGACGACTTGGCCTGAACCAATTTCACCAAAGCCAGCGCAGACCAGTTCAAAGAATCCATGCAGGATCTCGAACTTGAAATCTGGCAATTAGCTCAGCCAACAAAACTGCTGACAAAACAGATTTATTACATAACCGATAGAAGATGCAAGAGAGGCCTAAGAGTTGAAAGTCATACTTCTTCGCTACACAACAGACGCTGAAAAACTGTGCGGAACAGCCGCATTAACAACAACCAAAAGCGGAACACCATCAAAAATCCTCGAAAAAATAGATCAAGAAACGGCAAAGCAAATCATAAAACGCGTAACTGACTACGGACACTGCTCAGTGATTGAACACGCATCATTCACCTTCAGCATCGAAGGAGCCTCCAGAGCCATGACCCACCAACTTGTTAGACACCGCATCGCTTCATACACTCAACAGAGCCAACGCTACGTCGCATACGACACTCTAGAAAACTACGTCACACCACCAAGCATAGCAAAAAACACACAAGCTAGAGAAGCCTTTGACAAAACGCTAGAGAAAATCTCCCAAACATACCAAGGACTTCTGAAAACTGGAATTGCAAAAGAAGATGCAAGATTCATTCTCCCAAACGCCGCGAAAACCAACATAATCGTTACAATGAACGCCCGGGAGTTACGCCACTTTTTCAATGTACGCTGCTGCGCAAGAGCTCAATGGGAAATGAGAGAAGCCGCAACTGAAATGCTCAAACAAGTGAAAAAGGCAACACCAGCACTGTTCGAGAACGCTGGTCCAACATGCGTGGAAAAAGGCTGCTGTTCTGAAGGGAAGATGAAACCACCCGAATGTGACATTGCAGAAATAAAGAAACGATTCCAAAATGCCTAGGAAACAAACGTGTTTTAGGACAATGTGGCCGGATGAGCAGATACAAAGCCCTAGCAATCACCACGGAATACTGGAAACCAAAAGACAACTACACACAAAAAATCATGGACAGCATTAAAGGAAAAATCGCCGACAAAGACTTCATCGTCATATCAGAAAAAGCCATTTCAACCGCACTAGGCCGCATCGTTGACGAGAGCAGAATTGAGCCCAGCACAAACGCGAGATTCATCGCAAGGTTTTGGATGCGAATCATGTGGGGCCATTTTTTCGGATCACTATGCCACTTTCGAGAAGGCATGATTCAAAGACTCCGAGCATATCCAATCGACCCTGGAAGCCGCCACAAGCAAGTTGCATTGGCGCACTATAACCTCTTGCAGGCGCTAATGTTCGGCTCAGAAGGCGGCATTGATGGAAGCAATTTGCCATATTCTTACGTGAGTTTGCCATTGAACGATTCTGACGAAGTCGCTCAAGCGATACATAGGCACGTGCTGCAAAAACTCCACAAGAAAGTCTACGTTATGATCGCGGATACGGACAAAACATACTCATTCGGCAGTTATCATTTTACACCAAGACCGAATCCGATCCGCGGGATTCATTCCTTCGGAGGAGTATTTACCTACGTGTTCTGTCGAATGTTCAGACTCAGGAGGAGAGCGACTCCGACTGCGTTGGCGGGATGTAGCATGCCAATTGAGCAGGCATTAGAAATTGCTGATGTGGCAAACCACGTGAGAGGCTACGGAGCTGGAAAAACCGTGTGGGACATGGCTGACGAGTTCAAAACGCAATTAACAGACGTAACTTGGGAAATGCTTCAGACAGTAAGACATAAACCCATAGTCATTGTTAGAAGAAAAAAGGTGAATGACCCAAATGGATCCATCGGTTGAGCAGTTGGCAGCCTTTTTCAATCCAAAATCAGTTGCCGTCGTGGGAGCCACGAAAAGGATAAACAAGGCAGGGCACGTGATTTTCAAGAACTTCGCCGAGAACAAGAGGCGCGGAGTGTTCAAAGGAGAAATCTACGCAGTCAATCCAAACGAGGAATCCATTCTTGGAACACCATGCTATCCTTCAATAACCCAGATCCCGGGAGAAGTGGAGCTTGTAGTGATTGTCGTTCCAGCAAAAATCGTGCCAGAAATCATGAAAGACGCAGCAGCAAAAAAAGTGAAAGACGTCGTTATAATCAGTTCTGGCTTCGGCGAAATCGGAAACCATGATCTCGAGAACCAAGTGGTCACAATAGCCAAAAAAGCAGGCATCCGAATCCTCGGACCCAACTGCTTAGGAGTCTTCGACACCAAGACAGGCGTAGACATGCTGTTTTTGCCAGAGACCAAAATCCTGACAACGGGAGACGAAGTCGTTGCGACGCCGCGCCCGACACCTGGAGACATCGCGATAGTCACTCAAAGCGGCGCTTTCGGAGTTGCAGCCCTAGACTTCATGACAGGGCGACAAATCGGAATAAGCAAATTCGTCAGTTTTGGCAACAAAGCCGACGTGACTGAAACAGAAATGTTGGACTATTTACTTTATGACAACAGTACCAAAGTCATACTACTATACATTGAAGACATAAAGTCTGGAAGAGATTTTCTCAGAGTAGCTAAGAGAGTCTCAAGAAAAAAGCCCATTGTAGCTCTCAAATCGGGCAGAACAGAAGCAGGCGCAAGAGCGGCAGCTTCACACACAGGTGCCATTGCCGGCTCGGATAGGATATACGATGCCGTTTTCGCACAGACAGGTGTTTTTAGGGCAAAGGACACAGAAGAGTTTTTTGACGCTGCAAAAGCACTGTCCATGCAACCTCCTGCGGCTGGATTCAATGTGGGGGTAATCACTGACGCTGGTGGTCCGGGTATCATGGCCGTTGATGAATGCGAGTTGAAAGGGTTATCTGTCAAGCGTCTTTCAGACAAAACACTGCAGAAATTTGAGAGATTGAAGGAAGCAGGAAAACTTCCAAAGTTCGCGACAAACTTCAACCCTGTCGACATCACTGGTTCTGGAACCTCTGAAATGTTTGAATATGCAACAGAAATCGTTTTTCAAGATCCAGAAATCGATGGCATAGTGTTGCTTGGTCTTCATCACACGCCTGCGTTACAGGAAGATTTCATTGACAGAGTAGCCAGAATTGCCAACAAATACGACAAGCCTATCGTAGCATGTGATATTGGCGAAACGGAAATGGCCTTGTACACAAGATCGAGGTTTGACAAGCTGGACATCCCAGCTTATTCTACTCCAGAGGACGCGGCAAGAGCCATGAACGCTCTTGTGAGATACGGTGTGTTTCTGAAGAAACAGGGACTCCTCAGCGAATGCGTCCAGAACTTTCTTAGGGCCAGACAGAAAACGTAGCTTTCTAGAGATGAACCCTAATGTCAAGTAAGTCGCCATCTCCAAGATGAAACCTATCTCTTAGATTAACGGGAGCAACTATCTCTAAAACATCCTCTGAATGGTCTGTGACATCTGGAATTACTATAGCACACTCAATGCCGTCCGCCAAACTGGCCCTGTAGCACTTGCCACGACGAAAACCAGCAACAGGAGAGATTTCAATTGCCTTTGCCTTTTCCAGTACATTTGCAAGTCTTTTAGCATCATCTTCTGTCAGTCTTATGTTCAGAGTCCCAACATATGGAACAAAACCAAGCTTCCTGATGATCTGCTCCTCTACCCAAAGTAACCCAACATACTTGGCTCCTTCACCCTTTCCAGAGAACACTGCTCCAGTAATACATAAGGTATCCAACTGTTGAAACCTCGCGCAGAATGTAGATCTCATGAAAAAAGAGGAATCTCTTGGACAGTCATTTTTGTTCTTTTAGCCATGCTGCAACTTTCTTGATCAACCCGTTCGAAGACATGTCAACCACAGGAACGATTATCTTTTCGCGAGTCTCGATGATTGGCTGATATTTCGGCATAAGGGAGTGCCCAACAAATGCCCAGTAGACCCGTTTGTGTTCAACAAACTCTTTAGCCAAAGTTTCTGTTGATGCAGGAATTGGAAAGTAGAGAAAAACCACGCCTTCAGCCCAGTACAATCCAGCAGTCTTGCCACCTGCGATTATTGACGCGAATCTCGCTATGTCATCTGGCGTTGTGAAGAAGTCGCGTTCCATGATCACGATCTCCGCGAACGGCTCGAATCTGACATTCACTTCGCTTCCGTCCATGCAATTTACACCCGTATCATTTTCTTTGCTCAAGTTGCCTTTTAACCTTGTTATCTTCCAAGAAAAACTTAAAGAGCAAACAACTGCTAAAACGTTAGCTAAACAACGACGAGAGGAGCCGAAAAGTTGACAAGAATTCGTGTGGCACTGGTGGGAGTTGGAAACTCGGCGTCCGCCCTCGTTCAAGGAGTACAGTATTACAAAGACGCTAGAGAAGATGTTACCGTGCCTGGGCTCATGCACGTGAATTTCGGCGGATACCACGTTAGAGATGTAAGTTACGTTGCTGCTTTTGAGGTTAACAAAAAGAAAATCGGAAAGGATTTGGCTGAAGCGATATTCACAGAGCCAAATTGCTGCGCGAAATTTGCGGATGTCCCTCCATTAGGTGTCAGAGTTTCGCCTGCTCCTATCATGGATGGGGTGGCCGAACACATGAAGGAAACTTTTAATGTCTACAAAGAAGACGAGATCAAACCTGTAGATGTTGCCGAGACACTGAAGAAGGCGAAGGCTGAGATTCTCGTCAACTATTTGCCGGTTGGCAGCAAGTTGGCGACGCGATTTTATGCTCAGGCAGCCTTGGATGCTGGTTGCGCGTTTGTTAATTGCATGCCTGAGTTCATCGCTTCCGACTCCGCGTGGGGTAGGAAGTTTGAGGAAAGAGGTTTGCCAGTCGCGGGCGATGACATTAAGAGCCAAGTGGGAGCAACTATCCTTCACAGAAACATTGCTAGGCTCTGCGTCGACAGAGGAGTAATAATCGATGAAACATATCAGCTGAACCTTGGCGGAGACACTGACTTCCAGAACATGACAGTTGAGGAAAGACTGAAGACAAAACGCATTAGCAAGACGGAGGCTGTTACAAGCCTAGTCCCGTATGATTTACCTACCCGGATTGGCCCTTCAGATTACGTGCCTTTTCTTAAGAACAAGAAGATTTGTTATCTTTGGCTCAAGGGAAGAAAGTTCGGCGACAGACCCTTGACGATAATGGTGAAGCTTGAAGTCGAAGACTCACCCAACAGCGCAGGGGTAGTCATTGACGTCATCAGAGCAGTAAAGATAGCGCTAGACCGCAATATTGCTGGCCAACTACTAAGCATATCTTCATATGCGTTCAAACATCCACCAATCCAAATCCCAGATCCCTTGGCAAAACAAGCAGTGGAAGAGTTCATACAAGAGAAGAGGCAACGATAACACAAGTAGTGACTCTTTCCACAAAGGATCAGACGATACAATTCATTGATCAATGCAACACCAAACTATTCTCAATGTCTCTGATTCTGCGCTTTGCATGTCTTAACACTGTGTGTGCACTAGTCGCTTCATTTCAACCGTTTGAAGTCCCAGTCGAACGCTGCTCCAGACGATATGAATACCACCTGTAAAACCATTTCTTGACGACTTCAACCATCAGAAGATAGACAGTGACCAACCCCGCGAGGATCACGAAGAACAAGGCAGGCGGCTCTACAAAACTGAACAAGGCGCCTAACGGCGTAAACGGCAATATCAGCGCACCGGCAAGTACACCAAAGCTACTCAGAAGCAGAAGCTTACCTGGCTTACTCTTGTAGAAAGGTGTTCTTCGCGTTCTTATGACGAAGATGATCAAAGTCTGTGTAAACAGTGATTCCATGAACCAAGCAGTCTGAAACAGCGGTTCGGTGGCATTGAAAATCAGCAACATAATGAAGAATGTTAGAAAGTCAAAAATGGAGCTTATGGGTCCCAGAGCCACCATGTATCGTCGTATGAAGGAGATGTCCCATCTCTTCGGTTTTTCGACGTATTCTTCGTCGACATTGTCAGTCGGAATCGTCGACTGAGACAAGTCATAAAGAAGATTGTTCAGAAGTATCTGAATAGGACGCATGGGCAAGAAAGGCAAAAACAGAGAACCGACTGCGACACTAAGCATGTTTCCAAAATTCGAGCTTGTACTCATCATAATATATTTCATCGTGTTACCGAAAGTCTTTCTGCCCTCCAGAATACCCTGTTGCAGAACCGTCAAATCCTTTTGCAGAAGTATGATGTCGGCAGACTCTTTCGCCACGTCCACGGCGTTGTCAACAGATATACTGACATCCGCCGTCTTCAGAGAAGGTGCATCGTTAATTCCGTCTCCCAGAAAACCGACAACATGCCCGTTTTTCCTCAGAGCAATCATTATCCTGTCCTTTTGGGCAGGAGTCACCCTTGCAAAGACGTTTGCTTCCTCAGCCAGCCGTGCAAGTGCATCGTCATTGATCTGAGCCAAATCGCTTCCCAGAGCGATTCTCTTAATTTCAAAACCTAGCTGGTCACATGTTTTCCTCGTGACCAACTCGTTGTCGCCTGTGAGAATCTTCAACTCTACATTCGTCTTACTAAGAAGTTTAAGAGACTCTCGGGCAGTTCCTTTTGGTGGATCCAGAAAAGCCACAAACCCCAAAAACACCATGTTGCCTTCGTCATGTACAGAATAAACCGGTTTCTCCTCTCTGACCTTTTTGTAACAGACCCCCAGTACCCTAAAACCTTCAGAACTCAGGTCATAGTACTTCTGTTCTATCTTCTTATGCAGCTCATCTGTCAAATCGAATACTCTGTCATCAAGCTCACAGTAGGCACAGACCTTGAAAATCTCTTCAGGCGCGCCCTTAGCAATCATGAACAGCTGTCGTTCAGTTTCAACAACAACAGAAACCCGTTTTCGCACAAAATCAAATGGAACTTCATCAATCTTCTGATAGCCTTCAATTTTAAGGTCTTCGTATTTCAGGATAGCCTCATCAAGGGGACTTTTCAGTCCAGTTTCATGATAACTGTTCAGATAGGAATACAGTAGCACTTTTTCATCGTTTTTTCCTTCTATATCTACGTGCAGTACAAGCGTTATTCTGTTTTCCGTGAGTGTACCTGTCTTGTCTGTGCATAGGACATCCATACTCCCGAAATTCTGAATCGAGGTCAATCTCTTTACGATAACGCCTTTCCTTGACATTGAAAGAGCTCCTCTTGAAAGGTTCAAGGAGATTATCATGGGCAAGAGCTCGGGGGTCAGACCGACCGCCAAGGCAACAGAGAAAAGCAAGGATTCCAGCACATCGCGCTTATAGAGCGCATTTATGAAGAAAACAAGCATCACAAGCAAAAATGTGACTTCCATCACCAGAAAACCGAACTTTCTGAGTCCCATCTCAAACTCCGTTTCATGCTCTCTTTCAACAAGCCTTTTCGCTATCTTCCCATACTCGGTGTAGCCTCCAGTCTTCATGACAATCGCAGCTGCCGCGCCGCTGACAATAGAGGTGCCCATAAAAAGGCAGTTGTTCCATTCAGTAACCGCCAACCCCATTGCTTTTAGCGATGCAGGCGTTTTCTCAGCAGGAAATGATTCACCAGTCAATGCGGACTGATCTACGAAAAGGTCCTTCGCGTTCATCACTCTGGCGTCAGCAGGCACAATGTCTCCAGCTGAAAGATGGATGGCGTCTCCCGGGACTATTTCAGAAAGTTTCACTTCCTTTTTGACGCCATCTCTAAACGCGGTCGCCGTGGTGGTTACTTTCTCCTTCAGCATCTCTGCAGCATTCTTGGCTTTGGACTCTTGGAAGAAATCAAGAACTACGCTTAGCAGAATTATCGAGAATATGATTGCGGCGTTTGGTATCTCTCCCGAAAAGCCAGAGATCAGACCTGCGAAAAGCAATATGATTATCAATGGGCTTCTGAAATGAAAGAGAAAATCCACAATTGCAGTCCGTTTTTTCCTTTTGGCAAGTTCGTTGGGGCCAAACGTCTTAAGACGTTTCTCCACTTCATCGGAAGCCAGCCCAGATGAAGAAGCGCTCAAATAAACCAAAAGCTCGTCAACCGACAAGCCTAGCATTTCTTCGGTGCTCAGTTTCAGCTGTGCCCAGCTCGAAATCTTGGTTGAATGGTTTTCCTGCGCAACGTTTGATTCTGTCATAAACACCATTCTGCAACTCGATTATCAAGAGCTGAGATAGACTCTAGGAGAATGGGTAATTCTTATAATCATTTCGATGCGGGCATCACGCAACAATTGGTCATGAAACATGCTCAAATCTGAGGCTGGCCTAAGAGGCTAGTTGGAATCATGATCAATACCCACAATCCCATCAAAAGGCGCTTCGGAAAGCTTCCAAGGAGCTAGGCAGCCTTATCCTAGCAAATCTCACTGCATCAACACTCATCTTGCATGCGGGAATCGGGCTCCCGTAAACAGTTAGTCTTAAAGGTCACAACGCGAAAGATTACAGCCTTAGTCCAAAGGTGATCAGAAGATGGTAAAGATAGATGGAACAGAGGTGCGCGAAGGACTGCTTTACACGAAGGATTTTGAATGGGCAAAGATTGAAGGCGACAAGGTTCGAATAGGCGTAACGGACTACGCACAGAAGCAGCTCCGAGAAATAGTCTATGCTGAGTTGCCAAGTCCTGGTGCAACTATAACACAAAGCACATCATATGGCACCGTTGAATCCGTAAAAGCAGTATCAGACCTAATAGCGCCGATAAGTGGAGAAATATTGGAAGTGAATCAAGAAGTTCAGTCAAAACCGGAATTGCTAAATGAAGACCCGTATGGAAAAGCGTGGCTTCTAGTGCTGAAACCGTCAAACCTGCAAGCTGAACTGCCTAACCTGATGGATTTTGACAAGTCAGTCGAGTGGCATAAGACCCTAAGCAAGTGAAGGAGCGCAAATGCCTAAGCGCATAGTGATTATTGGCGCCCACGCCGCAGGCGTAGACGCCGCCTCAGCTGCGAGGAAAACGGATCGCACAGCAGACATCACCCTAGTAACAGATGAAAAACACTGTGGATACTCGCGCTGTGGGTTACCCTTCGTCATAGGCGGCCAAATTCCAACATTCGAAAGCCTCATCGTCTTTCCACCACCATATTTCAAGATGATGAAGCTGACACTGAAAACCGAGACCAAAGCCACTGCTATAAACACTACAAACAAAACGGTCGAAACCACTGACAAAACTGGAAAGATAGAAACAATCGCTTATGACAGTTTAATCGTATCCACAGGCGCAAGCCCATTCATGCCACCCATAAAAGGCAAGGAAAAACAAGGAATACTTTCTTTGCGAACACTTGAGGACGGAACCAGAATAGAGCAAGCTGTCAAAAATGGAGCTAAAACAGCAGTGATAATGGGAGCAGGCCTAATAGGTCTTGAAACAGCTATAGCCCTGCAAGAACGTGGCCTAGAAACAACCGTCGTGGAAATGCTGCCCCAAGTTCTGCCCCAAATGCTAGATGCAGATATGGCAAAAACAACACATGAATTACTTGAACAAAAAGGAATACGGATTCTGACTGGAAAAAGCGTTGAAGAATTCCTTGGCACCGAGAAGGTGACCGGCATAGTTGCGGGGGGAGAGCAGATACAGGCAGACATATTCATCAGTGCGTTCGGTGTAAGAGCAAATACCCAGCTCGCAGCGAATGCTGGAATAATTCTCGGAGACACTAAAGCAGTAAGAACCAACGCCCGAATGGAAACCAATATCAAAGATATCTACGCAGTAGGAGACTGTGCGGAATCAACACACATTGTAACGCAAAAACCAGCTCTGATGCAGTTTGGAACAGTGGCGGTGAGACACGGGAAGGTTGCTGGAATAAACGCGGCGGGGGGATACGCCCTTTTCACAGGAGTCCTAGGCTCATCAGTCTCAAGACTATACAAGACGGACATAGGCTCAACAGGCCTGACTGAAGTCGCCGCTCAAAAAGCAAGAATCGAAACGATAACAGGCACAATTACGTCGAAAACCAAGGCAGACTACTATCCAGGCGCGTTGCCCATAAAAGTGAAGCTTATCGTTGAGAAGGAGTCACAACGAGTAATTGGCGCCCAAATCATCGGCGGAGAAGAAGTAACCCAGCGCATAAATGCTATATCGTTTGCTATGCAGAAACAGATGACGGCACGTGAGCTGGCTAAAGCAGACACTGCGTACGCGCCACCTGTGTGCGAAACTTGGGAGCCACTGGTATTGGCTGCAGAAATGGTTTTGATGAAGCTTCGCTAAACACCACATCACATTTCCTTCCTCAACCGTCGGAAAATTAATTAGTGGAAACTCCATCATTAGTCCCAGACTGATTGAAGTGATGGTGAAATAGAAGTGCCAATAAAGGTAGGTATAAACGGATTCGGCAGAATTGGGCGCCTTCTGTTCAGAGCAGCCATAGAAAGAAGTGCCAAGATCGAGTTTGCCGCGGTTAACGACATAGCAGACACCAACACGCTGGCGCACCTGCTGAAGTATGATTCAGTTCACGGAAGATCACCTTTCCCCGTTGAAGCTGAAAAAGACGCCATAGTTGTGAAAGGAAAAAGAGTCGTGACGCTGGCTCAACGCGACCCAGCGCAATTGCCATGGAAAAGCCTGGGCGTGTACCTGGCGGTGGAGTCCACGGGCCTGTTCACAGATCGGGAAAAAGCCTCACTGCACCTTCAAGCTGGAGCAAAAAAAGTTTTAATTTCTGCGCCAGCAAAGAACCCTGATTTAACAGTAGTGATGGGCGTAAACGATGACAAATATGATCATGAAAAACACAACATACTCTCAAATGCTTCCTGCACCACCAACTGCGTGGCACCCGTGGCAAAAGTCTTGCACGAGAACTTTGGCTTGAAACAGGCCTTAATGAACACAGCACATGCTTACACGAACGATCAGCGAATCCAAGATCTAGTCCACTCTGATCTCCGCCGCGCTAGAGCAGGTGCAATAAACATCATACCCACTACTACGGGCGCAGCCGTAGCCGCAACCCTCGTCTTGCCAGAGCTTGCAGGAAGAATGAACGGAATAGCGTTGAGAGTCCCCGTGCCAAACGTTTCCATTGTAGATCTAACATGTGTGCTGGAGAAGAACACGACAAAAGAAGAAATCAACGCCGCATTCAAGAAAGCTGCAGAAGGGCCATTGAAGGGCATACTAACGTACACTGAAGACCCTGTTGTCTCCTCCGACTTCAACCACAGCACATGGTCTGCCACATTTGATGCACAATCGACCATGGTGTTAGGAGGCAATTTTGTTAAAGTCCTCGCATGGTACGACAACGAATGGGGATTCTCATGTCGCATGGTTGAACTCATAGAGTTAGTAGGCAAGAAAGCAGGGTTCTAACGTCAAGCATCAAGACGAAGTAAACATCAGCTCTCTTTCGCTTGCCAAACAGAAGTGAAGCAAATGGCCAAGTATCTGACTCTGGATGATGTGAAAGTTAAGGACAAAGTGGTTCTGGTCCGAGTTGACTTCAACTCGCCAGTGGATCTGAAAACCAAGAAAATCCTGGAAGACACCAGAATCCGAGCGCACGGCGAAACAACGATAAAAGAACTTGCGGAGAAAGGGGCCAAGGTGGTGATTCTGGCGCACCAAGGACGAAAAGGTGATCCAGACTTCACACCGCTGAAACAGCACGCAGAAATTCTGAGCAAGGCCCTTGGAAAACCGGTCAAATATATTGATGACATCTTCGGCAAGAAAGCCAAAGACAAGATCAGAGAACTGAAGGCCGGCGAGATTCTTGTTCTAGAGAACGTTAGGATGTTTCCCGGAGAGACCAGGGAAGGAACGCCCGAGGAACATGCAAAGACTGAACTGGTCAGGAACTTGAGCCCTCTAGCAAGCTTGTTCGTTAACGATGCTTTTGCAGCAGCACACAGAGCCCACGTCTCGATCGTAGGTTTCACGGTTACTCTGCAAAGCGCGGCAGGACGCATAATGGAAAGAGAGTTGAAATCATTAAGCAAGATCCTAGAAAACCCGGAAAAGCCATGCATATTCATTCTAGGAGGCGCCAAGGCGGATGACTCTCTCGAAATATCCAAGTATGTACTAGACAATGAAATAGCGGATCACGTACTCACCGGCGGCGTTGTTTGTCAAGTCTTCATGGCGGCGAAGGGCATAGACCTAGGCAAACCAAACGTGCAGTTCCTGAAGCAGCAGAAACTCGTGGGATTGATGCGAGGCATAAAGGAACTTGAACAGAAACATCCTAGCAAGATTAGGACGCCAAAGGATGTGGCCATTGAAATTGGCGGGAAACGGAAAGAGATCGTGATTGAAAAACTTCCAACTGATTATCCGATATTGGACATTGGAGCGAAAACCGTTGAGGATTACTCGAAGATAATAAGAGACGCGAAGTCAATTGTAGTAAGCGGTCCCATGGGAGTCTACGAGAACAACAAATTCAGTTTCGGAACTAGAAGGATCTTTGAGGAAATCGCTAATTCAAAGGCGTTCTCGCTGGCAGGAGGAGGACACACGATAGGCGCCTTGCAGGAATTTGGTTTGGCCGCCAGAATCTCCTACATAAGCACTGCAGGCGGAGCATTGATAGAGTTTCTGATGGGCAAGAAGTTGCCAGGCGTAATCGCTCTAGAAAAGGCCTCGAACAAGCACAAAGATAAGAACATCCATTAGTAAGATGAAAAAGCCAGCGTTAAGCGCGTGCTGTCTGCAGCAATCGCATAATTTACAACATCAAAAGTCTAGATGGTAAACCAGAAATAACCGGCTCGCTGAGTAGAGGAACGGAGAATAGAATATTGACGGATGTAGTATTTGTTTTTGAGGTTCACCAACCTTACAGGCTAAGAAGAAGCTTCTATTGGGAGAACAAGATCTTCAAGCGCCTGAAGAAAGACGAGTTGTTTGATTACTATTTTGATCATGAAGCTAACAGAGAGGTCTTCGAGAGAGCGTGCAGGAAATGCTATTTCCCCTCCAACAGAATATTGCTGGACGTCATTGACAAACACAGAAAAGAAAAGAAACGAGTGAAGTTGTCCTTCAGCCTTTCAGGGGTCTTCTTGGAACAATGCGAGATGTTTAACAAAGACCTGCTGGAAACGTTCAAACAGCTTGCAGAAACAGGTTGTGTAGAATTCCTAGATCAAACATATTACCATTCACTTGCAAGTCTTTACCCTGAAAAAGAAGAGTTCATTGAGCAGACTAGAGCGCATCAAGAAGCAATGCGAAGTCTGCTAGGATACACACCTACTGTTTTTGAGAATACCGAACTGCTTTACAACAATGCCGTGGCAAAGACCGTCGAGGAACTTGGATACAAAGGGATTTTCACTGAAGGTATAGAGAGAATACTGCATGGAGAATCGCCGAACTATCTATATACGCCGAAAAACTGTGAGCGAATTAGAGTCCTGCTGCGAAACTATAAACTGACCGACGACATTGGATTCAGATTTTCGGCAAGATGGTGGAACGAATGGCCACTTACAGCAGACAAATATGCAAGCTGGTTGGCTGGAACACAGGGAAACTTGATCAACATCTTCCCAGACTATGAGACTTTCGGCGAACACCACTGGCCAGAAACAGGCATTCATGACTTTCTGAAGCATCTGCCAGAGGAGATCCTGAAATGGTGGAACTTGCATATGGCTACGCCCTCGGAAGTCATAGAAAAGTATACGCCCGCAGGAGAGATCGACGTTCCAGAACTAGGTGGAACTGTTTCATGGGCCGATTTGGAGAGAGACGCAAGCTGCTGGCTTGGGAATACAATGCAATGGGCTTATTACACTGGCTTAAGGAGGCTCGAACCTTTCGTTAAGGAATCAGGTGACAAAGAGTTCCTGAAATTGTGGAGATATTTCCAGACAAGCGACCATCTTTACTACATGTTTACGGCGGGCGGAGGACCAGGAGAGGTTCATTCTTACTTCAGTTCCTTCAACACACCAGCAGACGCGTTTGTAACGGCACAAGCAGCCATTCTGGACTTTGAGAGCAGAGTGAGACTTGCAACTGTAACAGCGAATGAGCCATTCTTGTTCTACGTTGGTGAAGGCGAAGAGAATTTCACCGGAGTCAGGGCTTGGAGCCTCAAAGGAATTGTGAAAGCGATCGAGAAAGCTGGTTTAAAATCTGTAGAGTTCCATTTTGCGCGGGGAGATTTTGACGCTTGGGCAGAAAAATCGTTGCGAGACAAGACACTGTCTGAACGCTTGAGAACGGCAAAATTGGCAAAGCATAAGGGAAGACGTCTCAAGGAAGCAATAATCGAAATTGTCAAAGAAAGGCTTGAAGAACTGAGGAATCAAGCCAAGGAAGCGGCTCTATACTTCTAACGCGTTTAGTTTAGGCTTTTATAACAAGAGCGCATCTAGTTTTGGTACTGTGTGCGGTGAGTAGTTTGCGAGAAGAACTTCCGTTATCTGAAAAGATCCTGCAGACGGTGCACAATCTATGCGCTACGGCGCCGGATTTAGCAAGAAAAAGCGAAGAGCTTTCGCAAGTTTTACAGGTTGATAAGGGCGAACTAGAAAGAATCTTGGACAATTATAAGGCTGAAGGTTTTGTAGAAAGTTTCACTGACAATGAGGGAATGAAGCGGTATTACTTGACTGGAAGCGGAATAATCAAGGTTTGCGCGCTTTTCACGTAGTGAGCTAGATGCGTGTAGTAATCTTCTCATGGGAATATCCTCCAAGGGTAGTAGGGCAACTTGCAGATTACGTTAAGAAACTTGCTGGCCAGCTTGTTAGGAATCAGGTGCAAGTCTGCGTGGTGACTTATCATGATTACTTGACAGGTGGACATGATGATTCTGATGGTGTCAAAACTGTCAGAGCTACGAACCCTGTGCGTACGCATATTGGCGTTCTCACGTGGGTTTTGACTTTGAATCAAGAGGTTGAGAGGGTGACAGCAAATGTCCATTATGACGTAGGCGGACACGTTGATTTGATTGATGTTTATGATTGGCATTTCATTCCCGCCGCAGTCACTCTGAAGAAGGCCTTGAACATACCTTACGTTTATTCAGTGGAAAGCTTGGAGGATCACAGATCTCATGGTGCAAATACTCCTTTCAACATGGCTATCAAAAGCATTGAGTGGCTTGGAATGTATGAGGCAAACATGCTTCAAGTCAAATCGAAGTGGATGCAAGATGAGATTTCTAGAATCTATAAAGTGCCTCACGACAAGACAAAGGTGATTTCTCCAGAATCTGCGAACTGGGTCAGAGTGATTTTGGAAAATTATCACAGTGTTGTTAGGGGTGCAGATCTGAGATGAACCGAAACCTCAGCGTTATGATGCTGTCCTGGGAATTTCCACCAAGGATTATTGGAGGTATTTCTCCACACGTTTACTATTTGTCTAAGAGTCTGGCTGGAAACGGCGTCAAGGTGTACGTGGTCACTTGCGACTTCCCAAATGCGCCGCGGCAAGAAACGATTGATGGCGTAGAGGTCTTCCGAATCGATTCTTACAAGAATCCATCACCTGATTTTGCGACGTGGGTTTACTTGATGAACGTAAACATGCAGAAGGAAGCTGCAGCGCTCATTAACAGCCTAAACGGAGAAGTCGACATCATCCACGCTCACGACTGGCTGGTTGCAACAGCAGGAATTGGCTTGAAACATGTGTTCAGAAAACCCCTGTTTGCCACAATACACTCCACCGAGATCGGCCGAAGAAACGAAATCCGTTCTGATTATGAAAGAATGATCCACGAGACTGAAGCTTGGCTTACGTATGAAGCATGGAAAGTCATATGCTGCAGCAACTACATGATCTCGCACGTCCAATGGGCTTTTGGACTTCCAACGGATAAGCTGATCATGATTCCAAACGGCGTCAACACGGAAGTATACGCAGAGACTGAAGATCTGAAGGAGTTCAGAAGGAGGTTTGCCTTGCCTGAAGAGAAAATCGTTCTCTTCGTTGGAAGATTAGTGTATGAAAAAGGTGTACACTTGCTCATTAACGCTGTGCCGCGAGTTCTAGAAAAAGTCAACGCAAAATTCGTGATTGTCGGTAACGGCTACATGAAGGAGCAGCTTTCGAGCCTCGTCAAAGGTATGGGTTTGGCTCATAAAGTCCTGTTCACAGGATTTGTGGATGACGCAACATTAAGAAGACTGCAGAGATGCGCCGACGTTTCAGTTGTGCCTTCTCTTTTTGAGCCTTTTGGCATAGTTGCTCTTGAAGCTATGGCTGCGAAGAGCCCAGTCGTGGTTTCAGACACTGGCGGTTTATCCGAAATCGTTGAACATGACCTTACCGGCGTTAAAGCCTATGTTAACAATCCCGAATCGCTCGCATGGGGAATAACGAGGATACTATCTGATGACAACTATGCGAATTGGCTTAGAACCAACGCATACAAGAGAGTTGAAGAGAAATATGGCTGGAACAAGATCGCGCACCAGACCAAAGACACCTACAATGCAGTATTGAACGAGTTCTCGCGAAGCTTCTGGGCTCAAACACGTCAAGGAAAGTAATAGTTTTCGATCCTAGGGGTATTTCAGTCTAATGGCCCTATCCTTACACGCGTCTGCGCATTTCATACAGTAAATGCACTCAGGGTGACTGAACTTCTCCCAAGGCAAATTCAAGATCGGAACACGCATAGGACATGCTTCAACACAAAGCCGACACCCACCTTTGGCACACTTAACCGGGTCTCTGCGCAAACCAATGAAGCTGAACCTGTTCATAACAGCCATAATTGCACCGTGAGGACAGAAATACCTGCACCAGCCTCGCGGAACATAAGCAAAGAAGACAAGTACAATAACCATTATTGCAAACTGAACCCAGAAAAGGGCTGGTAACGTTGTAAGCCCGGCGAAAACGTCCATCACGGGGTTTTCAACGAGTGCGAAGCGAAAATCCTTGATTAGACCAGGCAATGTTGCAAACAGAGTCTCTGCGGGACTTAAGGCTGTAAACGGCGCTTTTGTGAAGATACCCAATGCTTTCTCATAACTCCCACTAATCCCCATTACTTTTGTGACGGAGAAGGTCATGCTGATAAAGAGGGCAATGCCTAAAACAAGATATTTCCCATAGACCATGTTTTCATGGGTTCTTAGTGAAAAATCTCTTTGCTTACGTTTAATGAAGCTAACTAGATCCTGAACAAAACCAAAAGGGCAAACCCAACCACACAAAGATTTGCCAACCAATACCCCTGCTATCAGAAATGATGCCAACGCAAGCCATGGAAAAACAGCGTTATAGAGATTGAATTGGATAGCCGTGAAAGCATCGCCCGCCGTGTTTTGCGGAAGACCCCATGTCCACAATACAGGAAGCAAGAGAGGAAGAGACCCCACGTTGAAGATTATTGCGCTTAAGAAAATGAAGGACAGAATCTGGACTATTCTGCGTGGCACGTTGTATTTTAGCAGGTGTTCCTTGAACACGTTTGACCCCACACTCTCGCCTCTTGCATCCGATTAACGGGAACCCTAGTTATTTGTTTTCCGATTCTTTAATGTTTCCTGTTGGAAAGAATCTGCCATGTCAAATTCATTAATACTGTCTGTCGCAAGCGTTGACTAAAAATGAGCTGCTAGGTTTCCTTTTCTTTAAGAAAAAAGGTGCGTGTAAGGTGGGGGTTGCTAGGCTTTTCGCACTAGGTATTTTATTTGATCAACGAAGTCGGAGCCCATCTCATGTTTCTCAATCTCAAGTCTACGCAACAAACCGTAGCTTGAGTATATGTCTTCCAAGATCTTTCGCTCAACAGCATAGGCTCCTGAACTCAAGAACTCTTCAAGCCCCTTCGCGAACACGTCAATTTTACTTGCGACTTCATCGCGTTTGATAGAATGGGCGCGTTCTAAGTGTCTGTAGATCAGATCTGTGGCTTCTTCGCCGAAGACCTGAGTCAGTACGTGATTGATCACTTTGGAGATTTTTTTGTCTTCTCTACTGACTGACGTGCAGGTCTGAGCTTGCATCAACGGCACCTTACAAGGTAATATCGTGCATATTACGACTTAATAAGTATTGTCGTACATCTGACCTACACATATACACATCAAACAATGCAGAAAACCATCACTGCATAAAATCGGTAAGATTCCGCTGTTCAACTCTTCCGCGAAGCACACTATTCACAGGTCTTTCTCCACTCAAGACAAGTTGACCATAAACGCCGTCATAACCAGGCACCACAGTAGCCCGCCCCTCTCTGACTCTCACGATCCCGTCAGCGAGTCCTTCATCAACAACAGAGCTTAACGCTTCTTTCGGCGCGTCAAGCAACACAGAATACTCATTGCCAAACTTTGCAATCAGCGAATCATAAACGCTCCACACTTTCTGTACAGACGGAGAATCAACGCCCAAAAAGGTTGCGATTATCTCAGATAATGGAAGCAACCGCCTGAAACCAATGGCGTTCTCAGGCTTGAAACCAACAGGACGATCAGCCAATTCCTCAACGCGCTGTTCGACGCCTTTCGTGAGCGTTCTGCCGCAAACTGGACATCTGTTACCGAGTTTCCGGGCATCTTCGGACGAAAATGACACGTTGCATGCTCTGTGACCTGTCCAATGGTATTTTCCGTATGCAGGATCAGTCTCTATCGTAAACTTGAATCGCTTTTGATCTCTGTTTTTGATAGCACCAGAAATCTCATCAAAGCTCAATCTTTCCAGTTCAAAGACATTTGCCTCTCTTCCAATTCGCCAAGGCCAAAAACTGTGGCTGTCGCTATTTGAAACCAATGTAAAATGATCAAGCATACTCAACCGCCAATTCATGGGTGGGTCGGATGAAAGCCCAGTCTCCAAAGCATGGATGTGTTTAGTCATGTCTTGGTAGCATTCATCCATTCGGTCGAAGCCGCTGAAGGCTCCGAATATGCTGAACCACGGCGTCCAAGCGTGTGCTGGAAAAATCATGTTTCTGTTCGAGACGCTGATCACCTCTTCAACCAAGTGTGGCGCACTCATGTTCAGTGTCGGCCTGCCATCTGAGCTGAGGTTACCGAATGTAGATAATCTTTCGTTGACTTGAGCGGCGATGTCAAGGCTTGGGGACAAAATAACATGGTGAACTTTTCTTACTTTGTTCTCGAACGTGAAGATCGTGCTTACCTCAGTTGTCAACATGAAACGTACTGAAGGCTCTGGGATTTCAATCGGTTTATAGAGGTTTGTGTCTGACTCTGGAATAAGTGTTTCATGTAGTTCCTTAAGCCATCTAGGATGGGTAAAATCACCAGTTCCGACAAGGTTTAACCCCTTGATCTTTGCAAAACGGGCAATCTCCTTTACGGACATTCTCTCACTCGTTGCACGACTGTAACGACTGTGAATATGTAGATCAGCAATGATTCTCAAAGTCTCATCCGTCCTCAGTCAATCTCCATATTTTCTTCTTGAACTATTTAACATGAAACTAAGGCCCCAGGTAGTGTCTCGCAGCATAGACCAGACTATCCATTCCTTCTTTTCATGATTCTCTCAATCATCTTCACAACGTCAACTTTCAACAACACAACAGTGAGGATTACTGTCAAGATTACCGAAGTAGCCGTTAGAACCTCATTGCTTATGAATGGAACAAGAATTCCGTGACCCAGCGCACCAAGGTAAGCTCCAAGAGCGGTTATCACGAATTTGCCAGCGAAGTAAGCTAGAAAAAACTTGGCTGGGTTGTACTTCAAAAGCCCTAAGGGTATTACAACAGGTTCATCAGGCAATGGGGTGGCAGCAACCAAAAAAAGCGCCAACGAAGCCCAACCCTTGAGTTTTGACGCAACAGTGTTAAGATGCTCTCTACGTTTTTGGCCCATAAGACCCCCGATGAAAAAAGTGACGAAATAGTGAACCAGTTTGGCACAAGCAGCGCCCAGAGCAACGAGAAAGCCTATAGTGAAAGGGTCCGCCTCAACAAGCAACGCGGCATTTGACGCTATGAGAAGGTTAGAAGGGCCGGCGAATGGAATCATGTTTAGGGCAAAAGAAGCCAGAAGAACACCGAAGAGCTCATACAAGGCAGCCAATTCCTTAACACCGAAGCCTAAGTGTCATCGGAACTAGATTGAAAAGCTTGACTTAAAGGCGTTGTCATGAAGAGGAAGCTAGGACGGAAACAGAATGCCGAAAAAAGGCGCACTCAGAAAGCTTGGTCTTGAAGACTTTGACAAAGCCCTAGAGAAATCGCGTTCTGGATAGCTCAAGTTAATGCTTAAATAACAAAGATATTTACTCTATAGCTAATCTACTAATTTGGAAGTGAAGGAATTTGAGTGAACAGAAAAAGTGGGCTGAAAAACTAAGCTCCCAATGTGGCGTTAGTTCAGCATTTTTGGCATCAGCGTTGCAAGAACTGAGCGAAAGCTGCTACGGCGACGCAAAGACCTCAAAGAGCGTCATTGAAGAACTCACATTGAGCTGCCACATGAATGAGATAGACCTCAGGAAATTCATTAGCGACGTCTCAAAGAGCTGCCCCATGGACGTAAAGAAACTGAAGAATGAAGTCATCAAAGCAAAAGGTAAGAAAGACCTTGCTTTCCAAGCAATAATAAAGTCGAGAGTAGTACCTACATAACCTTAGCGCAGATTCTGCGAAGCCGCGATAAGCGCCTTGCTATCCAACAGTGCACCCTTTCCTGATCTTATGTTGCGTATAGTCGGGATTGACAAGAACCACGTTCATCTCTTTCCATTCTTTTGAGAAACGAACTTTTTCTCCTGCTTTTCTGGCCCAGTAAGATGGGGTATGTGCCTAAAGCTTGAGGGTAAGAATCTGGCGACATGTTCTGTCTCAAGTCTATTTCAGGTTTCTTCGCTGAACAGTCTCTTGGCTATTCTAACATCCAAATGGTTTCCGTCTAAGGAAAAAGAAAAATGGAAATTGCTATATTATGTGTAGTTCTTTTCCGATTTTTTCGAACGCGCCTATGGCGAAGTCCAAGTCTTGTTTTGTCAGGGCGGCGTTCATTATGGTTCTGATTCGTGCTTTGTCTCGTGCGACCATTGGATACACTATTGGTAAGGCGAATAAGCCTTCTTCAAACAGTCTCGTACTTAGTTTCTTGGCGACGCTGCTCTCGCCGACCATCACTGGTGTTATTGGGGTCTCGCTTTTGCCTATGTTAAATCCTAAGTCCTTCATAGCTTTCTTAAAATATCGTGTGTTGTCCCACAGAGTTCTTACGTGCTGTGGCTCATTTTCCAAAACATCGATGGCAGCTATACATGCAGCAGCGACTGCTGGCGGGTGCGAGCCACTGAGAAGCCAAGTGCGTGATTTGTTGTAAGCAAAGCTGGTCAAGTCTCGAGAACCTGAAACATGGCCGCCGACCACACCGAAAGCCTTTGAGAACGTACCCATTTCTACTTGAACTCTGTCACGACCAAGCTTGAAGTGAGAGACTATTCCTCTTCCTCCCTCACCAAGCACCCCTTCACCGTGAGCGTCATCCACATAAACCATTGCTCCATGTTCCGCCGCAGCTTTTGCCACGCCATCCAGAGGCGCTATATCGCCGTCCATAGAGAAAACGCCATCAGTGATCATCAGGATTCGTCTATAAGGTGGTGAGTGCTTCTCCGTTTCTTCCAGAACGCGCTGCAAGTCCGCAACGTCCGAGTGCTTGTAAACTGCCCTTTCAGCGTGCGATAGTCTAACGCCGTCAATTATGCTGCCATGATTAAGCTCGTCGCTTATGATGAGGTCCTCTTTGCCGACAAGCTGAGGAATGAGGCCAGCGTTTGCAGCGAAACCTGTTTGATACACTAGTGAAGCATCGGCATGCTTGAACTTCGCCAGTCTCTTCTCAAGCTCAATGTGTATGTCCATGGTTCCAGCAATTGGGCGAACTGATCCAGAACCGGCACCGTGAGTCTGAACCGCTTTGATTGCAGCTTCTTTCAGTTTCGGATGGTTGCTCAAGCCAAGATAGTTGTTAGAGCAGAACATCAAGACTTTCTTTCCATCAACTTTGCACCATGGAGTGCTTGGACCCTGCAAGATTCGGAGTTTCCAGTCAAGCTCATTCTTTACTAGATCTTCATACTCTTGTCGTAGGAATGCTGTTGGATTTCGCATTTTGATCACGTATTTTCCCAATTGATCAATTCACTCTCTTAAACCCTTTTCTTGTGTGCCAGACTGTTTACACATTCAATCTAGAATGTTTCTCGGGAATATTGACGCTTTTAAGAAGACGCTCTGCAAAGAGCGATTCAGTCTTTCATCTCAAAGCGTCAGTCGAAGTAGCCTGCAGACCTAGCTGAATGCCAAGGTGCACTGAAACCGGCAAGAGAGCACACGCTTACAACTGCAAAATAACGGTGTATTGAAAAGCCGTTAATGGAATAAAAAGCAAAGCAAAAAATGCTGGATGGTTCCTAATACTTAACAGTTCCTTTACAGTCTGCCCTCGGCAAAGCGTTTTGACAATCTACTAATCATGTCTTTAGTCATTGCGGACAAATCATAGGCTGGCTTCCAGCCCCACTCTCTTCGGGCCACGCTGTCGTCTATTGACATCGGCCAGGAATCTGCAATTTTCTGTCTAGAGTCAGGCTTGTAATCACATTTGAAGTCATGAATGTACTTCTTGATTTCGACCGCTAACTCGCCAGCTGAAAAACTCATGCCGGCCACGTTATAGCTGTCATGCCGCTTCACTTTCGAAGGATCAGCATCCATAAGGTCGATAGTTGCTTTGATGCAGTCTGGCATGTACATCATCGGCAACACTGTGTCTTCTCTCACAAAACACGTGTACTGTTTGTGTTTTATCGCGTCATAGAATATAGCCACCGCATAATCCGTTGTTCCCCCACCTGGCAAGACCTCACTGCTTATTATGCCTGGATAACGGAGACCCCGAACGTCCAAACCAAAGCGATTCGCATAGTAGTTGCATAACAGCTCTCCAGCAACTTTCGACACGCCGTAAATGGTCTTAGGAAGCAATACGGTTTCTTGGGGTGTGTTGATACGTGGTGCAGATGGACCGAATACAGCTATGGAGCTAGGCCAGAAGACTCTGACTAGCTCTAGCTTTCTTGCAACTTCGAGAACGTTGTAGAGGCTTCCCATGTTTATAGCCCAAGCAGCTTGCGGATTCTCCTCGCCTGTGGCTGAAAGAACTGCTGCCAGATGGTAGATTGTGTCAATGTCGTGTTTCTTCGCGGCTTTCCCAACGCTTTCTTCGCTGGACAGGTCAACGTGTTCAAATGGGCCTGACTTGAGTAACTCCTCGCTCGGCTGTCTTCTATGGCCCGCTGCAATAACGTTTTCTCCACCATGTTTCTTACGCAATGCTAGCGTCAGTTCAGACCCAATTTGGCCAGTGGATCCAGTTACAAGAATCTTCTTCATTGTTTTCCTTATCATCCAGTTCCCCATTTCTCGTGCGTTGTAAGCAAGTGATGAAGCCCTCAGCATATAAGAATTTTCGAACGAGTCCGCCTGTACATCACGATCAACGTTACGCTGACAGCACTGGACAAGTCAGCATTTGTTTTACGGTGCCAGAACGGTTTATAACATGAACAACGAATCTTGTAATGCGCAAAGTCATGAAACTCGGTTTTATCGTCAACCCGATAGCTGGGATGGGGGGCAAAGTCGGATTAAAAGGGACAGACAACGTTTTGAAAGAGGCCATCAGTAGAGGAGCACAGCTAATAGCTCCTGCAAGAGCAAAAGAGTTCCTTAGAAAACTAGAGGAAAGCAGCAGTGACACAAGCATAAGCATAGATATTCTAACATGCCCTGACATCATGGGCGAAAACGAGGCCAAATCCACGGGTCTTGCCTTCCAAGTTTTATCTATGAACACTCGCAAAGAAACAAGCGCCGAAGACACGAAGGAAGCGGTAAGGCTTTTGACACTAGAAAAAGTGGATCTAATAGTCTTTGTCGGAGGAGACGGCACAGCTAAGGACGTTCTTGATGCTATGACAGATCTGCGGGCGACGCCTGTCTTAGGTGTTCCTTCGGGAGTGAAAATGTACAGTAGCGTTTTTGCAGTAAGCCCCTCTGATGCTGCCGAGGTAGTGTCAGCCTTCGCGCAAAACCAAACTGAAATAGAAGAACTTGAAATAATGGATGCGGATGAAAACGCCATCCGAAAAGATACTTTCAGCGTAAAGCTGTACGGCTTTCTTAAAGGTCCGTTCCTGCCTGCCTACGTTCAGGGAAGCAAACAGATAAGCCCAGAAACAGTAGATGAAAAGGACAACCAGACTGCAATAGCAAGGTTCATAATAGAAGAGACGCCACCAGAGGCAACACTCATTCTCGGCCCAGGCACAACCGTCAAACGACTTGCAGAACTACTACAAGTGAACAAGACTCTCTTAGGCGTGGATATCTACAGAAAGGGCAGAGTTAATCTTGACGTGGATGAGAAGAAGATTTTGGAAGAAGTGAAGGATTGGCATAACACGTGGATTGTTGTCTCACCGACTGGGCATCAGGGAATTCTCTTTGGTAGGGGAAATCAACAAATAAGTTCAAGAGTCATAAAAAACGTTGGGAAAGAACGAATTATCATTGCTGCCACAAAGAGCAAGCTTCAAAACATCCAAGAAAATACCCTAAGGGTTGACACTGGCGATGCAGAAGCAGATAGCATGATTAGAGGATACATCAAAGTCGTGACCGACTATCGGGAGTGGCGGCTCGTACAGGTTCACTAGAAGACTATGCTCCGAAAATCCGGGTTTTGCCAATAAGATTCATTAATAAGGGCATAAGGTCAAGACCTCTAATCCGATTCAGTCCGCCTTTCGCGCAAGACCGCTCACCAAATTCTGCAACATCGTCACGGCGAACATTAGAACCGGCTATAACTATCGGAACAGGATCACCCTCATGTCTTCCAGTAAGCACCGACGTTGTGTGATCCGCAGTTACGGCTACGCAGACTGAGCTTATGTCGATGTTCTTGAGCAGGTGGCTCAGCATATTGTCTATTCTTTCGATTGCCTCAATTTTCTGTCTAACGTTTCTGTCGTGACTTGCAACATCTGAGGCTTTTACATGTAGGAGGACAAAATCGCATTGCTCCAGTGCTTGTGCTGTCATATTGGCCTTGGCCAAGTAGTCTGTTTGAAAGGTTCCGGTGGCACCTGACACATGGATCAATTCCATTCCTGCAGCTTTGCAGACACCCTTTACTAAAGCTGTTGCACCCACACATGCTGCCTTTATGCGGTATGTTTTTGACAACGGTTCTATTTGTGGAACCGTGCCAGCGCCTCTGCATAGAATTATGTTGGCAGGGGGTTCTCCCTGTTCTATTCTATTCCTGTTCACAGGGTGATTTTCTAGCACTCTACGGAACTCAGATGAGAGTTCGTTAACAGCCTTGGCTGTCAGGACAGCATTGCGACTTTTGCCAAGAGGCCGGATTTCCGGTACTCTTTCGCCAACCTCTCCCGGGTCGGAATCACTGATTGCTGTTGACCACCCTGGTCCACGAAGAACTAGCACAGCTCGATGCTGAATAGTGCTTTTGAAAAGAAAACTCGTTCTAACAGATTTTTCTAATCTGATTTTTTGGAGGCTTTCAGCCAGCTTAGCTGCTTCCTCAGTTGCGATTCTACCAGCACGCCTGTCCAATACGACAAGATCTTTGTTTGCTGTCGCGAAATTGCATCGAAATGCAATGTCGCCCTTTGAAACTGTTACTCCTGAGCCTAGCGCTTCCAGTGCTCCTCTTCCAGAATAGACTTTTAGCGCGTCATACCCAAGCAATGCGAGGGTTGCAGTGTCGCTTCCTGGCGGTCTTCCAGGCGATATAGGATCGATTATTCCACAAACTCCAGTTTTGGCCAATTGGTTAAGCGTTGGTTTGTGGGATGCTTCTAGCGGTGTCTTCCAGTCTAGCTCTTTTACTGGCCGATCAGCCATTCCATCTGCGATCACCAAGATTGCTTTCAAGTTGGGTCCACGTCATTCCCAAGCCGCGTGAGATTATTTAAGTTGAGAAGTGAACAGTTAAAACACTTGTGCATCTTCTGGAATGAAGAAAATGTTTAATAATCTCTCTGGGCACAAGGGTTGAGAGTGGTTGAAATGGGCGATTACGTTCCACATTGCTAGATTTTCAGTGAGCTTTGCCCAGATTAGAACCAGTCTTCCGTTACCATTATATTCGACCACAAAAACTCCTTTGGAGAGATAAAAATGTCGGACACAGGAATAACTGTGAAGAAAAACGAAGACTTTTCAGAATGGTACACGCAAGTTGTCTTGAAATCAGGCTTAGCCGACTACGCCCCAGTCAAAGGCTGCATGATCTTCAGAGAAAACTCGTACGCCATCTGGGAAAAAATCCAAGAACTCTTCAACCTAAAAATAAAAGCAACTGGACACAGAAACGTGTACTTTCCGCTCTTCATACCCGAAAGCCTACTGAAGAAGGAATCAGAACACTTTGCGGGTTTCGTGCCAGAAGTGGCATGGGTGACACAAGGTGGAGACAGCCCACTTGAGGAAAAGCTAGCCATAAGACCGACGTCTGAGACAGTGATGTATGCCACATTCGCAAAATGGATTAGAAGCTGGAGAGACCTCCCGATCAAACTGAACCAATGGTGCAACGTTGTCAGATGGGAAACCAAAGCAACAAAGCTCTTCCTAAGGACAAGAGAGTTTCTTTGGCAAGAGGGACACACAGTACATGCAACGAGGCAGGAAGCAGACCGAGAAGCAATTGAGATTTTGAATGCCTACAAAGACATTATGGAAACCTATCTGGCTGTTCCAGTTCTTGCGGGCACGAAAACTGAGAGTGAGAAATTCGCGGGTGCACTCTATACGTTGGCTTTGGAAGCAATGATGCCTGATGGAAAAGCCCTGCAGATGGGGACCTCACATCAGCTTGGTCAAAACTTCTCAAAAGTCTTCAACATCAAGTTCCTAGATGAAAATGAGAAAGAGCAAGAGGTCTGGCAGACATCATGGGGTTTTTCTACGCGCGTTATAGGAGCACTCGTAATGCTGCATGGCGACGACAAAGGACTGGTACTGCCTCCAAGAGTTGCACCAGTACAGGTAGTGATCGTGCCAATTCCGTACAAGGGTGTTGATGCAGATCTGATATCGATCAAAGCTGGAGAGTTGCTTGAAAAGCTACAGAAAAAAGGCATATTGACTGTTCTAGATGGCAGAGCGGAGTATACTCCGGGTTGGAAGTTCAACGAATGGGAATTGAGAGGCGTGCCAATCAGAATAGAGATCGGCCCTAGGGACATAAAACAGAAACAAGTAGTTCTAGTCAGGCGAGACACGTCACAGAAGTCTGCTGTCAAGGAAGAACAAGCCGTGGACGCTGTCACCATGCTGTTGGAAGAAATCCAGAATAGCCTATTTAGCAAGGCCAAGAGGTTCCTTGAAGACAGCATTACCACCGTGAAAACATACGATGAGTTCAGAAACACCCTAAAGAACAAGGGCGGATTCATCAAAGCCTCATGGTGCTCAAAAACCAAATGTGAGGAAAAAATAAAAGAGGAAACAGGAGCAACGATCAGGCTGATACCTTTTGAAAAAGAAAAGGTATCTTTAAAATGCTTGTGCTGCGGACAGGAAGCAAAAGAAGTAGTGTACTTCGCAAGGTCGTATTAGCAGAACCAGCCCAACATAAGCTGTTCTTCTCCAAGAACCTAGTGCAAAGGAGAAAGCTGATTCGGCGAGGCCGCTGATTGCTGAAGATAAAGCAGTGTGAAAGGTTATGCTACAGAATACGTAGTACATGCTGTAAACTGCTAGTCCAGCAACTCGGCTTTTTCAAGTTGCCCAACAGCGTCGCCTAATCCAAGCTTTGTCAAAGTTGTTTTCGTCGGTATTCCTCTCTCGTCCCATCCTCGGCGCTGGTAGTACGTCTGTAGCATAGTTTCATACTTTGCTCTGTCAAGCTTAGAACCCTTGAGTGGACCTTTCTCAGTTGGTTCTTCAAACCACCTAGCCGGCGGAACGTCCATCTTGCTGGACCAGCTTCTTCCATATTCACGAACCCAGAAGGCCCTCGTCAGATTAAAGATTCTGTCACCAATTGTGTTGAGCATGTCCCAGTTCATTTCAAGTCCTGTTGCAGCATGCAAGAACTTTGGATACCACTCAAGCTCGAAACCAACCTCAACCCATGGAAGCCTGCAAACCGTCAGCGACTCGAAAACTCCACCTCGAATTCGCTGTAGCTCAATTATTTTATCAACTTTCTCTTCGCCATAGCCTTCCCTGCCTGTCTTGACTTCCCAAGAAATCACCCAAGCGTCTTTGTGGTGAGCGCCAATTGAACAGGTTGCATACGCCAAAGCCATGCCGGGAGTGGTGTGGCAGTCATATGCCGAGATTTCCAAGCCCTTAACGTGCATAGCCCATCGATCTGAGCCCTTCCCGATTCTTTCAGCAGCTGAACGAACTCCTCCAGCCAGAAGTGCGCCGATGCCGCGCTTGAAAGCGATGTTCTTGGTCAATTCTTTCGCAGATTCATAGCTTCCCCAAGCGATTTTCTCTTTGAGCAAGCCTTTTTCAGAAGCTTCCATTGCAAAACCGATGGCGTTTCCTAGTGAAATTGCGTCCAACCCGTACTCGTCTGCGATCCTGTTAAGAGCAGCAACCTGTTTCAAGTCTCCCAATCCTATGTTTGGGCCTAGCATCGTGACGTTTTCATAGTCGAGTTCTGATTCTTTCCGTTCATAGTCAGTTACGACATTGCCGCAGGCCATGTTACATTGGGGGCAGCCGCGGTTAGAGGTCTTGATCTTCTCCATTGCAAACCCGCCCACTTCATTGGCCTTCTCAAAGACGCCTTCGCTGTAGTTGTATGAGGGAAGGACACTGTTTTCTTGGCTCCATTCAATTGTCATCATCGTGCCTTGGCGCTTCCAAAAAGCATAGCTTGGTTTTGTAAGAACCTCTCTGTAAGCTTCAGAACCCAATTCCTTCATCTCTTTAGGATAGGCCGCAGGCAACCCGCCTGTACCAACAACAACGACTGCCTTGAGATTCTTCGATCCCATCACTGCTCCCATGCCAGGCCTACCGCCAGCCCGACCCTCTTGGCAAACGATGTTCGCAAAACTCACAGAGTTTTCTCCACCCTGTCCAATGAGTAGGGTGCCACACGTTTGACCGTACAGATTGCGCAACCTTTTATCTGCAGCAAAAGAATCGAGACCCCACAGATCTTTCGCGTCAAGAAATTCTATAGATTCGTCCTGTATAACCAGTAGCGTGGGTTTCTTGGCCTTTCCCTCTATTATTATAGCGTCATATCCCGCCTTCCTCATCTGAACGGCAACAAAGCTTCCGACGTTCCCATCGCCATATCCGCCAGTCAAGGGGCTTTTCGCCGCTACCACGAGCTTGCCGCTGCTTGGCAATGGCCACCCAGTCAATGGGCCAGCTGCAAAAACAAGCTTGTTGGTGGGTGAAAGGGCGTCAATTCCCGGTTCAAGCTCGTCCCACAAAATCTTTACTGCGAAACCTCTTCCGCCTAGGAAGTTTTTTGCGATTGAATCCTCATAGTGATCGGTAACGGCCTTGTTTTTTTCAAGGTTTGCACGTAGGAATTTGCCAGTCCAACCATACATAGTGCTAACCGTCCTGAGATGAGTGCATAACTATCGTGGTTGAGGGTAAATAAACCTAATCGCTTGAGTAGCGCTATATTACCAGTTTTTCTGGTTCAATGTTGCGATTCTTCAAACCCAAGTCGCTGGCTTTGAATTTCTTGTCACCATAGAGCAATGCGTATTCTTCGTCGTTGTGCAGCGCGGCTGCGATTCTGCCTATTGCGTCCGCCTTCAGTATTCCGCTTCCGCTTGCGCCGCCCACTACCATCACGTTGTTTTCCTCGAAAATCAAAGGTTGCCCATCCAGAGTGTTGATCTCGTACAATCCAGCGAATGCAGAGAATGGTTGGCAACCCGTGAGCTGAGGAAAATACTTTGCCAGAACCTGATACAGCCCAAACTTGTAGTAGTCCTCCTCTGGTTGAGGGTCGTCTTCAATCTTGAAAGCTCTTGGAAACTCGTCAGCATAAGCTAGCCACAGTGCATCCTCTTCTGGGGCTGGCCGAATGTACGCTGATGGTTTTGGAACAATAGTGAAGGGCAGGCATCCAGCGTCTGTGAATTCTTTCGAGAAAAGCAGTTTCTTAAGCGGATCGGTTTTTGCCTTGACCGAGAAAATCTGTCTCTTCTTGGCTTTTATGAAGCATTCGATCCCAAGTGGGTCTAGCAGCTGAGCAGCCCAGGCACCAGCGGCCACTATTGTCTTCTTAGCCTTTATTGGGCCTCTGTTGGTTTTTATTCCTGTCACTGTTGTGTCCTGCCAGAAATATGGTTCGCTTGGCATTCCTAGAGGCTGACGTGCCTCAACGGTTATCTCTTCTACTTTAGTATTGTATTGTATTTTGCCGCCAATCTTGAGAAATTCCGCCTCGTAGAACTTCACGAGTGAATCAACATCTATTAAACCTGCTTTTGGGATCACGATGCCCTTGTGAACGTTTCCCAGGTTCATCATTTTGGCTTCTTCATCGTTTGAGAAGTCTGTTTGCATGCCAAGCTTCTGTGCCAAGTCATCTCCGTCGTATTCTACATATTTGAAGCCTTTGCTTGCCAGATCCTTCAAAACAGGCAGCATCTTCATGTATCCTTCTTCATCGAACAACCACAGATAACCAGACCAACGTAGTTTCAGATCGAAATCCAGATCGTTTTGGACATGCTTGTAGAATTCTGCAGACGAATCGGCTAGAGCAAAGTTTGTTCGGGATGCAAACAAACATCGGAAAGCCGCGGCGCTCTTAGCAGTGCTACCTTGTCCAGCAGCGCCTAGCTTATCGACGACTAAAATGCTTAGTTTGGGATTTCTTATTTTAAGGTGATAAGCGGTTGACAAGCCTATTATGCCTGCTCCAACGATTATTGTGTCACATTCAGGCATTTTTCTCCGACCATTTTGAGCGTGATTAGTAGAAAAATCGGATTGGATTTAAGTCTAGCTGTTTAGCTGGAACCACATCCACGTTGTAAGAGAACGCCTATTCCCATAACGAAGTGGAGATGTCGCCCGCAACCTCTCTTTTCTTCCCATCGGGTTTCTAACACCTTTTTCATGATTCAAGTGAATCATGAGAGCCATGTGGTCGATGGCGTCTTTTGAAGCCTTTGCCTTTTCATATATTGCGTAGGCATTGTCTCCAGCAGTAAGTGCTTCCTTCGTTAGATGCAGTCTGAGCATTCGGTTTCTTGTTTGCCGAAAAGAACAGAACACGGAGTGTTGAGTTTCGGTTAGGTTGTTGTGAAGTCCTGTATGCGGCTGTTGTAGGTGGGTGTTGCCCCATCTGAAGTAGCCGATGGTTTTTCCGAGTCCGCCTGAAATGTAGTTTCGCTTGGTCCAGTAGTAGACGGTCCAGGTGGCGGGGTTGGCTGTTTGGGCGTTGAGCCGATTTGTAGTGAATGTGGCTTGGAGAATCCAGTTTCCGCTGTTCATGCAGTAAACCCTGAAAACGGCAGAGTCAGTTGAGGCGAGGGTTGTGTTCGGGCAGTTCCAAGTGGCGGATTGGATGCCGTATCCGCTTGTGCTTCGGGTGACCTGAGCAACGGGAGTGCCGCGGGTGATTTCTGTTTCCGTGCCTGCGGAGTTGCGTTTCCATACGCGGATGCCCCAGTAAACCGTGTTGCTCTCAGTTTCAGTAACGTTAGCCTCCAGGTACGAAGCACTTTGACTAGTATCCAGCTTATAGGCCTGCAAACCATAAGCAATTATCAATAACCGCGACCTTTACCCCGACGCCAGCACGTGAATCGTCTTCCGATTCGATAGTTTCGTTGTGATCGTTGTCCCAAACGCAGTCGGAGTGGATACGCCTAAGGCCCCATGGGAACAGTTCATAGGCGCTAACTAGCGGACAGGCACAGCCAAACGAGACTAATAGAACGAGTAGAACTGCAATTAGTGAATTCCTTTGCGTAATAGTCACGCCAGTCATTTGACTACGAGCAGTATCGAGGGAGTTTCCAGAGTTATCCATGGCCCGTCGTTTATCCATAGCAAGGCGCGTGGAGCGACCTTCGCCTTCACAAGATAGGTGCCTGGCGGGACTTGCTCACCAAGCCCACCTACATCCTTGGTCTTTTGATTCCACATGAACGTGTTGCTAAGCTCTTCTCCGGGACCGACAGAAATCGATACGATATTACCCGTCGCGCCACGGTTAATTTGCCAACTAAAGACTGTGTTGCCTTCAGTGTCGGTCACGACCAAATTGAAGTAGACTCTGTAGCTGTGCGGGACTCCGCCAGACTCGTCGAGTTCCCTCATCTCCTGAGAGAAGTGTATCGTGATTGCTTCATTGCCTATGTTCTTCAGCTTACACGTCGCAGTAACGTTTTCGCCTGCGTTGAACTCTTGCTTTTCAAGCTCGATTGAAGCCCACAACGGATAATTCTCGACAAAGGCCATGTGCTTTGGCGCAGGGATCAACGCCACGGAAAACGCTGAAACCATCATCAAGCCAATCGCAAAAGCCACAGAAGCCGAAACCAGCCTAATATGCCGCTTGAGGAACAAAGTCGGGCGAGAAATGGCCAAGCCTACTAGTCTCTGATTCCGAAAGAAAACACGCTCTACCAATTTTGAACCCAACACCCACACCCTCCTTGACGCATCAAACAGCAAATAGTATAAGGTGGCTGGTTGTTTATAGCACTTTTGAAACCATCCACGCATAAACCCTCAGGTGTCCCCTTCCTGAAATGCTCGTACTGTTATGGTCATTGTCCCAGACGCAGTCGCTCCGAACCCGCAGCAGCCCCAAAGGAAGCTGCTCGTCATCAGCAAAAACAGGTATAGTCATCCACGCAACCGACAGAGCAAATATCAAACACAACACTGAAGCAACGGCTTTCTTTGTCCTGAGCAAGTCATCGACCTACCCAATCGTGAACGCTATAGTCGGGGTCTCCAAGGACCATGAGTCTTGATGACCAGTTGAGAAACCATCATGCCGCGGAGGCATTCTAGCTTTCATTAAGTATGTGCCTGCAGGGATGGGCTTCCAAGGACCCGACGAAACTACTGTCTGATCCCAGGTGAAGACGTTCTTCAGTTCCTGGCTTGGATCCAGCGTAACTTGGTGGGTGTGCAAAGCGGCTCCGCGCTCATATGACCACTGATACATTATTGAACCATTTTGTGCTGCAATACTGAAGTCAAAATACGCAGTGTAACAGTCTCTGTCTTCACGATTGAGAAACTCCTGGCTGAAATATAGAGTCACTTTGCTGTTGCCTATGTTTCTGCACTTGCAGACTATCCTCATGTCCTCTTTTGGCTCATAGTGAGCTTTGTCTAACATAATGGAGACCCTAAATGGGGAAGACTCCGTTGACGCTTCAAGACCTGTTGCAGGCGAGAAAACGCCGAAGTAAGAATGAGCTATGGTTATGAAAGCGGTTGCCAGAATCAACGAAAGCACGGCAATCTTCAAATGCTTCATTCCTAGCCGTGTCCCCAGAAAATTGCAATACAACCTGAAACCCTCACATTACACTGTGGGAGCAACTAATATAGGTTTTTCGGTCGTACCAGAGAAAAGCCCTTCGGGTAATAGACTATCCGAAAACTCAGTCGAGACCCTAAGAGTCAACAAAACCAGCAGAGAGATACTGCAAACCCATTTGCCATGGTTCTCGTTAGTAGCATTTTTCTTTTATGCATCAGGATTATGCAGATTTTGATCAAGCACACAGGTTTTTCCAATGCAAGAAGTTCCACTTCTTTTCTGTAAGCCTGTCTTTTGCCGTATGACTGGCAGTGGCTGAAGGCGCGCGCTTGGAGAGAGTAAGGAACACGTAGTTATCGATGCCCAGTACAACGGGGTTAGCCTGAAAATGACCGTTTGCAATGTGACAGGCGCAAACTCACTTTGAAACATCTCAGCCGAGTATCATGTAATGCAGGTGCTTTGGAATTGCTTTCAGCAAGCCATTGTGCGATAACCAGCAGCGCACGCCTTCTGAGGTTCAGGCCAGTACTACAGAGACTCTCAGAATCGGAAGAAGAAGGGTCAGGGCTACTATGGGTCGTGAGAAGTGAAGGGGCCTCAATATATTGCGACTTCTTTGCCTACTACATGGTAGAATCCGTCTTCACCAACCCACTTCAGAAGTAGCCCGTCTTTCCAATCATAACCTTCTCGAACATGTACGGCCAAGATTTCACCTATGAACCAGACATGGTCTCCAACTTCAACTTCCTGAACAACCTTGCATTCAATACCTACAGGGCTTTCTTCAATGATGGGAGCGTTGACTTTAGTTCCTCGGGTTGCCGTCAGCTCCGCCAGCTCAAACTTGTCCACATCTCTTCCCGAGTTCTCGCCACAAACCTTCACAGCCCGAATCAACTTCTCATCAACCACGTTGACCACGAAAGCCCCACTCTTCTTGATGAGTTCATAAGAGAATCTGGAAGGAGCTATGCCGATGCCTACCAATGTTGGCTTTCCTGAGAAATAAGCAAACATGCCAACACTAATGATGTTCTTCTTCCCATCATGCTCACATGATACAAGGTAGGTAGGTCGAATAGGTAGCTTCCTCAAACCATCCTGAACGGAAACCTCACTCTTCAAAGACATGACCGCCGGAAGCTGATGATTATTCGAATATGTGCATTCACTATAAAAGCTTCGCTTTCTCTAATCAGCGCGCGCATTACGACTTGTTCCCTTTTACCATTCTTTCAACATTCCTCGGAAGCGCTTCAAAGACTGATTGCTACCTTTGGGTCGTGAGAGAGAAATTTCTGTGACCCCTTTTGAAGGTCAACTGTTACTCAAGCGCGCGATCGAACGATAACCATACAGTCTATTGGAATTAATCACTCGCATCTCGCTTGCGTTTTTTGAGAGCTTTCACCAAATTCGAGGTTGGTGCTTTGACACTAGCCTTAGTAGTTTCTCAGAACTATCAGAACCCAAGACTGCTCCAGATACACTTCCACACGTTCCGACATTGGAAAGCCACCATGGAATACAACAGAACCAGAGACATCCTGTACGTCATGAAACTGCTTGGACATAGATTCATCGAAAACACTCTCGTCTACACCCAACTCGTCAGTTTCGAGAACGATCAGTACCACTCTGCCGTCGCCAAGAACGTCGCTGACGCGCAAAAACTGGTCGAACAGGGTTTCGAGTTTGTATGCCAGATTGATGAAGCCACCCTTTTTCGGAAACGCAAGTGACCCAAAAATATGGGGTAAACACTGAAAACCTAATAGAGAACGCTTATTTACCTCTGAGAATTATGATTAGAACCAATCGCTCAAACTGAGGTTGGAAATTTGCGTATGATAAAAGAGATGAAGGCAGTTTCAACTCTTGCTGTGATCTTATTGGTTCTGTGCTCATTGATAGTAGGAGGACTACTGTCTTACATGTGGGTTATATCTGGTTACTATTATGAGTCATCCGGCACTGACTTGATTATTACGGATGCACTTTTCCCACTCGATCAGGCCGGCTACTTCAACCTCACGGTCATGAACCCCACGCATTCTTCAACTACGAGCATTACGGACATCTACATAAGGGCGGCGGGCAACATAACCGTACAGCCCGTAACAGTCACCCACCCTGAGGCGCTTCCCATAACGATCGAGCGAGCAACGTCTAAGACGATCGTATGCGTAGAGAACTGGAGTCCGTTCGCTGGGAAGTCAATCACCGTAGGCATCACAACGTCTGACAACACAGGCGCCAGCAAGACTGTTATCACCCAGTTCGTAGGGCTGGAAACCACGACCGACATTAACCCATCTGTAAGCAGTAAACAATTCAACATTACAGTAACGAACCCTTCTAACTCATTCCTGAATCTTACACTCTCTAATGTTTTGGTCAATCAAGTACCAGTTTTGAGTGCTACACCTGCGTTACCCAAGAACTTGACCGTAGGAAGCAACGTGACAATTCAATGCGTGTTTGACTTTGAGGGCTACTCAGACCCAGTCGTCAGGGTTGAGACAGCCCAAGGCTACTATGTCGATTTGTCGACGAACGTGGTGGCGAACCTAGGATGGTACGTAACTCAGGCCTTGTTCAACGGGGCAAACCCACAGGACATGAACATAACCATCTTTAATCCAGATACAGCAAGCACCAACGTGGACATAAACAAAATCGAGATAGTTTGTGACAATACAACAAGCTACATAAACGGAAGTCTCACAGATCCCCCGTTTGTCCCATATTACAGACTCGTAAGAGGAGAAACAGTCACCTTCGGCCACTGCACGTGGGACTGGGGAAGCCACCGTAGCCAAAACGCCACAGTAAATGTGTATGATCTACAGGAATTCGCACCTGCATCACTGACCGTCGGAACACCTGAACCGATCAATTTCGAAATAACAGGAGTGGACTTCAACCTGACCGACACTATACATTTCGCGATGAACATCACCAACGAAGCAAGCTCAACAGATGCGATTACCCCAGCGCAGATAAGCCTCAACGGCGTTAACGTGAGTTTCCTGTCTCAACCAATCCCAATTGGAAAGACGAGGCAGTTCAATTGCACGTTTGATTGGTCAAGTCTGAGAGGAATGACCGTGACAGGCAACCTCAGCATCGCCAACGGGCAATACGTCTCAGGATCCATTACTTTACCGTCTGTGAACTTAACGATCTCGGACACAATTGGTTTCAATACAACATCAGAAGGGCTCACGTATGTTAACATGACCATAAGTAACTCGGTATTCTCAATTCAGGCCGCAACTATCACAAACATTATCTTCACAACGTCGAACTCGACAGATTACATCAACGAAACCATACCGAGGCTTGTCCCGAACGGATATCTTCTGGTCATAGGCACCGAGGTTGCAACGGTCTGTCAATGGTATTGGAAGGGCTACTACGGCCAATCCTTGACTATAACAGCTAACACGGTGGAAGGATTTACTGCTACCAAAACGTTCCAAATACCAGCCAACACCCCATAATCTTTATCTTTTTCATAAAACAAAACACTCGCTCTCAGAAGGCAGAAAATTGACTGGCGTTAAGGTCACTGAGAGAGTCCGCACAATTGAATATGCCATTCGCGATGTTCTAGTTTTTGCGAAACAAGTCGCCAAAACAGGAAAGAAAATCTATTATCTCAACATAGGAGACCCTGTCGCATTCGATTTTGAAACACCACCACACATCAGACAGGCCTTGACCAAGGCAGTCGAGGAAGGCGCAAATGCCTATTCACCTTCAGAAGGCTTACCCGAACTCAGACAAGCCATAAGCCAGAAAGAGAAAAGAGTCAACAATGTTGACGTCGCTACTGACGACATTATTATCACTGAAGGTATCTCGGAAGGAATTCAGATGATCATGGCGGCGTTACTTGACGCTGGAGACGAGATTCTTCTCCCAGGTCCGACGTATCCACCGTACATTTCTTATGCGAAGTTTTTCGGTGCAAAGCCCATTACGTACGAGACTATTGAGGAAAATGGCTGGCAACCAAACACTGACGACTTGAGGCGCAAAATCTCGAAGAAGACCAGAGCGATCGTGATCATCAACCCTAACAACCCCTGCGGCGCACTCTATGATGAGAAAGTGGTGAAAGAGATCATCAGCATAGCAGGCGAATACCACATTCCAATTTTGTCAGACGAGATATATGACCAGATAGTCTACGAGAAGAAACTCGTTAGCACCGCGTGCTTGGCTAAGGACGTTCCCGTGATTGGGCTGAACGGCTTCTCAAAAGCATACTTGATGACTGGGTGGAGACTGGGTTACGTATACTTCCATAGCCGGAACAATGAACTGGAGGAGCTGAAACAAGGCGTTGAAAAAGAAGCGAGAATCAGATTATGCGCTAACACACCTGTTCAGAAGGCAGGAATAGCCGCATTGAACGGTCCACAGGACCACATAAAGGAGACCAATAGAAAACTCAGGGAAAGAAGAGACTATGCTTGGAGAAGGCTGAACGAGATCGATGGAATAAGCTGCGCGAAGCCGGAGGCTGCCTTCTACGTTTTTCCAAAAATCCACACGGTTGGATCGCTGTGGAAGACAGACATGGAATTTGCGGTACAGCTCTTGAAAGAAACAGGAGTGCTCTTCGTCCACGGGTCTGGATTCGATCCCGTCTACGGTGCAGGGCACGTGAGAGGAGTCATACTTCCACCAGTTGAAATTCTTCAGCAGGCCCTTGGCGAATTGGAAGCCTTCATGAAAAGGAATAAATAGGAACCGCTTCGCGACTTTTGCGCGAGTGTTCTACTTGTAGATAGCTATTCCTTCCTTAGGATCCAGAACAGCTTTTGAGAATTCCGCTATCAGTTTCTTGGTTATCGGTCCGGGTTTTCCGCTGTCTATTGTTCTTTTATTTATTTCTCTGACAGGTATGATTTCGGCAGCTGTCCCCGTGAAGAATGCCTCTTCAGCATTGAATAGCTCGTATGGTGTGATGTTCTTCTCTTCTACGTCATAACCCAGCCTTCGTGCCAGCCTCATCACTTCTTCAGCCGTTATCCCCTGTAGTGCGCCTGTGCAACTTGGCGGCGTGAATAGCTTGCCATTCTTGACCATGAACATGTTTTCAGCCACTCCTTCGCATACGAAGCCGTTCTTGTCAAGGCATATGGCTTCGTCGACACCAGCTATGTTTGCTTCTATCTTTGCGAGTATACTGTTGAGGTAGTTGAGGGATTTTATTTCGTGTGATGTAGCGTCCACGGGGTCTCTTTTGACCCATGAGAGCATGGCGGTCACGCCTTTTTCTTTGGCTTCAACTTTGTGCAACGTGATTGTATCGGTTATTATGATTATTGTCGGTTTCGCGCACTTCTTCGGGTTTAACCCTAGATCGCCGACTCCTCTCGTAACGATCAAGCGTATGTAAGAGTCTTTTAAGCTGTTTTTCCGCAGTGTTTCCAGAACGGCTTGTATCATCTGCTCTTTTGCCAGAGGGATTTCAAGCATTATCATGTGCGCAGAGCGGTAGAGTCTATCGATGTGCTCTTTCAGTTTAAACACTGAACCGTTGTATGCGCGGATTCCTTCGAATATGCCGTCTCCATAAAGAAGACCGTGATCGAAAACTGAGATTTTTGCTTGCGATTTTGGATAATAGCTGCCGTCAACGTAAACTAGCAGTTCTTTTTCCAAGGTCGTGCCCTCCAGAGAAAACTAGTTTGGGAGCAAGGTTTGATATAGTTTTTGTAAGAAACTGCCAGTTCTACATGATTATCAGCCGTAGAATTGCGGTCTCTTTGAAAGGTATTTTGGCAGAGGCAGCGGCTTGAAGGGTCTGCCCTCAACGGCTTCTTCAATCTTGCTCATTAGTTGCTCAAGCTTCAGCTTGCACACTTCGCCAGTTTTCCTATCCCTTACAGCGAGAACACCAGAAGACACTTCCTTTTCACCTACGACGATTATGTATGGAACCCATTCCATCTCTGCTTCTCTAACCCTTTTTTGCAGCGTCATTTGTCGGTCATCGATGTCCACCCGAATACAGTGCCTCTCCATCTTGTTGGCTATTTTTTCAATGTACCCCACAAACTTGTCGGATATTGGAATCAGACGAGCCTGCGTGGGCGAAAGCCACATTGGAAGCATTGGAGCTTTGCCTTTTTGCTGTTCTTTGTAGGCTTTCTCAAGTAATGCGTAGACATCTCTTTCGATGGCTCCGCTTGGTGAACAGTGAAGAATCAGCGGATGATGCCGCTCACCCTTGTCATCGACGAATTTTATGTCGTATCTTTTGGCGTTTTCCACATCGATCTGGTCTGTTGAAAGAGCCGCGGCCTTGCTCTGGTTGTCAACGAAGTTGAAGTCCCATTTCAGTCTGAAATAGAAAAATGGCTGCTTCCACATTTCCACGAGCACTGGCTTACCGAACACTTTGGCCAATGAGCCAATGAATTTCTTGTTTTCCTCGTAGAATTCTTCAGTGAAACGTATCGCTGCCTCGTAGTCTGCTCTGGATAAGCCGATTTCGTCAAGGATCTGCATACAGAGTTTGAATCTCACTATGAACTCTTTCTTGGCCTGTTCCAGATCTGTGCAGAACGCGTGACAGTCAGGCATGCTGAAGGCGCGTAAACGTCTTAGACCCACGACTTCGCCGCTTTTTTCGCGTCTGAAGCTGTATCGGGTCAATTCGTAGATTTTTAGGGGCATGTGTTTGTAGGAGAATTGCGTATCATGAACCATGAGGAATTGCCCGAAGCATGCGGCAAACCTTAGGAACAATTCTTTGTCTTCTGATTTCAGCAAGTATTGCCTTGCGGGGAAGCGGTTCAAGTAGTCGGCTAGACTTGGATGATGAAGATCATACATGATTGGCGTTTCAACTTCCATGGCTCCGTATTCAGTCATCTTTGAAGTGACATACTGCTCCAGCAGCGATTTGATAAGCCGTCCCTTCGGGTACCAACGTATGTTGCCAGGGTCGCTTCCCATCTCATAATCAGCGATCTCTAGCTTTCTCATCAAAGTCACATGCGGTGGCATCTGCTGGCTTGCTCTGACTTTGGATATCTCGTATTTCGCGAATTTTTCAAGGTTTTTGTGCCCTTTGAAATTGAAACCTTCGACAGTTGTCATCTTTCCATCTGGCTGAAGTATGTGCCAGAATGATTCAAGTTTCTCCTCTGCTTTAGCTGCCTCTGAAACTTGGTCATCCGCCTTTTCTTCCTTCTTGGCTTCCGTTTTTCCCGCTGCTTTCTTGACGGCGTTAATCTGGCGAGATTGTTCCGCAAGCGGATGCCCTTTGATCGATATCGTGAACTGTTTATTCCAACCAAAAGGAGCACGAAAAGTCTCTACGCCTTTCTGCCTGGCATACGTTTCCATGGTCTTAACCACCGTTAAAGCTTCAGTGGGTTTAGCCAGATCGTTGCTCAAGTGTGCATAAGGGTAGATTAGTATCCTGTTGACCTTGAGTTTCGCCAGAAAAGCGCAGACTTCACCCACGGCTTTTTGGGCTACTAATTCGTCGTCGCCTCCTTCAACAGCTGTGAACAGGACGACAATCTCCTCGAAGCGTACTGGCTTCTTTTCAGCTTCTTCAGCTATAGAAATCTCCTTTTGAATAGGTTTGTATTCGATGAAGTTTGAATGTAATTGCAGGATGCGCATGTGTTTCCACTCACTTAGCCCTTATATCGCATTCTTTCAAGCTGCTTGTCCTTCTTCGTTTTCTTTTTGTACTCTTTATAATGTTCCTTACAGAGGTAGGCACGTCTTTCGTTGCCAACTCTCAGCCCTGCGAACTTGACTTTCTCAGTTGAAATTGAACGGACCGCTTCGCTTCCGCAGCCTGAAACGCTGCATTTTGCACCCTTGTCAACACGTCCCAAAGCCAGACTCTCCCATGCATGTTCGCAATCTTGACGCAACATAATGAGCGTCTTTACTTAATTTCTTTTTCATAAAGTTCGCGCGCCCTCTGATATACTTGCGCCTTGTCCCATAAGAATGTCGGGCCAATTCCTTCAACCACAAGCGAGGCAGTAGCGACTCCAACAAAGGCGCATCTCTGAATGTTTTCATCGTTGACGTACTCGTTCAGAAAACCACCAATAAATGCGTCTCCAGCTCCAGTGGGATCAACAAGCTTCTCTGGCTTGCAAGCAGGGATTTCATAAACAGTCCCTTCAAAAGATAAAACTACACCTTTATCGCCTAGCGTGACGAGAACTGCTTCCACGCCATGGTCATGGACGGCCTTTATGGCCGAATGCAGGTCTGATAAGCCCGTCACGGCTTCAATTTCATTCTTGGAAGACTTGTAGATGTTTACAAGATCCAATATGCTTGTGTCTTCTAGCCGGCTGTGGACCATGTGACCATCCGCGCTGAATTTTCGAACAAGGCCCTGCGGGTCCAAAGACACAACGTCAGCGCATTTCTTCAGACTCTCCGCCACTTCATACGTAATTTCACCTACTATAGGAGCGACGTGAACAGCTTGCGTTTTCAGGGGATTAGGTAGATCCTCAATGGTTAATGGAGGCGCTTTGCCCTTTAGGACGAGTGTTCGATCGGACATATCTGCGCTGTATTTGAGTTCAAATCGCGTGGTCTCGTCATCCTCAGTTTTCTTTACGCCATGCAAGTTTACTCCTTCCTGTTCGAGCCACCATCGATAAGCCTCAGGAAAATCCTTGCCAACTTTAGAGATAGCTGCAACTCTGGCCTCCAAACGTGCTGCGGCTATGGACACGTAGGTTGCAGCTCCCCCTAGGACGACGAATGGGGTTTGCCGTTCGGGCAAGAAAATTGAATCTATGCAGAAGTGCCCTACTGATACAATGTCGAACACTCTTCTTTTGCTCCTGTGCAAAGTATTGTGTCAACGCTGACTTAAAACCATCGAACACGACTTGCAAGTACCACATCTATGATTGCAGTAACAGAATTGCCTTGGCCAAGTCTCCGCCACTCTCTATCAAGGCTTTCTTTGCTTCCTCCAAGTTTTTCCCTGTCTGGTCCGCCACAAGCCTAACGTCTTCTTCGCCTATTGTTGGTCCTGCCTTACGGTCCAGAGCTTTCTCAGCGACTTGTCCGCCTGAAATCTGAAACATTTTCTGTCCTTGGACTTCAAGAATCGCCACCTCTGGCTTCGTGACGATAATCTCCTTGCTACTAGTTTTTATGATGACTTCTTCAACGTTTTCCACAGGGTTCATGTTCAGACCCATGCGCTGCATCATGCGCTTTGCTTCTCGCGGATTCACTCGTCCTCGCATAAGAACACCTCATTCATCCTTTGTCTCCTATTATCTGAGAGCTATTATACTTAACTTTCCACGCATCCGCGTCTGATTTTAACCGCTACGCCGCGTTTGAAAACTCTCATTTCTTCCCCTGACAGAACCGCTCGTCCCACCGCCAGCACCTTATCTTTATCGTCGACGACGATTATCTCATCCTTGGGGCGAATCTCGCTGCTGGCTTGGACAACATGAGCAGCGAAGACATCGCCACCGTTAGATATGAATCTTGAAACATCATCCCTGACTTTGACAAAACATTTCGCTGAGCGCGCTTTTCCTGCGATCCGTTTCGCACCTTCAATGCTCAAGGAAAACAGTCCATCTGTCGGTTTCATCGTTGCCAGCCGTTCACCGTCCAAGAAGACATATCGGATTCGGTTGGTTCTTCGAGAATAACTGATCACTACGTCCTTGGGGAAAAGACGAACACCTACACCTTTTCCAAACTGATAGTCTGCCACGCTTCTGATCCTTTGCAAAGCGTTTTCCAATCACTTGCACCCCTTATCCATTTTGTTTCTTCTTCGACAAACTATAAACACTCCTACAACGATAAAAGCAATCTAGGTGCGCGAAACCAATTGCAATGTGAAGTTTGCGGACGCAGAGTCCATGGAAAACCCTACAAGGTCATAATTGAAGGGGCCAGAATGACTGTTTGTGAAACTTGCTCAAAGCATGGAAAGCTTATTTGGGAAGAGGAAGCGAAACCTAAGCCGGTTAGCCAAAAGGCCAAGGTGCAACTAATTCTTAGAGTGCCAAGCAAAAGGCCCCCACGGCCTCCAGCTGAAACGGGTTTGGAGCTCGTAGAGGGTTTTGATGCGAAGATTAGACAGGCCAGAGAAAAGCTTGGGCTTTCGCATGAAGAACTGGGCAGAAAAATCAACGAAAAAGTCTCGCTTCTGAGAAAGATCGAAACTGGAAAGATGACGCCTGACATTATGCTTTCGACAAAACTTGAACACGTTTTGAAAATCAAGTTAATCGTTCCAGCATCTGAAGAAAAGATCAAAGCTCCTTCAACAACCGTTGCTAAGACTGCGAGCAGTGAACTGACCTTTGGAGACTTGATTCAGTTGCCTAAGAGAAAGAAAGGTAAGGAGGGCACGGCTGAACGCGAGCCATCATAGTGCAGCGAAGAAAGAACTTTGAGGATTCAAGCCTAGATGAATTGAGAAAACTGGCGGAGTCAGCAGGCTACACGGTTGCTGGAGAGATGGAGCAGATCCGTGAAGCTGACCCTCGCTATCAAATAGGCAGAGGAAAAGTTGAGGAACTCGCTCGGCTTGTGAAAGAAGCAAACGCGGAGAAAGTGGTTTTCGACAATCCACTGAAACCTTTGCAAGCCTATAATTTGGCGAAGGCTACGGGCGTAGAAGCCATAGACCGCTTTCAGCTGATTCTTGAAATCTTTGCCAAAAGAGCTACCACCACAGAGGCGCAGATGCAAATCCAACTCGCGAAACTGCGATACGACTTGACCCAGGCAAAGGAGAGAATCAGATTGTCAATGAAAGGAGAACAGCCGGGTTTCATGGGATTGGGCGCTTATGAGGTTGACATTTACTACGAAAGCGTAAAGAAAGAGGTGCATGCCACACGCAGAAAACTGAGGAAAATTCGGGGAAAACGGGTTTTGCATCGGGAGAGAAGAGCAGAACTGGGGTTTTCAACGATCTCTCTGGCAGGATATACGCAGGCTGGTAAGAGCTCGCTTTTCAACGCCCTCACAACAGAGGATGTTCCCATTGATTCGACCTTGTTCACGACGCTATCCACGACAACGAGGCTAGTTGAATTCTCAAAAAAGAAGTTCTTGCTCACGGATACAGTGGGTTTCATAGATCGCTTGCCGCTGACTTTGATAGAGGCTTTCCGCTCGACCCTTGAGGAGACCATATACGCAAACTTGATACTGCTGGTGGTGGATGCAAGTGAACCGGAAAGCATCATGGAAAAGAAACTTGTAGTTTGCTTTGAAACGATAGATCGTATCGGCGCATCAGGCATCCCGATTATCACAGTATTCAACAAAATTGATCTTCTGTCAGAAGCAGAATTGAAACAGAAACTCGGCGATTTGAGAGAAAAGGCGCTGAACGCAGTCCCCATATCAGCATTGCGTGGGACCAATTTTGACCGACTGAAAAATGAGGTTCTGAGAATTCTCAAGAACTACGTCCGAGCCTCGTTTTCTGTTCCGATGACAGAGCAGGTAATGCCCTTTATCTCGTGGCTTTTCAAAAGCACTGATGTCAGAAAAGTGGAGTACACTGGGGATTCTGTAAACATGGTTTTTGAGGCAAGCCCGGAGCTTGCAGAGAAAGTGAGGAATCGTGTTGAAGCGTTCAAAGGAAGATTCGAAAAGCACCTAGAGTGATCACCTTGCCAAAGATTGTGATCCTCAGATGGGGCCACAGACCGCAAAGAGATGCGCGACTCACAACACATGTTGCGTTGACGGCTCGAGCGCTGGGAGCAAGCGGCATTGTACTTTCAGATGCAGAAGACGGTAAGATCAAAGAGACAGTAGAGAAAATCGTACAAAGCTGGGGTGGCGAATTCTCCTTCGAAATGGGAGCACGTTGGAAAAACGTTGTAAGAAAATGGAAAGCCAATGGTGGAATAGTCGTGCATTTGACGGCATACGGGGAGAACATTGAAGCCAGCAACGTGCTGCGAAGGATCAGGTCCTCTGGAAAGGACGTTCTCATAATCGTAGGAAGTCAGAAGGTTCCTAAGGAGTTTTACTCGGAACAGGTTTCTGACTTCAACGTGGCGATTGGAAATCAGCCCCACTCAGAATGCGCAAGCCTGGCTATTTTTCTGGATCGTTACTTCGAAGGAAAATCCTTAGAAAAGAACTTCGAGAACGCCAAGATGAAGATAATCCCGCAAGGAAGGGGAAAGAGAATAGTTGAGAGCAGATAGGTAAATTTGGTTTGGATAATTGGTAAGAGATTTAAACCAAAGTTGAGAATATATAGTGGAGAAGTGGTAGTTAGCAAGGTCGAAAGGATTTTCATGTTATCCAACATAGACGACGCGACATTAGCAAGAGTTGCGCAAGCCTTAGGCGAAGAAGACGCGATCAAGATGATCGAGATCTTGAAGAGTTCAGAAGAGACTACGGATGATGAAATAGCAAACAAGACGACGATAAGGCTGAATTCTGTTCGCAAGATCCTCTATAAACTGTATGACCGTTCTCTAGTGAGCCTCAGAAGAACCCGAGACCCCAAAACTGGGTGGTTCATATTCCATTGGAGGCTACAGCCGGATCAACTTGAAGGCTTCATACTGAGCCGGAAACGCCAAGTGCTTGAAAAACTTGATGTCAGATTGGCGTACGAAAAAAACCATGACTTCTACTATTGTTACACAGCAGGATGCAAACGCGTTCCGTTCGAGGAAGCAGTGGAACTGGTATTCAAGTGTCCCACATGCGGCAAACCATTGATGCATTATGAAAACGAAAGAATTCTAATTGCACTATCAAAGAAGGTCGAACAGCTAAGGAAGGAATTGGGTGAGTGAAAGACTACCAACAAGAAAGCAGGCGTTACACTTTCTTAGGAAAAGCGGATGTAAAGGAAACGTCATAAGGCACTGTGAGGCAGTAGCTCAACTTGCCACTGAGATTGCGGAAGCTTGTCATGAGAACGGGTTAGACGTTGATCTAGAGCTCGTTCAGATTGGCGCATTGTTGCATGATATTGGCCGTTCCAAGACTCACAGCGTCCACCATGCAGTCATAGGAGCCGACATTGCCAAGTCCATTGGGTTACCAGAACCGATCATATCAATAATAAAGAGACATGTCGGAGGCGGCATAACGGCAAAGGAAGCAAAAGAGCTTGGGTGGCCGAAAGACATTTACACTCCACAAACACTTGAGGAAAAAATCGTCTCTTACGCAGATAAGCTAATTGAAGGGTCGCGGCGAGTGCCCATAGAAAAGACGTTGGATGTTTTCTCTCAGGAACTCCCACGCTCAGCAGTTGAAAGAATACAGAAACTGCATGAGGAAATGTTAACTTTTGTTGGCGATTGCGATTGCCTGCCGTAACGCTACTCTTAAAGGCTTACGATAACGCTCAGCTCGAGCAAGTCGACAGATTCCTAAAAGCAGCCCTCGAAGGGTTAAAAATCGAAATAGAACCATGCGAGATCACGTCGCATGATTGGGTTCAAACCGTCGTTTCTGGTGAGGATGAAACCATTGCACAGAACTATTTAGCTCGTGAAATCGGATTGTGCCCAACAAGGCTGGAATCCGTAAGCAAGTTCTCAATGATGAAAGGACAGATAAGAGGATTAGAAGGTGGCAAGGAAGTTGTTGTGGACGTGGGCATTTTCTCGCCGGAGTTTGTCACCGCCAAGATCTCGACAAGTCGCTTACAGGCGCAACTCGTTGACGGAAGAAAGATAGCACTCATAAGAATCGCTGAACTCTTTGGCTTCTCCAAAAACCTTCCCCTGTTTATCAAAATTCTCAACGTGGACAAGGAGGGAAGGCGTCTTGAAGCTGAACTTGCCGAGAAACAGCTTACGCGGTACAGAGAATGGGTTAGATCGATGCTCGATAGGCTCTTGATTCTCGGTGCTTCCTCCTACGACGTTGAGTCTGCTTTAAAGAGAGAAGGGTTTGAGCGCGACATTGTGAACGTTGAAGCTTTGGGGTTGTTCGATCATGTTGTCACGTGCAAGCTGGGAACAGATGCCGTAGGATTGATTCCTAAGATAGGCAGACGCCTGCAGAGTGCGACTTTGACAGCGTTCACACCCAAAAAGATCCTGAATTTCTTGGGGCACGAATGGAATCTGCTCGCCTTCTAGTGACTGACTATTCCTAGAAGCACACTGCTCAGAATCAGAACTAATGCATGGAAGGACATTAACGTCAACTGAAGGAGGGATTAACGCAAGAACACGGCTTGATATTCCCGCAATTGTCAGATTGCTGGAAAAGAGATTAATCTTAGATCGGTCAAACAGAATCAATACGAGGATTTCTAAAGATCATCCAGAACTCTACAAACAGGCAAACATTTCCATCACTAGATGATGAGTAGACAAACAATCTGGAAAAGCAGTATCAGGAAACTAGAAAACGATTCAATGTTGTCCCAGTCGAAGCATATTTAGGAAAGAAGGAATTTCCTCTTTGATCCTAGAATGAAGTATCAGAAAAGAATATTAGAAGAATCTTGTTAGAGTCTTATTAGATACAGGAAGATCGCATTATGACGAAGAAAATCCAAGTCACATTTTCAGATGGACAGTGGAGACTTGTACATAAGCTTAAAGGAACAATAGGCGAGACCGACTCCGAGGTCGTCAGAAATATAGTGATTTCCTATCTATCCGAGAAGTCGTATGTCAAAGAAGAGGTCACGATGAACAGCATGCAAGAGAACCCAAAGGCTCTGCATAAGCAGGGTCTGAAATAGTATGAGGGGATGCAGGAGTTTTGTGGCGAATAGATGGCGTAGAGCCATACTATGCAACAGATTTTGGAACTGCGTACTTGGGTGACGCACTAGACATAATGAAGCACCTGAGTGCTGACACAGTCGACTTGATAATGACATCACCGCCTTTCGCTCTGCAGAGAAAGAAGAAGTATGGTAACAGAACGGCGAGTGAGTATTCAGATTGGTTCACTCCGTTCGCAACGGAGTTCAAAAGAATTCTAAAACCTCGAGGCAGTTTGGTGTTTCACATCGGTGGAAGCTGGGCCAAAGGAAAACCCGAGAAGAATTTTTATCAATATGAACTCCTTGTGAAACTATGCACGGAACTAGATTTTCATCTCGCGCAGGATTTGTATTGGTTCAACAGGGCTAAGCTCCCTGGACCTGCCCAATGGGTCACGGTTAATCGATGGAGATTGAAAGACGCCGTTGATCAGATATTTTGGTTATCCAAAACCCCGTATCCAAGAGCAGACAATAGAAGAGTTTTGAAAGAATATAGCGAGGCAATGAAAGAATTACTTCGTAATAAGAGTTACTACAAGCCGAACGTTTCAAGACCTTCTGAACATAAGATCTCAGACAAGTTCTATAATGGACATAGAGGCGCCATCCATCCGAACATTTTCGAATATTCCAACACTGATTCTCAAAGCAAATACATAAGATTGTGTAGAAAGTACGGTATCAGACCAAATCCCGCTCGTTATCCTGTACAGCTGCCGGAGTTTTTCATCAAGTTCCTGACCAATCGTGGCAACAAAATCTTGGATCCCTTTGCGGGAAGCAATGCGACAGGGGAAGCTGCTGAGAAATTGAGACGAAAATGGATGTCTATTGACAGTAGCGCTGAATATTTGCGAGGTTCTATGTTCAGGTTTTTTAGTGAAGCAATCCTCGAAACAAATTATGGATTTGGTAAGAAAGAGTAGTCTCTGTGTTATATCATCAAGTTCAATCTTAGCTCTCGAACCCTTTCTCAGGACGCATCAGCAGTATTACAGTCTTTGCCACACGACGCAGCTCCTCGTCTTCAATCTCTTTCAAATCTACTCCTCGTGGGATCTGCGGATGGTTTTCTTTGTAGAATTTGTGCCATAACCACAGATGATAGCCAATATGTGCAAAGTATTTTCTCTTTACTCGATCAATCTGGTTCTGTCCCTCGTTTGCCTTCTCCCTTCGGTCAAGATCTTTGGCTAGTTCTTCATGATCGAGATTGACGAATAGGATCAGCTTTCCTTGACTCTTCTCAGAACTGCCTACGTTCTTTTCATTCCAGCCATATTTCCACCATGTATCTTGATACACTGGAACCAGGGCATAGTTGGGCACGCGTTGCTTTCTTCTCGTGCCATGCAATGTTGTAGGGGGAGGCGGCGGCTTCTTTTCGACGACTGTGCAGGTCTTTTGAGTCTCCATGACGGTTCCATCCGCCAACCGTAATGTGCATCTTACAATTCCTTCCGTCCCTTTCGGGGTAATCTCTGGAACAAATACAAATATCTGCAACTCACCGTTTCTTGGTCCTTTCTGGTCAGAAATTGATGAACCATATATTGAGCAAGATGGGACGACCTGTGCCGTTTGTAGAGGGCGCGTCAGAAGATTGTCAGGACCATTCAGTTGAACGCTGACTTTGCTTTTTGTTCCCTGTTGGAGTGGAATTGGTTCTTTGTTGACTATTCGGAATATTGTTGGGGGATCGTTCGACGAATATGGAGCAGGAGGTTGAACGACACGGAGTTTCTGTGATGCCTTTAATGGAACCTTGAGTTGGGGCATGTCCAAGGTGCAAGTCAGTTCGTCATCAGTGCCTGCTGGAATTGTAGGAAGTGTGGAGATCCTGATTATCATTCGGCAATTGTGAAAAGATCCCAGTTCAATTCCTATTCCAGAATTCTGAGAGAAACTGGGGACTAGCTGAGCTCGATCCTGTTCTCGTGTCAATAAGTCGTCTGGTCCATCAGTTTCAAGCGTCAGTTCCCTGAATCTGCCTTGAGGAACCTCCAATAGTTCTTCATCAAACAAGAAATGGAATAGAGTGGGTGGATCACTAGGCTTAAACTCTTCTTCTCCTTCGCGACCAGGACCAGTACCTTGCTGAATTCCTCCGCCTGGATCCTCAGCATCCTGTGTGACGGTGATAAGTCTATCGAGCAATTTCCTGACTTTTTTTTCACTCGCCTCATCCATTTGTGTAAGGTATTGCTCTCTGCGTTGAGATTCAAGCTCTTGAAGTCTGTCATCAGTTTTCAGCGCCTCTACTACTCTATTCCGGATTAGATCGAGCCTCTCTTCTCCTTCTCTGATACGCCCACGATGAGCTGCGAAAATCTCGCGCTTGAGCCTTATCGATAGAGCATCGCATTCGGCTTCGACTATAATATAATCCGTCAAAAAGGACAGCTGAGTGGCCTGTTTTATGAATTCTTTGTCAATTGAATCATGGCGTTGACCGTTCAATGCAATGACCGCTATGCGAGGAGATTTTTCCTTGTCAAGATAGCTCCATTGGTAGAATCGTTCTTCGCCCCCTTCTTCACGAGGTTTGCTCTTCATTACCCAATAGCGGATGACTAATTTGCCATCTGGTTCCAGATCTGCAACGTGTTCATTACTGTATTCCACATTTTGATTGTCCATAAGGCGCGCAGCATTACCAGATATGGTTCTTCTAAACTTTGATATGTTCTTGAATTGACGAGTATCTTCTAACCAGAAAGGTAATACTGGATCAAAAAGCAGACTATGAAAAAGCCTGTATGAAACCAAGCTTGCAGGTCCAGAATACTCCCGTCCAAGTTCATACTGGATGTGAGCAACATAAGTGCCGAAATCAAATCCTAATCCTTCCAGAGTCGATGGTGAAAGCGTTGGTACAGAACCATCTTTTCTAACGAGATACTCATAGACCGTCGTCTTTATTTCAAAATTCTCACGGTTTTTTCTTATGATGGTCCAGCCGACTAGATCAGTCCTCCCTTGAGCATTGTGTTTTGGTCTGCGACGTGAAATGAAGATGGTGTACTCGCACCACCATAGAGTGGAAGACCCACCCTGACCGTAAGCGCCACAGAGGAAATGCTTCCCGATCTTGTTGCTTTCTGCCAAGCTCAATAATGTCTTGTCGAAGTCTTGTGGATGCTGACCGATTCCTTTGTCAACTATAAGAATTGTTGGAGCATGTTGATCCTCGGATTCGCAGATTTTTAGTTCTATGTTACTTGCCAATTCTTGTATTTTCTCGTTCGATAGATTCTCTACGTGTCCTTTTGGAACGTTGAACCATCTTTCGGCAGCTTCTCTGGGAGACTGTGGTCTTGATTGATCTCCAGGAATATCCGCCTCATACAGATCTATTATCGCGTCAATCGAGTTCGTGATCCTTTCAACCAGCGGTGGTGCTTGTTCTGTCGCCAGTTCTATATTGGCGGCATTGGATAGTTTACCGCCCACCGGAACCCATTTGAAATTGTCTTCCGGATTTTTGAAGACACCTTCAAGAAAACGATTCACTTCCGTCTTGGTTCGCATCATGAACAGCTTGCTGGCGATTTCCTTCTCTTTTTGATGATTAGTGTCTTCCATTTTCAACCACTTTTGCTGCCATTAATGCCAATAATCTCATGGCCACTTCGGGTAAGGCCATATGTCACTTTCAGTCCACTGCGTCTTCTGATCAATAGCCCCAGCTCTGAGAGTCTGCCTATGAGACTGGATCGAATCGCGTGTGCCTCTTCTTTTTTAGCATTTGTGTATTCATCAAGGATGACCCGTGTGAGTTCATCAGGAGTAGTGTGACCGCTTTCGATCGCCTTTAGGATGCCGATGCTAAGAGCGTATTCTTTCACAAGGTTTTCTGAGATATGGTGTAGGTAAAAGTCAGCTTCTTCCTTTGAGAGGGCACTACTGTAGTCTGCTCTATCCAAAATGGGGTTTTCTAGGCTCGCAAATTGTAATCCTGACTTCGTGATCCCTATTTGTGCGCATCCCTGTTCGTTCCTCCTAATGTCCACAAAGCGCAGAACAGCGGGCGCTCCTTCCAGACGATTCCTTGAATTAACCGAGCCCACGAAATGAAACCTAAACCGATTCCTTGCGCGATCCGTGGATCTGGGCAAGCCTGCAGCCAGTTTTTCACCAGGCATTCTGTGACTCTTTTTGTCTATCCGGTAGAGCACTTTCGCCAATCCTATAGCCTCCTCCGTCGCAGCGTCTTGTACTATCGCCAAGTCGACAAATCCATTCATGCCTGGATTTGACCTCACGATGTTCAAGAGCACTCTAAGTGTTATCTTGACTGGGAAGACACGGTTGTGAAGGGCCCATAGGGTTTCTGCAACTAGCACGTCAGGTTGGGGATCTTCAACTGTTGTCACCTCAGACGAATCGGATTGCAGACGCATCAACGTGCTGCTAAGGGTGGAAACAATCGCTTCCTCTGCAGGAAAATGCGATCGTGCGACATGCCCGACTGGCTGTTTCTCGATGTAGAGTTGGTTTTCTACAGCAGTCAATATGAAGCTTTGGAGATCTCGGTAATTTCCGCTATCTACCAAAGATTGTATGGCTTCGGTTTTTGCACTCGGCAACTCGACTATATACCGCATACTATTTCTCACATATATCAGTTATATTAACTCCTATATTTATATTTAGTTAATAATTTAATAGCGAAATAGTGGCGCGCTCTTCTAGCACGCGTTCTTCAACTCACTCTAGGAAACATGCCAGATCATTTGACGACGATAGAAAAGGTCAATCTCAAGCGGCACAATGAAGTCGTATTTGAAGCTCGGATCAACACGGACGTTCCAGCTCATGGATCAAGAGCGCGAGTGAATTGGTGGGCCGGACCGGACTTGAACCGGCGACCTTTGGCTCGTAAAGCCAATGTCCTAACCAAGCTAGACGACCGGCCCTCGTCACTTTCATTGAGGGAGCTAGTTTTAAGCCTATTGTTCACTGAGCAGTGTCTACCATCAGAAGGAAAGTTTTGATTCTGGGAAACAGATCCATTTCTTTCTGCAATATTCGAAAGCAGCAATTCTCTATGGTTTCTGGAGATATAGAGTACGCAGTTTTCGCGCACTTTATGGCCGTAGTGACATACACTCCCAAGTTAAGCACGTCTTTCATAGAAGAAACCCTTAAACCTGCATCATTGAAGGCTTGTACAGTTGTCTGCGCGTAGAAAGGTTCATAGAAGTGGTCACCTGCAACTTGAGGCGGAGCTTCTGAAATCATTATCGCTCTAATCTTCTCAGGCTCAATCTCTATGTCTGGAACCGAGTAGCGATCTTTGTTTACATCCGAACAGGGGAAGTCGGCACACTTCACACACTTGCAGGGGCGCATCTTGTTTTCCAACTTTCAACTTGTCTCTTGATAATACTCTAGACTTATCTTTTTGGTTATTTGTTCTTTTGTGAGTCGTGGCATTTCTCACGGCAGAGATTTGTATAAGAGAAAAAGGAGGCTTAAGCGAAATCGTTGTTTCATTTGGTCAGCAAATTGAAACCTGTTAGATGGATGCGACTTCCACATTTATTGCATTCAAGAATTACCTTGTCCAACCGATCTTCTTTCATGGCTACATCCAAGATTTTGTATACATCCTCTGTAGCGTCATCTGGGGATATTTCAACTCCGCACCTTGGACACTTGAACTCGCCCCTTCCTTCAGTCTCGAAGAGGTCGACAGCAAAAAACATTACCTCTTGAACGCTCATGACATACATCACCAATTACAGAATAGATTCCGTCAAAGCCTAAATCAGTTATGAAACAATGTTCTATAATTCACCGTCTTAACTCAGTAACTGAGATAACCGCGGCACTGAGAATCGACAACGTGGCTTCTATGCTCTTCTCAACACCTAGATTCAACAGATTGCGTGGCAATCTTGCTGACAAGTTCAGCGGGATCTTCGAACTCGGCAAGTTTCTCCTTCACATCAAACCTTTGCCCAATGTATTTCTTCGCGTAATCCAGAACCTGCTGGGACTTCACCATAAAGAGTGGAAATCCCTTCTTAGCAAGATATTTGTTGACGTATGTGCGGCCCATCTCTGACACTGCGATACTTGGCACTCCTTGCAGTGCAGCCTCCCTTGAAATGGTTCCGCCGACGCTTACAACCAGATCCGCGTTTGCAGCCGCTTTGGCAGTGTCTACAAACTGATTCTTGTCTATCGCACTTGTCTTTCCCGTTCTATCATAGCGTGGAACGAACAGAACGTCACCTAACGGCTGCAGTTTCTGTGCGATATTGGCTGTATCATCATCTTTCCCAAGGGCGTAAGCAGCTCGGGTCTCCATTTGCCTGATCAGTATTTGCGGTTTTCTCGGTCTCTTCTTCGGGGGCTTGAAGCTCTTAATCCAAGCAACCTCGTCAACTCCTTTGAACCTAGTAATGTTCCATGCACCAAACTTTTTGAAGAGGTTTTTTGGAATGGCTTCTGAAGTAACTAAGGTGCTTGAAAGCGGTATTGTAAGCTTGTTCACTGCAATTGCATGCGGAGTGTCCGCGGTTAGGACTATTGGGACACCTAACCCAAATGCGGTTCGGCAGAGCTCAACTGATTGATGGGCGATTGCGGCGTCTGGCAGGTTATCCCTGAACAGCTTTGAAAACTGTAGCGTTCTGGTTGCGCTCTCATCAAGTCTTGTGAACAGAGATGAGGGAGAATACTTCCCAATGACGAGTGGCTTCTCGCCAAGAGCTTGAGCCAAGGCCAGCGTGTCAGGGTGTTCCCTCGTGGTTAATATGATCTCATGGCCTGCCTTTCTGAGATGCTTAGCTATTGCAGCTCCGTATCTCATGTGTTTGCCAGTGCAGGCGTCATACCAGAATTTCATTCTTTCACGCTTAGCCTTTGTTAACGTACTTTTTCTGTTTTGCCTTATACTTATTCAAAGTCATCGCGGCTTTTGCGGGGATGCCCTTCACGACCGTTCGTGGTGGAACATCTTTAGTGACCACGCTTCCTGCGGCTACAACAGCATCCTTTCCAACTATGATTCCCGGAAGTATTGTGACGCCTCCGCCGATTACAGCGTTATCTTCGATGGTTGGAGGTGAAAGTCTACTGCTTTTGGGGTATCTATCATTGAGAAGGCTACTGTTGGGCGCGATGAACACGTTGTTGCCGATTCTGCATCCATTAGAAATCGTGGCATGTGCTTGAATGTTGCAGTTCTTTCCTATTACAACGTCTTTTCCTATGTCGCAGAAGCTACCAATGCAGCTTTCGTCGCCTATGGTTGTTCCATCACAGATGACGACATAGTTCCAAATAGTAACGTTTTCTCCAAATTTGACGTTCTTGGCTGCAACCACGCCTTCTCCAAGCTTCGGTTTAGACATGCTATTCACGTCTGTCTTCACATCTTTTAAAGGTGGGAAGTTTAAATAGTTTGATGGTTTCATCTAGTGTTTTCAGTTTGGAGGCCAGATGATTGCCAAAAGAAACAGTCTTGGTTGTTGGTTTAGGCGAAGTTGGACGACCACTATTTGAGTTGTTGAATGAGAGCGGGAAATTCATTGTTTTTGGCTTTGACACTGATAAGTCGAAGATGCAGAGTCTTAGACAAACTGCACTACCAAACAAGGTCGATATCATCCACATATGTCTCCCATGTTCAAACAAGAGCAAATTCGTTGATATTGTGACAAGCTACATCGGAAAATTTGAGCCAAAGCTTGTGATAATCAACAGCACGGTTCCGCTCAAAACAACGATCGGAATATACGAGAAATGCAGTAATTGCCTCGTCGCGCATTCTCCAGTTCGAGGAGTGCACAAAAACCCAGAACACATGAAGTGGGAACTGAAGCGCTGGACGAAATATGTAGGTGGCGCCAATGCCAAGGCAGCTGATGCCGCTCGCAATCATTTTGAGAAACTCAGCCTGAAAACCAAGGTTCTGAAAAGCTGCACTGAAACTGAACTGGCCAAGCTTTTTGAAACTACTTACAGAGCGTGGATGATTGCATGTTTCCAAGAAATGCACCGAATAAGCAATCAAGTTGGAGCCGATTTCGCTGATGTCGTGGATTTTATTGAAGACACGCATCGAATCAGATCAGATAGACCAGTTATGTTTCCTGATGTTATCGGTGGGCACTGTCTTATCCCTAACGTCGAGCTGCTTCTGGAAGGTTATGATTCAAAGTTGTTGCGTTTGATTTTGGATTCGAATGAGAAACGAAAGGAAGAAGTGAAGGACAGGAGAGTATCGGAGGAAGTTGAAAGAATTAGAAGAAAATTGAAGGGGCACAGTCAGAGTTGATCTACAAAGCCTGAAGCGGTCTTCAAGAGGGCAATTCTGTACCCAAATTCGGAAAAAGCATTTCTAGTCAAGATATATAAAGACGTGGTTCAAATCGTAACTACAATGAGGCTCTCCTGATGAAAGCCCTTGTCCTCAGTGGCGGCAAAGGCACAAGACTCAGACCGTTAACCTTCACAACTGCCAAACAGCTTATTCCAGTTGCCAACAAACCGATTCTAGGATATGTTTTAGACTACATCTCGCAAGCCGGCATCAAGGATGTTGGCGTGATAATAGCCCCAGAAACAGGACAGGACGTTAAGAATTACGTTAAGGATGGCTCCGCTTGGAACGTGAAAGTGACATATATACCGCAAGAACCGCTGGGTCTCGCCCATGCAGTGAAAACAGCCCGCGATTTCTTGGGCGAAGACGACTTCATAATGTATTTGGGTGACAACCTGATCGGCAAAGGCGTCAATGAGCTTGTGGCGAAATTCAAGAAGAACAATCTAGATGCCCTCATCTTGCTGAAGGAAGTTGAAGATCCAACACGGTTTGGAATAGCGGTATTGGACAAAAAAGGAAACGTCACAAAACTAGTCGAAAAACCGAAGATTCCACCGAGCAACCTAGGACTCGTAGGCGTTTACGTTTTTTCAAACAAGATTCATCAATCCATAGATAGGATCAGCCCCTCTTGGAGAGGAGAATTGGAGATAACAGACGCCATACAGGAACTGATAAACCTAGGTCACAAGGTAGAAGCCGAGAAACTGGACAATTGGTGGCTCGACATAGGCAAGAAAGACGACATCCTATACGCCAACGCCAGAGTCCTAGACGAATACGTCAAACGCGACATAAGAACGGAGACAACAGAAAGCAAGATAGAAGGACGCGTTGCAATCCAAAAAGGAACAAAAATCACAAACAGTGTGATTAGAGGCCCAAGCATAATAGGAGAGAACTGCGTGATCCAAGATTCGTTCATTGGACCATACACAAGCGTAGGAAACCAAACCCAAATAATAGGAAGCTCCATCGAGTATTGTGTGATACTTGAGAACGCGTTCATAAAAGGAGTAGAAAGACTCGAGGAAAGCCTCGTGGGAAGAAATACAAAAATCATAAAAAACCAGAAACAAAAAACCCTAAAAGTTCATGTAGGAGACTATTCTGAGGTGGAAACATGAAAGAATACCCACTCAACGGTGTAAAGACGCAAGAAATAAACATAATACCAGACGAAAGAGGGTTCTTCGCTGAAGCTCTGAGAAAGGACTGGAAGGATCTTTTCGGGGATGATTGGATTATTCAGACAAACATTAGTTACAGTTTTCCAAACATCGTCAGAGCTTGGCACAGGCATGAGAGAGGACAAGTTGATTATTTCATAACGTTGAAAGGTACTGTGAAAATCTGTGCGTACGAGGAAGAAACTGGAAAAATGGCTGAGGTAATAGCCAGCGGCGAAAAACCATCACTGGTCAGAGTACCTGGCAAATACCTTCACGGCACTAAAACGGTCAGCGATCAACCATCTCTAACAGTATATTTTGTTACCAGACTCTATGATTACAAGAACCCGGACGAGATTCGTAGAGCATGGAACGACCCCACGATAATCCCTACAGAGATCAACGGCAGAAAGGATGATCCCAGAGTAGGGAAACAATGGGATTGGTTCCAGCCACCACACAAATAGGAAGCATTAGTTATGAGAGTACTTGTCACCGGGGGAGCAGGTTACATAGGATCCGTCCTCTCCAAAATCCTCGTAGAAAAAGGCCATGACGTATCGTGCTTAGACAGGTTTTTCTTCGGGAAAGAAGCCCTAGAAAACGTAAGCGGCAAAATTAACCTGATCAAAGACGACATCAGATGGTTTAACCCAGACATTCTTAAAGGCGTGGATGCCGTCCTTGATCTTGCATCGTTATCGAATGACCCTAGCGGCGAACTTGATCCGCAGAAAACCCTAGAGATAAACTACAAAGGAAGAGTCCGAGTAGCCACACTCTCCAAGAAATACAAAGTCGGCAAATATGTTTTAGCCAGTACGTGCAGCGTCTACGGATTCCAAGAAGGAACATTGAACGAAGACTCCGAACTCAACCCACTAACCACCTACGCAAAAGCAAACATGATGGCTGAAAAAGAGGTTTTAAGACTAGCAGACAAGTCCTTCACAGTGACCGCTCTCAGGCAGGCCACAGTTTATGGGTTATCCCACAGAATGCGATTTGACTTAGCAATAAACGGCATGGCTTTGGGCTTCTTCAAAAACGGCAAGATCCCAATAATGAGAGACGGCAAACAATGGCGCCCCTTCGTTCACGTAAAAGACACTTCCAAAGCCTTCATCAGCATCTTGGAATCCAACCGCAAGCTGGTCAACGGCCAGATCTTCAACGTTGGCAATAACGAGCAAAACCTCCAAATCTTTGACCTCGCCAAAATGGTAGCGGAATCCATAAACTTACCCTTCAATTTCGAATGGTACGGCTCACCCGATATGAGAAGCTACAAAGTGAGCTTCGACAAGATAAAGGAGCAAATAGGTTACAAAACAAGTTATACGCCCAAAGAAGGAGCAAAAGAGGTTTTTAACGCCCTCAAAGAGGGAAAACTGAACCCAGAAGACCCACGAACGATAACCGTCAAATGGTACAAGCATCTTCTGGAAGCACGCAAATTGGTCAACGACCTGGAGATCAATGGAGTCTTACTATGAGAATAGCCGTCATAGGCTCAACTGGACAATTAGGCACAGACCTCATGAAAGCGTTGCAAGACAGCCATGATGTGATAGGTTTTACACACGAAAACCTCGAAGTCTCCGATTACAACAGCTGCTTGAAACTGGAGGAGCATCACCCCGACGTCATAATAAATACGGCGGCATCTCACAAAACCGATCAATGTGAAGACGATTTGGTAAAGACCTTTTCTGTTAACACTATAGGTGCCAGAAATGTCGCCATGATCTCGAAGGAAATAGGAGCCATAACAGTGTTTATAAGCACAGACTACGTTTTCGACGGCAACAAAAAAGAACCCTACACGGAAGATGACCCAACAAACCCCATCAACAGTTATGGAATCTCGAAACTGGCAGGCGAACTTTACACAAAACAAAATCCAAAACACTACATTGTCCGAGTTGCGAGCTTGTTTGGCAAAGCGGGTGCAAGCGGCAAAGGAGGAAACTTCGTCGAGACAATGATAACCAAAGCCAAAAAAAACGAAACCATCAGCGTCGTTAACGACATGTGGATGAGCCCCACATACACAAGAGACACCGCCAACATGCTGAAGAAAGTCATAGAAATGAAGTTACCCTTCGGCACATACCACATGACTAACCAAGGCCGTTGCACATGGTTCCAGTTTGCTAAAGAAATATTTAAAATCGTAAACCTGAACCCAACTCTGATGCCTATCAAAACACATCAACTACAAGTCAAAGCCCCAAGACCACTATTCTCTGCGTTAGAAAATGCAAGACTCTCAAAATATGGCCTACAGATGAGAGAGTGGAGAGCAGCTCTTCAAGAATACTTGGTTGAGAAAGGTCACCTGATTATAACAGCATAAGAGTGATTTCATGGTCGAAAGCGCTCGCTGACACTGCTGCTGATTCTATGACAGCTATCGCGCGCTAGGACGCTGCTAAATCGTATTGTTTGTGTCAATTTCTGCTTGCCTTCCGAGTACGCTCGCGCTCTCCTCACACTTCTACATATCGACTAGATATCTATCCAAGCCCAAGCATGATCAAACAAGTCCAGGTCAATTCCCCGAATTAGCAACACGCTAGCGCGCTGGAAAACTCCGATTCCGACTTCTTACGTTTGATATTGAAGTCTAACCAGAACAGAGAAGAAGAGATGAAATACGAGAGCGTAAGCAACGAAGCAGAGAAGATCAAGAAGAGAAGTTTTAGAAAAGGAATTAGGCGAAGAGACAATGACCAATTCTTAGGAAATGATGAACCTATTAAGAAGTATTGAAGCCATCCGTTCAGTCTACTAATGCTTACGGATACTCTTCTTGAGTTCCGCCACAACGTATTCTTGGTCTGCTTTCGTCATCGAGTGGCACATTGGCAAAGTTAGTAGATTTCTGTACAGTTTTTCTGCTCTTTCAAGTTTTCCCACTTTCTTTGCTTGTTTGTAACTGGGTTGCAAGTGCAGTGAATAGGTTCCGATTTGGGTTTCGATGTTTTTCTTTCGGAGGTCTTCGATTATTTTGTCTCGTATACCATCTTTTTCAACGTAAATCGCATACGTCTGATAAATGTGCTTTGCATTCTTCTTCTTTTCAGGCGGTCTAACCGAATCCACGTTAGCAAGCAGCTCGGTATAGCGTTTGGCCAATTCGATTCTTCTCTTGATGATCGCGTCAATCTTGTTCATTTGTGCTATTCCGATGGCGGCCAAGATGTCGCTGAGCTTGTAATTGGTTCCTTCTCCTGTGAAAGTGATTTCTCCATTTGCTGTTTCCATACCGAATTTCTTCAGGTGCTTAATTCTTTCTGCATAGGTCGCGTTGTCTGTTGTGGCCATGCCTCCTTCTCCTGTTGTTATTATTTTTCTCGGGTGAAAACTCAAGCATGTAATGTCCGCCATCGTTCCAGTTTTCTTTCCGTCAAATTCGGAGCCCAAACTGCAGGCGGCATCTTCCACGATGAATAAGCCATGTTTTTCTTTCATTTCATCGAGTGGTTTGATTTCCAGTGGGTTCCCACCCCAAGAAACAGGCAGTATGCAGCGCGTCTTCTGTGTAATCGCCTTCTCTACTTCCTCAGGGTCGATATTGTACGAAAACAGGTCTACATCGACCAAGACAGGCGTAGCACCTATCCATCTGACCATGTTGCCAGTTGCAGGATGCGTAAAGTCAGGAACAATCACTTCGTCTCCTAGCCCGATTTTCAAGGCCCTTAAAGCCAATTCAATGGCCGTGGTGCAGGATGTCGTTGCGATAGCATATCTCACGTCGACGTATTTCTTGATCCTCTCTTCAAACTCCGCTACCTGTGGTCCTTCAGTCAGCCAGCCTGAAAGTAATACCTCTGAGATTTTAGCTAGCTCTTCTTTACCCACAACAGGTTCAATCAACTTTAATCTTCTCATTTTTTACTCTCCTTAACATACCAATCTACAGTCTTGGTTAAACCTTCATCAAAACTAACCTTTGGAACATAATCAATAAGCTCCTTTGCAAGTGCATTACTCCCAACAAACCTTTGAACATCACCCTGCCTAGGGTCACCATGTACTATAGGACTAGTACAATTCATAAGCTGGGCTATTCGTGTAACCAAATCTTTAATCTTAACTTCTTTTCCGCTTGCAATATTCAATACTTTCCCTCTTGTTGCTTTCACACAATATACTCTCACAGCAGCATCAGCAACATCCGTAACATACGTATAATCTCTTGTCTGAAATCCATCACCATCAATAACTGGTGATTCACGGCTCAAAATTCGTTGCACAGTAGCAGGAATTACACCGGCATACGTGCCGGCATTCTGGCGAGGCCCCATAACATTAAAAGGTCGTACAATAGAAGATTCAACTCCAAATGTCTTGACGTAAGAAAGAATAAGATGGTCTGCAGCAATTTTACTTGCGGCATATGGTGTAGAAGGTTTTAATGAATGGTTTTCATTCATAGGAACCTCAGTAGCGTCACCATAAACTTCACTTGAACTGAAATGAATTAAGACTTGATAACAATCCTTTCTAAGTAATTCACAAAACACTGAAGCAATTGAACAGTTAACATCAAAAGTTGCTCTTGGATACACTAAAGAAGCAGGCAGACAGACAACAGCAAGATCGAACACTACATCAATAGATTCATTCTTCAAAACTTGCTTCATCAACGAATATTTTGAAGCATCCGCACGAACTATTTTCAGAGATGGATAACTTTTCTTTGCTGTATCCAAGTTTTTTATCTTGCCATCACCAAAACAGAAGTTATCTACAACGATTAGTCTTTTTGGTTTCTCTTTGATTAATCTATCGACTAAGTGACTACCTATAAAACCAGCACCACCTGCAACTAATACTCTATGGTCTTCAAGATTCAAAGACCTTTTCCCTCCAACATTGAAAATTGTAATACATAGAACCACTCATATCCATGCAATATTTCCTTCTGAACAAAATTCATAATTCCCACTTCCATTAATTAATCCTCATTGCAGGACTATTTCTTAAAGCATATTTTTCTGTTTCTATAACGGACATTCCCCTCAACCTGCATTTAGAAGCAACTTCAGCAACTTTAAGACCAGCAGCATTAAGTTTTAAAGTACAACGCACCCCAAGATAATCGGATGAAACAGACATATATCCAAATGGGCGAATATTTCTAGGATAAAGTTCCAAACCTTCCCTACAAATCTGTTCTGCATTAATATTACCCATTAAATGGATAATCTGTACAGATGGATTCATCTTCTTGAGCAACTTTACAGGAATAAAACCTTTATCCGAGATAATACTAATTGGGCTATAAAATTCATTTACTATTATAGCATCATAAGAACTCAAATCTTTAAGAACCTGTTTCTTAGTAAGCAACAACGGTCTTTGAAGCATTGGTATGTCATCATTAAAAATTACACGATTAATAAATATATCATTCTTCATGAAAAAATAAGTTGGATAATTGCATAAATCACCACTACCGATAAGTAAAAGCTTGTCACTCCATACGCTAAAGCCTCTTTCAAACAGAAGTTTACAAATTTTAAAACCAGTTGAATCTAACAGCCTCAAATCATGGTGATTCTCATCTGTTCCAAGAACAACAATACTTCTCTTACGACACGCTTCTAGGTCAATTTCTCCGGCACGAATCTCATCTCCCAAACGCATAAAAGGAATCACAGCAGTTGGTTTCATCCAATCTACCATCTGCTTTGTGATTGGTCTAACAAATCCTAAATTCGTAATAATATCACTCACTGAAAGACAGCCATTATCCTTCACAAACAGAACAGTAATTTTATCATGAATTCCAAGAATACTAGCCTCCTCTAAAATTTGTTTTTTTACTTCTTCTTTTGATCCATATACAGAATCAGAAGTTACAGCAAAAACATGTTCTGCACCAGAAAGAGCAGCCATAATTGGTGTATAAAGATAATTACCTGTTGCAGCCTCAGTAAAAACAGTTAAACCACTAAGGTCTAGTCTGAAATTTCTCATAGTATCTCTCATGATTTTTCGTTTTCTCTCTGTAATAATTTCTATGGAGGTCATTACTTCATCCCTGCTATTTCCTTGCATGTGTATGATTTGATATTACTTCTTTGAATATGTTTCAATAGCTTCATGAAGATTGTTTGTACTCCATCACTTCTCCCTTTCATTTTTATCAATTCTTCTGGTTGATGATAGAATGGTTTGAATTTGCTATAGTGTTCTCCTGATTGTGTATTTGCAAAGATGTGTATAGGATGAAAAACATATACTTTCAGACCATCTGTGGACAGATGAAGCTGAGATAAATTGAACGGAAGACCACTATAGAACATCGTATCGTCTGACCAATAAATTGGAATGCAAACAAGTTTCTTGAGACGTATCCAAGAATTAAGACCGTTAAGAGGGATATATGTACTCGAATCATATTTCAGATTCTTCTGGATAAAAAGACTGAAAATATGAGTGGATTGAACAAATGCATGAGAACGTACACCTATAGCATTAGGATAAGTTTCTAATAAATCATCAATTGTTTTTTCATAGTTATTTGAATTAATGAAATTAGGATGTATGCCTATTTCAAATTGCTTCTCATTTAACTTCTTCAGAAATGTAAGATTATGTGTAGCAAAGATTGTTGCTTTCACATCATATTTTTTTAGAAGCTCAACTGAATATTCAACAATCTCTCCACACGCCCAATCTACGTCTAATGTAATACATATTTTTCCGTTCATGTTTTAATCTTCCTTCATTTTTTCAAAGACAAAAAGATAATCCTCATATTTTACATCTTCCATTGAAGTTTTTTTAGCTAGATGCCTCTCTATTCTATAAACAGCTTGTAACTGAGTAGTCCTAAGCACGTTCTTCCTAAGTTAATCCCTCAGTCTCAAATTGTTTCATAGTTTCACTACTCACCTGAAATTATTATCTACACATAGACTGGTTTAATTCTGTAAAAGGAATAGCATAAAACCATTCATATTCTGACAATACTTCTTCTTGTTTAATCCTTCGTATTTCATTAATATCTCCATAAGTATTTATGAAGTAATGATATGGATAATCTTTAGCTCCCCAACTTTTCTTGAAATTATATACGCCAGACAAACGTGCACCACCACCAAAATTCCAAATATTGAATCCATCATCAAAGGCATCCTTCATACCAACATAAATTAACAAAGTATTAGCCTGCAGGTCACTATATTCTGAATCAAATGCAGGCGTAAAATAATCTATAATACCTTTATAGCAAGTAAGTAATAAAGCTGCTATAATCTTATCACCCTTCCAAGCATAGTATACCTTAAAACTCTTATTTTGAAAATCAGCATATTCATTAAATAGAATATCAAAAAACCTTTTTGGCTTAACTATACCATTAACTCTTAACATCCCTTGTTTATGTAATTCAATAAGTCTATCAACATGCTTCAAATCCTGAGCCAACTCAACCAATAATCCTTTAGTTTCAGCTTTACGTACAGCATTTCTACATCTTTTCTCGACCAAGTTGTATAATATCTCGTTTTCGACATCAATCACCTGCTCGGGAAACACGATCATCTGAGTTATTCTCGGATCAACAAAGCTGGGTTCAATAGTCTCTCGGATGAAATCAGCATCACACTCAAAGGGTGTCGTGATGAGCGTAGAAAACACGCAATGATTCTCTTTGGCCAAATCTTTGAAAGCAAGCAACAGGCTTTTCTTGACTCGAAGGCGATCTCCTTCATCAAGCGTAGGCAAGACTACGGGTCCGCCATGAGTCCCGAAAAAAGGAAGAGAATTCAAAACATTCCCATACTTCACGTTCTTCTTCATCAGAGAAGGCAGAACCCCAACGATCCTTCCCTCGACCTTAGCAACAAGATAGTTGAGTTCTGCTCCAGTAAAGCGCTGCAGGACTCTAGTCCATGTGAGAGTGTGAGCACGCATGCCACTCGTTGAAAGCCTAACTACGTTTTCATACTCTTCTCGGTCTTCAGGTCGCAGCCTCTCTACGTGAATAACAGGCACTCACTCCCTTGGTCTCAGAGGATCTCATCCAGAGTTTTCCCGGATCTTCGGAACAACACGTCTTCCTCTATAGCGACTAGATGTTTGAATCTTCCCCGCATCATTTCTTTCCTGAAATCCTTCATTGCATCCTCATAGGAATACTTCACGACATACCCAAAGTCTTTCTTCGCTTTCTCGATGGAAAAGATGAAGCTCTTTCTCCTCACTTCTTCTATATCTGGTCTGTACACGATCTTTGAGGGTTTGCCGGACGGAGAGAATGCCGCAATTATGGCCTTCGCTTCCTGCTCTATCGTAAGACCCACTCCTGACCCAAGGTTGTACAAGCCCAACGCTTTCCCGCTGCTCAATGCTTTGGCAAAGCCTGCTACAACATCTTTAACATAGACCAAATCTCTGAAGCTTTCATGTTTTCCCCAAATCTCGATAGGTTCCCCCCTCATTGCCTTAGCAACAAACATCTGGAAAACGCTGACTTCAGGCCTTCCGTCCCAGAAAGAAATGAATCTGCTACCGTAGCCTCTTACTCCTGGCAGCCTTAAACTCACGCCGCGTATTCCATAATCTCGACTGTAGCTTTCAATAAATTTCATGGCTGCCACCTTGGAGACAATGTAGGGCGTAGTCGGTCCTGAGAACTGATCAGGGGTTTCTTCTGTGATGTGGATGGCTTCAGCTTTATTGACGTTGCTGTGAGTCATAGAAAACACGATTTTCCCAACATCTTTCTTTCTGCAATATTCTAAGACATTGTATGTACCTAAAGCGTTCGCCATGAGATAATCACGTGGCGTGTACATGTCAATACTTAAAAGTCCCGCTAAGTGTGCCACAGCATCTACGCCTTCAGGAAGCTTGTCGAACTCCTCCGCTTTAGTGATGTCCAAATTGACGAATGGCACACCGTTTTTCTTGTAGTAAGCTTCTCCGTCTTTGCGTCTGCCAGTCGCCACAACGTCAACGCCGTCTTTGACCAGCCAGTCCACAAGGTAAGTTCCGATGAACCCAGTAGCGCCAGTTACCAGTATCTTCCTTTTATCCATGTTTTCACTTCAGCATAACCTCATAAATAACTTTCCATTTTTCGATTAACATTTTCTCGTCAAAAACTCTCAAAGCATCTTTTCTCGATTTCAACCCAATATCTTCCCTAGTTTTGTCGCTTTCCAAAAGATGGACTATCCTTTCAGCTAAAACTCTACTGTTTAGTCCCTCGTACAAGAGCCCAGAAAACCAGTCTAGCAACCTCGTACCGGGACGGTCACTGAGTATTTGAGGAGTCCCACATGCCATAGCTTGCCTCGCGGTCTGGCTCACTCCAGAAGTTCCACACTCTACGATGCGCCTAGAACTACCTACTCTAACGCCACTGTAACTATCAACGTACACATCGGCACTTGCTAGATACCTAGGCATTTCCTCTTCAGGAACCCTCCCAACGAACACGATGTTATCATAGACCCCGAGCCTGTAAGCTAACTCTTTCAATCTGGCTTCAAGGGAACCTCCACCCAACATGACGAACTTTACGTTTTTGATTTTTTCCAACACTAAGGGCACTGCCCTGACAAAAACCTCCACATTATACAATGGCTCCCAATACCTAGCGCAAAGCACCAAATAGCCAGAATCAACACCTAAGCTACTTCGCAGACTTCTAGACCTAGCTTGTGGCGAAAACATACGCGTGTCAACACCCCACTGCTGAACAAATATCTTCTTCGGATCACAACCTAACTCCAGCAACCGCGTATATGCACTCGCAGTATGAACAAGGTCTGCCCTTCTCAACGCAAACCTGATAAACAAATTCTTGACTCTGGAACTCTCAGGATCCGTCGTAATGTCGCTGCCCCAAGGGCTTAAAACAAGAGGATGAAACCCAACTAAAGCACCACAAACCCCATAATTCGTTATGTAATGCGCATGTAAAATGTCCGGATTGATTTCCTTAACCGTCTTCCATATCTTCAACACTCTCAGAGGAAAAGAGGCATAGGCACGAAGCGAAGCGTTGCGCACAAGAGAAAACCTCAATTCGTGAATTTTCACTCCTTTGATCGGCATAGACGACGAAGTTATTAGGTGAACATCATAATCCTTACCTACAAAATACGTTAACCATCTCTTGGTATGTACGCTTTCCCCATCCGCTAAAAAAGCTAACCTAAGACCCATAACCAATCTTCACCATATCACGTCAATTAAAAGAATGTTGCTTCGCATAATCATCCATGCTCCACAAATGACTCATGTCCATCGCTACATACCAAACGAAACCGTTCACTCCGCGCACGTGAACATCCTTGCCGAACTCGCAGTTCTTCCCGACGACTGCTGTTGGATGTGCTCCTTTCTTTGATTCAGTCTGGAAAAAGGCATTCAAACAGCGTATAAACCACAGTATTGGCTTGTCCACAGCCACTCGAGTCTTGCCGTCAAACTCGGCTTTTTGAGACAGAATGTCCATGCCGCAGATGACAACACTTGCCTTCGCTTTCTCCAAGATTGGAGTAGCATCTCTCCCTCTTTTGGCATAAAAAGCCAGATCTCCAGCTCTCGCTTCAGTAATAGGTCCAACGCCACAGAATTCTCTCTTGACATCTCTGATTACTCTGCGATTCTTTGGTCCCATGAGCCTCGTTATGTCTGCAACGGTTCTTTTCATGATGTGTCAATACTTGGATGACCCGCTTCAAAACTCTTTCGCTTCTCGATGTTGTCTCTCAAGAGTGAACAATTGACATTCGAATAAGATAACACGATCATTTGTTCACACTCAACGTTGAGAGTGTCCACTCAGGTAATGGTACACCGGTTCCCATTTCGCATGATTTTTTCCAAATCGCAAACCAAGATTTTTCCCTGGATTTCTCTCTTGTAGTCCCGATCCTTTCCAGCATGTGCCGATTGCGATAAGTACACGAGCTAATATTAACTATTACGGCGATTTCTAACTGAGAACAGCAAAGACCAGCAGGCACAACAGCTAGGAAAAGACGTCAGGAACACAAAGTCTTCAATAGAACACGGCCGTTTCGCGATAAACTGGAGGTTGTAAGGAGGTTGTATAAGAGTGAATGGCAAAGTTAAGGAGACATGGATGGACAATGCTTTGATAAGAATAAGAATAGACGTTGACTACCTCTATTCTTCAAGAAGCAAAAGCCTCATCTACACATTTCTAGGCATCAAAACAAAAAGAGATTATTTGAAAAACTCGAAAATAGTCGCCAGAATGATCAACAAGTCTCCAAAAGAAGTGAAGGCCTATTGGTTTTTCACAACTAGAACAATTCCAGACGAGGAACTGCTGGCACTGCTAGATAATGACAAGCATGAAGTAGCACTTCACATAGTCAATGACCCATACGCAGAACTAAGAAACCTGGAGCAGAGAACTGGAAAGAAGATCAACTACTATACTATTCACGGAACAGCCCGCCTGCTCGCTAGAGTCATGTGGAGACGTTGGGAATCAGAAGCTCCAAAAATTCCAGAAAACTTCCCATTGCAATCATTTCATCAGTTTCCCACGACCGGAATAGACAGCCTATGCTACTTGTACCCCGCTGAAAAGGCCAAGCTGATGACGGAAGACGCAATCAGAAACGGGAACGTGATCTATTTTCATCCCATTTGGCTTTTTCAACGTGGAAAACTGAACCGCAGAGGCCCATTCTATCACGTATTGAAGGAGATTTTGAACGATGGAGACACAGCCTGAGGCCTTGGAGATCAGGAAAAAAGCCTTCTTCACGATGGCCAGAGACGTAGAGGAGTATCAAAGAAGTGTTATTCCAACAGAAGAGCTTGTTGACAAGCTTAGAAAAAAGAAAGTGGACGTCTTCACGTTCATCGAAAGAAGATGGTGTTGCCCCATAAAGTCTCCGTCAAACTCATGGTTAAAATCAGAAGACAATATTGCACTTCTCACCATAACAACCTATGATGAATGGCTAAAGCTCATAGGGAAAAAGACGCGCAACATGATTCGCAAGGCAGAGAAAAGCGGGATAATCACAAGAATAGCTGAGCCAAACGAGAAACTGGCTGAAGGAATCTGGAAGATCTACAATGAAACTCCGATAAGGCAAGAGAGAGGCTTTCCTCATTACGGAGTTTCGTTGAAAGCTGTGATAAACAATGTTCTCTCGACACGCGACTGCGTATACATAGGCGCGTATCTTCAGGATGAGCTTGTAGGGTTTATACAGCTTGTTCAGGGTGACAACATCGCGATATTGTCTCAGATTTTGTCTATGCAGAAGCACTGGGACAAGGCGTTGAACAATGCCTTAGTGGCCAAGGCGGTCGAAGTCTGTGCTACCAGAGAGATCAGGTGGTTGATGTATGGCAGAATGGGAAACCATCCCACGCTGGATGACTTCAAACAAAACAACGGGTGCGTCCGGTTTCTGTTAACGAGGTATTTCATAGTCCTGACTGGAAAGGGAAGATTAGCCGCGAGACTGGGATTGCACCGCGAAATGAAAGACGTTCTTCCCTTGTGGTTGAAACGTCCACTTTTTCCGGTCTACAATTGGGTAAGCAGGACTAGGATGAGGATCAAAACACGTTCGATGCCTATGTCATGAATACATGTCTTGCATGAGTAATCATCGTTGATTGACCCTTCAAGATTTTCACTTTAACAATACAGAAATATATGCCATAACTACTATGCTTGAACCGAACGCAAAGGGTGCTTGCTTGCCAGAAAAAGACCTTAGACTGCAGTATTCAGGTTTCACTATTTTCGCCGCTAAGCTGCTCAGTGTAGCAACTGGCTTGGTCTTTCAATTCATGGTAGCCCGTGCAACGTCGTTGCCAGAGTATGACATATGGTTCAACATCAATGACATAGCCGCGTATTTCACCCTGATGGCAGGTGTGCTTCCCTTCTGGACTATGCGGTTTGTGGCAAGAGGAAAAGAGGGAGCCGTGAAAACAGGTGTTGTTTCAAACCTGATAGTTTCAATAATAGCAGCGTCGGTCTATGTTCCGTTGGTTCCGCTGATCACTTCGGTTCTGGGTGTTAACGGAAAATACGTTTTCCTCTACTATCTCATGGCAGTGCAGATAATCGAGACTCACTCGATCAGCGTGTTTGAAGCATGTCTTCAAGCGAGAATACCAAGAACAATAGGTTATGGACTGCTCATTCAGCAGGCATGTAAGGTTGCTCTGGGTTATGCGTTGATAGTGTGGCTGGGGCAGCCATTGTTAGGTACTATTGTCGCAACGATGGCTGGCTTTTTCCTCCAGACAATCTACTACGCCAAGCTTCTTGCAGAAGAGTTGAGACTGAGAATAAGATGGGAATACGTACGGGAGTGGCTCAAGGGATCGACCGCAAACGCGTATAACCTTGTAGGCAATCAGATAGCGAATTTCGTGTTCATAATGTTGTTCACCAATAAAGATGCTCGGGGCACGTATGGCGCTGCATTTCAGGTCGTTAATGTAATAACCTATGCCTCATTCTTGGCTTTTGCAATGTATCCTAAGCTTTTGGCAGAAAAAAAACATGAGGACATAGCGACCTCTTTGAAGATGGTTCTCATGTTTGCCATACCGATGACAGCGGGCGCCATAGCATTGTCAGACGTATACATTACAATCTTGAAGCCAGAGTATGCTGGAGCTGGTCCCGTGCTGATGGTGTTAGCGATTGATGCTTTCGTCATGGTGATGTCAGGGGTTTTCAGCGCTGTGCTGTATGGAATGGAGACGCTTGATGAAAACTCGACAATATCGTTCAGGCAACTGGCTAAGAGCCGGCTACTCCTAGCGTTTTCCTTGCCCTACGTCCACTCCGCAATAACTATTCCCACAGCGTTCTACGTGTTAACAACTTATGCTCAAAACTTACCTTTTCAAGCGGCCCTTTACGTGGGCATTATCAACGCGTCAGCTCGCTTGGCGATGTTCATCGTCCTGCTTGCAATCGTTCAAAAGATGGTCAAAATCAGCTTTCCTTGGAGGGCAGCAGCAAAATACCTTTTCGCATCCGGATGCATGTCCGCCTTCCTAATCGTAATCCCTCACGTACCAAGGATTTCCACAACGCTGCTTGTTACAGGAGTAGGCGGCCTCATCTACATAGCAGTACTGGCGGCGATAGATAAGGAAGTTAGAACGCTTCCCAGAACCATGCTGAATGAGGTTCGAAATAGATAGCAAGATCGGGCCAAACCTCACCAACTAGCACGCTCTTATTCTTCTTCCCATTTGGTTATTGCCGAGCCTACGGCGATTGAGGCAAGGCCTAAGGCAGTGATTAGCACCGTGTTGAAGATTGCTTGTTGTGATTGTCCGAAGATCATTGCGGCTCTGAGTCCCTCATTTATATATGTGAGTGGAAGCACCGTTGCGATTGCCTGGAGGAATTGGGGCATTTGGCTTAAGGGGAAGAATGTGCCTGAGAGAAACATCATCGGAAAAGTTATGACGTTGGCCGCGGCGTCCGCGCCATCAGGGTCTTTCACGAATCTGGCGATGATCATCCCAAGCCCGGTGAACATCAGCGAAGCCATTGCGACCATGAGCAAAGAAATGGCGTCTAAAGTTATCTTCATGTTGAAAACTGTCATTCCGATGATTACCATCACGGCCATGCCTAGGTAGGATATTATGACGTTGTAGACTGTTCTGGAAAGTATCCACTCATAGCGTTTCAATGGAGTAGTGGCCAATTTGTGGAAGACACCGTTCTCTTTGAACCTGGCGCTTGTTGAAACGGCTGTGAAAATGCTCGTGGTCATAGCTGTCATTCCAATGACTCCTGGCATGAAGAAGTCTATGAAAGTGAAGCGTTTCGGTGCGATGGTTATATCTTGAACGTTCATGTATTCGACGCCTCTTGAGAGTTCGAAGTTAAGCCTGTCAACTAGGCTCGCTACTATGCTGCGGACGATAGGCGCAGAAGACGTGGACTGGTCGAAGACGAATGTTACATTAGCTTTCGTAGTACCGTGGGTGAAAATGGCAACGTTGGCAGTGTCGTTGAATCCGGAGGGAATTATTAGGAGACTAGCTAGCCTGTTGTCAATCGCGTAGTCTGTGGCATTGATGGATGCATCGAGCTGTTGAAGGTTGAAAGCGTTCGTGGAATTAAGTGCAGTTATGAGTGCGTCAGACCAGTAGGTTGCCTTTCCATTCGTTTGATCTTGGTTTTGCAGGTATAGGTCGTATTTCGTGGAGGATTGGCTGAAAATGGCTCCGAACAAGAGCATCAAAACGGTTGGAAACGCGATTGTCCAGAAAATCGTGCTCTTGTTGCGTAAGAAAGTTCTGAGAGCTGCCTTCAGATCGATGACAACGTGGCTCATATGTGTCCCTCTTCTTCCAGCGTCGCACCCGTCAGGTTGAGGAACACGTCTTCAAGGCTTGAACGTTTCAGCTGCAGTTCGTCGAAAGATATGTTAGTTTTGGTCAGTTCGCGCAGGATTTCTGAAACGCCCAAGGCATGATTGAGGTGAATAGTGACGTCGCCAGTTGCGTCGTCAAAGCTTGCCTTTATCCCAAGTTTCTCAACTGCTGTGACTGCTCTAGAACTTGTTTTCTTCAGGACCAGCAGGTTCCTCTTGCCGTATTCGGAGATGAGTTTGTCCGTCGTGTTTAACGCAACGATGTTGCCATTGTAGATTATGCCTACGCGATCAGCGAGTACCTCTGCTTCTTCCATGTAATGAGTTGTCAGGAACACGGTTTTCCCTTGCTTGTGGAACTCGTCGATCAGGTGCCAGACCACGTGGCGTGCTTTCGGGTCCAGCCCGGCTGTTGGTTCGTCTAAGAAAATGAGTTCAGGATCATTCACTAGAGCTACGGCTATTCCCAGTCGCTGCTTCAGCCCGCCTGACAAATGCTTGAACTGAACGTTCTTCTTGTCCTCCAGATCGACAAGCTTGATCAACCCGTCGACGTCGGGATGCTTGTTGAACATGCCCCCAAAATACTCGATTGTCTCCTTGACCGTCAGCCTTTCGTAAGTGTAAAAATCCTGCGGCAAAACACCTGTTCTTTTCTTTATGTTGGCTTGGTCTTTTGAGATGTCGTATCCGAGCACATATGCCTTCCCGCTTGTGGGTTTCCGCAAACACTCAAGCATCTCCACAGTCGTGGTTTTGCCTGCGCCGTTGGGTCCTAGAAAGGCAAAAATTTCGCCCCTATCAACTGTGAAAGAAACACCGTTGACTGCGGTCAAGTCGCCGTAGCGCTTGGTAAGTGTTTCCACTTCGATGGCAACATTGCTGTTCAAGCCAATACCTCAAACCTTAATATCGTTGGGAATTGAACTGCGTGGTCTTAAACCTTTCTTGAAGAGGGGTTTGATTTTCACCTTGAATCAAAGACAAGAGTATACTGCAGAAACTGCCGTTGTACGTTCACACCAGACCTTCTAGTACTGGGGGAAACGTCACGTTTAAATTAGGGCAAGTTCCCACACATTTTCTCAAGACTTTTGAGGAAGGCTTGTTGGTTTGACAGCGAAGAAGGAGCCTATTTGGATAGCGAGAGACCTTTCGAAATGCAGCGGATGCCGCAAATGCGAGATTGCCTGTTCATTACATCATGAGAACAGGATCTGGCCGGAAGCATCAAGAGTAAGGGTCTTCATGCTGGTTCCAGGCGCAGATTTTCCACACTTGTGCGCTCAATGTGAAGACTACCCATGTGTTGAGGCTTGTCCGTTTAAGGCCTTGTCTGTAAGCAAGAAAACCAGCGCTGTCTTGGTTAACGATGCGAAGTGCACCGGCTGCGGAAAATGCATAGAAGCCTGCCCCGGAAGAATCCCACACATGCATCCAGCAGACGAGAGAATTGTAATCTGTGACCTATGCAATGGTAATCCACAGTGCGTGAAGGTCTGCCAAGAAGGGGGATGGAACGTTTTGAAAACCGTTACGAGGAGAGAGCATCCGTACGGGCTCTACGCGCGCAAGCCTGAGGAGCAAACAAGGAGTCTTGCAACAAAATTGTATGGAGAGAAGGCGGAGGAGTTCATTTGATACAGGGCTATGCTGGAAAATTCCTAGAGATTGATCTTTCAAGGGGCACTTTCAAAGACGTCACGTTTGACGATGAGTTGCTGAAGGAATACGTGGGGGGTAGGGGACTTGCAGCAAAAATCCTTTGCGACAGGTTAATCGACAAATGGGAGAAGCTGGACCCGCTTGGTCCTGAAAACGTTCTGCTTTTTCTGCCTGGACCGCTCACAGGGTTTTTCCCAGGCGGCAGAATCTGTGTCTCAGGCAAGTCTCCGCAGAGTAATGGGGTCGTGGGTTCGACTGTCGGCGGCGAGTTCGGAGTTGAATTGCGCTGCGCTGGCTATGACGGCGTAATTGTCATGGGCCAAGCTGAGAAGCCCGTTTACGTGCTCATCAAAGACTCTGATGTTGAGATCAGAGATGCGAGCCGAATGTGGGGTAAGGACGGCAAGGAAACGAACACGTTGCTTAACAAGGAATGTAGGCGGTTGTTGAGTGAGCGTTATCCGCGTTATGGTGAGTGGAAGGAGCCTGCAAAATTGTACATTGGTCCCGCTGGCGAGAATAAGGTTCGAACCGCGGTGGTTATGGCTAAGTGGACGCATGCGGCAGGCTACGGCGGTTACGGGGCGGTTATGGGTTCGAAGAAGCTTAAGGCGATCGCTGTTAAGGGTACTGGTCCGTTGCCTGAGGTTGCCGACCTTCCAAGAGTTAGGCGGATGATTAACGCTGTAAACAGGAATGCTTATGATAACGTGTTGTGGAGACGGTGGGGAACTGGCGGCGGCGGGTACTCGTTTGGCGCGAAGACGAGTTCTGAGCCTATTAGGAATTGGCAGGAAGAGTGGCATGACGAGAAGGGTTATGGTGTTGACCAGTTTGAGAATAGGGTTTGGGTGAAGCAGGCTTGGAGTGATTTTGGCTGTCCCACAAACTGTCTGAAGATCGCGTTTGTCAAGTCAGGCAAGTTTAAGGGGGCGATCACCGATAATCCCGATTACGAGTTGCAGGCGTATCTTGGCCCTAACTTGGGGTTGTTTACTCCTGAAGAAAACGTGTTTATGTCTTCACTGATTGATGATTTGGGTTTGTGCGGCATTCAGACTGGTAACGTGTTGGGTTTTGCTGCTGAACTGTTTCAGAGAGGCATCTTGTCCAAGGACGATTTGGACGGTATAGAATTGAAGTGGGGAGACGCTGAAGCCTTTGCGAGGTTAGCAAAGAAGATTGCCTTTAGAGAAGGCGTAGGTGATTTGTTGGCTGAGGGCACGTATCGGGCAGCGTTGAGGATTGGAAAGATGAAAGGCAAAGACGTGCTAAAGTATGCTGTTCAGAGCAAAGGCATCGGGATCGGCGCCCATGGAATCCGCAGCGGCAAAGACTTCTCGACTGCCATAGGCTATGCGTGCTCGGTTCAATGTGGCGATCACACGTCAATAACTGACTTGCCCATAGATGGCTCTGGAAGCGAAGTGTGGGAAGTGTTCAATGATTCGGCGGTCTTGTGCAATTTCAACGGTTTCGGTTTGCCCAGAAATTTCAAGTTTGACTTTTACAATGCAGTTACCGGGCTTAATTTGAAGCGTGAAGGTTGGGGAAAAGGCGGCGGGTTAAGGACGTTGCAGATACAACGGGCATTGCTGCTTTTGGGAGGACCGGACTTGAAGTGGAACCCGAAAGTTGATGACGATAACCCTAGCAGATTCTATGAGCCGCTGCCTTCTGGGCCGTATAAGGGGAAAGCCGCTGACAGAACCAGCGTGAGAGAGAGCGTTCAGGAGTATTATGAGGAGGCTGGCTGGGACGAGAACGGAGTACCGAAGTCGAAAACCCTCAAGAAGCTTGGATTGGGAGACATTGACAAGGCCTTGAGGAAGCTGCGCAAAGAGTCTTAAGGGAGCATAACAATCGCGCATACACGCTTTCACAGGGTTAGCATACGCTAATTCATAGCTTCGTTCTGAAAGTGAACGTCAGAGAAGAAGATCCAAGTCTGCTATCTCCCGCAGTTTCCCCTTTTCCTCTTCTCTCTTTTAGCTGCACGCGATTAGATTTGCAAGATATTCTGACAGTCTTTCCTTCAGAACTCGTTAGTTCTGGATCGCCCTTCAAGTAATGGCCATCAAAGCCCAAATCAATGATCTTCCTCAACTCTTTACCAATCTTAATCAAAGCTTCTTTGTGATGATTCTCCATCACGAAAATCAGGTCGGCCCAATCCACTAAGTCCTTAGATACAACCGTCCGAGCATCTGCCCATGTGCCAGTAGACTTCACTTCAAAATCCTCCTTTCGTCCTAACAGGGCTTCAGCTGGTTATTGTCCAGAATTTCAAACCGAGACTTTTTCCTGCCGGAAATAGGAAACCAGTAGGAGACTCGCGGAAACTAGGAATAAGAGTAGGGCAGACATCTCTAGAGTTTTGTAAATCAGTTTTTCGAAGAAGATTTCCATAAGGTACGCTGTGAACAAAAACAATGTGCTCGTTAAGGTTATGAGCACAATCTTCCTGAGCCTCCTCGATGTAACTGCTTTGACGGTTCCCACGGCGAAAATCACATATGGGTTTAGTCCTTTGGTTTTCAGAATCACGTAAATGATAAAGGCTATCGAGACACAAGATGCGAAAATGGAAAGGGTCGTTGTTATTTGATAGAACAAGTCAAGCAAGGACAACGTTTTTGCCTCCTTTAACGAAAACATAAGCAAAAAGCACTTGACTACTTATCAGAAGAATGGAAATAGTCCCGGTAAATGCTTGAGCGAATATTTCCTGATATGTCGAGAAAAAGATCAATTCCATGATTTCCTCTGTAAACCAAACTAGAAAACCAAGCATCGCGAGGATTAGCGCCGCTGTGCTTGCTTTCCAATGAATTAGTAAGATATTTTCAAGAATCCTGTATTTCATGGCTGAAACTATCAGAGCAGTTAGGTTGGCGAACAGACCAAGCAATGTGAGAAGCTCCGTTATGCTCATGTAGAATCATCCACGGTGTTTTCAGTCTTGACAAGCGTTTGATTGATGAAAGTATTAATGAATTATGAAGACTAGCTCAATATTGTGGATTAATCGTGAAAACAAGGACTCCATTGACCAAAACCTCTATCGCGTATCTGATTAAGAAAGAGATTATTGGAGACTTCTCCCGATATCGCCAGTTTGGCTCGGAGTGTGATTTATGACAGAAGCTGTGAAAGGATGTTGTTCAGCTCATCCTTGTCTTTCATGTTTCTGAAAATGGCTTTGCCACTGCCATAGAGCCTGAAAGAAACATTTTCAAAGGTCAGTTCGAAGATTATGTGGGCGATTGACTTCTGAAGTTTGGCCTTGCCAAGAATCTTCTTTATCGCATCGTCTTTTTTGTCATACTTAAACGTGACAATGACATCTTTGTCTTTGCCGCATGTTCCGTCAGTTCTTGCCACATAATCTTCAACTATGCTCATTAGAAACGCTCGATCTCCGTCATGACTTCGATGAATCTGTCGATTTCCTCACGGGTATTGTATATGTAGAAGCTTACTCGGGTTGAAGAAGCTAGCTTGAGCATTTCGTGCAGTGGTTGAGCACAGTGATAGCCGCTTCTGACCATTATCCCGTAATTATCAAGAAAAAGCGCAATGTCATGAGAGCTTAATCCCTCGACACCAAACGGGATTATGCCACACATGCCAGAAGCATTCTTCGGTCCATAGATCGTGATCTTTTCTCCACACTTTTCCATTCTGGACAAAGCATACCGAGTCAACATTTCCTCATGTGTTCTCACGTTTTCCATGCCGAGACGTTTCAAGTATTTCACAGCCTCCATCAGCCCGACGCCTCCGCTGATATGCGGAGTTCCAGCTTCGAACTTCCAAGGCAACTCGTTCCAAGTGATTGAACAGCGCTTTGTCTTCTGTGAGAAACTGACGTCCCGAATCATTTCGCCTCCACCATGAAAAGGACTCATGCGCTCAAGAATTTCCCGTCTACCGTAAAGCACACCTATGCCAGTGGGAGCTAGCATCTTGTGACCAGAAAAAGCCAGAAAGTCAACATCCAAATCCTTAACATCAACAGATAGGTGCGGCACTGATTGTGCCCCGTCCGCAAGAAAGAGAGCACCATGTTCATGCGCTAGTCTTGCCACCCTTTTTATGTCGTTTATGACGCCTGTGACATTCGAAACATGAGACAAACAAACAAGCTTGGTCTTATCTGAAATCGCTTTTTCAAGAGACCCATAGTTCAAGCTTCCATCGCTGTTCACTTCAGCGTACTTGACCTTGAAGCCCTTGGTTTTTGAAAGAATCTCCCAAGGAACAATGTTGCTGTGGTGCTCCATCAATGAGACCACAACTTCATCATCTTTTCCGAGATTATGAAAACCCCAAGAATATGCAACCAGGTTTATTGCTTCAGTCGTGCCCCTCACGAAAATTATCTCCTCCATTCCCTCGGCGTTTATGAACTTTGCAACCTCTTCATGCGCGTTCTCATAGAGTTCTGAGGATTCCTGCGAAAGCGTGTGAACGGCCCTGTGGACATTGGCATTGTGGTTTTCATAAAAGTCCTTGACTGCCTCAATCACTTGCCTAGGTTTCTGAGAGGTGGCAGCGTTGTCAAAGTAGATGAGCGGATGACCGTTTATCTTCCTTTTCAGTATTGGGAAGTCTTCCCTGACTTCATACGGGTTCAGCATTTCTTTTCTTCCGGCTTCATTTTCTTAGACAGGACCTTGGCCAGCTCCTCTTCCTCAAGCGCCTGTTTCTCCTCAAAGCTTTGCTCTCTTTGCAGCCATTCAGGAGAAACCGACCGTTCCTTGTAGTATTTCCTGATTGCCCTTTTCAACGCCCCAACCGCAAGGATACCGCAATGAAACTTTACACTCGGCAAACCGCCCACGGCTTCAGTCACGTTCTTCCAAGAGACCTTCCACGCCTCTTCAATCGCCATCCCCTTAATCATCTCCGTGACTACGCTAGAAGTAGCTATGTTTGCAGCACATCCGTAGCTTTCAAAAGACGCTCTCTCGATAACCTCTTGCTCGTTGATCTTCAGGTAGAACGTTATCATGTCTCCGCACATCGGGTTCCCGGCAACAGCGGTCACGGTGGCGTCATCCATTTTCCCCAGATTCTTGGGATTTCTGAACAATTCAAGTACCTTAGGGTTGTACGGTAAAGGCGCTCGCGACATTACAGTTTCACCTCTGTCGAGCCAACTATGCTTCTAATTCTCTCTACAGCTTTAGGGATTACCTCTAAAACGTAGTTTATGTCTTCTTCGGTGTGATACCTCGTAACCTTCATCAGTATACTCCCGTGAGCCTCATCAAACTTCCTGCCTATCGCCACAAGAACGTGGCTAGGTTGAAGAAGCCGCCTAGAGCACGCGCTCCCACTTGAGACGTAAACGCCTTTCAGGCTCAACTCAATAGTCAAAGCCTCACCCTCACACTTGAGGAAACTGATGTTCGCGTTATCCGACGCTCTCTTTTCACCCTTTGGCCCGTTAAGGTTGACCATAGAGACACGTCCAGTTATTCCATCAATCAATCTGTCTCGTAGCCCACGCATGTATCCAACATTGTCTTCGAAATGCTTGAAAGCCAATTCCGACGCTTTCGTGAAGCCTACGATCAGAGGCGTGTTTTCCACTCCCGGCCAAAGCCGCTGCGTGCCTATCTGGCCCTCAAGTATTTTCTCCACGTTAACGCCTTCTCTGACGTATAACACGCCTATTCCACGTGGCCCCAAGACCTTGTAACTGCTTACAGTCGCCAAATCAACGTTCAGTTCCTTAACAGACAATAGAATCCGACCATAGGCGTCAGAAGCATCCGTGTGGAAGAGTGTTTCAGGGTTTCTGTCTTTGACTATTTCGAGCGCTTCTTTGATTGGCTCAATCGTTCCGATTTCATGATTCACAGCCGACAAGCTTACGAGAACAGTCTCTTTGTCAACGACCTCTCCCAGTCTTTCGAGATTTATGAATCCTTCCTTGTCCACTGGGATCTTCATTATTGTGAAGCCGTTTTTCTGCAGAATGTCAGTAACGTTCAATATGCTTATTGGTTCGACTTCTGAAATTACAATCTTCTTGCCCTTGCCTTTCATCGACAGAGTTGACCCTATCAGCGCCAGATTGTTGGCTTCTGTTTCGCCCGGTGTGAAGTTGATTTCCTCAAGCGCACTACATCCCAAGAATGACGCCGTCTTTTGTGCTGACTCCATTATTGTTTCGAATGCTTCCCACCCCGGTTTGTGCGTTAACGTGGGATTGCCATAGGCGCGCCGATCGTAGTAGGGCAGCATTGCGTCTACTACTTCTTTAGGCACGATTGTAGAGTTCTCATTGTCCAAGTAGACCTCATGCTCTAGACCCTCATGCGCCTTCAAAAGTTCCCTCACATTCTCAACCATGCCTTGACAACCTCTTGTGAAAGGAATAACGTTCTCCATCGCTTAGTATCACTCTCTCATAGAAAAATGTAACCCAAGAAGACGAGTGTTTAGGGTAACGTAACGTTTTAAATTGCCACTGTGCTATTTGCTGTTTGATTGAGCAGATGGCGCATCTCAGTGAAGATCACAGACTTGCAGATACCAGAATCGGTTAAAGAACTGATAACTAAGTCTGGAATCATCGAGCTTTATCCGCCCCAAGAAGAAGCAATAAAGACTGGCGTTCTTGAAGGAAAAAATCTTGTCTTGGCCAGCCCAACCGCATCTGGCAAAACATTGATTGCCGAATTGTGCGCCCTCAAGCACGTGTTGGAGAGGGGCGGGAAGGTTATTTACCTGACTCCTTTGAGGGCTTTGGCCAGCGAGAAGTTTGACGAGTTCAAGAAATACACCGCCATAACGAAAACTGATGGAAGACGAATAAGAGTAGGCATTAGCACAGGAGACTTCGACAGCGCCGACCCGTGGCTCGAAAGAAACGACGTAATCATAACTACTAATGAAAAAGCAGACTCGCTCTTGAGACACAGAGCCAAATGGGTTGATGACGTCTCACTCGTAATCGCTGATGAAATACATTTGCTGAATGATGCTGAACGGGGACCAACCCTAGAAGTCACATTGGCTAGGCTGATGCAAACAAGCCCCGATCTTCAGATTCTGGCTTTGAGCGCCACAATAAACAACGTTGACGAGATCGCGGCATGGCTCAAGGCAGAACAAGTGACAACAGAGTGGCGGCCAGTACCACTGCGAGAAGGAGTACTCCAACACGACGAGATCCAATACAAGGACGGAGACGCTCGACGAATTGAGAAGAAAACCAAAGACCCAGCCACAAACCTAGTACTTTCCACCATCAGCTCCGGAGGACAAGTACTAGTCTTCGCATCCACAAGGAAGAGTGCGGTAGCCCTTGCAAAGAAGTTCGCCGGCGAAATCGAGGGAGTCCTATCCAAACCTGCAAGAAGGTCGCTCGAACACGAAGCAGAGCAAGTTCTAGCCAGCGATGAAAAAACAAGAATCAGCGAAACCCTCGCAGAACTGGTCAAGCGAGGCACTGCCTTCCACCACGCAGGTCTAGGCAGCAGACATCGACGGATAGTAGAGGAGTCTTTTCGCCAAGGAAAGATCAAGGTTCTCACCGCCACGCCTACTTTGGCTTTCGGAGTGAACCTGCCCGCAAAGACCGTTATCATCCAAGATTACAGACGGTATGAAGCAGGATACGGCTACTACCCCATCAGCGTTCTGGAGTACAAGCAGATGGCGGGAAGAGCTGGCCGACCCAAATATGACAAGTGCGGAGAGGCCGTCCTGATAGCCAAAACCGCGGATGAAGCAGACTACTTGCTGGAAAGCTACATTTTTGCGCGTCCAGAGCGCATATGGTCGAGGCTCGCCGTTGAAAGAATAATGAGATCACATGTGTTGGCGACAATAGCTGCGGACTTTGCCCACACGGAAACGGGCATTTACGAGTTTTTCGGCAAAACCTTCTATGCGCAACAGTATGATGTAGACGCCATCAAGGGCTTGATATCGAAAATCCTGTACTACCTCTCCCACGAAGAAATGATTGAAGTTTTAGGCGACAACATCGTTGCCACCAGACTTGGGAAAAGAGTGAGCGAACTCTACATAGATCCATCTTCGTCCGTAGTGATTCGCGACTCGCTGAAAACCAATAGCGTTCACCTGACAGACCTAAGCTTACTTCACATGATTTCGCACACGCCCGACATGGGTCCAATCCTAAGACCCTACACCCAAGAACTCGGCGAATTGACCGCTTTCATGGAAGAACACAAGCAAGAATTTCTGGTGGATGTGCCTGATGAATTTCAGGACTCGGTATCATATGAACAGTTTCTCGGCGAGGTCAAAACTGCTAGGACCCTACAGGCATGGATTGAAGAGGCAAGCGAAGAACAAGTCATTGACAAATTCGGGGTACAGCCAGGAGACCTCTACAGAATGATTGAAAATGCCAAGTGGCTACTTCACGCAACACATGAATTGACGCCGCTCTTTGGTAACAGGCAAGTTCTGCCGCAGACTAGTGAATTGACAGAAAGAATGGAAAAGGGCGTGAAGAAAGAACTGCTACCGCTGATAAAGCTGGAAGGGATAGGCAGAACCCGCGGACGAATAATATACAATGCCGGGTACAAAACGATTGAAGACGTGAAGCATGCGCCCGTAGAAGCGCTGACAAACCTTCCGCTGATAGGCCAGAAGCTGGCTAAGAAGATTAAGGAGCAAGTTGGCGGCTTCGTGAAGAAAGGCGCATGGGAAAAGCTGGACAGGGAAGACTGGAAACAAAAAGCCCTGACAGAATACTAGAAGAACAACTCTGCTGCCGATTCAGAAAATCTTCTACATGGATGAGCTCATCGGCTTGCTGCAAGATTCTTTGGATCATGATACTTTTTCCAGTTTCTGTCCTCTACGAACTTTCCAATTCTAGTTCGCAAATCCTTAATCGTTATATGTGCATCGCCATTTGTCAAGTTTCATCAACCTTCTTGAAGATGTGGGCATTTTAATAAGCGTGCTGCCCTGTCCCGAAATTGGTGTAAAATGGTTTTTGTTCCCTAAGCACAGCCAAAATACACTCATTTTGACCATTTTGGGAATTCATGCACGCTATCTTGGACCAAGCAAAAAGTACTAGGTGAATGAAATCTGGCCCTTTTCATTTACTCGGGCAAGCTGGAATTCATAGTGCCTCTTCGCGACGGCATTCTTCACCTGTTCTCTGATCAGGTTTAGAGGAGGGCACTTATACTCTCTAGATAGCAGAATTATGTCGCTTACTGATTTGTTTTTGTTCATACCCTTGAAAACCACAAAGTCAATTGGATTCAGAATCGGTTTAACGTCAAAGGGATCCAGCTTCAAAGCCCTCAGAGCTGGACATATTGCTTTGCTGAATATCCTCGTCGCTTCTTTTCTTCCTTTTTCATGGGCGGCTTCACGGAGATTCGCTTCAGCTTCGTCTAGGCTCTCTTCGTCGGTGGCCAGTTTCTGTTCCTTCTTCTCGTAGTCGTCCAGCCACGTTCTTGTTGCCGGACCTTTGGCTCTCAGTCGCAGATCCGAGACACGGACTATTTCTCCGCAGCAAGGGCACACGCATAGAATCTTCCTAAACTCTTGGTATTCTTCGAGAAGCTCGCTCATTCAGTCACCACCTTGTAGGAGACTTTCCCGTCTTCGACAGCGTCTCTTATGGACTTCTGATTTTTCTTCATGGTAGCGCCGCCGCTTTTGACCTCAACGAAACTTATTGAATTGACGTTTTGTACGGAGAGACCGTTGAAGATTATCAGGTCGATTGGATCTCCGAGGAATTTGCAGTCTGGCACTGTCCACTTGAAATCCTTCATCGTCGGCAGAATCTTCTCAAGGTTCTTCCCAACATTAACCGCTCTAGTCGTTATCTGAGCAGTCTTCGTGATCAGTTTTCTCCTCTTCTCGAGTTTGTCCTCACGCTCTTCTAGGTCTTCTTGGTGTTTCTTCTGGAACTCTAGGGCTTCCTTTGGGAATGGTTTTGTGCCATCAAATAGAACCGCCTGCGACAACTTGAACTCGCCATTACAGCGTGGGCATTCAGCGTAGAGACCAGACTTTTTCAGTTGCTTGATTAGATGCTCAGTATTCAAATTGAAGGCTCCGCTTAAGTCAGGTTGCAACTTCCCTGTTGCGGGATTCATATTTTGTTGTTAGACGATAAGGTTTGTGATATGACCCACCCTGACGCTAGAAAAGTCTCGATAAGAGAAGGACGGATGGATATTATGAGAAGACTTCGAGAGCCTTGATAGAAGGGCAAACGTGAGCTTTTGCTTGAGGAAAGGCCAAAACCTCCAAGAGGGTTGAAGTGGAGTTGCAATTCCTTGCCTTAAAAGTCTAAATTCTTGCCAGGTTATTCTTCTTCGCGGTTTTTCGCTGATTTTGAGTATAAAACGAACAAGACCGAAGCAGGTCAATCCTCTTAGGCACATCCTCCTTACTAGCATCAAGGGCGAAAGGCAATGCCGGATCAAACCAAGCAATTCTCACTCATGTCAGCAAGGGAGCGGCAGATGATCTTTCACGTGCACTTAGATGACCTAAAGAGAGAGGGAAAGTTCTTCATCCTGCCAATGATGGTCAAGTCTGTGAGAATAGAGAACATAGGCCGGATCAGAGAATTCAGTGCACAGTTCTCAGAGGGAGTGAACATCGTCTACGGGCCAAATGGTTGCGGAAAAACAGTGCTTGTCCAAACGTTGCGTGCTTTCTTTCTTTCGGGAATGGGTAAATTAAGGTACGGGCTAACTCGTGGAAAGAATGAAGGATGGGTAAGCGTCCAGCCTTGTTGGCCTCAAACAGAATTCAAGTACACTGAGGCGGGCTCGACTGATGGCGCTGTGACACCTGACGCGAAACGCTGCGCGCTACTAGATGAACCAGTCTATGGTCTTACCAAAGAAGACACAACAAAGTTTCTCGCCTATGTGAGGAAGCGATTTGCCCAGGTGATATTGACTACGCAGAACAAGGACAGGTGGAGCTTGGACGAGGTCAAGCTTGTGGAGATGAATATGTGGCGATGATAGACTTTTCGGCAAGGAAGCGCACGCGTCGTGAGATGATGATGGCTGATAGAGAGGGGTTTGACGTGATTCAGCATCTGTCCAATGTTCCAGAAAATCGCTTTGCAGCTCTGGAGGAAGCGCGAAGGGCCATGCGCTTTACGCCGTACGAGTGGGAGGGCTTTCTGGAGATCCTTCTCAAGAAAGTGGATGGTTGGCTTTCATTCACCCCTAGCCCGTGGCTAACTATTATGTGGTCGAAACATAAGGAAGATGACAAGCTCCACTTGACTCTGGAATGGACAAGGAATTGCGTTGAGAGGGGCGTGACCTACGCGTTTTCCTTAAGTGAACTTGCTGCTCTCGGGAAGCATAAGCGATTGAAGGCTGATAAACCGAAGAGGTGACGTGCTTGGTGAAAAGAGTGCTGTTTGTCTGTGGACGCAACGTTGATAGGAGCCCAACTGCGGAGGACATGTACAAGGGTGCCGAGGGGCTTGAAGTCAAATCAGCTGGCACTTCAATTGGAGCCACTGTGCCTGTTACCAAGGAACTGATAGAATGGGCTGGCTTCATATTCGCTATGGAAGAAAGAAACAAACAAGCTATACTGAAGATTGACTCTTCTTCAGAATGGAAGATATGGGTTCTCGGAATCCAGGACATCTTCTGCAGAGACGACCCAGAACTGAAGCAGCTCCTGAGACAGAAGCTGGGGACATTCTTCAAATCCGCGGATAGGAGTGGGTGCTTTTTGCGGGTCTTTCGTAAGGTAACATTCTTTGAAGGCTACTATGTTTCAGACTATGAAGCAGATTATCTCTCGAAAGAGCCTGAGTACGTTGGTGAAGGCAAAGGACAGGAAATTATGAGAGAATGGTTCCGACGCTGCCTGCCAGGTCTGGTTAGGAAAGAGCAGGATAGTGAACCTCAAGAAGTGTTCTTTGAGGATCTGATGCCCAAAGAAGTCTTTCGAAGACTCTCGCAAGACCTGAACGCAAGGTTCCGCTTCAGAATAACAGTAGAGACTGCAGAGATCTAGATCAGAACAGTTAATTATCATATGAACATATAGGCGATCTTGGAAGTGCGTTTATGGAGAAGAAGGTTAAGTGCTCCCACAAGAATGATGATCAATGCAGACTACTTAAAACGGTTTGTCTTGGAGCTGTATCCGGCAAAGATCGGTGCAACTTCTATGATCATTATACAAATGTCATGAACCGTCCGAATAATACGCCCCTCGGAAATGAAGTAAAGAAAACTATGTACAATGATTTCCTAGCGGAATGGAGGTCTTTCAAAGAAAGAGGAAGGGCGGCAGCAGGCAAGAAGAATATGACAGGTGGTCCTCTCGAGAAAGCGGTACGCCAGGTCCTTACTAGAGAGCTGAACCCCTGCGGAGCAACCGTCTTTGACAAAGCCACAAGATTCCATGTTTGGCAAGATGCATGGATCAAAGCGGACTGCCTAGTTAAGAAAGAACTAGATGATGGCTCTGTGTTTCAAAGCATCGTGTCAGTCAAGAACTATATAGAGGCTGAACAAATCCGTGAAAGTTTTGCTTATGCTTATCTTGCGAAGACGTGGCTTGGACAAAAGAACCTCAGGGTCTACCAGGTAGGGCTTTCTCTTTTGAATAGGAACAAAGAGCCACTCGTGAATGCTTGCAAACCGTACCTCGATGGCGTGTATTCACTTTCGAACGAGCCCTATTTCGATGAGCTTGTCGCACAAATGAAAAAAGACTTCTCGAAAAGCCACACTTAGTGCGTGACTCGGATAGAATTTGCATTCTCAAGAAGAGCACAATCAATTGCCTGTCAGTCTACACATCTCCCGCAAAGAAACGATTTTCGAAGGCTACTACACTGCGTACTATGAGTGTTCATGGCTCGAGAAGGAGCCGCAGTACGCTCGCAGGGGCAAAACATACGAACGCTTGCGGAAATTCTTCATGGACCGCCTTGAGCTAAATCTAAAGGAACCAGATAAGGAATCCAGTATCGTGGATCTTGACGACCTTATACCGAAAGAGGTTTACAGGAAGCTGCTGAGGAATCCGAACAAGAGATTCCGTTTCAAATTCGTCGTTGAGGTCGAAGAAGTCTGAAGTCAGTCATTATCTGACGGTTGGATTCATTGTGAGCAGAAATATCTGTTGTGCTATGGAGGAAGGGTGTTGATAGAGTGAGAGGGATGAGGGATTGAACAAACGGGCAAATGAGAAGGATTGGGAATTGGCTTTCCTGCGCAAGAATGTCACCCTTGAACGGCTAGAGTTTGCTGAAAAGGCCTTGAGAGTATCGCACGAACTGGACGTATTTGACTCGGAGAGCTACTTCAGAGAGGCTTTGATGGAGAGCGTTTACCGCGCACACAAGGGAAGTTTCAAAATCGTTTCCAGCAAGGACAGAGCTGAGATGTTCTTGGCAACTATCCTTTACATTCTGTTCGGGGAACCTGAATTTGATCCTGCACTTGTCGACCTCGACCAGCTGGAACGCAGAATACGGACAGTTTTGAAGAAAAGGTTCCCAAAGGACAGTTACTTCTCGAAGCATGCCTTGGAGTATCTGGCCACCAAGACCGGCGACAGGAAAAGAAAGACCTACTGGATTGACATAGGACCTTACTTCTACACTATACTGGGCGGAGAGATATTCTACTACTGCACACTGAGAGCGTTGATAGAAATCTCCAAGAACGCGCTAGCTGACAAGAAATTCAGTTTCAGAGGACCAGTAACATGGCAACAGGGAATAGCACTGTACACTATCGCGGAGGCTCTGAAAGAAGAAACTGCCTAGGATCAGAAGAAATGCATAATGGGAAGCAAGTCTTTCGAAGACTGTCACGTGTGCGAGGTTCTTCTCTTTCTTCTATCTTCTCACTCTTTTTGATCCACTACTGAGGCCCTTAAGGACTTCATCGTTAGCCTTTATACTTTGACGCAGGACCTCAACTGGATCCTTACGGCACTTCGCCACTTTCTAGCCACCCCTCTATCTGTTCAACATTATACTGTTTGACGCTTTTTATTAGCCTAATCACTTTTTGCTTATCCGGAATCTTGATTTGCTCTCCGTTCATTCGCAGAAAAGTATCCGTGACTTCAAAAGCCGTTCTATGATTCCCATCTTGAAAAATTCTCCCGTTGACCATTCTTTGAAGAAGAATCGCTGCCTTCCTATACAAGCTGCCTCTATCTGCCTTGACCTCCGCGAGAACTAGATCAAATTGTCCGATTCCACGCTCGAACCCCACGTAGCCTCCATATTTCTCTAACAATTCCTCGTGAGTTCGTATGACGAATGCTTCATCGGGATACCACAAGCGCATAAGCTATCTCCCGTGCACTCTTTCTGTTATGAGGCTTATGTCCTTCGCATATTCCAAGAAAGCTATGCGCAGAGTCTCGCTTTCGCTTTGTCCGAGCTTTGAGCAGATGTTGTCAAGTATCTCCTTGTGCTGAGGACTCAAGACAACTCTCACAATGTGTTTTCTCGGCAACCCGGTGCCATCCCATTGTACAATTCACCTTATGTCATGGAACATATAATCTTATAGCATACGTTGACCGCCGCCTTTGAGTGGCGCAAGAGCTGATTCTATGCACAAACGAAGCGAAGAAAGACTACAGCTCAGACGAATTCGCAGTATCCTGTTCTCTAGCTGCTTCTATGATAAGCGTGCGCGCGCGCTCGAAGACCTTAGAAATAGGGATAAGCCAGTAAGAAGAGGGTTTGGAACAAAGGAGACGGAACAATGAGTGGTGGATATGAGGGGGATATAGAAACTCGAGAGATTATTAAGGAAGTCATGAATAACTATGGTGTTGATGAGGAGACGGCTGTTAGAATTATTGCTGACCGTAATGTTTTTGCGTTGAAGAAGTTTGAGAAATGGCGAGAGAATTACTTGAAATTACGACGGAGTGATTGACTTTGCGGACAGCAGATAAATGGGATAGACAACCAGTTCGGAAACGCCGAAGCCGATTAACAAGGAGAGAATAAAGGAGAGGCACGTGGCACATTAACTTTAAACGTGTAGCTACTCATATTTGGGTAACTGTGTTGTTCGCCGGCACTTGGACGATGGGCACCCGCGTGCAGAGTCCACGAGCCAAGACAAGGTTGGGGAATCGAGTTTTTAAGCAAAAGTCCGTCAACTATGAAAAGAGATGCTATTAGGTTTCGGGGTTTCCGTAGGCTGCAGAATGGCGACGTCGTAGCTACCAGGCAGATCGCACCTTGCAGGCGTGTGATCAGGGACGTGAATGGCGTTGTGCTCTTTGCTGAGCACTTGCTGCCTGCGAGGGTGGAACTGTGGCTCACGATGTCGGCGGTCGTGGCCTGTATGATCGTGAGACGTTTGTCTCGTTCAAGGGAGCTTTCTTTGAAAACTAGAAATTCTTACGCGGTGATTGACAATAAAGGGTAATCCGGGCTTATTGTCCTAGTTGGCAGAAGAACTTTTGAGAATTAAGGGGGGAGGGGTATGCTCTAATGGCCAAGATTTCAGTGAATAAGATGGTATTGAACCGCGTTATCCACTGTCGACGGACGTTTGACGTTGACGCTCAGATTCGTAATGCAAAGCGATTAAGGGGCTTGGGCTGTGAGAAAAAAAGAATCCTTTTTTTCAGCGGAGTATAAGGCCATTGAAACGTCTACTTGAGCGTTCTTTTGTTGCGTTCTTTTCTGGTTCTCTGAACAGCCAACTCGACCTGTCTCACTGCAGTTCCCAAGTAGTTGACTGGGTTCAGGGCTTCATCTATTTCCCTTACACTCAATTTGCCACGAGCAGTCTTGTCTTCAATGAGTATTTCCCTGAAATGACGCTTTTCAACTTCGCTTTTCAACGTCAACTTTCTAAGAAGCTCATGCGCTTCTTGGCGGTTCAAACCTTTTCTCGTCAAAGCAATCATAACAGCCTCAGACATGCCGCGACCCTGCGTCACTTCAATGTTCTTCAGCATTTGCTGTTCGTCAACGCGTATATTGGTCACTACGTTATTCATCAGGAAAAGAAGGTAGTCTGTCAGTATGCACGCCTCTGGAATCACGAATCGCTCAGTAGATGACTGCGTCAGGTCCCTTTCATGCCAAGTGACAACATCCTCCAAAGCAGGAACCACGAGACTTCTGACAATTCTGGCCAAACCGCAAGCCCTTTCGCACGTTTCAGGGTTCCTCTTGTGAGGCATCGTCGAGCTTCCAACCTGTTTTCCAGCTTCAAACGACTCGAAAAGCTCTCCGATCTCAGGCCTCTGAGACTCGCGAATATCGCTCGCAAAGTTCTCCAACGAAGAGGTAATCAATGCCAACAGGCAGACAAGCTCAGCATAGCGGTCTCTCTGAACTATCTGTGTGGAGATATCAGCCGCCTCAATGCCTAAGCGCTGCATGACAAGCTCCTGAATTCTCATAGCATTCTCACCCAATCCCGCCTGAGTGCCAACCGCACCGCTCATCTTACCCACCGTTACACGTTCCCTGCATTGCCTAAGCCTTTCAACGTGCCTAGAGACCTCACGCAGCCAAACCGCAAACTTGAACCCCAAAGTCATGGGCAAAGCGTGCTGGCCATGCGTTCTGCCAATCATTATTGTATTCTTGTATTTGATGGCCTTGTCCATCAGGACCAGTTCAAAATCGTCCAATCTCTTCTCGATCAGGTTCAGAGCATCCTTCAGTTGAAGTGCGTTCGCCGTGTCCACAATGTCGTAGCTTGTTGCTCCATAATGAACGTAAGCACCACTGGGCCCACACGCTTCTGCGCAAGCCCTGACCAAAGACGCAATATCATGTTTTATCTCGCGCTCAATCTCCTTCACACGATCCAGCTTCACATGCTTCAGTGAAGCCATTGCAATGATCTTTTCGGCATCCTTCTTCGGTATGTTCCCGACTTCGCCATGCGCCCAAGCCAAAGCAGCTTCCACATCAAGCATCCTCTGTATGCGTGCCTCTTCTTCAAAAATTCTCTTCATCTCAGCCGTACCATAACGGCCCGTGTCTATAGGCAGAATCGGCAAGCCTCCTTACCTCTCAAAGAGGAAATATCGGGACTAGAGATTAATGCTTTGCCCACTCAACGGTAGAACAGCCAGAAGACCGAAGCATTCTCCTAGTACCCTTGAATAGTGCAGTGCTTCTTCAAGTACTCTTCAAGGCGGTCTCCCAAGACCCGCTTCAGCAGTTTCATCCGAAGCGCCAAGTACTCGTCACGGAGGATGTCAAAGTGAAAACGATCCCACTTGCGCCCATTCACGAACGCAGACTTCCTGTATATGCCACTCCTCTTGAAACCACAAGATTCCAGAGCCTTGTGCGCTCGCGGGTTGTACTCCACGCTTGACGCTTCACTGCGTTCCGCATTCAACTGGTTGAAAGACATCTCCAGCAACGCCACAGTGATCTGCATGCCTAGACCCTTGCCCCAAAGCTCTTTTTTGCCAATGTATGTCCCGACCTCAGCGGTCTTGACGTTGCTCCAGTCCCATAGTTCCACGCGGGCGACCCCAATAGCCTCCTTCGAAGCGACAAGTTCAACGATGAAGTGAAGCTCTTTTTCGTTCTTGTTCCACTCCTCATACTGCGTTTCAATTTGAGCCATATTCGCAAAGTTCATCGGCCTGTTCCTCGAATACATTATCAGCTCGAAATCGTTCTCCCACTCATGCAGTATCTTCAGGTCTTCCTTCTCCATTGGTCTAAACCTTACGTCTCCAAACTCAAACATCCCATTCACCGCGCAAGCTTGTACTGTGCTTTTTGCTGTCACCATTAACCTCAACCAAGCATGAACACAATAAACTTTCGGTAAGAATTAACCAGAGAATCGAGAACAAACTACGTTTTGCACGTTTCATACATAACACCAGCTTTATCTAGCCTTCACCAAATAGCAACTTGAAACAAGGGTCAAAAACGCATGGGAGCACTAGTCGCGGCCGTGGACAAACAGGGCCAAAACGCGCCAAAAATCACAATTGTAATGCTTGAAACGTTGGCTAGCAGGCATTTTGATAGTTTCGGGATAGCATCACCGTCTGTTATCGAGATACAAAAAATCCTCCAAGACCTCAACGAACAGAAACTAGAATCACGAGTAGCAATAGGATACGGCTTCTCAAGAATCCTAAGCCAAGACAAACCACAACCACTACTGCTAAAGAGTGCGACGATGGCGTTTGAGGGAAGAATCTGGCCATCTGAGACTAGCGATTCAGACGCGGAAGCTGCAGCAAGGAAGCTACGACCAGAATATGAAAAATCAGCTGAGACAATGGTTCGAGAAACCAATGGCAGTTTTGTCTTCGTAATAGCGGAACGCGAGAGACTGATAGTCGGCAGAGACCCCATTGGAGCTAACTCGCTTTACTATGGCGAGAACACGGATCTCGCAGCTTTGGCTTCCGAACGCAAAGCCCTATGGCGAATCGGATTACGAAAGGTCGAATCCTTCCCTCCAGGATCAATTGCTGTTGTAGACAAGGAAGGATTCAAAATCAAATCCTCAAAAACGCTTGCTCTTGAGCCTCCCAGACGAATAAGCATGCAAACCGCAGCGAAGAACCTGCAGAGGCTTCTCAGGCAGTCAATCAAAGAAAGAGTTTCAGGTCTGAAGGAGATCGCAGTAGCTTTTTCAGGCGGTTTGGACAGCAGCATAGTTGCGTTCTTGGCGAAACAGTCAAGCCTAGATGTGCACTTGATTCATGTGAGTCTAGAGGATCAACCCGAAACCGAGTATGCCGTGAAGACCGCGGAAGAGCTTGGACTACCGATCCATATTTGCCTCTTCAGTGGAGAGGATTTGGAACGGATAATTCCAAGGGTACTGTGGATAATTGAAGATTCGAATCCTCTTAATCTGTCCATAGGTGCTCCGATCTTTTGGGCCGCTGAAAAGGCTGCGTCTATGAAACTTAAAGTGATGTTGGCAGGGCAAGCGGCTGATGAGTTATTTGCAGGGTATAGACGATACGTTGATGATTATCTGTCGTTTGGTGAAGAAAGAGTGAGGAAAGAGCTTTTTCATGACATAGCCAGCATTCACGAGACCAACCTTGAGAGGGACTATAAACTGTGCAATTTTCACGGAGTGGAACTGAGATTACCTTTTGCAGACTATAGAATAGCAGAGTTTGCAATGAACTTGCCTACTAGTCTAAAAATCGAGCACCGACCAAATGGGCTGCGGAAAATAGTGCTTCGAAAAGTGGCTAAAGATCTGGGTCTCCCAGAACCTGTTGTGAAGAAACCGAAAAAAGCGGTGCAATACACGACAGGCGTAGACAAAGCGCTAAAAAGATTAGCCAAGAAAAGCGGAATGACCATCAACGAGTACCTGCGCAAGATTTTTGAAGACAGCTTCAAACAGATGATGTAAGATGAGAAAAACCGCCGTAATCTTCTCGCCAATATTCTATCAACACAATCCTGGCAGAGACCATCCCGAGTCAGCACAACGAGTCCGGGTAATAGTCAACGAACTAGAGAGCAAACTATCAGCCAACAAAAAATGGGAATTCATTCGTCCACACAGGGCAAGCATAGAAGACCTTGAGTTGGCCCACGGAATAGAGTACATCAAGCTTGTTGAGGCCGTTTGCCAATCTGGCGGAGGACTATTGGACCTCCAAGATACCGTAGTCTCTCGCGAGAGCTTCGAAGTTGCTCTTCATGCTGTCGGCGGAGCACTGGATGCGGTTGATCTTGTCATGGAGCGAAGAGTTGAGAATGCTTTTGCGCTGGTTCGTCCACCAGGCCACCACGCTGGAAAGTTTCGAGCATTGGGTTTCTGCCTTTTCAACAATGTTGCCATAGCTGCTGAGCATCTTCGCAGAAAATTCAACTTGAAAAGAGTGCTAGTACTGGACGTCGACGCCCACCACGGAAACGGCACACAGGAGAAGTTCTACGAAACCAACGAAGTATTGTACATGAGCGTACATGAAGACCCAAGCAGTTTCCCAGGCACAGGTTTCATAGACGAAGTCGGAAAAGGAGAAGGCACAGGCTATAACGTGAATGTCCCCTTGCCCTTGAAGACAGGCGACACGATATACTTGAGAGCCATGAAAGAAATCGTTATGCCAATCATGCTTCAGTACAGACCTGAATTCATCTTAGTGTCTGCTGGATTTGATGCACATTACATGGATCCCGTGGGAAACCTTTCTCTATCTGCTTCGGCTTACAAACGAATCTACGATACGATTTTGCATGCAGCATCGGAGACTTGTCAAGGAAAAGTCGCGTCTGTTCTGGAGGGAGGCTACAACCTCAATTACGTTGGGAAACTGTGTTCGATGACGATTGCACACATGGCAGGAATGCCCTATTCCGTGAAGGACCGAGTTCCGCCAGTCAAAAGGAGTCTGGAATCGCAGGGTGCGAAAATAATAAAAGAAGTGAAAAGAGTTCAAAAAGAGTTTTGGAAGCTTGATTAAGAACCGTTGCCGAGAAGCAGAAGAAGCAAAGTTCTAGACTGCTACTCGATTACCTGTATTGCGCCTTCCGGGCACTGAACCTCGCAGGCTCTGCAGACCAGACATTCGTCGGGTTTTACTGGAACAGATTTCTTGTCTTTCATTTCAAAAACGCCCACTGGGCAAGTGTCCACGCATGTGCCACAGCCTGTACATTTGTTGCTGTCAACTACTATCTTCACCATTCTTTTCTCCTCTCTTGGGGAGTTTTGTTGAAAAAACATCGTGTAGAATAAAAGTATTTAGGTTCAATTATCGGGTTTCTTCACGTAGTCTCAAGAGAACTCCGTCTATCGTGGTTTCAGCGTTCTCTTTTCTGCGCTGATAGTCCGCCGAGAGTTTTCGATACGCTTCCAGCGATATTTCTCCTCGGTTATGTCTAGCTTCGACGCTTTTGACGTTGGCTTCAGCCTCGTTTATCTCGGTCTCTGCCACTTCGAGTTGGCGCATAAAATCTGAATATTGGCCGCCAGCAACTCGCATTTTCTCCTTAAACTCGCCCAAGCCCCTAGAAAGCGTGGCAAGACGCGCCTCCAGTATTCTTCTGCGTACCTTGTACCTTTGTCTTGGCATCCTCCCTTTTTGCACTCTTGCCTCCAAGGATTCCATTTCTAGCCGTATCTTCTGCTTCTCCTCGTATCCGTCGGCGAAGGACCTTAAATGCTCTGGATCAAGCTTTACGGCGCCAGTAGGCACGTAGGTGCGGGGTTGACCTTTTGGTGCTTTCCAAGCGACAGCGGCAACCACGCTTCCAACAATCGCCAGTGCCCACACCCATATAGTTGAACGGAAAGACAGCCACATAGGATTGTACTGGTATGCAATTTGAGCGCTAACATTATCCATTCCGATCACTCCCTGCTTGCTCATGGTCACTGTTTCCTGGAATACGCTTCGGGTTACGTCGGACAAATCATTATTCCTATTCTCGACGCTGATAATTTGTGCGCCTTCAGGAAAGATGAAGGAGACTGATGTTTGATCAATGTAGTAGTTCACGTTTTGGAACAAAAGGAGGCTCAGAGAATACTTGTTTGAACCTTCTCGCAAGAGAAACTCGCTGGGCAAACCATATCTTACAGTGAATCTTGTTGATTGCCCCTTCGCTATGGACAAAGTGAAATTTACGTGGTAACGGTTCAAATTGGCGTCAATTTGTGTCGGGTCACTCATTTTTCTGCTAAACTGGTCCACAACGACCGCGTCAGAAGCATTGAAGGGCAGAGCTATCTCAAAGAAACTCACCGTCTTACTAACTGTATTTGTCACTTCATAAGTGTCGGCTCCTTCGATTTCTCCGAATTCATTCGTTCTTATCTCACGACTTAGACCGGAAACATCTACTATCTGTATTTCATCAGCACTCAGAGTGAAGCCCAAGCTAGCGGGCGCGTAAGTGAATGCTGGCAGTTGTTCTTGACTGTATGAGAAACCAGGCACAGTTCCGCCACTGAATACTGCTTCCTGCGGCAAAACGATTGAAACGTTACAAACCGTGACAGGTTGGGTGAAAATTGGATAGGCTGGAAAATCCAGTACAAAGCGACTTGAATCGGAATCATCCTGTATCAGAAGACTACTTGACAGCACGAAGTAAACTGAGAAAGTTTTTACAGGCATGCCATTTGGGATTTGGATCTTGGCGTCATAGAACCCCAGGCGATCCTCTGGCACGTTCAGAGTGGTTGGCAGATTGGTTGATCCGCTGTAAGCAGTGCATCTTAGAATGTTTGAACCATACTTCTGTGGAAAGCCCATGATAAAATCGTTGGGCGCTGAACCAGTTACATTCAGTGTAATCGTGTCATTAACAAGAATATAACCATTATACATCACGCTTATCGTGTGATCAACATGATCTATGGTGTAGTTCCCTTCCGCTTTTGCACTCATGATGATGGGCGAGATTAGGAAAAGAAGTGCCAAGATGGCGAACATTGAGACTGGTTTTTTCAAGCGTCTTCCTCCGTATTGATCTGGCTTTTAAGCTTCTTATTTATTGATAAGCCCATTTATTTACTTTTAGAATTACACTCCCTCAGTCACGTATATACTTAACCGTTCGCGTTGGCCCCATGATGGCAAAAAAGAAGCATTATCCACCGGGGGGAGGCATCGGCATGTATTCTATTGTCAATGTGAAGACGCATTGCTACGTTTCCCCGTGCCTAAGATAGTAATCATTCTCTTTCTTAGACCCAAAACTGCGTAATCCCTTTTCCTTCAGTTGTTCCATGAGCTCAGCAGCGTATTGCTTTTCTATTTCTCCTCTTCTTTCTAGGTAAGTGATTATTTCTTCTGCCTGCTCCTGCGTGTCGCATCTTCGTATGAAGTCTATCGTATCAGGCATATAGTGAGAAAAGCCTTTTGAAACTGCCTTCTCACCCATTGGAGTCTCTGTTCGAACAGAGTTCACGCCTACCCTGTTTTCGTCGCCTTCCAGTTCCTTGGTCAAGTTCGGAAACACGCGCCGCACCGCTTCCTTGTCAAGTCCCATGAACATGCGCCTTTAGCTGCCGTTTCATCTGCATTTACCTAAAGAAAATCGGCGTATTTAAGAAATCTGATGGGTCCACAGTCGCGCCTATTGTTTTCGATGGAGTCAGCAAAAGGCTTTATGCCCTCACTTGAGATTATGAAGGAAAAAAGTCACTAATGCTCTGAGGGAGAATTTCAAAAAGGAGTGAACCGTTGCGTCGGATTGTTCTCAAGTATTCTCCTTAACTCCGCCACGCGGAGACCGACAACTTCATCCCCGTATATCTCGCATCGCTCTCTGCGATACATTTCCTCTTGGGTGCAAACTTTTATTTCCATTTTTTCTCTGGTTGGGGACTCTGCATATATGTGGAAAGAGCCGCGTCTTTTCCCCTTTTTCGTCACGGCAACATTTTCAGTCTGCAGCATTCGGATACCTTCTTCTTTCAAAGCCTTTATGATGTCTTCTGGAGCATCATGATAGACGACGATGTCTATGTCACTATCGTAATGTATTGTTCCTCGCCAAACGCTTCCGATCAGAAGAGGCTGGTAAGCTTCGAGGATTTGCATAAGTGTCAGTGCCTCCTTACGCATCTGAACTAGCCGTTCCAGTCTTCTTGAGCCTTCTTTCTCGTCGGCTATCCCGTCAAGTTCAATTGCCACTTCAAGGTTTGTGGGAAGAAAATGAGAACCTATTGCTTTCGCGGCTTTCAGTTTTGCTTGTTTATATTCTTTTTCGACGCCAGAGTAAATAAGAGTGGCAGCTTCTCTGGCAAGCCTCATTCTCAGATGTGCAGGGTTGCGGTTCAATGATTCACCAATGATCTCTGGAGTAATCAACGTTTGATTGTTTTCTCATACACTTCTAGTGTTCTTTCAGCCACTTTGTCCCATGTAAACTCGTTCAGTACCCTCTTCCTGCCGTTTTCACCAAGCCATTTTCTTCTTTCAGGAGTTTCTAGAGCGCTCGTTATGCCCCAAGCTATGTCTGAAGGGTCGTTTGGGTTCACGTGGTAACCGCATTGTTCCTCGCCGCAGCAAACGACTATTTCACGCATTCCGCTAACGCCCGTTGCGCCGACTACAACAGGGCGCCCCAAGCTCATTGCCTCCAGTACTACGATCCCGAAAGGTTCATAGAGGCTGGGGAAAACTGCCACATCGCATGCAGCATAGTGGAGAATGCGTTCTTGTTCTGAGATGAAGTCGAAGCGGAATTTGACGTAGTTGTCCATTTTCGTCATCTTGACCAAGTTGGCTAGATATTCTTGTAGGTCGCCTAGACCCACGATGACCAGTTTCACCTTAGGTATCTTCTGCAGAATGTGCGGCATGGCCATTATGAGTTTGTCAACGCCTTTGACCCCCACGAGTCTGCCGAGGAAAAGAATCATCAGTTCATCATCCTTGATGCCATACAAAGCCCTAATTTTCTTGATCTGTTCAGCGTCAACCGCTTCGGGGTTGTATTTCTGCGGATCCACGCCGTTGTAGCATACCTGGATTTTGTCTTTGGGAAAACCGAGTTTAACCAGCTCGTCCTTCATTGCGTAAGAGACTGTTACGATCACATCCGCTGCCATGCCGCAGTGAAGCTCGATGTTGCTCACTACTTCCGATCCATTTCCGAGGGTTCTTCCTTTTTCAGTTGAGTGAACGTGAAAAGCAAAGGGCAGCCCAACTTCCTTTTTCACGGTCATTCCGCCGATCGCTGAAAGCCAGTCGTGTGCCACTACGATGTCATATTTTATGCCTTCTTTCCTGATGAGTTCGTTGACAAGTTTTGAAGCACTCAGGTAATTGTATACGAGGATTTTGGAGAACAAGTGAGCGCCTCTGCCCCATTTCTTGATGTCTTCGGCGACGACGTCTGGAAGCGAGTCAGAAATGTCAATATGCTGTGGACGGTGTATTTCTATGCCTCGCCAGATCTCCCTTGTAGGGAGGCTTCCTGCATCATCATTCATCGTGAAGACTGTAATGTCGTTGTCCATCAAGACAAACTTGCGTGTGATCTCAGCTGCATATGTTCCTAGACCACCCACGATTTTTGGCGGATACTCGTAAACTAGTACGGCCATCTTCAAGATTTTCACCGTTTATGCTTAGGTAACTCCTATTCCTAATCAATGCATCACTTATTTACTTTCTGATTGAGTGTTCTAGCTTGTCGCAGTGACAAGCCAACGATTTCTGAGGCTTCCGTCAACTACTCGTTCTCGAAGAGACAGTCTCACGTTGCCAAAATCTCGGAAAAGTTGCTTTAGTTCTTGTTCGTCGGCATAATGATGGATTATCCCTCTTTCATGGCCTTCATGTTCCATGAAAGTGCCCTCTTCGACTCTGATGCCTTTTCCATAGCTATACGTGTTTTTCGACAAGAAATCTATCAATAAGGCTCCGTTTCCTTTCATGACTCTGCGAATTTCACGCAGCGTTTCTTGAATGCTCTTGAGCCTTTGGTGGTAGATGGCACGCGTGCAAACTAGAATGTCAAAACAACCCCCTGCATAAGGCAGATGGTTCATGTCACATTTGACGAGGTTAGCTCTGAGATTTCGTTTTTGAAGGCCTTCTTTCGTCATTTTCAGACCAGTCACCCAAACGTCAGCGCCCGTAACATCAAATCCCTGTTCAGCCAAGCATATGACGTGGCGACCTGCGCCACAAGCCAAGTCTAGCGCGGCTTTTCCCTCCGGTAGCGATTTCGTAAGACTGATGACTGAGTCATCTGGTTCTTCGAAACTGTATGCTTTTTCAGGCAAAATGTGGTTCCACTCTGTCAATTCACTCGCACCCTTTCGCAAATACTGATTTCGCTCGGAGAGCGTATCACGCCTGAGACTTCACATGAGGTCTAGGTAACTTGCCGATGCTTGCATGTTATTCTTTGGAGGCCTTTCGGCTTACTATGCCTATCGGTGAGTGGAAAAAATGAAAAAGCTATTAAGAACATGCTGCAGATTAGAGAAAGTGCAATGCCATGAGTACGTCACCGGTTAAACGACTGATTCTTGAGACCATGTGGGTCCTCGACAAACCAGCCAAAGCCACGGAGATAGCGAAGGACACAGGCGTCAATTTTCCTTCAGTAATGATGCATATTCTGGGACTCGCCAAGTCTGGGCACGTTGAAGTGCCGGACAAAGGCCTCTATGTGATAACTGAAAAAGGCAAGAAAATGCTGGGTCTGCCTGGCGTCAACAAGGAGAAGGCATCAGAGATTTTGGCCTACTTGCCCCTGGAAAAATCATTCCACTTCTATGTTGATTACGGAAAACCCTTGGGTGTTAATGCGGCGAGCCTTCAGGATTTTTGCGAGAAAATTACTAGTGTTGACTTGAGTTCGGTAGAATTCCATTCTAGCCGCGGGGATTTCGAGGCTTGGTTCATGGGGTTGGGTGATGTTGAGCTGGCGCGGAAGGCGCTGCTTATCAGAGAGCAGAAGATGGTTGGGGAGAGCTTGCGCAGAAAGCTCCATGATGCTGTTGGAAGTCGATTCGAGGAGCTTAGCAAGATAAGGAAGCAGACAGATAGCAGCGTGTAAGCGTTCTGGTTCTGGGTTGGTTTGAACCGTTCCTTCAGTCTACTCAGGAATTGATGTGAGGTAGTCCATTTCTTCTGGACCCAGACGGGTTGCTTCGAATGTTTCCACGCTTCTGAGCATCGAGCCGATCTCGGCGGCTTCTTTTTCTAGCTAGGTCAAAGGCTGGTCATTGACCGTGCAGCACGCCGTGAAGTGGGAGAGGCAAAAGAATCATTAAAGAAGAAAGCATCTATGCATTAACCGGGGCGCGTTTGTGGGCGAACTGAGAGCCATATCAGCGAAAATTCCAGAAGAAGTCTACAAGGAAATGCTCTTGCGTGTTCCAGAAGGAGGTAGAAGCGATTTTGTTCGAGACGCCATATTGGAGAAACTCCAGAAAACGCCCAAACCCGACAAGATTCTGGAAATAGAACAGAGATTGAACCAAATGTGGAAGGAGTTTTCAGAGATAAAGAAGTATCTTTCAGACCTAGAACTGCTCACATATGACCGAGGAAAAGTAAACCCTCACACGTTTTGCGTGGATGAATTAGATCATAAGCTCGTTGATTTTCTCACACATTACAGGGGCGCAACGACACCTGAACTGGCAGAATATCTCAAAACGAACAGGTGGATGGTTCTCAACAGACTGAGACGAATACAGAAGGCCTCTAGAAAACAGCTTGGCAAATCCGTTATTGATTATTATGCGGGAGAAAGATCGGGCAAGAAGAAAGCTTGGTGGGTAAACGCAGAACTAGTTGAAACACCGACTTGATCCAGAGGGATAGTTTTCATTGGACACAAGCATTGAAACGTGATGCGTTAATGATTAATCTTGGTTGCGATTAACTCTACTTGCGTGGGGCCCGTTGCCCAGTACGGATTAAGGCGCCGAATCCAGAAACGGATGCGCAAGCCTCCGGGCAAAGCTGGAAGAAAGCCGGAGAACCGGGGTTCAAATCCCCGCGGGCCCGCCAAAAACCGTTAGCCTAGTTTCTTGTGGGTTTTCTGCCGTAGAGAACCGGGCCACTGGGTTCCCCTCTACAATGGATTTCTATGCGTAGGTCAGCTATTCGAGCTTGTCCAGAATTTCCTCTTCTATCGTGTCTTCGCCTATTTTGAAAGTTTCAGGTTCGTCCTTTTTCAGTATGGCTTTCAATGACGCGGCATCAAGTTCGCGCACGAGCGTGAGGATTTCCTTTTTGGCAGACCGCAAATGCTGTTCCAGTGTCTTCTTGTTATTGTATACGGTTCTGGCGAGTTGGCAGATTTGCTCCATCTTTACGTGCCATTCGATTTTCTTGGTTTTTCTGTTTATGTCAAAGGTTATCGGTCCAGCGACGCATGTTTCCGGCTTCACAGAGTGGATCAGGCATTTTCGCGTCTTCATGTCGTGAAATATGCAGTAGCCTTTCAGATTCTCTCTTGGAAAAACGTATTCTGTTTCAGAAAAGGCGTTAACGGGCTGAGAACCTCTATTTCTCAAATACTCTTCGATTGTTTTTCTCCGTTGTTGGGTTATCGGTGGGCGCGTTCCTAAACAGCAGCCAAAAATGGTTTTGCATCGGCTACAAACATCAAAGAAGTTGTCTTCTCTTTTGCTTTCTGCTTTGCGTGGCATGAGAAAGGCTCCTCAGCATTTCCTAGAAGTATGGTTCATTATCCATGAGGCTTTTTATAAGTTTTGAGTAAACGCTAATGATTGCTTCTGTAATGTCGTTTTTTTGAATTTTGTTTTTCACCCTTCGGCGTATGATCTCCGACAAGTTTCCCTGCCTTATTCTCTTCTGGATTATTGGAAGGTACTGCTTTTCTTCTTCGGTTGCGTTCTTCCATGCAAGATTCAGAAAGCGCTCGCAGACTTGTCGCGCCCTTTGGCCATACGGATGTTGCACTTGCGCCTCCAAACCGCGTGCAACCGTCGCATCATAACTTCTGACTAGCGTTTCGTGGGGCAGTAACTTCGGGTGCTCTTCCGTTAACCCTCTTAAGAGTGCTCTTATGAAGCAGCTCAAGGCCACATCTGATTTGATGCATTCTTGTTCATCCATCACTCTTATTTCAACAGCTTTCCTATCAAATCGGACAATGACCCCTCGACTGTTAACCCACTCTCTACCCAGTATGAGTTTGCTTGCTCCAGCAGCCGCTAGGTCTGACGAATACTGTCCAATAATCTGTTTCTCATAGTCTGCGAATGATCGCGTATATTCAGGAACGACGTCGCCGGTTACGGAAGGAATCTCCGCCTGATTCTGTTTATAGAATCTTAACCTGTTGTCGACGCATTCGCCAAGTTTGCCTTCATAGACGGGTGAGGATGCAGTTATGGCGGGCAGGAATGCGCAAACTTCTGCGAGTAGATTGTGAAGTGGAACGCAGCTTTTCTCGTTTGCATAGGGCATGTTCAGTTGGAAGCTTTGGATGTTGAGCCACCCCTGTTGTTTGAGATTGAATATCTTGCCGTAGGCATCGTAGATTTGGCGGTGACGGTGTGGCCATATGCTGGTTTCTTCAAGCTTCAGAAGGGGGTGCATGCCTGTTCCAAGAAGACTGGCGCGGCACTTTCGCTGTAAGAAATCATTTATTGTTAGAACTGCTTCTTGCATGGTCTCTTCGAAATCTATAGGAGATACGAATGGAGTGTTGGGTTTGATTTCCATTACGTGCATTTGAAGCTCTTTCCCAAAAGTGAAGCGTGGCATTTGAACGGAGTTTACGACGCGGCCGTGATATTCCTTCATTATCTTGTCCACGATGGGCAATGCTTTGAGCTGATCATTTACCACTGAAAACTCGTGTTCTGGACCCAGCACTTCTAGGGTTTTGTACGTTAAGGTTCTCCTTCGTCAATGCTGTGTCTGAAAATCGGATATAAACGTGCAGTTAGTTTTAAATACGTCTGTCATAATACCGTGAATCCAATCATCTGGTGTCACATGGGTGCTGGTCGTCTCAAACATCGACCTAAGAACAACAACTCCTTCAATGAAACCATCGGCATTCTTCAAATCCTCGATTAAGGATTTTACTCTTAACCTGAATAGTGACTACAGGTATCTCAAGACTGGATACTATGTGTCCATGCACGCCGAGGTTCTGGGAAACACTGTAATTCCCACGAGCAGAAGCATAATCGACGTGAACAGGACCCCCATATTACTGCTTGAGGCTACGAAAGCCAACATCCCCACTAATGAATATCTCGTAACCAGCTCAGTGAAGCAGATAATGTCGGAAATAGGCTTTCCAATCGTCATTTTCGCTGTTAACCCTTTCTCCTTTGATGGTTACAAAACTGCCAACAACAAGAGCGCGTTGTATAGAGCCGTCAAGAGTCTAGGGATGAACTACAAGTTCGCAGTGTGCGCACAACCTTTGAGAGGCAAAATGATTTCTTTCAAATCCATATTTGGCAAGTGCCAGCAGGGTGAGCGGCTAGGCGAAATCGCGAGAAAGGTCTACGAGGTTTTCAGGGTTCCAATCTGCAAGCTGCATGTCCAACTCATTGAAGAAAAGGCTTATCTGTGCGGTCTTCAACCTCTGAAAAAAGATGAACTCTTGCCAGCTGATTTGCAGTTGATTTCCGACGAAGTTGCTTGCCTGTCTTTGAAGGGTGACCACTTGGTTGGCTAACATAGCCTGCTTCGTTGAGAAGTACAATTTTACGGATTCAAGAGAGGATGATGCGCTCCAGACTTTTAAGCGTACAGCAGAGAGAATGGGCCACAAGTTCGATTTCATGTTCAGGGAGAGCATTTCGGAAATCCCGAAGTACGACGCAGTTTTCATCAGGGCCACAACTGATCCTCTTTACACCGCGTACGTGGTTTCCAGAACCGCGTCTGAACTAGGATTGAAAGTCGTTGATGACCCTGAATCAATACAGATATGCGGAAACAAGATCCACCAGTACTCACTTTTCAGAAAACACAATTTGTCTCACATACCAACAGTCTTCATAAACAAGGACGATTTCCACCACAAACAACTCTTAGAGATTTTCAAGGAGTTTGGGAAACCAGTCGTTGTTAAAGCACCGTACACTAGCTTTTCACGTTACGTTGAGAAAGTTGCTTGCGAAACAAGCTTCAGGGAAGTTGCCAAGAGATACTTCAGGAAGTCAGATGTCTTGGCTGTGCAGAAATTTGTGCCGACAGCGTTTGACTGGAGGGTTGGTGTTCTGGATGACAAGGTTCTCTACGTGTGCAAGTACATGATCCCGAAGGGCAGATGGAAGCATGGAGCCAAGCTTCGGGGTAAGCCAACATTCATTTGGGGCAGAACGGTGTCGCTTAAGGTAGAAAACGCGCCCACGAAGTTAAAAGATCTAGCTTTGAACGCTTGCAAAGTGATTGGCCATGGACTTTATGGGGTTGACATCAAGCAAGTCGGTGACAGCTATGTTCTGGTGGAAGTGAACGACAACCCAAGCATATATGCGGGCTATGAAGACTTGAGAAGCAAGGACTTGTATGGGAAAATCATAGCTTTCTTGGTCGACTAACGCCGTGCTAAGCCGCCTCTTATGTTTACACACGCTGTTCAGCACGAGGTTTCGCTGGCGTGCGAAACGCGAGTTCTGATTATTCAAAGCTATTCTATTGGCTGAAATTTTCGCCAATACAGACCTACCCCCTTCCCCTACCCTTCTTCGAAGAGAACCAGTCTGGAAATTGCTTTTTGTTTCAGCTTGGTGCCGTTGAGGGTGCTTGAGATTGTCGGCTTTCTGCAAAATGGGAGCGAAGTCTTATATCGCTTGTTTTATCGTCTCCTCAAAGTGAAGCTGATGGGGTTAATTGACGTTCTCAAGCGGGAGTTCTCGTTTATCACGGGAAACTACCGTATTCTGATAGTCAGCTGGGTTCTAATGGACATTGCGATGGAGATGCCTGTGCCGTATTATCAGCAGTACGTTCAGGCACTGGGTGGGACAGGCTTAGGACTGGGCATAATCGGTTTTGCCAACTTCCTAGCGATGGCATTGGTGGCCCTTCCTGGCGGTTTCTTAGCGGACAAGTACGGACGACGTTGGCTTATCGCAACTATGACGTTTGGATTGGCTTTTTCGTATATCCTATTCGCGCTTGCACCTACGTGGCACTTTATTTTGATTGGGACTATTGCGCAAAGTCTATGTTTGATCTATCAGCCAGCACTTTTCGCGATGGTTCAAGATTCACTTCCAGCCGAACGTAGGGGGGTGGGTTCTTCATTGATACAGATGATTCATGGTACATTCAACACGCCGGGTCCAGTAGTGGGTGGGCTTTTGATTCTGCTGTTTGGACTGATTTCGGGAATGAGAGTTGTCTACTTGATCACGATGGTGATGTTCACTGCCGCGGCCGTTTGGCGGCTTAAGCTCAAAGAGACAACGACAACTGGAGAGCCTATGCGCTTTCGATATTTTATTTCGTCTTATCCACAGGCCGTTAGGGAAAGCCTCAGCGTCTGGAAAGTTGTGCCCCGATCGATGCTCTGGTTATTTATTGTTCAGACCATGGTGATGTTCGCAAATGCGCTTGCCAACGTGATCAATGCAATATACGCAAGAGACCAGCTTCACATACCGCAGGATCAATGGTTTCTCGTCTACATACCGATGTTGATCACGATGGTCATAGCTTCTTTTCCGATTGGAAAGATGGTTGACAGGATTGGAGTGAAGCTTCCAATGACCATCGGACCGTTTGTGCTGGCAAGTGCTCTGTTGCTTTTCATTAACGGCAACCTCTTTACAATAATGGTTTCGATGTGTTTGCTAGGATTGTTCACCCTATTTGTTATGTCTTCGGCAATGTCGCTTTCAGCTGCTTTGGTGGAACCGGAGAACAGGGGCAAGGTAAGAGGTTGCCTCAACTTTGCTGGGTACCTTTTCACGGGGTTAGGCATGCTGTTGGGCAACTTTCTATATGACTTTGTTCCTCAACTGCCCTTCTATCTGACCATTGGATTGACTGTGCCCATGATTCTGATAATCGTGTTCCGCATAAACGAACCGAAGAGGCAACAATCCACGATTTGAGTTCTTGGCTTCAGGTTTTCTTCGAAAGGGTTTATTTTGTGAACAATCGTTTTATTAAAGCAAGTTTGAGTTGGTCTTAGGGAGTGAGATTATGGTTCATATCGCGGTAGCTGGGACGGGTCGTGTTGGCGGCGAAGTTGCCTTCACGTTGATCTTTGAGCGTTATGTGGATGAGTTGTCTCTTGTCGATGTAGCTCCGAGGGTTGCTGAGATGATGAAGGAGGAAATGCATCATGCGATCGCTAACCATGGTTTCAGCATCAAAATAAATGCTTACGATGACGGCAAGCAGGTTAGGAACGCGGATCTGATTGTCATAGCCGCTGGTTTTCCAAGAACCCCTGAGATGAGTAGAAGGGATCTTGCCAAGAGAAACTCTGCTGTCGTGAGAGAAATCGTTGAAAGAACGTTGGATAACAATCCGCACGCTTGGTATTTCGTGATAACGAATCCTGTGGACGCTATGGCCACGCTGGCTAACAGGACAGCGCAGGGCAAGAGGCATGTCATAGGAACAGGTACAAGCCTTGAAAGCTCACGGTTCAAAACCATCCTGAGCAGAAGACTGGATGTTCCTATCGGCTTGGTCGAAGCCTACGTGGGTGGTGAGCATGGTGAAGCTGCTGTTCCTCTCTGGAGCACGGTGAAGATTGACGGGTTGCCACTTGATGAATACCTTGCTATAGAAAGGAAGCAGCTGGACAAGGCGGAATGTGAAAACTATGTTAAAGAAGTTAGCAGGGAGATCATTCAGTTTCTCGGCGGAACTAGGTATGGACCAGCTGGCTCGTTCATAGAGATAATTCGTGGAATAATGTTGAACACAGGCAGAGTGTTAAGCTACTCGCAACCGAGGAAGTTTGAGAGCACTCCTGAACCTGTTTATGTGACTGTGCCAGCGAGAATTGCTAGGTCGCTTGGTCCTGACATTTGGGATTCGTTGACTGAAGTGGAGAAGAAGGCCATCGAAGATGCGGCGGGAGCCATTTACAAAACCTATTCAGAAAGCAAATGAGGAGCAAGCTAGATGCTGAAGGACGCTGTTGTGGATTACGATTTTTCTAAGAGCTTGTCGGTTGATGAGCTTGTGGTGCAGATGGAGAAGGCATGGGGTTTCACGGCTGGAAAACTCGCTGTGGCCGTAAGGATAATAGAGCGGATGAGTGAAGCGAGTGGCTGTGTGAAGTTCCTCTCGTTTACGGGTAATCTTGTAGCAACGGGGACCAGAGGTGCTTTGAAAGAACTGGTGAGACGGAAGCTTGTTGATGTTGTAATCACGACTTGCGGAACACTGGATCATGACATTGCTCGAAGCTGGAAGAAATACTATAGGGGCTCATTCGTGATGAATGATGCTGAGCTTCATCAGAAGAACGTGAACCGGTTGGGCAACGTGCTGGTTCCAAATGATAGTTATGGTTTGATAATTGAACAGAAGATGCAGGAGCTTCTGAAGAGTCTTTGGGCAGAGGGTGTCAAAGAGGTTTCAAGCAGTCAACTGTGCAGGGAAATCGGGAAGCGCATCTGCAACGAAAGCTCGATTCTTTACTGGGCAGCCAAGAATAGCATACCTGTTTACGTGCCGGGCATTACTGACGGGGCAGTTGGCTATCAAACATGGTTTTTCTCACAGGATCACGACTTCAAGCTTAACCTGCTCAGAGATTCGGGAGAACTGAGCGGAATCGTATTTGCAGCCAAGAAGACAGGTGCGTTGATCGTTGGCGGTGGGATTTCCAAGCATCATACTATATGGTGGAACCAATTCAAGAACGGCCTTGATTATGTGGTGTACATTAGCACGGCAGATGAGTGGGACGGCAGCCTTTCCGGAGCGAGGCCGAGAGAAGCGGTGTCGTGGGGAAAGATAAACGAGAAAGCAAAACGCATAATGGTCGAGGGCGACGCGTCCGTCATTTTGCCAATAATTGTCGGCGCCCTAACGAGTAGAATAAGAAAAGCTTAGGTTACGCCTTTAAACAGCCAAGACAGATCTGGCGCTTCCCTCTTGAAATCGACTCTTTCATTGAGAGCGTGCGATATCAGAGGTAAGGCGATTGTCGCGTCGCAGTAGCATACGGCTCTTTTGCCTTCTATGTCGATTTTTCCCCAGCTAATGGCTTCTTCCAACGTGCAGCCTGACAGGCCGCCCCATTGAGGCGAATCAGTGGTTATCTGAATCGCGTATCGATGCGGGTAGTAATACTCCTTCAAGCCTTTCCGAAGGTGGCCTCTTCTGCCTTTCACGCCTTCGTCTTTGGTTCTTGGCGAGACAGATATCGCGAGGAGTTGTGTGAAGTCTTTGGGTACGCCTCCGCCTATGTAGATAACGCCGACTTCTTTGGTTTTCTCGCCGATGCCGACGAACTGGTCAAACTCCCTTACGCTATCCAAGATTATTGGGTGGCCTTGGTTCTTGGCCATTAGAAATGTTTCGCCGTAGGCGCTGTCAGCCATGGCTGGGCTGAAAACTGGCACGCCGTGTGCGGCTGCTGTAGCCACTATGGCTGGGATTTTCTTCTTGATCAGCCATCTTCCGAATAGGTGGAGTAGCTCCGAGGAAGTGTACGGGTGGCTCTTTTTTGTCGTCATTAGGAAGTCTGTGATGAGCAGTTCCATTTCTCGGTAGTCGGTTTCTTTTCCATAGACGTCGTAGTACCGGTTTACATCTGATTCTAAGAGTTCTTGGTCATTGACTTGGTGCGCACCTTGCCAATAACCGAAGCCCATGGCGTCGACAAGGTCTTCTGAAACGTTTGCACCCGTGGAAACGAGCACATCTATGTAACGGTTTTCGATGAGCCAGTTTATTATTTTCCATTGCCCAGCCGTGCTCATTGACCCTGAAAAGCCCATGATTATTGTTAGGTCCTTCTCTTTCAGCATGGCTTCCCAGACTTCAACAGCTTGACCGAGTTGTTTGCCTTGGTAGGCTGTTTGGCTCATTTCAGCCAAAAGTTTGGAAATGCTCTTCTCTTTGACTTCAATCGCGGGGAGTTTTTTCTTGAAGTATTTTTCCGGCATAGCGTGCACCTCGTTGTAAATCACATGGCGTGTATATGAAATTTGTTATTTCACGAAACCGATTAAGCCGTGAAACAGAACCTGTATTTTTGGGAGTTCGCGAGAACATGTAAACTCGTAGGTTTACGGCAGCGTGATGTATAGTTACATTTTGTCTGGGGCTAGGACTCCGATTAGGCTAAGCGCGTTGCGCAATGTTATTCTTACAGCGTTTACGAGTGCAAGTCTGGCGTCGCTTAGTTCTGGCGGTTCGGCTTTTAACACGGGTAAGGCATTGTAGAACGTGTTGAACTTGTCAGCTAGCGAGTTAGCATAGTCTGCAATCAAGTAGGGTTTCAGATATTCCGATGCTTCTGTGAACACGTCTGGAAAACTAGCTAACGTCAAGACTATTTCTTTTTCCAGTTTGTCTGCCAGCAGCGCGTACGTCGGTTTTCTAGGTTTATTGTCGGCTTTGCGCAGTATGCTGCAGGCTCTTGCATGTGTGTACTGGATGTAGGGTGCGCTGTTTTTCTCGAAGTTGAGGACTCTGTCCCAAGTGAACACTACTGGTTTCGAGGTATCCACTTCTACAAGCGCGTATCGCACGGCGCCGATGCCGACGAAGTTTGCAATAGTCTGTTTTTCTGTTTCTGATAGTTGTGGGGAGCGCTTCGAAACTTCTTCGTAGGCTCGTTTGACTGCTTCGTCCATGACTTCGTCGAACGTGATGTAGTGCCCCCTGCGGCTGCTCATCTTGTAGCCTGGGAGTGACACGAGGTTGTATGCGAAGTGAATGAGGTTGCCAGCGTATTCATCGTATCCCAGTGCATACAGGGCTATCTTCAGCTGCAACTGTGCTAGGCTTTGCTCCATGCCAATAACGTTGATGACTTTTTCTGCTTTTTCGAACTTCCACAGCGTGTAAGCCACGTCACGTGTCGTGTATAGTGTTGTTCCGTCGGAACGTGCAAGTGTCAGGGATGGAATTTCATGTTCCTGTCTCAGCCCAAGCTTGGGTTTGAGACCGAGCTTTTCTGCCACTTTTTCAGCGTTAAATTCCAGTACGCCGTTTTCGGCGAAGACGAATTGGGATTTCTTCAGTTTTTGCAGTACTTTGGCTACGTGGCCGCCTGAGACGAAGTCGCTTTCCCAGTCCCATGAGTCGTAGGCGACGCCTATCCTGGTCAGGGTTTGCTTGAAGCCTTCGAAGCATAGTTCACTGACTTCTCTTACGAGTTTCTTTGCTTTCGGGTCTCCTTCCTCGTAGGCCTTGTTTAGCCTGTTGATCGTGTTTTCTGGGTCTTTGTCTTCGTTAGTTTTCTTCAGAAGTGTTTCGAAAAGTTGTGGGTATTTGCCTTCCAGTTCGGCGGATATTGCTACCCATTCATCTAGTTCTCTGTTTATTTTGTTGATCTCGTCTTCTGCCTGGACCGTTTTGGCTCGTTCGAGTTCATGTTTCAGTCGGTTGATTTCGATTATGCAGCTTGTGATTGTGTAGATTTTGCCTATGAAGTGGTCTGGTTTGCTGTCTGGTTTGGGCTTGCCTAGTTTGTCGTAGCCGTAGGCTATTACTGAGGTTTGGCGGCCTACGTCGTCGACGTAGTAATGTCTGTAGACGGTGTGACCCCTGGTTTTGAGCATTCTGGCGATGGTGTCGCCTAGCATTGGGTTTCGGGCTTGTCCGATGTGTATTGGGTGGAGCGGGTTTACGCTTGTGTGTTCTACGATGATCCTTGAGGGCTTGTCTGCTTTGGAGAAGCCGTATTCAGTGTCAAGCCTTTCGGCTGATTCAAGGGTTGACGCAGCGAGTTTTGAGAAGTCTGCGTGAAAATTTATGTACCCTGCTCCCGCCGCCTCGACGTGGTCTATGAGACTTGTTTTTGGTTTTCCGATTGCTTTAATTACGAGTTTTACAAGTTCAAGAGGTTTCTTGTGCTCTTGTTTTGCTAATTCAAAACATATCGAGGAGGCCAGTTGACCGTACTCTGGATTTGATGGCTTCTCGAAAGCCAAGCTGGCAGTCGAGGCTTCTGGCAGAGTCTTCTTTAAGGCCTTTGCCAAGATTTTTTCGCATTCTTGGCGAAATTCGGCGAACGGGTTTGCTGATACCATCGCGTTTTTTGCCCTCAAGTGTCGTGGCGGTTTTCTGAGTGTAAGAGGGTTGAGGTTATATTTTAATTTGAAAACTCATACGTTATCCAGTGCGGATGCTTGAAGATTATGAAGACGAAGATTGTCTTCTCAGAGAAATGCTTGGGCTACGGGCAGTATCACATTGAGGGCCCTGCGAGGGTCAAGAAGGCGGCTGAGGTGTTGAGAGGGTTTGGTTACGATTTCGTGGAGCCTGAGCCTGCTTCTGAGGATGACCTGTTGAAGGCGCATGATGTTGAGTATGTTTGGAATTTGAAGAAGAGCTTGGTTGAGGACCCTGACACGCCTGCTTACGATAATATTTACGAGTTTGCGAGGCTCGCGGCTGGCGGCGCGATTTTGGCGGCTGATGTTGGTGGGTTCTCGATTATGAGACCGCCTGGGCATCATTGTGGAAGAAGTGGCGCGGCGCTTGGGGCTTATACTCGTGGCTTCTGTTACCTGAACAATATTGCTGTGGCTGTCAAGCATTTGGGGAAGCCTACTTTGATTTTGGACATTGACGGGCATCACGGTAATGGGACGCAGGAGATTTTTCAGGGAGACAGCAAGGTGACGTACTTGTCTTTGCATAGGCATCCGCATTATCCTGGCACGGGCAATGATTCGCGGGGTAATGTTTTGAATTTTCCTTTGTGGGCAGACTGTGGGGATAAGGCGTATTTGGAAACGTTGGATGCTGCTTTGAACCAAGTTAGCAAGGGCAAGTTTGAAGCGGTCGCGGTGTCGGCTGGCTTCGACACGCATGCGGGGGATTTGGCCTCGCTTGGGTTGACGGAGAAAGGTTACACAGAGATTGGGAAAAGGATTGCTGAACTGAGAAGACCTGCGTTCTTCGTGTTGGAAGGTGGCTATAACGGCGAGTGTATTGGAAGGGACATTCACCATTTGCTGCAAGCTCTTGAAAGCGTCTCGATCTAGCTTTTAGCGATATTTGTTCTCGCGGCATCCTTAAATAGTAGAGGCATCTGTTTTACAGATGAATAAGTTGCCCAAGGGAAACAAAATGTCTTTGGAACAGAAGGCGCAAATCCTCGAAGCTGCCACGTTGGCACCATGCGGTGTCAGAGACGTAGTTGAAACGTTAACGTGTAAAACAGCAAGGGTTGTTTCTTTGTTAAAGGAAATGAAGGAAGAGGAATTGATCGAGTTAAAGGATGCTGCACCTTCGAAGCGTGGCAGACCCAAGAAGATTATAACGAGCACGCCGCTTGGTTTTGAGCTTCTCGAAGCTTATAAGCGAATGAAGATGAAGCCACTTAGGGCTAGGAAAACGGATTTGGAGCGTGCAGTGAAAGATGCTTTATACACCGAGAGGCTTGTTGCCGGTGGACATTCAGCGTTTGAGCTTTTCATGGAGTTGAACACTATTGCCAGCAATACTAAGGTCTCTTCAGAGACTTCTAAAAGTATTTGACGATAAGAAGATCGACTATATGGTGATTGGCGGCTATGCCCTTCCCTTCTACGGAAGAATCCGATCAACGATTGACATTGACTTGGCAGTCGCGATAAGGACTGAAAGGGAATTGGGCCAGTTTTGCCACTGGCTGCAATCGGCCGACTTTGAGGCTACGATTCGCTCAACTCGAAACCCAGTGATCTTGGTTTTGGACAAAAAAGAGAAAGTGGAAATTGAATTGTGGTCAAAGCCTGATGGAATCGTCTTCGATGATGAGACTCTGAGGAGAAGAAGAAAAGCCAAGTTGGGCGGTGATCTTGAGGCGTGGATAGTTTCTCCAGAGGATTTCATCGTGAACAAGCTGACAAGACCGGATAGAGGCGCGGTAGACGAGCAGGATGTGAAGAGTGTATTGGTCAGGCAGGAAGGCAAGCTGGACAATGAATATGTTAAGAGGAGAGCTAGGAACGCTGGTGTGTTCACGATTCTCCAGATCATACAATCCCAATAAGAGGGGCAGGTAAGATTTTTGATCAGTTGCTGAAAGTTTTTGGGAGTACATCCTAATTGCGCGCGTTTTTGTCCATGTGTTTCTTCTTTGGTTGATAAGTGGTTATCACTACCACTGATGCTAGGATTATTGCCGCTGCTACTATGTTTCTTGTTGTTAATGGCTCGTTTGCCAGCGCCCAGCCCAGGAACATGGCCACTATTGGGTTGACGTAGGCGTAGGTTGAGACACGAGTTGGAGCGCTCACTTTGAGTAGCCAAATGTAGGAAGTGAAGCCGACGAGTGAACCGAAAACGATGAGGTAGACCCAAGCAACCATTGAACGAACGGAGACAAGATCTAGCCTGATTCTTGCCCACTCTCCCACGACGAGACTTGCGGCGAGCAGCAGCAGACCGCCCGCAACCATTTCTAGGGCAGTGGCCAGAAACTGTGAATCTGACCGCTTGGTTGAGCGTGAATAGAGCGAGCCGTTAGCCCACAAGAAAGCTCCAAACACGACTATGGCAGCGCCGGCAAAGTCGACGCTGCTTGCCCCCAAGCTTTCTACGCCTCCAACCAGAAGCACAACGCCAACGAAACCTAACGCTAGGCCGGCAGCAACCATGATGCTCGGTTTGGTTCGGTTCCACACCCAGTCCAGAAGCACTATCCACAGCGGCACGGTTCCAACAAGCAGGGAAGTCAAGCCTGAAGGCACCCACTGCTCTGCCCAAACGACGGCGCCGTGTCCGCCCATTAGCATCAACCCGCCAACCACGAACGCCTTTTTCCAATCAGACTTTGTTGGATGCGAAGAGCCGCGTACGCCGGTCAGAACGTATAGAATAGCGCCTGCGAGGATGAATCGTGTTCCAGCCATGAAGAAAGGCGGCAACGACTCGATGACTATGCGGATTGCTAGGTATGTTGAACCCCAAATCACGTAAAGGGCGGCAAAAGCCGCAATCATTTTAGTCTGAAGGCTCATGGCAACCCTGCAGTAGGAAGAGAACCATAACGCCAGTCAATTTAGTCTTTTCGCGTGCGGCTCAGCTGTAGGATGGTTTTTGGCGGGCCCGCTGGGATTTGAACCCAGGATCTCCGGCTCCGCAGGCCAGTGTCCTAATCCAGACTAGACTACGGGCCCCTAGCACGAGATTACTCTACTCTGAAAATATAAACCCAGATGTCAAGGGAAAAATCATAGGCACTCTGCTGAAGCTCAAGAACAACGGTCTCGAAGAGCAAACAGTCAAAGTGATAGGCTTCTATATGAATCATCTGGCGGTCAACGTTGACTTGCAGAGTCCTGAGGCTGTTAAGGAGTTCATCGCGAACAGGAATGTGAGCAGTGGCTTCAAGGGCAACTTGGTCAAAGCATACAACTATTACACTCTGATCAACAACATTGTTTGGGAGCGCCCTCGCTACAAGTGGGAGCAGAACAAGCCCAGAATCCCTTCTGAGGATACTTTGAACAAGATTATTGCTGCAAGCGGCTAGAAGTACAGCGTAGTCTTCACTTTGCTGAAAGACACTGGGGCTATGCCTGTAGAGCTTAGCAGAGTCTCGCTGAGAGACATTGACTTTGACAGAGAAACAATCACTGTCAGAGGCAGAAAAGGACACGCGAGCAGAACGATCAAGTTGAAGCCGAATGTAGTCGCGATGCTGAAGACTTACATTGCAAAAATGTGTTCGACGGAGTACCCGTTTCCTGTTGCGGGGCAGATGACGAAAGCATGGGTGAAATACAAGCAAAGACAGAGCCAGAAACTGGCTGACCCAGAACTGCTTCAGATCAGACTCTACGACTTGAGACACTATCAAGCTTGCAAGACTTACCATCAGACGAAAGACGTGCTGTACACAAAGCAGAAGCTTGGCTGGAAAAAACTTGAAACAGCACTATTCTACTTACAGTGCATGAACTTCGGCTCGGAAGAATATCATAGTGCAACAGCGAAGACTGTTGAAGAGGCAGCGAAGCTCATAGAGCAGGGCTTTGACTTCGTGTGCGACGTTGACACTGTGAAGCTGTTCAAGAAGCGCAAGTGACTCTGTTCAGCTTCTCGTTCTCTTTTTCTCCTGTGAAAACGGCGTTCTGGGAAGCCCTCATAGATACTAGCAGAGCAAGAAAGCACGGGCTACTATTCCTGCTCCTTCGCAAAACACGTGCTACTCTTTCTTGTACACTTTCATAGCTACATCTTCGTAAACCAGAGTGAATCCCGTATCACCGTCGCCTTGAAGCTTGGCAATCATACCCTGCTTTCCTGAAGCGTTTAGCACCCACGTGCCATTCTGCAACTGCTCATGGTAGTCTCTGGGTTCAAGTCCGGCTACTGAGTATATCCACCATGTGTTTTGAGTGTCATTCCCGCCTGCAACAACATATGTTGCGCCGTATTCTTCCATTATCTGCTGTGCTTCAGATGAATTGCTCGTGGTCAGGGCTTCTGCAACGTCAACGAGTCTCTGGTTCGGATCAAACTCGGTCACGCTGCTCTTGTCTGCAACCATATCTATCCACTCATGCGAAGTATTCCGCACTATCACATTTCTCTCAGCGTAACCTTTGATCATGTGGCCATAATCCCACCAGCACAGAAACGTCGCATTCGCAGGAGTGTTATTCTTTATCCAATCCAACCCGCTTCTCATCTGAGGTGCAAAGTACATTCCAGAGTGGTTACCAGTCTCATCAGCATAAGCTATCTGAGCGTAGCCATTGAAGTAACTGAGTGTGACATTGTATTCTCCTCCAACACTCTCGACGCTTGTCGGAAGCTCTTTACTTTTCTGCGTGAGACTGAAGTGTGCAACGGCTGCAACAATGACTACCACAATTATCGTTATTGCAATGACCATTCGCTTATTCATCTTTTCACGACCCAGCAAGTGCCCCAGCAACTGTTTGTCATAATTCCTTTCTGCTTTATTCTTATAACTTGCGGCTGAAGCTTCGACTGAAGTAATAGCACGGATTTTCCCATATAGAATAGTATATGGGGTTTTCCGTGTTTTGAAGATGCTCTTAGAGAGTTGCTGACTGCGCTTTCAAATGTCTTCGAGGATAAAACTTTACCCCCAAACCCCAAGTGAAGCGTTTAGAGAAAAAGGAGTTAGTTTGCCAAGTTTTGTTATGAGTTAAGATAGTGGACAGAAACTGCTCTGAGTCAAGGGAAGTATACTGATGCTGCGAAGGCCACAAAACACGCTAGGTTAGCCTTTTAAGGTATACTGACATAGTGTGACTCAACACAGTGTTGGATGTTTATGGATAATCATTTCTTCATGGGTTTCGCTGCTCATGCGCACACGATGAATGAGATGGAAACTGACCAACAAAGGGAGTTGGAGCTGAGGAGAAGGAACAGCCCAGAAGAAGCCCAGAAACTAGTCGGAACGGTTCTTGACAAACTTGAAAGAGACCTTTTGAAAAGCGGCTGTAGTCTTGAAGATGTGAAGCTGTTGATATTGTATCTGAGTTACAGAGGAGAACCTGCAGAGAAGGATGCACTGATATGCGGATCAATTCTTAGAGCTATAGAGGACCGATTCAAGAAACACGGTGCAAACCAGATTAGACTCATCGGTCATACAACTGGTGGAGAATTAGAAAACGAAGACCTTGAACTGAAGGAGATTTCGGGAATAGGCTACAACGGCTTGTCTCTCCTAGCTTTGGCCACAAACCTTCCGATAGGGGTGGGGCGAACTTGGGGTCTTCGAACGGCAGAAGAAGCAGGAGAGCAAGGGAGGGAGATGGCTCGCGACGCATGGGTCGACTTCTCCCAGCAGGCCACCAGCAAAGAGCATCTTCACATGGGAAAGACCATGCTTGTGCTAACTCAGGGGTCGAAGGTTGACACTCCAGGTTATGAGCATTTCTTGGCGGAGGGAATAGCCAATTTCATGGGCAGCACCCGCGAGGCAAGGATAATGAACGTCATAGGCGGAGGCAGCGGTGATGGAGTCAACGCCAAGCTTTTTCATCAATTCTATGGAAGGCTGAAGGAGCATCCACAGTCAAAAGCCCTTGACGGAGAAGCGGTGTGCGCTTTGATTCCTAACCTGTGCGAAACCTCGGTAGGTCTAGATGTAAATGCCATAACTAAGATTGGAAGAGAACACACATTTCATTTCAACAGCGAGAGGGAACCTCACTTCAAATACGTCAAACGCGTTGGCAGAGAAGATCCCTGCACTAAGTATGCCGAAGTTATTTATGAAAACGAAGTTAAACTGTCAAAGGAAAAAGGGCTTCCCACGCCTGATAAGGAAGCGATTCTGGAAGCAATGCGACTTTCTCGAGCACAGAAGAGGCTACTAATATTCAATCCCGTTGTGGCCAGATACGCCTTTGCTTTCCCTTTTGGCAACTATGCTTGTGTTGCTGGCATGCGAGTAGTGGGAGAAGACATTGAGCTCATGTTTCCGATCAGAAGCTATACTCCTGAAATGCCGGGCTATATCATGATGGGTGACCACGAGAAAGTGCAAAAAGGAGCTCGCCGCGTGTATGACATGCTCAGAGCAGACCAAGGCTTCAACACAAACGATGCCACTATCCTCGTCACCTGCATCAACAGAAGAATCATTGAGCTGATGGCGGGATGCAAATCGGGAACTGAAGCTGAGATACTTAAAGAAGGGCTTTCGTCAACACAGGTAATCGGGTTCTTAGCATACAGCGAACTATCATTCACTCATCTAATGCAGGAGCCCTATTCCCACGCCTTTAGCTGCTGGGGAATCACACTTCATTCCAGAAAAACGCGCGCACATGAAGTAGCCTCAAAGTTCCAATCCACGGAAATCTCAGCGAGTGTTCCAGGTCGCATCGCCACTGGCTATCCAGATCTAGACAAGTTGTTGCGTGGTGGAATACCCGAGAACTACGCAGTCGCATTGACCTCACCTTCATGCGACGAAAGAGAATCGCTGGTCAGGAGTTTTCTCCAAACAGGGGCAGAACAAGGCGAAGTAACATTCTACCTCACCGTCGACCCCAGCGCAGCAAAATCTCTCGCAGAGAAGTTCCAAGCCAGCTTCCACCTTTTCGTCTGCAACCCTCAGGCAGACGTCATCGTCAAAAGCTTGCCCAACATATTCACGTTAAAGGGAGTTGAAAACCTCACCGACATTAGTATTGCCTTGACTTCAGCAGTTCGCAGACTGGACACTTCGCTGAAGGGGCCGAGAAGAATCTGTGTAGGCCTTGTTTCGGATGTTCTGCTTCAGCATCATGCAGTTCAAACCAGAAAGTGGCTGACCGCACTCACTGCAGAATTGAAGTCAAATGGATTCACAGCTCTGGCAATAGTCGACCCGCAGATGCACCCTCCGGAGGAGCTTCACGCCATTCTAGGACTGTTTGACGGAGAGATCAACATCTACGAAAAGGAAACAGAGATGGGATTGGGAAGATTCCTGAAGATCAAGAGAATGAGCGACCAGAAGTATCTGGAGACCGAGCTCCTTCTGAAGAAAGATGAACCACAAAAGTGAAGGCGACACTGAAAAAGCGCCGCGCCTCTCGGCGGGGCAAGCTCGGCACTGGTTCCTGCTACTGACCACTGGATTTGTGGTTGGTTGGGATAAAACTTTACCCCAACGCACGTTGGACTAATTCGTGTGTTATCAAACTCTTTGGGCTCAGCCTAATTGCTTCGCCAGCTCATTAATGAATAATTCGACCCGGTCTCTTGCTCGCCCAAAATCAGTCAAAGAAGTAATGGTCGTAACGGGCGTTTCTGCCACAACTGAAACTCTCGTAGTCTTCTCATCCACAAGCACGGCATCAATCACGAGCACTGAGCTAAATGACATAAAACCCGCTTTCGTCTTTACCTTAACATGGTGCTTCATGTCATCAATTTTCTCCACTTTCCATTCCAAGCTTGTGAGCGCCTTTGGAATAGCCTCCCAAACCCTGCCGAGGGGGTAGGATATTTCCACCGTTTCCTTCTCTTTCCTTAGATAAGCCATCGTCTTCACTGCAAATCCTTGGAAGCCTTGTCCACCTAAAAAGCTTCATCTTTACGTTTCATGAAATTTGCACCAACGATAATGCATGTGTTCAACATAGTCGTGTGGCGCGCGCTCTAATGCTCTTTCCTCGGTGCGCATCTTTCCTAAAGAAAACACCAAGGTTGCGGGGGAGATTGTCCATATCTTCAATCAGGTCGAGACGCTCCAGCTTTCTTACTGTTTCCACGGGTAGCTGATTACGGGACACTCCTTCGAGAAGGAGACCAGTTTCTTCTTGAGAGAATTCTTCCTTTTCCTCAACCCATTGCAGGAAATTCCTGTCTTCTGGGCAAACCCTCTGACAGTGAAGACAACCGTACAAGCAATTATGCCATGACGGGCCCATCCAAGCCGGAAATGGGATATCGCCTTTTCTTTCGTTGTGGAAGACAATACACCGTTCGGCGTGGAGTAGAAAACGATCAGAAGAGATGGCGCCCGTCGGACAGCTCCGACGACAGGCATAACAGTGTTGGCATCTCTTCACCATCTGTACTTCCCGCCAGTCATCTTTCTCGCAGGGCAGATCAGAGTAGACGCTAACAAGCTGGAGGAAGCTTCCCATGCCCGGAACATAGCAGATGTTGTTTCTTCCGTACTCCCCAAGTCCACTTCGCACAGCTAGGAGTTTCAAAGGTAGGGCCGTTGCCGCGACATGGTATCCTCTGGTGCCCAGAAATTTCGCCAAGAGATCCTCCACCCGCTTGGTCGTTTCTTTGTACGCTACGTAGGTTGGGGGAAGAATGAGCGCTCGGCTCTCACCACTCCATGTGAAGACGACTTGACTCTGAGGACGAGGCGCCGCGACCACTATCATGGATTTTGCTTCTGGCAGACTGGTCGGGACTCGGAAATCAAACCAAGCGAGACGTTCCAGATAGAAATCCTTGTCAAACAAGCCTTGCCCGTAACAGCCTTCAATGGAATCTTTCAGTTCGGGAAGATGCTGGACCGATACGATGCGTCCCTTTAACCCAGACTCATCTAAGTGATGAAACAGTTCCTCCGCGCATGTGCTAGGGTGAGTTTTGCTTGTTTTCGTCGGCATGCTCATAACCACCTTATGCTGTTTACGGAGGTTAGATATGAACTTATAACCACCTTCAATGTATCTAGGTAGTTAGAGAAAGCATGATTGACACAACAACCCATGCATATAACTTAAAGCGGGTAGGCGGCTGGTTATGCCTAGACTTTGTCAACACAGTAGACTGGCACAATAGCGAGCATCCGCATGAATGGCTGATCAAATACTCTGACCTTGTTTCATGGAGCCGAAACGCAGGCATCCTGACTGAAAACGAAGCCCTAAATCTTCTTCGAAGAGCAGAACTATACCCCAGTGACGCAAAAACAGTTCTCGAACGAGCCATCATCCTACGAGAAGCGCTTTACCGCATCTTCACTGCTATCGTCAATCATAAACTATCAAATCCATCAGACATAACCACCCTTAACGCGGAACTTGCCAACGCAATGACCCAGACGCGACTTCAGCAGACGACGGACAGTCACAAATGGAGCTACGCTTTCAAAGACGACACACTTGACCGGATGCTCTGGTCAGCAGTACGTTCCGCAGCAGACTTACTGACGTCTGACAAGCTAGATAGAATCCGCAGATGCTCAGAAGAAAAGTGTGGCTGGCTGTTTCTGGACATGAGTCGAAATCGCAGTCGCAAATGGTGTGACATGAAAGACTGCGGTAACCGAACCAAAGCTCGGCGGCACTACAAACGAGAACACATGCTAAGGTAACCAGAAGAAGGGGTTTGCGGGATTAACCATTTGGAGGTCAATGTAAGCGCGCGCGCTAAGATACGTAGAAGCACTAATCAGCCGGTTTCTTCCTCTAAGAACAGCATCTGCCATGATTGCGATTACGGCGGCTGGCGCATATGTCGTTGCTCCTTTTAGTCGGATAATGTCTGCTCCAGATGTTTTGGTAAGGTTGACAATTTTGTCTATCTGCAGTTGCGTGAGCAGATGTGTTATTGGTATTCCAGATACTTACGCGCACTCGACTAGTGGAACCATTGAATCTCCATGTTCACCTATAACTAGTGTGCGGACATCCTCTCGTGAAACCCCCAATTCCTGAGCAATATGAGATCTAAACCGAAGAGTATCTAGTATGTTTCCCATTCCAAAAACACGGTTTTTGGGAAAACCTGACTCCTTGAAAGCTACGTAAGTCATAATGTCTACAGGATTTGTGACTATCACGAGCCTGGACTCAGGCGCATGCTTGGTTACTTCCTTGACTATTGACCTAACTATACCTGCGTTCTTGTTCATCAAATCAATTCTACTCATTCCGGACGATCTACCTTGGCCAGCCACAATTATGACGAGTTCTGATCCTTCAATCTCGCCGTATTCTTTCGTTCCTTTTATCTTGCCATCAAATTCTATTGCAGGCGCGGCTTGCATCATGTCAAGAGCCTCGCCTTTGGCTTGGTCTTCAGCAACATCTACCAAGACAACATCGCTTATTCGATATCTCAGGATGTCAAAGGCTGCTGCGCTTCCAACCTTTCCTGCTCCAATTATCGAGATCATATGATCTGAGAGGTTGTTGCTGGCAAGCTAGCGCATTCACTGTTAATGGTAACTTGATTGCCAATGGACGATGAGAGAAAAGACACGCAACTCGTAAAAAATTCGTAAAGACACTCGCCACCAAAATCGTGAGTACTTCTCATTTTCATGGTGAGAAAATCCTTGACAGTTAAATGAGTCACGATTTCCTTGCTACAAGCTTAGATCTGCGAATGCTTATCTGTTTCTCTATCCATATGTATCTTGAGGAAGGGGCGGTTGTTGAAAAAGACTTGTTTTGCGGTGTGCCTGTCAATGTTGCTTCTTCTTGCGTCGAGACATTCTTTCTCTCACATGGCAACGTTTGATGGCAAAACTCTCGCTAATGCAAGCGCTCTTCCTGAAATTGACTGGACCCATTATCATAACTATACGGAAATAGTGACGATGCTGCTTGCGTTGAATGAGACTTACCCAAATATAGTGGACGTTTTTTCTATCGGCAAAAGCTGGCAAGACAGAGACATTTACTGCGTCAGACTAACGAACGAGACGGACACAAGCTCGAAACCCCAACTGCTCTTTGTGGGATATCATCACGCACGGGAGCCCATAACCGCCGAACTGTCATTATACTTCACGGTTGATGCTGCAACGAAGTATGGCACGAATGAGGCAATCACTCGACTGCTGAATCGCACAGAGATATACGTGGTTCCAGCATTGAACGTTGACGGTTTCGATGCTGTTAGACAGAATGAGTGGCAACGTAAGAATCTCCACCCAATTGATGAAGACGGTGATGGCCTATTTGACGAAGATCCGCCTGACGATGAAAATGGAGACGGCTATATCGGAGCCTTGTACAAGAGAAACGAGTGGGGAGCATATGACTTTTTCAGATGGGAAGGCGTCGACGACGATACTGACGGGCTACTAAATGAGGATTGGATGGGTGGAGTGGACATAAACAGAAACTATGGATATCAATGGAACGCTTCCTGCCAAAGCGGGAGTTCTGACCCGAACGCAGAAGATTACATAGGAAACGCCCCATTCTCAGAACCAGAAACGCAAGCCATTCGTGACCTTGCACTGCAACATAACTTCACGTATGCAGTAAGCTTCCACTCGGGCATCGAGGATATTCTATATCCTTGGGGATACGCATACACTCCGACACCTCACGACACGCTCTTCAGAGAAATCGCAGCAAACCTATCTGCATTAGTAAATGCGCCCTACGAGCAGGCAGCCGCCTACTACACGATGTCAGGCTCATGGGACGACTGGATGTATGGCAACAGAAGCATAATGACACTCACTTGCGAAATCTATCAGAACGATAGTGCATTGCAGTACGAGCAAGGACCAACCAGCGACACAATTTGGGAAAAAGGAGTCTACGAGTATTTCAACCCAGATCCGAACGTTATACTGTCAGTGATCGCACGTTGGCTTCCCGCATTCACATACATCATAGACAGAGCAATAGTCGAACCCCAACTGCACGACATAGCGATCACGAGAATTTACCCGTTCAAATCAGTCATCGGAGCTTCCGCGACAGAAGGATACACAATGGGAATCAACGTTACATTAGTCAACGAGGGCGAAACAAACGAACTATCAAGCATCAGCGTCTACGCAAATGGCCAGCTGATTCAGACTTTACCACATTGCACTGTACCCGCAAGAGGATCTTCAACATACACCTTCATCTGGAATGCTACAGGCTGGATCTTTGGCAACTACAACTTGACTGCTTACGCAAAACCAGTATGGTGGGAAACCCACAAAACAGACAACTATCTGGCAGAAGGACAGGTTTTCATAACAATACCAGGTGACGTCACAGCTGACAAGCTCGTCAACGCTAAGGACGCGATACCCTTAGGACTAGCCTTCAGCAGCACTCCTGCCCAGCCAGCTTGGAATCCAAACGCCGACATAAACGACGACAAAACGGTAAACGCAAAAGATGCATTAATTCTCGGCAATCACTTTGGCCGGAGGCTGGAAACAACAGCAACCTACCTTGAAGGGTTCAACGACAATCAAAGCATTTACCAATCCGCTTACTATGGCGGCAACTGGTACGGTTTAATGTATACGCCTACGTCCTCATATTACATAAAGGGAGTGCAACTGATCGCTGGCTCAGGCACAGGCAACTATACGATCCAACTGAGACCTGACGATCAAGGAATGCCCAGCAACACTGTGCTCAGAGAGTTCATTTTTAACATGAGTCAAGGACTGGGATGGCAAGGTGGCGACTTTTCAGATTCCTATTACTTGGCAGCAGGCACCACGTACTGGATCGTTTTCAAACCCATACCCATGTCCCGCTGTTCATTCGCTCAAACAGGCACACTCATAACAAGCGCCTTTGACTGGGGCACGCCAGGTTGGGATAGTAAGAGCGCGTCATATTATTGGATGGCAAAATTCTACGGAGAAATAACAACCGAGAAGCCAATATCAACAAGCAGTTAGGACTGAGCTTCTTAGCGGTTTCTGACAGAGTGCATTTCTAGTTAGGGATTTATAGATTGGAGCACCAATAAGATCGAAATATGAGATGTAAACACATGAACAAGACAAAGACCAACTCCAAGATTTCTGCTTCAAGAAAGCATGGCAGCTTGTGGTTCGACGAGTTAAGCATGAAAGAAGCGGAACGAGCTTCTAGAGCTAGAACAATCGTCATCGTGCCTATTGGAAGCGTGGAAGAACACGGAGATCACTTGCCTCTCTGCACAGATAGCCTGCAACCAGAACATGTTGCGCTGGAAGTCGCCAAGAAAACAGGATGTCTTGTTGCGCCACCATTAAGATATGGAGTCTGCAATTCAACAAGAGAGTTCCCAGGAACACTATCGATCACGTTTGAAGCACTACACAAGATCATGGTAGACATTCTTGAAGAACTCGTTCGAAATAGCTTCACAAGAATACTTGTTATAAGCGGTCATGCAGGCCAATCACACATGACTGCGCTTAAACTAGCAGCTCAAGAAGTCGTGTGGCATCACACAAACGACAAACAGGAAATGAAGCCAAGAATAATGGTTTGTTCAGATTATGATTTCGCCTATGAGTTGAGAGGGAAATATTTCGATGAAAAGGACGGCCACGCTGGAACTATTGAGACATCAAGAGTAATGTCCATAAGACCAGATCTAGTGAAGAAGAAAGGCGAGAAAAGCTATCCAAAACTTCCCAGATTCGAAATAGTTGGTGATCTGAAGCCCTATTTTCCAAGCGGAGTTATGGGAGACCCAACAGTGGCTTCAGCCAAGAAAGGCCAAATGACAAACAGGTACATCATAGAAGAAGTTACGAAGCTAGTTGAAGAACTGAAAAGGTGACCTTCTACACATGAGTTTTTGCTATTCACTCAATTTTGAGTCAATAGCATCCACCCCCTTTTTTCAGTGCTCTAGAAAGAGCGCCAATCAGCACGAAACTTTGCAGAAAGCATTATATCCGCATGCGAGGGCTTGGCAATCAATTGGCTGATGCTATGAAACACAATCTCGTAATAGACGCTATTCTCGAACACAAATCGATAAGAAAATACTCGGACAAAATGCCTTCCGACGAGGTGGTCAAAACCATTGTCAGAGCAGGTCAACAAGCACCTTTTGCCTTCCAAAGCTGCAGCGTCCTGCTCTCAAGAAACAAGAAGAAAAATCCATGGCACACCCCTCTACTGTTTACGATATGCGTTGATTGCTACAAGTTTGAGCAGATAATGGCAAAGAGAAATTGGAAGCTGGCCATGAATGATCTTGCACTCTTGATGTTTGGGATTCAGGATGCAGCATACGTGGGGCAAAACATGGTTGTCGCTGCAAGAAGCCTCGGGCTGGGCAGTTGTTTTCTTGGAAACGCCATGTACAGAGCTGACAAGATAGCTGAAGAGTACAAGCTGCCGTCAAAAGTGTTTCCGTTCGTGCAGTTGGCTATGGGATATCCGGCTGAAGACCCTCCACCAAGGCCTCGCTATCCATTGGAGTTCACACTTTTCGAGGACAAATATCAGGAACTAGACAATGAAACAATCTCAAAAGCCATGCAACAAATGGATGAAGGCTATCTCGCGCAGGATTACTATCGCAAAGCAAACTTCAAAATACCGCTAGAAAACAAACGCAAAGAGACCTTCACTTTCGAAAACTACGGCTGGACAGAACACATATGCAGAAAACTGGGCCAGTGGGACCCTGACGCAAAGACATTGCTTGAACAGCTTAAGAAGCGAGGTTTCAACATCACAGGAAAAAAGCCAAAGCAATAAATCATTTTAATGCGCACGCAAAGAGATGTCTCCCACAAGAAAATGCCGAATTGTTCCATTTTCAACCTGCATAACTAGCGAACCGTCTAGGTTGACATCTAACGCCAAACCGCTCAATCTTTCGGATCCTTCGTTCACGTCAACCGTGCAACCCAAGAAACAGGCATATCTTTTCCAGTCTGGCAAGATTCGAGCAAAACCTTCTTTCAAAAAAAGATCAGAGGTTTTTTCCAGCTTTTCAATCAGCTTCACGAAAAGCTTTTCAAACCGAACGCTATGTCCAAGCTCGCTTCTAATCGAAGTCGTGTCACCCCAAAGATGTTCGGGCAAAGCCTTTTTCACGTTAAAGTTCGCGTTGATTCCGACGCCAAGGACAACATAATCGACCATGTTGTTTGTCGTGCTTGATTCTGCGAGTATTCCGCACACTTTTCGGTCTTTTATCAAAACGTCATTAGGCCATTTGACTCCGGCTTGTAACCCATATAGCTCATGCAAAACCTCCGTAACGGCCAGACTTGCCACAAACACAAGCTGGGCAGCTTCCACCATCATCGTATTCTCCTGTCGATGTTCGAAGCCTAGTCCTGTTGATAGGGGGCGACTCTTGGATTCTCTTCGCTACTATTGCAGCGTAATCGACATGATCGCCAATCTAGTGTTTTACATGTTCTTGTGTTGTATGCGAATTCTTAAGTATCCGGCTCGCAAATACCGAAGAGCATGCAATCCAAGAATCAGTTGTTGCTGACGGCTTTGAACATCGTTGTTTTCGTGTGGACTGTCGCGGTCAATTCGTTGGCGGGTGCCACGACTTTGCTCAACGGTCGAACCAGCGGGCAGGTCTCAGACGCTTACCCCACGCTGATCACGCCAGCAGGCTTTACCTTCTCAATATGGAGCATAATATACATTCTTCTCGGAGCCTTCGTCGTCTACCAGGCTCTGCCCCGTAACAGAGACAAACCCTTCAACGACAAAATCAGCTTCCTGTTCATCTTGAGCGGTCTTCTAAACATATCTTGGCTGTTTCTCTGGCATTACGGGTTCATCACATACAGCGTGATCTTGATGTTCGGGCTACTGGCATCTTTGATCGCGATTTACGTGCGCCTCAACATCGGCAAGGCAAAAGCACCGTTCAGGGAAAGAATCTGTGTACACCTGCCTTTCAGCGTCTACATGGGATGGATAACCGTAGCCTCCATAGCTAACGTGTCGGTTGCGTTGGCGTTTGTCGGTTGGGATGGCGGTGGAATTGACCCGGCGATCTGGGCTGTGCTTGTTATTGCTGTAGCGTTGCTCATCACTTTGATCGCAATTGCGGTGCGGAAAGATGTGGCTTACAGCATGGTCATACTATGGGCTATGCTCGGCATAATGACAAAACAGTCCGGCAATCCAAAAGTGTTCTGGGCAACGGGCCTGAGTCTCGCGACAATTGTTGCAGCTTTGACCGTAATGATCGTTGCATCAAGAATGAAGAAGAAAGAAGCCTGAGTGCTTGCTTTGAATCACAAACACTAACGGCTACGAACTCCATGCCAGTCATTCGGCTATTACAGACGAAAAGGGAATTGCGGAAGAATTCGCGCGCTAATGTTATAAGCTGCCTGCTGGCAATTGAATACTTGGTCGGGTGCTGTGAATAGAAAATTGGCAAAGAACGTTTGCCTTGTTTTCTTTGTGTTGACAATGTTTTTGTTCTTTGAATGTGCGGTTGAGGAGCTGAGATGGGCAATAGTGTCTGTTTCAAACCAGAACAAACTTGATTGGGCCGCCAGCCAATCAGCAGCCAACACCTCGGACGTCTATTCCATTTCGTCGCTGATTTTCCTTGTTGTTGCCTTGGTTTTCCTAGTAAGCTGGCTGTACTATTGCGAGAAGGAGAAATCCTAGCTTCTTCGGCCTGCACGTGCCCAAAACGCACAGAACACGCGCACCATCTAACGCAGGTACGCGCTTGTTAATGCTTGGTGTTTTTGCCTACGCTTATTCGTATCTTGTCAAGTGTCTCTTTAGCCTTGGGCGCTTGCTCGTGGAGTTTGGCAATCTTCTCACATTTGTAGTCGTCGCAGTAGGCACAGTTGCTCACGTTTCTCTCTCGTCCGCATTTCCTTATCTCGCAGATGTTGCAGTAGTTGAAGACGCGTGGTCCTCTGGATATGCAGCCGTCACAGTTGATGTCTTCGGGTTTGAACGGGTGGCCATAAGCTTTTGTCCACAGTTCCGCCACCTTCTCTCTTTCAGCATTGTCATCTTTTTTGGTCGCGTTGAAAGCTGGGCAATCAGAACACGTTATTCCGCAGAATGATACGATTCTTTCCATTTGGGTTCCTCACGACGCAATCGAGTTTGTGTTTGACGTGCTTATTATCTGTACCGTGCACCGCTGAAACAGCCTATGCGGGGGAGCTTCTGACGTTGATGGGTGATACCGTTCAGAAAGTGGAAGTGAGGTACGGGTTTCCCCTTCTTTTCTTGTAGACTAGGACGACTAATGCTGTTATAACGATGGGCAGTAGCAGAATGAGCGGTGCTGGGAATTCCGGAATCATGTCTCCTTGTATTTCTTGTTGGCTCAATGCCCTGTTGTAGATTTCTACTTCGTCGATTGTTCCGTTGAAGAAGAATGATGCGCCTGTGCCTGTTTGTTTCTGGCAGCCGATTGTCAGTACTCCGGTGTTGTTTGTTGTTTGGGTTGATGTTGTTCCATTCTTGTCCAGTTGCCCATCGATGTATATCTTGCTGTTTGTGCCCTCATGTGTTCCGGCGACGTAGTACCACGTTTGATTGGACAAATGAGTAGTAGACAAAAAGTTCCACCATGTTGTGCCGTTTCCGATGGATAGGAGAAGCTGATTGCCAGCGGAGCCACCGTATCCCTTTCCAAAAATGCCGAACGAATAGGATTTGCTAATGGTCTCCTGCTTTGACACTATCCTTGCCTGAGTGCCAACGACGTCCGAGTTTAGATAGATCCAAGCTTCTATAGTGAAGTTCGAGCTTGTCAGCGTCTCGTTGTGAGGTATCTCAACGTAATCGTATATCCCGTCGAAAGTCAGGGCGTCGCCGTATTTTCCAGTTGACCACACGGGAGCGTTCATCAGCGTGCCATTGTTGCCGTTTCCGCTTGAATCATGGACTGATGTTCCTGTTCCTTCGTTGAAACTCCAAGAACCGACTAGACCGCTTGAGGCTTCAACTCTATGGACTGATAGAACGCATCCTAACATGATGAACAGCAGAATCGAGGCGGGAACCATTGGAGACAGGGACTTCATATTGCAGACCTCGTTGTATGCTGTTCAATGTTTGGCTCGGTTCTTATGGTTTGTGGAGCGAAAATGGGAGCCTCAGCTTCCATTCTTTTCTTTTGCGGACTGCGACTGTAAGAAGTGCCGCTGTCATGAATGACGCGAGAATGAAGAATGATGGGAACTCGGGGATCACGAGACCATTCAGTGTTAGAGTGGTTTGTTTGTTTCCTGTCATGTTTACTGTTGTACTGTTTGAGTAGGTCAGGTAGGATGCTTCGACAGTGTAGTTTCCGACGGGATATGGTCCTGTGGCGTTCATCATCTTCTCCAGTAGGGTGAGCCTTGCCCAGCCCCCTGTGTCTGTAGGTTTCGAATCGGCCAGTGTTGAGTTTGAGTAGAGAGCCATCACGTTTGCAGAGGGAACGTTCTGACCCACTGAATCTATGACGTGAACGTTCAGGAACCATGAAATGTAGACCTTGCTATCTGAATTGAACTGGAAATTGCCTACAGTGGTGTTGACCAACCAAAGGTTGGAGTGTCCGTAGCTGTCCAAGTATGAGAGAGTGGAATTGGTTATTGTGGCGTTTGATGACCAGAAGGAAAATTGCAGTGCGTCAATTCCAGTGTTTCGGAATGTCATGTTTGGGGCATAGCCTGGTGGAGCAATCACGAGTGAGGAATTGAGCTGATAATCCCAGAGGTGGAAAAGTCCAGGATTAATGTTGAAGATGGAACAGTTTACTGACGTGGGCCAGATGGCCAAGAACGCAACTGAGGAGTTAGAAACGGACACGGTAGAAGAATCGGATGCCTGCAAAGCATCGGGGATTGTGGAGTTGGAGACGGAGACGATGGAGGAGCCGTACATGTCTAGGAACTCGATTGTGGAGTTAGAGACAGAGACGTTGGCGGAATCGTGGGTTCGCAGGTAGGCTGTGTCTGTGGAGTTGGTTATGGTTGCTGAGCTGTTCTGGTAGAGCGAGACCATGAACCAGTATGATGAGCTTGAGGTTATGGTTGAGTTGCTTGATTGTAGGCGCGGGTTGCCGTTGGCTGGGTTCTTTAGGGTTATGTTGAATTGGTAATGTTTTGTTTGTGTGAAGTTTACTGTGGCATCATTCAAGACTAGAGTGGCGTTGTCCTCGACGGTTATGCTTCCATTGATGTCAAACCTTCCAGCAATGGTGGTCACGTTGTTTCCAGTGAGAATCAAGTCTCCTTGGTATACAAGGTCGTATGCAACGTAAGGGTGATGAGCTGGGGAGGCATCGCGGGATGTGTAGAATACCCAGTAGTCGTTGTCACTGTTACCGTCAGTGGTCGTACTCATTCGGAGCATGAATGTGCTCCACGCTCTTCCATGGTTCATGTCGTCCTGCATTGCAGCTCTGACGTCTATTGAGACGTATCCGACGTTCGGAGTCGCGGAACCGCTCAGCAGTACGCCCGGGTCATTACCAATAGAGGCAGCACTGAAATCTGAGGTGCCAATAGTGTCATAGTCTGCTATGTGGATGACTTGGCAATCTCCAAGACCCGGGTTAGTCAGCGACTGGCAGCATAGCTATTGTTGTCATAATAGCTTATGTATACGTAAAGATTCAGTGTGGCAGAAGACAATGTTCCTGAAACGCCGGATAAGCTGAATTTCACGTAGCAATGCGAGTACGCGTTGTTGCTCCAGTCTCCTAGGCTCATTTGTGGGTACGTTGAATAGACGATGCCGTTACTGTCTAGATATCCGTCAGTTGCGTCTGCGAGAATATTCGTAGATGGGGAAGCGTTTACCCGCTCGATTCTTCCTCTCTGCATGAGTAAAGGAGCCAGAAGTAGGGAAGCGACGATCATGACGAATATTAGTCTCTTCATGCTACGCCATCTTGTTCCACAATTTCTATTATTCACGGTATTAACTGTTTCAGTTTTTATGGCTTGTGGGAGAATCTTCGACAGAAGTGGCCGTAAGACTTCGCAAATTTGGAAAATGCTGGGACAGAAAAATCTTTCAGGCTCACTACCTAGCAGTGCGGTACAGGCGCTAAGACACTGAAAAGGCAGGAGCCGAACACCCCTTTTTTCTTACTTCCTTACCTGAGAATCTCTTTTCATTTAGCTTGTGCTTATCGTAGCGCGCATGCGCGTTCCTAAATCGGTCTAAAATGGTTTTTATTCTTCTTTTGCCTGTTCACGATCGATACGGGCTTGTTTTGCAGTCAAGTCTTGGCCGTGCTGAGGATGGAAAATCATGGATTCGGGCATCAAGCCGATCTGATCATCGCACAGCCTTACACCGCGACCTTCAGCTTAACCCTCCACAGTTCGAAAAAGGCGGACACCGCAAGAAGACCGAAAGCCGACGCGAGGCCTAAAATTGCCCCCAAATCACAAAAGGCGAATTAAAACCATTTTTAACCATTTTCGGAACAAGCATGCGCGCTAGAAACGATGAACTATTCCCAGAATTGCGTCGCCTTTGCGTTTACGCAGTTTTGTTCACGAGGCTTTTCTGCCAGCCCATGCAGTGCGCGGTTTCTTCGTGGGTCGCCTAGCATAGCTTATTTATAGGTGCTTTTGATTACATAGAATAAGCTAGTAAGAACGGGGAGCGAGAAGAAATGTTTGAAGACTTGAGTATGACACTGCTTGGGGGAGTAATCGTTGTTGTTCTACTGGTTATCTTTGTTGTTCTTTTTGTTAAGTGGAGTTACACTGTTGTTCCACCGCACGAAGCACATGTTGTTGTGTTTAGAGGCAAAGGCAAAAAAGTGTTCTGCTCTAGAGTGCTAGAAGGCCAAAAGTTCCAAAGTGCTTATTGGCATATTCCTATTTTGCAGCAGAGACTCATCATACCATTAGAGAACATAAGAATCGAAATTGACAGCATATCATTGCGTGACCAACTCATGGCAAAGTTTTCAGGCGATGTCATATGTTTCTTGAGTGTTGTAGATCCACTTCTAGCCGCTGAAAAACTTGGTAAGATTGAGGCAGAAGAAGGAAAGACAGGTTTTCCAAGAATGGAAGCAGAAGTTGGAAAACTAATAGAAGCAATAACAAGGAACGCTTCCATGAGTATGGAAGTATATGAAATCATGAGGCACAGAGATACGTTCTCTCAGGAAGTCAAAAAGAGAGTCAATGACCCTCTGAAGGACTGGGGAGTCCAACTGGTTGATTTAGAGGTTATACACTTTAAGGACATCGAAAACTACACTGTCATTAAAGATCTTGAACAGAGGCAAGCTACACTAATAAATGCTGAAACAAGAAAGCAAGTGGCTGATAACCAAAAAGGTGCTAGTATAGTGGAGTCACTTGCTAATAAAGAAACGGAGATGGCAAAGGCGGAAAATGAAGAATTGTACAGGGTGCGTCAAATCCAGAAAGACCAACAAGTAGGACAGTCACAACAGGAAGCATCTCAGAAAATCGCTGAAGCAGAGATGGAAGCGAACAAACAGAAAGTTGAGGCACAGAGAGTTCTGAACGTAGGAACAGCGCAGGTAGGAGCACAAGCTAAGATCGAACAAGCTAAAGGAGATTCTGAAGCTGTTAAGACAAAAGCGGATGGAGATGCTGAAGCCACTAAGAAGACAGGGTTTGCTGAAGCTGAAGTTAGCAAGGCAAAGCTTATTGCTGAAGCTGATGGGACAAAGGAAAAAGCGTTCGCACTGAAAGAATACACTGATGCAGGGTTGTCATTAGAGACCATTAGGGCTGATGTAGACATTAAGAAGGCTCAATTTGCGGCACTGGCAGAAGGTCTGAAAGTTGCTAAGATAAGCATAGTGACAAGCGGAGAAAGCAATATACTAGGGATCCCGGTAAGTGCGAAAGTTGGCGCAGACATAGGGCAAATGCTTTACGAAATGGCTGAACGGGGAATAGATGTCAAGTCTCTTTTAGACAAGCTGCCTCTTGAAACAGCAGTCAAATTAGCGATAGCTGAAAAATTGGGGGTAACAGCAGTCAAAGAAGCACAAAAGCAGATAGAGAAAGAAAAACCAGCAACACAAGACAAGAAAGGAAAGGATAAAACATGAGTGGCAAAGAGCAGACCAAGCAACAGGAACGACAGAGCACTGAGGAAGAAGAAAACATAATAGCAGTAAGTGATCTGAGTCCATCAGTAGTTGATCTTCTGAAAGAATTTAGGAGAACTTCAGGCGCTAGAGATATACCTAGAGTAGTTGAGGATATAACTTTCAGCGTTTTTGAGTTGATGAAGCTAGTAAACACGTCTAGGGATCCGAGAATATATCCGCAAGATGCGGTTAGAGTAATGGATACAGTCAAAGCAGTGCTAGAGAAGTTCACACGATTTGGAAAACCCAAACAACTGGAGGAAGCACAAAAAGACATCAAAACAAGTTGAGGGGCGAAAACATCGTTTTGAAAACAGTCTAATTTCGCGTGTGCTGTAACAGTTTCAGCATAATAGAAGCGTAATGGTATTCATCAGAAGTTCATGGATTTGTCACAAATCGTAGCGCGCATGCGCGTTCCTAAATTGGTCTGAAATGGTTTTAATTCGCCTTTTGTGATTTGGGGACAGTTAAGGCTTCGCACGTGATCTTAGAATTCTCTGCAACAACCAGTCTTCTCGAACCCGCAGAAGTTTGCAGAACGGAATTAAAACCATTTTTAACCATTTTCGGAACAAGCATACGCGCTAATCATTGAAAGAGATTCTAAAGTAGAGCGTCCAAGCCATCGACAATACGCCGTTCCTCTTCGGTAAGCCCATACAATCTGTAAACTAGCTCATCAATCGTTTCCCTTAATGTCGTAATCTCTCGTCTCACATTATCTGATTTGACGGTTGAAATTGCGTTGATGCGCTTGACTTTTTGAAGAATCTGTTCGTAGATTTCCTTTTCCTCTTTTGTTGAGAAAGTTGTTTTCAATGGAAATCGGTCAACGTATCCAGGTTTCATTGAAAAGTAGCCTCCTCTCAAGTTTGAGGATGTTTTCATCAGAAAATAGGTGAGTAAATTGCTGTTCAAAAGTGCCAGTATATATTCATTGGATATGTCGCTGCGCTTTTCTCTTTTTACGAAATATACTGAGTCTATAACATGTAAGCCTGTAGTATCCCATGCTGCTTTTGCCTTGTTCACTATGACTGGCACCAAAATCTTGTTGAGCGCTAACATCTCGTGGTTTTGGGGTCTACCATAACAATAGAAGTTGTTTCCTCTCCACCTACCATTTTCTCGTTTCTCAAGCGGTTCTCTGCATTCTTCTAGGTAACTCCAGAGATTTGGACTCCGAGTTTGTATCTCCTTCCTGTCGACTAGGTCTCTGCCATGATAGGGGAACACCAAAAGTTGGTTGTCGTTTTTGACCTCATAGGAATCTATATCCTTTCCTTTGGCAGAGGGTTTAACAAAAACCTTTTCAATGTCATACTCCTTTTGAGTCTGTTTTGAAAAGACTTTGTAAGAGGTCTTGGTTTCTGAAAGTTTCCGAACAAAGAAAACTGGATCTGCCCTAGTACCCGTTCCTTGTGCGAGTGAGAAATATTCTCCAAACCCAGGCAACATTCGTAGTTTTTCAAGTATGTGTTGTGCTTCACCGGTGACCAAGTTCCATGGGGCTTCGCTCAAGGAAGCATAGTTTACTAATCCCTTTTGCCAGTAAGCTTTCGTTGAAGTTCAAAGTTATTTTTTTGCATCTACCGAGCCCGTGTAGTTGAATACTTGAATTGCTTTTTTAGTATTCTCCAGTTGCGTTCGTGCCAAAGTAATCAACCGTATACATATTTCAAGTTGTTCTAAAGAGGTTTTCCTGGTGATCGCACAAGGAGCGCGCGCCTTCTACTCTGTAAGTCTTCATGTTGTTTCCGTCATAGGTGATCCGGATTCGGCGACTGAGTATCCGTCTTCCTTTTTTACCGTGTAGATCACGTCTGCCACATCTACGATTTCAGAATGGTGAGTGATTATCAGCATTTGCGGTATGATTCTGCCGCCTTCTCTGAAAAACGAATTCAAAATATTAACCAGCTCCTTCCTCCTCTCCTCGTCCAGATGCGTCGTGGGCTCATCCATGATTATTGTCTCGACCTTCCCAGACAAAACCTGCGCAATCGCCAACCTAAGCGCTATCGCCAAAGCCACACGCTCCCCACCGCTAATCTGATCAATATCCTGCTCCCCGCCAAGCCCAATCACACTAATCCCGTAATCATCATCAATCCTAATGTCAGAATAAGCAAGATTGAACCGCTCGAACAAGTCCCTCGTCGACTTCTCAAGCAGCGGCCTCGCCCTGGCCCTAATCACCTTCTGAACCCCATCCTTGCCGTAAGCATCCCTAACCGCGTTCAAAACCCCGATGAAACCATCCACCAGCTTCTTCTCCGCAGCCAAGGCCTCAAGACCTCTCAACTCCTCTCTGCACTTTCGGGCTCCTTCTTCAGCATTTGTCTTAGCTTGCTCCGTGAGAGCAATATCCTTCTCAAAACCATTCCTAGCCCTGCTCGTGGTGTCAAACTGATCCTGCGTCTTTCCATGTTCCTCTTCATCATAGCCAAGCTCCTCAATGCCACGAACTACCTCAGAAAACCTTCCCCTACAGCCAGACAATTCGCTGGTTGTCTCCGCCACGCTTGACTCGTACTCTGCCTTCCTCTCCGCCAACGGCACATTCCGATCATACTCCCCCTTCTTCTTCCGCAGCTCCTTCAGCTCCTCTTGAGGCTCCTTCGGCTCATACCCCAGCCTCTCCAGGACTTCTTGCATTAGTTTGTAAACATCTGCTAGGGCAACCGTAATGGGCTCCACTTCACCTTCGACTTCAGCCTGAGACGGCAACTTATCCAACCGCCGCTTCGCAGACTCAAACTCCTTAGAAGCTTCCTCAAGCCCGCGTCTTTCGCCTTCAAGTCGCTCCAACTCTTCATCCAATCTCTTCAGGGCTTCAGCCTGCTTCCCAAACTCCTCAACCTCAGCCTTCTGACGCACCACGTTGTCTCTTGCCTCAGTCAACTCAGTCGCGAGGTTCTTGGCCCTCTCCGGCTCAATGGCGTCTATTTTCTTTGTTTTCTGATCAACGTGCTTTCTCTCGGTATGTGCTTCCTTCAAATAATCCCGCAGCTTAGCAAGCTTGGCCTCTGCCTCGCCCTTCTCCGAAGAAAATTTGTCTATCAACTGCGTCAAACGTTCAGGCGGCAATTCCGTCTCACAGGTTGGACAAGCCTTCACTTCAGCCTCGCTTGAAAACTTGGACAGGTTCTCGTCCAGTTCCCCTATGCGCTGGCTCAGCACACTAATGGTTCCCGTGTCCGCATTAATCGTTCCATCAAGCTTGTCTGCCGCGTCTTGGAACTCTTTCCTCTTCTTCTCAAGAATTGCCTCAACGTTGTCAACGTCCACAGCCTCGCCAAGAGCCTTCGAGCATTTTTCCAGTTCCTTCATCAAGTTCGCGCTCTTCTTCTTCTCTTCCTTCTCACACTCGTCGACTTGCTTCTTCGCTTTCTTCAGCGCAACGTCTGCGCCCTCGTGCTTTCTTCGTTCGCTTGTTTTCTCGGTTATGACCCTGCCCTTTTCGACGTAAAGCTCATGGTTCTCCACGTTTTCCTCCAGCGTTTTCTTCAATTGCCCTATTTCGCCCAGCTTTTCTTGGAGTGCGCGCTGCCTCAGTTCTTGCTTTTCTTTCTCTGCCAGACCACGCACATACTCATCCAAAAACGGCAGCTTGCTGACATCATCTTCAAGCTTTCTCACCGTTACCTCAGCCGCAACAGCCTGAGTCAACCCTTCTTTCTCTTTCTCCAGCCTACTCTCAAGACCTGCGATCTTCTCTTCGATGATTCCTCTCTCTTTGTCACACTTGTCGAATTCCTTCTTTTTTACCTTCAACTGGTCCAAGGCAATCTGCAAGTTTCTCAGGTCAGTCTCGACTCCGGCAATATGCTTCCTCTTTGTAATCAGAGCCTCTTCTAGCTCCGTCGATTTGGCTTCATGTTCTCTTCTTTCTTTTTCGATGGTAGATCTTCGATCTAGAGCGGTTTCTAGCTCGATCTGCTTCTCACGGTACACTTGAATAACGGTCTTTATGCCTTCCCAAGCCTTCTCAAGATCCTCAACCCCGAGCAGTCTCGAAATAAGCTCCTTCCTCTCTCCGGGTCTGGCTGTGACAAGCTTCTCAATCTCACCTTGCCGCACGTACACTGACTGCAGAAACATGTTCTTGTCAATGCCCAAAACCTTCTGGATCTCGGGAACAACAGAGCGCTCCCCATCCCTAGCCAATAGACTCCTCTTGCCGCCTTCAACCCGAAACAGGCTGCCGTGAGCCGATCCTTTCCGCTCCATCAACCATTCAACTTCATAACCAATGCCGCCTTCGGTGAAGGCCACTCCAACCTTGCACTTGTTTGCTCTGGAGTTGATGAGGTTCTCCTTCTTCCCACGATTACCATAATCATTAAACAACGCGAAGCTTATCGCATCCAGAATCGAAGTCTTGCCCGCGCCATTAGGCCCCACAACCACGTTAATACCATAGCCTAAATCAATCACCGTATTCTTATGCGAAATGAAATCCTCAAGCCTAACCCTGTTAAGAATCATGCTTTCTCCACTTTCTGAAAGTATTCATCAGCAACCTTCTTGGCTTCACCCGTGTCCCCGTACCTCAGATGCTTCAGCATTTCCATCGCAAACTCTGCCACGTTCTCATCCTTGAAGTAGTCCCTGATAACCTGATCCACATAGAAAGAGCCAGGCTTCAACTCTGGAAGCCTCAACTCTGCCTCCTCAACAACCTCCTGCCTAAACGCCAGAGTCCTATCAGCCAAGGCACCGGTCAAAGCCTGGTGAACACCTTGCCTATCGATATATTTGCCCTCGACACGCACATGCACGATCGGCAGCTTCGCCATGCCCTCAGTCAGCTTAACCACGTCCCCAAGCTCCCTCTCCAAGTGCGCACAGCTCAGCTTCGCCTCAATCTGCGGCCTAATACACTTAAGATTAACATCCCTCACCCCCACATCGTCGCCCTCAAGGTCCACAATGTAAAATCCCTTCCCAAGCTTCCTCCAACCGGAAATCTCATCTTTCCTGATAATCTCCGAAGAACCAGGATAAGCCAGCTCACCCCCACCAAACGAAGCCTTTATCCGCGCATGAAGATGCCCCATCGCCACATAACTGAAGTTCCTCGGAACCTCGTCTAAACTGAGCTCGGACCCGAACGGGAAAAACTTGTCAATACCCTCATGCAAAACAAGAACCCCAATCTTGCCGCCCAGCTGAAGAGCACCAAGCTTCTTCAACTCCTCCACAAGCACCACACGATAAGCACGGCTCAAACTAGACAAACCCGCAACCAACACGTCCTGACCGCCAACACTCATCGACTGATGCTCCGCGTTCGCGTTGACGCCGAGAACCTGCACCCGATCATCAAAAAGCACATGCGGCGCCACACCCCGACTCTTAGGCCTATCATGGTCGCCCAACACAGCAAAGAACTTCACCTTCCCATCCAGCTTCTTCAGAAACTTCTTGAAGGCAAAATAAGCCTGCGGCGTAGGCCTAGGCGAATCAAACAAGTCCCCACTGTGAACCACAATGTCCGCGTGCTCCTCCAGAATCTTGTCGCCAATCTCCTCTAACGCATCGTAGATGTCCTTCTCCCGCTCCTCCAAGTTATACTGCTTATACCCAAGATGTGTGTCAGCCAAATGGGCAAGCCTAACCATACTACTATTTCTCCTCTTTGCCCGTGCCCAGGAACCCTTTCAATTCATCTCTGAGACTCCGGCTTTGGTTCTCAGTAGTCTCTTCCTTAGCCTTCTCAACAGCAGCCTTCATCTTGCCAATGATGTCAATGTCGCTTCCCCCTTCCCGTGTCCTGCGCTTCTTCACCCTCACCATCACCGGAGCCCTAGTCATCTCACCCACAATCACAGCTTCGCCCGTGCTAAGCCCAGGCAAGTCGTTAAGCAAAGTCTGCCCAAGACGCTCAGAACTTCTGGCAATCGCCTGCTGGTCATCAGGATTAGTTATCCTCATGATTATCTGGCTGTTGCACTGGCTCAAAGCATCAGGATGTATCTTAGAAGGCCGCTGCGTAATCATAACAAGAAACACACCAAACTTCCGACCCTCAGCAGCAATCCTCTTTATGATCAGGCCTGAATCAGTGCGGCCCTCAGCAGGAATGAAGCGGTGAGCCTCTTCCACGAAAACGAAAACAGGATACTCAAACTCACCACCCGAGGCCTTGTCATAAATGTCAGACAAGATTCTGTAGGTAATGTAATCTGAAACTCCATCACTCAAACCTGAAAGATCCACGACAGAAAGGTGCTTAGGCCTCAGCATCTTGTCTATGCTTGTGGAAGCGGCAGTGAAGACCTTCATTCTAACTATTCTCTTTATGTATTTCTGAGCCGACTTAGCACCGCCGATTACGCTTGCACTAACGCCTTTGTCTTTCCAGCTGTCAGCCTCCCCCAGCTTCTCCAGCAAATCCTCGGGCTGAAAAACAGTTTTCTCAACCTTCAAAAGCTCAATTGCTTTTTCCACACCGCTCACAATGTTAGCAAAGTGCTCGCCTATCCCAGAGATCAACTGTACCTCATCAAGGTCAAGGTCTGAAAAACAAATCTCGTAAGGTTCAACCTTTCCAACCTCTCCAGCAGAATACCTTCCTGTGCTTGCTGGGTTCCTGAACACTGTTATCATGTCGGAAAGTTCGTGCCTCTTTCCCGTGACGTCTCTTCCCAGAAACACATAGTCCGCATGCGGATCCAGCATAACTATTGTGCCGCCCTTCGCAAGCAGCTCATCAGCGATTATGCCTGCAAGATACGTTTTCCCAGAGCCCGTCTGCGCAATGAGAGCCAAGTGCCTTCTGAAGCCCTTGATCGACAACGCCACAGGAACCTCGCTACGAGTAATCAGACTCCCCACTCGAATTGCTTCTTCCTGAGGGAAAGAATAGAATTTCTCAAGCAACTCCGTTGGTGCGATGTACACGGGCTTGCCAGGCATCACAGCCTTCTTCGGCAACTGCAGCTCACCACCTTCAGTCAAGAACCCAAGAATCCTTGCCTTCCCCCAAACCTTACTATCCGCCAAACCTGACTCAACAAGCTTCTTGATAATATCAAAATCCAACTCCTTCGTCAAAGCCTGACTAGCCGAGATTATTCTTTCAATTTGCGCGACCACTTCAACCCGCTTAGGCTTTCCATCCAGCTCTTCTTCAGAGTAAGTCATCAAGTACTCCCATCGCGATGGCATGTCATCAGGCTTTGAAGAGAAAAGAAACTCATTGGAGCTTGCTTCACCGATTATTACGCCGACTTCCTTAAGGGAACCTGACACGTCTATACCCCCTTCCACGAATTATCTTGCTGCCAAACAGTTTTTCCATGTGCGGGAAATACACCTCATCCACTATTCTCCTTTTCAATTTAACCCTTTCATCAACATTCTTAAGCCAGAGATTGTACGCGTCCAAGCCACAATAGCCGCTTACCATGATCCTCAGCAACCCTTCAAGATCCGCATCGATTGGTCTGGACCGTCCTGTCTTTGACAGAGGATGATCCCAACAGGGCACATCGATCCTCATAGGCGAATCTCTAACATCCAACAGAAGATAGAAAGAAATGAAGCTTGGAAAACTCGGAATACCCGAAATTATCTCGCTGGCCCAATCGACGAATTCCGCGCCTTTCTCATTTACAGTGATTGGAAAGCTGCTCTTGACATACTTCCTCGGATCCGAACTGAAAAGACGCATTTTGCTTGCTGCCCTTGCTGATGGCCCAAGCACTAACGGTTGAGTGTAACCTATTCCTCCGGCGAAGTTCATCACCAACTGGTAGTCTGGCCGAGAAGACACGAGCTCCGCCAAAATCAGCGCGATAGTTTCGAGCTTTGATCCGTGTTTTCCCTTGAGCTTCTCGATTTTGTTCAAAGCGATTTTTTCATTATCCAATGTTTCCTGAAAGACCGCGTTCAATCTCTGTTTGTCTCCAGCTTCGATATCGACTCTTTCAAGTTCTTCGCCGAAAATCAGCTTAAGCAAAAAATCACGATAGAATGTAGCCCTGCTTTCTTTACTGACCCCAGCTATGAGGATACCGTTCTTTCTGCAAAGCTCAAGCAGCTCTGCATACGTCTTGAAGTATTCAAGTACAGCTGTTCGGTCTTCCTCAATCTTTGTCTCAACAGGAACGTGCATAGCTCTTCCGTAAAGAGAGCCATCTATCAGAATTGCGTTGCATTTAAAACCGTTCTTCAAGGCATCAATTGCCGCTTGGAATTCAAGCATCTCCATTTTTGTACCTATGTAGTAGTGCGCTTCAAGAAGACCGGATTTTGTGAAGAAGACGTTTGTATCCAACCTCTTTTGCTCCCTTTCCTTACAGACGGCAAGAGACCTAATTACGTAGAAGATACCACCCGTCGACAACGGATTCATGTACACACTCGAATCTACAGCCGTCACTCCAAGATCGCTGAGCTTTGAAGCAAACTTCCCGACATCCTCTAGAGGCTTCCACAAGGGCTCAAAATGCTCTCTAAATGTGTCCTGCAACGGATTCGGTTTGCCCCTTAAGATCCTTTCTTTCAAGGCTTCCTTCTTGTTACCAATTGATGAGGCAAACTCCTCAAGAAAATCCGGCAAACTCACACCCCCACACTACTCAAACGCACGTCCCAAACAGATTATTTGCGAGAATTGAATTTAAACACATGAGGATACAACGCGTGAAGTTGCTGTTACCTGTGCTGGAGAAATGAACGCTGAAAAACGGGGTTTTGCAGGAGAAGACTTCACCAATCTCTTTTTTAATCAAGATCTGCGGGTTCCCGGTGCAGACGAAGACCTGCTTGTTCTGGGGAAATGTGTGAGAATCAGACTTTCTTACAATAGAAAATGGGATTATGGCCAGTTTTGTCCGAAGTATGTGCCTAGTATGACTGCGTCTTTGGCGTTACAGTAGCCGTCGTCGTTTATGTCTGCGTTCGGATTGTATGTTCCTGCAGGATAGAAAGCGGTTCCTAACAGCACAGCATCTTTAGCGTTGACGTAATGGTCCCCGTTCACGTCTCCCGGAATCGTAACCAGCACCTGGTCACTCTCGAACACATTATCCCCGACTTCGGTCTCCGCGACTACTGCATCAGCCCTGACAGTGACTGATTGGTTGCCATAGGGCACTGCCG